>JAESGU010000016.1_pt1 | contig 214363 bp, 194 predicted proteins | sample 9266271 | NCBI WGS metagenome assembly JAESGU01 (sample SAMN15740544, study PRJNA653495) | algae metagenome | isolation source: Scytonematopsis contorta HA4267-MV1 and co-occurring heterotrophs from mud... | place: USA: Palolo Valley Trail, Honolulu, Hawaii | collected 2009-07-25 | reverse complement strand
ACCGAAAAACCCTGCCCCAGCAGGTGCGCCACGAAGGCGGCGCCGGAAAAGCTGTTGCTGCCGATCACGGCAAAGCGCGCATCCGTCATGCCAGCGGGTTCGCGCGCAGCCACTGCATCGCCATGTGCCCGACCGTGAGCTGCAGGTCCTCGGCCACCTGCATGTCATCCACGGCGAAATGGATGGCGGTATCGGCCAGCGACTTCGCCTTGCCGCCGCCGAAGCCCAGCACGGCGAAGGTCTCGATCTCCATGGCCTTCGCGGTTTCGATCGCGCGCAGGATGTTGGGCGAGTTGCCGCTGCCGGACAGCACGATCAGCACGTCGCCCGCTTCGCCCAGCACGCGCAGCTGGCCGGAGAAGACGTTGTCGTAGCCGGTGTCGTTGGCCAGGCACGTGATCAGCGCCACATTCGCCGGCAGCGCCTGGGCGCGCAGCCCGCGGCCGGGTTCCGGCGCGATGCCATAGACGAAATCGTTCGCCAGGTGCACGGCGTTGCCGGCGCTGCCGCCATTGCCGCACAGGAACACGTTGGCGCCTGACGCCCAGGCGCGCCGCAGCGCGTGCGCCAGCCGCCCGATGTTCTCCAGGTCCGACGCCGCCAGCGCCGCTGCCAGCCGCGCGGCATAGGCCTCGAAGCCGGCGCGCGTGTCGCTCGTGCTGCCCACTACTGCGCCGCCATCTTCTGCATCCAGCGCAGATTGTGGTTGAGGTCGGATTCGCGCAGCACGCCCCGCTGATAGGCCACCACGATGTCGCGGATCGCATCCGCGACACCCTTCTTCGGCGCGAAGCCGGCTGCCCGCAGCTTGTCGGAATTCTGGCGGTAGCTGCGCGGGTCGTTGCTGGGGGTCACCACGATCTCGGCCGGCACCTGCTCGGCCACCATTTCCGCGATGCGGCGGATGGAAAGGTTCTCGAAGCCTGCGTTGTAGATGCCGGTGACGTGCCGATTGTCCAGCATGAACAGGTAAAGGTCGGTGACGTCGTCGATATGGATGTTGGGCCGCACCTGGTCGCCGCCGAACACTTTTATGCGCCCCGTCGTCAAGGCTTGCATGGTCAGCATGTTGACCGACACATCCAGCCGCGTGCGGGGCGAAACCCCGCACACCGTGGCGGGGCGGACGATCTGCACCGCCATGCGATCCGCGTAGGAAAGTGCGACGCGCTCCGCCACCATCTTGGTCTTGTTGTACTCGCTGATCGGCAGCAGCTCGAGTTCCTCGGTCACCTCCGGCTCGTCCTTCACGCCATAGACGCTGCCGGAGCTGGCGTAGATGAAGCGGCCGATGCCTTGCCTGGCCGCCTTGTCGCACAGCCGCATGGTGGCCAGCGCCGAGATCTCCCAGGTGAGTTTCGGATCGAGGTCGCCGCACGGGTCGTTGGCCACGGACGCCAGGTGGATGATGGCGTCGATCCCGTCGAAGGCCTCGTCGTCGATGGTGCGCACGTCGCCCTGCATCACGGTCAGCGCGGGATGCGCGGGCAGGGGGTTGCCGAACCATTGGATGTCGAAGGCCAGCACGCGGTGGCCGGCCGCCAGCAGTTTCGGCACCAGCACGGCGCCCTTGTAGCCGCAGGCGCCGGTGACAAGCAGGTTCATGCAGGAATCCAGCGTGGGGGTCCCAGGGTTGCGCGGGGTTTTGCGCTGCCGTTCCCAAGCTTGCAAGCCCGGCGCCCGTGGCGTAGGGCCGGGCGCGTGCGCGGCACGATTCTCCGGCTTGGGCTTGGCGTGGCGGCGCTGGCGGCATTGGCCGCTTCCGGCGCGCTCAGCACGCAGGGCATCTCGGCCGTCGCCGCGAACCCTGGCCTGCTGGCCGCCGCCTTCGTGGCGCTGCTGGCCACCGTGCCGCTGGCGGGCCTGCGCTGGTGGCTGCTGCTGCGGGGCCTGGATTTTTTCCGGCTGGGCGCCGGCTGGGCGGTTTCCACCACCTTCATCGGCACGCTGTGCAACACCTTCCTGCCCGGCGCCTATGGCGGTGATCTGGTGCGCGTGGGCCTGGCGTATCGGGCCGAGGGCGCGGGGCTGAACCGCATCGCGGTCAGCGTGCTGGTTGATCGCCTCAGCGGCCTGGTGGCGCTGCTTGGGCTGGGCCTGGCCCTGTTGCCGGCGCTGCCCGGCGCGCCGCAGGGCCGGCTGGCGGCGATCGCGACCGGCGCGCTGCTGGCCGGTGCGGCCTGCATCGCGATCGGCCTCGTTTTCGCCGCGCCCATCACGGTGCTGCTGGGGCGGCTGCCGGGGCGGGCCGGCCGGCTTCTTTCGCACATGGCGCGCGAGGTGTTCGCGGCGCTGCGCGCCTATGTGCATCGGCCCGCGGTGCCGCTGCTGGCGGTGGTGATCTCAGCGGTTCAATACATGCTGGTGCTGCTGGCCATCGTGGCCCTTGGCCGCGCCATGGCGTTCGATGCGCTGTCCGCCGCCGGCTACGCCGTGGCCGGCGTGTGGTCGCTGGTGGCGAACGCGCTGCCGGTCACGCCCGGCGGCATCGGCGTGGGCGAGGCGGCCTTCGCACAGGCCGCGCGCCTGCTGGAGGCCACGCCCTCGGCCGCGCCATACGCCACGGTGTTCCTGGCGCAGCGCGTGCTGGCGGCACTGGTGGGGGCGCTTGGCGTGATCCCGCTGGTGCTGCTGCGCCCCGACCTGCGCGGCAGCGTGGCCCTGGCCGAGACCCAGGCGGCGCGCGGCACATGAGCGCGCTCGCCGTGGGTTTGTGGGCCGCGCTGCCGGCAGCGCTGCTGCACGCGGCGCTGCTGCGGCTGTGGCCCGCGCGCGCGCGTTTCCTGGCGCTGCCGGTGCTGGTGCTGGTCGCACTCGCGCTGCTGGCGCCGCACGCCACGACCCAGGCGTGGATCACCGGCGCCGCGATCGCCGCCGGCATCGCCGCGGCGCAGATGCTGCTGCTGGTCGGCGTCGTGTACGACAGCCCCACGCTTGCCATTGCCAACGCCATCATGGACGCGGGGCCGGCCGGCCTGGACGACGCCACGTTCAGCGCACTTGCATCCCGTATGCCGTTCGTGACCAGCCGGCTGGATGCGCTGATCGCCGGCGGCACGCTGCGGATCGACGGTGGCCTGCTGGTGATGACCGCGCAGGCGCCGGCCGCGCTGCGCCTGGGCGCCGCCTATCGCCGCCTGCGTGGCGGCCAGGCGGAGGCGGGATGACCGCGCTGCTGGCGGCTTGCGCCGGGCTGCTGGCCGCGGTCGTGGTCGATGTGCTGGCCGGCCGCGCCGGCCTGTCGCGCATCGCTGGCTATGGCGCCAGCCTGGTCGCCGGGCTGCTCACCACACTGTTCACCACACTGGCCCTGTCGCCGGCGCAACCGCTGACGGCGCTCGCGGTCTACGCCCCCTGGTGGTTCGTGTTCCTGAATTTTACCCAGGGCCTGGAATCGAGCTTGCGCATCCGGCTGCTGCGCGAGGTTGAGGCGGCAGGCGGCCGGATCGAACGCGCCGCACTGCTGGACCGCTACAACGATGCGTCGCTGCTGCGCCTGCGGCTTACGCGCATGCTGGAAGCGGGCGCCGTGGTGCGCCGCGACGGGCGGCTGCACGTCGCCTCCGCCGGCCTCAGCGCGATCGCGAAATTCTTCCGGGCGCTGAAGCGGCTGCTGCTGGGCCGCGACAGCGAGTTCGCGCCGTGATCAGCTTCATCGTCCCCGGCCTGAACGAGGCGGCCAATATCGGCCCCACGGTCGAAACGATCCGCGCCGCCGCGCGGGCCGCTGGCCTCGATGTCTATGAGATCATCGTGATCGACGACGGCAGCACCGATGCCATGCCCGCCGAAGTGCGCCGCCTTGCCGCGGCCTATCCACAGATCCAGCCGATCCGGCACGAGGCGAACCAGGGCATCGGCGCCTCGATCCGCGACGGCATCGCCGCGGCAAAATTCGAGAAGTTCATGGTGGTGCCCGGCGACAACGACCTGCCGGAAAGCCTCATGCGCGCGCTGCTGGCATGCCGGGCGCGGGCCGACGCGATCCTGACCGTGCCGTTCAACAAGGAGATGCGCGGGCGGCGCCGCAACTTCCTGTCGATGCTGTACCAGGCGATCTACATGGCGGCCTTCGGGGTGCACGTGGGCTACATCAACGGCCCCGGCATCTGGCCCACCGCGCGTGCCCGGGCGCTCGACCTGCACTCGCGACGATTCAGCATCATCAGCGAGTTGAACGTGAAACTGCTGCGCAGCGGCGGCACCTATGCCGAGGTGCCGGGCCACCTGCAGGGCGGCCAGAAGGGCCGCAGCACGGTGACGCTGCGCAACCTGCGCGAGGTCGTAACCGCCTTTCTGCGACTGCTGCGCGAGGTGAACTTCGCGCCCGCCGGCACCTACGACACGCCGGCCAGGCGGGTGCGCGTCGACTTCGCGCCCCTTCCATCCGACTCCGGAACGCATGGCGGTGCGGCCCCGCCTGGGGTATAGCGCGCCCAGGAGTGCCATGTCCGAGCCGCGCAAGATCCATCTGGCCGACCTGACGCACCAGGGCCTGGTGCTGTCGTCGAACGTGTTCCCGCTGTCCATCGGCCTGGTCGGCGCCTGGCTGCTGGACCAGCGGCCCGATGCTGCGCGCGTGGAACTGTTCAAGTACCCCGCGGACTTCTCCCGCGCGCTGGAGGAGGGCCCGCCGGCGCTGGTGGGCTTTGCCAACTACTCGTGGAATTTCCACCTGGCCTGGCAATACACCCGCGCCATCAAGCGCCGCTGGCCGGACACCGTGGTGGTGTTCGGCGGCCCGAACTACGGCCTTGAACTGGAGGAGATCGAGGCGTTCTGGGCCGAGTACGACCTGATCGATTTCGTCGTCGCGCGCGAGGGCGAGGAAGCCTTCGTGCGCCTGTTCGATGCGCTGCAAAGCCACGGCTTCGATGCGGCCGCGCTCCGCGCCACCGGCACCAAGATTCCCAACGTGCATTACCGCGGCCCCGAAGGTGCCATGGTGCTGGGCGAGAACCTGCCGCGGCTGGCGCTGGAGGACCTGCCCTCGCCCTACCTGACCGGGCTGATGGACAAGTTCTTCGACGAACAGCTGGCGCCCATGATCCACACCACGCGCGGCTGCCCCTTCAAGTGCACCTTCTGCACCGAGGGTGCCGCGTACTACAACGTGGTCGGCCAGCGCGAAGCAGGCGCCCTGAAGGGCGGGCTGACCGAGGAGCTGCACTACATCGCGCAGCGCGTGAAGGGGCCGAACGACCTTTACATCTCCGACGCCAATTTCGGCATGTTCAAGCAGGACGTCGAAAAGGCCCGGCTGATCGCCGACTGCCAGAAGCAGTATGGCTGGCCGCGCACCATCCATGTCTCGACCGGCAAGAACCAGAAGGAACGCGTGGTCGAGGTGGCGAAGCTGCTGGATGGCGCGCTCAGCATGGCGGCCAGCCTGCAATCCACCAATGCCGCGGTGCTGGCGAACGTGGAACGCAGCAACATCGCGCTGGGCAAGCTGAACGACGTGGGCCTGCTGGGCAACAAGGTCGATACCGGCACCTACAGCGAGCTGATCCTGGGCCTGCCCGGCGACACGGTGGCGGCGCACCGGCAAAGCCTGCGCGACGTGGTCGAGGCCGATTTCGACAACATCCGCATGTACCAGCTGATCATGCTGCCGCAGACCAAGCTCAACACGCCGGCCACGCGCCGCGCGCATGCGATGCGCTCGAAGCACCGAATCATGCCGCGCAGTTTTGGCCGCTACAGCCTGGCCGGCGAGGATTTCGTGGCGGTCGAGAGCGAGGAGATTCTCACCGAGCACGCGACCATGCCGTTTGCCGACTACGTGGCCTGCCGCGAAATGGATGTGACGATCGAAATCCTGCACAACGGCCGGGTGTACGCCGAACTCCAGGGCCTGTGCCGCGCGCTGGACCTGTCCTGGTTCGACTTCATCATGCGCTTCTACGATCGGCGCCGTGCCCTGGGCGCCGGGATCGCGAAACTCTACGACGATTTCAGCCACGGCATGTCGGCCCGGCTGTGGGACACGCGGGCCGGGCTGGAAGCCAGCGTCACCGGCACCATCGACGCGATGCTGCGCGACGAACGCGGCACCAACGAGATGTCCACCGCCAAGGCGACCGCCTTCTTCGTGCTGTTCGAGACGATCAACGCCGCGCTGTTCGGGCTGATGAAGGACTGGCTTCTGGAACTCGGCCGGCTTGATCCGCTGACCGAAGGCCACGTGGCCGCCCTGGAGCGCTTCTCGGCGCTGCGCAAGGGCCGGCTGACCGAACCCGAGGCCGAGCACGTGGAACCCTTCCCCTTCGACCTGGCCGCGCAGCAGGAAGCGCGCTTCACGCTGGCACCCGCCGTGGCGCACCTGCCGGCGCCCAGAAAATTCCGCATCGCGCATACCGAGAAGCAGCGCGCCCAGCTTGCCACCTATCTGCGGGAATTCGGCGGCAGCCAGGACGGCATGGGCAAGATGCTGATGCGCTATCCGCACGTGCACCGGATTTTCCGGCGCGCCGAAGCGGCGTGACGCGCCGGGTCTTCGTCACCGGCGGCACGGCGGGGATCGGGCTGGCCACGGCGCGCGCGCTGGCCGCGCGCGGCGACCAGGTGTTCGTGTGCGGGCGGAACGCCGCCCGCCTGGCCGCCACGGGCCTGCCCGGCGCGCCGTGCGACGTTCGCGATGCGGCGCAGCTTGGCCGCGTGGCGGCCGCGGCGGCCGAGCGCATGGGCGGCATCGACGCGCTGGTGAACAGCGCCGGCATCGCCTGGATCACGCCGTTCGAGGCGATCGCGCCGGAAAACTTCGCCGACATCCTGGCGGTGAACCTGGCCGGCACCTTCAACGCCTGCCACGCGGCACTGCCTTACCTCACGCAGGCCGCCGCCGCCGGCCAGGCCGACATCGTGAACCTGGGCAGCCGGTCGGGCCGCTACGCCTTCAAGGGTGGCGTCGGCTACAACACGACCAAGTTCGGCCTGCAGGGCTTTACCGAGGCCCTGTTCCTCGATCTGGCGCCACGCGGCATCCGCGTGGGCCTGGTGGCACCCGGCACGGTTGCCACGGGCCTGGGCGGCACCGCACCGGAAACCTGGCACCTGGCGCCCGAGGATGTGGCGCACGCGATCCTGGCCCTGCTGGATGCCGACCGGCGCGCGAGCCTCAACTGGATCGAGCTGCGCCCCGCGCGGCCCGCTGCGCCATGATGCTGGCAGGACGCCGCGCGCTGCTGACCGGCGGCGCCCAGGGCATCGGTGCCGCCATCCGCGCCGCGCTGCTGGCCGAGGGGGCGCGGGTGATCGTGCTCGACCGGCAGGATTCCGGCGCGGATGGGCTGACCGTCGATCTGGCCGATGCCCGCGCCACCGAGGAAGCGGTGGCCGAGGCGATTGCGCGACTGGGCGGTCTCGATCTCCTGGTGCACTGCGCGGCGCCTCGGCGCGACCGCGCGCTGCTGGGCCGCATCGCCGGCAGCGACTGGGACGCGCACGACCAGGTCGTGCTGCAGGCGCTGGTCACGCTGACCGAGGCTGTACTGCCTGCGTTCGCGGCATCGGGGCAGGGGGCGATCGTGGCGATCTCCTCGGTGGTGGCGGGTGCCGTGGCGGCCGACCAGGCGGGCTGGCCGTATCACGTGGCCAAGGCGGGGCTGGATCAGCTGGTGCGCTGGCTCGCGGTGCGCTGCGGCCCCGCGGTGCGGGTGAACGCCGTGGCGCCGGGGCTGGTCGATCGCGATGCCGGCACCAAGCTGTCGGACGATCCGACGGCCCGCGCCGTGATCGAGGCCACGGTGCCGCTGCGGCGCGCGGGGGCGGCCAGGGACGTGGCGGAAGCGGTGGTGTTCCTGGCGTCGGATCGCGCCGCCTATGTCACCGGCCAGGTCCTGGTGGTGGATGGCGGGCTGGGTGTGCAGGAGGTGTTCGGCGCAGCGCTCAGATCGGCCGGGCGTTCAGCGCCAGCAGGCTGACCCCCACCAGGATCAGCGCCAGGCCCCCGGCCTGCACCCAGGCGAAGGGCTCGCGGAACGCCACCCAGCCCAGCGCCGCCACGGCCAGGTACTGCAGCGCGGCGCAGGGGAAGGCCACGCTGACCGGGATCTTGCGCAGTGCCACGATGTACAGCATGGCGCCGACGAAATAGAACGCGAAACCCACCATCGTGGCGGGCCGCAGCAATTGCTGGATCATGCCGCCGGCACCGCCGCCCAGCCCCGCGGCCGCGCCGAGCTTCAGCAGCACCTGGCCGGCGGCACCGGTCAGCAAAGCCCCGCCCAGCGCCAGCCAATAGGGCGTCATGGCGTATCCGCGGGTTCGCGGGCGGCATCGCGAGTCACGACGGCGCGCACCACGCCCTGCGGCTTGCGGTTCGCGGTCAGGAACACGCGGCCCACATATTCGCCAAGCACGCCCAGGATGATGAACTGCACGCCGGCGATCAGCAGCGTCACCACCATGGTGCTGGCCCAGCCGGTGGGCGGTTCGCCCATCACCGCCTCGGCGATCACGAAGGCGGCGCCCAGCAGCCCGGCCACGCCCATGACCGCGCCGGCCAGGATGGCGAAGCGCAGCGGCAGCAGCGAGAAATTGGTCGCCAGGTTCAGCCACAGCCGCACCAGCCGGATCAGCGTGTAGTTGCTGCGGCCTTCGATGCGGGCGAAATGCGCCACCTCGATGCTGTCGATACGCTGGGTCACCTGCATGATCAGGCCATCGACATACGGATAGGGGCCGCGATAGCGCAGGATCGCGCGCGCCACCATGCGGCTCATGCAGCGGAAGCTGCACAGGTAAAGCCCCTTCGGCTTGTCCAGCAGCCAGTCCGCGACCTGGTTGGCGAAGCGGCTGCCCAGATTGCGCCAGGCGGCGTGCTGCTTTTCGGCGTAGCGGGTGTACACCACGTCCCAGCCGCCCAGGCGCGCGTGGTCGTAAAGCCGCACCACCTCCTCGGGCGGGTTCTGCAGGTCGTCGTCCATGGTGATGATGAATTGGCCCCGCGCATGGCGCAGCCCGGTCATCACCGCGTTGTGCTCGCCGTAGTTGCGCGCGTGCTCGACCAGCGTGACCGGCACGGCGGCGGTCGCCACCAGGGCGCGGCACACCTCACTGGAATTGTCGGGGCTGCCGTCGTTCACCAGCACGATTTCCAGCCCGCCTTCGACCGTCAGCGCGGACAGCGCCTCGACCAGGCGGCCCACCGTGGCGGCGCCGCGATAGACCGGCACCACGATGGACAGGCCGGGCCGGGACGGCGGCAACTCGACACGGCTGGAAAGCGGCGCGGGCGCGATATGCATGGCGAAATCCGTCATCCTGGTTTGGTTCCCACGGCCAGCACGCTGCCGCCGAAGGGAAAGCTGATGCCAAGGCGAGCCAAGCCGCGCTCGATCCACGTGACCGTGCGGAAGCATGCCTCGATCGGGGTGGGGAAGGGGTGAACGTCGCTGTGCGCGGCGCCGCGGGCCAGGATTTTGCGCTGGATCACCATCAACGGGAACAGCAGCGTATTCCAGTATTTCACCCGGCTGACCCGGAAGCCGGCGCCGGCCAGCAGGCCCGCCACCTCGGCGCGGGTGTAGCGGCGGCGGGTGTGCACGGCGCGGTCATGCGCAGAATAGAGCCACTGGAACGCCGGCAGGTTGACCACCACGGTGCCGCCGGGGGCCATGGTACGGAAGATCTCGGCCAGCGCCGTCGGCTCATCGACCAATTGGTGGCTCAGCACGTCGGCGCTGACCACGGCGGCGAAGCGGTTTGCGGCGAAGGGCAGTGCGGTGACCGACCCCACGCAGACCGGCACGCCGGCGCGGGTGCGCGCCAGTTGTGCTGCCACCGGCATCACATCCACGCCGATCGCTTCGGTGCCGGCCCGTGCGCCACGCAGCCGCCGCAGGAAGCCGCCAGTGCCGCAGCCGGCATCCAGCACCGGGCCCTGCGGCGCGGTGCCCAGGGCCAGCAGCATCTCGGCGTGCAAGGCGGCGAACCACCACATCCGATCCTCGACCGCGACCATCCGCGCGTATTCGTCCAGTTCCATGGCGGGCGGTGGGGTCGCACGCGGCGGTGTCGGGCGCAAGGCAGCGGGGCCCAGCTTCCGCCACGATCGGGGCGTGATAACGTAACCGTTCCCACGGCGGCGGCGTAATCACGCGCGATGCGCATTCCTGACCAGGCCCATCTCACAACCGCGCCCGCCGGCGTCGGCCTGCGCGCCTGGCTGGCGCAGCGCGCGCACGTGGTGCTGGCGCTGGCCAGCCTGCCGTGGCTGGTGCTGGCGCTGCTGCCGCCCTTGAACCACGACGTGGGCGGCCTGCTGCAGTTCACCGAACGCTGGCTGGATGGCGATGCGCTGTATCGCGACCTGATCGACGTCAATCCGCCGCTGATCTTCGTGCTGAACCTGCTGCCGGCGGCGCTGGCGCGGGTCACGCAGCTGGCGCCGGCGGCGGCGCTGAACATCTGCGTGCTGGCCTTCACGCTGGCCTGCCTAGCCATGGCCTTCACCCGCGCCCGCGCGCTTGCCCGCAGCGCCGATGGCGCGGCGCCGGGCGGCCCGGCCGCGCTTGTGCCCTGGGCGCTGCTGCCGTTTGCGGCCTTTGGCCTGGCGAACAGCATGTTCGGCCAGCGCGAACACCTGCTGGCGCTGGCAGCACTGCCCTGGCTGTTCGACGCCGCGACCCGCGCCACAGGCAGGCCGGGGTGGCGCCGCACGCTGCCGGCCGCGCTGCTGGCGGGGGTGGGCTTCGCGCTGAAGCCGCATTACCTGGCCGCGCCCCTGCTGGTCGAGGCCTGGCTGCTGGCCCGCCGCGGCCTGCCCGCCACGCTGGCCGACCCCGTGCCCTGGGCGATGGCCGCGGTGTGGGCGCTGTACGGCGCCAGCGTGCCGGTGTTCTTCCCGGACTACCTGAACGAGGTGGTGCCCCTGGTGCGGCACTACTACGCCGCGCTGGGCGGGCTGGAGCCGTGGCAGGTGGCGCTGGGCCAGAATTTTGCCGCGACCGTGTTCACGCTGGTGCTGTGCCTGCCCTTCGCCTTCCGGCACGGGCGCGAGCCCGCCGCCGTGCTGGTGCTGGCCGCCCTTGGCGCCGTGTTTGGCGCCGCACTGCAGGGCAAGGACTGGCCGTACCACCGCCTGCCGGCCGAGACCTTCACCGTGCTTGCCGCCGGTTGGCTGGCGGCCTTGTGGCTCTCGCGCCTGCTGGGCCTGGCGGCGGCGCGTCGGGCGGGGTTCAGCTTCATCCTGGCCGTGCTGGCGATCGCCAATGCCTATGCGCTGGGCAGCCGCGAAGGTCCGTGGCGCCAGCTGGAATACCGCAGCAGCGCCACGGCCGAGCTGGTCAGCATCCTGCGGGCCGAGGCGGTGGATGCACCGGTGCTGGTGCTGTCGCCCGGCATCTATCCGATCTACCCGGCGCTGAACTACGCCCAGGCCTGGCAGGCGATGCGCTTCATGAATGTGTGGCTGCTGCAGGCCGCGTACGAGACCTGCCCCGAAGACGGGCGGCGCTACCGCGACACCTGGCAGATGGATCGCGCCGAATTCTACGTGTATCGCGCGGTCGCCGAGGATTTCGACCGCCGCCGCCCGCCGGTGCTGATCATCGACCGCTGGTCCGGCATTCCCTGGTGCGGCGAGGAGTTCGACTTCCTGGCCTATTTCATGCGCCATCCGCTGTTCGCCGAGGCCTTCAGCCATTACCGCGAATCCCGCCAGTACGACCGTTATCGCATCTTCACCCGGATCGACTGACGGCGCAGTCTGCCCGCTCCGGGAGGATTGCTCGTGCCGCATGAGGATTACGTCGGCCGCGTCGAGACGCGCACCGACACGCTGCACCAGGCCATGCTGGATGCCATGGCCGCGACGCTGGACCGCGACGCGGTGCCGCATGCCTTGCCGCCGCTGTGGCACTGGATGCTGTTCCAGGTCTGGGTGCGGCCGGCGGAAATCGGGCCGGACGGGCACCCGCGCCGGGGCGGCTTTTTGCCGCCGGCGCATGATTTGCCGCGGCGCATGTATGCCGGCGGGCGCGTCACCTTCGCAGCACCGCTCCGCCCCGGCGACGCCGTGACGCGCACCAGCACCATCACGCGCGTCGAGCGGAAATCGGGCGCCAGCGGCACGCTGCTGTTCGTCACCGTGCGCCACGTGATTGCCGGCCCGGCGGGCGAGGCGCTGACCGAGGAGCACGACATCGTCTATCGCGGCCTGGCCGGCGCCGCCGCGAAGCCCACCGCCGCCTTTGTCGATCCGGATGCCGCCTTCGGCCGCGCCGTCACGCCCGACCCTGTGCTGCTGTTCCGCTACTCGGCGCTGACCGGCAACGGCCATCGCATCCACTACGACCAGCCCTATGTCACGGCGGTCGAAAACTATCCCGGCCTGATCGTGCACGGCCCGTTGCAGGCCACGCTGCTTTCGGAACTGGTGCTGGCGCGGCATCCGGGCGCGGCGCTGAAAAGCTTCCATTTCCGCGCGCTGCGCCCGGTCTTCGACACGCAGCCGTTCCGCGTGGTGGGCCAGGACAGCGGCGCGGGGGCAAAGCTCTGGACGGTCGATCACGCCGGCCAGGTCTGCATGCAGGCAGAGGCGGCGCTGGCCTGAGCCAGGTGCCGGGCGTGGACGCATCGGCCCCTATCCTGCGCGCCATCCTGCTCTGCGTGCTGGCCTATGGGCTGATCGCGGTCAGCGACGTGTTCGCGAAGCTTGCCTTGGCGCGCCACGGCCTGGGCGACCTGCTGCTGGTGCGCGGCCTGCTGGGCGTGCTGCTGCTGGGCGCGGCCGTCAGCCTGCTGTCCGGGCCGCGCGCGCTGTGGCCGCGCCGGGCGGGCTTCGTGCTGGGGCGCAGCGCGGTGCACGTTGCGGCATCGGCCTGCTGGTACTATGCCTTCGCGCGCATGACCCTGGCGGATGCCTACGCGCTGGGCTTCGCCGCCCCCTTGATCATAACCCTGCTGGCCATTCCGCTGCTGGGCGAGCAGGTGGGCTGGCGGCGCTGGACCAGCACCGCGGTGGGCTTCCTGGGGGTGCTGGTGATGGTGCGGCCGGGCGGCGCGTTCTGGACACCCGCGGCCGCCGTGCTGGCGCTGGGCGTGGTGCTGGTGGCGCTGACGCGCGTGATGGCGCGGCAACTGGCACAGACGGAGCGCGCCGACACCATCGTGTTCTGGCTGCTGGCGCTGCACATTCCGGCCGGCGCGCTGGCCGTGCTGTTCACCGGCATGACCACGCCCACCCTGGCGTCGGCCGCCGCCTTCCTGGGCATGGCGGTGGCCAACATCGCGGGCCACCTGCTGATGATGCGTGCCTATGCGCTGTCGCCGCTGTCGATCCTGGCGCCCTATGAATACACGATGCTGCTGTGGGCGCTGGGCTTCGGTGCCGTGATCTGGAACGAAGCGCCGGAACGCGTCACGCTGCTGGGGGCCGCCATCGTCATCGGCGCCGGCCTGTACAACCTGCATCGCGAGCGCGTGCGCCGCCGCCATGGCCTTGCCGCATGACCCCGCCGGTCGAGCGCATCGGCCGCGGCATCGCCTTCATGGTCGCGGCCGTGGCGCTGTTCAACGTCATGGGTGCCCTGGTGAAGTGGCTGGGGCCGCATTATCCGGTCGGGCAGTTGATGTTCTTCCGCAACGCCTTCGCCATCCCGGCGGGGCTGGCGATCGTGCTGGGCCAGGGCGGGCTTTCGCAACTGCGCACGCAGCGCCCGTTCGGCCACCTGCTGCGCGCCGCCACGGGCGTGTCGGCCATGGGCACCGGCTTCTACGCGCTGTCGGTGCTGCCGCTGGCCGATGCCACCGCGATCAGCTTCACCAACCCGCTGTTCGTGACCATGCTGGCCATCCCGCTGCTGGGCGAGAAGGTGGGCCTGCATCGCTGGAGCGCGGTGGGTGCCGGCTTCCTGGGCGTGCTGGTGCTGGCCTGGGGGCTTGCGAGGGATGGCGGCTTCGGTGGCGGCAGCACGCTGGGCATGGCGGGCGGGCTTGCCAATGCGCTGCTTTCCGCGCTGTCGGCCCTGCTGGTGCGCAGGCTTTCGGCCACCGAAAGCTCGGCCGCGATCAGCCTGTGGCAAAGCGTGCTGGCAACGCTGCTGACCCTGGCGCTGCTGCCCTTCGGCTGGCGCACGCCGCCGCTGGGCGATCTTGCCTTGCTGGTCTCGATCGGGCTTTCGGGCGGCGTGGCGCAGTTCTGGCTGACCCAGGCCTATCGCTATGCGCCCGCCAGCGTGGCGGGGCCGTTCACCTATACCAGCATGGTCTGGGCCATCCTGCTGGGCTGGCTGGTCTGGTCGGAAGCGCCCACGCCCACCATGCTGCTGGGCAGCGCCATCGTGGTCGCGTCGGGGCTTTACATCCTGCACCGCGAGGTGTTCCGCGCCCGCCAGAAACGAAGCGCGCTGCCCGCAGCGATTGCCAAGAAGGACCGGCAATGACGACGCTTGCCTTCGATACCGCGCTGGATGCGCGCCATGGTGAGGCCGTTGTGCTGGCGCCCGGCCTGCGCCGCGTGACCTGCAACAACCCTGGCCCCATGACGCATCTGGGCACCAACACCTACATCGTGGGCGACGGCCAGGTGGCGGTGATCGACCCCGGCCCGGACGACCGCGACCACCTGGCAGCCCTGCTGGCGGCGCTGCGGGGCGAGCGCGTTTCGCACATCGTGGTCACGCACACGCATCGCGACCATTCGCCGCTGGCACGCGCGCTGGCGGCGCTGAGCGGTGCCCCGATCGTCGGCTGCGCGCCGCACCACACGCCCCCGCACGCGGGCGGCGAGGGTGCGGACCACGACCACGCGCCCGACCGGGTGCTGGCCGATGGCGAAAGCCTGGCAGGCCAGGGCTGGACGCTCCGCGCCCTGCACACGCCCGGCCACACCGCCAACCATCTGTGCTTCGCCTGGCCCGAGGCCAGGCTGCTGTTCAGCGGCGACACGGTGATGGCCTGGAGCACCACGGTGGTGTCGCCGCCGGATGGCGACATGGCGGCTTTGTTCGCCTCGTTGCGCCGGCTCGGCGCGCGCGAGGAACCCCGGTTCTTTCCAGGCCATGGCCCACCGGTGGCCGACCCGAAGGCCTGGTGCGCCGCCTTGCTGGCGCATCGCCAGGCGCGCGAGGACGCGGTGTTGTCCGCGCTGGGCGCCGTGCCGCAGACCGCGGTGGCGCTGGTGGCGCGGGTCTATCCGGACGTGCCGGAAAAGCTGCGCGGTGCCGCCGCACGCAGCCTGCTGGCGCACCTGGTGAAGCTTCAGGCCGAGCGCCGCGCGCGCGAGGTCGAGGGCGGGTGGGTAGGCGGGCAGGGCGTTCCAGCCACCCCGCCCATGGTCTAGCGTGTCGCCCGACACAAGGGGGAACGCCATGCTTCGTCGCACGATCCTGGGCCGCACGATCCTGGGCCGCACGCTTCTGGCTGCCACGCTTGCCGCGCCCGCGATCGCGCGCGGCGAAACCTGGCCCGCGCGGCCGGTGCGTCTGCTGGTGCCCTTCATTCCCGGCAGCGCGCCCGATGTGATCGCCCGCGCGCTGGCCGAACGCCTGGGCCCCGCGCTGGGCCAGCCGGTGGTGATCGACAATCGCGGCGGCGCCGGCGGCAATATCGGCTTCGAGGCCGGCGCCCGCGCCGCGCCCGACGGCTACACGCTGGTGCTGGGCACCAACAGCCTGGTGATCAACCCGGCGCTGCACGCCCGCCCGCTGCCGTTCGATGCGCTGCGTGATTTCGCCCCCGTCACCCTGGCCTTCGCCATGCCGCACATGCTGGTGGTGCCGCCGGCGCTGCCGGCGCGCGACGTGGCGCAGCTGATCGCGCTGCTGCAGGCCGAGCCGGAGAAGCATAACTACGCCTCGGGCGGCAACGGCAGCGGCGCCCACCTGGCCGCCGCCCTGTTCCTGCACAAGGCGCAGGTCAGTGCCACGCACGTGCCCTATCGCGGCGCGCCGGAGATCATCACCAGCGTGATGGCGGGGCAAACCAGTTTCGGCTTTCCCACCATGTCCACCGCCGTGCCGCTGGTGCAGGCCGGCAATCTGCGGGCCCTTGGCGTCACCTCGCCGGCGCGCAACCCCGCCATGGCCGAGGTGCCGGCGATGAGCGAGACGCTGGCGGGCTTCGACGTGGTCAGCTGGTTCGCGGTGGTTGCCCCCGCCGTCACGCCGCCCGCCATCATCGCGCGTGCGGATACGGCGATCCGGGCCGTGCTGCAGGACGACGCTTTCGCGCGGAAAATGACTGCCGACGGCACGGTGATCATGGGCCTGCCCGCGCCCCGCTTCGCCACCTACCTGGCGGACGAGAAGGTGAAGTGGGCCGAGGCCGTGCGGCTGTCCGGCGCGCGCGTGGAATAGGGCGGCCAAACCGATACCAGGAGCCGTCGGTGTGACCCGCGTCACTCGCGGACTGGTTTTGCCGCACGCATGCTGTCCGGCAAGGGTGACGGGAACGGGGCGGCCATGCCGGCATTCCATACGGTGCTTGTGCAGGTCGCGCGCGAGGAACTGGCCCGCATCGCCGGCCGCAAGGACATCACCGCCGGGCTTGGCCACAAGCGGCACGACGCGTCGCTTCGCGCGGTCCTGAAGCAGTACTGGATCCGGGGCGCCGGCCGCAGCGCCGACGCGGCGGAGGCCGAGATCGACGCCGAGACTGCCTGGTCCGCCGCCTTCATCTCGTTCTGCGTGCGCGAGGCGGTCGCCCGCGCCGGCACGCCGGCCGTCTTTGCCTTCAGTGCCGGCCATTGGGAATATGCCGGCGCGGCAATCCGCAACGGCTTCCAGGCGGTGCCGCGCCCCGCCTTCGTGGGTTTCCCGCCCCACGGCGCGGGTGCGGAAACCCCGCGCCTGGGCGACATCGTCGGCTGGTCGCGGACCGAGCGCATCGCCGACTTCGCCGATGCGCTGAAGGCAGCCCGCGCCACCAGGGCCCAGGATCGCCAATATGCCAGCCACTTCGACATCGTGGTCGCGGTCGCCACCGACAAGGCCACGCTGATCGGCGGCAATGTCAGCAACACGGTGAAGGAAACCACCGTGGTGCTGACCGAAACCTTGTTGCCGCGCCGAAAATTCCGCTTCGGCACCGACAAGCAGGGCAACCGCTTCATCAGCAGCGGCCCTTTCCTGGCCGTGGTGCGGCACCTGACGTAGGGGCGGGGCGCTTCGCGCGCTACCCCACCTCCAGCTCGGCGATCGCGATGCCCGCCTCGCCCTGCACCGCGTACAGCAGCCATACGCGGCCATCCTGCTGGAAGATCGCCGGATCGCGCAGCTGGTTGACCGGGTGGTTGATCGCGCCGCGATACGATGGTGCCGCCGGCAGCGCGGCACCTTCCCAGTCGTGCTCCGGCCGCAGCACCTCGTGTTCGCCCTCGGCGCGCCAGGCCCGCCAGTCACCGGACAGTCTTACGCGGGACGCCAGGATTCTTTCGGGCGCGTCGGTCACGCGCGTCCAGAACACGTGCAGCGTGTCGCCCTGCAGCAGCAGCGCGGTGTGGCGCTGCCGTGGCGTGAACAGCACGGGGCCCGGCACGAAGTCGGTCATGCCGTCCACCGAGCGATACATCACCCCCGGCATGACCAGCGCGTAGTGCGCCCCGCCATGCCGGAACACCCGGAAATAGCTCGGCCCCAGCAGGGGCGCATGCGCCGTGAAGTGCAGCCCGTCGGGCGAGGTCGCAAGCCGCGTGCGCTGCGTGCGGTAGGCCGCGAGGCCGTGGAAATACATCACGATGCGCCGGTTCGCGTGATCCACATGCACATCGGGCGAGGCGATGTGCGGCGTCGTTGCGTCCTCGTCGTGGTCGGGCACGCCGGGTGTGCCGGGGGGTGCGATGCCATCGCGCGCGGGCGGCGGCGGCGCATTCTCCGGCCGAGCGATCGGCTCGGTCGGATAGCGCGAGTCCGCCAGCGCCAGCGCGCCCGGCGCATGCATGCGCCACGGCCCCTCCAGCGCATCGGCGTAGGCCAGCCGGATATAGCTGCCCTTGTGGTCGGCGAAATAGAGGTAGTAGCGGCCCAGCGGGCGCGGCACCCAGTCGGGCACGCGGAGCAGCGACGGGCCCTGCACGTTGGCGCCCATCCGGGCATCCATGTGCGGGCGGATGATCGGGTTGCCCGGCAGTCTTCGCACCCGGTAGCGCGGCTGGTCCATGCGGCGTTCCTGTCAGGTGCCCGACGTCTCAGCCTGTCGACAGGCCGAGCTCGGCCACCAGGCGGCCGAACCGCGCATGGTCGGCGGCGACCTGCGCGCCGACCGCGGCCGCCGCCATGGGCAGCGCATCCGACCCCTGCGGCAGGCGCTGCGCGAAGCCGCCGGCCAGCAGCCTGCCCACATCGGCCTCGATCCGCGCCACCAGCGCCGGCGGAAAGCCGCGCGGCGCCTGCAGCGACTGCCAGGCGCTGGGCAGTGCCACGCCCGGCGCCGCCTCGGCCAGCGTCGGCACGTCGGGCAGGGTGGCAAGCCTGGCCGGCGCGGTCACGAACAGCGCCCGCAGCCGGCCTGCCTCGACCTGCGGCAGCGTCACCGTCACGCCGTCCAGCGACAGGTGCACGCGCCCCGCCACCAGGTCGGTGGTGCCGGCGGCGGCGGTGCGGTACGGCACGTGCTCGGCCGGGAAATCGAGCGCGCGGCGCAGGATCTCCATGTTGAGATGCGGCACCGTGCCGATCCCGGGCGAGCAGTACTGGAACGGATCGCCCGAGCGCATGCGCGCGATCTCGACCAGTCGCGGCAGCGTGCGCGCCGGCACCGCTTCGTTGATCACCAGCGCGCCGCGCGACACCGTGACGCCGGCCAGCGGCGTCAGGTCGGTCAGCGGGTCGTAGGGCGCCTTCTGCATGTGCGGCGTGATCGCCAGGGCCGCGATTGCCACCAGGCCGATCGTGTGGCCATCCGGTGCGGCCCGCGCGATGGCGGCCACGCCGATTGCGCCCCCCGCCCCCGGCAGGTTCTCGACCACCAGGCGCTGGCCCCACTGTTCGGCCAGGCCATCGGCCAGCACGCGCGCCACCTGGTCGGCCTGGTTGCCGGCGCCATAGGGCACGATCATGCGCACCGGGCGCGCCGGCCAGGCCTGGGCGCGGGCGACAAGGGGTTTGGCGAGCGCGGCAAGCGTCAGCGCGGCGCGACGGGTCGGCATGGCGTTTCCTCCGGCCGGCAGTGCAGACCGCGCCGGGCCGCGGGTCAATCGCCGGCGGTCAGCGCCAGGCCTTCAGCTCCATGCCGGGCGGGCGCCCGGCGGCGGCGAATAGGGCAGGTCGCCGCGGCCCATCACCGCCTGCCGCCCGCCATTCGCCGCCAGGATCGCCGCCTGCCGCGCCTTCACCGCGCGATCCAGCGCCGCCACGTCCACCAGGCCATCCAGCCGCGCCCGCAAGGCGGCGCGCGCGGCTGCATCGAGATGGGTGTCGGACAATTCCTCGGGGTCGGCGTCGAGGTCGAAGAACTGTTCCGGATACGTCACGTACCGGACGTATTTGCGGCCCCTGCTGCGCAGCATCACCGCCGCCTCGCGCGAGCCAGAGGCGTGGTACTCGCTCAGCACCGCGCGATCGGCATCGGGTGCGGCGGCAAGGCCGAACAGCGATGCGCCATGCGGGCTGGGCGCCGTGGCGTCGTGGCCCAGCGCATCCAGCACGGTCGGGAACACGTCCAGCAGCGACACGGGCGTTGCGCACACATGGCCCGCCGGCACGTCGGCGCCGGCAAGGATCATCGGCACGCCGACGCTCTCCTCGTACATGGTGCTCTTGCCCCAAAGGCCGCGGGCACCGGCGTTGTCGCCGTGGTCGCTGGAGTACAGCACGCGGGTGGTGTCGGTGAGGCCGCAGGCATCGAGGCAGCGAAGGATCTTGCCCACCTGCTCGTCCATGAAGCTCACCAGGCCGCAATAGCCGGCCAGGGCCCGCTTCACATCGGCCTCGCCCTGGAAATGGCTGTCGTAGGGAACGGTGCCCGCATAGTCGGCAAGGAACGGATGCGCCGGCCGGTCGGCATACTGTTTTGGCATCGGCAGGCGGTCGGCCGGGTAGGCGAAGAAGTGCTCGGGCGGCGCGGTCAGCGGGAAATGCGGCGTGACCAACGAGATGAACAGCACCCAGGGTTTTGTCTGCTTCGGCGCATCCTCGTGCAGCCAGACCTGGGCGGCCGCGGTGATGTCGCGGTCGTAGCGGGTGTAGTCGCTTTCGCCCGGCCCGGCCTGGGCGATGAGCTTCTTTGCGCCCTGGCGGGGCGGTGCCGTTTCGTCGCGGATCAGCGCCAGCAGGTCGCCCTTGCCGTCCACCACATGCATGGGAAGGATCTCGCGCGAAAAACCGTGATCGTCGCCAGGCGCGCCCCGGAAGTGCAGCTTGCCGATGGAAACCATGCTGTGGCCGGCGGCGCGGGCACGGTGGTGCCAGGATTCCACCTGGCCGTCGTACGGATCGGCGTTGTCGAAGTGGCGCGCCATGCCGAACAGCGGCTGGCCGGTGGCAAGGGCCGCGCGCGCCGGCACGCAGATGGGGCTGGGCGTGCAGGCGGCGGCGAAGCGGGTGCCGCGCGCGGCCAGCGCATCCAGATTGGGCGTGCGGATGAAAGGGTGGCCGGCGGCGCCCAGCATGCGCGGGTTGTGCTCGTCGGACAGGATGATCAGCAGGTTTCTGGGGGTCATGCGGGGCGTGGCCTTTCACGGGCAGGCGCCAAGCCGGCGGCATCGGGGGCGTGGGGTCAAGCGGCCAAGGACGACGCGGCGCTGCGGCCAGGGCGTTCTATGCAGGTACCTGGACAGGCTGCCGCGGCTGCACGGCCAAGCGGGCTCGGACTTCGTCATACAGGCGAACCTCGCCGGGCATCGCGATGGTCACCGCCAGAGCGAAGGGTACGGGTTGCCTCCTGCCACCGCCTTGATCGGGTTCGCGCTGGACCTGGATACGAAGGACGCCATCGGGCGCGACATTTGCCGCACGATTGCCGGACCATCTACGGGTAAAGACCGTCCCGCGGTTTGCTTGATTTGCGTCTGGTTGCCGTGACTCGGCCTTGAGGCCGAGCTCGGCGACTGCTTCCTTCGGATCGATCAGCTTCAGGCGTGTGGTGCGATACGCCTGGCGCCCGGGTGCCGGCCAGGTGAACCAGGCCAGCGTGGCGCAGACCTCATGCGGGATGGCCTTGGCGCCGAGGCACGCGGGCAGCGGCACGGAAAACTGCACGCGCTGGTCCGGTGCCAGTGCTCCCGTGCCGAACAGCGTGGCGCGATCGGTCGCGGCGGCTATCGCCGTGTCGGGGTCAACGAAGCCGTATCCGATGTGCCGGCGAATGTTGTTCTTCTGGATCACATGCCGCCTGGTGTCATGCGGACCGGCGATCTGCTGGATGAAGGCTGCACCGGCCTCGTCCCAACGCGCGGCATGCACCAGCAGTGCCTTCAGGATCAGCGCGCGGTCGATGCCGGGCAGGTCATCGAAATCCGGATACGCGGCTTCCAAACCGTCGTGGATCCGGTGTGCTGTCCGTGACGCCAGCGCTGCCGCCACACTGGTCCCGAGCTGGAGGGATTCCTGGTCAAGCGCCTGACCAAGGGAAGGCGGCGCGGCCACGCGTATGCCGGCAAACCTGTTGCCATCCTTCTGCGGCACAACGACTGGCGCTGGCGTGCCCGACCGCACGGCAATCCGCTGGCGCCCGCCCGGCAGAAGGATTTCCGGTTTGGTAGCCATGTTGAAGCCCGGTCCCAGTCTTGAACTGACTATCGGCATCGCCCGGTCCGGGTAAGGATCGTAGTTCGATGCACCAATTTTCGATCCTGGTCGGGGCACAATCTGATCGGCGTGCGCGCCTCCAATTGTAAGGGCGTTCACGGATTCCGCGGGCGCAAGCAATCGGCGGTCCGCCTTCAGCGCGTCGGCTGCCGCGAAGATCGCACGCGCTCGTCCCGCATCATCGAGCGATTCGAAGCCGTCCAGCGTCGCGGGCGCGCTGAGTTGAATCATGCTAGCCTCATTGCCGGCGCTGACGATGAACAGCACACCATGCTCGACCGCCAGTATGTCGAGCGCGCGTGCCCAGGCCGACATCCGGTGATGGAACGACTGGTGTTCGTCGCCAAGCGAGACATTTGCGATGATGACTGTCGGCGCGGTGGCATCCGGTCTGGCCTTGAGGTGGCGTATGGCACGCACGAACGTGTCGGGTATCAGGCGGTCCTGGTGGAAGCGCTCTCTCTCGCCGGGTGTGCCGCTGGCGAACATCACTGGCAGCAGCAGCACCGGACGCGGTAGCGGCGCTTCAGGGGCATTGCGGTCGCCGTGGATCACGATCGATGCCATCGCCGTGCCGTGCTCGCGGCGACCGACGGCAAGCGATTCCAGCCCGTCCGGATCATCAAGCAGCAGGCGATCGCGCAACAGTGGGTGTTGCTGCAAGGAAACGGCATCCAGGATGGCCAGGATCGGCTTGCCTCTCGCGCCATCGTCTGGAACAGGGCCAAGCGCAACCTGCTCCTCCGATGTCGTCCCACTGGCAAGGCTTTGTGGCGCGATGAATGCGATCGGGTCGGCGCCAGCCAGGCTCGCTTCCTCAAGTGCCGCGATGCGCGCGACCTCGCCCGCTGGGATACGCGCAAGCAACGCATCATGGGCGAGGGCGTCATGGCGACGGGCAACAACCACCGTGCCACCGGCCTGAGCTATGTTGGCCCGCAGCGTTTCGCGATTCCTGTCGGCCCGCTGCGTATCGCCGATGAAGATCAGTTCGAACTGGATCGATATCAGGCCATCTGGCTCGGCAGCTGCAGCCTCAGCCAGCACACTCCTCGCCTGCGGCGACACACGATCCCGCGGCCCCCAGCGGCGAAGGTCGCGCAGTCGAGCGAACAGATCGCGCCATGGCGTAAGGCCCCGAGCGAACGTCCCACCTTTCTGCCAGAGAACCCAAAGCCGCAGCATTTCCCGCAGCGCCTGCTGGTCAGGCACCATCAGATAAAGAACGGGCGCGCTGTCTTCGTCGTCGCCCTCGATTTCGGAATCACCAATGAACTCCAGGCCTGGAACTTTCCGCGCGGCGCCTGCGAAATCACCAAGCGAGCCCGTGACCTCGAACACGATCAGGCACTCGGGCGCCAGGCCGGACGGATCGTTGCGCAAGGCGGAGGCATCGCCACCGCGTTCGAACACCTCGCGCAGGCGGTTGAAGCTAGGGCCGAACCTTGCGACCTGGTCTGCCTTTGCCGGCACCCGCGCCACCACCATGCTGGGCCTGCCCCTTCGCCTTGGAACCGGACTTGGCTGATCGAGGCGCAGCAGAGGTCTTGGCGATTCGTTGACCATCAACCGATGGTTTCACACGCCCCGCCCACAGCGCCAGATGTTCGTTCACCAGGCCGGGCAGGTCGCGCGTGCCCTGGGCCAGAATGTGCTGCCGCCGCACGGCCTGCAGGAAGTCCAGCGTCTCGGCATAGCTCGTCGCGCCAAGGTGGGTGGCGATGCGCGCTGCCGACACCTTCTCCGCGGCGGGCCAGGCGGCGATCTGGCGCGCGATGAAGGCCACGCGGGCCGGCTGGTCCGGGGCAGGCATGTCGAGCCGGAGTTCGAAGCGGCGCCAGACGGCCCGGTCGAGCAGTTCCGCGTGATTGGTCGCCGCGATCGTCACCACATAGCTGGGCAGCTGGTCGATCTGCATCAGCAGGAACGACACCACGCGCTTGATCTCGCCGGTTTCCTGCGGATCGCCGCGCTCCTTGCCGATGGCGTCGAACTCATCGAAGAACAGCACGGACGGCATGGTGCGCGCGAAATCGAACAGGCGCCGCAGCCTTGCATTCGTCTCACCCAGGTACGACCCGATCAGCGCGTCGTAGCGCACCACCAGGAATGGCAGGCCAAGCGCCTCGGCCACGGCTTCCGCCAGAGACGTCTTGCCATTGCCTGGCGGCCCCGACAGCAGCACGCGATGACGCGGCTGCATGCCATGCGCCCGCAAAAGATCGGCGCGCGTCTGCTCCTCGATAAGGTCCTTGGTCTGCTTCCTGACCGGCAGTGTCAGCACCAGGTCGTCGAGCGTGCGCCGCGGCGTGATTTCAAGGATGGCATCGCGCCCACTGCCATGCTGCATCCCCGACGGCGTTGTCTGCGCCACCGGCACCGCATCAAGCGCCCGGTGCAGCCGGTCCGCCATGACGTGGTGACTGCGTGCCCGTTCGTCCGCGACCAGCGCCTCGACGGTTGAGCGCAGCGCGGTGCGGTCGCCGGAGGCACCGGCCCGAACCAGGGAAATCAGGAGGTCGCTACGCGCCATGGCTCGCCCTGCAACCGGCTTTTGGGTCCGAAGGTCGTCGGTTGCCGCGATCACTGTAGAAGTGTCTGACGAGGCAGTCAGCAGCGGACGGGGGTACCGCGCTGTTCATGTGTGGCGCTGATCGGTCCCGGTTTCGCGGGCGCGGTTTTCCAGCCGGTCGCGCGTCAGCAGGCTTCCCGAGATCATCCGATGATCATGCACGCGGCAATCGATTCCCCTTGCATGGCGGGTACGGCCTCAGGCAAAGTGTAGGCGAAAATGCCTAAACGCGCGTGACCGCGTCGGCTGCCAGGGTGCATGGCGCGATGCGCCCAACTCTGATGGGCCGTCGGCAATCGCGCAAAAAGCCGGTTCACCCGGTGAACCGACGGTTCGTTTGCCACTTTTGCCTTATTTGGTTCCTTACTCGGCCGCCGCCCGCACGACAGTTCTTGTCGCCTCCGCGATCAGCGCATAGCTCCGCGCCCGGGCTGCGAAATCGTGACAGGGCGTCAGGATCGCGACCTCGGCCGCGCCATGCGCCGCGGCCACGGCGGCGAGGCGCGCCGCCACCTGCTCGGGCGCGCCGACCAGGGCGCGGCGGCGCCAGGCCTCGGTGCGGGCCTGTTCCTCGGCGGTGAAGGGGTGGGCGTCGGCTTCCTCGGGCGTGGCCAGCGGCAGGAATTCGCCGCGCGACCGGCGCACGCGGAACAGTTCCCGCCCGCGCGCCAGGCGGAAGGCCTGCGCCTCGGTGTCGGCCGCCAGCGCATAGACCGCGACGGCGCAAAGCGGTGCGGCCAGGTACTGGGATGGGCGGAAGCGCTCGCGATACAGTGCGCACACGGCCTCGCCGCCGCGCTCGCTGATGAAGTCGGCGAAGGCGTAGGGCAGGCCGAAATGTGCGGCCAGCTGCGCGCCATAGTCGCTGCTGCCCAGGATCCAGACCTGCGGCTGGGTTGCGATCTCGGGCGTGGCGCGGACGGCGCGCAGCGGGTGCGTGTCCGGCAGGCCGCCGCCCAGCCAGTGCAGCAGGTCGTGCACCTGGCCGGGGAAGGCGTCGGCGCCCTGCTGCGCGGCGACAGGATTCAGCGCATAGGCGGTGATGCCGTCGCTGCCTGGCGCCCGGCCCAGGCCCAGATCGGCGCGGTTGGGGAACAGCGCCTCGATCACGCGGAACTGCTCGGCGACCTTCAGCGCCGCGTAGTGCGGCAGCATCACGCCGGCGCTGCCGACGCGGATGGTTTTCGTCGCCGCCAGCACGGCGGTGATCAGGATTTCAGGGGCGCTGCCGGCGTGGCTGGGCGTGTTGTGGTGTTCGGCCAGCCAGTAGCGGTGGTAGCCGGCGGCTTCCACGATCGGCGCCAGCGCCACGGTGTCCTGCAGCGCATCGGCCGCGGTGCGGCCGGAGATGATGGTGGACTGGTCCAGGACCGAAAGGCGAAGGGACATCCCGCCAGTCTAGGCGGGACGCGCTCAGACGTCAGCCGCCCAGCAGGCCGCCGATTGCCAGGGCCAGCATCAGGCCAAGGAAGAAACGGATCTGAAGGGCAGCCATCGGAAGTCTCCTGCGTCGAACGGTCTGATCTGATGTGAAGACTACGTTCGGGACGTGTCTGTCGGATGTCACCGCGGTCACAGTCCGCGATGAAAATCGACACAGTGTTAAGGGCGCTCAGATGGCTGCCCTGCCAAAAGCGAATGTCAGCGCCAGCCACAGCAGGGCACCGACCAGCGCGCCGACGACGGTGCCGTTGATGCGCACCCATTGCAGGTCACGGCCGACCGAAAGCTCGATGCGGGTGGCCAGTTCCTCGCCGCTCCAGCCGCCGGCCACGCGCTGCACCAGCGCGTCGATGCGGCCGCGGAGTTCGGGCACCAGGGCGGCCAGCGCGCGGCTGACCGCCTGGTTCAATTTTCCGGCAACGCTGGGGTCGTTCTGCAGCATGCCGCCCAGGTTGGCGACCGCGCCGGCCGCGGCTTCCGCCACGCGGCCCGAGGGTTTCGCCGCATCGGCGGCCAGGCCCGCGCGGAGCCTCGCCCATACGTCGGCGCTCCAGGCGCGCACCGCTTCGTTGGAGAGTGCGCGGCGCACCGCCTTGCCCACCTCGCCGGCGCGGGCGGGGTCGTCCTCCAGCCGAGAAATCTCGCGCCGCGCCCACTGGTCGAAGGCGGCGCGCAGGTCGCTGTCGGACAAGCCCATGCGCTCGATTTCCGCGCGCGCCACGCCGATCACGCGCTTGGCGACGAACGGCGCGATCGCCCAGCCGGCCAGCGCGCCGACCTGATCCTTCACACGGGCGGCGATCTCGGCGCGCAGTGCCTCCTCCTTGTCGGTCATGACGGTGCGCAGCGTGGCCAGGATGAAATCCAGCACGGCCTGGTGGCGCTCGCCTTCCACCAGCGTGCGCAGGCCGCGCGCCAGTAGTTTGGGCGCAAGGCCGGCGGCCACGCGGGGCGCCAGGCGGCTCATCAGCCGCACCGCGCGGCCGTCCTCCAGGCTCGCCATCATGGCGGGCAGCGCCGAGGCCAAGCCGGCGCCGGCCTGGCTTGCATTGGCGGGCTGGGCGAGCCAGGCGCCCACGGCGGCGGCCAGGTCCAGCCGCTCAAGTGCGGCGCGGATCTCGGCCTCGGTGAAGAAATGTGTGGTCAGGAACCGGCTCATGCCGCGGGCCAGGCGGTCCTTCTGGCGCGGGATGATGGCGGTGTGCGGCAGGGGCACGCCGAGCGGATGGCGGAACAGGGCGGTGACCGCGAACCAGTCGGCGATGCCGCCGACCACGCCGGCCTTGGCCGCCGCCTGCACCAGGTCGCGCCAGAAGACCTGCGTGGCGGAGAGACCATCCGGCAGCGCGCCATCTGGCAGCGCGTATGTGCCGGCCAGGATCAGCGCGGCCAGCACCAGTGTGCCGTTGGCGTAGGCACGATGCCGCGCCAGGTCGCGCCGGCGCGCGGCCTCGGGATCGGTTTCCGGGGTCATGCCGGGGATGCTAGCACGGGGTTTCGGGCGTGCCGTGTGGTGTGTTATATCGTATCAGCATGGTCGATCCCCTGTCCCCTGGCGCCAGCGCCAGCGCCCGTCTCATGGTCGCGGGTGCCGCGGTTCTGCTGGTCTGGCTGGCGGTCGCCTGGGCGCTGGCATGACCGCCGCCGCGATCCGGCTGGCCGACGTGACGCTGGCCTACGGCCGACGTCCGGCCGTGCATCACCTGTCGGGTGCGTTCGAACCGGGCAGCCTGACGGCGATCGTGGGCCCGAACGGGGCCGGGAAAACCACGTTGCTCCGCGCCATCGCGGGCCTGGCCGAGGTCCACCAAGGCCGCATCGATCGCGGTGGTCTGGACGCGCGCGCCATCGCCTATCTGCCGCAGCAGGCGGCGCTGGATCGCGGCTTTCCGATCGCCTGCCTGGACCTGGTCTGCGCCGGGCTGTGGCCAAGCCTGGGCGCGTTCCGGGGCGTGGACCAGGCCGGACTTACCCGCGCCCGCGAAGCCCTGGCCACGGTGGGCCTTGAGAATTTCGACCGGCGGCCGATCGGCACGCTGTCGGCCGGCCAGTTCCAGCGCGTGCTGTTCGCCCGCATGCTGCTGCAGGACGCGCCGGTGCTGCTGCTGGACGAGCCGTTCACCGCGCTGGATGCCCGCACCACCGCCGACCTGCTGCACCTGGTGGCCCGCTGGCACAACGAGGCACGCACGGTCATCGCCGTGCTACACGACATCGACATGGTGCGCGAGCATTTTCCCCGCACCCTGCTGCTGGCGCGCGATCCGATCGCCTGGGGCACGACCGACGATGCGCTGTCGGCCGAGAACCGGCTGCGGGCGCGGCGCATGGCCGAGGCCTGGGACAGCGACGCCACCCCGTGCAGCAAGGCGGCGTGACGCTCTACGAGCTGCTGGTCGATCCCTTCGCGGCCAACCCCTTCATGCGCCGGGCGCTGGCTTCCTGCCTGGCGCTGAGCCTGGCCGCCGCCCCGGTGGGCGTGCTGCTGATGCTGCGGCGGCTTGCGTTGTTCGGCGATGCGCTGGCGCACGGGATATTGCCGGGTGTCGCCCTGGGCTTCGCGCTGGCTGGCGGCTTCTCGGTCGTGGCCATGAGTCTCGGCGGCCTGGTCGCCGGCCTGATCATCGCCCTCGCCGCCGGGTTCTTTGCACGGAGGACCGTGCTGCGCGAGGACGCGGCGCTGGCCGGCAGCTACCTGACCGCGCTGGCGCTGGGCATCGCCATCGTCTCGATGGGCGGCGGCCGGGGCCACGAGCTTATGCATCTGCTGTTCGGCAGCGTGCTGGCGGTGGACGATGCGGCGCTGCTGTTCATCGCTGGCAGCGCCAGCATCACCCTGGCGGCCCTTGCGCTGCTGTGGCGGGGCGTGGTGCTGGAAACGCTCGATCCGGGGTTCCTGCGGGCCGCCGGTGCGCGGCCCGGCCTGTGGCAGGCGGCGTTCCTGGGGCTGGTGGTGCTGAACCTGGTGGCGGCGTGTCAGGCGGTGGGCACGCTGATGGCGGTGGGCGTGATGATGCTGCCGGCGCTGGCCGCGCGCTTCTGGTCGGCCGCGCTGCCGGGCATCGTGCGTGCCGCCGTGCTGGTCGGGCTGAGCACGTCGGTGGCGGGGCTGCTGGCCAGCTACCACCTCGATCTGCCCAGCGGCCCTGCCATCGTGCTGGCGGCGGCGCTGGCCTGGGGTGGGTCGATGCTGGCGGGGCCCGAAGGCTCGCTTGCTGTGCGGCTGCTGCGAAGGCCGCATCTGGCGGGGTAGCTACCTGTCGTTCTTGCCGTAGCTGGTGATGCGGTCGAGGAAGCCCAGCGCCACCGCGCTGACGATGAACACCACGTGCGAGATCACCTTCCACTTCACCTCGAACTCGGTGTGGTTGGCGACATTCAGGAAGATCTGCAGCAGATGCACGCTGCTGATCGCCACGATCGCGCTGGCCACCTTGATCTTGAGGTTGCCGGGATCAAGCTTGGCCAGCCACCCCAGCTCCGCCGCCTCGCTTTGCCCGCCCAGCTTGGCCACGAAGTTGTCGTAGGACGACAGCATCACCATCACCACCAGGCCCGCGACCAGGGCTGCGTCGATCAGGTTCAGCATCTGCACCAGCACGTCGGTTTCGCGCACGTCCGTGAAGCTGGTGGCGAGCTTGACCAGCTTCAGCACGAAGAAGGCGGCGTAGATGCCCAGCGCCACCGCCAGGCCGATATAGAACACGACCAGGATGTAGCGGCTGTACAGGATGGTCTGTTCGACCAGCTTCTGGAGCGAGAGCATGGCTTTCGCATAGCAAAGCGCGGCTTAGGGGGCCAGCGCTTCAGGGGGCCAGCGCCGCGACCGCGTCGCGGATGCGGGCGGCGATCGCGGCATCGTCGGCGCCGCCGGAAAGCAGCGTGTCGGCGTCGATCGGCGGGCCGAAGGCCACGCGCACCGGGTGCGGGCTCGGCAGCGTCGCGGTGCGCGGCATCGCCTCGAAGGTGCCGACGATGCGGGCGGGCACCACGGTGGCGCCGCTGTCGCGCACGATGCGGCCGATGCCGGGCAGGAAGGCCTGCAACGCGCCATCCGGGCTGCGCCAGGATTCGGGAAACCACACCAGGCAGTCGCCTGCCTGCAGGCTTGCGCGCGCATAGGCCAGGGTCAGCGCTGGCCGCCGCTCCTCGACCGGAAAAATGCGCGCAGCGCGTGCCAGGCCCCGGCCGAGTGGCCCCCTGAACAGGCGCGTCACCTCGCCGCTCCAGCGCACGCGGGTCAGCGCCGCCGGCGGCAGCGCCGCGGCGATGATCAGCGGGTCGAGGTCCGACAGGTGATTGGCCGCCACGATCACCGCACCCGGCGGCAGGTGTTCGCGGCCCGATACGCGGAGCCGAAACAGCAGCGTGGTCAAGGCGCGGTTGATCGCGCGCAGGCCGAGCGCAATAGCGCGCTCGCCGGCGCTGCGCGGCGCCAGCCACCGCATGTCGGGTTTGGCAGCAGTTTCCACGCGCGGTGCGGCGGCTCGCGCAGCGACGCGCTGGAACAGGTCGCGCAGCGTCTCGATGCCCTCGAAATCCTCCTCGGTCATCGCGATGCCGGTGCGCGCTTCCAGCGCGATGCCGAGCTCCACGAAGCCCAGGCTGTCCAGCCCCAGGTCGAGCGCGGGTGACGTGTCCGGCCCCAGCGCGCGGCCTTTCGCACGCTCGGTCAGCAGCGCCAGCAGCGCCTGGCCGGGTGGGGTTTGCAGCAGCGCCAGGTCGGCCGCGGTCCAGTCGCCGCCGCTGCCGGCGCGGCCGGCCAGTGCTGCATCATACAGTGCGGGCAGTTGGAAGCGCCGGTACTTACCAAGCCGCGTGCGCGGCAGTTTTTCGCGCAGCAGCACGAAGCCGGCCGGGCGCTGCCAGGCGGGCAGGGCGCGCGCGGCCTCGGTCAGCGCCACGCGCACCACGTCGGCCACGCGCGGCGAGTTGGCTTCGGCCAGCTTCGCCGCATCGGGCACCACCAGCGCCACCAGCGCGCCGTTGCGTTCGGTGACCGCGATCTCGGCGAATTCGGGGCGCGCCAGCGTTGCCTCCACCTCCTCGGGGAAGACGTTCTTGCCGCCGCCCAGCACGATCATTTCCTTGAGCCGGCCGGTGATCAGCAACTGCCCGCCGGCATCGAAGCGGCCCAGATCGCCGGTGCGGAACCAGCCATCCGGGGTGAAGATGCCGTCATTCGCCTCGGGCGGGGCGCGGTAGCCGGTGAACACGGAAGGGCCGCGCGCCTGCACCTCGCCGGTGCCGTCCGGCCCCGCATCCGCGATGCGGAGCTGGATGCCTGGCAGCGGCTTGCCCTCGGTGCCCACCACCACGTGTGGGCGCTGCTGGTTGGTCAGGATGCTGGCGGTCTCGGCCAGGCCGTAGCCGGACAGGAACTCGAAGCCCAGTGCCTCCAGCATCCAGACCGTGTCCTCGTCCGGCTTGGCGCCGCCGCTGGCCAGCACGCCGAGATGCCCGCCGAAGGCGCGGTGCAGCGTGCCGAACAGTTTTCGCCCGATGCGGATGCCGAAGCGCTGGCGCACGAACAGGGCGATGGCGAGCAGGGTGTTGAAGGCCGCGCCCGTGAGCCTGCCGCCGGCGCGGGCGCGGGCGGCAATGCCGGCGGCGAGCGCGGCGTAGAGGCGCGGCACGCCCACCACCAGGGTGCACTTGGCACCCCGCAATGCCGCCGCGATGCGCGGGCCATCGGCGCCTTCGGGCAGTACCACGGGGGCACCGATCGCCAGCGGCGTGAACACGCCGACGGTCAGCGGATACACGTGGTGCATGGGCAGCGGCAGCAGCACGCGATCGCTTTCCGTGGCCACGCGCTGCGCGGCCAGCGCCTGCACGTTGTGCAGGATGTTGGCGTGCGTCAGCGCGAAGGATTTCGGCGTGCCGGTGGTGCCGCTGGTATAGACCAGCATCGCGGCATCGCCGGGCGCGATCGGTGGCAGCGGTGCCTGCGGCCCGCCGGCAAGCTCGGTCCAGCGCCGATATGCGCCACTGGGCGCATCGAGCGTCCAGATCGCGATCGCGGGTGCGGCCTGCGCCAGGTGCTGCGCGTGGCTTGCGCTGGCGAAGGCCAGCGTGGCGCCGCTATCCGGCACCAGCACGGCCAGCTCCGCATTGGTCGCGGCATCGTCGATGGCGATGGCCAGGGCGCCGAACGCGGCCAGGCCCAGGCGCACGGCGATCCAGTCGGGCGCGGGCGGGCCGATCAGGATCACGGGTGCCCCGGGCGTCAGGCCAAGCGCTGCCAGCGCGCCGGCCAGGCGGCCGGCGCTGGCGGCCAGTGAAGCGGCCTCGGTCGGCACCGCCACGTCGCCGCGCATGGCCAGGATGGCCGTGGCGCTGCCGCGCGCGGCCAGCGCCGGCAGCAGGTCGCGCAGCGTTTTCAACGGCATGTCCATGCGCCTCATGTAGGGTGCGCGGGGGCTTCGTTCACGGGCAAGGGTGGGGCATGGTGGCGGGCAGGAGGAGTCGCATGCCCTCGCTCGCCGCCGAAAGCCTGATCTTCCGCGACCTGTTCGGCACCGCCGCGATGCGCGCCCTGTGGGACGACGCTGCCCTGGCGCGCAACTGGGCGCGGGTCGAGGCAGCGCTGGCCACCGCGCAGGGCGCGCTGGGCATGATCCCGGCCGAGGCGGCGCGCGCCATCAGTGCCGCGGCCGAAACCTTTTCGCCTGACCTTGCGGCGATCGCGAAGAAGACCGAGCTGGTCGGCTACCCGGTCGTGGAACTGGCGCGGCAGCTGGGTGCCGCGTGTCCGGACAATGCGCGCGGCTTCGTGCACTGGGGCGCCACCACGCAGGACATCATGGATACCGGCACGGTGCTGTGCCTGCGCGATGCGCTGGCGGTGGTCGATGCCGACATGGCGATCCTGCGCCATCACCTGGCCGGCCTGGCTCGCCAGCACCGCGACACGCCGATGCCCGGCCGCACCCACCTGCAGCACGCCCTGCCGGTGACCTTCGGCCAGAAGGCGGCGATCTGGCTGGATGCGCTGGACCGCCATGCCGAGCGCCTGGCGCAACTGCGCCCGCGCGTGCTGCGCGCAAGCCTGGGCGGGGCCGCGGGCACGCTGGCCAGCATGGGCAGCCAGGGACTTCGCGTTCGCGCCGGCTTTGCGAGCGCGCTCGGCCTGGCCGATGCGCCGGTCACCTGGCATTCCACGCGCGACAGTTTCGCCGAGGCGGGCTGGCTGTTGGCTGCGATCGGCGGCACGCTGGCCAAGGCCGCCACCGACATCATGCTGATGTGCATGGATGAACTCGGCGAGGCGCGGGAGCCGTTCGTGACCGGGCGTGGTTCGTCCTCGACCATGCCGCAGAAGGCGAATCCGATCGCCTGCGAGATCATCGTCGCCTGCGCCCGCCGGCTGCGCGGCAACGCTGCCCAGCTGCTGGACGGCATGGTGGCCGATTTCGAGCGCGCCACCGGCCCGTGGCACCTGGAGTGGCTTGCTTTGCCGGAAGCCTTCGTGATCGCCTCCGGCATGCTGGCGCAGGCGAAATTCCTGTTCGGCGGCCTGGTGCTGTATCCGGACCGCATGGCGCGCAACCTGGGGCTGACCGGCGGTCTGATCCTGGCCGAGGCCGTGATGATGCGGCTGGCGCCTTTCGTCGGCCGCGGCGAGGCGCACCACCTGGTGTACGATTGCTGCGTGGCCGCGCGCGACCAGCGGCTTCCTTTGCGCGACACGCTGGCCGGCGATCCGCGCATCACCGCGCATCTCGATCAGGCGGCGATCGATGCGGCGCTTGATCCCGCCAACTACCTGGGCAGCGCGGGTGCCATGGTGGACGCCGTGCTGGCGGGACGCGGCTGATCCCGATGCGCCTGCCGCATCGCGACAAGGACGATCCGTATTTCTGGCGGTCGCTCGCCTTCGCGGCCGGGCTTGCCATGCTGGTTGCGGTTGCCAGCACCGGCCGCTTCACGCCGCTGACCTTCACCATGCTGGGCAGCGCGCTGCTGGGCTTCGCGGTTTTCTTCCTGGCCTTCCCGCGCGGCCTGCACATTGCAGTGGCGCAGGCCACCATGCAGGCCGTCTACATGTGCGTGTTCGTGTTTTTCCAGGAGGCCAGTTACAGCCGCGCAGAGGCGTGGCAGGTGTGCGCCGGCTACATGATGCCGGTGCTGGCCTTCCTGGCAGGCGCCCTGGTGCAGCGCCGGCGCATCGGCCAGCTCCTGGAATCCGAACGCATCCGCCGTGTCCGCTTCGACCACCTGATGCGCTGGGGCGCGCCCGTGGGCCTGATCGGGGCGTTGTCGTTCCTGCTGCCCGACCTTGATCCTTCCGCGGCGATGGAAGGCCATGCCTTCCTGGCCGCCATGGCTGCCATAGGACTGGTGGTCGGGCTGGCGGCGCGCGACGTGGTGGTGTTCATCCTGGACACCAGCCTGGTGTTCGAAGCCTTCTTCGGGCGCATCGCGCATCTGGGCGTGCCGGCCTTCGCCTTCCTCACGCTATGGACGCTGCTGGCGATCGGCTTCGCCTGCCTTTATCGCATCGCCGACATGACCACGATCGACCCGCAGTTCAGCATCGTTGGCGCATCGCGGCGCATCGAGTTCTCCGAAGCGCTCTATTTCTCGGTCGTGACGCTGGCCACGGTGGGCTACGGCGATATCCTGCCGATCGCGCCGCTGGCCCGGATGCTGGCGGTGGCGCAGATGGTGGCGGGCCTGCTGCTGCTGCTGTTCGGCGTGAACGAGCTGATCCGCCACGCCGACAGCCAGCCACAGCATGGGCAGCCGCAGCATGGCCAGCACCGGCCGCCGGATCATGGCCACCGCTAGGCCATCTTCCCGCCATCGCAATCCTTGAGACAGGGCTCATGGAAAGACGGGGCTCATGGAGAGACAGGGCTCATGAAGAGACGGGGCTCATGAAGGTTCTGGTCACCGGCGGCCTGGGATTCATCGGCAGCGCCGTGGTGCGCCGCCTGGTGCGCGAGCATGGCGCCTGGGTGGTGACGCTGGATGCCGAAACCTACGCCGCGTCACCCGAGGCGCTGGAGGATGCGCTGACCCACCCGCGGCATACGCTGGTGAAGGGCGACATCCGCGATGGCCGCCTGGTGCGCGAGCTGCTGGCCGCGCACAAGCCGGATTCGATCATGCACCTGGCCGCTGAAAGCCATGTGGACCGCAGCATCGACGGGCCTTCGGACTTCATCAGCACCAACGTGGTCGGCACGCTGACGCTGCTGGAAGCGGTGCGCGACTACATGCCGGGTGCGCCGGAAAACTTCCGCTTCCACCACATCAGCACCGACGAGGTGTTCGGCCACCTGCACCCGGGCGACCCGCCCTTCACCGAGCATTCCCCGTACGCACCACGCAGCCCCTATGCGGCATCCAAGGCGGCGTCGGACCACCTGGTGCGGGCCTGGCACGCCACCTACGGGCTGCCGGCCTTCGTGACCAACACCTGCAACAACTACGGCCCCTGGCAGTTCCCGGAAAAGCTGATCCCTCTCACCATCGCCAACGCCATCGAAGGCAAGCAGCTGCCGGTCTATGGCCGGGGCGAGAACATCCGCGACTGGATCTTCGTGGACGATCACGCGGCCGGCCTGGTCGCGGCGCTGCGCCAGTCGAAGCCCGGCGAAACCTGGTGCCTGGGGGCCGCCAGCGAGAAGCGCAATATCGAGGTGGTGGAGCAGATCTGCGCCATCCTGGACAACCTGGCGCCTGACCCGGCAGGGCCACGCCGGCGGCTTATCAGTTTCGTCGGCGACCGGCCTGGCCACGATTTCCGCTACGCCATCGACCCCGGGCGCGCCATGGCCGCGCTGGGCTGGCTGCCGGCCGAGACCTTTGCCACCGGCCTTGAGAAGACCGTGCGCTGGTACCTCGACAATGCCGGCTGGTGGCAGGCGATCCGCGCCGCGCGCTACGGCGGCCAGCGGCTGGGCCAGAAAAGCGGGGCTGCGGCATGAAGGGCATCCTGCTCGCCGGCGGCGCCGGCACGCGCCTGCACCCCATGACGCGGGCCACGTCGAAGCAGCTGCTGCCCGTGTACGACAAGCCCATGGTGCACTACCCGCTGAGCACCCTGATGCTGGCAGGGCTGCGCGACATCCTGCTGATCTCCACGCCCGAGGATTCTCAGCAGTTCCGGCGCCTGCTGGGCGACGGGTCTGATCTGGGCATAAGCATCAGCTACGCCGAGCAGCCGAAGCCCGAAGGCATCGCGCAGGCTTTCCTGATCGGCGAGACCTTCCTGGCCGGGCAGGGGGCGGCGCTGGCGCTGGGCGACAACATGATCTTTGGCGACGGCCTGCCCGCCATGGTGCAGGCGGCCAGCGCGCGCACCCAAGGCGCCACCGTCTTCGCCTACCAGGTGCGCGACCCGGAGCGCTACGGCGTGGTGACCTTCGACGAGAACTTCCGCGCCACCTCGCTGGTCGAGAAGCCGAAGGCGCCCGCCAGCAACTGGGCGGTGATCGGCCTCTACTTCTACGGCGCCGACGTGGTCGAGCGTGCGCGCGCGCAACTGCCGTCGGCCCGCGGGGAACTCGAGATCACCGACCTCAACCGCACCTACATGAATGCAGGCCAGCTGCATGTGGAACGGCTGGGGCGCGGCTTCGCCTGGCTTGATGCCGGCACGCCGGGGTCCCTGCTGCAGGCGGCGAACTTCGTGCAGACCATCCAGGATCGCCAGGGCTTCCTTATCGGCTGCCCGGAGGAAGTGGCCTTCCGCATGGGCTTCATCGATGCCGAGGCGCTGGCAAGGCAGGCGCATGCGCTGCGCAACACCGAGCTGGGCCAGTATCTCGCGGGCGTGGCGCGGGCGGGCTGAATGGCGATCGGCGACACCAATCGGACCGAAGCGCCCCTCACCCTGTCCCTCTCCCAAGGGAGAGGGAACCCACCTTGGCGAAACTCTCCGTGTTGGGTCCCCTCTCCCTTGGGAGAGGGACAGGGTGAGGGGCGCTTTCGCGTGGAACAATGCGCACCATCCTGATCACCGGCGGCGCCGGCTTCCTGGGCGCCACGCTGGCGGCGCGCCTGGCGGCCAGCGGCGCGCGGGTGCGCGTGCTGGACGCCATGCTGCCCGAGACCGGCGCCAATCCCTTCAACCTGCACAAGGTGGAGCACGACTTCATCAGGGCCGATCTGTGCCGCGATGATCTGGCCGGCGCGGTGGCCGGCGTCGATGCCGTGTTGGATCTCGCGGGGCAGACCAGCCACATGGGAAGCCAGGCCGACCCGCGCGGTGACCTCGCGCACAATGCCGATGCGCGCCTTCGCCTGATCCTGGCGCTGCGCCAGCACGCGCCCGCGGCGCAGGTGGTGTACGCCAGCACGCGGCAGCTTTACGGCCGCCCACAATACCAGCCGGTGGACGAGGCGCACCCGGTCGCGCCGCCGGATGCCAACGCGGTGTCGAAATGGGCCGCGGAGAACTACTGGCTGCTGGAACACCGCGTGCACGGCCGGCACGTCGCGGCGCTGCGCCTGACCAACTGCTACGGTCCAAGATTGCGCGTGGCCGATGCGCGCCAGACTTTTCTGGGCATCTGGATAAGGCGCGTGATCGAACGCGAGCCCTTCGAGGTCTGGGGCGGCGACCAGCGCCGCGACCTGGTGCATGCCGAGGACGTGGCGGACGCCTTCATCCGCGCGCTCGATCCCGCCTGCACCGGCCGCGTCTTCAACGTCTCCGGCCCCGGCCCCGTCAGCCTGCGTCAACTGGCCGAGATGATGGGCGGCGACTTCGTGCAGCGCAGCTTCCCGCCCGACCGCGCGAAGATCGACATCGGCGACATGACGCTGAGCGACGCTGCCTTCCGCGCCGCCACCGGCTGGGCGCCGCGCGTGGAGCTGGCTGACGGCCTGGCCATGACGCTGGACTACTATCGCCACCACATTTCCCGTTACGTGTGACCGCCATGAACGCACCCGCCCTGACCGTGCCGCAGGCCGACCCCGGCGCCGGCTATCGCGCGCTCAAGCCCGAGATCGACGCTGCCATCGCGCGCGCGCTGGACAGCGGCTGGTACATCCTGGGCAGGGAGGGCGAGGCGTTCGAGCAGGAATTCGCCGCTTGGCTCGGCGCCGCGCGTGCGGTCGGCTGCGCCAACGGCACCGATGCGCTGATGCTGATCCTGCGCGGCATGGGCATCGGGCCCGGCGACGCGGTTGCCACCGTGTCGCACACCGCCGTCGCCACCGTCGCCGCCATCGAGATGGTCGGCGCCAGCGCGGTGCTGGTTGATATCGACCCCGCCACCTATACCATGTGCCCGCGCGACTTCGCCGCGGTGGCCGCCGCCACGCCCAATCTGCGCGCGGTGATCCCGGTGCACATCTATGGCCAGCCATGCGACCTTGATGCGATCCTGCCGGTCGCGCGCCGGCACGGCCTCAAGGTGATCGAGGACTGCTCGCAGGCGCATGGCGCGCGGCTGAACAATCGTGTGGTCGGCACCATGGGCGACGCGGCCGCGTTCTCGCTCTATCCCACCAAGAACCTGGCGGCACTCGGCGATGGCGGCGTGCTGACCACCGACGACGCGGCGCTGGCCGACCGCATCGCCGCAATCCGCCAATACGGGTGGAAGCAGCGCTACATCTCCGACCTGCAGGGCGTGAACTCGCGGCTGGACGAGGTGCAGGCCGCGATCCTCCGCGTGCGCCTGCGCCACCTGGATGCCGAGAACGCGCGCCGGCAGGAAATCGCCGCCGCGTATGACGCCGCGCTGGCCGGCACGCGCTTCGCGCCGCCGGCCCGCCTGGCCAATGCCAGCCACGTGTTCCACCAGTATGTGCTGCGCCTGCCGGATCGCGCCGCGATCCAGGCAGCGCTCAAGGCGCAGGGCATCGCCACCAACATCCACTACCCGGTGCCCGTGCATCTGCAACCCGCCTATCGCGGGCGCATCGCCATGGGTCCGGCAGGCTGCGCCGAAACCGCGCGCGCGTCGGATCAGGTGCTCAGCCTGCCGATGTTCCCGCAACTGGCCGACGCCCAGGTCGCGGCGGTTTGTGCCGCGCTGCGGCAGGTCTGAAGCCCGCCCCATCATTGGGCTGGCGCAACCACCCTTCGCGGGTGCAACATGCCGCCCATGCCTGATGCAAGCGGTGACGACGCGACTCTTCGCCTGCTGGACCGCCTGACCGCCGAGATGGCCGAGGCGCGGGCCGCCGCCACGCGCGACCCGTTCGGCAACCCGGTGCTGTCGGTCGCGCTCACGGTCTCGCGGCTGATCGACGATGGCGTGCTGGACAATGCCGGCCTGCGCGGCCTGCTGACCCGGATCGCCGATGCCGCCTTCACCGACCGCGCGGCGCGCCTGGCCGCCTATGTCGGCACATCGGACCCGCGCGACTTCGCGCGCCTTGCCGCCCGCGTCGCCAGGCCGGACCCGAAGGACAGCCCCGTGCCGTTCGCCGCCTTCCGCGCCGCGGTGGAAATCCCGCGCTATGCGGCGGTGTTCACCGCGCACCCCACCTTCTCCATGCCCGAGGCCGCCGCCGCCCTGCTCGCCCGCATGGCGCACGAACCAACCGCCGAGCTGCCGCCGGCGCACCGCCCGGTGCCGGTCACGCTGGACGACGAGTTCAACCAGGCCATGGCCGCGATCGGCCGCGCGCGCGACGGGATCGACAGCTTCGTGCACGCCCTGCTGACCGAGGCCGAGCGCGCCTGGCCCGATCGCTGGGCCGGGCTTGATCCGGCGCCGATCGTGGTCGCCAGCTGGGTCGGCACCGACACCGATGGCCGCACCGATATCGGCTGGGCCGATATGCTGCATTTCCGCCTGCGCCTGAAGCTTTTGGCGCTGGAGCGGCTGGCGCGCGCCCTGCCGCAGGGGCGGCTGGCTGACCGCGTGGCGACCGCCCAGGCGGCGGTGGCCGCGCAGTTGGCGGCCTGCCCGCGCGGGGTTTCGCCGCCGCCGGAGGCAGCGGAGCAGTTCGCCCACACGCTGCTGGGCCAGCGCGACGCAGCCCTGGTCGATGCCGCCGAACTGCATCCGCTGTTCGACGAGGCGGTGGCCGCTGCTCCTGATGATGCCACACGAAAAAGCATCGTGGTCGCGCGCGCGGGGCTTTCGGCACACGGCCTGGCGCTGGCCATGCCGCATGTGCGGCTGAACGCGGCGCAGGTGCACAACGCCATCCGCGCAAGCCTGGGCGCGGCGCTGGGCAGCGCCACGCCCGGCGACCGTGCCGCCCGCCGCGGCCTGCTGGCCGCGCTGAACGCCGCACTCGACAAGGTCGGGCCCGTGCCGGTCGATTTCGGCTCGCTGCTGGCCGAGCAGGCCAGTGCGGTGAAGCTGATGATGACGTGTGCGCAGATCCAGAAGCACATCGACGCCGGCGGCAAAATCCGCTTCCTGATCGCCGAAACGGAATCCGGCTTCACCCTGCTGGCCGCCCTGTGGCTGGCGCGCCGCTTCGGCATCGACGCGAAGCTTGAAATCTCGCCGCTGTTCGAAACCGCCGACGGGCTGGAGCACGGCAACCGCGTGCTGGAGGAAGCGCTCCGCAGCCCGCACTACCGCGCCTATCTGCGCAGCCACGGCCGGCTTTGCCTGCAGTTCGGCTACAGCGACAGCGGTCGCTTCGTGGGCCCCTTGCCGGCCAGCTACCTGATCGAGAAGCTGCGCGCCCGCATTGTCGAGGCGCTGAACCGGCACGGCCTGTCCGACGTCGAGATCGTGCTGTTCAACACGCATGGCGAGAGCATCGGGCGGGGGGCACATCCCGGGTCGCTGGCCGACCGGCTGGAATACCTGGCACCGGCGCAAAGCCGTGCGGGCCTTGCCGCCGGCGGCTTCGCGGTGCGCGAGGAATCCGCGTTCCAGGGCACCGATGGCTACCTGCTGTTCGGCTCGCCCACCCTGGCCGCGGCCACCATCGCGCGTATCGCCGAGCACGCCTATGGCGCACCCGACGCCAAGCCCGACCCGGTCTATGAGGAGGCCGACTGGGCGGCGGAGTTCTTCGCCGGCACCAGGGTGGAGATGGAAGCCCTGGTGGAAGACCCTGGCTATGCGGCATTCCTGGGCGCCTTCGGCCCGGCGCTGCTGGACAAGTCCGGCTCCCGCCCCGCCGCCCGGCAGAAAGACGGCATGGGCATCGCCAGCAGCATCGGCCACCCGCGGGAACTGCGCGCGATCCCGAACAACGCCATCCTGCAGCAGCTTGGCTACCTTGCGAACACGCTGCACGGGCTGGGCCGTGCCGCGTCGCGCGCGCCGGAAACCTTCGCCGAGATGTTCTCGTCCAGCCCCCGCTTTGCCCGCGCCATGGGCATGGCGGCAGGCGCGCGGGCGGCCAGCGACCTCGACGTACTGCGCGCCTATGTCGCCACGCTTGATCCGGGCGTATGGCTCGATCGGGCCGGGCGCACGCAGCGCCCTGGCCGGCGCGAGGAGCTGACCGCGGTTGCCGCCGCACTTGAGGAAGCCGGCCTAAGCGCCCGTGCACGAAAGATGTTTCGCCGCCTGCAGGCCGATGCGCTGGCGCTGGGCGCGGTCTGGCCGGCGCCCGCGGCGTCCGATCGCCTGGTGCTGCTGCACGCGCTGCGCCTGGCCGCGGTGCACCGTATCTGGCTGCTGGCCGCGCGCATCCCGGACTTCTCGCCCCGCCACGGCGTGACCCGCGCCGCGCTGGTGCAGCGCCTGTTGCATCTGGACGTGCCCTGGGCGGTCGAGATGCTGGGCGACGTGTTCCCGGCCGCGCCCGACCCCGGCGTCGCGCGCGACTTCGCCGAGCCGCGCGGCGTGCGCGCCGAGAACACCTACGCCGCCGAGCACGCCACCATCTTCGCGCCCATGCTCGCCTGGTTCGCCGCCACCCGCGAGGTCTCGGCCGCGGTCGCGCACGAGGTCGGCTTCTTCGGCTGAAGTCAATTGTGGCAACCGTGGCAAATGAACCGTCGGTTCACCGGGTGGACCGGCTTTTTCGCCGAGGCCGGGGCGTCTGCCCGATGCAGGGCAGGCCAAGCAGGACGCACCGGTGGCAGGTGATCAGATAAGTATATGGTCCTATAAACCCGGCGTCAACCTGCCTTGATCAGGTTCAGCGTCACCGTGGGGGCGCCCGGCAGCGGCACCTGCCGGCTGGCCAATACCTGGCCGGTGCGCGGATCAAGCCAGAACACGTTCTCAAACCGCCAGTTGCCGTCCAGCGCCCGGCCGCGTTCGCGCACGCGCAGCGCCTGGCGCTGGGTGCCCAGGCCCGGCACGGTCAGTGTCTCGTTACCCTCGGCGGTCATGCGGCCTTCCACCAGCCAGCCGCCCGCCGGCGCCCCGGTCGCCTGCAGCCGGCGCCGGTAGGGCGCGTTGCCCAGGGCAGCGACCGGGCCGCGCAGCGGATCGGGGGTTTCATCGACCACGCCCTTCAGGTCGAGCCCATCCAGGTTCACGGTGCGGATCACGCGCCCGGACCGCAGCGCCAGCACGAACGGGCCAGGCGCCAGCCACTGTTCCTGGCCCTGGCGCGTATCGGCCAGGATCATCGCGAGCTCCGGCCCCTCGGCCACGCGCGCGGCCAGCAGCGCGCGGGGCGCGCTGCTCAGCGCCGCCGGCCCCGGCATGGTGGGCGACGGGGTACTGGGCGCGAAGCTGCCGGCCCGCGCCGGTGCGGCGCTGCTGGGCGCGCCGGGGCCGACGAACGCCTGCCCGCCGGTGGTGGCGCGGGGCGGGGCCGAGGGCTCGGCCGCGCAGCCGGCCAGCAGGGCGGCACTGCCGGCCTGCACGAAATGCCGCCGCCTCATGCCGCCTGCACCGGCGGCGCGATGTCGCGGCGGAAGGCGCGCTCGGTCTCCAGCCACTTCAGCCGCGTATAGAGCTTCACCTGCGGCGCCTCCGGCAGGGTGGCCGCCAGCTCGGCCGGGGTGGTTTCGCGAAACCCCATGGCCTTGAAGAAATCCGGCGCCTCGGTGGAGAAGGCATAGAGCCAGTCGCAGCCGCGCTTCTGCGCTTCATCCACCAGCGCCTCCAGCAGCGCGCTGCCCAGGCCCTGGCGGCGCAGTTTTTCGTGCACCACCAGGCTGCGCACCAGTGCCGCGCCCTTGCCAACTTCCAGCCCGGCGCCGCCGACCAGCGCGCCTGACTCGTGCGCCACCAGCCAGAAGCCGGCCGGCGCGCCCAAATCCTCGGTGCGCTGGCCGTTCGCCGCCAGCAGCGCCTTGAACGCCGCCAGGTCCAGCGTGGTGGGCTTGCGGACTACCGCCATGGCGCGTTCTCGGCCGCGATCGCGGCATCGGCATCGTCCAGCAGCGCCTGCGGCACGCCGATGGGCAGCGCCAGCACCAGGTAGGACAGCGACTTGCCGTGCCCGTCCAGCCCCAGGCTCATGGTCACGCCCCCTTGCAGAACGTCGTCGATCACCAGGTTCATGGCACCCAAACGGGGAAGAAGAAAGCGTCGCACGCGGGTGGCGCCGCGATGCGCGAAAAGTTGTGCGACCCGCTCGGGCGTCACCTGTTCGACCAGCAGGGGCATATGCGCGGGCACCCAGGCGATCACCGCGCAGTTCAGCCGGTCGCCCTTGTCGCCGGTGCGGGCATGCGCCAGGCGGTACAGCGGCACGGTGACCACGGGGCCGGACGCGGCATCGAGCCCGATCGGGTCGGCCAGCGGGGGCAGGGTGTCGGTCATGCCGGCACGAAGGCGACGCGGGCGTTCACCCTGTCGCGCGGCACCAGCGCGCTGCGGTTGGCGATGCGGTGGGTCACGGCGGTGCGCACGCCGGCGCCGCCCGCGGGCCCGCAGCAATACAGCGCCAGCACCTCGCGCGATGCGGCCTCGGCCGCGGCGCGATCCGCGCTCGCGGCGGCCAGGCGCACGCGGTACTCGCCATGCGGGTTTTCCGCGCGGGCGGCGCCAAGCTCGCCATCGTCGCCGTCGTGCAAGGCCGAAAGCCCGATCAGATCGACGCGCAGCCGCACATCCAGGCCCCGCGCGGCCACCCGCTCGCGGAGCGTACGGGCGGCCAGCCGCGCACGCGCGAATGCGTTGGCGCCGGCATAGGCGATCTCGCCTTCGCCCAGGAAGCCGCCATCCAGGCTCACGGTCGCCTTCAGCGTGGCCGGCGGCGGCTTGCCGCGCGCCCCGGTCACCTCCACCCTGTTGCGCCCGATCTCGCGCACCGCGACGCCGGAGATGTCCAGCGTGACGTCGGGGGTCAGGTAGGCCTCGGGGTCGTGGATCTCGTACAGCACCTGCTCGGTCACGCTGCGCCGGCAGACCCGGCCGCCGGACTTGTCCGCCTTGGTGATGACGATGCCGCCCGCTTCGGTGACCTCGGCGATGGGAAAGCCGATGCCGGCCATCTCCGGCACGTCCTTCACGCCCGGGTCGGCGAAGTAGCCGCCGGACACCTGCGTGCCGCATTCCAGCAGGTGGCCGGCCAGCGTGCCGGCGGCCAGGCGATCGAGGTCGGTCTCGGTCCAGCCGAAGCGCGCGATCAGGGGCCCGAGCGTCAGCGCCGGGTCGGCGATGCGCCCGGTGATCACCACCTGCGCACCCTGCGCCAGGGCGGCGGCGATCGGGAAGGCACCCAGATAGGCATTGGCGGCGACCAGCTTCGGATCGTTCGGGTCGGTCGGCGGGTCGTGCTCCCAGGGTGTCGCCTGGGCCAGCAGGTGGCGCACGTCGTCGCCCTCGATCACCGCGACGCGCAGGCCGCTGACCCCCAGGCGCCTGGCCAGGGCATGGATCGCGGCGGCGGCGGCGCGTGGGTTGGCGGCGCCGAAATTGCCGACGATCGGGATGTTGTGGCGCACGCAATCGGCCAGCACGGGTTGCAGCAGCGCCACCAGCATGGGTTCGTAGCCCTGGTCGGCATCGCGCAGGCGGGCCAGCTGGCCCAGCGCCAGGGTGCGCTCGGCGAGGGTTTCGAAGGTGAGCGCCGCGGGCAGGCCGCGCGCGATAAGGGTTGCCACCACGGGGGCGGCGGCGTCGATCCGGTCGCCGGAGAAGCCGGCGGCGTTGCCGACCAGGAATGTGTCCGTCATGCGAATCCCAGGTGGAGGCGCTGAACGCTATAGCGTTTTCAAGTCAGGCGGAATCGCCTGACGCCTCGGAAAACGCGACCAGACAAATATCTGGAGCCGTTTCACCGCACGCGCTTGCGGTGAAACGGCTTCAGGGGTTCGCGTGGCGAATGCGACAGCCGGGCGCACTGGGGGCCTTGGCCCAGGCAGCCGCCCTGGACTCGCGGCCCCCGCGTTGCCAGCCTGCCGGCACAACGACCCGAGGGACCCCCAGCATGCCATCACGCGACGCCGCCATCGCCCGCGCGCTTGCGGATTTCGACAGCGGCGGGTTCAAGGCGCGGCTGGCCGGGCTGGTGGCGATCCCGTCCACCGCGCAGGATCCTGCCTTTGCCGATGCGCTGCCGCAGTACCTCAACGGGGCAATAAGACCCTGGCTGGAACGCCTTGGTTTTGCGGTTGAAGTGCATCCCAATCCGGCGCCCGGCTTCGGCCCCATCCTGATGGCGTCCCGCGTGGAGGACGCGGCGCGGCCCACGGTCATCACCTATGGCCACGGCGACACCGTGCGGGGCCTGGACGAGCAATGGAGCGCCGGCCTTTCCCCCTGGCAGCTGATCGAGAAGGACGGCCGGTGGTACGGCCGCGGCAGCGTCGACAACAAGGGCCAGCACGCGCTGAACTTTTCCGCGCTGGAGGCGGTGCTGGACGAGCGCGGCGGCCAGCTGGGCTTCAATCTGAAGCTGGTGCTGGAAATGGCCGAGGAGCGCGGCAGTGCCGGGCTGCGCGAGTTCGTGGGCGCGCACAGGCAGGCGCTGGCGGCGGACGTGCTGATCGGGTCGGACGGGCCGCGCGTGTCGCCCGAACTGCCGACCGTGAAGATGGGCACCCGCGGCACCTATCACTTCGACCTGCTGTGCCGGCTGCGGCCGGGCGGCGTGCACAGCGGCCACTGGGGCGGCATCACGCGCGACCCGGCGGTGATCCTGAGCCACGCCATCGCCGCCATCATGGACCGCAACGGAAAAATCCTGGTGCGCGACTGGGTGCCGCCATTGTCGAACAGCGTGCGCGCCATGCTGGCGGGCTGCCCGGTGGGGGGTGGTTCCGAGGACTCCGCCACCGTCGATGAGGGCTGGGGCGAGCCGGGGCGCAGTGCCGCCGAAAAAATCTACGCGTCCAACAGTTTCATCGTGCTGTCCATGCTGTCGGGCCGGCCGGAAAACCCGGTGAATGCGGTGGCGCCCGACGCCCGCGCGCATTGCCAGATCCGCTACACGGTCGATACCGACACGAAAATCTTCGTGCCGTCGCTCCGCAAGCACCTGGACGAGGCGGGCTTCCCGGACATCACCATCGAGAATGCGGGCGGCCGCATGCCCGGCAGTCGCACCGCGGCCGACAACCCCTGGGTCGGCTGGGCGGCGTCCAGCATCGAGCGGTCCCTGGGGCGCAAGGTGCAGCTGGTGCCGAACTCATCGGGCGGGCTGCCGGGCGACGTGTTCGTGGACCATCTGGGCGTGCCGCTGCTGTGGATTCCGCACAGCTACAATGGCTGCAAGCAGCACGGCCCGGACGAGCACGCGCTGCCGCAGATTTTTCGCGAGGGCATGGCGCTGATGGCCGGCATCTGGTGGGATCTGGGCGAGGCAGGGACGCCGCCCAACTGCCAGCCCACGTGAGGATCGGGCTGATCGGCCTGGGCAATATCGGCCAGGCCATGCTGACCGCCTGGGCCGGCCGGTTTGCGGTGACCGGCTTCGACCTGTCGGAATCCCGCCGCGCCGACGCGGCCGGCAAGGGCGCCGCGATCGGCGCGGATGCCGCGGCCGTGGCCGCCGCCACCGATGTGATCCTGCTCAGCCTGCCCGACGGTGCCGCCTCCCGCGCCGCAGCCGCCGCGATGGGTGGGGCGGTGGCGCGAAAACTGGTGGTGGAGACCTCCACGGTGCTGCCGGCCGACATGGCGGCGCTGCACGCCCTGCTGGCGCCGCACGGTGCCCGCCTGGTGGAAGCGGCGATCGCCGGGGGCGTGGCCGAGCTTGCCGCCGGCCGCACCACCTTCCTGGCCGCCGGGGCCGATGCCGACCTGGATGAAGCACGGCCGGTGCTGGATGCGCTGGGGCGCGAGACCATCCGGCTGGGCCCGCGCGGCGCCGGCATGGGCGCCAAGGTGATCGTCAACGCCGTGGTGCATGCCGAGATGGTGGTGCTGATCGAGGCGCTGGCCCTGGCCAGGCGCATCGGCCTGTCCGGCGCCGCGCTGGCCGCGCTGCTGGAACGGCCCGCTGGGCTGATGCGCCCGCTCAGCCACCGCGTGAAGGAACGCATCCTGCGGGGCGATTTTTCCGGCGGCATGAGCACGGCCAATGCGCGCAAGGACTCCCGCCTGGCGCTGGCCCTGGCCGCCGCGGCACAGGTGCCGGTGCCGCTGCTGGCCGCGACCGACCCGATCTACGAGCTGGGCGTGGCCGCGGGCTTCGGCGCCGAGGACTACGCGGCGCTGGCGAAGCTGTGGGAGGGGTGGATCGGCAGCAGCCTGGCGGAGGGGTGAGCCACGACATGCAAGGCTGCGTCGCGCCCCGAAAACGCGAAGCGCGGCGCAGTTGCCCGCGCCGCGCTTCATTCAGCGTGGCCGTTGGCTCAGCGCCGGCGGCGGCGCGCCAGGCCCAGGCCGAGCAGGCCGGCGCCCAGCAGCGCGAGCGAGGCGGGCTCCGGCACGGGCGTTGCGTTCCAGGCGATGTTGTCGAACTCGAACGCGAAGCTGCTGCTGGTCATGACGACGCGGTTGAACGCCAGGGTCGAGTTGATGTTGACGTAGTAGGTGCCGTTCACGCCCTGGTCGCCGGTGGCGGTCGGCGTGACCGCGCTGCCGGTCAGGCTGCCGACCGAGACCGCGCCGTTGAAGAACTCGATGGTGTTGTAGCTGTCCACCGAGCCCCAGAGCAGGCCGAAATACTGCTGCAGGCTGGTGAAGGAGATCTCGGCGGCGGCGTTGGTGAAGACGCCGGTGCTGCCGGTGGTGATGTAGGGGGTGGTGTCCTGCCCGGGGGCGTTGCCGAAGCCGGCGCCGTTCGACCCGCTGATGAAGGGCGCCGCATAGATGCCGCCAACCGAGCCCTGCACGACGGCCGCGTTCGGGGTCAGGATCAGCGACACGCCGGCTGTGATCGACTGCGGCGTGCCCGTGCCCAGCGTCAGCCCGTCCAGGTTGTTCAGGTTCACGCCGGTCGGCGCGCCGCCGACGGAGGAAATCAAGGTCAGCGCCGCATCGGCCTGGCCGATCCCGGCGGCGGCGGCCAGCAGCGCGGCAAGACCCAGTTTCCGGATGCTCGTCATGATGGTCGCTTCCCCCAATTCCGCGGCACGAGATCGTTCTGCGGTTGATGAAGCAACCCGTGTGCCAGTGCCGGGAAACCGCCTGGTTCCAGGCCACGCTGCGCGGCACGGCGCGCGATCTGTAAAGGATGCCGACACCCCGGCCCGGGCTGCCGTTGCAATCCAGGGGCGCGGCGCGACAGGCCGGATCCGATGGGGGCGAAAGGGATGGTGGGCGCGGCAGGGATTGAACCTGCGACCCCTGCCGTGTGAAAGCAGTGCTCTACCGCTGAGCTACACGCCCGACCCGATGGCGTCGGAATAGGGCGGCGCACACGCCGCTGTCAATCAAGCCGAAGCTTGCGGTTTGCCGGGGCACCGCATACTTGCCAGGGCATGAAGCCGCTCGTTCTGGCGCTGCTGCTGGCGCCCCCGCTGGTCATGGCCCCGCTGGTCATGCCAACGCCGGCGCTGGCCGATACCGCGCCGATCCGCGCCACGTATTCTGCCTATGTCGCCGGCATGCGCGTGCTGGAGCTGGACGTGGCCTTCGCGCTGGAAACCCAGCGCTACGAGGTCACTGCCACCTTCCGCACCGCCGGCATGCTGGCGGCCTTCGTGGATGGCCAGCAGACCAGCCGCGTGGTCGGCGCCACGCCCAGCGAGCCGGCGCAGGCGCTGCGCCCGGCGCGCTACACCATGGAAGGCGTGTGGCGCGGCAACACGCGGCGCATCACGCTGGACTACGAGAACGGCGTGCCGGTGGTGCGCGCGCTGGAACCCGCGAACGAGGACGAGCGCGAACCGGTGCCGGAAGCCCTGCAGCGCGGCACGGTGGATACGCTGACCGCGCTGGCGGCACTGACCCGCGCCGTGGCCCGCACCGGCCGCTGCGAGGCCAGCGCCAACACCTTCGACGGCCGCCGCCGCACCGATTTCCAGGCGCGCACCCTGGGCCCGGAAACGCTGGAGCGCAGCAGCCGGGGCATCTTCGCGGGCGAAGCCCTGGCCTGCGGCTTCGAGGGCCGCCAGGTGGCCGGCTTCATTGCCAACCGCGACCGCGCCGAGGCCCAGCGCCCGCGTGAGGGCCGCGCCTGGCTCGCCCGCCTGATCCCGGATGCGCCGCCCATTCCGGTGCGCATGGAAGCCGATAGCGGCTGGCTGGGCACGGTGCAGATTCATCTCACGCGCGTCGAGCGCAGCACGCCGCGCGCCGCGGTGGGGCGCAACTAGAGCGTTTTCCAGTCAGGCGGACTCGCCTGACGGCTCGGAAAACGCGACCAGGCAAGAAGTTGGAGCGATTTCCGTGAGCCAGTGCGAACGGAAAACGCTCCAGGCGGTCCGGCTCAGGCGGGCAAAATTCCCTCCAGCAGCGCGGGCAAGGCAGCGAAGTTCTCGGCCGTCACGTCGGCACCGGGGTCCTGCGCCGAATAGCCCCAGGCGGCCCAGACTGAGGGCAGGGCGCAGCCGCGCGCGGCGGCCACGTCGTTGTGGTGGTCGCCGATCATCACCGCCCGGCCACGCAGCGCGTCCATGGCCGAAAGCGTGGCGGCCAGGTGCGCGGGGTCGGGCTTGCGAGTAGGAAAACTGTCGCCGGCGCCGATCGCGCCGAAGTGCCCGGCGATGCCCAGCGCCGACAGGATCGCGTGCGTGGCGCGGGCGGGCTTGTTGGTGCACACCGCCAGGCCCCAGCCGCGCGCGGCCAGCGCCGCCAGCGTCTCGGCCGCCCCGGGATAAAGCCGGGTCTCGACCACCAGTGCCGCCTCGTAGTCGGCCAGGAACGCGGCCAGCGCCTCGGCCAGGGAAGCGGGCTCAAGCAGGATGCCGTGCGCGGCGAAGCCTCGCTGCACCAGCGCGCGGGCCCCATCGCCGATCATCGCCACCACCGAAGGCAGGGCGAGCGGGCCCAGGCCGTGCGCCACCAGCAGCCGGTTCAGCGCCGCCGCCAGGTCGGGGGCGGAATCCACCAGCGTGCCATCCAGGTCGAACACCGCGGTTCGCGCCATTAACGATTGTTCCTGTAACCTGACGAAACCGAGATTTACCCGCGCCCGTCTTGCCACGGATCGGCCCGGCTGGGCAGAAGGATGCCGCATGACCGATGCCGCCATCATCCTGGCCGCCGGGCTGGGCACGCGCATGAGATCGGCGCTGCCGAAGGCGCTGCACCAGGTGGCCGGGCGGCCGATGCTGGCCCACCTGATCGCCGCGTGCGAGGCGGCCGGGTTCTCGCGCATCGTGGTGGTGGTCGGCCCCGACATGCCGGCGCTGGAGAAGGCCGCCCGCCCGCATGCCGTGGCGGTGCAGCAGGAACGCCTGGGCACCGCGCATGCCGCGCTGCAGGCCGCGCCCCTGCTGGGCGACGCCGCCGAGGTGGCGGTGCTGTACGCCGACAACCCGCTGATACGGCCCGAAACGCTCGCCAGCCTGCGCGCCGTGCGCGCCGATGCGGCGCTGGCCATGCTGGCCATGCGCCCGCGCGACCCCGGCCGCTACGGCCGCGTGCTGACCAACGGCCTGGGCATGGTCGAGCGCATCGTGGAATGGGCGGATGCCTCGGCCGACGAGCGCACGATACGCCTGTGCAACGTCGGCGCCTTCATCGCCGCGCGCGAAAAACTGCTGCGCTGGCTTGCCGCCGTGGGCAACGCCAATGCCAAGGGCGAATACTACCTGACCGACATCGTCTCCGCCGCGCGGGCCGAGGCGGCCACGGTGCGCCACGCCGAGGCGGACGAGGCCGAGTGCCTGGGCGTGAACAGCCGCGCCGAGCTCGCCGCCGCCGAGGCCGCGGTGCAGGCGCGCCTGCGCCAGGCCGCGATGGAGGCGGGCGCCACGCTGGTGGCGCCGGAAACCGTGTTCCTGAGTTTCGACACGCGGCTGGCACCCGACGTGGTGGTGCACCCGCATGTCGTGTTCGCCCCTGGCGTCAGCGTGGCAACGGGTGCCGAAATCCGCAGCTTCTCGCACCTGGAGGCCTGCACGGTGGGCGCCGGCGCGACCATCGGCCCCTATGCGCGGCTCCGGCCCGGCACGGTGGTGGGGCAGGGCGCGCATGTCGGGAATTTCGTGGAGCTGAAGGCCACCACGCTGGGCGACGGCGCCAAGGCCAATCACCTGACCTATCTGGGTGATGCCTCGATCGGGGCGGGGGCGAACATCGGCGCCGGCACCATCACCTGCAACTACGACGGCTTCGGCAAGCACCGCACCACGATCGGCGCGGGCGCCTTCATCGGCAGCGACACCGCGCTGGTGGCGCCGGTCACTGTGGGCGCGGGCGCCATCACCGGCGCCGGCAGCGTGATCACCGAGGACGTGCCGGACAACGCGCTGGCCGTGGCGCGCGGCGCGCAGACGACCCTTCCGGCGGGCGCGACGAAGTTCCGTGCCAGCCGGCAGAAACGCAAGGAGAGCGCCTGATGTGCGGCATTGTCGGCATCGTCGGCCTGCACGACGCGGCGCCCCGCCTGATCGAGGGCCTGCGGCGCCTTGAGTATCGCGGCTACGACAGCGCCGGCATCGCCACCATCGTCAATGGCGGCATCGAACGCCGCCGCGCGCCCGGCAAGCTGGATGCGCTGACCCAGGTGGTGGCGGAAAACCCGCTGCCCGGCACCACCGGCATCGGCCACACGCGCTGGGCCACGCACGGCGCTCCGACCGAGGCGAACGCCCATCCGCACGCCACCGCCCGCGTCGCCATCGTGCACAACGGCATCATCGAGAATTTCCGGGCGCTGCGCACCGAGCTGACCGCGGCCGGCTACGCGTTCCACAGCCAGACCGATACCGAAACGGTCGCCGTGCTGGTGACGCAGCTGATGGACCAGGGTCTTGACCCGATCCCCGCCACCTTGGCCGCGATGAAGCGGCTGCACGGCGCCTTCGCGATCGCGCTGGCTTTCGCCGGCCACCCCAACCTGCTGGTCGGTGCCCGCCGCGGCAGCCCCATGGCGGTGGGCTTCGGCGAGGGCGAGACCTATCTCGGCAGCGATGCCATGGCGCTGGCGCCGCTGACCAAGCGCATCGCCTATCTGGAGGAAGGCGACTGCGCGGTGCTGACCGCCGACAGCGTGCGCTTCTTCGACGAGAACGACCGCGAGGTGTCGCGCGAGATCCGCACCACGGTCGCGTCCGGCGCGCTGGTGGGCAAGGGCAACTACCGGCACTTCATGCAGAAGGAAATTTTTGAGCACCCCACGGTGATCGCCGACACGCTGCACCAGCTGGTCGATCCCGAAAGTGGGCGCGTGGTGCTGCCGAAACTGCCCTACGAACTCTCCGCCGTGCCAAAAGTCACGCTGATCGCCTGCGGCACCAGCTTCTATGCCGCGCAGATCGCGCGCTACTGGATCGAACAGCTCGCCCGCATCCCGGTGGAAACCGATATCGCGTCGGAATTCCGCTACCGCGAGCCGGTGCTGCCCGAAGGCGGCCTGTGCGTGTTCGTAAGCCAGTCGGGCGAGACCGCCGACACGTTGGCCGCGCTGAAACTTGCGAAATCGCTGGGGCAGCGGACGCTCGCGATCGTCAACGTGCCGGAAAGCTCCATCGCGCGCGAAAGCGAAGGCGTGATCCAGACCATCGCGGGGCCGGAAATCGGCGTGGCCAGCACCAAGGCCATGACCGCGCAGCTGTGCGTGCTGGCCTGTCTTGCCCTGCTGCTGGGCCGCGCCAAGGGCAAGCTTGCCCCGGCCGAGGAAATGCGCCTCACGGCGGCACTTGCGCAGGTGCCGGCGCATGCCACCGAGGTGCTGGAGATGGAGGGCGCCGTGCGCCGCATCGCCGCCGAGATCGCGGAAGCCCGCACCGTGCTGTACCTGGGCCGCGGTGCCAACTGGCCGGTGGCGATGGAAGGCGCGCTGAAGCTCAAGGAAATCTCCTACATCCACGCCGAGGGCTATGCCGCCGGCGAGATGAAGCACGGGCCCATCGCGCTGATCGACGACGCCGTGCCGGTGATCGCCATTGCGCCCAGCGATGCGCATTTCGAAAAGACCGCGTCCAACCTGCAGGAAGCCGCCGCGCGCGGCGGCAAGGTGGTGCTGGTGACCGATGCGGAAGGCGCCCGCGCGCTGGACGGCATCGCGCATGACGCGCTGATCCTGCCCAAGGTCGAGCCCTTCGTGGCGCCGATCCTGGGCGTGATCCCGGTGCAGTTGCTGGCGTACCACGTGGCGGTGCTGAAGGGCACGGATGTGGACCAGCCGCGCAACCTCGCGAAAAGCGTGACGGTGGAGTAGCGGGCAGGCGGCAGCGTGCCGCAGGATCGGCTGGAGCATTCCCAGGTCAGGCGGCATCGCCTGGCGAAAGGGGCAAACGCAACCAAGCACAGGCATGGAGCCGTTTCGCCGCACGCGCTTGCGGTGCAACGGCTCTCAGAGCCTGTCAGATAAATCTGGTGTGATTGGCTTCGTGGTGCGCTGGCGCCACCTGGTCCGCGACGACGAGCGATGCATCGATGTCTCCCGCGCCATGATCCAGATCGCCTTGGGCGGAATCAGGCGCCGCAGAAACGCTTACCGTGACTTCCCCAACGGACCCTAAGGAGCAATGATCCAGCTATCCGAGATTTCGACGCGCGAGGCGTTACATGCACGCGACTCAGACACGGTGATCCTCCATTGCCGGCAATTCCAGGGCGAGCAGAATGAGCGATCCACCTTCAGGTGATGTCGAATGGGAGGCTCGGTATCCATGTATGGTATCGGGCATGGACGCCCTCAGCACCGGCGATCTCGAGACAGCTGCGCGGCTTTTCCGCGAGGCTGCCGAGGCAGGGATTGCCGAGGCATGGCTCATGCTTTCTGACGTGCATTTTCAGAAAGGCAATGATGAGGCAAGTAGAGAAGCATTCCTTAGGGCTAAAGAGATGGCGGATAATGGAGACTCTCATGCAAATTTAGTATTGAGCCATGCTTATAATATGCTGATGGGAACAGAGCCAGACGATGAACAGGTTGATTTAGCAAGAAAATATCTCAAGAAAGCCGCAGAACTTGACAGTTTTGAGGCAAAATATATTCTGAAAAGTAAGTCTGCGCGCAAATAAGTAGCATTATCGTGCCATCGCCGCCCGAGACGAGAAACATGCCGCCAACTATCTGGCAGCCGTCAAACTCGCCGCCATTCGCATCTGGTTACGACATAATGAGTCTGTGACCTACGCCAGGTCGCGCCGCGGCGCCGCAAGCCCGGCCGCCAGGTCCGGAAAGCCCTGCGCCACCCGGTCGAACATCATGGCCGCCACGCGGCGATAGCCGTGATCGGTGAAATGCACCCCGTCCTCCGCCCGGAACGGCAGCGGGCGCTGGCCCAGCGACACCGGCAGGTAGCGGCCCTCGCCATCGCTGGTCGCCTCCCAGGTCGGGATGAAGGTGGCGCCGCGCGACGTGGCACCTGCCTGCTGGATCTCGTTCAACGTGCGCGCGGCGCCGGCCATTTGCGGATCGCGCATGTTGGGCAGGCCCAGCCACACCGCCTTGGCGCCGGCATCCACCGCCGCCCCGGCCATCTCGGCCACGGCGTGGCGATAGGCTTCCACGAAGCCAGGCGTGCCGAACTGATGGCGCGCGCGCTGGGCGCGCTGCACGAAGGGGCGGAAATCGTTGGCGCCGATCCAGAACACCACCAGCTGCGGCCGGTGCCGCGCCACCAGGTCGCGCGACACGCTGACCCAATCATGCTCGTCACCGCGCGTCACGCCGGTGGCATGCTGGGTGCCGTTGATGGCGCGCACCGAGTCGTGCCGCCGCACCACGGGCGCCAGCGTAAGGAACAGGCCTTGGGCCAGCGAGTCACCGCAGAACAGCAGGCCGATGCGCTGGGGCTGCGCCTGCGGCATGGGGTCCGGCGTGGCTGCACCATCCGGCGGCGGGCCGCCACGGGCCGGCGGCTCGGCCCGCGCGGCGCCACCCAGGACAAGCGCCGCGGCGCCACCCACCATCAGCGCACGCCGTGCCCAGCTTGCGCCCGCCCCGAAAGCCACGCCCGTCATGCCGGTTTCCCCCTGGCAACGATGACCCGAACGCGCGCCCCCCGCAGCCCACCGTCTTCGCGATGGCCCCCCTGCATCGCATGCAGGGTCTCACCGCTTTGTTATTGCACAGCTTAAGTATTATGCCTGATTGCTGCAACATAGGGTCGAAATGAATTTCCAACGGCGCCATGTGCTGGCTGGCCTGGCTGCCGGATTGGGCGGCGCGGTCGCCGGCTGCTCGGGCCCGGCGCCGGTTGCGCGCTGTGGCGCCGCGGCTGCGGCCTGGCCCAACAGCATGGGCTGCACGCCGGATGCCCCGCCCGATGCCGCCCTGCAACAGGCGATCGTGCCGGCTGCGCGCACGGCCGACCCCTATGCGCCGCTGGCCGGGGCGCTGAACGGCATCGCCCGCAACAAGGGGGACGCCCGCGCCCTGGTGGTGTTCATCGGCGACAGCCACACCGCCGGCTGGATGCTGGTGGAACGGCTACGCGAGCTGATGCAGGCGCGCTTCGGCGCCGCCGGGCTGGGCCGCCTTCCTCCAGGCCGGCCGGCCCGCACCGGCCGCCCCGCCGGCGTGCAGCTTGACCAGCAGGGGGAATGGACGCGGCGCACGGCGCTGCGTGCCGGCACGCCCGGCCCGTTCGGCCTGTCGGGCCAGATCCTGGCCGGCAGCCGCGCCGGCGACATCACCACGCTGCGCGTGGACGACCCCGAGGGGTTCGACCGCATCCACCTGGCCTTCATGAGCAACCCGGCCGGCGGCAGCATGCGTGTCGGCGTGGATGGCACCTGGACCGTGCCGTTCAGCACGCGGTTGGCTGAACCGGGTGCCCGCCTGGCGCGCCAGGATGTGCCGCGCGGCAGCCGGGAGCTTGCCATCGAGCTGGTCGGCAATGGCCCGGTCGAGCTGTTGAGCTGGGGCGTGGATCGGCGCGGCAGCGGCGTGCTGGTGGAAGGCTTCGGCATCAATGGCGCCACGCTGGCCAGCCTGGACAACCGCGACCCAAGAACCTTCGCGCGCGAGCTTCAGGTGGCGCCGCCGGCGCTGCTGGTGCTGCAGTTCGGCACCAACGAGGCGACCGACCGCGACTTCGACGCCGAGCTTTACGCCGAGCAGCTGCGCCGCCAGATCCGCGCACTTCGCCGCACCATGCCGGGCAGCGGCGTGCTGGTGATGGGCCCGCCCGATGCCGGGCGCCCGGCGCGCGGCCTGCCCGGCTGCGGCGGCGTGTCGCCGCTGCCCGCGCTTGCCCAGGTGCGTGCGGTGCAGCGCCGCGTGGCCGCGGCCGAAGGCGCTGCCTTCTTCGACTGGGGCGCCGAGGTGACGCAAGGCCCCTGCCGCCTGCCGCGCCTGGCGCATGGCAGCGACCCGATCCTGCGCCCCGACCTGGTGCATTTCACGCCGCTTGGCTACCGGCTTTCGGCTGATCGCTTCTATGCGCATCTGATGGCGCGCGTCGGCCTGCGCGATCCCGTCCAGCCGATCTGATGGTGTGGGCGCGAAGATCGGTCTTGTCCCGCCGCCCCCTCCCTGTGCCTCCCCCATTCAAGAACGGGCGAGGGGATCCCGAAGCGGCATTCGCCGTACCGTCCCCTCTCCCGCGGCGCGGGGGAGGGACAGGGAGGGGGCGGCCCCGTCCGGCCAGCCTCGACTGACCTGAGCCCATGCTGTTCCCCACCGGCATCTTCGCGATCTTCTTCGCCGTCGTCTTCGCGTGCCATTGGCTGCTGGTGCGCCATGCGCCCCGGCTGCACCGGCACTTCCTGTTGGCCGCCAGCCTGGTGTTCTACGCCTGGTTCAGCGTGCTGCTGTGCGCTGCCCTGGTGCTGCTGGCGCTGGTCGCCTGGGCAATCGGGCGACGCGTGGCCAACGGCGCGGGGCGCGGCTGGCTGACGCCTGGCGTGGCGCTGACCCTGGCCTGGCTGGGCTGGTGCAAATACGCAGGCTTCCTGGCGCAGGAAGCGGGCGGCGTGGCGCTGTGGCTTGGCCTGCCGCCGCCGCCGCTGCCCGCGGTGCTGCTGCCGGTCGGCGTGTCGTTCTACTGCTTCCAGGCCATCTCGTACATGGTCGATGTGCATCGCGGCGACACCCCGGCGGAGTGCTCGCCGCTGAACGTTCTTTGTTACCTTACCTTCTTCCCGCACATCGCGGCGGGGCCGATCGTGCGGGCGCTGCAGTTCATGCCGCAGCTGCACGCCGTGCCCGATGCCGCGCGCGTGCCGGTGGTGATGCCGGCCATGCTGATCCTGGGCGGGCTGTTCAAGAAACTGGTGATCGCCAACGAGCTGGCCGTGGGCCTGGTCGATCCGGTGTTCCGCGATTCTGGCGGCTTCGGTGCCACCGACATCGTGCTGGCGGCCTATGCCTACACCATCCAGATCTGGTGCGATTTTTCGGCCTATTCCGACATGGCGATCGGGGTTTCCGCGCTGCTGGGCTACCACCTGCCGCGCAACTTCCACCAGCCGTTCCGGGCACTTTCCTTGTCGGATTTCTGGCGGCGCTGGCACATCTCGCTGTCCACCTGGCTGCGCGACTACCTGTACAAGCCGCTGGGTGGCAGCCATGGCGGGGCGTGGCCCACCGCGCGCAACCTGATGCTGACCATGGTCCTGGCCGGCATCTGGCACGGCGCTGCCTATACCTTCGTGCTGTGGGGCGCGCTGCATGGCGCGGGGCTGGTGCTGGAGCGGCTTTCGGGCCTGCGCGAAACACCACGCGGCGTGGCGCGGCACCTGCTGCGCTGGGCCATGGTGTTCCATGTGGTGGTGCTGGGCTTCGTGCTGTTCCGCGCCCCTGACCTTGGCACTGTCGGCGCGCTGTGGGCGGCGGCGGTCGCTGATGCGGCACCGGCCGCCGCGGTGACGCCGCGGCTGGTGCTGCTGGCGCTGCTGGGCTTGGCGCTCCATTTCCTGCCGCACGACCTGCCGGCGCGCATCGAGCGCCCCTTGGCCAGGCTGCATCCGGTGCCGCTCGGCGTGGTGGCCGGCATGGCGCTGGTGGCGGTGCTGCTGGCGGGGCCGGACGGCGTGGCCCCCTTCATCTATTTCCAGTTCTAGGCGCGCGATGCCGCAACCCTGGCGCCCCGATGCCGGCCCGCTCGCCAACCCCGCGCCGGACGATTTCGCGCCCGCCACCACCACCATGCCGGTCACGCGGGCCGCGCTGGTGCTGGCGGTGGTGCTGCTGCTGCTGGTGATGGGCCGGTCCGGTGCGATCCTGGATGCGGCGTATGGGCTGCCCGTGGTGCCGGGCACGGAAACGCTCATTGTCCTGGCGGAGTTCTGGGACGGCGCGATGCAGGCGCTGGGCGTGGCCGATGCCGCTTCGTGGTTGCGCCGCGTGTTTGCGGCGGGTCGCTAGAGCGTTTTCAAGTCAGGCGGAATCGCCTGACGACAGGGACAAACGCGACCAGACAAAGACATAGAGTCGTTTCGCCGCACTTGCTTGCGGTGAAACGGCTCTAGTTGGCCGCCAACCCGGTGCGCCGCAGTACCTGCGCCAGGCCTTCCCACCACGCGCGATACACCGAAGCCGCCGGATGCACGCCGTCGGGCGAGGCGAAATCACACCGCGCCAGACGCCCGCGATGCACCGCCGGCAGGGAGCGCAGCGCGTAGCTCATGCCGTCCACCGCGGCGCCGATGGCGCGATCCATCGCGACGCTGCCCTGTTCCAGCGCGGCATCGCGCGGAAAGCAGCCGGGGGTGGCCCAGAACAGGTGCAGCGTGTCCCAGCGTTCCATGGCGGCGGTGATGCCGGCCAGGTAGGCGCTGGCCGCATCCTCCGTCATGCCGCGCAGGTCGTTGGTGCCCAGCACCAGCACCAGGCGGCGGGCGCAGCGCGGCGGCTGGCGGCGCAGCCAGGCCAGGCCCGCGCCCTGCTCGGCGATCACCTGGAAGCCGGCCGCGCGCGCGTGCGGCGCCATGCCCACCGCCAGGCTGTCGCCCAGCAGGATGTCGGGACATGCGGGGGTCTCCGCGCGGCTGGGCGCCGCCGCCAGCAGCGGCAACAGCAGGGCCAGCAAAGCAGGCAGGGAACGGGGCCGCATCGGGGTTTGCCTGCCGGGGCATGTGCCACGCTGCGGGTTGCCACCTGGTTAAGGGGCGCGTGACGCCGCCCGGCCCGCGGGTTTAAGCTCGCGTGCAGAACCCCCGGGAGAAACCGCCATGCTGAACGTGACGGCGCCCTTGGCGCTGAAGGACCCGAGCCTGTTCCGCCAGGCCTGCTTCGTCGGCGGCAAGTGGATCGAAGCCGATAGCGGCCGCACCATCACGGTGGTCAATCCCGCCACTGGCGAGCCGCTCGGCACCGTGCCCGCGCTGGGCCAGGCCGAAACCCGCCGCGCCATCGAGGCCGCCAACGCCGCCTGGCCTGCCTGGCGCGCGATGACCGCGAAGGAACGCGCCACCATCCTGCGCAAGCTCAACGACCTGATGCTGGCGAACGCGGACGACCTGGCCGCGATCATGACCGCCGAGCAGGGCAAGCCGCTGGCCGAGGCCAAGGGCGAAGTGGCCTATGCGGCGAGCTTCATCGAGTGGTTCGCCGAGGAAGGCAAGCGCATCTACGGCGACACCATCCCGCAGAACGCCAAGGGCCGCCGCATCATCGTGCTGAAGGAACCGGTGGGCGTGTTCGCCGCGATCACGCCCTGGAACTTCCCGGCCGCCATGATCACGCGCAAATGCGGGCCGGGCTGGGCGGCCGGGTGCACCGGCGTGGTGCGGCCGGCTTCGCAAACGCCGTTCTCGGCACTCGCCATCGCGGTGCTGGCCGAGCGTGCCGGCATGCCGGCCGGCGTGTGCAACGTGATCACCGGGCCGTCGGGCGAGACGGGCAAGGAACTCACGTCGAACCCCATCGTGCGGAAGCTTTCGTTCACGGGATCGACCGAGGTCGGAAAGATCCTGCTGGCGCAGTGCGCGGGCACGGTGAAGAAGACCAGCATGGAGCTGGGCGGCAACGCGCCCTTCATCGTGTTCGACGATGCCGACCTGGACGAGGCGGTGAAGGGCGCGATGGCCAGCAAATACCGCAACACCGGCCAGACCTGCGTGTGCGCCAACCGCATCCTGGTGCAGGAGGGCGTGTACGACGCCTTCGCCAAGAAGCTGGCCGAGGCCGTGCAGGGCCTGAAGGTCGGCAACGGCATGGAGGCGGGCGTGACGCAGGGCCCGCTGATCAACGCCGATGCGGTCGCCAAGGTCGAGGAGCATATTTCTGACGCCACGTCGCACGGGGCGAAGATTCTCGCAGGCGGCAAGCGCCACGCGCTGGGCCGCAACTTCTTCGAGCCCACCATCCTGACCGGCGTCACCCCCGCGATGAAGATATTTCACGAGGAAACGTTCGGCCCCGTGGCCCCGCTGTTCAGCTTCAGCACGGAGGCCGAGGGCGTGAAGCTGGCCAATGACAGCGAGTTCGGCCTGGCCGCCTATTTCTACGCCCGCGACGTGGGCCGCATCTTCCGGGTGGCCGAGGCGCTGGAAAGCGGCATCATCGGCATCAACGAAGGCATCATCAGCACCGAGGTGGCGCCGTTCGGCGGCGTGAAGGAAAGCGGCATCGGCCGCGAGGGCAGCCATTACGGCATCGACGAGTACCTGGAGGTGAAATACCTGGCGCTGGGCGGCATCGGGGCGTGACGTTCGACTTCGACCTGTTCGTGATCGGCGGCGGCAGCGCGGGCGTGCGCTGCGGCCGCATCGCCGCCGGTCACGGCGCCCGGGTGGGCGTGGCCGAAGCCCGCTTCTGGGGCGGCACCTGCGTGAATGTGGGCTGCGTGCCGAAGAAGATCCTCGTGCAGGCCAGCGAATACGCGGGCCACTTCGAGGACGCGCGCGGCTTCGGCTGGGACGTCGCGGTGAACGGCCATGACTGGCCGAAACTGCGCGATGCGACGCTGGCCGAAACGCAGCGCCTGTCGGGCATCTACGTGAAGCTGCTGAACAATGCGGGCGCAAAAGTGTTCGATGCGTACGCGAAGTTCATCGACCCGCATACGCTGGATGTCGGCGGCCAGCGCGTCACGGCGGCGAACATCGTGATCGCCACCGGCGGCCTGCCCGAGAAACCCGGCATCAAGGGCGAGGAACACGGGCTGATCTCGGACGACCTGTTCACGCTGGAACGCTTCCCGAAGCGCGTGGCGATCCTGGGCGGCGGCTATATCGCGGTCGAGTTCGGCGGCCTGCTCAAGAACCTCGGTGCGCAGGTCACGCTGATCCATCGTGGCCCCATGCTGCTGCGCGGCTTCGATGCCGATCTGCGCCACGACGCGACGGAGGCGATGCGCGCGCAGGGCTTCGACCTGCGCTGCGGCATGACCGTGCGTGCGATCGAACGGGTGGGCGGCGAAACGCGGCTGCACCTGGCCGACGACACCACGCTGGACGTCGATGCGCTGTTCCTGTGCACCGGGCGCAAGCCCAACACCGCGGGCCTGAACCTGGAGGCCGCCGGCGTGGCGGCACTGCGTAACGGGGCGATCCGCATCCACGACACCATGAGCAGCACGCAGCCCCACATCTACGCGCTGGGCGACGTCACCGACGGCATGGCGCTGACCCCGGTGGCCACCGCCCAGGGCCATGCCCTGGCCGACACGCTGTTCGGCGGCCGCCCACGCACCGTGAGTTTGCTGAACGTGCCGACGGCGGTGTTCTCCTCGCCGCCCATGGCGACCGTAGGCATGACCGAGGAACAGGCGGCCGAGCACGGGCCTTCCGACATCTACATCGCCCGCTTCACGCCCATGCGCCACACCATCAGCGGGCGCAAGCGGCGCACCATGATGAAGCTGATCGTGGACAGCGCAACCCAGAAGGTGCTGGGCGCGCACATGCTGGGCGAGGATGCGCCGGAGATCATGCAGGGCATCGGTGTGGCGATCATCGCCGGCGCCACCAAGCAGGATTTCGACCGCACCATCGGCATCCACCCCACTGCGGCCGAGGAGTTCGTGACGCTGCGTACGCTCACAAGGCAGGTCGGCACCAGGCAGGTGGGGCGCGTGCCGGCGCAGAACGCGGCGCGGTAGTGCCGGCGCTCAGTCGCTCGGCGTGATGCCGGCGGCGCGCACCGCGTCGGTCCACCGGGTCAGTTCGGCGCGGTGGAACGCGGCAAAGGCGGCCGGCGATTGCGGGTCGGACACCCGGAAGCCGCCCTGTTCCAGCCTGGCCCGGATGCCGGGATCGGCCAGTGCGGCGGCGGTGTCGGCGTTGACGCGGGTCACGATCGGCGTGGGCGTGCCGGCGGGCGCGAACAGGCCGACCCACACGTCGCCGACCACGCCGGGGAAGCCGAGCTCGGCGGTGGTGGGCACGGCGGGCAGCTCGGCCATGCGGGCGGTGCTGGCCACCGCCAGCACCCGCACCCGCCCGGCCTGGACCAGCGGCGCCACGGACGCCCAGCTGGCGACCATGAAATCGACCGTGCCGGCGGCCAGGTCGGCGGCGGCCGGCGCCGCACCGCGATACGGCACGTGGGTCGCGGCAAACCCGGCCGCGGCGGCGAAGCCATGCGCCGTGATGTGGCTGCCCGAGCCCACCGAGGGCGAGGCGTAGCTCAGGCCCTGCGGCCGGGATTTTGCCAGCGCGATCAGTGCCGGCAGGCTTTCGGCCGGCAGGCCCGCATGCACCACCAGCGCCACGCCGATGGTGCAGACCGGGGCCACCGGCACGAAGGCGGTGGCCAGGTCGAAGGGCAGCGCGCGGAACAGCCCGGCATTGGCGGCGTGCGTCTGGTTGTTGCCGAAGATCAGGGTGTTGCCGTCCGGTGCGGCGCGCGCGGCGGCCTCGGTACCGATCACGCCGGACCCGCCGGCACGGTTGTCGATGACCACCGGCTGCCCCCATGTGGCCTGCCAGTGCGCGGCGACCAGGCGGGCCGGGATATCGGTGGTGCCGCCGGGCGGGAAGGGCACGATGGCGCGCACCGGGCGGTCGGGCCAGGCCGGCTGGGCGCGGGCCCGCGCCATCAGGCCAACGGGCAGGCCAAGGGGCAGGGCAAGGGCGAGGCGGCGCGGCAGCATGGCAGCAGCCTACAAAGCGTGCTGCCCGCCGCCTAGGCAGCGCGTGGCACGGCTGTTGCCCTGCGGCAGGGGCAACGGGTTCTGCGTGATGACACGCGCTTTATCCCGTTGTGACGAAAAGCCTTCCTCAACCGAGACTCTTGGGCCCGCCAGGCAGGCGGGCCCATTTCTTTTGCGCACGCGCGACCGTGTCGTTGCGCGTATCGCGTCGCATAATGCAAATCAAAATGCGAGAGCGCCCGGCAGTGCAAGGCTGACCGCCGCCTGGGCCGCGATCCCCTCCCGGCGCCCGGCAAACCCCAATCCCTCGGTCGTGGTCGCCTTAACCCCAATCCGCGCCGCGTCGATGCCCAGCAGCAGGGCTAGCCGGTCGCGCATCGAAGCCGCGTGCGGCCCGATGCGCGGCGCCTCGCAGATCAGCGTCACGTCGGCGTTGACGATACGCCCGGCGCGGGCGGCAACCAGGGCCGCGGCATGTCGCAGGAACACAGCGCTGTCAGCATCCTTCCAGCGCGCCTGGCTGGGCGGGAAATGCGTGCCGATGTCGCCCGCACCCAGCGCGCCATAGATCGCGTCGCACAGCGCATGAATGCCCACGTCGGCGTCGGAATGTCCGGCAAGCCCCTGTGCATGCGGGATTGCCAATCCGCACAGCACCAGCTTCCGGCCCGCCGCGAAGCGATGCACGTCGAACCCCGTGCCGACGCGCGTTTCGATGCCCCCGGCCAGTGCTTCCAGGCGCGCGATGTCGCCCGGCTGGGTGATCTTCAACAGGCGTTCGTCGCCTTCAACCAGCCGTACCTGGCCGCCCATGTCCTCGATCAGGGCAGCGTCATCGGTGTGGTCGCGCGTTGCGGCGCGGTGCGCGGCCAGGATCGCCGGGAACCGGAACGCCTGCGGGGTCTGGACGCGGTGCAGGTTGTTCCGCGGCACCGTGCTGGTCACAAGATCCTCGATGCGCCGCAACGTGTCGGCAACCGGCAGCGCGGGGATCGCCGCCTCGGCCGTGGCCAGGGCGTCCAGCAGGCGGTCGATCACGGCGCGCGGCACCAGCGGGCGGGCGGCATCGTGGATCAGCACCGCCCCCGGCGCTTCCGCCGCGATCGCCTCCAGCCCGGCCCGGGCACTGGCCTGGCGCGAGCCGCCGCCGATGATGGGCGGCGGCAGGTCGAGGCCCGCGGTGGCCGCGGCGTAATCCGCCGCGTCGCCCGCCCCGATCACTGCACGCACGGCACCGATGCCGGGATGCGCCAGCAGGCGGGCCAGCGCATGCCGCAGCACGGGCTGGCCCAGCAGCGTGAGGTACTGTTTCGGCAAGGGGCCGTGCCGGCTGCCGCTGCCGGCGGCCAGCACCAGGGCAATGCTGCGCATGCCGGTCGCTTCGCATGCCGTGCGCCCGCGCGAAAGGGGTGCCCAAGGGCCGTGCATTGCCTCAGGCGCGCGCACTCCCTAGATTGCCCATGAAATGAGCATCCCTGTTGCAACGCAGCGAAGGCCCGGCCAGCGCGGCCAACTGGCAATCGGCCCCGTGCAGGTCGCCGATCCGGTCGTGCTGGCGCCGATGTCGGGCGTGACCGACCTGCCGTTCCGCCAGCTGGCCGCCGAGCTGGGCGCCGGCCTGGTGGTCAGCGAGATGATCGCCAGCCGCGCCATGGTGTTCGAAAATCGCCAGACCCTGAAGATGGCCGACACGCAGGGCGTGGCCGGGGCGCCGTGCAGCGTGCAGCTCGCCGGCTGCGAGCCGGACGTGATGGCCGAGGCGGCCCGCATGAACCAGGCCCGCGGCGCCGCCATCATCGACATCAATTTCGGCTGCCCGGTGAAGAAGGTCGCGATCGGCCAGAGCGCGGGCAGCGCCCTGATGCGCGACGAGCTCGCCGCCGCGCGCATCCTGGAGGCGACCGTGCGCGCCGTGACCATCCCGGTGACGCTGAAGATGCGCATGGGCTGGGACCACGCCAGCCTCAATGCACCGCGCCTGGCCCGCATCGCGCAGGAGTGCGGCATCAGGCTGGTCAGCGTGCATGGCCGCACCCGCAACCAGTTCTACACCGGCAGCGCCGACTGGGCGTTCGTGGCGAACGTCAAGCAATCGGTCGCGATCCCGGTGCTCGTGAACGGCGACATCTGCACCGAGGACGACGCCGCCACGGCGCTGGAGCAATCCGGCGCGGATGGCGTGATGGTCGGCCGCGGCGCCTATGGCCGCCCCTGGTTTCCGGGCGCACTCGCGCGCTTCCTGCGCACCGGGCAGCCCGTGCCGGAGCCGGCCCTTGCCGACCAGAAGGCCGTGCTGCTGCGGCACTATGCGATGATGATGGCGCATCATGGCCCGGTCACCGGCGTGCGGCTCGCGCGCAAGCACGTGGCCTGGTACAGCAAGGGCCTGCCGGGGTCGGCGGAGTTCCGCGCCGCGGTCAACCGCGCGCATGACCCCCAGGCGGTGCTGGACCTGGTGCACGGGTTCTACGATCCGCTGGTCGAACGCGGCGTGCAGCGTGCCCTGGTGCGCGAAACGGCGGGCGAAGGTGAATCCGCCACGGGGCGGGCCGAGGCGGCCGAGAAGCTCGCGGCATGAAGCGCTCGGCCGCCCGCCGTGCGCTGGCCCTGGTCACGCGCGGCCGCGCGGCACCGCCGCCGGATGCGGCGGCCACGCTGGCCGCCATGCCGGCGGCCGTGGTCGTGCTGGACGATGGCGGCCGGTTCGTTTCCGCCAATCCGGCGGCCGAGCAGTTCTTCCAGGCCAGCGCCGCGACCCTGCTGCAGCAGCGCCTGGCCGACCTGCTGCCGGACGACCACCGGGTGTTCGACCTGATCGCCAAGGCGCGCGCCGCATCAAGCCAGGTCAGCGACTACGACCTCACGCTGGAAAGCCCGCGCATCAGCAAGACCGCGATCGCGGTGCATGTGGCGCCGATGCCGGACGATCCGTCGCATGTCGTGCTGGCGCTGATCGATGGCTCGACCGCGCAGAAGCTGGATCGCCAGCTGGCGCTGCGCAACGCCGCGCGCAGCGTGGAAGGCATGGCGGCCATCCTGGCGCACGAGGTGAAGAACCCGCTGTCCGGCATCCGTGGCGCCGCGCAACTGCTGGAAGCCAACCTGGGCGATGCCGATCGCGAGCTCACGCAACTGATCTGCGACGAGGTCGATCGCATCCGCGCCCTGGTGGAGCGCATGGAGATGTTCGGCGGCCGGCCGGTCGAATTCGCACCGGTCAACATCAACCAGGTGCTGGATCACGTGAAGCGCGTGGCGCAGTCGGGCTTCGCGCGCCATGTGCGGGTGGTGGAGATCTACGACCCCAGCCTGCCGGCGGTGTGGGGCAGCCGCGACCAGCTGGTCCAGGTGTGTCTCAACCTGGTGAAGAACGCGGCCGAGGCGGTGCCGGAGCAGGGCGGCGAGATCATCCTGTCCACCGCCTGGCAGCACGGCGTGCGCCTGGCGCTGCCCGGCTCGTCCTCGCGCGTGCACCTGCCCATCGTGGTCAGCGTGCGCGACAACGGGCCGGGCATTCCCGAGGATTTGCGCACGCAGCTGTTCGACCCCTTCGTCACCACCAAGCCGAACGGGCAGGGGCTGGGGCTGGCGCTGGTCGCCAAGACCGTGGGCGACCATGGCGGGCTGGTCGAGGCGGAAAGTGCCCCCGGCCGCACCAGCTTCCGCCTGCATCTGCCGATGGCGCCAGGCGGCACGGGCGCGCAATGACGCAGCCCGCCACCATCCTGATCGCCGACGACGACCGCTCGATCCGCACGGTGCTGACCCAGGCACTGGGCCGCAGCGGCTACAACGTGCGCACCACCGGCCATGCCGCGACGCTGTGGCGCTGGGTGCAGGACGGTGAAGGCGACCTGGTGATCACCGATGTGCTGATGCCGGACGAGAACGGGCTTGACCTGGTGCCGCGCATGAAGCGCGTGCGGCCCGACCTGCGCATCGTGGTGATGAGCGCGCAAAGCACCATCCTGACCGCGGTGAAGGCGACGCAGCGCGGCGCCTTCGAATACCTGCCGAAGCCATTCGACCTGAAGGAACTGCTGAGCGTCGTGGCCCGCGCGCTGCTGGCGCCGGCGCCGATCGACCCGGTGGCGCAGGCCAGCGACGACGAGACCGAGAAGCTGCCGCTGATCGGCCGCAGCGCGGCCATGCAGGAGATCTACCGCACCATCGCCAGGCTCACGACCACCGACCTGACCGTGATGATCACCGGCGAAAGCGGCACGGGCAAGGAACTGGTGGCGCGCGCGCTGCACGATTTCGGACGCCGTCGGCTGGGGCCGTTCGTGGCAGTGAACATGGCGGCGATCCCGCGCGAGCTGATCGAAAGCGAGCTGTTCGGCCACGAACGCGGCGCCTTCACCGGCGCGCATAGCCGCAGCCAGGGGCGCTTCGAGCAGGCCAATGGCGGCACGCTGTTCCTGGACGAGATCGGCGACATGCCGCCCGAGGCACAAACGCGCCTGCTGCGCGTGCTGCAGGAAGGCGAATTCACCACGGTGGGCGGCAGGACGCCGGTGAAGGTGAATGTGCGCATCGTGGCCGCCACGCACCGCGACCTGCGCACCCTGATCCGCCAGGGCCTGTTCCGCGAGGACCTGTTCTATCGCCTCAACGTGGTGCCGATCCGCCTGCCGCCGCTGCGCGAGCGCGCCGAGGACGTGCCGCAACTGGCGCGGCACTTCCTTTCCGTGGCGCGCGACAGCGGCTTGCCGGCCAAGATGCTGGATGGCCCGGCGACCGAGCGTCTGAAGGCCTATCGCTGGCCCGGCAATGTGCGCGAGCTGGAGAACCTGATGCGCCGCCTGGCCGCACTCTATCCGCAGGAGACGATCGGCGCGGAGGTGATTGCCGCCGAGCTCGCGGATGTGGCACCCGCGCAGGAAGCGGGACCCGAAGCCACGCCGACGTCGCTGTCGGCCGCCGTGGAGGGCCACCTGCGCAAGTTCCTGGCCGCCGCCAAGGATGGCATGCCGGGCCCTGGCGTGTATGACCGCGTGCTGGCCGAGGTCGAGCGTCCGCTGATCCAGCTGACCCTGTCGGCCACCCGCGGCAACCAGATCAGGGCGGCGCAGATCCTGGGCCTCAACCGCAATACGCTGCGCAAGAAGATCCGCGAGCTCGACATCCCGGTGGTACGGGGCATCGCATGAGCCTAGCGTTGCGCGCATGGACGCGGCCGCGCCGCTGACCACCATTCCGCCGCGCTCGGTCTGGGCGCGGGCGGGCACGGCGGCATCGCGCTGGGTGCTGTCGCGCGGCTTCGCGGTGGCGGCGGCGGTGCTGGCGGTGGGCATCGGGGTTTCCAGCTTCTTCCTGATCACCGGCGACGCGCCGATCGGCCAGACCGGCGTGGTGATCCTGGTCTATCTCAACCTGGCCACCGTGCTGCTGCTGGGGGCGGTGGTGGCGGTGCGGGTGGTGCGGGTGTGGGCCGAACGCCGCCGCGGCAGCGCGGGTGCCAAGCTGCACACGCGGCTGGTGCTGCTGTTCGGCGGCATCGCGGTGGCGCCCACCATTGCGGTGGCGATCCTTTCGGGCGTGCTGTTCAACACCGGCATCCAAAGCTGGTTCGGCGAACCCGTGCGGCTGGCGCTGAACGAAAGCCTGGCCGCCAGCCGCGCCTATCTGGAGGAGCACCAGAACGCGATCCGCGCCGACGCGCTGGGCATGGCCGGCGACATCAACCGCGCCACGCCGCTGATCGTGCAGAACCGCGCCGTCTTCGAACGCATCGTGCAGACCCAGACCGTGCTGCGCGGCCTGACCGAGGCGGCGGTCTATGATGCCGCCAGCAACGAGATCCTGGCGCTCGGCGGCCTGGGCACCACCGCCATGCCGGAGGAGATCCCCGGCTGGGCGCGCATCTTCGCCGCCGGCGGCAACGTGGCCGTGATCGCCGGCGACCAGGATCGCGTTCGCGCCGTGGTCAAGCTGGATGCGGGCGAGGCGCTGTTCCTGATGATCGGGCGCCCCGTGGATCCGACCGTGATCGGCCACATGGTGCGCACCGAGGCGACGGTGGGCGAATATCGCCGGCTGGAGGATCGGCTGTCGCGGCTGCAGATCACGCTGGCGGTGGTGTTCGGCGTGGTGGCGCTGCTGATCCTGGCGGCCGCCGTGCTGCTGGGGCTGATGTTCGCAGGCGCCATCGCCCGCCCGGTCTCGGCCCTGATCTTCGCCGCCGAGCGCGTGCGCGCCGGCGACATGAGTGCCCGCGTGCCCGATGCCAAGGCCGATGACGAGATCGGCAGCCTGACCCGCGCCTTCAACCGCATGATCGGCCAGGTCGAGGCCAGCCGGGGCGAGCTGATGGAGGCCTATCGCCAGCTGGACGAACGCCGGCGCTTCACCGAAACCGTGCTGTCCGGCGTCTCGGCCGGGGTGATCGGGCTGGACGAGCAGGGCCGGATCGAGCTTGCCAACCGTTCGGCGGCGCTGCTGCTGGATACCGACCTGTCGCGCGTCGCCGGCCGGCCGCTGGCCATGGTGGTGCCCGACTTCGCCGAGCTGGTGGCCGCCGCACTGGCCGCGCCCGACCGGCCGGTGACGCGCGAGATCGCCTATGGCCCGCCGGCCGCGCGGCGCGTCTTCATCGCGCGCATCGCGCCCGAGGGCGAGGCCGGCCAGCCGGCGCGCAACTGGGGCGGCTTCGTGCTGACCTTCGATGACGTGACTGAACTGGTCTCGGCCCAGCGCAAGGCCGCCTGGGCCGATGTGGCACGCCGCATCGCGCACGAAATCAAGAACCCGCTCACGCCCATCCAGCTTTCGGCCGAGCGGCTGAAGCGCAAATACCTGCGCGAGATCACCAGCGACCCGGAAACCTTCACCGCCTGCACCGATACGATCGTGCGCCAGGTCGGCGATATCGGCCGGATGGTCGATGAATTCAGCGCCTTCGCGCGCATGCCTCAGCCGCAGATCGCGCCATCCGACGTGGCCGAGGTGGTGCGCCAGGCCGTGTTCCTGCACCGCCACGGCGGCACCGGCATCAGCTACGCGACCGAGGGTGCCGATACGCCGGTGGTGGCGCCCTGCGATCCGCGCCTGCTGGGCCAGGCGCTTACCAACCTGCTGCAGAACGCGGCCGACAGCGTGACCGCCCGGATCGCCCGCGATGGCGGCCAGGGCAGCATCCGCGTGCGACTGGCGCGGCAGGATGGCAGCGTCGCGATCACGGTCGAGGACGATGGCGAGGGCCTGCCGCAGGACGGGCGCGAGCGGTTGACCGAGCCGTACGAAACCCGCAAGGCCAAGGGCACCGGGCTGGGTCTCGCCATCGTCAAGAAGGTGATGGAGGACCATGGCGGCCGCCTGGTGCTGGCGGATCGCGAGCATGGCCAGGGGGCGCGGGTGACGCTGCTGTTGCCGGAAGCGGCGGCTGCGGATAAGCCGGCGGACGCCAAGCCCGCCGCCTGAACGGAGTCCCGCCGAACTCGCTCCATGCCGCATGAAATCCTGATCGTCGATGACGAACCCGATATCCGCATGCTGGTCACCGGCATCCTGCGCGACGAGGGGTTCGAGACGCGCGAGGCCGGCGACAGCGCCGCAGCCCTTGCCGCCTTCCAGGCGCGCCGCCCCAGCCTGGTGATCCTGGACGTGTGGCTGCAGGGCAGCGCCATGGATGGGTTGGGATTGCTGGAAGTCTTCGTGCGCGAGGAACCCCAGGTGCCGGTTGTGATGATGTCGGGCCACGGTACCATCGAGACCGCGGTGCAGGCGATCCAGAACGGCGCCTATGAGTTCGTGGAAAAGCCGTTCAAGGCCGACCGCCTGCTGCTGGTGATCAGGAACGCCATCGAGGCCGCCGCGCTGAAGCGCGAGATCAGCGAGCTCAGGCTGCGCACCGGCGGCGAGAACGACCTGGTCGGCGACAGCGCGGCCATCGGCAGCCTGCGCGCGGCGATTGAGAAGGTCGCGCCCACCGGGTCGCGCGTGCTGGTCACGGGGCCGGCCGGGTCGGGCAAGGAAGTGGCGGCGCGCATGATCCATGCCCGCAGCCGCCGCGCCGGCGGCCCGTTCATGGTGCTGAACTGCGCCACGCTGAACCCCACGCGGCTGGAGGACGAACTGTTCGGCGTGGAGGGCGGGCCCGATCCGGTGGCCCAGCCGCGCCGGGCCGGCACGCTGGAACACGCGCATGGCGGCACGCTGCTGCTGGACGAGGTCGCCGACATGCCGCTGGAAACCCAGGGCAAGATCGTGCGCGTGCTGCAGGACAGCTCGTTCGAGCGCATCGGCGGCAGCGCGCGGGTGAAGGTGGATGTGCGGGTGATCGCCACCAGCAACCGCGACCTTGCCACCGAGATCGCGGCCGGACGTTTCCGGGAGGATCTGTTCTATCGGCTGAATGTGGTGCCGCTGCGCATCCCGGCGCTGAAGGAACGGCGCGAGGATATCGCCACGCTGACGCGGCATTTCCTGGCCCGCAGTGCCGATGCGTCCGGCATGCCGCGGCGCGACATCGCCGAGGATGGCGTGGCCATGCTGCAGACCTATGACTGGCCGGGCAATGTGCGGCAGCTGCGCAACGTGGTCGATTGGCTGATGATCATGGCGCCGGGCGGGCCTGGCGACCCGATCCTGGCGGCGCACATGCCGCCCGAGGTGGGCGGCACCGCGCCGCCGCTGCGTCCCGACCGCAACCCCGAATACATCGGCATGCCGCTGCGCGAGGCGCGCGAGCTGTTCGAGAAGCAGTACCTGGTGGCGCAGCTCACGCGCTTCGGCGGCAATATCAGCCGCACCGCCACCTTCGTGGGCATGGAGCGCAGCGCGCTGCATCGCAAGCTGAAATCCTTGGGCGTCGCGGGGGAAGATCGGGGCCAATGAGTCGCATCGCTTACGTCAACGGCGCCTATGTGGCCCAGCGTGACGCCTCGGTGAACGTGGAGGATCGCGGCTACCAGTTCGCCGATGGCATCTATGAAGTGGTGCACGTGTATCGCCGCCGCTTCATCGACGAGGCGCGCCATCTGGACCGGCTGGAACGCAGCTTGCGCGAAATCGCGCTCCCCATGCCGATGCCGCGCAGATCACTGGTGCGCGTGCTGCACGAGGTGGTGCGGCGGAACCGGATCGACGAAGGATTGCTCTACATGCAGGTCACGCGCGGCGTGGCGCGGCGCGACCACGCCTTCCCCTCGACTCCCATCCCGCCCGCGCTGGTGGTGACCGTGAAGCGCGTCCCGCCCTATCCCGCGCGCATCGACACCTGGGGGGCTGCCGCCATCACCCATCCGGACCTGCGCTGGGCACGCCGCGACATCAAGTCCACCGCACTGCTGCCCAATGTGCTGGCCCGCCAGGCCGCGAAGGAAAAGGGCGCGATCGAGGCGATCCTGCACGAGCCCGACGGCACCATCACCGAGGGTGCCGCCACCAGCTTCTGGATCGTGGACAAGGCGGGCGTGCTGCGCACCCGCCAGCTCAGCCACGACATCCTGCCCGGCTGCACGCGGGGCGCGCTGATGGCACTGATGCAGGATGCCGGCATCAGCTTCCAGGAAGGCCCCTTCACGCTGGAGGATGCGCGCACCGCGACCGAGGCGTTCCTGACCAGCGCCACCAGCTTCGTGAAGCCGATCCTGAAGCTTGATGGCGCGCAGGTCGGCGACGGCACGCCTGGCCCGGTCACGCGGAAACTGTTCGACCTGTTTGCCGTGCATGTGAAGGGCGTGCGCAACGCCGCGTGAGGCCTTCGGTCATCCTGTTCGACTGGGACAACACGCTGGTCGATGCCTGGGCCGGCGTGCTGGCCGCGCTGAACGACGCGCGCGCCGCCTTCGGGCTGGAGCAGTGGGACCGGCCGACGCTGCTGGCCAACACGCGCCTTTCCCTGCGCGACAGCTTCCCAAGGATGTTCGGACCCGACTGGGAGCGCGCGCGAAGAATCTTCGCGGAGACCTACGCGCGCGAGCATTTCGACCACCTGGTGCCGTTGCCAGGTGCCGGCGAAGCGCTCGCCGCCGCGGCCGCGAACGGCCTGGCCGGCGTGGTCAGCAACAAGACCGGAAAATTCCTGCGCCAGGAAGCGCAGCATCTGGGCTGGGCGCGGCACTGCTTCGCGCTGGTTGGCGCCGGTGATGCTGCGCGCGACAAGCCGCATGCCGATCCCATCCTGCTGGCGCTCGCCGCCGCCCGGGTGCCGCCCGGCCCGGCGGTCTGGTATGTCGGCGATACGGTCACCGACATGCAGGCCGCGCGCGCCGCCGGCTGCACGGCGGTGCTGGTGGGCGATGCGGCGCATGAGGGCGGCTTGGCGGCCTTCGGCGCCGCGCAGGCAACCCCCGATCTGCACCTGCCCGACGCCCGCGCCCTGGCTTTGCATTTGCCCTGAGGCGTTCGGCTGCTAAGCTGACATGGCGCGTGGCTGCCGGGAAGCTGCCGCGCCGAACCGGCACCCGGACCCAACCGGGGCCTCCTGAAGGAAGGTTGCCGCAATGGCCAACGAAAAGTCGCAGAACGTGCAGGACGTGTTCCTAAACCACGTCCGCAAGCAGAAGACCCCTGTCACGATCTTTCTGGTGAATGGCGTGAAGCTGCAGGGCATCATCACCTGGTTCGACAATTTCAGCGTGCTGCTGCGCCGGGATGGTCATACCCAACTGGTGTACAAGCACGCCATCAGCACCGTGATGCCCGGCTCTCCCATCCAGCTGTTTGACCCGACGCGCGAAGGCGCGCCGGCGCGCGAGCCTGCCACTGCCGGCAACGAATAGCGCAACCCACGCGCCGCCGACCCGGGCAGCCGTGGTGCTGCCCTGGGTGCGGCCCATGCCGTCCGACACGTCCGCACGCGATGCCGAGGCGCGGCTGGCCGAGGCCTGCGCGCTGGCCGACGGCATCGGCCTCGACGTGGTGATGCGCGCGACCTATCCGCTGCGCGCCCGCCGCCCCAGCACGCTGCTGGGCGAAGGCCAGGTGGAAAACGCCAGGCTGGCGATGGCCGACAACGAAGTGACGCTCGCGGTTGTGGATGCGGCACTGACGCCGGTGCAGCAGCGCAACCTGGAACGTGCCTGGGGGGTGAAGGTCATCGACCGCACCGGGCTGATCCTGGAGATTTTCGGCGACCGCGCCCGCACGCGGGAAGGCACGCTGCAGGTGGAACTGGCGCATCTGGACTACCAGCGCTCGCGCCTGGTGCGCAGCTGGACCCACCTGGAACGCCAGCGCGGCGGCTTCGGCTTCCTGGGCGGCCCCGGCGAAAGCCAGATCGAGCTCGACCGCCGCCTGATCACCGACCGCATCGCCAAGATCAGGCGCGAGCTTGGCGAGGTGCGGCGCACCCGCGGCCTGCATCGCGGCGCGCGCCGCAAGGTGCCGTATCCGGTGGTGGCGCTGGTCGGCTACACCAATGCCGGCAAATCGACGCTGTTCAACCGCCTGACCGGGGCCGCCGTGATCGCCGTGGACCAGCTTTTCGCCACGCTCGATCCCACCATGCGCGCCATCACGCTGCCGTCGGGGCGCCAGGTGATCGTTTCCGACACCGTCGGCTTCATCAGCGAGCTGCCGACCGAACTGGTCGCCGCCTTCCGCGCCACGCTGGAGGAAATCGCCGAGGCCGATGTGATTCTTCACGTCCGCGACATCGCATCGCCCGACAGCGCGGCGCAGCGTGCCGACGTGCTGGCCGTGCTGGAGGGCCTGGCGCATGGCGCAGCAGCATCACTCAACGAGGATTGGCCGGAGCGCGTGATCGAGGTGCTGAACAAGGTGGATCTGCTCGATGAGGACCGCCGCGCCGTGCTGCCGGCCGGTGCGGTGTCGATCTCGGCCGAAACCGGCGAAGGCGTGCCCGGGCTGCTGGCCGCGATCGACGCGCGACTGGCCCACGGCATGGTCAGCCGCGACGTGTCGCTCGATCCGGCGGATGGCGAGGGCCTGGCCTGGCTCTATGCGCATGGCGAGGTGTTTGCCCGCAGCGACGCGGCCGACGCGATCCGCGTGCAGGTGCGCATGACGCCCGAGAACGCCAGCCGCTTCGACCGGCGTTCTGATGGCAGGCGGGGCACGCCATGACGCCCAACGTCGCGCTGATGCGCCGGGTCGATGCCATGCTGCGGGAAGCCTCCGCCAGCCAGGCCATGGCGCGCTTCCGCAGCCTGGATGCCTCCCAGATCAAGGCCAAGAGCGGCCCGCACGACCTGGTGACCGAGGCCGATGAGGCGACCGAACGCGCCATCGCCGCGGCGCTGCCGGCAGTGCTGCCCGGCGTGCTGCTGGTGGGCGAGGAGGGCTGCGCCGCCGATCCCGGCCTGCTGGGTCGCCTGGCCGAGGCCGAGGCGGCGCTGGTGCTCGACCCGATCGACGGCACCGCCAACTATGCCGCCGGCATCCCGCTATTCGCCACCATGGCCGCGCTGATCATCCGGGGCGAGACAGTCGCCGCCTGGATCCACGACCCGGTGATGCACGAAACCGCCATGGCGCTGCGCGGCCAGGGCGCCTGGGTGGAGAACGGCGCCGGCCAGCACAACGACCTGCGCGTGGCCGCGCCCACCACCGATCCAAAACTGATGACCAGCACCATCTCGGCCCGCTACCTGCCGCCGGCGCTGGCCCAGCTGGTGCGCGCCAACCTGCACCGCGTCGGCCCGACCTGGGAGCTGCGCTGCGCCGGCGCCGAATACGCGCTGGCGGCGCGGGGCGGCATGCACGCGCTGATGTACTGGCGCCTGCTGCCCTGGGACCACGCGCCCGGCGCGCTGCTGCACGCCGAGGCGGGCGGCTACCAGGCGCGCTTCGATGGCTCGGCCTATGTCGCGGCCCGCCACCGCGATGGCGGGCTGATCCTGGCGCCCGATGCCGCGTCGTGGCGGGCGCTGCACGACACGCTGCTGACGGCACATGCATGAGCACCTTCGACGCGCCCGACCCTGAATGCCCACCCGCCGCACCCAGCGCGATCGAACAGCTGATCGTGCCGCGCAGCCACGACATCGGCGGCTTCCGCGTGATGCGGGCACTGCCCAGCCAGCAGCGCCGCATGGTCGGGCCGTTCATCTTCCTCGATCAGATGGGGCCGGGCGAGTTCCTGACCGGACGCGGCGTGGATGTGCGCCCGCACCCGCATATTGGCCTCGCCACCGTCACCTACCTGTTCGATGGCGCGATCATGCACCGCGACAGTCTTGGCGTGGTGCAGCGGATCGAGCCGGGTGCGGTGAACTGGATGACCGCGGGCCAGGGCGTGGTGCACAGCGAACGCACGCCGGCCGATATACGCCTGAAGCCCGCGAAGCTGTACGGCATCCAAAGCTGGTTTGCTTTGCCCAGGGCGCTGGAGGAAACCGCCCCCGCCTTCTTCCACCACCAGGCCGCCACCTTGCCGCTGGTGCAGGCACCCGGCACCGCGGTGCGCGTGGTGCTGGGGTCCATGTACGGCGCCACCAGCCCCGTGGCCGTGCCGTGGCCCACGATCTATGGCGATGCGCTCATGGCAACCGGCCGCTCGCTCCCCATGCCGGAGGCCGAGGAACGCGCCGCCTATGTCGTCGAGGGCGCGATCGAGATTGCCGGCGAGGCCTTCGAGGCCGGGCGCCTGCTGGTGTTCCGGACCGGCGATGCGATCACGCTGAAGGCCCTGGCGCCGTCGCGTGTGCTGATCCTGGGCGGCGCGGTGATGGATGGGCCGCGCCACATCTTCTGGAATTTCGTCAGTTCGTCGAAGGACCGAATCGAGCAGGCCAAGGCCGACTGGCAGGCCGGCCGCTTCGGCCTCGTGCCGGGCGAGACCGAGTTCATCCCGCTGCCGGGCTGAGCTTGCGCACCGGCCTGCGGCGCCAGGCGAAGGGCACCGCCAGCAGGGCCACGCCAAGCCCGCTGAACAGCACCCACCAGGCCGGGCGGATCAGGTCCGGGAACATCAGGTTGGCCGAGAACACCCGCGCGGCCGGCACCGTGGTGGCGATGGCGTACCACGCATACTCCACGCCGGCCGTGGCCAGGGCCACCGCCACGGCAAGCCCGCCCAGCAGCAGCGGCGAGCCCACGCGAAAGCCCAGCGCATGCACCAGCCGATAGGCCATCAGCAGCAGGAACAGCCCGGCCATCAGCGCGGCCTCGCTGGCGTTCACCTTGGACTGCATGAAGAAATGCAGCACCCCCAGCAGCGCGATGCCGTAGCTGAGCTGGTGCAGCCGGTTCCATCGCTTGCCCAGGCGCTGGATGGCGGCATCGGTCGAGGTCGCCCCCAGCATCGCCATTGCCACCAAAGCGACGAACCCGATGGTCAGGTAGATGCGCAGGACAATCTCGCTGCCGACACGCAGCAGGTCCCAGTTCAGGTCCATGGCATACAGCACCAGGTGCAGCAGCGCGTAGGCCAGGGCGGCCAGGCCCAGCAGGCGCCGCACCGGGATCACGCGCACCCAGCCGGTGATGCGCCGGACCGGGGTTACGAACAGCGACAGCAGCAGGAAGCGGATCGCCCAGTCGCCGCTTTCGTGGATCGCCGCGGTCACCGGCTTGGCGCCCAGCGCGCTGGTGGCGGCGGCCTGGGCAAGCCAGATGGCCGGCAGCAGCGTGGCCGCGAAAACCGCGAATTTCAGCGCCGAGAAGCGCCCCGCCCGGTCAAGCCACGGCCACATGCAACGCGTCCTTCATCCGTGCCGCTGCTACGGCAGCCGGCACCGGCAGGTTTCGCCCGAACGAAAATCGCCGCGCCAGGCGGAACGGTGCGCCGGGTTCCGGTTCGACGAACAGCGCGAGCTGGTCCACCAGCACGGGGCCAGGCGGCAGCGGTGCCAGGAAGAGGCGCAGCTCGGCCACCACCCGCGCGCGCAGGGCGGGATCAAGCCGCGTGGTCAGCGTCAGGTGGGCGCGAAAGGTGTCGAACACGTGCGGATAGCCCCAGCGGTGCAGCAGCGCGCGCTCGCGCGGCGAAAAGCGTTCGGGCCGGCGGCGCGCGATCTCGGCCATGTTGGCCGGGCGGCGGAATTGCTCCAGGCCGGCCACGCAGGCATCGGCCAGCGCGTGCAGCGGCTGCGGGCGATCGGACGGGCACAGCGCCAGGAACCCGTCCAGGTCGGTCAGCCGCCATTCCGGCACCAGGAACGGCGTGAAGCCTTCGGCCAATCGTGCCATCGCGGCCACCAGGGCCGCTTCGCTGGCGCCGTCGGCCAGCGCGAAGGGTGGCTTCAGCGTGGCATGGAAGCCGTAGCGGCGCGGGTCGGCCGTGATCGGGCGCCGTGCCTCGGGGCTCGGCAGGTCCGCGCAGGATTCCGGATCGCGTCCAAGCCAGGCGCAGCCCAGGCGCCACAGCGTGCCGTCGGCCGGCGGCGCCCAATAGGCGGCGTAGCGGCGCTCAGGCAATGCGCGCACCCTCGCGCCACACCGCGCGCACGATCGCGGTGCCGGCAGGGTGCCAGTGCACGCGCACCAGGTCGGCGCGCTGGCCGGCTTCGATCGTGCCGCGATCGGTCAGGCCCACCAGGCCGGCCGGCGTGGCGGTGACGGTGGCGATGGCGTCGGGCAGGGCCAGGCCATGGCGGTGGTGCAGCAGCAGCGCGGCATCCAGCATGGCGGCCGGCACGTAGTCGGCGGCCAGCGCGTCCAGCAGGCCCTGTTCGGCCAGGCCCGCCACCGCGATGTTGCCGCTGTGGCTGCCGCCGCGCAGCACGTTCGGCGCCCCGCCCAGCACCGCCATGCCGGCATCCCGCGCGGCGCGCGCGGCGGCGAAGGTCACCGGGAACTCGGCGATGCGGCAGCCGCAGGCCACCGCCTCGGCCACGTGTTCGGGCGTGCGATCGTCGTGGCTGGCAAGCGCGATCCCGGAGTTCTGCAGCAGCGCCAGCACGGCCGCGCGATTGGGGGCGACGCGCGCCGAGCCTTCGGCATAGTGGCGTTCCACGGCGTCGAGCTCGGCCTCGCCGCGGCGGCGGTTCCAGGGCAGCGCGCGCCAGGCGGCGATGTCGGCGAACTGCTTCTGCCCCGGCGTGTGGTCCATCAGGGAGACAAGGCGCAGCAGCGGATGGTCGGCCAGCGCCGCGAAGCCGTCGCCGATGCCGCGCGCCGGCAGTTCGATGCGCAGATGCAGGAAATGCTCGGCCTTCAGCGAATCGGCCAGGTTCTCCAGCGCCGCCAGGCCCTCGCGCAGCGATTGCACGCGCTCGGGGTCGTCCAGCTCATCGGTCAGGCACAGCGCGTCGAACACGGTGGTCACGCCGGCCGCGGCGGTTTCGCGGTCATGCGCGGCCATGGCGGCGATGCCGGGCAGGCGGGCGCCGGTGCGGGGTTCGATGGCACGCTCGAAATTGTCGGTGTGCAGATCGACCAGGCCGGGCAGCAGCAGGTCGCCCCCTAGGTCAGCGGCGGCCGGCAAGCCACTGATCCCGCGGCAAACCTCGGCAATCCGGCCGCGCCGAAGGACGACGCTGCCCACAAACGCCTCGGCCTTCGTCACGACGCGGGCGTTGGTGAGCACGGTTTCGCTGGTCAATGGTTAACGACTTTCGCGGGGTGAGACACTAGGCTTGCCCGCAGCGGCCCGGAACCGTCAAGCGCGCGGCCATGAAGCAACTGGACGTAGAATACCCAAGCATGCGATTCTCATGGGGATTGCACCCAGGCTCACGAAACCTTGTCACTCATCGCGGAGTTAGGTAGTATCTTGAAAATGATGCGTGGCGTTGGCTTCTGAGACATCGTCCTGATGTCTGGTATCCGTCTCCGCGTTGGGCCTCGCGTCCCGCACCCGGCACCCCAGTGTCCGTGTGCGGCGCCGCGGGGGAGGTTGGAGGGCTAGACCATGCGTTTCGCCGAGATCGGCCAGCAGCTGCGGGCCTATCGCCTGGAATCCGGCCTGCGGGCCGAGGAAATCGCCGCCCGCCTGGGGGTCAGCCGCGCCGCGCTGTATCGCTACGAGAAGGGCGAGGTGATCAAGCTCGACACCATCAAGCGCCTGGCCGAGCTGCTGAAGATCTCGCCCCTGTCGCTGCTTGGCATCGGCGTGGAATACGTCTCCCGCGCCGCGCAGTATTTCGAGCGGGTGCGCCAGATCGAGGAAACCGCCGACCAGGTGCTGCAGGTCTTCGGCCCGCTGAACTACCTGATCACGTCGGACTCGTTCGATGCCGCGCTGGCGGAAGCCTATGCCGAGGCGGCCGAGCTGCTGGGCGGCGACCGCGCGAGCTTCAGGGCGCAGACCGACCAGCTGCTGAACATCCTGGCCGCGCGCAAGCGGCTGTACGCCGCGCGCCGGCCCAGCATCATCGCCATCCTCACCGTGCCGTCGCTCACCCGCTTCCTGGAACAGGGCGTGGCCGCCGCGGTGCCGACCGGGGACCGCACGCGCGCCCGCTGCCGCCAGGTGGCGATCGCCGAGGCCGAGAACATCGCGGCCCTCATGGAGGCCGAGCCCATGGGCGTGCAGCTTGGCCTGATGGCGGGGGCGGATACGAACGGCAACTTCAAGCTGATGCGCAACCGCGAACGCGCCTTCCTGTGCATCAACCCGTTCCGGCTGGAAGTGCATCCCAGCGCGCAGATCGGCGTGTCCATGATCACCGGCGCCGAGGAGGCACTGACGCTGCACCAGCGCGTGGCCGAGGCGCAGTGGCGCGACGCCATCAAGGGTGCCGCCGCCGCGCGCGAGGTGCGTGCCATGGTGGCGAAGCTGCGCGTCGATGCCTGAGGCACGCACTGCCCGCTGAGGCGTGTTTCGCCCGGTGGGAATGTGGCAAACGAACCGGCGGTTCAGCCCGTGGACCGGGTTTTTCGCCCATCCGGCAGGGCCAGGGCGCAGCACCGCCAGGTGACGCGATAGGTATATCTTCCGGAAACCCATAGGTCAACCGGTGCCGGGAAGCCGCCCCCGGCGCATCGACATTCCAGGTTGATCCGCGTTGCAGTTGTTGCGCGGCGCGGCGTTTCATTTCCACGACTGCAACCCTATTCTTGTTGCGTCTTGCCGCTGGTCTTTGGAATCCTTGCCGCGTTCCTGGGCGGCCTGGATTGCCGCAAGCAACCGGCCCCAGGGACCCGCGCGCACCGGACCAGGAAGGACCGGAGGATGGACCCGCTGGCCGTGGCCAGGCTCGCCCCCCTGATGGCCGAGACCGAAGGCCGGTCCGACCTCGCGATCGGCCTGATCGACGGGCCGGTCGCGAGCGCCCATCCCGGGCTGGCCGATGCCAGGCTGCACCACGCCGATGGCGCACACTGCGCCGGCACCGCAAGCCTTGGCACCGCAAGCCTTGGCACCGCAAGCCCTGGCACCGCGAGCCTTGCCTGCCGCCACGGCACCTTCGTGGCCGGCATGCTGGTGGCCAGGCGCGACAGCGACACGGCCGGCCTGTGCCCCGGCTGCACCCTGCTGGTGCGCCCGATCTTCCACGACGCCGCGGCCACACGCGGCCACCTGCCCAGCGCCACGCCCGAGGCCCTGGCGCAGGCGATCCTGGACTGTGTTCGCGCCGGCGCCCGGCTGATCAACCTCAGCGCCGCGCTGCATCGCCCGGCGCTGGGTGACGCGCCGGTGCTGCGCCAGGCGCTGGATCACGCGGCGGCGCAGGGCATCATCGTGGTCGCCGCGGCCGGCAACCTGGCCATGCTGGGCGGCTCGGCGATCACGGCGCACCCCTGGGTGATCCCGGTCGTGGCCTGCGACCAGGCGGGCCAGCCGCTGGCGCAGGGCACGCTGGGCGGTGCCATCGGCCGGCAGGGCCTGACCGCGCCGGGCGATCGCATCGCCGGGCTCGACGCCGCGGGCGGCACCATGCAGCTGAGCGGCACCAGCGCCGCCGCGCCCTTCGTCACCGGCGCGATCGCGCTGCTGTGGTCGGCCTTTCCCGACGCCTCGGCCGCGCGGGTGCGCGGCGCCGTGGCGGGCCGCGCGCCGCGTCGGTCGGTGGTGCCGCCGCTGCTGGATGGCGCGGCCGCGCTGCGGGCGCTCAGGCCATGAGCACGAAACAGCCGCGCCCGCCGCCGCGCCGGCCGCTGAGTATCAGGCTGCCCGGCTTCGTCGCCGATCGCGACATCGGCCTGGGTGACGCGATCACCCGCGTCGGCCGCGCGGTGGGGCTCAGGCCCTGCGGCGGCTGCACGCAGCGGGCGGCGCAGCTCAACCGATTGCTGGTCTTCACGCCGCGCAGGCGATGAGTGGGATCGCAGGCGGCCATGAAAGGTCTTGTTGGATGGACACCCAGGATACCGAAGCGCCACCCCGTCGTCCGATCGTGCCGGCGGAAGCGCCCATGCCCTGTGCGGGCTGCGCCGATGCCGCCACGGCCGCACCCCACGTGTACGCCATCGGCCGGATCGAGGCGCGCTTCACCACGCTGTCGGCCGAGAAGGAATTCGCCCAGGCCGCCGGCCGTGCCGATGCCGCCGGCCAGACCGACCAGCAGACGCTGCATGCGGTGCTGAGCGAGCCGCGCAACCGGTACCTGGCGCGCCAGATGTGCTGGGTGCTGCGCATCCAGGGCCTGGAGACCTGGCTGCTGCGGCCGCGCGATGCCGGCGACCTGGCGCTGCTGATCGATGCGATCCGCCCCGCGCCCACGCCCGGCGACATCGACGTGGTGATCGGCGCGGCCGGCCCGGTGGCGGGGCCCGACATGTGCAACGGGCTGATGCTGCCCATGCTGATGTTCGAACAGCTCTACTCGTTCGACCGCGACACGCTGATCCGCGCCATTCCGCGCCCGGAGAAGACCACGGCGGCGCAGTTCCGCCCGGTGGCCGAGGAACTGTTCGAGCGCATCCTGCGGCTGACCGACAATGCGGGCGCCACCGACGAGCACCGCGCGCTGAACTACCTGGCGATCCGCTACCCGGGCATCTACGCGCGCGCCGCCGAACAGTTCGGCCGCAACGCGGCGCTGACCGGGGTGGAGGTGCGGCCATCCGCGCTGGGCGGCACGCGGCGCATGGTCGATGTGATCTGCGCCTTCACCAACCGCAGCAGCGACTTCACCGAGAAATGGTGCGTGCGCGTCGATGTCACCGAGGCGTTCCCGTTCCTGGTGACCAAGCTGACCCCGTATTACGACCACTAAGGATTGGGACCATTGAAGATTGGGACCGCTTACGGGAACGCCGCTGATGGTGGGGAGCGCTGAAAAAAAGGAGGACCGAAAATGCCTGGAATGACCTTGCCTGGCTTCACGGCCGAGACCTCGGTGTATGCCGCGCGCGGCGCGTACCGCGCACGACGCGGCCGGCAGGCGGCGGGCGGCGTGGTGCCGCAGATGATGCCGGTCGGCTTCTGCATGGCCGATTGCGACTTCAACGTCAGCGATCCGCTGCTGAACCAGATATGCAAGTTCAACTGCATGGATGGCGGCGGCGGTGGGGGTGGCGGCGGGGGCGGCGGCGGCCAGGTCTGCACGCCCGGCTGCGGCCCCTGCATCGATGGCGTGCGCACCTGCGTGCGCCGCAACTGTGACGACTACGAGCGCGCCTGCCCGACCCGCCCGCCGCGCACCCCGGTCTCCGGCACCCTGGTGGCGCTGTGAGCGCGCGCGGGCTGCCCGGCTTCGCGGCCGAGGCGTCGGTCTATGAAGCGGCCACGTCGTATCGCGGCGTGGCGGTGGTGCCGGGGCAGGGCGCTGCCGTGGTGCCGGCGGCGCGGCCCATCGGCTGCGGCTGCGGCATGAAGGAGTGCTGCTGCAGCGGCCCCTTTGGCACCTATGCCTGCTGCGCGCGCGATGGCAGCGGCTGCTACGGCGGCGTGCTGTAGGGGGCGGCGGCTTGGCGGGGCCGGGCGCTTCCGGCCCCGCTCACCCGCGCCCCGCGACCTACCCCTTGCGCACGTTCCAGAACATGGGCATCGGCCCGGTCAGCGCGTCCTGCACCTCGTTGCGCAGGCCCGACGGGAACCGGATGATGCCCAGCGTGGCATAGGGTGCCTGCTCGAAGGCGTGGCGCTGGATCTCCTGCACGGCGGCCAGCTGCTCCTCGCGCGAGCGGGCATCGAACCAGCGGGCGCGCGCTGCCTCGATCGCCGGCACGTCGGGCCAGCCGGCCCAGGCATTGCCGCCATTGGCGCGCATCTGCACGTTCACCGCCGGGTCCAGCTGGTCGGCGCCGGTGAAGCCGGTGCAGAAGATGTTCCACTGGCCGGGTTCCTTGTTGGCCCGCTTCTGCACCAGCGTGCCCCAGTCGGTCGCCAGCAGTTCCGCGTTCATGCCCATGCGGCGCACCAGGTCGAAGGTCAGCTGGCTCATCGCCACGTTGTCGGGGATCTCGCTGGGCTGCATGACGATGACCTTCTGGCCGGCATAGCCCGAGCGTGCCAGCGCTGCCTTCGCCGCCTCGATGTCGCCGGTGCGCAAGGGCGCGTTGAAGCCCGCGATCGCCGAAAGGTCGCCGTACGGCGTGCCGCAGGTGAAGAAGCTGGGGCAGGGCTGCTGCAGGTCGGTGTTGTCGCCCATGATCGCGGTCAGGTAGTCCTGCTGGTTGATGCCCAGCAGCACGGCGCGGCGCACGGCAGCGTTGTCGAAGGGCGGGTGCAGGCAGTTGAAGCGCATGGTGAACAGCGTGCCCAGCGGGTTGCGCACAAACACGCGGGCACCCCGCGACCGGCGGATGGTGGGCACGATGTCGGGCTGCATCTGGTCCCACCAGTCGATCTCGCCGGTCTGCAGCGCCGCCGCCGCGGTGGCGGCATCGGGGATGATCTTCAGCTCGAACCGATCGAGGTTCACCACCTTGCCGCCGGCGCTCCATGATGGCGGTTCCTGGCGCGGCACATAGGCGGTGTTCTTCGCGTACGCCGCGCCCTGGCCGGGCCGCCATTCGTCGCGCAGGAACCGCCAGGGCCCGCTGCCGGTGGCGTCAGTGATTTGCTGGAAGGCGTCGGTACGGGCCACGCGCTCCGGCATGATGAAGGGCACCACCGAGCTGGGCTTGCCGAGGGCCGCGGTGAACAGCGGGAAGGCCTTGTGCAGCCGGAAGGTCACGGTGCGGTCGTCGGTGGCGATCATCTCGGCCACCGCCTGCGCCCAGGTCTGGCCGAACCCGTCGCGCTTCGACCAGCGCGCCAGGCTCGCGATCACGTCGGGCGCGCGCACGGGTTCGTTGTCGTGGAACTTCAGGCCGTCGCGCAGCTTCACCGTCCAGGTCAGGCCGTCCTGGGACGCCTGCGCGCCCTCGGCCATTTGCGGGCGCACGTTCAACTCGGCATCCGTGCCGAACAGCGTATCGTACACCATGTAGCCGTGGTCGCGGATGTTGAACGCCGTGGTCCAGATCGGGTCCAGCGTGGACAGGTCGGCGAAGGGCACGAAGCGCAGCGTGCGCGCCGCGGCGGGCTGGGCCAGCGCTGGATTGGACAAGGTGGGCGCGGCCAGCGTGGCGGCGGCCGTGGCGAGCAGCGTGCGGCGGTGCATGGTTTCGTATCCTCCTGATCCTGGTCGCGACGTTACGGCCCAGAAACAGGCTTGGCTAGGCGGGGCACCGCTGCGCCCAGGGGGCTTCGCGCTCCAGCAGCGCGGCGACGCGGAACAGGTCCAGGTCGGCACCGTAGCGGCCCACCAGCTGCACGGCGGTCGGCAATCCGTCGGCGCCGAAACCGTTCGGCACGGTCAGCGCCGGGTGGCCGGTCAGGCTGAACGGATACACATACGCGCTGAACCCCTGGCGCGTGATGCCGCATGAAAAACCTTCGATCTCCACCTCGTCGCGCGCAGGGTCGAAATCGGCGGCAAGCGCGGTGCGGGTGAGCGTGGGGGTCAGCAGCAGGTCGTAGCGGTCGAACAATCCCTGCACGTCGCGGAACAGTTTTGTGCGCGCGAACTGGGCCTGCCTGAACTCGGCCAGGGTGAATTTCTCGCCGCGCGCCATGAAGGCGGTGAGGCTTGGCGAAAGCTGGTTGCCCCATTGCGGCAGCAGCGGCGCGAAGGCCGCGTGCAGGTTGGCCCAGAACATGATCCGGCCCGGCTGGTCGAGCCAGTCGATGTTCTCACCCGCGTCCTCGATCGTGGCGCCGAGGCCCTCCAGGATTTTTCGGCTCGCGGCCAGGTTGGCGGCCACGTCGCCGGCGACGCGCGGGTTGGTCATGCGCGGGATGTTGGCGATCCGCACGCCATCCAGCCGGTTGCCCACGAATTTCGCGCTCACGCGCGGTGCGGGCTGGCCCAGGCTTTGCGGGTCGAGCGGCGAGGGGCCGGCGATGACGTTGAACATGACGGCAGCGTCCGCCACCGTGCGCGTCATGGGACCTGCGGAAATGTTGTTGCCGAAACCGTCGCGCGCGGTTTCCCAGGGCACCACGCCCTGCGTGGGCCTCAGCCCCACCAGGCCGCAGCAGGCGGCCGGGATGCGCACGCTGCCCGCGCCGTCGGTGCCCAGCGCCAGTGGTGCGATACCCGATGCCGCCGCGGCGGCGGCACCGCCAGAGGAGCCGCCGGGCGTGCGCGAAGAATCCCAGGGGTTGCGCGTGGTGCCGGATAGCGGGCTGTCGGTCAGGCCCTTGTGGCCGAACTCCGGCAGCGTGGTCTTGCCCACCACGATGCAGCCTGCGGCCTTCAGGCGCGCCACCGTGATATCGTCGCGCGCGGCCACGTTCTCGGCATAGACATGGCTGCCGCGGGTGCAGCGCACGCTGGCGACATCGACCTCGTCCTTCACCGTGACCGGCACGCCGTGCAGCGGCCCGAGCGGCGCGCCTTGCATCACCGCGGCCTCGGCTTCGCGGGCGGCGGCGCGGGCAGACTCGTCCATGATGGTGACGAAGGCGTTCAGCCGCTTCTGCGATGCGTGGGCCGCCGCCAGCACGGCATCGACATACGCGACCGGCGAGAGTTTCCGCGCGCGAATCAGCGCCGCGGCGGCAAGCGCCGGCAGGAACAGCAGGTCGGTGGACATGGAATGATCCCGGTGGGCTGGCGTGAAGCGATGGGGCGGCGATAGGCTGCCGCAGAACGAAGTATTGCAACAGGGCAGGGGGCTGGCATGACCGGGATCGGCAGGCGCGCATTGGGCATCACGGCCGCGGTGGCGCTGGCGGCACCCCGCATCGGCCGCGCCGCCGGCGGCAACCTGAACGTCGTGCTGGAAAGCGAGGTGGTGATCCTTGATCCCCACGCCACCACCGCGAACATCACGCGCAGCTTCGGCTACCACGTGTTCGACACGCTGTTCGCCACCGACGAGAAGGGCGCGATCCGCCCGCAGATGCTGGAAGGCCACACGGTCTCCGCCGACCGGCTGACCTGGAGCTTCACCTTGCGGGGCGGGCTTGCCTGGCACGATGGCGCGCCGGTGACCGCGGCCGATTGCGTGGCCAGCCTGCGCCGCTGGATGCCGAAGGATGCGCTGGGCCGCATGCTGGCCGCCGCCACCGCCACGCTGGACGCGCGCGATGCGAAGACCTTCGTGCTGGTGCTGAAGGAACCCTTCGGCATGGTGCTGGAGATCCTCGGCAAGCCCAACGCCATCGTGCCCTTCATGCTGCCCGAGCGGCTGGCGAACACGCCCGGCGACCAGCGCATCACCGAGATCATCGGCAGCGGCCCGTTCCGCTTCCGGCGTGATCTGTGGCGCAACGGCGACCGCATGGTGCTGGAGAAATTCCCCGGCTACGTCGCGCGCGCCGAGCCGCCCGACTTCCTGGCCGGCGGCAAGGCCGTGAACATCGACCAGATGACCTGGCTCGCGATCCCCGACCAGGCCACCGCGGCATCGGCGCTGATGCAGAACGAGATCGACTACCAGCAATACATCCCCTTCGACTGGGTGGCGCGCATGGAACGCGCGCGCGGCGTGAAGGTGATGGGGCTGGGCGGCGTGCACATGTTCCAGGGCAATTACCGCCTGAACCACGCGGCCCCGCCGTTCGACGACCCCGCCGTGCGCCGCGTGCTGTGGCAGCTGGTGGACCAGAACGAAGTACTCACCGCGATCGGCGTGCCGGAGAAGTTCCGCGCCCCGCAATGCGCCAGCTTCTGGATGTGCGACGCACCCCTGACCACGCTGGCCGGCAGCGAGGCGGCGAAATTCTCGATCGAGGCCGCGCGCGACGCGTTGAAGCGCACATCCTATGCCGGGCAGCCGGTGGTGATGCTGCAGGTGGCGGGGTCGATCTCGCAGACCGCCGCGCGGGTGCTGGCGCAGAATATGCGCGCGGTGGGCTTCACCGTGGACGAGCAGGCGATGGACTGGGGCACGGTGCTGGCCAGGCGCGCGCGCCGCGAAGGCTGGGGGCTGTTCGGCGTCTATTCCAACGGCGTGGACATGAACAACCCGCTGACGCATTTCTATGTCGCGGCCACCTGCGGCGAATTCCCCGGCTGGAGCTGCGACACCGCGGTGCCGCCCATGCTGGCGGATTTTGCCCGCGCCGAAACACTCGCCGAGCGCCGCGCCATCGCGGAGAAGATCCAGGTGGCGATGTATGCGCTGACGCCCGCGGTGATGTGGGGCCAGTTCACCGTGCCGGCGGCCTATCGCGATTCTCTGCGCAACCTGATCCAGTCGAGCTTCCCGATCTTCTGGCAGGTGGCGAAGGGCTGATGCCGCGCATCGTGACGGTGGGAATTGCCCAGCTTGGGCCGATCCCGCGCGATCAGCCGCGGCAGGCGGTGGTGGGGCGGCTGGTCGCGCTGATTGAGGACGCAGCCCGCATGGGCGTGGACCTGCTGGTCTATCCCGAGGCGGCGCTGACCGCGTTCTTTCCGCACTGGTGGATCGACGACGAGGACGAGCTCGATTCCTGGTTCGAGCGGGAGATGCCCAACGCCGCGACACAGCCGCTGTTCGATGCGGCGCGGCGGCTGGGCGTGGGGTTCCACCTGGGCTACGCGGAACTGGCGTTCGAGCAGGGCCGCAAGCGGCGTTTCAACACCTCCATCCTGGTCGGCAAGGATGGCGCCATCATCGGCAAGTACCGAAAAATCCACCTGCCGGGCGTGCACGATTTTCGGCCCGGCTACCCGTTCCAGAATCTCGAGAAGAAGTATTTCGAAGTCGGCGACCTGGGCTTTCCGGTGTGGCACGGCTTCGGCGGGCGCGTCGGCATGATGATCTGCAACGACCGGCGCTGGCCCGAAGCCTATCGCGTGATGGGGCTGCAGGGCGTGGAGCTGATCGTGCTTGGGTACAACACGCCGGTGCACAACCCAGCCATGCCGGACACCGACGACCTGGCCAACTTCCACAACCAGCTCAGCATGCAGTCGGGCGCCTACCAGAACGGCACCTGGGTGGTGGGCGTGGCCAAGGCGGGGGTCGAGGAAGGCGTGGACCAGATCGGCCAGAGCTGCGTGATCGCGCCGTCGGGCGAGATCGTGGCGCAGTGCGTCACGCTGGGCGACGAGCTGCAGGTGGCGCGCTGCGACCTTGATTTGTGCACCAGCTACAAGACCAGCATTTTTGACTTCGCCGCGCATCGCCGGGTCGAGCATTACGGGCTGATCGTGCAGCGCACCGGGGTGGGGGAGGCGCTGGGGCGGTAGCCAGGCGGGGCCTCCCGCCCGCTTGCCCCGAACCCCCCCATCCGCTAGAGGCCCCCCTTCGCGCGGGCGTGGCGGAATTGGCAGACGCGCGGGATTTAGGTTCCCGTGACCCAAAGTCGTGGGGGTTCAAGTCCCTCCGCCCGCACCAAAGGCTTGTTTGCAGGACCCGACGATGAACGTGACCGAAGCCCCGGCCGATGGCCTGAAGCGCGCCTACCAGGTGGTGGTGCCCGCCGCCGATCTGGCGGCGCGGCGCGACAAGCGCCTGGCGGAGCTTTCGAAAACGCTCAAGATCCCAGGGTTCCGCCCCGGCAAGGTGCCCGTTGCCCTGGTCAAGCAGCGCTTCGGCAAGGAAGTGCTGGGCGAAATCCTGGAAGGCACGCTGGACGAAACCGCCCGCAAGATCGTGGCCGACCACAAGCTGAAGCCCGCGCTCCAGCCCCAGATCAAGGACCTGAAGTTCGAGGACGGGTCCGACCTCGCCTTCACCATGGCCGTGGAAGTGCTGCCCGAAATCGCCATTCCCGACCTGAAGGCGCTGAGCCTGGAGAAGGTCACCAGCGAGCCGGACGACGCGGCCATCATGTCGGCGCTGGAAACCATCGCGTCGCGCAACCGCGAGACCGTGCCGGTCAGCGAAGCCCGCCCGGCGGCCAAGGGCGACATCGTGGTGGCGGATTTCGTGGGCAGCATCGACGGCGAGAAGTTCGACGGCGGCAGCATGACCGATGCCGAGATCGAGATCGGTGCCAACCGCTTCATCCCGGGCTTCGAGGATGGCGTGATCGGCATGAGCGCGGGCGAAACCCGCGACGTGAACGTGACCTTCCCGGAAGCCTATGGCGCCGAGAAGCTGGCTGGCAAGGCGGCGGTGTTCAACGTGACGGTGAAGGCGCTGAAGGCGCCGCTGCTGCCCGCGCTGGATGACGAATTCGCCAAGAAGCTGGGCCTTGCCGACCTGGCGGCGCTGAAGGATGCGGTGAAGAAGCAGATCCAGCGCGAATACGACCAGCTCTCCCGCATGCGCATCAAGCGGGCGCTGCTGGACCAGCTGGCCGAACGCGCCACCTTCACCGCGCCCGAGGGCATGGTGGATGGCGAGTTCAAGGCGATCTGGGACCGCGTGGAACCCGACATGAAGGCCGGCCGGCTGGACGAGGACGATTCTGGCAAGGACGAGGAAACACTGCGATCGGACTACCGGAAGATCGCCGACCGCCGCGTGCGGCTCGGCCTGCTGCTGGCCGAAATCGGGCGCACCAACAACATCCAGGTCGGCCAGGACGAGCTGCGCCGCGCCATGCAGACCGAAGCCGCGCGCTTCCCCGGCCAGGAAAAGCAGGTGTTCGACTACTTCGCCAAGAACCCGCAGGCGGTGGAAGGGCTGCGCGCGCCGATCTTCGAGGAGAAGGTGGTGGATTTCGTGCTGGAGCTGGCCCAGGTGACCGAGAAGAAGGTCGCCGCCACCGAGCTTTCGGCGGAGCCCACGGCGGCCTGAGGAGCGGCGCCGCTACGCGCGCACCCCCGCCGCGTCCAGCAGCCCCCTGATGTAGCCGTAGCAGAACGCAAACGCCGTGCCCGACGGGTCGCGCCCGTCGATCTGCGGCACGTGGTCCGGCATCAGCATGTACTGGTAGCCCACCCGCGCATACGCGGCGACCGAGCGCGCCATGTCCATGTCGCCCTCGTCCGGGAACACCTCCATGAAGTCCAGCCGGCGGCCCCGTATGTTGCGGAAATGCACGTTGAACAGCTTGCCGCGTGACCCGAACCAGTCGATCACGTCGAAAATCTCGCGCCCCGGATCCTCCAGCATCTCGGCCACCGTGCCCTGGCAGAAATTGAGCCCGTGCCAGGGGCTTTCATGCATCAGCACGAAGCGCTTCAGGCCATCGACGGTGCCCAGCACGCGGGTCACGCCGCGATAGCCGGGCGGCGTATAGGGGTCGTGCGGGTGGCAGGCCAGGCGCACCTTGCTGGCGGTGGCCACCGGCACCACGCGGGCCAGGAAATGTTCTATGCGCGCCCAGTTTTCCTCGGCGTCCAGCGTTCCGGCGGCGCCGGGGGGTGCGGCGTGGTCGGCGCTCGCCCAGCGGAAGGCCGCGTTGCGTGACCCGCCGCGGCCCGGCTCGTCCGGCGTGCGCGGGATGCCGATGATGTTGAGGTTGTATTTCGCGGCCGGGATCCCGGCGCGGGAGAGCCGCTCGATCAGGGCGCAGATGCTGTCGATCTCGCGCGTGCGCTCGGGCTCGCGCGCCAGCAGGATGTTCGGGCTTTCGCTTTCCTCGATCGGGCGCGACGCCAGCGGCAGCTGCACCATGTCGAGCGTGAGGCCGAAGCTTTCGACATGCGCGCGGTGGCGTTCCAGCACCTCCAGCGTCCAGTGGTGCGGGTTGCCGGGCGGATCGACGCACACGTGGCGCACGCCAAGCTGCGCCCACATGCGGTAATCGGCATCGTCGCGCGGCCTGATCTGGGTGCCGAGATACATCGCCTCGCCCCCCCTCAGCCCCGCCTGATGTTCCAGAACGCCGGCAGGCCCAGCAGCATGCCCGTGAGGTCGGTGCGGTGTGCCACCGGCGTGAACACCTGGCCCGTGGGGATATAGGGCAGGTCCAGGAAGGCCTGGCGTTGCAGGTCGCGCGCCAGGGCCTGTTGCGTGGCAAGGTCGGGTGCCCGCAGCCAGGCATCGCGCAGCCGCTCGATCTCGGGGCTTTCGGGCCAGCCGGGCGCGGCGCCGCGGCCATTGGCGCGCAGCCAGATGTTGGTGATCGGGTTGGTTTCCTCGATCCCGCCCCAGCCGGTGTGGAACACGCTCCAGCCGCCCTGGTCCACCGGCTCGGGCTTGGCGCGGCGCTGCATGGCGGTGGCCCAGTCGGTGGCCTGCAGATCGACGTTGAAGCCGATCTGCTTCAGCAACTGCCCCGTGACGTTGGCCATCGCCATGTAGATCGGGAAGTCGGTCGGCGACATCACCACCGTGCGCTCGTTCCTGTAGCCCGATGCGGCCAGCGCCCGCTTCGCCGCGTCCAGGCTGCGCGGCGCCGTGAGTGCTTCCATGCCGACATCGCTGGCCATGGCGCTGCCGGGGGTGAAGAAGCCGACGCCGTCGTTCCACATCGCCCGGTCGTCGCCGACCGCGGCCAGCATGTAGTCGGCCTGGGACAGTGCCGGCAGGATGGCGCGGCGCACGGCGGCACTGTTTAACGGCGGATGCAGGTGGTTGAAGCGGAACTTTCCGATCAGCCCCTGCGGCTCGATCACCTTCAGCGCCACGCCGCGGGCGCGGCGCAGCACCGGCAGCAGGTCGGACAGCGGCCAGCGCAGCCAATCGACCTCGGCGCGTTGCAGGGCGCTGGCGGCGGTGGCGCCATCGGGCATGATCAGCCATTCGACCCGGTCGAAATGCGCGACCTTGGGGCCGGCGGTGCCCTCGGCCACGCCTTGCGCGCGCGGGCGATAGCCAGGGAACCGCTCCCACACGGTGCGGGCGCCGGCCAGGCGTTCATCGGCCTTCAGTCGGAAGGGGCCGCTGCCGGTGGGGTCGGTGACGGCGGTGAAGGGGTCGGTGCGCGCCAGCCGCTCGGGCATGATGACGCAGGGGCTGGTGAGCTTGGCCAGCGCATAGGGCAGCGACGGGAAGGCGTGCTTCAGGCGGAATTCCATGCGCCGGTCGTCCAGCGCGGCGAGCGCGTCGGTGGCGGCGAACAGGGCCTGGCCAAAACCGTCGCGCACGGCCCAGCGCCGGATGCTGGCCACGCAATCGGCCGCCCGCACCGGCGTGCCGTCGTGGAACTGCAGGCCTTCGCGCAGCGTCAGCGTCCAGCGCAGGCCGTCCTGTTCCACCAGGTGGCCTTCCAGCATTTGCGGCTGGGGGCTGAGCGCATTGTCGAGCCCGTACAGCGTGTCATAGACCATCATGGCGTGGTCGCGGGTCTGCGACGCGGTGGTCCATACCGGGTCCAGCGCCGCCAGGTCGGCGGCGGGCACGTAGCGCAGCACGCTGGCTGCCTGGGCGCGGCCGATGGCGGGGGCGGCCAGCGTGCCGAGGCCGGCGGCCAGCAGGGTGCGGCGCTGCATGGGACGTCTCCTGATCGTTCGGTGTTGGGCCGAGCCTAGGCGAGCGGGGCCGGCATGGCGATGGCCCGGCGCGCGCCGTGGTTGCGCCTGTGTGCTTGCACCGGCGCCCGATCACGCCCATCTGGTTTGCGTGAACGGGCAGGGGGTGCCAGCCTTTCTGACTGGCGCCTTCCTGCCCAGCCCCCAAGGAGTCGTCCGCCCATGGTCGAGCGCAGCCCACTGGAAATCCACGCCAACAACCTTGTGCCGATGGTGGTCGAGCAGACCGCGCGCGGCGAACGGGCCTTCGACATCTACTCGCGGCTGCTGAAGGAACGCATCATCTTCCTGACCGGGCCGGTGTTCGACCAGGTGGCCGCGCTGCTGTGCGCGCAGCTGCTGTTCCTGGAATCGGAAAACCCGAACAAGGACATCGCCTTCTACATCAACAGCCCGGGCGGGGTGGTGACGGCCGGCATGGCGATCTACGACACCATGCAGTACATCCGCAGCCCCGTCAGCACGGTGTGCATCGGCCAGGCCGCCAGCATGGGGTCGCTGCTGCTGGCCGCCGGCGCGCCGGGCAAGCGCTACGCGCTGCCGAATGCGCGCGTCATGGTGCACCAGCCCAGCGGCGGCGCCCAGGGCCAGGCCACCGATATCGAGATCCAGGCCAAGGAGATCCTGGCCACCCGCGCCCGGCTGAACGAGATCTATGTGAAGCACACCGGCCAGTCGCTGGACACCATCCAGCACACGCTGGAACGCGACCGCTTCATGAGCGCCGAGGAAGCCAAGGCGTTCGGCCTGGTGGACCAGGTCGTGGAAAACCGCCCGATCCCCGGCGAGGAGAAGAAGGCCGCCTGACGCCGGCCGCGGCGGAAATGGCCCAGGGATTGCTTAATCCCTGGGCGGTTATGCTAAGGCTTTCACAGCGATTGCGGGCGCTTGCTTGTGCCCGCCCGATCGTGGGGGCTAAGATTCAACGGCGCCGGGGCCCAGCCCGACCGCGGCGCCAGGAAGGAACTGGTCTGCCGTGAGCAAATCAGGCGACAGCAAGAACACCCTGTACTGCTCGTTCTGCGGCAAGTCGCAGCACGAGGTGCGCAAGCTCATTGCCGGTCCCACCGTGTTCATCTGCGATGAATGCGTCGAACTGTGCATGGACATCATCCGCGAGGAGCACAAGACGCACCTGGTCAAAAGCCGGGACGGCGTGCCGACGCCGCGCGAGATCTGCAAGGTGCTGGACGACTACGTGATCGGCCAGGACCACGCCAAGAAGGTGCTCAGCGTCGCGGTGCACAACCACTACAAGCGGCTGTCGGCCGGCGCCAAGGCGAACGAGGTCGAGATCGCGAAGTCGAACATCCTGCTGATCGGCCCCACCGGGTCGGGCAAGACGCTGCTGGCGCAAACCCTCGCCCGCATCCTGGACGTGCCCTTCACCATGGCCGACGCCACCACGCTGACCGAGGCCGGCTACGTTGGCGAGGATGTCGAGAACATCATCCTGAAGCTGCTGCAATCGGCCGACTACAACGTGGAACGCGCGCAGCGCGGCATCGTCTATATCGACGAGGTCGATAAGATCTCCCGCAAGTCCGACAACCCCAGCATCACGCGCGACGTTTCGGGCGAGGGCGTGCAGCAGGCGCTGCTGAAGATCATGGAAGGCACCATCGCCTCGGTGCCGCCGCAGGGCGGCAGGAAGCATCCGCAGCAGGAATTCCTGCAGGTCGATACCACCAACATCCTGTTCATCTGCGGCGGCGCCTTCGCCGGGCTGGAACGCATCATCGGCCAGCGCGGCAAGGGGTCGGGCATCGGCTACGGCGCCGAGGTACGCGCCCCCGATGAACGCCGCCAGGGCGCGATCCTGAAGGAGGTCGAGCCGGAGGACCTGCTGAAATTCGGCCTGATCCCCGAATTCATCGGCCGCCTGCCGGTGCTGGCCACGCTGGAGGACCTGGACGAGCCGGCGCTGGTGGAGATCCTGACCAAGCCGAAAAATGCCCTCGTCAAGCAGTACCAGAAACTGTTCGAGATGGAGGGCGTGAAGCTCGCCTTCACCGAGGACGCGATGAAGGCGGTGGCCGGCCGCGCCATCCAGCGCCGCACCGGCGCGCGGGGCCTGCGCAGCATCATGGAATCGATCCTGCTGTCCACCATGTTCGACCTGCCGGGGCTTGAATCGGTCGAGGAGGTGGTGATCAACAAGGAAGTGGCCGAGGCCCGCGCCAACCCGCTGTTCATCTATTCCGAGCGCGCGCGGGAGCCGGCGGCGGGGTAGCCCGCGCCGGCCGGCGGTCGCTTCGCCGGGCGCCGTTGGCCAATGGCGTTCAACCATTGCGATGGTTGTCTGTCGCATTCACAAACGTAGGTTGTGTCCAGGGCGTCGTCCGGTCGGTTCGTGACCGGACCATGTCAAGTCCTTGCGGCGCACGCGGCGCTGCCCCAATTCCTCCGTTAACTGACGCGCGCCACAGGGTGTGTCAGGGTGCGCCGGCCATTCGCGGCGGCGCCGTGCCAAGGAACAATCCGATGACCGACGAAACCCCTCCCTCCGACACTCCCGCACCGCCGCCGTCCGGATCGCGTCCGCCGGTGATGGCCGGCGACCTGCTGCCGGTACTGCCGCTGCGCGACATCGTGGTGTTCCCGCACATGATCGTGCCGCTGTTCGTGGGGCGCGAGAAAAGCGTGCGCGCGCTGGAAGCGGTGATGAAGGAGGACAAGCAGATCCTGCTGGTCGCCCAGAAGAACGCTGCCCAGGACGACCCCGGCGTCGATGACATCTACCAGGTCGGCACGGTCAGCACGGTGCTGCAGCTGCTGAAGCTGCCCGACGGCACGGTCAAGGTGCTGGTCGAAGGCGGCAAGCGCGCCCGCATCACCGCGTTCAAGGAAACCGAGGCCTTCTTCGAAGGTTTCGTCGAGCCGCTGCCCGAGAAGGAAACCGACCCGCGCGAGCTGGAGGCACTGAGCCGCACCGTGGTCGGCCAGTTCGAGCAGTACATCAAGCTCAACAAGAAGATCCCGCCCGAGGTGCTGGTTTCCATCAACCAGATCGACGATGCCAGCAAGCTGGCCGACACCGTGGCCAGCCACCTGTCGCTGAAGATCGCCGAGAAGCAGGAGCTGCTGGAGATCGCGCCCGTGTCCGAACGGCTGGAGCGCGTGTTCGGCCACATGGAATCCGAGATCGGCGTGCTGCAGGTGGAAAAGCGCATCCGCAACCGCGTGAAGCGCCAGATGGAGAAGACCCAGCGCGAGTACTATCTGAACGAGCAGCTGAAGGCGATCCAGAAGGAGCTGGGCGAAGGCGAGGACGGCAAGGACGAGACCGCCGAGCTCGAGGAGAAGATCAAGAAGACCAAGTTCAGCAAGGAGGCGCGCGACAAGGCGCTGGCCGAGCTGAAGAAGCTGAAGACCATGTCGCCGATGAGCGCCGAGGCGACCGTGGTGCGCAACTACCTGGATTGGATGCTCAGCATCCCCTGGAAGAAGCGCACCAAGATCAAGTCCGACATCAAGGCCGCCGAGGCGGTGCTGAACAACGACCACTACGGGCTGGACAAGGTCAAGGAACGCATCGTCGAGTACCTGGCGGTGCAGGCGCGCAGCACCAAGGTGCGCGGGCCCATCCTGTGCCTGGTCGGGCCGCCCGGCGTGGGCAAGACCAGCCTGGGCAAGAGCCTGGCCAAGGCGACGGGGCGCAACTTCGTGCGCATGTCGCTGGGCGGCGTGCGCGACGAGGCGGAAGTGCGCGGCCACCGCCGCACCTATATCGGCAGCATGCCCGGCAAGGTGATCCAGGGCATGAAGAAGGCGAAAAGCTCGAACCCGCTGTTCCTGCTGGACGAGATCGACAAGCTCGGCGCCGACTGGCGCGGCGACCCGAGTTCGGCCCTGCTGGAAGTGCTGGACCCCGAGCAGAACAGCACCTTCGCCGACCACTACCTGGAAGTGGACTACGACCTGTCGGACGTGATGTTCGTGACGACTGCCAACAGCCTGCGCATGCCGCAGCCGCTGCTGGACCGCATGGAGATCATCCGCATCCCCGGCTACACCGAGGATGAGAAGGTCGAGATCGCAAAGCGCCACCTGATCCCGAAGGTCACGGAAGCCAACGGCCTCAAGCCCACCGAATGGTCGGTCAGCGACGACGCGCTGCGCGACCTGATCCGCTACTACACGCGCGAAGCCGGCGTGCGGAATCTTGAACGCGAGCTTTCGGGCCTGGCACGGAAGTCGGTGAAGGAGATCGTGGCCGAGAAGTCGAAGAAGGTTTCGGTCACCCGCAAGAACCTCGAGAAATTCGCCGGCGTGAAGCGGCATCGCTACGGCGAGGTCGAGGCCGAGGACATGGTGGGCGTGGTCACGGGCCTGGCCTGGACCGAGGTGGGGGGCGAGCTGCTGTCCATCGAATCCGTGCTGCTGCCGGGCAAGGGCAACATCAAGAACACCGGCAAGCTGGGCGACGTGATGCAGGAAAGCGTCTCGGCCGCGCTGTCCTACGTGCGGTCGCGCGCGGTCAGCTTCGGGCTGAAGCCGCCGATGTTCGAGAAGCGCGACATCCACGTGCACGTGCCCGAGGGGGCCACGCCCAAGGACGGACCGTCGGCCGGCATCGCCATGGCAACCAGCATCGTCTCCGCACTCACCGGCATTCCGGTGCGCAGGGATATCGCCATGACCGGCGAGATCACGCTGCGCGGCCGGGTGCTGCCGATCGGCGGGCTCAAGGAGAAGCTGCTGGCCGCGCTCCGGGGCGGCATCACCACGGTGCTGATCCCGAAGGAGAACGAGAAGGACCTGGCCGAGATCCCGGACAACGTGAAGAAGGGGCTGAAGATCATCCCGGTGGCGCATGTGGACGAGGTGCTGAAGAACGCCCTGGTGCGCGAGCCCACGCCGATCACCTGGGAGGAACCGGTCGAGGAAACCCCCGCCAAGACTCCGGCGGCCGCGCCCGCGCCCGCCTTGCCGCATTGAGCTTGCCGCACTGAGCTTGCCGCACTGAGAGGGCGCCGAGTCGCACGATCGAGAGGGCCGCCTGGCACCAGCCGGGCGGCCTTTTTCCTGCCTTGATCGGGGTGTCAGTCGCGAGTCGCGGCGGTTTCGATGCACCGCACCATCGCCAATCGCCGCAAACTGGCGGATTCCCTGGGGAAAACCCTGCCTGCCGCGTTGACGTCGCGGAATCGTCACGCCTAAGGTGCGCCCCAGCGGGAGGCACACAACCGAACGCCCGCGCCAGTTTCCCCACGCCTAGCCACCAACCGCCTACCAACCCGTCACGCGAGAGAGAGGGCATCACCCCGTGAACAAGAACGACTTGATCGAGAAGGTCGCCGCCAAGGCCGAGCTGACCAAGGCCAAGGCCAGCGAGGCCGTGGATGCGGTGTTCGAGGAGATCACCGGCGCGCTGAAGAAGAAGGACGCGGAAGTTCGCCTGGTCGGCTTCGGCACCTTCTCGAAGTCGAAGCGCAAGGCCGGCATGGGCCGCAACCCGCGCACCGGCGAGGAGATCAAGATCCCCGCCAGCACCAGCGTGCGCTTCAAGGCCGGCAAGGCGCTGAAGGATGCCGTGAACTGAATTTTCCGCCCTGGCGGAAGGGCAGGGGCCGCCTTCGGGCGGCCCTTTGCTTTTTGGGGGGTGCTGCCATCGGCCCGGCGTGCCTGCTACCATCCGCCCGGGCGCTTAGCTCAGCGGTAGAGCGTCTCGTTTACACCGAGAATGTCGGCGGTTCGATCCCGTCAGCGCCCACCAAGCCACCCCAGTAACCGCGCGCGCTGTGCTGGCGAATCTGCCGATGCCTCCCCACCTTGATCGAGGAGAGATCGGATGTTCTGGAGCAAGCGCATGGCCAACGTGGACGAGTTCATCTACCAGCCCGGCGGCTTCCCAAGCCCCACGCTGGACCTTCCGCCCACGCCCGGCACCCGGGAAACCGTGATCGCCGGCGGCTGCTTCTGGTGCACCGAAGCGGTGTACCGCCAGCTGGATGGCGTGACCGCGGTGCAGTCAGGCTATGCCGGCGGCGAGGCTTCGACCGCCAGCTACGAGGCGGTGTGTTCGGGCCGCACCGGCCATGCCGAGGCGATCCGCATCACCCATGACCCGGCAAGGCTCAGCTACGGCCAGTTGCTGCGCGTGTTCTTCGCCACCGCGCACGACCCCACGCAGCTGAACCGCCAGGGCAACGACGTGGGCACCCAGTACCGCAGCGCCATCTTCTATGCCAACGACGACGAGAAGCGGGTGGCCGAGGCCTATATCGCCGCGCTCGATGCGGCAAAGGTGTTCCCGCGAAAAATCGTGACCACGCTGGAGAAGCTCGAGGAATTCTTCGTCGCCGAGGCCTATCACCAGGACTACGCGGCGCGGAACCCGTACCAGCCCTACATCGCCGGCGTGTCGATGCCGAAGGTCGCGAAGACGCGCAAGGCCTTCGCGGACAAGCTGAAGACGGTGGGGGCGAAGTAGCGCACCGCCCCGCGGCAAGGGCAGGTGGGCGCCGTGCTTGACTTCGCGCGGCCCCAACCGTATCCCCCCGCCACGCATCGCGCGGGTGTAGCTCAGTTGGTTAGAGCGTCGGCCTGTCACGCCGAAGGTCGCGGGTTCGAGCCCCGTCACTCGCGCCATCCGTAATCCGGGCCGGATCATTAAGATTCAACGGTTTCGCGGTTGCCGACACAGCCGCTTCGTGCTGGATAAGCGCCCGCGCCGCCGGTAATGTGCGGTGCAGCACGCCGCCCCCCAAAGCGCCGCCCAGGCATCTGGCAGGAATGGGCGCGCGGCAAGGAGTTCTGGATGGAATCGCTGCTGGCCGGGTACCTGCCGATCGCGGTGTTCATCGGCATCGCCGGCGTGATCGCCATCGCCATGGTTGGTGCCTCGCTGCTGCTGGCGCGGCAGAAGCCGAACGCCGAGAAGCTCAGCGCCTATGAATGCGGCTTCGAGGCGTTCGACGATGCGCGCCGCAAGTTTGACGTGCGCTTCTACCTGGTCGCCATCCTGTTCATCATCTTCGACCTGGAAGTGGCCTTCCTGTTTCCCTGGGCGATCACGCTGGGCGAAACCGGCACCTTCGGCTTCCTGTCCATGATGGGCTTCCTTGGCATTCTCACCGTGGGCTTCATCTACGAGTGGAAGAAGGGCGCGCTGGATTGGGAATGAGCACATGAACCAAGCCACGCCAGTTGCCTGGAACCGCGACGCGCTGCCGCAGGGTGCCGCGCAGGATGCGGTGATCGGCCAGGTCACCACCGACCTCGCCGAAAAGGGGTTCGTGGTCGCCAACATCGACAAGGTGGTGAACTGGGCGCGCACCGGCAGCCTGTGGCCCATGACCTTTGGCCTGGCATGCTGCGCGGTGGAAATGATCCACGCCTACATGAGCCGCTACGATCTCGATCGCTTCGGCATCATCCCGCGCGCCAGCCCCCGCCAATCGGACGTGATGATCGTGGCCGGCACGCTGACCAACAAGATGGCGCCGGCCCTGCGCAAGGTGTACGACCAGATGCCGGAGCCGCGCTGGGTGATCAGCATGGGCAGTTGCGCGAACGGGGGCGGCTACTATCACTACAGCTACAGCGTGGTGCGCGGCTGCGACCGCGTGGTGCCCGTCGATATCTACGTGCCCGGCTGTCCGCCCACCGCCGAGGCGCTGGTCTACGGCATTCTGCAGTTGCAGAAGAAGATTTCCCGCACCGGCACGATTCTTCGGGGATGAGTGTCGCCGAAACCCTCGCCGCACTGGGCGCTGAGATTGCGGCGGCGTCGGGTGGTGCGGTGCTGTCCAGCGCGGTGGCGCTGGATGAGTTGGCGCTGGCCGCCGATCGCGAACGGATCGTTCCCCTGATGACCATGCTGCGCGAAAAATTCGGCTTCGCGCAGTGCATGGACATCACCGCCGTCGATCGCCCCGAGAACGCGGAACGCTTCGAACTGGTGTGGAACCTGCTGAGCCTGTCGCGCAACGTGCGCCTCAGGGTCACCACCAGCACCGATGCCGAAACGCCGGTGCCCTCGGTCTGCGCGATCTGGCCCAGCGCCACCTGGTGGGAGCGCGAGGCGTGGGACATGTTCGGCATCGTGTTCGACGGCCAGCCCGATCTGCGCCGGCTGCTGACCGATTACGGGTTCGAGGGCCATCCGCTGCGCAAGGATTTCCCGCTGACCGGCTACGTGGAGGTGCGCTACGACGAAAGCCAGAAGCGCGTGGTCTATGAGCCCGTGAAGCTGACCCAGGATTTCCGCAATTTCGATTTCCTGAGCCCCTGGGAAGGCATGACCACGCTGCCCGGCGACGAGAAGGCATCCTGAGCATGGGCAGCGATCCCACCATCAAGTCGCACACCATGAATTTCGGCCCGCAGCACCCGGCCGCGCATGGCGTGCTGCGCCTGGTTCTGGAGCTGGACGGCGAGGTGGTGGAGCGCGCCGACCCACACATCGGCCTGCTGCACCGGGGCACCGAGAAGCTGATCGAATACAAGTCCTACATCCAGGCCGTGCCGTATTTCGACCGGCTGGACTACGTCTGCCCGATGAACCAGGAGCATGCCTTCGCGCTCGCCACCGAGAAGCTGCTGGGCATCGACGTTCCCTTGCGCGCGAAATACATCCGCACGCTGTTCGCCGAGATTTCGCGCATCCTGAACCACCTGCTGAACATCACCACCTTCGCGATCGACGTGGGCGCGATCACGCCCGCGCTGTGGGGCTTCGAGGAACGCGAGAAGCTGATGGAGTTCCACGAGGCGGCCTGCGGTGCCCGCCTGCACGCCAACTATTTCCGCCCTGGCGGCGTGGCCAAGGACCTGCCCGCCGGCCTGACCGAGCGCATCGCCGAGTGGTCGCGGAAATTCCCGAAATTCATCGACGACCTGGAAACGCTTCTCACTGAGAACCGCATCTTCAAGCAGCGCCTGGTCGATATCGGCATCATGAGCCTGCAGGACTGCTTCGACTGGGGATTCTCGGGGCCCAATATCCGCGCCTCGGGGGGCGCGTGGGATTTGCGCAAGAACCAGCCCTACGAAGTCTATGCCGACATGGATTTCGACATCCCTGTGGGAAGGAATGGCGACTGCTACGACCGCTACCTGGTGCGCATCGCGGAAATGCGCGAGAGCCTGAAGATCATCGACCAGTGCATCGCTGAGATGCCCGACGGCCCGGTGAAGGTGCAGAACAACAAGATCACGCCGCCCTCGCGCGGCGAGATGAAGCGCACGATGGAAGCGCTGATCCACCACTTCAAGTTGTACACGGAAGGCTTCCACGTGCCGGCGGGGTCCACCTATACCGTAGTCGAGGCGCCGAAGGGCGAGTTCGGCGTCTACCTGGTGGCGGACGGCACCAACCGGCCCTATCGCTGCAAGATCAGGGCGCCCGGTTTCGCGCATCTCCAGGCCATGGATTTCCTGGCCAAGGGCCACATGCTGGCCGATGCGGTGGCGATCATCGGCAGCCTCGATATCGTGTTCGGGGAGATCGACCGGTGAGTGCGTCCCGCGGCGTCAACGATCCTTCGATCCAACCGAAGAGCTTCGCGTTCGATGACGCGAGCGAGGCGGAGATCGCAAAGATCCTGGCGCGCTATCCGGCGGGCAAGCAGGCCAGCGGCGTGATCCCGCTGCTGTACGTGGTGCAGCACCAGATGGGCCGCGTCACCGGCAGTGCCTGGGTGCCGAAGCTGGCGATGGATGCGATTGCGCAGCGCCTGTCCATGCCGCCGGTGCGCGTGTACGAGGTGGCCAGCTTCTACACCATGTTCAACCTGCGCCCGATCGGCCGCTACCATTTGCAGGTCTGCACCACCACGCCCTGCTGGCTGCGCGGCAGCGACGAGGTGGTGGCCGCGTGCAAGCGCGCCACGGGCATCGGTGCCTTCGGCGAGACCAGCGCCGACGGACTGTTCACCATGACCGAGGTGGAATGCGCCGGCGCCTGCGTGAACGCGCCGATGATGGCGGTGGACGATGATTTCTACGAGGACCTGGACGGCCCCCGCACCGAGGCGCTGATCGCGGCACTGCGCCGCGGCGAGCGGCCCAAGATAGGCAGCACCATCGGGCGGCAGACCAGCGCGCCGGAGGGCGGGCCGACCACGCTGCTGACGGCGGCGGGCGAATAGCGATGCTGCACGACAGGGACCGCATCTTCACCAACCTCTATGGCGTGCACGATTGGCGCCTGGCGGGTGCCCGCGCGCGCGGCGACTGGGATGGCACCGCCGCCATCCTGGCCAAGGGCCGCGACGCGATCGTCGAGGAGATGAAGCAGTCGGGCCTGCGCGGCCGGGGCGGCGCGGGTTTCCCGTCGGGCCTGAAATGGTCGTTCATGCCCAAGGTTTCCGATGGCCGTCCCGCCTATCTCGTCGTCAACGCCGACGAAAGCGAGCCGGGCACCTGCAAGGACCGCGACATATTGCGCCACGACCCGCACAAGCTGGTCGAAGGCTGCCTGGTCGCCGGCTTCGCCATGGGCGCGGTCGCCGCCTACATCTACATCAGGGGCGAATTCGCCAACGAGGCGAAGCACCTGCAAGCCGCCATCGACGAGGCGTACGAAGCCGGCCTGATCGGCCGGAACGCCTCGGGCTCCGGCTATGATTTCGACGTGTTCCTGCATCGCGGCGCCGGCGCCTATATCTGCGGCGAGGAAACCGCGCTGCTGGAGAGCCTCGAAGGCAAGAAGGGCATGCCGCGGCTGAAGCCGCCCTTCCCGGCGGCGGTGGGCCTGTACGGCTGCCCGACCACGGTAAACAACGTGGAAACGATCGCGGTGGCGCCCACCATCATGCGCCGTGGCGCCGCCTGGTTCGGCGCGCTGGGCCGGCCGAAGAACACCGGCACGAAGATCTTCTGCATCTCCGGCCACGTGAACAAGCCCTGCAACGTGGAGGAGGAACTCGGCATTCCGCTGCGCGAACTGGTCGAGAAATACGCGGGCGGCGTGCGCGGCGGCTGGGACAATCTGCTGGCGGTGATCCCCGGCGGTGCTTCGGTGCCGCTGCTGCCGAAAACCACCTGCGACACGGTGCTGATGGATTTCGATTCGCTCCGCGAAGTGCGCTCGGGCCTGGGCACCGCGGCCGTGATCGTGATGGACAAATCGACCGACGTGATCAAGGCGATCGCGCGGCTTTCCTATTTCTACAAGCACGAAAGCTGTGGCCAGTGCACGCCCTGCAGGGAGGGCACCGGCTGGATGTGGCGGGTGATGGAACGCATGGTGCAGGGCCGCGCCGATGCCGCCGAGATCGACGTGCTGGAAAAGGTGACCCGCCAGGTGGAGGGCCACACGATCTGCGCCCTGGGCGATGCCGCCGCCTGGCCGATCCAGGGCCTGATCCGCCACTTCCGCCCGCTGATGGAAGAGCGCATCGCGGCCTACCGGGCAGCGCACCCCGTGGCGATCGCGGCGGAGTAGCGGCGATGTTTCGGAAACTCCGCGAGACGTTTGCTTTCTTGGCACAGCTACGTGGAATTCGTCCGACCATGGACCCGCGCTTCGCAGAGCGGGTAATTCAGCACTATTCCATGACCTTGCAATCCCCTCCGACCGAGACCCTTGCAGTTGTGCGGGATGAACGCAGTCTTCCTCATACAAAAGCGACCATAAAGGACGCAATCCGCTCACTGGTTTTCGAGCTTCACGGACCGAATGGCCCTGTCTTGGAGCACACTATGCGCGTCGCAACGGGCAAAAGTGGCCTTGAGGCATGCCGAGCGAGCTACTCCATGCTTGGGCTGTTTCAGGACATGCGGGGCTTTCGAGGCGACCAGGTCGTCGCTCTTGGAAAGGTCCAGATCGAGATGACTGCGCTACTCCGTGAGTTCGATGCCATCGCAGCAGACGCGGCGTCCAGGCGGCAAAGCTCCATGCGGTCGGAGCCGGCCAGTGCCTAAACTCACTGTTGACGGCATCGAGGTCGAGGTTCCCGCGGGCGTCACCGTACTGCAGGCGTGCGAGGCCGCGGGCGCCGAAATCCCGCGCTTCTGCTACCACGAACGCCTGTCGATCGCCGGCAATTGCCGCATGTGCCTGGTGGAGCTGGAAAAGGCACCCAAGCCCATCGCGTCGTGCGCCTATCCGGTGGCCGACGGCATGGTGGTGCGCACCGCATCCCCCGTGGTGCGCGAAGCCCGGCGTGGGGTCATGGAGTTCCTGCTCGCCAACCATCCGCTGGATTGCCCGATCTGCGACCAGGGCGGCGAGTGCGACCTGCAGGACCAGGCCGTGGCCTATGGGCGGGATCACACCAACTATCCGGAAGCCCGCCGCGCGGTCACCGACAAATACATGGGCCCGCTGATCAAGACCGTGATGACCAGGTGCATCCACTGCACCCGCTGCGTGCGCTTCGCCGCCGAGGTGGCCGGCGTGCCCGACCTGGGGGGCCTTGGCCGCGGCGAGGGCATGGAGATCGGCACCTACATCGAGCAGGCCATTGCCAGCGAACTCTCCGGCAACCTGATCGACCTTTGTCCGGTGGGCGCGCTCACCTCAAAACCCTACGCCTTCGTGGCGCGGCCCTGGGAGCTCGCCAAGACCGACGGGATCGACGTGTCGGACGCGGTGGGCGCCAATATCCGCATCGACACGCGGGGGCCGGAAGTGCTGCGCATCCTGCCGCGGGTGAACGAGGACGTGAACGAGGAGTGGCTGGCCGACAAGGGCCGGTTCTGGATCGACGGCCTCAAGCGCCGCCGCCTCGATCGCCCCTGGGTGCGGCGCGACGGCAAGCTGCAACCCGCCACCTGGGTGGAAGCCTTCGCCGCAATCGCCGCGAAAGCCAAGGACCTGCCGGGCGAACGCATGGGCGCGATCGTCGGTGACCTGGCAGACATGGAAAGCGTGAAGGCGCTGCTTGACCTGATGCGGGCACTTGGGTCGCCGAACACCGATTGCCGCCAGTACAACGAGGCGCTGGACCCCACGCGGCCCGATTTCCACCGCTTCAACACCACAATCGCCGGCATCGACCGCGCCGACGCGATCCTGCTGATCGGGTCGAACCCGCGCAACGAAGCGCCGGTGCTGAACGCGCGCATCCGCAAGCGCTGGGCGGCGGGCGGCACCAAGGTGGGCGTGATCGGGCCGCACGCCGATCTGACCTACGCCGCCACGCATCTGGGTGACGGGCCGGACGCGTTCGCCAAGGCCGAGGATTTCCTTGCCGGCGCGAAGCACCCGATGGTGATCGTGGGGCAGGGCGCGGTGCGCCGCCCCGATGGCGCCGCGGTGCTCGGCGCCGCCTGGGCGATCGCGCGCGAGGCGGGCGGGCTCACGCCCGACTGGCACGGCTTCAACGTGCTGCACACCGCGGCCGGGCGCGTCGGCGCGCTGGCGCTGGGCTTCGTGCCGGGGCCTGGGGGCCAGGACACCGCCGGCATCCTGGCCGGCGGCCTGGACCTGGTGTGGCTGCTGGGTGCCGACGAATGCGACCTGTCGCGGCTGGGCGATGCCTTCGTGGTGTACCAAGGCAGCCACGGCGATGCGGGCGCGAAGCGGGCCGACGTGATCCTGCCCGGCGCCGCCTATACCGAGAAGTCCGGCACCTGGATGAACACCGAGGGCCGCGCGCAGCAGGGCGCCGCCGCGACCTTCCCGCCGGGCGAGGCGCGCGAGGACTGGAAGATTCTCCGCGCTGCCTCGGCCGCCCTTGGCCGCACGCTGCCCTACGACACCATCGACGCCTTGCGCGCCACGCACCCGGCCTTCGCCGCGCCCTTCGCACCTGGCGGCTGCACCGACACGACCGGCCCGGCCGGCGGCGCGGTGGGCGCGGCAGATTTCGCCTACGCCATCCAGAATTACTGGATCACCGACCCGATCAGCCGCGCGTCGGACACCATGGCCAACTGCACGCGCGAACTGGGCGGCGCCAAACCCTTCGCGCTGGCGGCCGAGTGATGCTGCTCGATACCTACGTCATTCCCGGCGCCATCATGGTGGCGCAGATCCTGCTGCTGCTGGTGCCGCTGCTGATCGGCGTGGCCTACCTGACCTATGCCGAGCGCAAGGTGCTGGGCGCCATGCAATTGCGGCGCGGGCCGAACGTCGTCGGCCCCTTCGGCCTGCTGCAGCCCTTCGCGGATGCGCTGAAGCTGATGATGAAGGAAACCATCATCCCGACGGGGTCGAACCGGCTGCTGTTCCTGCTGGCGCCCATGCTGACCTTCGGCCTGGCCATGATCGCCTGGGCGGTGATCCCGGTGGCGGATGGCTGGGTGCTGGCCGACATCAATGTCGGCGTGCTGTACCTGTTCGCCATCAGCTCGCTGGGCGTGTACGGCATCATCATCGCGGGCTGGGCGTCGAACTCGAAATACGCCTTCCTGGGAGCACTCCGGTCGGCCGCGCAGATGGTCAGCTACGAGGTCTCGATCGGCTTCGTCATCATCTGCGTGCTGCTGTGCGTGGGGTCGCTCAATCTGTCCGAGGTGGTCCGCGCGCAGGAAAAGATCTGGTTCGTGATCCCGCTGTTCCCGATGTTCGTGGTGTTCTTCATCTCGGGCCTGGCGGAAACCAACCGGGCGCCCTTCGACATCCCGGAAGGCGAAAGCGAGATCGTGGCGGGGTTCTTCGTGGAATACAGCGCCATGAGCTTCGCGCTGTTCTTCCTGGGCGAATACGCCAACATGATCCTGATGAGTGCGATGACCACCACGCTGTTCCTGGGCGGGTGGCTGAGCCCGCTGCCGTTCGAGCCGTTCACCTTTGTGCCCGGCGTGGTGTGGTTCGTGCTGAAAGTGTGCCTGTGCCTGTTCGTGTTCCTGTGGGTGCGCGCCACGTTCCCGCGCTTCCGCTACGACCAGCTGATGCGCATCGGCTGGAAGGTGTTCCTGCCGCTGTCGCTTGCCTATGTCGTGCTGACCGCCGGCGTGCTGCTGGCCTTCGGCTGGTTGCCCGGCCAGCCTGCTTGATGTGACAGGGCGGCGCGGGCTAAACCGCGCCGCGAGCTTTGAGGGGTGTCATGGCGTTCCTGGACCGCACCGCGCGGGCCTTCCTGCTGACGGAACTGGTTTCCGGCATGGCGCTGACGCTGAAGTATTTCTTCAAGCCCAAGGTCACGCTGAACTACCCGTACGAGAAAGGTCCGATCAGCCCGCGCTTCAAGGGCGAACACGCGCTGCGCCGCTACCCGAACGGCGAGGAGCGCTGCATCGCCTGCAAGCTGTGCGAGGCGATCTGCCCCGCCCAGGCCATCACCATCGAGGCCGAGCCGCGCGAGGATGGCAGCCGCCGCACCACGCGCTACGACATCGACATGACCAAGTGCATCTATTGCGGCCTGTGCGAGGAAGCCTGCCCGGTCGATGCCATCGTGGAAGGCCCGAACTTCGAGTTCGCGACCGAAACGCGCGAGGAGCTGATGTACGACAAGGACCGCTTGCTCGCGAACGGCGACCGGTGGGAAAAGCTGCTGGCGGCGCGGCTGCAAGCCGACGCCCCGTACCGGTGAAGCGCTGACCTTGCTGGTGCAACTCGCCTTCTGGATCTTCGCGTCAATCCTGGTGGCGTCGTCCGTGATGGTGGTCACGGCGCGCAACCCGGTGCACAGCGTGCTGTTCCTGATCCTGGCCTTCTTCAACGCCGCCGGCCTGTTCCTGCTGATGGGCGCCGAGTTCCTGGCGATGATCCTGGTGATCGTCTATGTCGGTGCGGTCGCGGTGCTGTTCCTGTTCGTCGTCATGATGCTGGACGTGAATTTTGCGGAGCTGCGCGAAGGCTTCCAGAAATACGCGCCCATCGGCGCCATCATCGGCGGCATGCTGTGCCTGGAACTGGTGCTGGTCGGCGGCGCCTGGGTCACTGCCCCGGAAGCGCTGCGGGTGGGTGCCGCGCCGCAGCCTTCGGGGGTGTCCAACGCGGTGGCGCTGGGGCGGGTGCTGTACACCCAGTACGTCTTCCTGTTCCAGGCGGCCGGCATGGTGCTGCTGGTGGCGATGATCGGCGCCATCGTGCTCACGCTGCGTGAGCGGCCCGGCACGCGCCGCCAGAAGGTCGCCGACCAGCTCGCCCGCATGCGGGCCGATACGCTGGCCATGGTGAAGATCGCACCGGGTGCCGCGATCGGCAGCGCACCGCCGCTTCCGAATCCTGAGGCGAAGCAGGCCGAGCACGCGGATGCCGGGCACGGCCCCGGGGGGCATCACTGATGCCGCCGATCGGGCTTTCGCACTACCTCACGCTGTCCGCCATCCTGCTGACGCTGGGCATCTTCGGCATCTTCCTGAACCGCAAGAACGTCATCGTCATCCTGATGTCGGTAGAGCTGATGCTGCTGGCGGTGAACCTGAACCTGGTGGCGTTCTCGGCCACGCTGGGCGACCTGGTGGGCCAGGTGTTCGCCATGTTCGTGCTCACCGTCGCCGCCGCCGAGGCCGCGATCGGGCTGGCCATCGTCGTCGTCTATTTCCGGAACCGCGGGTCGATCGCGGTCGAGGACATCAACACCATGAAGGGCTGAGCGCACACCGTGATCTACGCAGGTGCCGTGCTGCTGCCGCTGCTTGGTGCGATCATCGCCGGGCTGTTCGGGCGCGTGCTGGGCAATCGCGGCGCGCATGCGGTGACGGTGGGCTGCATGGTGCTGGCCGCGATCTGCGGCGCCGCGGCCTTCGTGACCGTCGCGCTGAACCACCAGCCCACCACGGTGGTGCTGTTCACCTGGATCGACAGCGGCGCGTTCGAAGCCAACTGGGCGCTGCGCTACGACACGCTCAGCGCCAGCATGATCGCCATGGTCACGCTGATCAGCACGCTGATCCATATCTACAGCATCGGCTACATGAGCCACGACGACAGCCAGCCGCGGTTCATGGCCTATCTGTCGCTGTTCACCTTCGCCATGCTGATGCTGGTTTCCGCCGACAACCTGGTGCAGGTGTTCTTCGGCTGGGAAGGCGTGGGGCTGTGCAGCTACCTGCTGATCGGCTTCTGGTATCACCGCGAAACCGCCAACGCCGCCGCGATCAAGGCCTTCATCGTGAACCGCGTGGGCGATGTCGGCTTTGCACTCGGCATCGCCGCCCTGTTCGTGCTGTTCGGCAGCGTCGAGTTCGACACCATCTTCGCCGCCGCCCCGGAACAGCAATACGTGCTGTGGAAGCTCGCCGGCATCGAGATGCGGGCGGTGGAACTGGCCTGCGTGCTGCTGTTCATCGGCGCCATGGGCAAGTCCGCGCAGCTTGGCCTGCATGTCTGGCTGCCGGACGCGATGGAAGGACCCACCCCCGTCTCCGCGCTGATCCATGCCGCCACCATGGTGACCGCGGGCGTGTTCCTGGTCTGCCGCATGTCGCCGCTGTTCGAGCTTGCCCCGGTGGCACTGGGGATCGTCACCGTGGTGGGCGCCAGCACGGCGCTGTTCGCCGCCACCGTCGGCTGCGTGCAGAACGACATCAAGCGCGTCATCGCCTATTCCACCTGCTCGCAGCTCGGCTACATGTTCTTTGCCGCGGGCGTTGGCGCCTATCCAGCGGCGATCTTCCACCTGATCACGCATGCCTTCTTCAAGGCGCTGCTGTTCCTGGGCGCAGGCAGCGTCATCCATGCCATGTCCGACGAGCAGGACATCCGCCGCATGGGCGGCATCTGGCGGAAAATTCCCATCACCTACACGCTGATGTGGATCGGCAACCTGGCGCTGGCCGGGGTGCCGTTCTTCGCCGGCTACTACTCCAAGGACATGGTGCTGGAAGCAGCTTATGGCGCGCACAGCACGGTGGGCATGTACGCCTTCGTCTGCGGCGTGCTGGCCGCGTTCCTGACCGCCTTCTATTCCTGGCGCCTGCTGATCCTGACCTTCCACGGCAAGCCGCGCGCGTCCGACGAGGTCATGCACCACGTGCACGAAAGCCCGTGGGTGATGCTGGGGCCGCTGGTGGTGCTGGCCACCGGCGCGGTGATCGCGGGCGCCGTGCTGTACGAGAACTTCGTGGGCCACCACTGGGCGGAATTCTGGAACGGGTCGCTGTTCCTGCGCGACAACGGCGCCATCCTGGATGCCGCGCACCACGTGCCCGAATGGGTGAAGCTGGCGCCGGTGGTGGTGGGCGCGGCCGGCATTGCGCTTGCCTATGCGCTTTACATGGGCGCGCCCGCGCTGCCCGGGCGCCTGGCCGACCGCTTCCAGGGCCTGTACCGCTTCCTGCTGAACAAGTGGTATTTCGACGAACTCTACGACCGGATCTTCGTGCGCCCGTGCCACGCCATCGCCCGCGGGCTGTGGCAGCAGGGTGATCTCGGCACGATCGACCGCTACGGGCCGGATGGCCTGGCGGCTGCGTCGCGCTTCACCACCAACGTCATCGTCAAACTGCAGACCGGCCAGGTGGCGCACTACGCCTTTGCCATGCTGATCGGCGTGGCCGTGCTGGTCAGCATCTTCTGGGCCGGCGGGTCGGGCCGATGACCAACGCCGCCGGCTTCCCGCTGCTCAGCCTGCTCACCTTCCTGCCGATGGCTGGTGCGGTCATCATCATGCTGGTGCGCGGCGACGAGAAGGCGGTTGCCAGCAATGCGCGCTGGACCGCGCTGTGGACCAGCGGCCTGGTGTTCCTGCTGTCGCTGATCCTGTGGTTCCGCTTCGATCGCAGCAGTGCGGATTTCCAGTTCGTCGAGGAAGCGGCCTGGCTGCCCAGCTTCGGCGTGGGCTACCACATGGGGGTCGATGGCATCTCCATGCTGTTCGTGCTGCTGTCCACGGCGCTCACGCCGCTGTGCGTGCTGGCATCGTGGGATGCCATCACCACCCGCGTGCGCGAATACATGATCGCCTTCCTGGTGCTGGAAACCATGATGGTCGGCATGTTCTGCGCGCTGGATTTCGTGGTGTTCTACATCTTCTTCGAAGGCGTGCTGATCCCGATGTTCCTGATCATCGGGGTCTGGGGCGGGGGCAGGCGCGTGTACGCCGCCTTCAAGTTCTTCCTGTACACGCTGCTGGGCAGCGTGCTGATGCTGCTGGCGATCCTGTACATCTGGTACGACGCCGGCACCACCAGCATCCCCACGCTGATGGAAAGCCACCGCATCGCGCGCGAGGCCCAGCCCTGGCTGTGGCTGGCCTTCTTCGCCAGCTTCGCGGTCAAGGTGCCGATGTGGCCGTTCCACACCTGGCTGCCCGACGCGCACGTGGAAGCGCCCACCGCCGGCAGCGTGATCCTGGCCGGCGTGCTGCTGAAGATGGGCGGCTACGGCTTCATCCGCTTCAGCCTGCCGCTGCTGCCGGAAGCAAGCCAGCTGTTCGCGCCCTTCATGTTCACCCTGTCCTGCATCGCCATCATCTACACGTCGCTGGTGGCGCTGGCGCAGCAGGACATGAAGAAGCTGATCGCCTATTCGTCCGTGGCGCATATGGGCATCGTCACGCTGGGCATCTTCACCTTCAACACGCAGGGGCTGGAAGGCGCGATGTTCCAGATGCTGAGCCACGGCGTGGTCTCGGCGGCGTTGTTCCTGTGCGTCGGCGTGGTGTACGACCGCATCCATTCGCGCGAGATCGCGCGCTATGGCGGCCTCGCCGACCGCATGCCGGCCTATGCGCTGGTGTTCATGCTGTTCATGATGGCAAGCGTGGGCCTGCCCGGCACCGCGGGCTTCGTGGGCGAGTTCCTGACCATCATGGGCGCCTTCCGCGCCAATGCCTGGGTGGCGCTGCTGGCTGCCACCGGCATGGTGCTGGGCGCTGCCTACATGCTGTGGCTTTATCGCCGCGTGATCTTCGGCGCACTCACCAAGGCCGAGCTGCGATCCATCCTCGACCTCTCGCCGCGGGAGATCGCGATCTTCGCGCCGCTGGCGTTCCTGACGCTGTGGATGGGCATCTATCCCAATTCGTTCATCGACGTGTTCGACGAAAGCGTGAAGCAGCTGATCGAGAACCACCAGGCCGCCATGGCCGCGCCCGGCGCGCCCGCCACCTTTGCCCGGCTTGCGCCATGAACTGGTCGATCGCGCTGCCGGAAATCGTGCTGAGCTGCGCTGCCATGGTGGCGCTGGTGGCGGGCGTGTATGCGCGCCGCGCCGCCAGCACCGTGGCCGCGGTGCTGTGCGTGGCCGCACTGGGCCTGGGCGCGGTGCTGGTGCTGTCGGTACCGGGTCCGGCCGTGGGGCTTTCGGGCCTGTTCGTGGTGGATGGCTTCAGCACCTTCATCAAGCTTTTGTGCCTGGTCGCCGCGGCGCTCGCCATTCTCATGTCGCTCGATTTCCTCCGCGCGGAGAAGATTGAGCGCTTCGAGTATTACGTGCTGATCCTGCTGGCCACCACCGGCATGATGGTGATGGCATCGGCCAACGACCTGATGACGCTGTACCTGGGCCTCGAACTCCAGTCGCTGGCGCTGTACGTGGTCGCTGCCTTTGCGCGGGATAACCTGCGCAGCACGGAAGCCGGCCTGAAATATTTCGTGCTGGGGGCGCTGGCGTCGGGCCTCACGCTGTATGGCAGTTCGCTGATCTATGGCTTCGCCGGCACCACGCAGTTCCGCGGCATTGCGCAGGTGCTGTCGGGCGGCGATGCGCCGGTCGGGCTGCTGGTGGGGCTGTGCTTCCTGTCGGCGGGCCTGGCGTTCAAGATTTCCGCCGTGCCGTTCCACATGTGGACGCCGGACGTGTACGAAGGTGCCCCCACGCCGGTCACCGCCTTCTTCTCGATCGCGCCCAAGATCGCCGCCATCGGCCTGCTGTTGCGCGTGATGGGCGGGCCGTTCGGCGCCATGGACGGGCAGTGGCGCCAGATCATCATCCTGCTGGCGGTCGGCTCCATGCTGCTGGGCGCCTTCGCCGCGATCGGCCAGCGCAACATCAAGCGGCTGATGGCCTACAGCTCGATCGGCCACGTCGGCTACGCGCTGGTCGGCCTCGCCGCGGGCGGCGAGGACGGGTTCCGCGCCGTGCTGGTCTACATGGCGATCTACCTGTTCATGAACGCCGGCACCTTCGCCTGCATCCTGGCGATGCGGCGCAACGGGCAGGGGGTTGAATCGATCGACGACCTTGCGGGCCTGGCTTCGCGCGATCCCGCGATGGCGCTGGCGCTGGCGGTGTTCATGTTCTCCATGGCGGGCATCCCGCCGCTGGCCGGGTTCTTCGGCAAGCTTTATGTGTTCCTGGCCGCCGTGCAGGCCGGGCTGTGGACCGTGGCGATCATCGGCGTGCTGGCCAGCGTGGTCTCGGCCTTCTACTACCTGCGCATCATCAAGGTGATGTATTTCGACGCGCCCGCCGCCGCGTTCGAGCCGCGCCCGGCCGCGCTTTCCTTCGTCATCGCGGGCGCCGGCGGCTTCACCGCCCTGTTCTTCCTTGCCCCTGCGCCGCTGCTGGCCGCCGCCCAGGCGGCGGCGTCCGCGCTGCTGGCCGGATGAGGTTTTCGCTCGCGGTCCTGCACCGCGTCGCCAGCACGAATGCCTGGCTGGCCGACCGTGCCGCCCAGGGTGCGCCCGAGGGCGAGGCGGTGCTGGCGCACGAGCAGGCCGCGGGGCGCGGGCGCCACGGCCGCGACTGGCACAGCCCGCCCGGCAACCTGCATCTCTCGGCCCTGCTGCGCCCGGATTCCGCGCCCGACGCGGTGGGCCAGCTCGGCATGCTGGCGGCCCTGGCCGTGGCCGACGCGCTGGCGCCGCTGGTCGAGCCGCGGCTGAAATGGCCCAATGACGTGCTGGTGGATGGCCGCAAGATCGCCGGCATCCTGGTGGAAACCGGCATGGCATCGGGCCGCATCGCCTGGGCGGTGATCGGCATGGGCGTGAACCTGGCGGCGCACCCTGAACTTCCGGACCGACCCGCCACGTCGCTGGCAGCCCTCGGCCACCCGCCGCCGGCGCCGCAGGATTTCGCCGCCATCGTGCTCGATCACCTGGCCGCGCGCGTCGCCGCCTGGCGGGCACAGGGTTTTGCGGCCCAGCGCGCCGCCTGGCTTGCCCGCGGCCCGGCGCCAGGCGCTGCCATCGGCGTGCGCCTGCCGCAGGGCAGCGTCGCGGGCAGCTTTGCCGGCCTCGACAGGATGGGCGCGCTGCTGCTTGAAACACCCGCCGGGCCGCGCACCATCGCGGCCGGCGACGTGTTCGCGATCTGAAGGCGCCCATGCTGCTCGCAATCGATGCCGGCAACACCAATGTCGTCGCCGCCGTGCATGACGGCGAGCATTGGCGCGGCCAGTGGCGCATCGCCACCCAGCCCGAGCGCACCGGCGACGAATACGCCGTGTGGCTGCTGACGCTGTTCCAGCTTTCCGGCCTGAAGCCAGGCGATATCACGCGCGCGGCGCTGGGCACCGTGGTGCCGCCCACGCTGTACCCCTTGCGCCGGCTGTGCCGGGACCGCTTCGGCATCGAGCCGCTGATCGCGCGCGCCGCCGGCGACCTGGACTGGGGCTTTGCCATCAAGACCGACAACCCGCACGAGGTGGGCGCCGACCGGCTGCTGAACGCGCTGGCAGCACAACACCGCTACCCCACGCCGCTGATGGTGGTCGATTTCGGCACCGCCACCACGTTTGACGTGGTGGACGAGGACGGCGCCTATATCGGCGGCGTGATCGCGCCCGGCGTCAACCTGGCGCTGGAGGCGCTGCACCGCGCTGCCGCGCAATTGCCGCGCGTGGCATTCTCCCGCCCGCAGGCGGTGATCGGAAGGTCCACCATTCCCGCCATGCAGTCCGGCGCCTATTGGGGCTATATCGGCTTCGTCGAGGGCCTGGTGCGCCGGATCGAGGCCGAGCACATGGGCGACCTGCCGGGCGCCGACATGGCGGTGATCGCCACCGGGGGCCTGGCCACGCTGTTCAGCGGCGGCACCAGCGCGATCCGCCACGTCGATCCCGATCTCACGCTGAACGGGCTGCTGGATCTGTCCGACCGCAACCCCGCGCTGGGGCGCCGGCCATGACGCGCACGCCAGGCTCGAAGGGGGAGCTCGCCTTCATCCCGCTGGGCGGCACCGGCGAGATCGGCATGAACCTCAATCTCTATCGCTGCGATGGCGCCTATCTTGCGATCGACTGCGGCATCGGCTTCGGCACCACGCCGGAAGTCGAGATCATGATGCCGGACCCCGCCTTCATCGCCGAACGCCGGCTTGACCTGCGGGCGCTGGTCCTGACGCACGCGCACGAGGATCATGTGGGCGCGCTGGCCTGGCTGTGGCCGCAGCTGTCCTGCCCCGTGTACGGCACGCCCTTCGCGCTGGCCGTGGCGCGCCGCAAGCTCAGCGAGCGCGGCCTGCTGAACAGCGTGCGGCTGATCGAGATCAGGCCCGGCCAGCGCATCGACCTTTCTCCCTTCAACATCGAGCCGATCCACGTCGCGCACTCCATCCCGGAAGCCTGCGCGCTCGCCATCCGCACGCCGCACGGCACGGTGCTGCACACCGGCGACTGGAAGCTCGATCCCACGCCGCTGGTGGGGCCGCCGACCGACGAGGCGGCCTTCGCCAGGCTCGGCGAGGAGGGCGTGCTGGCGCTGGTCTGCGACAGCACCAATGCGCTGGTGGAAGGCCATTCGGGCAGCGAGGCAGAGGTGCGCCGCGCGCTGGTGCCGCTGATCCGCGACCTGCCGGGCAGGGTAGCGGTAACCTGCTTCGCCACCAACGTGGCGCGCATGGAAAGCATCGCACTGGCCGCGCGCGCCGCGGGGCGCAAGGTGGCGCTGGTGGGGCGATCCTTGCGCAACATCGCCGCCGCCTGCGCCGAAGTGGGCTACCTGCGCGACCTGCCGCCCTTCATCGACGACCGCGAGGCCGGCTACCTGGGCGATGACGAGGTGCTGCTGATCTGTGCCGGTTCGCAGGGCGAGCCGCGCAGCGCGCTGGCCCGCATCGCCGCCGACACGCACCAGTCGATCGCCCTGGGAGAAGGCGACACGGTGATCTTCAGCAGCCGCCAGATCCCCGGCAACGAGCGTGCGATCCAGCGCGTGCAGGATGATTTCGCGCGCCGTGGCGTGGAGATCATGACCGCCGACGACCACATGGTGCATGTCTCCGGCCACCCCGCGCGCGACGAGCTGAAGCGCCTGTATCGCCTGGTGAAGCCGCGCTACGCCGTGCCCACGCATGGCGAGTTCCGGCACCTGGCCGAGCATGCCGACCTGGCCGAGGATTGCGGCGCCGAGCCGATCCTGCTGGAGGATGGCGACGTGCTGCGGCTTGGCCCCGGTGCGCCCAAGGTGACCGACAGCGCGCCGGTGGGAAGGCTGGTGGCCGATGGCGACCGCTTGCTTCCGATCAACGGCGCCGCCCTGGCCGCGCGCCGCAGCATGCTGGCGAACGGCACGGTGGTGGCGAGCCTGGCGGTGGATGCGTCGGGCCGGCTGCTGGCGCCGCCGCAGCTTTCCGCCCCCGGCCTGTTCGACAGCGCCGCCGAGGAGGATGCCCTGGCAAGGCGCCTGGCCGAGGCGGTGAATGGCCTGCCCAGCGCCGTGCGCCGCGACGATGACGGCCTGCGTGAGGCCGCGCGCGGCGCGCTGAAGCGCGCGGTGAACCAGGGCCTGGCCAAGCGCCCCGCGGTGGAGGTGCATCTGCTGCGGCTGGGTGGGTAGATGCCCGCCGTGTCACCGCGCGCCCCCTCCCTCCCCTCCCTTGCTTCTCCCTCTCCCGCCTGTTCTTCAAGCATGGGGGCGGGAGAGGGTCGGGATGAGGGTGGGGGGCCACGAAGCGCGCGTCTGACCGGAGGTTTTCCGTGCGGTAACGCCCCCCTCACCCAGCCCTCTCCCCCCGCAAGGGCGGGGGGAGAGGGAAGGAAGGCGGCATGACCCCCACCTCGGGCATCGTGCTGTTCACGCTGATCTGGTGGCTGGTGCTGTTCGCCGTGCTGCCTTTCGGCACGCGCCCGCGCGATTCCGACACAAGCACCGAGGGCGGCTGGCGCGGCGTGCCGGAACGTCCGCTGTTGTGGCGCAAGGTGCTGGCGACCACGCTGGTGACGGCCGTGCTGTGGCTGGGCGCCTATGCGCTGGTCGAATCCGGCTGGTTCAGTTTTCACGATGGCGGCTGGCCGGTTCGGCCTTCGCCCACGAATTAGGCAGATCGCCCGCCCGTTGAGAGGGCACTGTGCACGGCACGCGGCACTTCCTGTCGGAACGCCCAAAAAAGTCGCGCCGCCGGGGGTGTTCGCGCTTGCGATACGGCCCGGGCGGCGCGACCATCAGGTTGTGGAACGACATTGTGTCGTTCCTGCCGTGTGACTGGCGTTTCCTCCCTAAACTCGGGGCTGCGCGTTTCCGCGCGGCCCCGTTTTCTTGTTAGCGAAGCCTAGACATCTTGTCACGCAGAATTGTGTCCTTGTTGGACGATTCTTGCGCAAGGGCAATGCTGCAAGTGCGAAAATTGCTTTTTATAATCGGTTTGACAGCGCTTTCATTCGCAGGTGCAGCACAGCCCGCACCGAACCTGGCCGCGCGCGAAAAGCCCAAGCCGGCCGCCACCGGCGGCGGCGTGCGCATCTCGGCCGAGGATTGCGCCCGCGCCGTGGCCCATGTGCCCGACGCCGACGTGGCCTATCGCCCGGGCGTCGATGTGCAGGGCCGCGCCGTCGCCCCGGCCGATCTCGGCCCGCCGCAACTGGAAGCGCCACCCAGCGTGTCGTTCATGATCTCGGTCGATCTCGCGCGCCGCTTCGGCCTGCCGCAGGGGCCGGCCGGCGGGCTGGCTGCCGAACTGCCGCTGGGCATCATCACGGTCGAGGGCAACCGGGTGCTGTTCAACGGCCAGCCCCTGAACCGCGAGGACACCGCCGCGTTGCAGGCCGCCTGCCGGCGGAGCCGGCCCTAGGCCCCCTGCCGGCGGAGCCGGCCCTAGCCATGCATCGCCAGCCGCGCAGGTAGCAACTAAAGTCCGGCCCCGCCAACCAAGGGGTCGTGATGCTGCTCTCGAAATACTTCCTGCCGACGCTGAAGGAAAACCCCAGCGAGGCGCAGATCGTGTCGCATCGGCTGATGCTGCGCGCGGGCCTGGTGCGCCAGCAGGCCGCCGGCATCTACGCCTGGCTGCCGCTGGGCCACCGCGTGCTGAAGCGGATCGAGCAGATCGTGCGCGAGGAACAGGATGCCGCCGGCGCGCATGAGGTTCTCATGCCCACCATCCAGCCCGCCGAGCTGTGGCAGCAATCCGGCCGCTACGAGGACTACGGCAAGGAAATGCTGCGCATCACCGACCGGCACGAGCGCCCGATGCTGTACGGCCCGACCAACGAGGAGATGATCACCACCATCTTCAAGGATGGCGCGAAAAGCTACCGCGACCTGCCGAAGAACCTGTACCACATCCAGTGGAAGTTCCGCGACGAGGTGCGCCCCCGCTTCGGCGTGATGCGCGGCCGCGAGTTCCTGATGAAGGACGCCTATTCGTTCGACGCGGATTTCGCCGGCGCGGTCCTCAGCTACCGCGCGATGATGCTGGCCTATATGCGCACCTTCCAGCGCCTGGGCCTGCGCGCGGTGCCGATGCAGGCCGACAGTGGCCCGATCGGCGGCGACCTCTCCCACGAATTCATCATCCTGGCCGAAACCGGCGAGAGCGAGATCTTCTTCGACGCCGATTTCGAGGCGGTCGATTGGGTCAGTGGCGGCTACGGCTACACGCCCGACAGCCTGGAGAAATTCTACGGCGAGATGACCGCGCGCTACGCCGCCACGGTCGAGAAGCACGATTCTGCCGCCTGGGCCAAGGTGCCGGCCGACCGCCAGCGCACGGGCAGGGGCATCGAGGTCGGCCACATCTTCTATTTCGGCCAGAAGTATTCCGCCCCGCTGGGGCTGTCGCTCGCGGGGCCGGACGGCAAGCCCATCGTGCCGCACATGGGCAGCTACGGCATCGGCGTGTCCCGCCTGGTCGGCGCCGTGATCGAGGCCAGCCACGATGCGAACGGAATCATCTGGCCCGACCCCGTGGCGCCGTTCCGCGCGGCCATCATCAACCTGAAGCCCGGCGACGCCGCCACCGACGCGCTGTGCGCCGCCGTGGCCGAAAAGGTGCCCGACCACCTGCTGGACGACCGCGACGCGCGGGCCGGCGAGAAATTCGCCGATGCCGACCTGGTGGGCCTGCCCTGGCAGGTGATCGTGGGTCCCCGCGGCGCCGCCGCCGGCCGGGTGGAGGTGAAGCGGCGCGCCACCGGCGACCGGGCCGAGCTTGCGGTCGAGGACGCGGTCGCGCGCGTGCTGGGCTAGCCCATGTTCACGGCCTTCGAACGCCTGGTCGCCTTCCGCTATCTGCGCGCGCGCCGCCAGGAAGGCTTCATCAGCGTCATCGCCTGGTTCAGCTTCATCGGCATCGCCCTTGGCGTGGCCACGCTGATCATCGTGATGTCGGTGATGGGCGGCTTCCGGCAGGAGCTGCTGGGCCGCATCCTGGGGCTCAATGGGCATATCGGTGCCTATGGCACGGGTGCGGCCATCAGCGACTACCAGGCGCTGGCGCAGCGCCTGCGCCAGGTGCCGGGCGTGGTCAGCGCCACGCCGATCGTGGAGGGCCAGGCGCTTGCCTCCTCGCTCGCGGGCGGGGCCTCGGGCGTGCTGGTGCGCGGCATGGCACCGGAGGACATGCGCGCGCGGGCAATCATCGCGCGCAACATCGTGGCCGGCACGCTGGATGATTTCCGCGGCGATGATGCCATCCTGGTGGGCACGCGGCTGGCCAACCGGTTCAACCTTGGTCCCGGCGACCGCCTGACGCTGGTGTCGCCCCAGGGCACGCCCACCGCCTTCGGCACGGTGCCGCGCATCAGGGCCTATCGGATCGCGGCGATCTTCGACGTGGGCATGTACGAATACGACAACGGCTTCGTCTTCCTGCCGATCGAGGCGGCGCAGGTCTATTTCCAGCTGCCCGGCCAGGCGACCCAGATCGAGATCTTCGCGCCGCATCCGGACCAGGCCCGCAGCGTCGGCCGCGCCATCATCCGCGCCATGCCCGATGCGCCGTTGCGGCTGACCGACTGGACGCAGGCCAACAGCGCCTTCTTCGCCGCGGTGCAGGTGGAACGCAACGTGATGTTCCTGATCCTGTCGCTGATCATCCTGGTCGCCGCCTTCAACATCATCAGCTCGCTGATCATGCTGGTGAAGGACAAGGGGCGCGCGATCGCGGTGCTGCGCACCATGGGGGCGGCGCGCGGCAGCATCCTGCGCATCTTCCTGATGTGCGGTGCTGCCATAGGCGTGATCGGCACGCTGCTGGGCTTCGCGCTGGGCGTGGCCTTCACGCTCAACATCGAGGCGATCCGCGAGGCGGTGCAGACGCTGCTGGGCACGCAGGTCTTCCAGGCGGAAATCTATTTCCTGACGCGCCTGCCGGCGGTACTGAACTGGACCGAGGTGCTGCAGGTGCTGGCCATGGCGCTGACGCTGAGCTTGCTTGCCACCATCTATCCGGCCTGGCGCGCCGCCTCGCTCGATCCGGTCGAGGCGCTGCGCAGTGAGTGATGCCGCATTGGCGCTGTCGGGCATCGCGCGGCGTTTCCATACCGAGGCGGGCGACCTGGTGATCCTGAGCGATGCCAGCCTGTCGATCGCGCCAGGTGCCATGGTGGCGCTGGTGGCGCCCAGCGGCACGGGGAAATCCACGCTGCTGCACATCGCGGGCCTGCTGGAAACCCCCGATGCCGGCAGCATCGCGATCGCCGGCGTCGATGCCTCCGGCGCCAACGACGAAGCCCGCACGCGGCTCAGGCGGGAGAAGATCGGCTTCGTCTACCAGCAGCACCAGCTGCTGCCGGAATTCTCGGCGCTGGAAAACGTGGTGCTGCCGCAGATGATCGCCGGCGTGGCGCGGGGCGCCGCCTCGGCGCGGGCGCGTGAACTGCTGGCGGCGTTCGGCCTGGCCGCGCGCGAAAAACATCGGCCGGCAAAGCTCTCGGGCGGCGAGCAGCAGCGCGTGGCGATCGCGCGGGCACTCGCCAACCGCCCGGCGCTGATCCTGGCCGACGAGCCCACCGGCAACCTTGACCCCGGCACCGCGGATACGGTGTTCGATGCGCTGCTGTCCGTGGTGCGCGGGCAGGGCGCGGCGGCGCTGATCGCCACGCACAATCCGGTGCTTGCGCGACGCTGCGACCGTACCGTCACACTTTCCGGCGGGCGCATCCAGGAGGTCGAGTCGTGAGCGAGCAGGGCAGCGGTTTCGTGCATCTGCGCTGCCATTCCGCCTATTCGCTGAGCGAGGGCGCGATCAAGCCCGACAAGCTGGCGGATCTCGCGGCCGAGCACGCCATGCCGGCGGTGGCGATCACCGACACCGCCAACCTGTTCGGCGCGCTGGAGTTCTCCCAGGCCTGCTTGGGCAAGGGCGTGCAGCCGATCATCGGCTGCCAGGTGGCGTTGTCGCGCGGCGATGCGCCCCGCCTGGCGCCCGACCCCGTGGTGCTGCTGGCGCGCACCGATGCGGGCATCGCCAACCTGATGAAGCTTTCGTCGAAGGGGTTCCTGGAGACCGAGCCAGGCGACGCGCCGCAGGTGAAGCTGGCAATGCTCGGCGCCCATGCCGAAGGGCTGCTGCTGCTGACCGGCGGCGCGGAAGGCCCGCTGGGCCGCCTGCTGGCCGACGGCCAGGCGAAGGAGGCCGATGCGCTTGCGCGGGCCCTGCACGACGTCTTCGCGGGCCACATGGTGGTGGAACTCCAGCGCCACGGCACCGAGCGTGAGCGCGCCAGCGAGCCTGGCCTGCTGGCGCTGGCCGATCGCATGGGCCTGCCGATCGCGGCCACCAACGACGTGTTCTTCGGCCCCGCATCGATGCACGAGGCGCATGATGCGCTGCTGGCGATCGCCGCCGGCAAGCCGCTGGCCGCGCCCGACCGAAGGCGGGTCACGCCCGAGCACTGGTTCAAGCCCGCTGGCCTGATGCGCCAAAGCTTCGCCGACCTGCCCGACGCCGCCGACAACACGCTGGCGATCGCAAGACTCTGTGCCGCGATGGTGGAGACGCGCAAACCCCTGCTGCCCGTCTCGCCCAAGGTGCGCGACGGCATGACCGAGGCCGAAACCGTGCGCGCCATGGCGCGCGAGGGCCTCGACCTCCGCCTGGCGGCCAGGCCCGAGGGCGAGCGCCCGAAATACCACGAGCGGCTGGACTTCGAGCTTTCCGTCATCGAGCGCATGGGGTTCGCCGGCTACTTCCTGATCGTGGCCGACTTCATCCAGTGGGCGAAGCGCCAGGGCATTCCTGTGGGTCCCGGCCGCGGGTCGGGCGCGGGCAGCGTGGCCGCCTGGGCGCTGGCCATCACCGATATCGACCCGCTGCCCTTCGGCCTGCTGTTCGAGCGATTCCTGAACCCCGAGCGGGTTTCCATGCCCGACTTCGACATCGATTTCTGCCAGGACCGGCGCGACGAGGTGATCCGCTACGTGCAGGGCGAATACGGCGCCGATCGCGTGGCGCAGATCATCACCTTCGGCAAGCTCCAGGCGCGCGCCGTGGTGCGCGATGTGGGGCGCGTGCTGGAACTGCCGTACGGCCGGGTGAACGAGATCGCCACGTTGATTCCGAACAACCCCGCCAAGCCCACGACGCTGAAGGAAGCGATCGCGGGCGAACCGCGGCTGCAGGAATTCCGCGACCGCGACGAGGCGGTGGCGCGACTGCTGGAGATCGCGCTGCAGCTGGAGGGGCTGTATCGCCACGCCAGCACCCACGCCGCCGGCGTGGTGATCGGCGACCGGCCGCTGGCGGAGCTGGTGCCGCTGTACAAGGACCCGCGCAGCGATTTTCTCGTCACGCAATACTCGATGAAACACGTCGAGGCCGCCGGGCTGGTGAAGTTCGACTTCCTGGGCCTGAAGACTCTCACCGTGCTGCAACGCGCCGAGAAGTTCCTGCGCGACCTGGGCACGCCGGTCGATCTGGCCGCGCTGCCGCTCGATGACCCGAAGACCTATGCGCTGTTGCAGCGGGGCGATGCGGGGGGCGTGTTCCAGTTCGAAGGTGCCGGCATGCGCGACGTGCTGCGCCAGATGCGCCCCGACCGGTTCGAGGACCTGATCGCCGGCGTGGCGCTGTACCGCCCCGGCCCGATGGCGAACATCCCCGCCTATTGCGCGCGCAAGCACGGCGAGCCTTGGGCCGCGCCGCATCCGGCAATCCACCAGTGCCTGGCCGAGACCTACGGCATCATGGTCTACCAGGAACAGGTGATGGAGATTTCGCAGATCGCCGGCGGCTATTCGCTGGGTGGGGCCGACCTGCTGCGCCGCGCCATGGGCAAGAAGATCCGCAGCGAAATGGAAGCGCAGCGCCAGACCTTCACCGACGGCGCGAAGGCCAAGGGGATTTCCGCGGCCAAGGCGATGGAAATCTTCGACCTGATGGAGCGCTTCGCCGATTACGGCTTCAACAAAAGCCACGCCGCTGCCTATGCGCTGGTGGCGTACCAGACCGCTTGGCTGAAGGCCAACCACCCGGTGGTGTTCCTGGCCGCCAGCATGTCGCTTGATCTCGGCAACACCGACAAGCTGGCCGTCTTCAAGCAGGAAGCCGCGGCCATGGGCGTGGCCGTGCTGCCGCCCTGTGTGAATGCCTCCGGCGCCGATTTCCGGATCGAGCGCATGGCGGATGGCACGCTCGCGGTGCGCTACGCGCTGGCCGCGATCAAGAAAGTGGGTGCGGGCGCGATGGAAGGCGTGGTGGCGGCGCAGCCCTTCGCGTCGCTGGCCGATTTCGCCGATCGGGTCGATCCGAAACTGCTGAACCGCCAGCAGGTCGAGAACCTGGCCCGCGCCGGCGCCTTCGACCGGCTGGAGGCGAACCGCGCGCGCCTGGTGGCGGGCGCCGAGACCATCCTGCGCCGCGCCCAGGGTGCCGCGGAAGCGCGCACCACCAACCAGATCGCGCTGTTCGGCGGTGGCGCCGATGCTGCGGCACCGCTCCGGCTGCCGGACATGCCCGACTGGCCCACCATGGATCGGCTGGCGCAGGAGCGGGACGCGGTGGGCTTCCATCTCAGCGCGCATCCGCTGGATGCCTATGGCCGCATCCTGAAGCGGCTGGGCGTGGTGCCCTGCGCCGCGGTTGCCGCGCGCGCTTCGCAAGGTGCCTCGCGCGTAAAAATCGCGGGCAGCGTGGTGGATGTGAAGGAACGCACCACCAGCCGCGGCACGCGCATGGCCTGGGTGCGCATCAGCGACGCCAGCGGCGGCATCGAGGTGACCGTGTTCAGCGAGGTGCTGAACGCGGCGCGCGACCTGATCAAGCCCGGCGCCATGCTGATCCTGACCACCACGGCGAAGACCGAAGGGGAAGCGCTGCGCCTGACCGTGGAGGACGTCGAGCCGCTGGATCGCGCCGCCGCCCAGGCCGGCGAGGGCATGCGCGTGTGGCTGGAAGGCACCGCCGCGCTGCCGCACATCCGTGACCTGCTGGACAAGGCCGGGCGTGGCCGCGGCCGCGTGGTGCTGCTGCCGAAACTCGACATCGCCGCCGCCGACGAGGTGGAGGTCGCGATCCCCGGCGGCTGGCAGGTCACGCCGCGCCTCGCACAGGCCTTGAAAGTGATCCCCGGTGTCGCCGCGGTCGAGGAAGTGTGAGCACGCGATGGCGCGGGCAAAAACTTTTCCGGGAGTGGCGGCGGTCGAGGAGGTCTGAGCGATGCGCGTGCTGATCCTGGGGGCGGGCGTGGTCGGCACCAGTGCGGCGTACTACCTGGCCAAGGCGGGCCACGACGTGACCGTGGTCGATCGCCAGCAGGCAGCCGGCATGGAGACCAGTTTTGCCAATGCCGGCCAGGTCAGCCCCGGCTACTCCGCGCCCTGGGCCGGGCCGGGCATCCCGGTGAAGGCAGTGAAGTGGCTGATGATGCGCCACCGCCCGCTGGTGTTCTGGCCCTTGCTGGACCGGCGCCTGTGGGTCTGGATCGCGCGCATGCTGGGCCAGTGCAACAGCGCTGCCTATGCCATCAACAAGACCCGCATGGTGCGCCTGGCCGAGTTCTCGCGCGACACGTTGATGCAGCTCCGCGCCGACACAGGCATTGCGTACGACCAGCGCACCCAGGGCACGCTGCAGCTGTTCCGCACGCAGAAGCAGCTTGACGGCGTGGGCCAGGACACGCGCGTGCTGCAGCAGTTCGGCGTGCGCTACGACGTGCTGGACAATGCGGGCTGCATCGCCGCCGAACCGGCCCTGGCGCGCGTGCGCGAAAAATTCGTGGGCGGGCTTCGCCTGCCTGGCGACGAAACCGGCGATGCACACCAGTTCACGCAGCGCCTGGCCGCACGCGCCGAGGGCATGGGCGTGCAATTCCACTACGGCACGCGCATCGACCGCATCGCCACGGTCGGCGATCGCGTCTCGGGCGTCGCCACGTCGCTGGGGTCGCTGACCGCCGATGCCTATGTGGTGGCGCTGGGCAGTTTTTCGCCAGCGCTGCTGCGCCCGCTGGGTGTCGCGGTGCCGGTCTATCCGGTGAAGGGCTATTCCATCACCGCGCCGGTGCGCGATGATGCCGCCGCACCGGTCTCCACCATCATGGACGAGACCTTCAAGGTGGCGATCACCCGGCTGGGCGATCGCATCCGCGTGGGCGGCACGGCCGAGCTTGCCGGTTTCTCATTGCTGCTGCGCGACCCGCGCAAGCAAACCCTGCTGCACAGCGTGCAAAGCCTGTTCCCCGATGGCGGCGACTACGCCAAGGCCAGCTTCTGGACCGGGCTGCGCCCCATGACCCCCGATGGCACGCCGGTGCTGGGCCCGACGCGCTATCCGAACCTGTGGCTCAACACCGGGCACGGCACGCTGGGCTGGACCATGGCCTGCGGCTCGGGCCGGGTACTGGCCGACATGCTGAGCGGCCGCGCGCCGGAGATCGACACCAGCGACCTTGGCATCGCGCGCTACGCGGCCTGACGCGCGAAAACTACTCCGCGCAGCCCGGCTCGGGCGGCAGGCAGGCATCACCGGCGCACAGGCTGAGCCCCAGCGCCTGGCGGCTTCGCGCCGGCAGCGGCAGCAGGATGCGCAACACGTGGCCCGTCGGCAGCATCGCGGCATCATCGACCGTGATGTCGGGGCCGGTCGCGCACCAGCGTACCGCCATGGCGTAGTCGCAGGCGCTGTGCAGCAGCCAGCCTGACTCCTCGGCCAGGTCGATCGGCTGGATCGAAAGGCAGTCATCGGCGCGCGCGGTGCCGCACGCCGCCAGCCACAGCCCCAGCATGGTCACCGTTCCGATGCGCATGGCACCGCCGCTCCTGGTCGATTGCGGGCAGTATAGCGCGAAGCGGCCGGCTCAGGTGATTGCGGTCGCGACCGGCTCCGGGCCCGGCAGCGTCACGCGCACGCGCGTGCCGGGGTGCCGCGCGTCGGCGCTGAGCGGCGCGCGCTCGATCGTGGCGCCCAGCACCTGGGCCATGGCGTCGATCACCGTGCCGCCCAAACCTTCGGCGCTCAGGCCCTCGGTACCGGGCTCAGCGGCGGCCGTGGCGCCGGTGCCGTCGTCGGTCACCTCCAGCATCCAGGCGTCGCCGTCCTGCAAAAGCCGGATCGCCACGGTGCCGCGCATGGCACCGGGGAAGCCGTGCTTCACCGCGTTGGTCACCAGTTCCATCGCGATCACGCCAAGGCTGGTGGCATCGCGGCTGGGCAGCGTCAGCGGCGCCGCATCCAGCGTGAGCTCGACGCGCGCATCAGGCAGGGTCTTGCGGAAATCCTCGACCAGGCCAGCCAGATAGAGCGCCACGTCCACCGCGTCCTGGCCTGGCATCAGGCGCAGCCGGCGCTGCGTGGCGGCGATCGCGCTGATGCGGGTGCGCACCGCTTCCAGTGCCGGGCGCGTGGCGGGGCTGGCACGGGCCTGCATGCCGATGAAGGCGCTGACCAGCGCCAGTGCGTTGCCGACGCGGTGGCTTGCCTCGTCCAGCAGCGCCTCGGCCCGCGCCTTCTCGCGCTCCAGGTCGGCGGTGCGCGCATGCACCTGCGCCTCCAGCGCCTCGGCATCGGCGCGCGCGGCGGAGAGTTGCCGCCACGCGCCGGCGGCCAGTACGGCGCCCAGCAGCAGCGCGCCCAGGATGGCAACGGCGATGGCGGCCAGCAGCAGCCGGTTGTTGTGCGCGGCCGCGGCCGCGTGATCGGCCAGCGCCGCCTGTTCGGTGGCGTCCAGTGCCGCCAGGATGGCGCGGATTTCATCCATCGTGTTGCGCCCCGCGTCGCCGCGTACGATCGCCATGGCCTCGGCCAGCCGGTCCTGGTGGGCCAGGGTCACGGTGCGCTCCAGCTCCGCCATCTTGTCGGCGACCAGCGGGGCCAGGCGCTGCATGCGCACGGCCTGGGGCGGCATGTCGGCCACCAGGGCGGCCAGCGCGGGTTGGGTGGCCTGCACCCGGCCCTGCGCCCGCGCATAGGGCGCCAGGTAGGCTTCATCCCCGGTCAGCAGGAAGCCGCGCTGGCCGGTTTCCGCGTCCTGCAGGGTGGACAGCAGCACCGCGACCGACTGGCGGATCGACAGCGACAGCGCCACGCGGTCGAACGCGGCCCGGCCTGCGAAGGCCAGCCACGCGGCCGTCAGCGCCGCCAGCAGCAGCAGCGCAAAGCCGCCGGCCAGGGTGCCGATGGGCGGGCGGTCCTGGCTCAACATGCTGCGCCACCCTGGATATGCGACACGGCCATGACTGCTTCCACCGGCATGCGCCGGCACCTTGCCACGCGCGGCGGTTTCCGCCATATGCGGCGCGCCGGCGGGCGTTCCGCCGGTAATTCACACGCGCGGTACCCTTCCTTGGCTTTGGTCGGGTCCGGTCCCAGGGGAAACCATGGGAACCCGCGCGGAGGCTCGAACCGGACGCTCAAGGAAGGAGTTCTCGCCCCATGGCGATGCCCGATTTCACCCTGCGCACCCTGCTGGAAAGCGGCGTGCATTTCGGCCACCACACCCGCCGCTGGAACCCCAAGATGGGGCCGTTCATTTTCGGCGTGCGCAACGGCGTGCACATCCTTGACCTGCAGCAGACCGTGCCGCTGCTGGGCCGCGCCATGCAGGCGGTGCGCGACACCGTGGCGCGCGGCGGGCGCGTGCTGTTCGTGGGCACCAAGAAGACCGCGGCCGAAACCGTGGCCGAGGCCGCCAAGCGCTGCGGCCAGTACTACGTGAACCACCGCTGGCTGGGCGGCATGCTGACCAACTGGAAGACCATCACCGGCAGCATCAAGCGCCTGCGCACCATCGAGGAACAGCTTGGCCAGGAGGTTTCGGGCCTGACCAAGAAGGAACAGCTCATGCTGACGCGCGAGCGCGACAAGCTGGAACGCGCCCTGGGCGGCATCAAGGAGATGGGCGGCACGCCCGACATCCTGTTCATCATCGACACCAACAAGGAAAAGCTCGCGGTGCAGGAAGCCGTGAAGCTGGGGCTTCCGGTGGTGGCGGTGCTGGACAGCAACAGCGACCCGCAGGGCGTGACCTACCCCATTCCCGGCAACGACGATGCGCTGCGCGCCATCACGCTGTATTGCGACCTGATCGCGGGCGCGGTGCTGGATGGCATCTCGGCCGAGCTGACCGCCAGCGGCGTCGATATCGGCAGCGCCGAGGAGGTGATCGAAAGCGAGATCCCGCCGCCGGTCGCCACTGAAGCCGCGCCCGAGCAGCCCGCAGCCTGAGAGGATCGCGACGATGCCTGAGATCACCGCTTCCCTGGTGAAGGAGCTGCGCGAGAAGACCGGGGCCGGCATGATGGACAGCAAGAAGGCGCTGGTCGAAACCCACGGCGACATCGAGGCCGCGGTGGACTGGCTGCGCAAGAAGGGCCTGGCCGCCGCCGCCAAGAAGGGCGGGCGCGTCGCCGCCGAAGGCCTGGTCGGCGTGCATGCCGATGGCAGCCAGGCCGCCATGGTCGAGGTCAATGCCGAGACCGACTTCGTGGCCCGCAACGACACGTTCCAGGACTTCGTGGCGGCGGCCGCGAAGCTGGCGCTGGCCACCGGCGGCGACGTCGAGAAACTGAAGGCGGCACCCTTCGGCAACGGCCGCTCGGTCGCCGAGGAACTGACCCACATGATCGCCACGATCGGCGAGAACATGTCGATCCGCCGCGCCGCCGTGCTGTCCGTGCCGCAGGGCGTGGTCGCCACCTACATGCACGGCGCGCTGAAGCCCGGCCTGGGCAAGATCGGCGTGCTGGCCGCACTGGAAGGCGAGCCGGGCGAAACGATCCTGAAGCTGGGCCGCGAGGTCGGCATGCATGTCGCCGCCACGCGCCCCGTGGCGCTCGACATTTCCGGCGTCGATGCCGGCGAACTGGCGCGCGAGAAAGCGGTGCTGGCCGACCAGGCGCGCGCCTCCGGCAAGCCCGATGCGATCATCGAGAAGATGGTCGAAGGGCGCGTGCGCAAGTTCTACGAGGAAGTGGTGCTGCTGGAGCAGGTCTGGGTGCACGATGGCGAAAGCCGGGTGAAGGCGGTGGTCGCCAAGGCGCACGCCAAGCTGGCCGGCTTCGTGCGCTTCCAGCTTGGCGAGGGCATCGAGAAGGCGGAGACCGATTTCGCCGCCGAAGTGGCCGCCGCCGCCGGCACGCCGGCGCCGGACAAGCCAAGCGCCTGATGCAAACGGGGGCCTGACACAAGCAAGGGCCTGACACAAAAAGGCCGGGCTGGCGGCAGAGCCTGGGCCCGGCCTATTCTCCGGCCCGCCGGAGTCTGACACAGGGAGAGGTTTCACGTGGCCGCGGCCGACGCGCAGCTTTCGCCCGACCATGCAAAGACGAGGCTGCATCGCCGCGTGCTGCTGAAGGTCTCGGGCGAGGCCCTGATGGGCAAGCGCGAGTACGGGCTGGAAACCGAGATCCTGGGCCGCATCGCCCAGGATGTCGGCGCGGTGCTGGCACTGGGCATCCAGGTGTGCCTGGTGATCGGCGGCGGCAACATTTTCCGCGGCGTGTCGGGCGCGGCCGCCGGCATGGAGCGCGCCACCGCCGACTATATGGGCATGCTGGCCACGGTGATGAATGCGCTGGCCATGCAGAACGCGCTGGAACAGCAGGGCGTGCACACCAGGGTGCAAAGCGCCATCCCCATGAGCTCGGTGTGCGAGCCCTATATAAGGCGCCGCGCCATCCGGCACATGGAAAAGGGCAGGGTGGTGATCTTCGCCGCCGGCACCGGCAACCCGTTCTTCACCACCGATACCGCCGCCGCGCTGCGGGCCGTGGAAATGGGCTGCGATGCGCTGCTGAAAGGGACCCAGGTGGATGGCGTCTATTCCGCCGATCCGCGCAAGGTGCCCGATGCCACGCGCTACGACACGCTCACCTACCTGGAAGTGCTGGCGCGGGATCTTTCGGTGATGGATGCCTCCGCCATCAGCCTGTCGCGCGAGAACAATATTCCGATCATCGTGTTCAACATCCACCAGGCCGGCGCGTTTGCGCGCGTGATGCAGGGCCAGGGCCGCTTCACGCGCATCGCCGAGGCCTGAGGCGGAACAGCAAGGACCAGGGGGCATCGCATGGCCGCACCGCCAGACCTGAACGGCATCAAGGCCGACCTGTCGCGCCGCATGGAAGGGGCGATGGAAAGCCTGAGGCGCGACTTCTCGGGGCTTCGCACGGGCCGTGCCAATCCGGCGCTGCTGGAGCCGGTGAAGGTGGAAAGCTACGGCAGCATGGTGCCGCTGAACCAGGTGGGCAGCGTGAACGTGCCGGAACCGCGCCTGATCACCGTGAAGGTCTATGAAAAGAACATGGTGGGCCCGGTCGAGAAGGCGATCCGCGATGCCGGCCTGGGGCTCAATCCGGCGGCCGATGGCCAGCTGGTGCGCGTGCCGATTCCGCAGCTGACCCAGGAACGGCGCAACGAACTGGCCAAGGCCGCCGGCAAATACGCCGAAGCCGCCAAGGTCGCGGTGCGCGCGGTGCGGCGCGACGGCATGGAGCAGTTCAAGGCGCTGGAGAAGAAGCACACGATCAGCCAGGACGAGCTGAAGCGCCTGGAAAAGGACGTCGATACGCTGACCAAGACTTTTGAAGGGCGGGTGAACGACTCGCTGGCCGAGAAGGAAAAGGACATCAAGGCGGTCTGACATGGCCGAAGCCGCACGCGCCGCGACCCTGCCGCTTGCCCGCAGCGCCTCGGGGCCGGCGCATGTTGCGATCATCATGGATGGCAACGGCCGCTGGGCCACGCAGCACCACCTGCCGCGTGCCGAGGGCCATCGCCGCGGCGCCGCCGCCGCCCGCCGGGCCGTGGAGGCAGCCGCGCGCGAAGGCGTTTCCTGGCTGACCCTGTTCGGCTTCAGCAGCGAGAACTGGGGCCGGCCGCAGGAGGAAATCCGCGACCTGATCGGCCTGCTGCGCTTCTATCTGCGCCACGAGGTCGCAAGCCTGGTGAAGGAAGGCGTGCGGCTGAGCGTGATCGGCGACCGCGCGAAATTCGATCCCGACATCTCGCGCGCCATCGCCGAAGCCGAGGCCGCGACCAGGCACGGCACCACCATCACCTTGACCATTGCGCTCAGCTACGGCGCGCGTGACGAGATCCTGCACGCCGCCCGCACCGCGATCACGCGCGGCATGGCGCCCGACGCGCTGGATGAACGCAGCTTTGCCGGCCTGCTCTGGACCGCCGGCATGCCCGACCCCGATCTGCTGATCCGCACCTCGGGCGAGCAGCGGCTGTCGAACTTCCTGCTGTGGCAGGCGGCCTATGCCGAACTCCATTTCACCCCCGTGCTGTGGCCCGATTTCGATGCCGCGCACATGGCGGAGGCGATCGCGGTGTTCCGCGCGCGCGACCGCCGCTTCGGCCGGCGCGCCACGGCGTGACGGCGGGCGCATGATCGCGGTGGCGGAGCGGGCGCCGGCGCCGGCGCGGTTTTCCGACCTGCGCAAGCGGGCGCTGTCGGCCGCCGTGCTGGGCCCGCTGGCGCTGGCCGCGATCTGGCTGGGCGCCTGGCCGTTCAAGGTGATGATCGGCCTGGTTGGCGCCGTGCTGGCGTGGGAATGGCTGCATCTCAGGGGCCTGCGCGCCCGGTCCTGGCCCGGCCTGCTGGTGCCGCTGGCCGTGCTGGCCGCCTGCCTGGCCGCCGCGCTGGAGCGACCGGGCCTCGCGTTACTGGCGCTGCTGGCGGGCTTCGGCTGCGCGCTGCTGGCGGCACCGCCCGGCCTGCGGCGCTTCCTGGCCGCCGGCGTGCCCTATATCGGCATTGCCTGCGTGTGCCTGATCGAACTGCGCGGCTATGCCGAGGCGGGGTTGGAGAACGTGGTATTCCTGGTCGGCATCGTCTGGGCCAGCGACATCGGCGCCTATGCCGCCGGCCGCGTGCTGGGCGGGCCGAAACTGTGGCCCCGCGTCAGCCCCAGCAAGACCTGGGCGGGGTTCTGCGGCGGGCTCGCCGCCGTGCTGGTGGTGGGCGTGCTGCTGGGCCGCGCGCTGCAACCCGCGCCGATCGGCCCGATGCTGGTGATGGCGGCGCTGCTGGGCATCGCCACGCAGGCCGGCGACCTGTTGGAAAGCTGGATCAAGCGGCGCTGCCACGTGAAGGATTCCTCGCACCTGATCCCCGGCCATGGCGGCGTGCTGGACCGCGTGGATGGCCTGCTGGCCGCGGCCCCCGTGGCCGCGCTGGCCAGCCTGCTGATCGGTCCTGGCGTGCATCTGTGGCGCTGGACATGAGGCGCATCACCATCCTGGGCGCCACCGGCACGATCGGCGCCAACACGGTGGCGCTGCTGGAAGGCTCGCTGCCCGGCACCTACGCCGTGGAAGCCGTGACCGCGCATCGCGATGCGGCGAAGCTGGCGGCGATCGCGCGGAAACTTGGCGCGCGCCTGGCGGTGGTGGCCGACGAGACCTTCCTGCCGGCGCTGCGCGAGGCGCTCTCCGGCAGCAACATCGAGGCCGCCGGCGGCGCCCAGGCGGTGATCGAGGCGGCGCGCCGCCCGACCGACTGGACCATGGTGGCGATCGTGGGCGCGGCCGCGCTGGCGCCCACCCTGGCCGCGATCGAACAGGGCGCCACCGTCGCACTCGCCAACAAGGAATGCCTGGTGTGCGGCGGCCATGTGGTGATGCAGGCCGCGCGCCGGCATGGCGCCACCATCCTGCCCGTCGACAGCGAGCATTCCGCGATCTTCCAGCTGCTGGACCCAAGGCGGCTGGATCAGGTGGAGAAGATCGTGCTGACCGCCTCGGGCGGCCCCTTCCGCACCTGGACGCTGGAGGCGATGCGCGCGGTCACGCCCGAACAGGCGGTGGCGCACCCGAACTGGACGATGGGGCGAAAGATCTCGGTCGATAGCGCCACCATGATGAACAAGGGCCTGGAGCTGATCGAGGCGTCACACCTGTTCGAGGTCGATGTCGATAAATTCGGCGTGGTGGTGCACCCGCAATCCATCGTGCATGGCCTGGTGCACTACGCCGATGGCTCGGTCACCGCGCAGCTGGCGCAGCCCGACATGACCACGCCCATCGCGGTGGCGCTGGCCTGGCCGTTGCGCATGGTGACGTCCACGGCGCGGCTTGATCTTGCGCGCATGGGTACACTCACCTTCGAGCCGCCCGATCCGCAGCGCTTCCCGGCGCTGCGCCTGGCCGAGGCTGCCTTGAAGGCGGGCGGTGCCGCCCCCACAATCCTGAATGCCGCGAACGAGGTGGCGGTGGGGCTGTTCCTTGATCGTCGCATCGGCTTCCTGGATATCGCCGCACTGGTCGAGCGCGTGCTGGACCGGCTGGGCGCCCTGCCGGTTGCAGCCCTTGCCGACGTGATGGCCGCCGACGCGGCGGCGCGGCGCGAAGCGGGCCAGCTGGCCGATGCCTTCGCCTGAATCCGGCGCCGGAATGGGCGCCTGAACCGGAGTTCCGATCCCTTGAGCCTGCCCGAACCGCTGAACAGCATCCTGGCCTTCGTCGTCGTGCTGGGGGTGCTGATCTTCGTGCACGAATGGGGGCACTACGCGGCGGCGCGCAGCGTGAAGGTGCGGGTGGAAACCTTCTCGATCGGCTTCGGCCGCGCGGTCTGGAGCCGCGTGGGCCGTGATGGCACGCTGTGGAAGCTGGGCTGGATGCCGCTGGGCGGCTACGTGAAGCTGCACGGCCAGGAACCGCCCGACCCGGGCGCCGAGCCGGCCGCGCTGACGCCCGACAGTTTTTCGGCCAAGCCCGTATGGGCGCGGGCCTGGGTGGTGGCGGCCGGGCCGCTGGCCAACTTCCTGCTGGCGGCCGTGCTGTTCGCGGTGCTGTTCGCGGTGGCCGGCCAGCGCGTGCCCGCCCCCGTGGTGCAGGACGTGGTGCCCGGCATGCCGGCCGAGGTCGCGGGCCTGCGCGCCGGCGACCGCGTGCTCAGCATCGACGGCGTGGCGATCACCCGCTTCGACCAGCTGCAGGCCATGGTGCGCGAGGCGGCGGGGCGGGAAATGGTGTTCCGCGTCAGCCGCGACGGCACGCAGGTGGAAATCCCGGCCACGCCGGCGCGCCAGGGCAACGCCGTGGTGCTGGGCATCCGGGGCGGCGCGGTCGAGACCGTGCGCGTAGGCCCCCTGGAAGCGGTGTGGCAGGGTTTTGCGGAAACCTGGCGGATCAGCGTGGCGACCGTCGATGCGCTGTGGGGCATGGCGACGCTGCAGCGCTCGGCCGACGATCTGGGCGGCCCGCTGGGCATCGCGCGCATGAGCGGCGAGGTGGCGACGCTGGGGCTGGCCGCCTTCGTCACCTTCATCGCCATCCTGTCGGTCAATCTGGGCCTGCTCAACCTGCTGCCCATCCCGATCCTGGATGGCGGGCACCTGGTGCTGTTCGGGCTGGAAGCGCTGCGCGGCAAGCCGCTGCCGCCCAGGGCGGTGGAATACGGGTTCCGAGTCGGGCTGGTGCTGCTGCTGGCGATCTTCGTGTTCGCCACCCGCCAGGACCTTGCCAAGTTCGGCTTCTTCGACTGGGTTTCCGGCCTGTTCGGCTAGGCCCACCCCGCGGTTGCGTGACGGCACGAATTTCCGCCGCTATGGTCCGGCCACGCTTGCGCTTTCCTGCTGAACGAACGCCCGGAACACCCTGTTGCGCCGACTGATTTCCGCCCTTCCGCTGCTGCTGGCCCTGCTTCTTGCAGCACCCATTCTCGTGGCGCCCAATCTTGTCGCGCCGGCCAGCGCCCAGCGCCCGGCCGCGCTGCCGCCTTCCGGCGGCATCATCCGTGCCATCACCATCGAAGGCGCCCAGCGCATCGAGGAAGCGACGATCCGCAGCTACCTGCTTGTCGCCCCCGGCGACGGCTTCGATGCCGACCGGCTGGACCGCAGCCTGAAGGCGCTGTTCGCCACCGGCTACTTCGCCGATGCCAGCCTGTCGCGGCAGGGCGACACGCTGCTGGTCAAGGTCGAGGAAAACCCGCTGGTCAACCGCGTGGTGTTCGAAGGCAACAGCAAGCTGAAGAACGAGGTGCTGCAGAACGAAACCCAGCTGCGCCCGCGCAGCGTGTTCACGCCCACCCTGGCGCGCGCCGACCAGCGCCGGCTGCTGGACATCTACGCCCGCCAGGGCCGCTTCGCCGCCACGGTCGAACCCAAGATCATCCGCCTGCCGCAGAACCGCGTGGACGTGGTGTTCGAGATCAACGAAGGCGACGTCACCGGCGTGCAGCGCATCAACTTCATCGGCAACCGCGCCTTCAGCGACAGCCGGCTGAAGGACGTGACACTCACCAAGGAATCCACCTGGTGGCGCTTCCTGTCCACGTCGGACAGCTACGACCCCGACCGGGTGAACGTGGATCGCGAGCTGCTGCGCCGCTTCTATCTGCGCCAGGGCTATGCCGACATCCAGGTCACCGGCGCCACGGCGGAACTCACGCCCGACCGGCGCGCCTTCTTCGTCACCTACACGCTGGTGGAGGGCGAACGCTACCGTGTCGGCAAGGTCGAGGTGATCAGCCAGCTGCGCGGCATGGACGCCGATGCGCTGCGCCCGCAGGTGCAGATGGCCACCGGCGACTGGTTCAACAGCGACGTGGTTGAAAGCACCACCACGCGGCTTGCAACCTTCGCGCAGACCAACGGCTTCGCCTTCGCGGAGACCCGGCCCAGGATCACCCGCAACGCCGCCGAGCGCACCGTCGACATGACGTTCGAGGTGGCCGAGGGGCCGCGCATCTTCATCGAGCGGCTCGATATCGTCGGCAATGTGCGCACCCAGGACCAGGTGATCCGCCGCCAGTTCCGCCTGGCCGAGGGCGACGCCTTCAACCAGGCCGCCCTGCAGCGCGCGCGCCAGCGCGTGCGCGACCTTGGCTACTTCGAGCGTGTCGAGGTGAACCGCCAGCCTGGCTCGGCACCGGACCGCGCCAATGTGCTGGTCGAGGTGGACGAGCGCGCGACCGGCGAACTGACGCTGGGCGGCGGCTATTCCACTGACTACGGCGCGCTGGCGAATATCGGTTTGCGCGAACGCAACCTGCTGGGCACCGGCATCGACAGCCGCATCAACACCCTGCTGGCGCAGCGCCGCAGCCAGGCGGACATCTCGATCACCGACCCGGCCTTCCTGGACCGCAACCTGCTTGGCGGGTTCGACGTTTTCTACATCCAGAACACCAACCTGGCATCCGCCAGCTACGACGAACGCCGCGTGGGCTTCGCGCTGCGCCTGGGCTACGAGATCAGCGATACGCTGCGCCAGACCTGGAACTACACCCTGTCGGACCGCAAGATCTTCAACATCGACAGCGATGCCAGCCGCTTCATCCGGCAGCAGGAGGGCAAGACGCTGCTGAGCCAGATCGGCCAGACCCTGATCTATGACCGGCGCGACAGCCGCATCGAGCCGAAGGATGGTTTTGTCACCCGCCTGAGCACTGACCTGGCCGGCCTGGGCGGCGACGTGCACTACCTGCGGCTGCGCGTCGATGGCCAGTACTACCAGCCGATCGGCCCGATCACCGGCACCGACGACTACGTGCTGGTGCTGTCCGGCAGCCTGGGCAAGCTGATCAGCTTTGACGACGGCGAGCGCATCATCGACCGTTTCTTCCTGGGCGGCGAGAACCTGCGCGGCTTCCGGTCCGGCGGCGCGGGCCCGCGCGACACGTCCACCGGCGACAGCCTGGGCGGCACCGTGATCGCCACGGCGTCGATGGAACTGCGGTTTCCGCTGCCGGTGCCGGACGATTTCGGGCTGACCGGGCGCGTGTTCACCGATGCCGGCATCCTGACCGACCTGTCGGATTCCGGCCCCACCGTGGTCGATGACGGGCATCCGCGGGTGTCGGCCGGGTTCGGCTTCGGCTGGCGGTCGCCGTTCGGGCTGGTCAACGTTGATTTCGGCATTCCGATCATCAAGAAAAGCTACGACCGCACGGAGTTCTTCCGCTTCGGCTTCGGCACAAGGTTCTAGGATGAAGATGATGCATGCATTGCCGCGCCGGTCCTTGCCCGGCAGGTTCCCGGGCCTGTCGCTGCTGGTGCTGGGCGTCGTGCTGGCCGCCGCACCCGCGGCCGCGCAGCAGGCGCAGCCAGCCCCGGGGCAGGGCCAGGGCCAGTGGTTCGTGCCCGGCCAGGGCCAGGGCCAGGGGCCGCGCCCGGGCCAGCCGCCGGGGCAGCCGGTGCAGACCCGCCCCGTGCCGGCGCCGCCGGCCACGCCAAGCCTGGTGCCGCCGCCCGGCGCCACCGCGCCCGCGCCCACGCCGCCGCCCCAGATTTCCCTGCAGCAATTGCCGCCGATCACGCCATCGGCCCCGCCGCCGCCGCCGGTGATCGGCGTGCTGGATGTCGATAGCCTGCGCCAGCGCTGGGCGCCGTACAACAACCTGGACACCGCGATCCGCAACCGCGTCAATCGCCTGCGCGCCGACGAGGCGCGCGAACGCCAGTCGCTTGACGAAGCGACGCGACAGTTCGTGGCGCAGCGCGCCCAGTTGAACCCGCAGCAGCAGCGCGAACGCCAGCAGGCGATCGAAGGCCGCGCGGCGGAACTGTCGCGTCAGTTCGGTGAACGCCAGCGCGAAATCCAGACGCTGGCGCAGCAGGGCGAGTATCTGGAATCGATCTTCCGCGCGGTGGTCAGCCAGGTCGCCCGCGCGCGCAGCATCAACCTGATCCTGCGCAGCAACGTGGTGGCGCTGAACGATGCGCCGCTGGACATCACCAACGATGTGTTGGCGCAGTTGCAGCTGGTGCCGGTGGCGGTGAACATCCCGCCGGAGCCGCAGGCGCCCGCGGCGCCGCCGGCGCCGCCGGCCGCGGCCCCGGCCCCGCCAGCCGCGCCACCGGCGGCGCCTGCCACGCCGCCACGGCGCAACTAGCGGGCCGGCGGCGGCGCCGCCATGGCGGGCGATCCGCGCTTCTTCCCCGGCACGGGGCCGCACAGCCTGGCCGCGATCGCTGCCGCCTGCGATGCGCGCCTGGGCGCCGGCGCGGATGGCAGCCGCATGCTGGCGCGGCTGGCACCGCTGGCCGAAGCCGGGCCGGACGCGCTGGGCTTCCTGGATAACCGCCGCTACCTGCCGGGCCTTGCGGCCACGCAGGCGGGCGCGGTGATCCTGCATCCGCGGCACGAACCCGCCGTGCCGGCCGGCACCGCCGCACTGCTCAGCGAGGCGCCATACCTGGCCTGGGCCCGCGCCGCCGCCCTGTTCCATCCGGATCCGGTGCCGACCCCTGGCGTGCACCCGGGCGCCGCGGTCGATCCCAGCGCCGCGATCGACCCCACGGCGGAAATCGCCGCCGGCGCCGTGGTGGGGGCGCGTGCCCGGATCGGCGCTGCGTGCCGCATCGCCCCGAACGCGGTGATCGGCGATGGCGTGGAACTGGGCCCTGGCTGCGTGATCGGCCCCAACGCCTCCGTCACGCACGCCATCCTCGGCGCGCGCGTACGAATCTATGCGGGGGCCAGGATCGGCGAGGCGGGGTTCGGCTTCGCCACCAGCCCGGCCGGCTTCGTGACCGTGCCGCAGCTGGGCCGCGTGCTGATCGAGGACGACGTGGAGGTCGGCGCCAACAGCACGATCGACCGTGGCGCCGGCCCCGATACGGTGATCGGCGCCGGCACCCGCATCGACAACCTGGTGCAGATCGGCCACAACGTGCGCCTTGGCAAAGGCTGCGTCGTGGTCGCCATGGCGGGCATTTCCGGCTCGACGGTGGTCGGCGATTTCGTCCAGATTGCAGCCCAGGCGGGGCTGACCGGGCATCTCAACATCGGCGCCAAGGCCCGCATCGGCGCCCAGGCGGGCGTGATCAAGGATGTGCCCGCGGGCGAGGATGTGATCGGCAGCCCGGCCGAGAAGGCGCGCGACTTCTTCAGGTATCTGGCGGTGTTGCGTCGCCTGGTGAATGATCGCGGCAAGGTCAAAGGTTCGGAACGGGAGGAGGGCGCAAGCTGAGCCCGATGGACGACAGCAGCAACGCCACGACCGCACCCGGCGGCACGCTGGATATCCAGCGCATCATGCAGTGCATCCCGCACCGCTATCCCTTCCTGCTGATCGACCGGGTGGTCGATGTGCACCTGGGCAAAAGCGCTGTCGGCGTCAAGAACGTATCGGTGAACGAACATTTCTTCGCGGGCCACTTCCCGGGCCACCCCGTGATGCCGGGCGTGCTGATCATCGAAAGCATGGCGCAGACCGCCGCCGTGCTGGTGGTGGAAACCCTCGGCCCCGACGCGCACGGCAAGCTGGTGTATTTCATGCTGATCGAAAGTGCGAAATTCCGCCGCCCCGTGGTGCCCGGCGACCAGATGCACGTGCACGTCACCAAGCAGCGCAACCGCGGCAATGTCTGGAAGTTCGAGGGTAGCGCGCGGGTCGATGGCACGATCGTGGCCGAAGCGGTGTTCGCAGCGATGATCCTGGACAAGAAGGCAGAACCGCCCGGTGCCAACAGCGGTGCATGACACGCCCACCTCGATCCATCCGACCGCGGTGGTCGCCAAGGGCGCCAGCCTGGGTCAGGGGGTGCGCATCGGTCCCTGGTGCAGCGTGGGCGAGAACGCAACGCTGGGCGATGGCGTGGAACTGCTCAGCCATGTCGTGGTCGATGGCCACGCCGTGCTGGGCGCCGGCGTGCGCGCCTTTCCCTTCGCCACCATCGGCCTGCCGCCGCAGGACCTGAAATACCGCAACGAACCCACGCGGGTGGAAATCGGCGCGCGCAGCATCATCCGCGAACACGTCACCATCCATCGCGGCACGCCCGGCGGCGGCGGCCTGACCCGCGTGGGCAGCGACTGCATGCTGATGTGCGTGGCGCATATCGCGCATGATTGCATCCTGGGCGACCGCAACATCATCGCCAACAACGTGATGTTCGGCGGCCACATCACCACCGGCGAGCAGGTCTTCATCGGCGGCGGCAGCGCCATCCACCAGTTCGTGCGCATCGGCCGCCATGCCGCGGTGGGCGGCATGAGCGGCGTGGAAGGCGACGTGATCCCCTATGGCCTGGTGATGGGCAACCGCGCGCGCCTGGCGGGGCTGAACCTGGTTGGCCTGAAGCGCCGCGGTTTTTCGCGCGCGCAGATCCACGCACTGCGCGGCGCCTTCCGGCTGCTGTTCCGCGCCGAAGGCACGCTGGGCGACCGGATCGACGAGGCCGAGCTGCGCTTTGCCGCGGAACCCGTGGTGGGCGAGGTGCTGGAATTCATGCGCGCCGATGCGAAGCGCCCGCTGTGCCGCGCGGCCGACCTGCGCGATGCGGATATTCCCGACGACCTCGATGAGACCGAGGCCGCCTGAAGCAATGACGCTGGCGCGTCAGCAGGGGGGACGCTGTCCCCCCTGCACCCCCCAGCCAAGGGCCACAGGCCCTTGGAACCCGATGCTCCGCGCTGATCCTCCCTGGCGCGGCTTCGCGCGCAGGGGGGATCAGCGCGGAGCAATGGGGTCCAGGGGTCCCCGACCCCTGGCTGGGGGGTGCAAGGGGGGCAGCGCCCCCCTTGCTGGCGCGTGAGCGCCACCGCCTCGGGCGCCCTCGGCGTCATCGCCGGCGGCGGCATGCTGCCGGTGCGCGTGGCCGCTGCCGCGCATGCGCAAGGCCGGCGCGTGTTCATCGTGGGACTTGAGGGCGCCGCCGACCCCGCCCTGCTGCGCCCCTTCCCGCACGCCTTCGCCCGCGTCGGCGCCGGCGGTCGCATCGTCGCCCTGCTGCGCGAGGCGGGGGTTTCGGAACTGGTGCTGGCCGGCCCCGTGAAGCGCCCCGGCCTGCTGGAACTCCGCCCCGACGCCGAGGGCCTGATGCTGCTGGGCCGCATCGGCCGTGCCGCGTTTTCGGGTGGCGATGACGGCCTGCTGCGCGCCGTCGGCCGCGTGCTGGAGGAGGAGGGGTTCAAGCTCGTTGGCGCGCACGACGTGCTGCAGGGCGGCACCGCCCCTGCCGGCACCTGGACGAAACTGGCGCCCGACGCCGGCCACGAAGCCGACATCATGCGCGGCGTGCAGGTGGCGCGCGCCCTGGGCCGCCTGGATGTGGGCCAGGCGGTCGTGGTGCAGCAGGGTCTGGTGCTGGGCGTGGAGGCGATCGAGGGTACCGATGCGCTGCTTGCGCGCGTGGGTCCGCTGCGCCGCGAAGGGCCAGGTGGGGTGCTGGTGAAGCTGTTGAAGCCGGGCCAGGATTTCCGCATGGACATGCCCATGGTCGGCGTGGATACCGTGCGCCGTGCCGCGGCGTCGGGCCTGTCCGGCATCGCGGTGCAGGCGGGCCAGACCCTGGTGGCCGACCTGCGCGCCATGATCGAAGCGGCCGACGCGGCCCGGTTGTTCATCGTCGGGCGGCAATTTTCCGAAGGAGAGACCGCATGAGCTCGAAATTCCTGCACACCATGATCCGGGTGACCGACCTTGATCGCAGCAAGGCGTTCTATGAACTGCTCGGCATGAAGGAAACGCGCCGGCGCGACGTGCCGGACGGCAAGTACACGCTGTGCTTCATGGGCTATGGCGACGGCCCGGAGATCGAGCTGACCTACAACTACGGCGTGGACAAGTACCAGCAGGGCACCGCCTTCGGCCACCTGGCGGTCAGCGTGCCCGATGCCTATGCCGCCTGCGACGCGCTGAAGAAGTCGGGGGCGAAGGTCACCCGCGAAGCGGGGCCGGTGCAGCACGGCACCACCGTGATCGCCTTCGTCGAGGACCCGGACGGCTACAAGGTGGAGCTGATCGAGCGGAAATAGCCGGGCGCAGCATGCTGCGCGCCTGCGCCCTGTTGGCCTGCGTCGTCTGGTCCGGCACGGCCTGGGCGCAGCAGCGCGCGGCGCCGCGGCCCGATCCGCAGCAGGCGCGGGTCACCGCCGCGCGCGAGCACATCGCGCGGTGCACCGATCCTGCCGGCAAGCTGGCACAGGCGCACGCCACCGATATCAGCCTGTCGTTTGCCAGCGTGCTGCCATTTGCCGGCGACATCCTGGCCCGCCACCGGCTGCGCACATCCATCGTGGGTGGCGGGCGGCAGTTGCGCGTGGAACTGCGCCTGCCTGGCGTGCGCGCCGTGGAGGTGCCGGAAGGCAATCCGGAAACCATCTACCGCAACGACATCGACGGGGCGGCGGTGCTGCAGGACCGCCGTTCGCGCATCCGCGAGCTGTGGCGCGTGGACGAGGCGACGGTGCAGGCCGCCGAGCTTGCCTATGACATCCGCTATCCCGATCCCGAGGATCCCGCTTCCGTGGCGCGGCTGGAACCAAGCGGCGAAAGCGTGGTGCCGGAGGGGTACCGGGTGCTGCGGCTCTACACCGATCTCTACACCGGCTTCGCCGCCCTGGTGCTGGAAGCGCCGGCGGCGCGCGGGCGGCCCGCGCACAGAATCTACGCGATTGCCGGCACGCATGTGTTCGACCACACCGACCTGCGCACCTGGGCGTCGGGCCTGACCTTCGGCCGCGCGCAGATCGTCTCCACCGCGGCGCTCGCCATGGTGGCGGACGCCGCCGCCTATGCCAGCGACATGGCCGGCGGTGGCGAGGTGTTCGTGACCGGGCAAAGCCAGGGTGGCCTCACCAGCCAGGGGTTTGGCTATCTGCTGCAGACCGCGCTGGCGGAAGCCGGTGCGCGGCACCACCTGGTGCATGTGGTGTCGTGGGGCGGCGTGGGCGCGCAGGAGGCGCTGGCCGACCTGGTGCAGGTTTACCGGCGCGGCGAAAGCCGGGGGTTCCTGCGCCTGTTCGAAACGCACTGGGCCGCCGCCGACCCGCTTTATCCGCGGGCCGCCGAGGCGTGGAATCTGATGGCCGCCGCCTGGGACAAGGTGGTGCCCGAGGATGCGGCGGGGCATGTGCGGGCCATGGCGGCGCGCATGCGCGTGGTGGGGTATTTCTTCGAGATCGACCTGTTCGCCCGCGCCGGCACCTTCCTGGGCACGACCTTCGCGTTCCCCACCGCGCTGATCCTGCCCGATGCCTGCGATGAGCTGGTGGCGGAACTGGTGGCGGGGATTTCGGCGGGCGATTTCGGCGTGCGTCTGGAGTCGCACTTCCTGAAGGGCTACCGCCGCGCGGTGCAGCGCGGTGCCATCGCGCTGTCGCGCCCGGCGCAGCCCGCCAAGTGGCAGTGGGTGACGGATGTGATGCCGTTCTTCGACAGCGCCGGCCGCACCTGGCTGGAGAACCTGTATCTCGACGGTCCCGCCAGCCGCGCGCCGCACTGGCAGCAGTGCCGCGCGGCAGGACTTTGGCTGACCGAGGACAACCACCTTTGCCGCGCCGAGCATTGGCCGGGATGCGGCTACAGCCGCACCCAGGATCGCTGGTGCATGATCAGCGAGGGCACGCCGGGGGCCGGGGCGGTGATGCGGTAGGACCGCGGCGCTGCGTCGGCCAGGCGGTCATTCTCGCCTGGCGCGCATGTGGCAGCCGGCAATGCCGACTGAGGGTGCAATTCCGGCCGTGGCCGGGCACGGATCGGTCGGTGTTGTGCCACGCGAAACAGGCCATCGGGATGATGCCGGAGATTGTGCGCCGGCCACGCAATGCCGCGTGTCGTCTCGAAAGGTACCGACAGGATGTCCAAGCCCCTCCCCGATCTCGATGCACCGCGCGAGAAGACCGACCATCTCGGCGCCGATGGCAAGCCGGCTGATGTCGCGCTGACCATGACCGGCGAGCCCGCCGGGCTGCTGAAGATGGCGCGGCTGGTGAACTTCCCCACCGGCAAGGCGGAAAACCGCATGGCGCACAAGCAATGGCTGGTGAGCGAGGTTGAGCCGCTGCTGAAGACCCGCCGCCCGTGCTGGGTGGACATCATTGGCCATACCAGCCGCCTGGGCGATGCGGCCAAGAACAACGCGCTGTCGGAACGGCGCTGCAATGCCACGTTCCGCGCGCTGGAGGATCGCGGCCGCGCCTTCGGCTATCCGGTCGATGCCCATCTGCGCCTGTTCAAGGGCGAGCGCGACGCCGAGGACCGCGGCGTGCGCGACGGCGACAATGCCGGCTACGACCGCGCCGTGGAGGTGTTCGTGTATGGCGGGCCCAAGCCGCCGACGCCGCCGGACCCGCCCAGGCCGATCAAGGTCGGATCGACCAACTGGAAGATGTGCATCGACGCGCTGGTGGCCGGCGGCGTGCACGTGGTGGCGGGCGCCACGGTGGAACTGATGCGGCTGACCCTGGTCGATCGCGACCGCAGCGTGAAGCGCCACTTTGCCTATGCCGGCGTCAGCGGTGTCTACGTATCGCCCGTCACCCTGGCGCTGTGGCTGAAGGGCCTGATCAGCTCGGGCCGCGTCTTCGGCCCGGCGGTTTCGATCGGCGGGCTGGGGCCGTTCACGGACTTCACCACGGCCGGGCCGGCGCTGTTCAGCGACTTCGAGGGTGAGGCGCGCGCGCTTTCCAAATCCTCGCTGGGCGGCTGGGTGCCGCACCACGAGGTCGACTTTCGCATCGACAGCGCCAAGCTGAAGGCGAAGAAGGCGACCGTCGTGGGCGGCAAGGTGCACATGCGAACGAAGGTGGGCGCCGCGTTCTCCCTGGCCGGCGGCGCCGGCTACCTGATGCCGATGTAGCGCGCGACGGCCGGCATCGCGCCTTTCGTCAGGCGCGATGCCCACTCACCTCCGCCCCCGCATCGCGCCTGAGCCACAGGCACAGCGGCGCCGCCAGCGCACTTGCCCCCGCCACCACCAGGAAGGCCACCCTGAAATCGCCGGACTCGGGCTGCGCGTGGCCGCCCAGCCGCACCGAGAATTCCAGCGCCGCCGCCCCCATCGCCACGCCCAGGGTCAGCGAAATCTGCTGCACGGTGGAATAAAGGCTGGTGGCCTGGCTCATGCGGCGGGGTTCGATGTCGGCATAGGCCAGCGTGTTGAAGGCGGTGAACTCCAGGCTGCGCAAAAAGCTGCCCAGCAGCAGCACGGCGTAGATCAGCGCCACCGGCGTGCCAGGCGCGAACAGCGCGCAGGCGGCGATGCCCAGCGCGCTGAACAGCGCGTTCACCGCAAGCGTCGTGCGGAAGCCGAAGCGGCGCAGCACCGGGCGCGCGGCCGGCTTCATGGCCAGCGCCCCCAGGCCGTTCACGAAGGTGATGGCGCCGGCCGCGGCGGCACTCAGGCCCAGGCCCAGTTGCAGCGCCATCGGGATCAGGAACGGCATGGCGCCCACGCCCAGCCGGAACAGCGTGCCGGCGGCGACCGCGATGCCGAAGGTGGGAATGCGGAACAGCCGCAGTTCCAGCGCGGGGCGTGCCACGCGGCGCATGTGGAAGCCATAGAGGATGCCGGCCACCACGCCGGTGCCAAGGATCGCCACCTCGACCACGCGATCGACGATGCCGCGGCCGGCGAACTCCACGCCGGCCACGATCCCGGCCACGGCCAGGCCCGCCAGCACCTGGCCCAGCACATCCAGCACCGGGGCTCCGGCGGGCGGTTCATCCGCGATGAAGCGCCACACCAGGGCGGCGCCGACCAGGCCGACCGGCAGGTTGATCATGAAGATCCAGCGCCAGCTGGAGAGCGTGACGATCAGCCCGCCCAGCGGCGGGCCCATCACGGGACCCAGCAGCGCGGGCATGGTGAGCCAGGCCATGGCACTCACCATCTCGTGCTTCGGCGTGGCGCGCAGCAGCAGCAGGCGCCCCACCGGCACCATCATGGCCCCGCCCGCGCCCTGCACCACCCGCGCCGCCACCAGCTGCGCCAAGGATTGCGAGGCGCCGCACAGCAGCGACGCCAGGGTGAACACGAAGATCGCGGCCAGGAACACGCGCTTGGCGCCGAACCGGTCGGCCGCATAGCCGCTGGCCGGGATGAACACGGCGAGCGCCAGCATATAGGCCGTGAGCGCCAGGTTCATGCGCAGCGGGTCGGCGCCGAAATTCTGCGCGATCGTGGGCAGCGCCACGGCGATCACGGCCGAATCCATGTTCTGCATGAACAGCGCGCTGGCGACGATCAGCGCGATGGTGCGGGGGGTGCGGGAGGGAGTCGCCACGGCGCCGATGCTGGCACCGCGCCCAGCGCGGGGCGAGTGGGTGGGTTGCTGATTCCCAGCAACGCCCCGGCGCGCTAGGACTCACGATCACATGACCGGTGTACGACGCCCCGCGGGGTGCCTTGCGAAGGGTGCCGCCGCGCTGATCGCCTGCGCGCTGCTGGCGCCGGCGGTGGCGTGCGCGCAGCAGCCCGTGCTCGTCGGCCCGCGCGTGCAGAATTCCGCCAACGCGGTGGTCAGCCTGCTGGCCTTCTCGGTCGTGCCCGACAGCACCGTGAGCTCGCTGACCATCGACCGCGGGCAGGACAAGGATACCGGCCTGGCGCAGGGCCAGTTCGGCCTGGGCTTCACGGTCGATCCGAGTTTCCCGCTCTATCTCGAGGGCTTCCTGGGCTACGCGCGCTACGACCCGCGCTTCGTGTTCAGCCAGGGCACCCAGGAACGCCGCATTCCCGCCCGCTGGAACAACGTGTCGGCCACGGTGGGTATCGGCTGGGACTTTCCCATCACCGAAACCCTGGTGTTCCGTCCGATCCTGAACGGCGCGATCGGCTACATCGCCAGCGACGCGAGCCTGGCCGCCGACCTGCTGCAATACAGGACCGGCACCGAGCTGGGCTTCCTGGATGGCGGCAACCTGCTGGCCGGCGGCCTGGGCGGGTCGGTGATGCTGGACTACGCGCTGTATCGCCCGAACTACGAGATCGACGTCGAGCTGCGCTACACGCAACTGCGGCTCACCAGCCTGCCGGGCACGTCCGATGGCGTGACCGGTTCGGCCGATGCCATGACGCTGGGCTTGTGGGCGCGGCTGCGCTGGCCTTCGTCGTGGGAGGCGTTCGGGCGGCCGCTGCGCTGGGTGGTGGATTTCTCGCATTCCCAGTTCCTGGGGCCGCAGCGCGGCGCGCTGGGCTTCGATCATCTCAGCAAGCTCGGCGGCGGCATCGAGTTCGACGTGAAGCGCTGGGGCCTGGGGCCCGACTGGTTCGAGCTGCAGCGCATCCGCCTGGTCGCGCGCTACCTGTTCGGCAACAACGTGCAGGGCGGGTCGATCGGCATCGGCATCAGCTTCTGAACGCGACGCGGGCGGGGCCGTTCTGGCACCCACCCGCCCCGCCCAGCCAGGCGTGACCGCGCTACTGGATCAGGATGTTGTCGCCGGTGCCGCCGAGCAGGATGTCCAGGCCCAGGCCGCCGATCAGCACGTCGTCGCCGGCATCGCCGTTCAGCACGTCGTTGCCGTCGCCGCCGATGATCACGTCGTTGCCGTCGCCGCCATTCACCACCAGCGCGATGCCCAGCGCCTCCAGGCCCGAGGCCTCGATCACGTCGTCACCGGCCAGGCCGTTGATCACCAGCCGGTCGCCGGCGCCGAAGTTGAACACCTGCACCTCGGCCGCAAGCCCGAACACCCGCACGCCGGTGGCATCACCGACCACCACGATCACGTCGTCGCCGGCCGTGCCCTGCACGGTCACGGTATCGGCCGCGCCGTCATCACCGCCGCCCGCGCCACCAAGGTTCAGCGATACCTGGGTCACATCGGTGCCGGACAGGTCGCCGACAGTGATGTTGTCGGCGCCGCCCAGCGCGTTGAAGGTGATCTTCTCCACGTCGTTCGTGTCCATCAGCACGTTGGCGATGTTGCGGAACATCAGCGCGCGGCCGCCATTGGCGAAGATTTCCACGTTCTCGGACACGTTGGCGCCGTTGAACAGCATCTCGTCGAAGCCGGCCTGGCCTTCCACCGTGTCGTTGTCGTCGCCGGGATTCCACACGAACACGTCGTCGCCGGCGCCCATCAGGGCGGTGTCGTTGCCGTCGCCGCCGAAGATCAGGTCGTTGCCCGCGCTGCCGACGAACAGGTCGGCACCCAGGCCGCCGTTCATGGTCAGGTTGACCACGCCGGCGTTGAGCGCCGAGGCGTTGATCACGTCGTCGCCGCCCTGGCCGTTGATGGTCAGGCCGTCCAGCGCGCCTTCCACGCGGGTCAGGATCACGTCGGCAGAAAGGCCGGTGACCTGCACCGTGCCGCCGCCCGGCCCGACCGAGCCGGCCAACACGATCTGGTCGGCGCCGTTGGTGCCGTTCACGGTCACGGCGTCGGCCGCGCCGTCGGTGTCCGGCGTGCCCAGCACGGCGCCAAGGTTGATCGCCACCTCGGTCACGTTGGTGCCGGACAGGTCGCCGATGGTGATCGTATCGGGGCCGAGCTTGGCGTTGAGCTCGATCTTCTCGATGCCGTTCAGGTCCATCACCACATTGCCGACATCGCGGACCATCCGCACCCGCCCGCCGTTGGCGCTGATGTCGATCCGCTCGGCAATGTTGGCGCCGTCGAACAGCAGTACGTCGCGGCCCGCCTGGCCCTCGACGGTGTCGTTGCCCTCGCCTGGTGCCCAGGTGGCGATGTCGTCGCCGGCCCCCAGCAGCATGAAATCGTCGCCGCGGCCGCCGATGATGAAGTCGTCGCCCACGCCGCCGATCAGCGTGTCGTTGCCCTGGCCGCCGATGATGAAGTCATCGCCCGCGCCGCCATCGATCACCAGCTTGGCGTTGTCCGCCGTGACCGACGATGCGGTGATGCTGTCGTCGCCGCCCAGCCCGTTCACGATCAGCGTGTCGTTGCCGGATTCCGTGTCGGCGACGAAGACGGCGGCCGTGAGGCCGATCACCGCCAGGTCGCCCGCGGTGCCCAGCACGCTGATGAAGTCCGCGCCGTTGGTGGCGTTCACCGTCACGGTGTCGGCGGCACCGTCGCCGGCGACGCCGCCGATGGTGCCGGACAGGTTCACGTTCACCCCCTGCACGTCGGTGCCGGTCATGTCGTTGATCGTGATCGTGTCGGTGCCGCCCAGCGCGTTCACCGTGACCTGCTCGACGCTGTTAAGGTCCATGGTGATGTTGGCGACGTTGCGGGTGAACAAGGCCCGCCCGCCATTGACGGACAGCGCCATGATCTCGTTCGCGGCCGAGCCGTTGAACAGCATGGTGTCGAAGCCATCCTGGCCTTCCACCACATCGCTGCCGTCGCCCGGATCCCACTGGAAGGTGTCGCTGCCGGCGCCCAGCAGCGCCACGTCGTCGCCCTGGTTGCCGTCGATGAAGTCGTCGCCGTCGCCGCCCAGCAGCAGGTCGTTGCCGTTGCCGCCGCGGATCGTGTCGTTGCCCGACCCGCCATCGACCGTCAGGCGGGCCAGTGCGGCCAGGTTGCCGGTGGCGCTGAACGTGTCGTCGCCGCCATTCATGTTCACCACCACGTTCTCGGTGGTGCCGATGTCCACGAAGAACGGCGCCGGATCGATCCGGTCCAGCCGCACCCGCACGCCGTTGGCGGCCAGGGTGAACTGCTCGGCGCCGTTGCCGCCGTTGGTCTCGGCGGTGTCGTTGCCATCGCCGCCTTCCATCAGGTCATCATCGTCGCCGGGGTTCCAGATCATGCGGTCGTCGCCGGCTTCGCCGAACATCTGGTCGTTGCCGTCGCCGCCGGTCAGCACGTCGTTGCCGGCGCCGCCGAACAGGCTATCGACCCCGCCCTTGCCGTTCAGCACGTCGTTGCCGTCCTGGCCGAACAGCTGATCGGCGCCGGAACCGCCGGTGACCGTGTCGTTGCCGCCGCCGGCGAAAATGCTCGCCTTGGGCAGGGCGCCGTTCGCCTCGTTGATGGTGATCGTGTCGTTGCCGCCCTGGCCGAAAATCTGAATCTGGCTGGTGTTGGCGACGGTGGACACCCCCCCCTTGATGGCGACCGCGCCGCCGTTCACCAGGATCCTTCCGGCCGCGTCGCGGCTGATCTCGATGGCGTTGTCGAACGCGTCGCCGAACACGAACAACCGGCCGCCGGCGCCCGTGGTGAAGCTTGCTGTCACAGCCATGGAAGATCCTCCGTGATGGGTCAGTCCAACATCCGCCCCGGCTGTTTCAGCACGGTGCCGCGGGAGCCTTGCCTGCGTTTCACGTGTTTCACGGTTCCCCCGGACACACACAGCGCAGCCCCGCGCAGCGGGCATGCCACCGTGATCGCTAGGCAAGTGTCGGTGCGCGCGGTAGCGATGGCGCATGGCCGTGAGCGAATGGCTGAACGCGATCGACCCGCTGCCGCGCACCGTGCGCATCGGCGTCACCGGCCTGGCGCGCGCCGGCAAAACGAGTTTCCTGGCCTCGGTCGCGGCCAATTTGCTGGCGGCGGGGGCCGGCCTGCCGGCGCTGCCCGCGTTGTCGGCGCGCCTGGCCGGCCGGCATTTCCGCGCGCGCCTGTCGCCGTCCCGCGCCGAGACCCTGCCGCGCTTCGCCTTGCAGCCGCACCTGGCGGCCCTGGCCGCCGACCCGCCGCGCTGGCCCGCGCGCACCGAGGCGGTGGCGCTGCTGTCCATCGCACTGGAGATCGGCCGCGGCGGCCTGGCCGAATACCTGCCGGCGCGCAGCGTGACGCTGGAGTTCCTGGACTACCCCGGCGAGTGGCTGCTGGACCTGCCGCTGCTCGACCAGGATTTCCAGGCCTTCTCGCACGCCATGCTGGCACGGCTGGCGCCGCACGACGCAGCCCGAAAATTCCGCGACTTCCAGGCAGGCGTGGCCCAGGCCTCGGCCGATGAGCGCCTGGCCGAGGCGGGGCACGCGCTGTATCGCGACGCGCTGCAGGCGCTGCGCGCGCAGGGCCTGGTATGGCTGCAGCCCGGCCGTTTCCTGATGCCGCCGCCCGGCCCCACGCCGCCCTGGATGGCGTTCTTCCCGCTGCCCGGCGAAAGCCCGCTCGCGCGCCTGCTGGCCCAGCGCTTTGACGCCTATCGCGAGGCGGTGCGCCGCGACCTCTCCGGCCCGCATTTCGGCCGCATCGACCGCCTGGTGGTGCTGGCCGACGTGCTGTCCGCGCTGCACGACGGCGCCGGGGCGTGGCACGACACGCGCCAGGCGTTGTCGGCGGTTGCCTTGTCGTTGCGCGCGGAATGGTGGCGGCGCATTCCCGGCCTCGACCTGATCTTCGGCGCCGGCATCTCGCGCGTGGCCTTCGCCGCGACCAAGGCCGACCACGTCGCCGACCGCCAGCGCCGCAACCTGGCCGCCCTGGTGCAGTCACTCACCACGCTGCCCGATGCCGACGTGGCATCGCGCGCCTTCGCCATCGCCGCGGTGCGCTGCACCGAGGATTTCGTGTGGACGCTGGAAGGCCGTCCGGTCTCCGCCGTGCGCGGGCGCGTGCTGGGGCAGGGGGTGATGACCCGGAGCTACCCCGGCGAGGTGCCCGACCGCCCGCCCGACGACGGCTTCTGGCAGCATCCCTTCCTGGCGCTGCCGATATTTGAACCTCCCGTGTTGCCCGATGCAGGACGGTCGGGCGTTCCCCATCTGGAGCTGGACGCCCTGCTGGCCTTCCTGCTGGAGGATTTCTGGTGACCGTCGATCAGGTGAACGCGCCGCCCGCCTCTGCCATGCCGCGCCCGCGCATCGAGGCGGAGACACTGCCGGCGCCGCGGCTTGTGCAGGCAGCGGGTGTTGCCGTGCCCGGCGCGCCCCGGCGGCTGGCGCCGCTGGCCATGGCCGGGCTTGGCGTGGTGGGCCTGGTGTTCGGGCTCGCGCTGCTGGATGCCGGCAACTTCGTGGTGGCGCAGTTCGATCGCGCGGCCTGGCTGGGCTGGCTGACGCTTTGCATGGCGGGCGCGGGCTTCGGCGCGATCGTCTGGGGCATCTGGCGCGAGATCGCGGGGCTGCGCGCCTTGTCCCGCGTGGACGACCTGCGCCGCGTGCTGGCCGGCGCGGACCTGGCCGGCGCGCGCCAGGCCGCGCGGCGCTGGGCCGCCGGCACCGATTGCGGCGCCGAGCTTGCGCGCGCGATCGACGCCGCCCCCGATGCCGACAGCCTGGCCGCGCTGCTGCGGGATGGGCCGGTCGCTTCCCTTGCCACGCGGGCCGAGGCGTTGGGGCGTCAGGCCGCGGTCGATGCCTTTGCCGCCACCGCCATCAGCCCCTCGCCCGCGCTGGATGCCGCGCTGGTGGCCTGGCGCGGCGTGCGCCTGACCCGCCAGGTGGCGGCGCTGTACGGGTTGCGGCCCGGCCTGTTTGGCACGCTGGCGCTGGTGCGCCGCACGCTGGTCTCGGCCGCCGCGGTGGCGGCCACCGACATGGCCAGCGAGGCGGTGGCGCGCGCCGTGCTGAGCAACCCCGTGCTGAAGCATGTCGGCGGCGAGGTGGCCGGCGCCGGCATTGCGGCGCGCCGCATGATCCTGCTGGCGCGCGCGGCCAGTGCGGCGTGTTCACCGGTCGCCTGACGCGTCAACGAAAAGGCGCGCCGGCAAGGCTGCCGGCGCGCCCAATGCAGGCGATCGGGTCAGCGCTCAGGCGCGGCGGCGGCGCACCAGCCCCAGGCCCAGCAGGCCGGCGCCAAGCAGCGCCAGCGTGGCGGGTTCCGGCACGCCCACCGGCGGATCGCCGCCGATCATGTAGACCTGGTCGATCACCACGTCCTTGGCGGGGAACCCAGCCGTGTTGAACACGAACTCCACCAGGTAGCTGCCGGCGGCCAGGTTGAGGCCGCTGCTGGCGAAGGTCTGCCAGGTGGTGACCGGGCCGGTCGAAACCGCGTAGTTCGCCAGCACGACCGAGGCGATCACGCCCGAGAAGGTCGCGTCGATGATGTTGGCGTAGCCGTTGGCCGGCGCATAGGCGCTGAAGCCGATCTGGTAGGTGCCCGCGGCGATCGGCCCGACCAGCTGCGACAGCGACTGGTTGGTGGCGAGGTCGCTGACGAAATAGGCTGCGCGCTCACCCACCGCATCGGGCGAGTTGGTCGGCGCGTTGTTCTGCGGCACTGCCTCGCCGAAGGCCCCGGTGGGGTAGGGTGCGGCCTGGTTGTAGAAGATCGCGGCGGGCGGGAAGCCCTGCGCATCGGTGCCGCCGATGGTCCAGCCGGTCAGGCCGTTCTCGAAGCTGCCGTTGGTGACAAGGTTGGCGGCCAGCGCGGGCGCTGCCAGCGCGGTGATGGCGGCAGCGGCGGTGGCAAGCATCAGGCGTTGCATCGTCAGTGGCTCCCCCAGGCGTTATGAGAGCCAGAACGCAATTCGCGTGCCGCGCAAGTGAGAGCTTCAATTTCAAGAGCTTGCTTCGGCCAGGTGGGGATCGCGGTGGCGGCCTGTCAAATATCCCGACAGGCCGCCAGCGATACCCGCAGGCTCAGGCCCGCATGGTCAGGCCCGCATGCTCAGGTGTGTCCACCGACCTGGAGAATCTTCACCACCTGGGTGTTGTCGTTGATCTCGAATGTCACGCGCTTGCCCTGCGACATGCGGATCTGGCCCTGGCGGATCTTGGTGTTGGCGAACTCCTTGTAGTCGGTATCGCCGGCATCCTTGGCCGCGTCCTTCGGGTGCTTGCCGGAGCGCACCGCGTTCATGAAGGTGTTGAGCTTCAGCTGCTCGGCGGTCGTCAGCGGCACGCTGGGGGTCACGCCGTTCTTGTCGAGCGTCCAGGGCATCGGGTCCTCCTTGCGATCGGGGGCGCAATTTCGCACCGTGCGCGCAACGGGGGCAACCGCCAGACGGTAATCGTTCTGACTGTGCAGCGGCAAGGCAAGCGCCCCTCACCCTGTCCGCACCCCTCGGGAGAGGGGACCCTGAGACGGATAGAGCCGTACGGTTCCCTCTCCCGAGGGGTGCGGACAGGGTGAGGGGCGCTTCGCGGTTTCCAGTCAGCGCGACAATGGTCTAGGCAGCGCCGACGCGGGCGCGCACTTCCGCCTCGCCCAAGGCCGCCAGCACGTCGAACAGCGGCGGGCTGGCGGTGCTGCCGGTGACCAGGGCCCGCAGCGGCTGCGCCACCTGCCCAAGCTTGCGGCCCTGCGCCTCGGCGTAGCGGCGCGTCGCCGCTTCCAGCGTGGCGGCGTCCCAGGCGGTGAAGGTGGCCAGCAGGGCGCGCGCATCCTGCCGCGCCGCATCGGTCAGCAGTGCGGCGGCCTTCGGTTCCAGCGACGGGGGCGCGCCTTCGGTGGTGCAGAACAGCGCGGCATCGGCCAGTTCCTCCAGCGTGCGCGCGCGCTCCTTCAGGCCCTGGATCAGCGCCGTGATGCGCGCCCGCGCCGTCTCAGTCAGCGCCACGCCGCGCTTCTGAAGCCGCGCAAACACCTCCGGCAGCAGCCGTGCGTTGTCCGCCTGGCGCAGATACACGGCATTGAGGTGCAGCAGCTTCGCATAGTCCATGCGCGCCGCCCCGCGCCCGACATCCGCCAGGTCGAACAGTTTCACCGCCTCGTCCATGGCGATCAGCTCGATGTCGCCGCGGCCCCAGCCCAGGCGCAGCAGGTAGTTCGCCACCGCTTCGGGAAGGTACCCCTGGTCGCGGAAGTCCAGCACCGAAACCGCGCCATGCCGCTTGGACAGTTTTGCGCCATCCTCGCCATGGATCAGTGGGATATGCGCGAAGCGCGGCGGCGCCCATGCCATGGCGCGATAGACCATCAGCTGGCGGAAGGTGTTGGTCAGGTGGTCGTCGCCCCGGATCACATGCGTGATCGCCATGTCGTGGTCATCGACCACCACGGCATGCAGGTAGGTGGGCGTGCCGTCGGAGCGCAGGATGATCATGTCGTCGAGCTCGGTGTTGCGCACCCGCACCGCGCCCTGCACCAGGTCTTCGACCACCGTCTCGCCATCGCGCGGCGCCTTGATGCGGATCGCGGGCTTCAGGCCCGCCGGCGCAGTGTTGGGGTCGCGGTCGCGCCAGGTGCCGTCGTAGCGCGGCGGGCGCTTCTCGGCGGTGGCCCTGGCGCGCATCGCCGCCAGCTCGTCGGGCGTGTCGAACGCCAGGTAGGCCTCGCCGCGCGCCAGCAATGCCTCGGCCACTTCGCGATGCCGGCCCTCGCGTGCGGTCTGGCGCACGGTCTGGTCGTCGTGCGCCAGGCCAAGCCAGTCCAGGCTTTCAAGAATCTGCGCGATCGCCGCATCGGTGCTGCGTTCGCGGTCGGTGTCCTCGATGCGCAGCAGGAACTTGCCGCCGTGGTGGCGGGCGAACAGCCAGTTGAACAGGGCCGTGCGGGCACCGCCGATATGCAGGTAGCCGGTGGGCGACGGGGCAAAGCGAACGACGACACTCATGCCGCCGCCCTTAGCACGCAACGCCTATAGCGTCTTGAGGAACGCGATCATCTGCCGGCGCTCGGCATCGGTGAAGCCGGTGCCGTACAGGTGCCCGCCATTGCCGTTGCCCGGCAGGCGCGTGTCGAACACGAAGCGGCCCATGCCGGCCTGCCACAGGAAGCCCAGGTTCGCCTCGTCGATCACGCGGCTGCCGACCTCAAAAGTCTCCGGCCGTTCGGCGGGCGGCTGCAGCAGATGCCAGATGGTCGGCACCGAGCCGTTGTGCAGGAACGGCCCCGTGGCCCAGATGCCGTTCAGCGGCCCCGCCTTGTAGGCACCGCCGCCGCCCGCCTCGGGTGCGGCGGGGCTGAACAGCGTGCCCTCGGCGCCCGCAAGGGCCGCGGCCGCACTCTCGCTGCGGCCCGGCATGGGGAAGCTGATGCCTGGCCCGTCGGGCGTGGCAGGCGGCGCATACGGGCTGCCGCCCGCCGGTGCCGGCGGCAGGCCGCGCCATGACTGGCCGTTCAGGATCACGCGCGCCACCAGCTTCGACAGGTATTCGCTGGCGCTGTCCTCGGCCGCGAAGCGCCCGGCCAGGTTCAGCGGCAGCACCTGGATGCCCTGCAGCAGGCTGGTATCGACGCGCCGGTCGCGGATGTTGGTGGCGGTCAGCGGGTCGGTGCCGACCGCGCCCAGCGGCACGATCGCCACCTTGAAGCGGCCGGGCATGTAGCGGCCATTCGCATCGCGGCGGTTCTCGTGGCAGGCGGCGCAGGCCTGCGCGTACAGCGCGCGGCCGGCGGCAACGTCGTCGGCGTTGGGCGGCGTGCCGACCCAGGGCGGCGGCTGCAACTGGGCCACATGCCATTCGGCGCGGAGCAGCTCCATGGCGTGCACGCTGCCTGCGAAGCGGCGGCTTTCCGGCGCGGCCCGGTCGGCCAGGTCGGGCATGCTGGCGAACACGCCGACCACCTGGCCGGCATTGCGCCCCAGCCGCTTGAAGGCCGAGACGTTCGGCACCATGCCCGGCCACTGGATCCAGTTCTGGTTGTGCGTGGTCCACAGGAACGGAAAGCTCACCGGCGCGGTCGGTGGCCGGCTGTTCGCGGGCAGATCAAGGTTGATGGCGGCGGCGCGGTTGAAGATCATGCCGAAGGCATCGGCGCGCGCCGGCCCCCACGGCACGGGGCTGCGGCTGCTGTCCACGAACGAAGCGAAGCGCGCGCTGAAGGCCGCGAACTCGATGCGCAACTGCCGCGGGTCGGCGCCGGTGGTGGCGGAAACCCGGCCCACGAAGCGGGCGAATTTCTCGCCATCCGCCAGCGTGGCGCGCATCGCGGCGTCCAGCTCCTGCAGCAGGCCTTGCAGGTCGGTGTCGGAAGGCCCGCCGTCGATCTGATAGGTGTTGCCGGCCACGATCACCTGGTTGGTGTGGCAGGCGGCGCAGTTCAGCCCCAGCCACATGCCGCGGCGATCCACGTCGATCGCGAAGCCCACCGGCAGCCCGTCGATGCCGCCGGGATTGGGCAGGTAGCCGAAGCGGGCCAGGCCGTCGGCGCGGAACAGGGCGGTGCTGTCGGGGCGTTCCAGCGCGCGGAACCAGCCATAGGGCAGCAATTGCGAGCCCTGGGTGAAGCTGTACATCCAGGCGCGCGTGCCGGCGCTCCAGCCCTGGCTGCCGGGCACGCGGCGCACGGTCTGCGCCTGGCTGGCGCCGATCGCCAGCAGCAGGGCCAGTGCCGCGAGCAGGCTGCGCAACGCCAGGCGCGATGATGATGGCCGCGATTTCGGGGGCACGGGGACGCTCCTCGGTGTTGGACCTGTTGTGCAACGATTATGCACGCCAATGTGTTCGGGGCGAAGTGTTCCGCGCGGGCCCCGTTAACCAATCCGCGAACGGACCCGCTAGATTGCCGGCATGGTTGCGGCCGCCTTGCGCGCGATGGTTTGGCCCCGGTTCGGGCCCCGGTTCGGCGCGCCGCGCATGGCGTGGCTGGCAGGGCTGGGCACGCTGCTGCGCCACGAGCAGCTTCAGTTGCCGCTGTGGCTGCCGGTGGCGCTGGGCGGCGGCGTGGTGGCCTATTTCGTGCCGCTGGCCGAGCCGCCGGCCTGGCTGGGCGCTGCCCTGCTGGGCCTTGCCGCCGTGCTGCTGGCGCTGTGCTGGCGCGCCCCGCAATTGCGCCTGCCCGCTGGCCTGGTGCTGGCCGCTGCATTGGGCTTTGCCGATATCCAGCACCGCGCCGCCAGCGCGCCACCGGTGCCCGAGCTTTCTTCCCGCGCGGTGCTGCTGGATGCCCGGGTCGTCGCGGTGGAGCCGCTGCCCGAAGGCCGGCGCCTGGTGCTGGAGGGTGCCGCGTGGGACGGCCAGGCACCGCTGGCCCGCACCATCCGGCTGCGCTTGCGGGCAAACGATGCGACGCCGGTGGCCGCCGGCGACCGCATCACGGTGCGGGCCTTGCTGCGCCCGCCGGCCGCACCGGCCGAGCCGGGCGCCTTCGATTTCCAGCGCGCCGCCTTCTTCGCCGGCCAGGCCGGCAGCGGCTTCGCGCTGGCGCCGGTGCAGGTGACGCAGCACGAAGCGGCCCCCGATACCTGGATCGCCGCGTTGCGCGGCAGCATCATCGCGCGCGTGCGCGCAGCACAGCCGGCGGCCGAAAGCGCCGTCAGCGTGGCGCTGCTGGCCGGGCCGCAGACCGCCATCGGCCAGGCCGACGCGCAGGCCATGCGCGATTCGGGCCTGGCGCATCTGCTGTCGGTCAGCGGCCTGCACATCGCCATCGTCATGGGCGTGACCTATGCGTCGCTGCGGTTCCTGCTGGCGCTGTGGCCGGCGCTGGCGCTGCGGCTGCCGGTGAAGCAGCTGGCGCTGGTGTCCGGCCTGGCCGCCGGCGGCTTCTACATGCTGCTGACCGGCACCGAGGTGCCGATGCAGCGCAGCTTCGGCATGGCGGCGCTGGTGACGCTGGCGGTGCTGGCGGGGCGCAATCCGATCAGCCTGCGCACCCTGGCGCTGGCCGCAGGCGCCATCCTGCTGCTGCTGCCGCACGCCCTGGTCGGCGCCAGCTTCCAGATGAGCTTTGCCGCCGTGCTGGCACTGATCGCGGGGTTCGAAGCGCTGCGCCCCTGGCTGCTGCGCGCCCGCCGCGACGACGGGGTGCTGCGCAAGCTGCTGCTGGCCACGCTGGCGCTGCTGCTGACCAGCACGCTGGCCGGCATCGCGACCGCGCCCTTCGCGCTGTACCATTTCCAGCGCGCCAGCCTGTATGGCGTGCTGGCCAACGCCGTGGCGGTGCCGCTGACCAGCTTCTTCGTCATGCCGCTTGGCATGCTGGCACTGCTGCTGATGCCGCTGGGCCTGGATTTCCTGGCGCTGGTGCCCATGGGCTGGGGCGTGGCCGGCGTGCTGTGGGTGGCGCATGCGGTGGCCAACCTGCCGGCCGCGGCGCTGGCGCTGCCGGCCATGCCGCAATGGGGGCTGTGGCTGTGCGTGGCCGGCCTGCTGTGGATGGGGTTGTGGCGCACCTGGCTGCGCTGGCTGGGCGCGCCGCTGTTCGCGCTGGGCATGGTGTCGCCCGCCTGGCACGTGCCGCCCGATGTGCTGGTCAGCGGCGATGCGCGGGTGATCGCGGTGCGCCACCAGGGTGCCGTGCACGTGCTGCGCGGCAGTGGCGGCAACGGCTTCGTGCTGGACACCTGGCGCCGCCGCGCCGGCGAACCGGAGATCGTGCCCATGCACTGCGCGCCCCCTTTCTGCGTGCTGGACCAGGTCGCCGTGGTGCCGGCGGGGCCGCTGCCGCCGGGCGCCTGCGGCGCGGCCCCCCTGCTGGTCAGCCCCGAGCCGCTGCGCCGCTTCTGCCGGCAGTCACTGACCATCGACCGCTTCGACGTGTGGCGGAACGGCCCGCACGCGGTGTGGTTCACCGCAGACGGGCCGGTGATGTTGAGTGACCGCGCCGCGCGCGGCGCGCGCCCCTGGGTGCCGCCGCGCCCCCGCTCGCGCGGCAGCGACCCGCCGGCGCAGACCGAATAACGCTACCCGATCAGGCTCCACGGCGCCGAGGTATCCAGCACCGGATCGGCGGCGAGATACGTGGTACCCGAAACCGTGGCGCCGCCGCTGACGATCTGGCCGGACCCCAGCCCGTACACGTCGTTGTTGGTGACGCTGGCGGTGACGCCGGTGGCCTGGTTCAGCAGCAGCCGGGAACTGCCCGATGCCATGTGGTTCACCACCACATTGTCGTCGATCACCAGGCTTGATCCCGCATAGGCCGTGCCCTCGCCGCCGAAATGGATGATCGACGGGTTCTGGCCGAGTGCCCCCTGTTCGATGATGTTGCCGCGGATCACGCCCACGCCGCCATTCGGCAGGTCGATGCTGTAGCTGCCGGTGCCGTCCGCCTGGTCGTAGATGCGGTTGTTGACGATGGTGTTCTCGCGCGCGCGGCTTTTGATCTCGTGGCCCACATTGGCGCTGTGGAAGAAGCTGTCGGTGACGGTCAGCTTCGCGATGTCGCCGACATAAAGGTTGTGCGTGTAGCCGTCGCCCCTGCCGTTGTTCCAGAACTCGCTGTTGTCGATGCTGATGCTGCCGCCGGCCACCGGGTTGCCCAGGATGCCGTTCTGGTTGTCGTGGAAATAGCTGTTCCTGATGGTCAGCGCGCCGCCCTGATAGCGGATGCCCGCGCCGTTCTGGTCGGCCACCGTGGCGCCCGAGAATTCCAGCCCGTCGATCGTGATGTCGGTGTTGGTGACCAGGATGCCCTTGCCGTTGCCGATCAGCCCCGTGGCCGTGAAATGCGCGAGGCCACCCACGCCGACCAGCGTGATCTTGGTGTTGATGGTGGCGAAGTCGTTCACATAGGTGCCGGCATCGATGCCGATCACGTCGCCATCGCGCGATGCGGCGACCGCGGCGGCCAGGGTGCTGAACTGCTTGCCCGCGCCCACGGTGATGGTGGGCGTGGGACCGCCCGCCACGTCGGTGATGCCGGTCACCGTCACGCTGATCGTGCCGGTGGTGGTGGCGGTGCCGTCCGACACGCCATAGCTGATCGTATCGACCTGGCTTTGCCCGGCGTTCAGCGCCTGGGCGCTGGCTGAGGGCGTGTAGCGCAGGCTGCCGCCTTCGATGCTGACCGTGCCGAACTGCGCGCTGGCGCTGGTGAGCGATAGCGGGTTGCCATCGGGGTCGGTGGCATTGGCCAGCGCCGGCAGCTTCACGCCCGCCTGGTCCTCGGTGACGGTCGCGCTGCTGGCGGTCACCACCGGCGCGCGGTTGGCCACCAGCGACTGCACGCTGCCGTCGGCGAAGCGGAGTTGCTCCACGTTGCGCAAGATGTCCGTGCCATCATTGCCGTCGGCCAGGTTGATGTCGCGCACCGTGGTCACGCCGTTCGCGGTGGTGATGCTGTAGCCGGATTTCAGCCCGCGCAGCACGAAGGTGTCTGTCCCGGTGCCGCCATCCACCGTGTCGGCGCTGCCCCAGCCGGTGATGGTGTCGTGGCCCGCGCCGGTGCTGATGCTGGTGGTCGTCCAGTTGCCCGAATATGCGCCGCCGACATGGTTCGTGGCCGACCCGCGCAGCACCACCACGTCGTCGCCACCGCCGGTGGCGATGCTGAAGCGGTTGTCGCTGCCGGCCATGTTGCTGTCGATGCCGACCGTCAGCGTGTCGTTGCCGTTGCCCAGTGCCACGTTGCCGCGCTTGGCACCCTCGATGGTGATGGCGCGCGAAAGCGTATCGGCCAGCTGCACATCGACATCGACCCAGTTCGCCAGCGTGAGTGTCGTGCCCCCGAAGCTGGTGAGCTGGAAATTCTTGATCGTGTTCCAGGCGGCGTTGAGCGTCACGGCCAGCGCCTGGCCGCCGGTCCAGTCGAAGGTCACCAGCGGCGTGGCCGCGGCGCTGTCACTGCCCAGCGTGCCGCCGGATTCCGCGAAGGTCGCGCGGCGCAGCACTGCATCGCCGGCCGCGCTGTCGAAGCTGAAGCCGCTGCCGGCGGGGGAAGTTGCCGTGCGCAGCGCGCTGCCGGGCGCGGTGAAGCCGATGCCGGTAGCAAACTGCGACCAGGCTGCATCATAGGGGGTGGTGGGGGTGCTGCTGCGCATGCCGCGCGCCAGGTCGAAGGCAACAAGGGTCATTGGGATTGGTTCCGCTGCTGGGTCTTTGGGCACGTGCTGGCATCGCGCAGGGCGATGTGCACGACCGAAGGTTGTTCAAGCCTTTATTGCGCGCATACCGGGGTGGTCGCGCGTCAACGGCGATGATGGGAAAAGTCTGAGGTTGGTGAGCGACTTACAAGGAGGAGCGGGCGGATCGCACCGTGGGAGGATGCAACCTTGGATTGTGAACGCTCAAACTCGTCAGGCGTTCCCCGCTGCGCTCACGATTTCCGGTACGCGCCGGTCAACTGCCCCGATAGGTCGCATAGGCGAAGGGCGTGACCTGCAGCGGCACGTGGTAGTGCGCCGCCGCGTCGTGCAGCCCCACCCGCACCGGCACCACATCCAGGAAGGGCGGTTCCGGGCAGCGCCCATCGCGCCGGAAATAGGCCGCAACGTGGAAGCGCAGCTCATAGGTGCCGGGCACGAATTGTTCCGGCGGCAGCAGGGGCGGCGCGCGGCCATCCGTGTCGGTGACGATATCGGCGATCGCCGCCGCATCGGGTGCCAGGCGGTGCAGTTCCACGCGCATGCCGGCACCGGGCTTGCCGAGGCCGGTGTCGAGCACATGCAGGCTGAGGATGCTGGCGGCCATGTGCGTCGTTCCTAGACCCGTGCCACGTCGTGATAGGTGACGCCGGCCAGGGTCGGGCCGTGCCGGCGCAGGTGGCGCTGCACCGCGTCCAGCAGCTCGCGGTCGGTGAACACGTCGCGCAATGCCTCGAAGTCGAGCACCGCGCGGTCGATCGCCACCACCGTGGTGGCGGCCTCGATGCTGGCGCTGTCGATCATGGGGGCCACCTGGGGCGGGGGGGCGGCCTCGGGCGGCGGTGCCGCCTGCTCGATCGCCACCAGGCGGGCATCGGTCAGCCGGTGCTGCAGTTCGCGCAGTGCCTCGTCCAGCGGCGCGATGACGGATTTGAAGAAAGCCTCCACGTGCCTGCCGGCCGCAAGGAAGGGCTGCTTGTCGTCCTGGCGGGTGCGGTCGGCGGCGCTGCGCAGGGCGCGCAACAGCACGGCGAATTTCTGCGCTCGCGCCACGGCATCCGGCGTCGCCAGCGGATCGGGCACGCGCACCATGGCCGCCAGCAGCGCATCGCGCCGCGCCAGCAGGTCGGCATGGCGCTCCGGCAGCACCGCGGCCAGCTCGGCGTCGTCCAGCGAGGCCCAGTTGTGGCCTGCGGCATTTTGCGACATGCGGGGCGCCATGCGGGCGTGACGATGCGGGGGGGCAGCGCATCGGGTCAATGCCGCGGGCGCGGGCAGGCGTGCGGCGCACTCACCCAGGCGTGAAGCGCCGGCTGGGGTGATCGGCCGGCCGATCGTGTAGCGTGGCCGCATGAAACGCCGCCATCTGCTTGCCGCCGCGCTCGCCGCACCCGCGCTGACCCCATCTTCGCTGGCCCGCGCGCAACCGCCCATCGTCGCCGGCGTGCCCCCCACCCCTGGTGCCCGCGTGCAGCCGGTGCTGGATGGGCTGGAGAACCCCTGGTCGATCGCCTGGCTGCCGGACGGCACCGCACTGGTCACCGAGCGTCCCGGGCGGCTGCGCCGCATCGCCGATGGCGTGCTGGACCCCCGCCCGATCGACGGCGTGCCGACGGTGCTGGCGCTGGGGCAGGGCGGCCTGCTGGACGTGGCGCTGGATCCCGAGTTCGCGGCAAACCGGCTGATCTATCTCAGCCACGCCGCCGGCACGCGCGAGGCGAACCGCACCACCGTCACGCGCGCGCGCTTCGATGGCACGCGGCTTTCCGACCAGCGCGCGATCTTCGAGGTGACACCGGTGAAATCGGGCGGCGCCCATTTCGGCAGCCGCCTGCTGTTCCTGCCGGATGGGTCGCTGCTGGTCAGCGTGGGCGATGGCGGCAATCCGCCGGCATCGATCAACGGCCAGCTTTCCCGGCTGCAGGCGCAGGACGTGGCCAGCGAGATCGGCAAGCTGGTGCGCATCGACCGCGAGGGCCGGCCGCTGCCGGGCGCCCCGTTCGCTGCCAACCCGAAACTGTTCTCGATCGGGCATCGCAACATACAGGGCCTGGCCTGGGATGCCGCCAGGCGGAAAATCTGGGCGACGGAACACGGCAGCCAGGGCGGCGACGAACTGAACGCGCCGGAGCCTGGCCGCAACTATGGCTGGCCGCTGGCCACGCACTCCGTGGAGTACGGCAGCGGTGCGGCGATCTCGCCGCACCGGTCGCTGCCGGGCATGGTCGATCCGCTGGTGGTGTGGACGCCGGTGATCGCAGCGTCCGGCCTAGCGGTCTGGCAGGGCGACGTGTTTGCGGGCGGCCTGCGCGATGGCGGCATTCGCCGCGTGCGGCTGGATGCCGCGGGCGCGGTCATCGGCCAGGACCGCATCGCGGTGGGCGAGCGCGTGCGCGATGTGCGCGTGGGGCCGGATGGTGGGCTTTACGCGCTGACCGACACGCGCAACGGCAGCCTGGTGCGCATCAGCCTAGGCTGAGCGCGTGCGCCGCACCGCGTCCTGCCACGCCGCGTACAGCGCATCCCGCGGTCCGGCCGCCATGGCCGGCACGAAGCGGCGCTGCAGCTTCCAGCGCGAAGCCCACGCGGCGGGCGCGGGGCACAGCCCGGCCTGCAGCCCGGCCAGATAGGCAGCGCCCAGCGCGGTGGTTTCGGCCACCTCGGGCCGATCGACCGGGGCGCCCAGGATGTCGGCCAGGAACTGCATGGTCCAGTCGCTCGCCGTCATGCCGCCATCGACGCGCAGCACGGTCTCGGCCGCCGCGCCCCAGTCGTTGCGCATGGCCGCGATCAGGTCGCGCGTCTGGAAGCCCACGCTTTGCAGCGCGGCGCGGGCCAGTTCCTTGGGCCCCGTGGCGCGGGTCAGCCCGAACAGCGCGCCCCGTGCCTCGGCATCCCAATAGGGCGCGCCCAGGCCGGTGAAGGCCGGCACCAGGATCACCTGCTGTGCTACGTCGGCCTGGTCGGCCAGCAGTGCGGTTTCGGATGCGGTGGCGATCACGCCAAGCCCATCGCGCAGCCACTGCACGGCAGCACCCGCGACAAAGATGGCGCCCTCCAGCGCATAGGTGCGGCGGCCTTCGAGCTGGTAGGCGATGGTGGTCAGCAGGCGCGCCCGCGACACCACCGGCGCATCGCCGGTGTTGAGCAAGGCAAAGCACCCGGTGCCGTAGGTCGATTTCATCATGCCGGGGGAAAAACACGCCTGGCCCACGGTGGCCGCCTGCTGGTCGCCGGCAATGCCGCGCACCGCCACCGCGCCGCCCAGATGCGCGGCCCCCGTGGTGCCGAATTCGGCGGCGCTGTCCATGATCTCGGGCAGCATCGTCCGGGGCACGCGGAACAGGGCCAGCAGTTCCGGATCCCACTGGCCGCTTCGGATATCCACCAGCATGGTGCGCGCGGCGTTGGTCGCATCCGTGGCATGCACGCGCCCATCCGTGAGGCGCCACAGCAGGAAGCTGTCCACCGTGCCGAAGGCGAGCCCACCCGCCTCGGCCCGCGCCCGGGCACCCGGCACGTGGTCGAGGATCCAGGCCAGCTTGGTGGCCGAGAAATAGGGGTCGAGCAGCAGGCCGGTGCGCGCCGTCACCAGCGCCTCGTGGCCCGCGTCGCGGAGTGCCGCGCAGGCATCGGCGGTGCGGCGGTCCTGCCAGACGATGGCGTTGTGGATGGCGCGCCCGGTGGCGCGGTCCCACACCACGGTCGTCTCGCGCTGGTTGGTGATGCCGATGCCGGCCAGGTTGCGCGGCGCCAGGTGCGCGCGCGATAGCGCCTCGCGCATGGTGGCGACCGAGCTGCGCCACAGATCCTCCGGGTCGTGCTCGACCCAGCCGGAGTTCGGGAAGTGCTGCGGGAATTCCTGCTGCGCGCTGGCGATGGGATGCAGCGTGGCATCGAACACGATGGCGCGCGTGCTGGTGGTGCCCTGGTCGAGTGCCAGAATATGCGTCATGCCGGATCCCGGAAAAAATCCGGCGGAGGGGCACGCCCCTCCGCCGGGGCAGCGATCAGCCGCGCCGGGGCGGCGTGGCCGGCCAGCTGCGGATCAGCGCGTCGTAGTCCACCGTGGTGCCCTGCGGCTTCTCGTTCGCAAGCCGGCGGGCCGGTGCGATGTTGCCGTCGCGCTCGCTTTGCGCGAACCAGTCATCGGCGGTGCGGCGCGGGTTCAGCTTCGGCCCGCACTCGCCCTGCACGTTGGCGCGCTCCAGCCGCTCCATCACGCTGTCCTGGGCGGCGGCCAGCGCGTTCATCGCGTCCTGCGGGGTTTTCGCGCCGGACGAGGCATCGCCGATGTTCTGCCACCACAGCTGCGCAAGGCGTGGATAGTCGGGCACGTTGACCCCCGTGGGCGTCCACTGCACGCGGGCGGGGCTGCGGTAGAACTCGATCAGGCCGCCCAGGTTCTTGGCGCGCTCGCTGAAGCTGTCGTGCCAGATGTCGCTTTCGCGGATGAAGGTCAGCCCGACATGGCTTTTCTTCAGCGAGGTCGATTTCGCCACCGTGAACTGCGCATACAGCCAGGCGGCGCGGCGGCGTTCCAGCGGCGTGGATTTCAGGAAGGTCCAGCTGCCGGCATCCTGGTAGCCAAGCTTCATGCCCTCGCGCCAGTAGCTGCCCTTGGGCGAAGGCGCCATGCGCCAGCGCGGCGTGCCATCCGGGTTCACCACCGGCAGGCCAGGCTTCACCATGTCGGCGGTGAAGGCGGTGTACCAGAAAATCTGCTGCGCGATGGCGCCCTGTGCCGGCACCGGCCCGGCTTCGCCGAAGGTCATGCCGGCGGCCTGCGGAGGCGCATACTTGCGCAGCCACTCGACGTATTTCGTGACCGAGTAGACGGCAGCCGGGCCGTTGGTGTCGCCGCCCCGTTCCACGCTGCTGCCGACCGGCCGGCAGCCTTCCATGCGGATGCCCCATTCATCGACCGGCTTGCCGTTCGGGATGCCGCGATCGCCGTTGCCGGCCATGGACAGCCAGGCATCGGTGAAGCGCCAGCCCAGCGAGGGGTCCTTCTTGCCGTAGTCCATGTGGCCGTACACACGCACGCCGTCGATCTCGCGCACCGTGTTGGTGAAGAATTCCGCGATGTCCTCGTAGGCGCTCCAGTTCACCGGCACGCCCAGGTCGTAGTTGAACTGGCGCTTGAAGGCGTCCTTGATCGCGGCGCGGCCGAACCAGTCGTAGCGGAACCAGTAGAGGTTCGCGAATTGCTGGTCGGGCAGCTGGTACAGCTTGCCGTCGGGCGCGGTGCCGAACGACTTGCCGATGAAATCGTCCACATCCAGCGTCGGCAGGGTCTGGGCGCGCATCTCGCCGGCCATGGCGTCGCTGAGGGCAACGGTCTGGTTGTAGCGGTAATGCGTGCCGATCAGGTCGGAATCGTTGATCCAGCCGTCGTACACGTTGCGGCCCGACTGCATCTGCGTCTGGATCTTCTCCACCACGTCGCCCTCCTGGTTGAGGTCGTGGCGGATGTTCATGCCGGTGATCTCGTTGAAGGCGCGGGCCATGGTGCGCGCTTCGTATTCATGCGTGGTGATGGTTTCGCTGACCACGTTGATGTCCTGGCCGCGATAGGGCCGGGCGGCTTCGATCAGGAAGTTCATCTCGGCCATGGCCTGGTCGCGCGACAGCGTGCTGGGCTGGAACTCGTTTTCGATCCAGCGCCGTGCCACGGCTTCCTGGGCCAGCGCCGTGCCGGTGCCCAGCACATAGGGGGCCGCCAGCGTGGCGGCGCCGGCCAGCAGCAGTTTCCTGCGGTTCAGATGGGGACTCATGCGGGATTTCCTCGTCTCATGTTGGTTGTTGGTGCCGGCTTGCCGCCGGTCGGGTGTTGGATCGCGGCCGTAACTATACAAAGCGGAACACGAAGGCGGCATAGCAAAGCGCGATCAGGGAAGCGGGCCACAGCACATCGCCCGCCAGGCCCAGCCAGGCCAGGTGGATGAAGGCCGCGCCCAGCAGCGACAGGAACAGCCGGTCGCCGCGCGTGGTGGTCAGGCCCAGCACGCCGGCGCGCGGCAGCTCGGGCCGCAGCAACGCCAGCGCAGTCAGCGTGGCCAGGCACACGGCGATGCCGGCGAAGAACAGGCCGGTCTGCCAGGTCCAGCCCATCCAGGTGAGGTTCATCGTCAAACCCTCCCAAGCGCGAAGCCGCGCGCGATGTGGTTGCGCACGAACCAGATGACGATCGCGCCCGGCACGATGGTCAGCACGCCGGCCGCCGCCAGCAGCCCCCAATCCATGCCGGCGGCACTGACCGTGCGCGTCATGGTCGAGACGATCGGCTTGGCATCGACGCTGGTGAGGGTTCGTGCCAGCAGGAGTTCCACCCAGCTGAACATGAAGCAGAAGAACGCCGCCACGCCCACGCCATTGGCCACCAGCGGCAGGAAGATTTTGATGAAGAAGCGCGGGAACGAATAGCCATCGAGCGATGCGGTCTCGTCGATCTCCTTCGGCACGCCGCTCATGAAGCCTTCCAGGATCCACACCGCCAGCGGCACGTTGAACAGGCAATGCGCCAGCGCCACCGCCCAGGGCGTATCGAACAGCCCGACGGCGGAGTACAGCTGGAAGAACGGCAGCGCGAACACCGCCGGCGGCGCCATGCGGTTGGACAGCAGCCAGAAGAACAGGTGCTTGTCGCCCAGGAAGCGGTAGCGGCTGAACGCGTAGGCCGCCGGCAAGGCGAAGCCGATCGACAGCACCGTGTTCAGCGCCACGAACTTCAGGCTGTTGATGTACCCCGAATACCAGGAACTGTCGGTGAAGATTTTTGCGTAGTTGGCCAGCGTCGGCTGTGTCGGCCACACGGTCAGGGGCCCGATGATCTCGGCGTTGGTCTTGAGGCTCATGACCAACAGCCAATAGGTCGGCAGCGCCAGGAACAGCAGGTACAGCCCCAGCACGATCCGTTGGCCGCGCATCAGCGTGCCGCCTCGCGCGCATCGGCGCGGGTCATCACGGTGTAGAACACCCAGCACACGGTCAGGATGATCAGGTTGTACACGATGGACAGCGCCGCCGCCTTGCCCAGGTCGAACTGCCCGAGTGCCGTCTTCACCAGGTCGATCGAGATGAAGGTCGTGCTGTTGCCGGGGCCGCCGCCGGTCAGCACGAACGGCTCGGTGTAGATCATGAAGCTGTCCATGAAGCGCAGCAGCACCGCGATCAGCAGCACGCGCTGCATCTTCGGCAGCTGGATGTTGCGGAACACGGCCCAGCCGCTGGCGCCGTCGATGCGCGCTGCCTGATAGTAGGCATCCGGGATCGACCGCAGCCCGGCATAGCACAGCAGCGCCACCAGGCTGGTCCAGTGCCACACATCCATGGCGATGATGGTGACCCAGGCGCTGAGCACGTCCTGGGTGTAGTTGAACGGAATGCCCAGGCCGTTCACGGCCGCGCCCAGCAGGCCGATGTCGCCGCGAGCGAACACCTGCCAGATCGTGCCCACCACGTTCCACGGGATCAGCAGCGGCATCGCCATCAGCACCAGCGTGGCGGAGACCTTCCAGCCCTCGCGCGGCATGGCAAGCGCCACCGCGATGCCAAGCGGCACCTCGATGGAAAGGATGATCGCGCTGAACAGGATGTTGCGCCACAGCGCGTCGAAGAACCGCCCGCCCTGGTCGGTGGCGGGGTCCAGCAGCTCCTTGTACCAGCCGATCCCGTTCCAGAAGAACTGGTTGTTGCCAAAGGTGTCCTGCACCGAATAGTTCACCACGGTCATCAGCGGGATCAGCGCGCTGAAGGCCACGATCACCAGCACCGGCAGCACCAGCAGCCAGGCGCGGTTGGTGTATGGCTTGTGCATCACGCCACCCCCGCCGCGATAAGCTTGCCGTCGGCGTAAAGATGCACGCGCCCGGCATCGAAGCGCACCGCGGCATCGTCGCCCGCGGGTGCAAAACCATCCGGCACAGTGGCGACGAATTTCTGCCCGGCCAGGTCCATGCGCGCCAGCCGCACGCGGCCCAGATCCTCGATGCGCATGATGCGCCCGGGCAGGCCTTCGCCCGGCGCTGCCAGCCAGGCGAATTCCGGCCGCACGCCAAGCTCCAGCAGCTTCGCTTCGGTCAGGTTCGGCGCGGTGCGCAAGGCCAGTGTGGCGCCGTTCACATGCGCCGCGGCACCCTCAACCGTGCAGGCCAGGAAATTCATGCCGGGGGCGCCGATGAAATGGCCCACGAATTTCTCCGCAGGCTGCTCGAACAGCGCCTCCGGCGTGCCGACCTGCAGCACGCGGCCCATCTCCATCACCACCACCTGGTCGGCGAAGGTCAGCGCCTCGGTCTGGTCGTGGGTCACGTAGATCATGGTGAGATCGAGCGCGCGGTGCAGCGCCTTCAGCTTGCTGCGCAGCTCCCATTTCAGGTGCGGGTCGATCACGGTCAGCGGCTCGTCGAACAAAATCGCCGCCACGTCCGGCCGCACCAGGCCCCGGCCCAGCGAGATCTTCTGCTTCGCGTCCGCCGTAAGACCGCGCGCGCGGCGATCCAGCGTGGCGGTAAGGTCCAGCAGCTCCGCGATCTCGGCCACGCGCGCCTTGATGGTGCCGCCTTCCACGCTGCGATTGCGCAGCGGAAAGGCCAGGTTGTCGCGCACCGTCATGGTGTCGTAGACGACCGGGAACTGGAACACCTGGGCGATGTTGCGCGCCTCGGTCGGAAGCTCGGTGACATCCTGGTCGTCGAAGCGCACGCGGCCCTGGGTGGGGTGCACCAGGCCGGAGATGATGTTGAGCAGCGTGGTCTTGCCGCAGCCCGAAGGTCCCAGCAGCGCATAGGCGCCGCCCTGGTCCCACACCATGTCGAGTGGCCGCAGCGCCCATTCACTGCCGGGATTGGCGGCGGCGCCGTAGCGGTGGCCGAGATCTTCAAGCGCAATGCGGGCCATCAGCCGGGCGCCGCAAGCAGCGCGCCATCCGGCGCGAAGGCAAACAGTTTTCGCGGATCAAGCCGCAGCGAAACAGCCGCGCCAGGGTCAAGCCGCCGCACGCCCGGCACCTGCGCCACCCAGTCCGCCGCGTCGCCGTCGCGTCCCAGCCGCACGTGCAGAAAACTCTCGCTGCCGGAAATCTCGGCCACCCGCACGCTGGCTGCCACGCCGGCCCCTTCCTGCACCACGCCCAGATCATGCGCGCGCACCGCCAGCGTGAAGGCACCCTGCGGCACGGCCACGCCATCGGCCGGCAGCACGTCGCCGGTGGCCAGGTGCAGCGCGTCGCCGCGCCGCTCGGCGGCGATGGTGTTGAGCGGCGGGTCGGAGAAGATGCGCGCGGTGGTGATGTGGTTCGGGCGGCGAAATACCGAAGCGGCGGGGCCGAACTGCGTGATGCGTCCCTGGTGCAGCGTGGCGGTGTTGCCGCCCAGCAGCAGCGCTTCGGCCGGCTCGGTGGTGGCATAGACGAAGATGCTGTCGGCGGCGGCGAAGATTTTTGGCAGCTCCTCGCGCAACTCCTCGCGCAGCTTGTAGTCCAGGTTGGCGAGTGGCTCGTCCATCAGCACCAGGCCCGCACCCTTCACCAGTGCGCGCGCGATCGCGGTGCGCTGCTGCTGCCCGCCGGACAAAGCGGCCGGGGTGCGCTGCAGATAGGGGGTCAGCCGCAGCAGCCGCGCGGCATCCTGCACCTTCGCCTCGATCGCCGCACGCGCCAGGCCCGCGACGCGCAGCGGCGAGGCGATGTTCTCGAACACCGACAGCGTCGGGTAGTTGATGAATTGCTGGTACACCATGGCGACGCGCCGGCGGCGCACCGGCATATGGGTCACGTCCGCGCCGTCCATCAGCACGCGCCCGCTATCGGGCCGATCCAGCCCCGCCATCAGTCGCAGCAGGCTCGTCTTGCCCGACAGGGTGGGGCCCAGCAGCACGTTCAGGCTGCCGCGCGCCAGGCTGATCGACGCCCCGTCGCAATGCGCCACCCCGCCGACCGCGCGCGCCACGTTTTCCAGCACCAGGGCCATGCGCTCAGGCTGCCTTGGCGGGGGCATGGGTTGCCAGGAAATCCGCAAGTGCTGCCTGTTCTGCGGGCGTGGTACGCAGGCCCAGCTTGCTGCGGCGGAACAGGATATCGTCGGCCGTGCGCGCCCATTCCTGCGCCACCATCCAGGCGGCTTCGCGCGCGGTCAGGTCGGCGGCAAGCGGCGGCTCCGGCCCCGTGGCGTCGGCCATCAGGGCACGTGCCCGCGTGCCGTGGAAGCGCACCAGGCGCTCGGCGGTGCGTTCCGCCAGCCAGGGTTTTTCCGCGCGCAGCCTTGCCGCCAGCGCGGCCGCGCCGTCATGCGGGAAATCGCCGCCGGGCAGGCTGGCCGTTGCGGTCCATGGCGCGCCCATCGCGATATGCGGCGAAAGCTTCGCCAGGGCTGCCTCGGCCAGCCGGCGGAAGGTGGTGATCTTGCCGCCGAACACGCTCAGCAGCGGCGCGCCGCCCTGGGGCGCGTCCAGCTCCAGCACGTAGTCGCGCGTGGCTTCCTGCGCCTTGCTGGCGCCGTCGTCGTACAGCGGGCGCACGCCGGCATAGCTCCACACCACCTGGTCGGGCGTGACGGGTGATTTCAGGTATTCGCTGACCGCGCCGCACAGATAGGCGGTTTCGTCGGCGCTGATCGCCACGCGCGCGGGGTCGCCGGAGAAATCCTGGTCGGTGGTGCCGATCAGCGTGAAATCCTGCTCGTACGGAATGGCGAAGCAGATCCGGCCATCGGCATTCTGGAAGATGTAGCACTGCTTCCCCTGCCACAGCTTGCGCACCACGATGTGGCTGCCCTTCACCAGCCGCACCTTCGATGGCGCATTGGCGCGCACGGCGCCCGCCAGGAAATCCGAGACCCAGGGGCCGGCCGCGTTCACCAGCGCGCGCGCGGTGGCGCTGCCGGGCCGCTCGCCCGCCAGGGTCAGCCGCCATGCATCGCCGGCCCGGTCCGCCGCCACGCAGCGCGTGCGCACCCGCACATCCGCCCCCCGATCCGCGGCATCGCGTGCGCACAGAACCACCAGGCGGGAATCCTCGACCCAGCAGTCGGAGTATTCGAAGGCGTGGGTGAATTTTGCGGCGATCGGGGCGCCCACCGTGTCGTGCCGCAGATCGACCGAGCGCGTCGGCGGCAGCAGCTTCCGCCCGCCCAGATGGTCGTACAGGAACAGGCCCAGCCGGATCAGCCAGCGCGGCCGCAGCCCCGCGTGGTGCGGCAGCACGAAGCGCAGCGGCCACACGATATGGGGGGCGGCGCGCAGCAGCACCTCGCGCTCGATCAGCGCCTCGCGCACCAGGCGGAACTCGTAGTGCTCCAGGTAGCGCAGACCGCCATGGATCAGCTTGGTGGAAGCACTGCTGGTGGCGCCGGCCAGGTCGCCCTGCTCGACCAGCAGCACCGAAAGCCCGCGCCCCGCGGCATCGCGCGCAATGCCGCAGCCGTTCACGCCGCCGCCGACAATGGCCAGGTCGTACGGCGCATCCGGCGCGCGGATGGAGGCTGTGGGGGGCAGGCGCGTTTCTCCCGGACTGGCGCTTGCTGCGCCTTCCATCAGCGTCGCTCAGTCAAAACGAAAGCACAAGGAAAATTTCGCGCGCTTTTGTCGCGTATCAGCTTTCGTTTTCGCCCCAATCACGCATTTCACGCAAATCCGAACTGCCGTCAGCAACCAGCAATTGCACATTCGCGTCATGGCATGCCGCGGCGAAGTTGTCGGGCGGCGCCGCATCGGTCACCACCGCGTGCAGCTGGCTGACATGCGCGATCCGCACCGGCGCGGTGCGCGTGAACTTCAGCGCATCCGCCACCAGCACCACCTTGCGCGCATTCGCGATGATCTTCTGCGTCACCCGCACCTCGCGGTAGTCGAAGTCCAGCAGCGTGCCGTCGGCGTCGATCGCGCTGGCACCGATCACCGCCAGATCGACCTTGAACTGCGCCACCAGGTCGAGCGTCGCCTCGCCCACGATGCCGCCATCGGCGCGGCGCACCAGGCCGCCGGCCACGACCACCTCGATGCCGGGGCTGGGCAGCAGGATCGAGACCACGTGCAGGTTGTTGGTGATCACCAGCAGCTTCTCGCGCCCCGCGATGCTGCGGGCGAATTCCTCGGTGGTGGTGCCGATGTTGATGAACAGGCTGCTGCCGTTCGGCACCAGCGTGGCGGCGGCGGCGGCGATGCGGCGCTTTTCCTCGGCCGCCAGCGCGCGGCGGGCCAGGTAGGCCATGTTCTCGGTGCCGCCGGCCAGCATCGCCCCGCCATGCACGCGGGTCAGCAGGCTGGCCTCGCACAGCTCGTTCAGGTCCTTGCGGATGGTTTGCGGGCTGACCTCGAACTTTTCCGCCAGCGCATCGACCTGCACGCGCCCGGTTTCGCGGGCGATGCGCATGATGGCGTCGTGGCGGGGCGGCAATTGCATGTCATCCAGTCAACGCCCTATGCGCGCGTTTCGTCCAGCGCCGCGTCCAGCATGTCCAGCGCCTGGTCCAGCTCGGCTTCCGGAATGGTCAGCGGCGGGCACAGATGGATGGTGGTGCCGGCGGAGATTTTTAGGCTGAGGCCGCGCGCCAGGCAGGCCTGCATCACCGCGGCGGCGCGGGTGCGGGAGGAGGGGCCGAAATCCAGCCCCAGCATCAGCCCCCGGCCATGCACCACGGCATCCTGGTAGCGCGCGGTCAGGCGCGCGCGCACCGCTTCGCCCAGCCGCGCCGCGCGATCCGCCAGGCCCTCATCCTGGATGATCGCCAGCGTGGTCAGGCCCGCGCACGCCAGCAGGGCATTCTTCTCGTGCGTGTAGTGCCCGATCGCGAGCTCCGGCGCGGGGTCGAGATCGCCCTGCGCCACCACGGCGGCCAGCGGCAGCACGCCGCCGCCCAGCGCCTTGCCCAGCACCAGGATGTCCGGCTGCGTCGCCTCGTGCTCGCACGCGAACAGTTTTCCGGTGCGGGCCAGGCCGGTGGGGATCTCGTCGAACAGCAGCAGCGTGCCCGCTTCGTCGCAGGCGGCGCGCATCCGCTGCCAGAATTTTTCGGGCGCCACGCGCGGCGTGGCACGCATCGGCTCGGCCACGAAAGCAGCGATGCCACGCGTCGCCAGCGCGGCCTCGGCGGCGTCCGCGTCGAACGGCGGCACCAGCGTCGCCGCCGGGCCCAGCGGGCCCAGCCGCGCGCTGTGCGAAGGCCCGTCGCCGCCCGCGGCCAGCGCGCCGAAACCGTGGCCGTGATAGCTGCGCTGGAAGGCCAGCACCTGGTGCCGGCCGGTGTTGAGGCGGGCGAGCTTCAGCGCGATCTCGATCGCCGCCGACCCGCCCGGCGCCAGCAGCACGCGGGCAGCACCCGCGATCGGCGCCAGCGCGGCCAGGCGCTCGGCCAGCAGGATGGCGGGTTCGTTGGTGTAGCGCCGCGGCGTGAAGGGCAGCGCATCCAGCTGCGCATGCAGGGCCGCGACCAGCCGCGGATGCGCATGCCCGATGCCGTGCGCGCTGTTGCCGTGGAAATCGAGGTAGCGCCTGCCGTCCGCGTCAGTCAGCCAAGCGCCCTGCGCGGCGACGATCGGCGCGATCGCTGGCGTGGAGCCGTGCTGGTGGAAGAACGCGGCATTGTCGCGCGCCAGCAGTCTTGCGTTGGCCGTCATGCAAGCTCCCGCTTCCGCACGCGCGCGGCCAGGACGACCGCCGCCAGCACCAGCCCCATCAGCGCCACCGACAGCGCACAGGCCAGCCCGTAGCGCGAGGCCGAGGCGTGGCCGAAGATCCGCACCGCCGCCAGCTGCGTGTCGGGGCCGACCAGGAACACCACCGCGGACAGCGACGTGGTGGCATCGATGAACACGTACAGCATGCCCAGGACCAGCGCGTGGCGCAGCAGCGGCAGGCTGACCAGGCGGAAGCGCGCAAGGCTCGCTGCACCCAGGCTGGCGGCCGCGTCGTCCAGTGCGGGGTCGCTGCGTGCCAGCGCGGCGCGCGCGGCCAGGAAGGCCACGAACATCTTGTCGAAGGCCAGGTTCAGCACCAGCAGTGCGCGCGTGCCGGACAGCGACAGCGAGGCTTCGCCGAACGGCGCGTTGAACGCCAGCACATAGCCGATGCCGAACACCAGGCCAGGCACGATCGCCGGCAGCAGCACCACGAAGCCCAGCACGCCGGCGCCAGGCGGCTTCAGGCGATCCACCACGTGTGCCGCCGCCAGGCCCAGCAGCGCACCCAGCGGTGCCGCCAGCCCCGCGATCTCGGCGGTGCGCGCGATGCTGGCCAGGCCGCGGGATTGCGCGGCCCCCGCATAGGCATCGGCGGCGGGCGAGAAGTGCGCCAGCGTCGGTGTCCAGTCGAAGCCCCAGCTGTGCACGAAGGCACCGGCCACGACGGTGCCGTACAGCACCACCACCGCGACACCGACCGAGGCCACGACGCCGGCCGCCAGGGCCCGCGGCACGGCGGGCAGCGGCAGGTCGGGCGGGCCTGCGGCCAGGGTATCGCTGTGGAAGCGCCGATGCCCGCGCGCCGCCGCAAGCCCAGCCTGCAGTAGTGCTGCCGGCAGGATCAGCCACACGCACAGCGCCGCGGCCAGCGGAAAATTCTGGAAGCCGAACGCCTCGTCGTACACCAGGCCAGCGAGCGTCGGCGCGTTCTCGCCGATCACCTCGGGATTGCCGAAATCGGTCATCGACAGCACGAAGGTCAGCAGGAAGGCGCGCGCCAGACCTGGCTCCGCGCCGGGCAGGGTGACGCGGCAGAACACCTGCCAGGGCGTGGCGCCGGTCGCGGCGGCGGCTTCCTCGGCGCGCGGGTCGTGGCGCGACAGCGTGCTGTCCAGCACGATGAAGGCCGCCGGCAACGACCCCAGCACTTGCGCCAGCGCGATGCCCGGCGCGCCATAGATGTTCACGCGCGCCGCGTCGATCAGGCCCAGGCCCTGGTCCAGCAGCGCGTGCGTGACCAGGCCGGCGCGGCCGAACAGCAGCACGAGTGCCAATGACAGCAGCACTGGGGGTGCGACGATCGGCGCCAGCATCAGCCAGCGCGTCCAGGGCGGCACCGCGCCGCGATTGACCGCCCAGGCGATCAGGAAGCCCAGCAGCGTGGTGGCCAGGGCGACGGCCACGGCAATGCGCAGGCTGGCAACGAGCGCACCCCGCATGCGCGCATCGGTGATCGCGGTGTAGTGATCAAGCCCCCAGCCGGTGGCGGCACCGGTGCGCAGCCGCTCGAACCCCGCCTCGCCCAGCTGGTCGCGCACGAGGAACGCAAGCGCGCTGCGGCGGTGCAGCGATGCGGTGGCGAGCGCGAATTCGGCCTCGAACAGCGCGCGGTCGGGCAGGGCGGCCACCGCCTGCGTCGCCTGCGCGGCCTGGTGCGCGAAGGTTTCGCGCCGGTCCCAGTGCGGCGCCTGGCCCAGGAAGGTCAGCGCCGTGGCGGTCGCCTCGATGCGCTGGGCCTCGTTGGCCTGGCGGGCCCAGCGCGCCAGCAGGGAAGCGCGCTCCTCGGGCGCCAGGTGCTCCAGCGCGGCCAGCGTCAGCCGGCGCAGCGTGCCGTAGGGCAGCGGCCCCTCCAGCCGGAAGCTTGCCACCAGCACGCTGGCGATCGGCCAGACCACGAACACCACCAGCAGCAGCGCCAGCGGCAGGGCGGCGACCGTCCTGGCCCGCCTCATGCCGCGAACAGCAGCAGCTTTCCTTCCGCCGGACGCCAGCCGACGGTGTCGCCCACCGCCAGGCCGTCGGCCACGTCGGGTGGCAGGTCGGCCTCGATCATGCTGCCTTCGGCATGCAGCAGCGCCTGCACCGTGGCGCCGGTGAAGCTGAGCGACACAACGCGGGCCGGCGCACCCTGGCCCGGCGGCAACAGCACCACGTGCTCCGGCCGCAGCGAGGCGCTGACCACCGTGCCGGGCAGCAGGTCGTGCGCCGCCGGCAGCAGCTTCCCGGCATCCAGCCGCACGCCGCCCGGATCGGCGCGGCCCGGCAGGAAATTCATGCGGCCCACGAAGCCCGCGACCGCGCGGCTGGCGGGGCGCAGATAGACCGCGCGCGGCGTATCCACCTGCAGCACGCGGCCTGCCTGCATCACCGCCACGCGGTCGGCCAGGGCGAGTGCTTCTTCCTGGTCGTGCGTCACGTGCAGCGCGGCCACGCCGGTGGCGCGCAGGATGCGGCCCAGTTCGGTGCGCAGTTCCACCCGCACCTGGGCATCCAGCGCCGAGAGCGGCTCGTCCAGCAGCAGCACGCCGGGCCGCGGCGCCAGGGCGCGCGCCAGCGCCACGCGCTGCTGCTGCCCGCCGGACAGCTGGTGCGGATGGCGCCGCTCCAGCCCGCTGAGGCCGACCAGGTCGAGCAACTCAGCGACGCGCGCGGCAATTTCCGCGCGCGGGGCGCCGCGCAGGGCGAGGCCGAAGCCGACATTGCCCGCCACGTCGCGGGTCGGAAACAGCGCATAGCTCTGGAACACCACGCCCACGCCGCGCCGATGCGCGGGCCAGCCGGTCACGTCCTGCCCGCCCAGCAGCACCCGCCCGCGCTGCGGCGCGATGAAGCCCGCGATGGCGCGCAGCAGCGTGGTCTTGCCGCAGCCCGACGGGCCGACCACCGCCAGGATTTCGCCCTGGCGCGCGGCCAGCGCCACGCCGTCCAGCCCCACGGTTTCGCCGAAGCGGTGGCCCAGCCCCTCGACCTGGAAGCCTGGCGCGCTCACGCCTCGTAGCGGCGCGCCCATTCGCGGCGGAACGCGTCCAGATCGACCGGGCGCTGCATCGTCCACAGCTTCAGCGTGGCGAGATCAAGGTTGCCCACGCCGGGCGTGGTGGTGGCGCCGGTGAAGGGCTTGAATACCTGCGCGGCCTCGGGGCTGGCCAGGAAGTCGCAGAACAGTTTGGCCCCCTCGGGGTTGGGGCCGCGCGCCACCAGGCCACCGCCCTCGGTGACGTTGGGGATGAGCTCCGGGAACACGATCTCCACCGGGGCACCGGCGGCCTTGAGTTCCAGCAGCGTCGTGTCGAAGGTCACGCCGACCATCAGCTCGCCGGCCGCGGCCTGGCGCGCCGCCACACTGCCGCCACCGCCATAGGCCGGGATGTTGCGGTGCAGCCGATCCAGGTACTCCCAGCCATAGGCATCGACCAGCGCGGTGAACACCGTGAGGCCGGTGCCCGACTTCACCGGCGATGGCGCGCTGACCAGGCCCTTGTAGCGGGGGTTGGCCAGCTCCTCCCAGCTGCGCGGGAAGGGCAGGGACTTCGCTTCCGCCACCCGGGTGTTCACCAGGAAGCCGTTCACCGTGATCCAGTGGCTGACGAAGAAATCGTCGCCGTCGCGGAACGCCTCCGGGATCGCGGTGCCGCGCGGTTCGTAGGGCGCAAAAACGCCCTGGCGCTTCAGTTGCTCCATGAAGAAGCTGTTCATGGAATACAGTGCATCGGCCTGCGGGTTGGCGCGCTCGGCCACCGCACGCGCGGTGATCGGGCCGTTCGAGCCCAGCACGCCCTTCACCTCGAACTGCGGATGCCTGGCCTCGAACGCCTTCACCACTGCCTCGTGGATCGGCTCGGCCACGGCGGTATAGACCATGATGGGCTTCCTGGCCTGGGCGCGGGCGATGGCGGGCAGGGCGAGCAGGGGGGCAGCAAGAAGTACACGGCGGGTGGGGCGCATGGCGGTGCCTCCGGGCAGGGACCAGCCACGCTAGGCGCCGCGCCGGCGCGTGCCATGTGAAGCTTCGGCGAAGATCGGCCCCCACCCGCGGGCAACCGGCCGGCAGGTGCGGATGAGTGCTGCGCGTGTGCGGCACAAGGCAACGCGCCACGCGGCCGGGCGTTTTCCGGTAAGCGGCGCGCCGCGACCTGCGCCGGGGTAGGGAGCAGCGATGCGACGGGGCCTGGTGTCGGGTGGGGCGGTCTGGCTGGTGCTGGCGGGCGCTGCCTGTGCGCCGCAGGCCCCGCCAGCTGCCGATCCGCCGGCGGTGATCGCCGGGGTGCTGCAGCCCGAGCCGTCGGAGACCGTGCCCGAAGGTGCCCGCGTGGCGGTATCGCTGCGCGAAATCGCAGGCCCCAACCGGCTGGGGCGCAGCGTGGCGGAGACCCGCTTCACGGCACAAGGCGGGGCGGCGCCCATTGCCTTCCGGCTGCCGGTGGCGCCGGGCCTGGTGCAGCCGGGACGCGGCTATGCCCTGGCCGCGCGCATCACGGTGGATGGCGCGCTGGGCTGGTCGAACACCGAGCGGGTCGCGGTGGACCCGCAGGCGCCGCGGCGCGGCCTGGTGGTGCCGCTGGTGCGCCATGGCGCCGCGGTTGCCGCCGTGCCGCCGGGACGGGGCGAGGCTTCGTCCGTGCCCGGTGCGGTCGCGCCGCTGCCGTCGCTGCCGGAGCCGGAGGCGCCGGCAGCGCTGGCCCAGCCTGCCGCGCCTGCCCAGCCTGCCGCGCCTGCCCAGCCAGCACCCGCGCCCCGGCTGCAGGCGTCGGCGCCGGCCCAGGCGGCGACGGTGAACGACGATTGGGGCCACCTGCTGCCGCTGCTGCTGCCCGGCGTTCAGGCCTGCCTGGCCCAGCGCCCCGGCACCGTGCTGCGCGCCTGGTCGTTGCCGAACGGCCGCGCCGGCACCCGCATCCTGGCCGAGGACGGCACGCGCCAGGATTGCCTGGTCGATCGCCTCACGCGCCGGGTGGAGCGGATCAGTCCCGCCCCGGCCGACCGGATGCCGGGCGAAGCCAGACCGGTGTTCCTGCCCGGCATCGTCGCCGAGCCCGATGCCTGTCGCGCCGCCGAGCCGGTGCGCGGGCCGGATGGCGCGCGCATCGGCAGCCTGGTGCGCGACAATTGCGGCTGAGCCGCATGGCGTATTGCTGCGTGCCGGTGCACGGCTTCGGCACGCCCTGACACGGCACGGTTGATCCGCGGCGCCATGGCGCGCCGCCGGCGCGATGCTTCGGCCGCAAACCGTGGCCGGGATGCCGCATTGCGGCAAAAAGTCCCTCGGACCGCATACGATGTGGTGCAACGCGGCGGTTGTGGCGTTTCACTGGCGTCGCCCTGCTGCGTCCCGTGTCTGCCAGCTCCTTCCCCCCGGAGATGTCAATGCGCACCCGAAACACCCAGGCCGTGCGGCATTGGCTGCCTGTGCCCGTTCTGCATGTGCCCGTTCTGCATGTGCTCATGCTGCTTGTCCTGGCCTGCACGACACCGGCGCGCGGCGAAACCATCGCAGGCCAGCTGGTGCTACGCGATGCCGGCGCGATCCCGCCCGGCGCGCAGGTTGCGATCAGCCTGCGCGTCACCGACGGGCCGTCGCGGCTGGGTCATGCCGTGGCCGAAACCCGCTTCGCAGCACCCCCCGGCAGCGGCCCCATCGCTTTCCGCCTGGCCTATGAGGCAGCGGCGCTGGCGCCAGGCAAGGCACATGCGCTGGCGGCGCGCATCACGCTGGACGGCACGACGCTATGGCTGAACGTCGAACGCGTCGCGGTCGATGCACGGCGGGGCAGCGATGCGGTTGCCGTGCCGCTGGCGCGCGCCGCCGCGGCGGCCGAGCGCCCGGTCATGCTGGCCGAGGCGGCGCGGCCGGCGCCCAAGCAGGCCGGGGCCGCGCGCGCCGAACCGCCGCCCGCCCAGACGCCGCCGCGCGTGGCGCTGTCGCGCCCCGCCGAGACGCCGCCGCCGGCCCCGGCACAGCCGGCGCCCGAGCTGCGGCAGGTGGCCCTGGCCGCGCCCGCGCCTGTGCCGCCGGATCCCGCACCGCCCTCGCTGGCCGGGGCCGACACGGCGGGCCTGATGCTGCGCTGCCTTGGCCACGAGCCGGGCTGGCGGCTGCTGGTGCAAGGCAGCCTTGCGCGCTTCAGCACGCAGGCCGACGCAGCGCGCGAGATCGCCACCACCGTGCGCTACTCCGCCGCCCCCTGGGCCGACCCACCCTTTGCCATGCTGCGCACCGAGCTGCCCGGCGCCGGCACCGCGGTGGCGGTGCTGACCGGCGAGCGCTGCACCGACAGCATGTCGGGCGACCTGGCACCCATCCGCGTGCGGCTGTCGCTGCCGGATGGCACGCTGCGCACCGGGTGCTGCGCCGCCTTGCCGTCCAGCATCGGCCAGCCCGTGGCGGCGCCCGGTGCCGACGCGCCTGGCCAGGATGCGCGCGACGACTGGGCGCATCTGCTGCCGCTGCTGCTGCCGGCGGTGCAGGCCTGCACCGTGGCGCGCCCCGGCATGGTGGTGCGGGCCTGGCCGATGCTGAACGGCAAGGCCGGCGTGCGCATCGTGGCGCCGGATGGCACGCGGCACGACTGCCTGGCCGACCTGGCGTCACGCCGGGTCGAGCGCGTCGGCGTGGTGGTGCCGGTGGAACCCATGCCGGGCGAGGGCCGGCCGGTCTATCGCCCCGGCATCATGGCGCGCGCCGAGGCCTGCCGCGTGGTCCAGCCGGTGCGCGGGCCCGATGGCGCGCCGGTGGGGTCGCTGGCCTGGGAGACCTGCGGATAGGTTATCGCTCGGGCCGAAGCGCCCCTCACCCTGTCCCTCTCCCGAGGGAGAGGGGACCGTACGGCGGATGGTTCCGTTGGGTTCCCTCTCCCTCGGGAGAGGGACAGGGTGAGGGGCGCTTCCGCCGCGGCCGCGGCGTTTGCACAAAGCCGCCTGCCGCATCGCCCGGCCAGAACCTCCCCTGCCGCCCGGCAGCTTCGGCCCCTGCCGCCCGGCATTTCCTGCCGGCCACCAGGCCCATTCCGGCCGCCCGGCAGGCCTGGCCGGGGCCGTGAAACCCCTGCTTAACCTTTGCGGCCGGTTCTGCCTGCACCCCGGCAAAATCGGCCCGCACTGGCACGCGCACTGCTGATGTCCGGCCAAGTCCGCCTGCCCAAGACGGGTGGGCGCAACGCCGGATCACCAGCAGGAGCCAGACATGTCGCTTTCGATCAACACCAACATCACCGCCATGGCCGCCATCCGGTCACTGTCGATGATCGCCAACGACACCAGCAAGACCCAGGCGCGCGTCGAATCGGGCCTGCGCATCAACAAGGCCAACGACGATCCGGCGGTGTTCTCGATCGCGCAGAACATGCGCGCCGACCTGAACGGCATGACCGCGGTGAAGGATTCGCTGGCCTTCGGCAAAAGCGCGCTTTCCGTGGCCCGCGATGCCGCCACCAAGATCAGCGACGAGCTGGGCAAGCTGAAGCAGACCGTGACCCAGGGCCAGCAGCAGGGCCTGGATGCCACGCAGATCAACACGCAGATCACCAACGCGCTGGCCAACATCGATGCCTATGCCGGCAGCGCCAACTTCAACGGCGTGAACCTGGTCAACACCGCCAGTGTCGGCGCGCTGACCGTGGTGCGCGACATCACCGGCAGCACCATCAGCACCGACTCGGTTGACCTGACCACCGGCGCCGGCGGCCTGAACCTGACGGGCCTCAACGTGAACTCGGGCGCCTGGGAACTGAGCTTCGACAACACGCTGGCGATCGCCGATGGCTCGGCCGTGTCGGTCACCGTGGGCACCGATGTGTTCCGCTTCGAGTTCAACGTGGATACCGACATCCAGTCGATCGGCGGCACCAACCAGATCGTGCGCGTGGTCGATTACGTGGCCGGCGACAGCAACCTGGCCCGCCTGGGCAAGCTGATCGACGCGATGCGCGGCGAAGGCATCAACGCCAACTTCAGCGGCACCGGCTCGATCATCGTGTCGAACGCCACCACCGTGGCGAACGGCGGCAACGGCACGGCCACCACGGTGACCGGTGCCACGGCAACCCAGATCACCGGCGCCGCCGGCGCGATCGCGGTGGTCGAGGGCGCGATCGACACGGTCGGCACCGCGCTGGCCAACCTGGGTGCCGCGGTGCGCCAGGTGGAAGGGCTGCAGGACTTCACCAAGCAGCTGTACGACTCGATCAAGGAAGGCCTGGGCAGCCTGGTCGATGCCGACCTGGCCGAGGAATCCGCGCGGCTCACCACGCTGCAGACCAAGCAGCAGCTGGCGGTGCAGAGCCTGTCCATCGCCAACCAGGCGCCGCAGAGCCTGCTGGGCCTGTTCCGTTGATATCGCGGAACTGATTCGCTGAAACGGGGGCCGGGTACAGCAATGTGTCCGGCCCCTTTTCGTCCCATCGGCAGGAACTGCCGCGTGTCCATAACTCTTCCGCAACCTTTGCCCCCGGTTTTCCGCCGCCGCCGTCCTGGCACGCTGGCTGCTGAATGCATCCGCGTATCCAGGCAGGCGGTCCGTCCGCTGTCCTGGCCCGGCCGCCGCAGGCGGTCACAGCGAAGGAGCGGATGTGCCATGTCGACCTCGATCAATACCAACGTCACCGCGATGGCGGCCATCCGGTCGCTGTCCATGATCGCCACCGAGACCAACCGCACGCAGGCCCGCGTCGAAAGCGGGCTGCGCGTCAACAAGGCCAACGACGACCCGGCGGTGTTCGCGATCGCGCAGAACATGCGCGCCGACCTGAACGCGATGACCGCGGTGAAGGACAGCCTGGCCTTCGGCAAGTCGGCACTGACCGTGGCCCGCGACGCGGCGACGAAGATCTCCGACGAGCTGGGCAAGCTGAAGCAGACCGTGACCCAGGGCCAGCAGCAGGGCCTGGATATCAACCAGATCAACACGCAGATCACCAACGCGCTGGCCAACATCGATGCCTATGCCGGCAGTGCCAACTTCAACGGCGTGAACCTGGTGAACAATGGCACCGTCGGCGCGCTGACCGTGGTGCGCGACATCACCGGCGCCTCCACCAGCATCGACAGCGTCGATATCACCACCGGCGCCGGCGGCCTGAACCTGACGGGCCTCAACGTGAACTCGGGCGCCTGGGAACTGAGCTTCGACAACACGCTGGCGATCGCCGACGGCTCGGCCGTGTCGGTCACCGTGGGTACGGAGACGTTCCGCTTCGAGTTCAACGTCGATACCGACATCCAGTCGCTGGCCGGCACCAACGACACCGTGCGCGTGGTCGATTACGTGGCCGGCGACAGCAACCTGGCCCGCCTGGGCAAGCTGATCGACGCGATGCGCGGCGAAGGCATCAACGCCAACTTCAGCGGCACCGGCACCATCATCGTGTCGAACGTCACCACCGTGGCGAACGGCGGCAACGGCACGGCCACCACGGTGACCGGTGCCACGGCCGCGCAGATCACCGGCGCCACCGGTGCCATCGCGGTGGTCGAGGGCGCGATCGACACGGTCGGCAGCGCGCTGGCCACGCTGGGTGCGGCGGTGCGCCAGGTGGAAGGGCTGCAGGAATTCACCATGCAGCTGTTCGACAGCGTGAAGGAAGGCCTGGGCAGCATCGTGGATGCCGACCTGGCCGAGGAATCCGCGCGGCTGACCAGCCTGCAGACCAAGCAGCAGCTGGCGGTGCAGAGCCTCTCTATCGCCAACCAGGCGCCGCAGGCGCTCTTGAACCTGTTCCGTGGCTGACCGTTCCGACCCGTGGGGCGGCGCCGCCCCGCGCTTCGGGCAAGGAGACGACGCATGACGCTGAGCCGCTACCAGACCACGCTGTCGCGCAGCCAGTCCCCGCGCGAGGTGGAAATCCGTGCCTTCGCGCATGTCAACGCGCTGCTGGCCAATGCCACGTCCGGCCCAGCCCGGGTGGCCGCGCTGCACACCAACCACAAGCTGTGGTCGATCCTGCTGGCCGACATCGCCGCCCCCGGCAATGCGCTGCCGCGCGAGCTGCGCGGGCGGCTGGCCTCGCTGGCCATCTGGGCGCAGCGCGAAAGCCTGCGGCTGATGGAGAACCAGGCACCGCTGGATGGGCTGATGGCGGTGAACCGCGACATGGCGGATGGGCTGTCGGGCCAGGCACGCCCGCACGTGGCCCCGGCGGCGACGCGCGAAGCCGCACCCGGCTACGCCCCGGCGCGGGTCTGAGGCGAAGCGGGGGCGCGCGCGCCATGGCCGGCCTGCCAGGGCTTTCCGCCGCCACCGCCTGGTCGGTGCTGACCCGCCAGGGCAGCACCGCCGAGGCGCGCTTTGCCACGCGCACCGACGTGACCCGCGAAACCGAGCGTTTCCGCGAAAGGGCGCCCACGATCAAGACGCCCGAGGCGCTGCTGAAGGACCGCCGCACGCTGGAATTCGTGCTGACCAGCTACGGGCTGGAAAGCGAGATCGGCAAGACGGCGATCCTGCGCAAGCTGATGACGCAGAACCCGGACGCGCAGGGCTCGCTGGCCAACCAGATGACCGACCAGCGCTATCGCCAGTTCGCGCGCGACTTCAGCAACTGGTCGCCGCGGTCGCCGTTCGAGCGGACGGGCGGCATGGACACGATCGTGGAACGCTGGACCACCGCGACCTATGAAAGCTCGGCCGGGCAGGACAATCCCGGGCTGCGCGAGGCGCTTTACTTCGCGCGCAATGCCGGCGGCGCCACCACGGTGCTGCAGCTGATGGCCGACAAGGCGCTGGCCTATGTGGTGCGGGTGGGGCTTGGCCTGCCGGCGCAGTTCGAGGCGGTGGGCTTCGACCAGCAGCGGGCGGTGCTGGAGAAGCGCGTGGACCTGACCCAGTTCCAGGACCCGAAGCAGCTTGATCGCTTCATCAAGCGCTTCCTGGTGCGCTACGAGCTGGAGAACGGCAGTGCTTCGGGCTCCAGCCCGACCGTGTCGCTGTTCCAGAACAGTGGCGGCGGCACGGGCGGGCTGTTCGGGGTGCTGGGATCGCGCTTGAACCTGCGGGCATGACGCCGGGATTGCACCGGATCATCAGGGATAGTATCCTATAGTCGAAATTGGCCGGATTGCGCATAGCCGGGTCTGCTCAGCCAGCCCAGGCGCCGCGCAAGCCGGTTCACCCGGTGAACCGCCGGTTCGTTTGCCACGAAGCGGGCTGAAGACGACAGATCTGGTCAGGCGTCGCGGTCGTAGGCCGGGGCGCCGGGCAGGGCAGGGTCCTGGCCCATGGTATAGGCGCGCAACTGCCGCTCGGTCGGCAGCTTGCGGGTGATCTCGCCGTTCGCGTCGTAGAACTCCAGCACCACGATGTTGAGCTGGGGATCAAGGCGCATCGACGGGTTGGACAGCGGCGGCGGCACCTTCGTCGGGCTGGGGGGGGCCGACGCGGCCGGCTCGGCCACGGCGCGCGCGGCGGCAACCGGCGGCGGCGGGGCAGCGGCGACAGACGTGCTCATGGCGGGCGTGGTCATGGCAAGCGACCAGGGCTGGCGTTCGATCCGGGGCGCGACCGGAAGCGGGGCCGCGCGCGCCGCCTTCTGCGACCGCACCCAGCATGCTGCCAAGCGAAGGTTGCGAAAGCGTTAACGTCACGCGGGCTTGCCAGCGTCTTCGCCGGTGCGAAGCTGGCAGCCCATGCCGGCGCGTTTCGCCCTGCCTGCCCTGGCCCCGACTGTCCTGGCCGACGCGCGGCGCATCGCGCTGTCGCTGGTGATCGGCACCGCGGGCGGCGCGCTGGCGCACCTGGCCCAGGTGCCGCTGGCCTGGATGATCGGCGCCATGGCGGCGGTGTCGGCTGCGAGCTTCGTGGGCTTCCGGGCGCCGCCGCTGGCGCCGGCGCGCGCGGCCGCGCTGATCGTGCTGGGCACCGCGCTGGGACAAAGCTTCACGCCCAGCGTGATGGCGGCCCTTGTTGGCGCCCTGCCGGCCGTGGTGCTGGGCGGCGTGGCCGCCATCCTGGCGGGCGCGCTGGTGTCGCGCTGGACCGCGCGCATGGCCGGGCTTGATCCGGCCACCGCCTATTTCTGCAGCGTGCCCGGCGGCATCATCGTGATGGTGGTGCTGGCCGCCCGCGCCGGCGCCGACGTGGCGGCGGTGACGCTGAGCCAGACGCTGCGCATGGCGCTGGTGGTGCTGACCTTCCCGCCGATCCTGGGCCTGCTGGGCGCCCGGCTTGGCGGCACCGAGGCAGCACAGGTCTTCGCCTATGACCCGCCCGCGGTCTGGCTGCCGGGCCTGGCGCTGCTGCTGGGGGTCTGCACCGCGGGCGCGCTGCTGCTGCGCCGGTCGGGCTTTGCCAATCCGTGGCTGCTGGGCGCGCTTTCCGTGGCGCTGGGGCTGACACTTCTGGGCCAGGCTTGGTCGGGCGTGCCACGCCCCCTGGTGGACGCAGCGCAGGTGTTGATGGGGGCCGGGCTGGGGGCGCGGCTGGGCAAGGATTTCCTGCTGCGGGCGCGGCGCCTGGTGGTGGCGTCGCTGGTCTCGGTGGTGCTGATCTCGGCGCTGCTGGTGCTGGTGGCGATCGGGCTGGGCCATGCCTTCCACCTGCCGGTCGCGGCCTGCGTGCTGGGCATGGCGCCGGGCGGCATGCCGGAAATGGCGATCACCGCGAAGGTGCTGAACCTGGGCGTGCCGCTGGTGCTGGCGTTCCACCTGGTGCGCACGTTGCTGTGCAACCTGCTGGTGGCACCGCTGTGGCGGCTGTGGATAAAGCTTTTTCCAACCGGCTGATCGTGTGCGCGATGCTGGGTGTCGCGGCCTGGGGATGGATTTGTCCCCAGGCTGGGGAAATCTGTTCTCGGCGCTGCTGGTGCTGGTGGCGATCGGGCTGGGCCATGCCTTCCACCTGCCGGTCGCGGCCTGCGTGCTGGGCATGGCGCCGGGCGGCATGCCGGAAATGGCGATCACCGCGAAGGTGCTGAACCTGGGCGTGCCGCTGGTGCTGGCGTTCCACCTGGTGCGCACGTTGCTGTGCAACCTGCTGGTGGCACCGCTGTGGCGGCTGTGGATAAAGCTTTTTCCAACCGGCTGATCGTGTGCGCGATGCTGGGTGTCGCGGCCTGGGGATGGATTTGTCCCCAGGCTGGGGAAATCTGTGGATATCTAGCCCGGCGGCCCACCGCGGCATGCCCGGGGTAGCATCACACGGCGATTTGCGCGCAATTGGTTAACATCTGACCTTGTTCTTGACGCCGGGTTGCAGCGATAGCTTGCACGGTCGTCATTCGGGAAGGCAGTGCATGAGGATCGCGCGCATCGCCATGGTTGCCGCCGCAGTGCTGGGCAGCGCACCCGCTCGCCCGCAAGGCCTGCCCGCGGGCGAGCGCGCGCGCGGCGTGGGGCGCTGTCCGCTTGGTACCATCGCCGAGGCGATGCCGGGCGGCTTCCGCTGCGCGCGCCCGAACGAGGCGCCGCCGCAGCAGGCCCAGGCGGGGGCGGCCGGCGGCCAGGCGCGGGAAGTCTCACGCGGCGTGGTGGCACCCTGGCTGCCCTTCGCCGCCGGCGCGCTGGTGGTGCTGGGCGTGGGCATCGCGCTGTCGGCGAACCAGGGCGGGTCCAGCAGCGCACCCACGGGCACCACGCCGTAGTCGTCAGAAGCCCAGCGCGTCCCACAGCAGCTTCAGGCCGGTGGCGAACAGCAGGCCAAAGATGATCCGGTAGAACCAGCGGTCGCTGGTGCGGCGCGCCAGCGCGATGCCGATGAACACCCCCAGCGGCGCGGTCCAGACCAGTACGGCGCTGGTCGCGAGGTTCGTGGTGTTGAGCTGGCCCAGGAAGAAATAGGGCACCAGCTTCACCCAGTTCAGCACGCCGAAATAGGTGACCGTCGCGGCGTTCAGCGTGGTGCGCGGCAGCCGCAGCGGCAGCAGGTAGATCGCCAGCGGCGGCCCACCCGCGTGCGCCAGCATGCTGGTGAAGGCAGCACCCGCCGATGCCGCGGTGGCGCGCGTGGCATTGCGCGTGGCCGGCGGGCGTTCCGGCGCGCCCTGCGTCAGCAGCGGGCGCAGCCAGGCATTCAGCGTGAACAGGACGGCAATGGCCCCCACGATGCCCTTCACCGCCCGGTCGGACAGCGTGTCGAATGCCAGCGTGCCAAGGATCAACCCGATCACGGCGCCCGGCACGAACGACACCAGCAGGGCGCGGTCGATGTGCCGGCGCCAGCCCCAGACCGAAAAAATATCCATGGCGCACAGCAGCGGCAGCGTGATGCCGGCGGCCTGCGGGGCGCCGATCACCAGGCTCATTGCCGGCACCGCGACGTTCGACCCGCCGCTGGCGAAGCCGCCCTTGCCGATGCCGGTGATGATCAGCGCCGGGATCGCGAGGCCGTAGAACGTCCAGTCGGGAATCGGAGACACGATGTGGTTCAGCGGGCGGTGACGCGCGGCACGAAGGCAGGTATCGCATGCGCCCAGGCCGTCGTCACGGACGCATCATGACCGCTGTGCTGGCTGATTCCGGGGCTGACCCTGGCTGGCTGCTGCTGCTGGCGCTGTGCATGGCCGCGACCGGCCTGGTGTCGGGCACGCTGGCCGGCCTGCTGGGCGTGGGCGGCGGCATCGTGATCGTGCCGGTGCTGTCCTATGTGCTGCCGCTGCTGGGCATCGACGAAGCGGTGCGCCACAAGCTGGCGATCGCGACAAGCCTTGCCACGATCATTCCGACCAGTGTTGTCTCGGCCCGCAAGCACCACGCCAAGGGCGCGATCGACGTGCCGCTGCTGCGATCGCTGGCACCGGCGATGCTGCTGGGCACGCTGGCGGGCGCCGCCCTGGTGGTGGTGCTGCGGGGCCAGGCGCTGACGCTGATCTTCGCCGCCGTGGCGCTGCTGGTGGCGGTGAACCTGGGTGTCACCGCGGTCGATTTCCGGGTGCGGGACGCCATGCCGGGGGGCATTGCGCGCCAGGCGATCGGGGCGGCGATCGGCGGGTTCTCGGCGCTGATGGGGATCGGCGGCGGCACGCTGGGGGTGCCGGCGCTGTCGATGTTCGGCATGCCCATCCGCAACGCGGTCGGCACCGCCAGCGCCTTCGGCATCATCATCAGCATTCCGGCAACGCTGATGACGATCGCGCTGGGCTGGGGTGCCCCCGGCAATCCGCCCTGGTCGCTGGGCTATGTCAGCCTGATCGGCGTGGCGCTGATCGGGCCGACCTCGATCCTGGCGACGCCGTGGGGCGTGAGCCTTGCGCACAGCATGCCGCCGTTGCTGCTGAAGCGGGCCTTTGCCGTGTTCCTGGCGATCACCAGTGCGCGGATGTTCTGGAGCGTGCCGGGCTGAGCGGCGTACGCCGCCCAGCCCATCCGCGTCAGCTCCGATACCAGCGCTGTGCGGCGCGCTGCGCCTCGCGCGCGGAATCGCGTGGCGACTGCTGGCCGGTGACGACGCGGGCGAACATGTCCACCAGGATCCAGTTGGCCAGCACCGCGGCCGATGCCGCGCCCACCGGGCCGCTCCAGCCATCGTGGTACGGCGTGTCCATGGCGTTGCTGTACACCTTGAGCTTCGGGTCGCTGGCCCAGACGGCGCTTTGCGAATACGCCTTCAGCGGCTGCGACCAGTAGCCAAGGCAGGCGGTCAGCCACGGGTCGTACTGTTCCTGCTCCATCATGAAGCGGATGTATTCCTTGGCCGCGTTCGGGAAGCGGGTATAGCGCGGCACCAGCGCATTCAGCGTCAACGCCGTCTGCGGCACCTTGGGCGACGCGCCATACGGCATCTCGGCATGGTCGGTGTCGGTGGCCAGCGCCGCCTGCTGCGCATCGGCCGCGGTCTTCAGCGCGTAGTAGACGGAAACGCCGTTCTGCGTCAGGCCCAGGTCGCCGGCGATGAAGGCGCGGTTGTTGCTGGCGCCGTCCCACGCCATGGTGCCGGGGATCATGGTTTCCTGCATCTGCCGCGCATAGTCGATCGCGCGCAGCGTCTCGGGGCTGTCCAGCGTGACCTTGCCCTCCTCGTCAACCAGCCTGGCGCCGTGCGACCACATCAGCCAGTTGGCATAGGCCGGCGCATCGCCCGGCGCGTGGCTGAGCGCGAAGCCGCAGGGCTTGCCGATGCGCTTCAGCCCCTGGCACAGCCGCAGGAATCCCTCCAGGTCGCGCGGCACGGCATCGAAGCCCGCCGCCTTCACTGCCGAGATGCGATAGACCGCCGGTCCCGTGGTGCCGCCCATCGGCACGCCGACCCAGCTTTCCGATTTCCACTTCCGGCCATAGAGCAGCGCGGTGTCGTACCAGCCGCCGTATTTCGCCCCGAGATAGCCGGCCAGGTCGGAGATGTCGTGCAGCTTGTCGGTGAACTGATGCGCGTGCTCGCCGAAGGCGATCACCACATCGGCGCCCTGGCCGGTGTTGAAGGCCACGCCCACGGTCACCGGCATGTCGGGCCAGTTCACGTAGTCCACGCGCGTTTCGACGCCGGTGGCGGCCTGGAACTTTCGGGTGTTCTCGTTGAACAGCTGTTCGTCCGGGTCGATGTATTTCGCCGGGCGCAGCACGCGCAAGCGGGCGCCGGGTTCGATGGCGAAGCGGGGCGCCGGCACGTTCGCGACAGGGATCGCGGCACGCGCGGGCAGGGCCGCACTGGCCAGCAGGCCCGAGCCGAGCGCCAGGGTGCCGCGCCTGCTGATGGTGGGGCCGGTCATGTATCCTCCTGAGGCATTGGAATTGTTATGATGACAACGCTAACATGGTGTCGCCGGAGCAGCTATGCCTGCCACGGCAACGCTCCCCGCGGCAATGTCCGCCCCAGCAGCGAAGCGGCCCCAAGCAACGCTGCCACCAGCCCCAGCGCCAGCAGCGCCACCGCCGCCGCCATGCCCGCCTGGCCGGAATCGTTCAGGCCATAGATCACCACGCCAAGCGTCTGGCTGCCGGCGGCATACAGCAGGATGGACACGGTGATCTCGTTCAGCGCGGTCAGCGCCACCAGCAGCAGACCGGCGGTCGCGGCCGGCGCCAGCAGCGGCAGGTCGATCGCCACCAGGCGCCGGAGCGGACCCGCGCCCAGCATGGCGGCAGCCTCGGTCAGCCGGGCATCCTGGCGGGCAAGGGCGGCGGCAACGGGCTTCAGCGCCAGCGCCTGGAAGCGCGCCAGGTACGCCAGCAGGATCAGGCTCAGCGTGCCATAGAGCGACACCTCCAGCAGCGGCCAGGGGCGCAGATGCACCAGGATCACGGCCACGGCCACGCAGACGCCAGGCAGCGCATAGGGCAGGTCGATCGCCCACAGCAGCGGGCGGGCGCGGCGCGCCGCCAGCACGCGCGCGCCGGCCAGCGCGATGGCTGCCAGGATCAGCCCGGCCAGCAGCGACAGCAGCAGGGAGTTGCCGAACGCCGCGGCCGTGTTGGCGCCGGGCGCCAGGGCCGCGGCAAAGTGGTGAAACGTCGCGGTGGCGGCCGACAGTGCCATGCCGGCCGCCGGCGTGAGTGCCGCCACCAGCAGCGCCGCCAGCGGCAAGGCCAGCACGACCGCGAGGTAAGCCCAAACGAGAACCACCAGCGGCAGGCGCCACGCGCCCGGCCGCAACAGCGGCAGCGCGCGCCCGCCGCCGCCGGCGAAATTCCGCCGCGCCAGCCGCGCCTGGGCCGCCAGCGCCAGGCCCGCCAGCACGGCCAGCAGCAGCGCGATCGACGCGGCCTCGCCGAGCCCCGCGGGGCCGAGCCCGGACAGGCGGGTGAACAGCAGCACGCTCAGCACCGTGTAGCGCGCCGGAATGCCCAGCATGGCGGCCGTGCCGAAATTGCCGATCGCGGCCAGGAACGCCAGGCACGCGCCCGCGGCCAGTGCCGGTGCCAGGTGCGGCAGCACGATGCGCATGATGGCCGTGGTGGGGGTGGCGCCGAAACTACGCGCAGCCTCGATCTGCTCGGCCGGCACGAAGCGCAGCGCCGCGCGCACCGAAAGGAACACCAGCGGTGCCTGCTGCACCGACAGCAGCGCGATGATGCCCCATGCGCCGTGCAGCGGGTGCGGGGCGCCCAGCGCCGGTGCGACACCAAGGGTCGCCAGCAGCGGCGAGGCGGGACCGAGCGCCGTGAGCCAGGCCAGCGCCGCGATCTGCGGCGGCACCAGCATGGCCAGCACCAGCAGGAACGAGGCGGCGTTGCGGCCCGGCACGGCGACCAGGCCCAGCAGCAGGCCGAAGCCGCCGCCGATCAGCGTGGCACCAAGGCTCGATGCAAGCCCCACCTCCAGCGTTCGGCGCAGCGCCCGCCACACGCGCGCATCGGCCAGCACGGTCGCGAGCGGCGTGGCGGAAATTCCCTCCCACAGCAGGCGCGCCATCGGCCATGCGGCGACCAGCGCGACCCAAAGGGTCAGCGCGGCAAGCGCGAATGGCCAGGGGCGCGCGGCTGACACCGCCCCCCCACCTCGACCCTCGCCGCGGTGGCGAGAGCGAGAAGCAAGCGGGACGGACCGTTCCGGATGAGGGGGCGCCGCCGTGTCCAAGCCTTGTGCTGCTAGCCGCCGAACAGCTCGGCGAAGCGCTTCAGCCCCGCCTCGCTCTCGGCCAGCGCGCGGCGCGCGTCGAACGGCATCACGCGGATCCGTCCTGGCTCGGGGAAGCCAGGCGGCACGGCCACGGTGGGATCGGCCGGCAGATAGCCCATGCGGGATGCGGTTTCCTGGCCCTCACGCGACAGCAGGAAGGCGATGAAGGCGCGCGCGGCCGGCAGGTTGCGCGCGGTGGACAGGATCGCGGCCGGCTCGGTGATGGCGGTGACGCCCTCGTCGGGAAACACGAAGCGCACGGGCGCGCCCTTCGCCGCTTCGCGGATCGGCAGGAAGTCCACGATCATGCCGTAGCCCTTCTCGCCGCCGGCAACCGCCTGGAGTACCTGGCCATTGCCGCCGCGGGCCTGCATGTTCTGCTGCCGCGCCAGCGTTTCCCAATAGGGCCAGCCCAGTGCCTGGTTCTGCGCGATCGCCAGCACGTGCAGCGCGGCGGCGCCGGAGACGGCCGGGCTGGGCATGACGGCCAGGTTGCGCGCACCCGGCGCCAGCAGGTCGCGCCAGGCGGTGATGGCCGGGGAGCGGGCGTTCAGCGCAATGCCGGTGGTGATCAGCTTGGTGCCGAAATAGAACTTCTCGGGGTCATGGTAGTCAGGATTGGTGCCGGCCAGCGGGGCTTCCGGCCATGCCTGCAGGCGGCGCTCGGCCTTCAGGCTTTCCATGGTCAGCGCATCGGCGATCAGCAGCACGTCCGGGCGCGGGCTGCCTGCGGCGAATTCGGCGCGGAGCCGCGGGATGATCTGGTTGGTGCCGCCGCGGACCCACTCCACCGCCACGCCCGGATGCGCCGTGCGAAAGGCGGCGACCGTGGCCTGCGCATCGGGCTCGGGCTGGCTGGTGTAAAGCACCAGCGGGCCGGATACGGGCTGCGCGGTCGCCGCCGCGGTCATGCTGGCCAGCAGCGCGGCCAGCAGTGCGGCGCGGCGGCTTGTGGTTGAATGCGGCATGGTGCGGCTCCGATAGGGCAGGACTTCGGCACGGGATAGCCCGCTTGGGGCGATCAGGGCAGGGTGGGGCGGTGAACATACGATGACGGCACAGGCAACCGGAATGTTCGATCTGCAGGGCCATCGCGGCTGCCGCGGCCTGCGGCCCGAGAACACGATCGCCGCCTATCAGCATGCGCTGGCGCTGGGCGTCAGCACGCTGGAGATGGACTGTGCCGTGACCGCCGAAGGCGTGCCGGTGATGAGCCATGACCCGGCGCTCAACCCCGATCTCACGCGCGGTCCGGACCATGGCTGGATCAGCCCGCCCGGGCCGCCCATCGTCTCGCTGACCCTGGCACAGCTTGCGGCGTATGATGTGGGCAGGCTGCGCCCGGGCAGCACCTATGCCGCGCAGTGGCCGGAACAGGTGGCGGTCGATGGCGCGCGCATGCCGCGCCTGGCCGAGGTGGCGGCGCTGGCGGCCTCGGCCCGGGACGTCGTGGGCCTGAACATCGAGACAAAACTTTTCCCCGACCGTCCGACGCTGACGGTGGCGCCGGCGGCCATGGCGGCGGCAATCGTGGCGGTGCTGGACCAGGCCGGGATCACCGCCCGCGCGACGATCCAGAGTTTCGACTGGCGGAGCCTGGACTGGCTGCAGGCCAACCGGCCGGACGTGGCGCTGAGCTACCTGACCGAGGCGCGCACGCTGCGGCCCGCCTGGCTGGGTGGACGCGATCCGGCGGGCAAATCGGTGCCGGCGCTGGTGGCGGAGGCGGGCGGGCGGATCTGGTCGCCGAACTTCCGCCAACTCCAGCGCGCCCAGGTGGACGAGGCGAAGGCACGCGGTATCACGGTGCTGCCCTGGACGGCGAACGACGCGACGGACATGGCGCGGCTGCTGGACTGGGGCGTGGACGGCATCATCACGGACTACCCCGACCGGTTGCGCGCGGTGCTGGCAGCGCGGGGCATTCCCCTGCCGCCGGCGGCGTCCTGAGGGAGGGTGCAGGACGCCGCCGGCGCAGGGCAGCGCGGAGGGGGGATCCGCGCCGGGCCGCCCGGGGGGAGGGGCAGCCGAATCGGGTGGTGGACCTGCTAGGGCAGCGGGAAGAAGTTCGCGGTGGCGGTCAGCCGGCCCATCAGCGCCTGCATTTCGGGGTGGTCGAAGCCACGCTCATCGACCAGCGCCGTCATCGGGCAGAAGAACTCGTGGGCATGCGGCACCTGCTGGCTTGCGAAATCGCGGTAGTGCTTCTCGCGCAGGCCGTACAGCACGCGGATATCGCGGACCGGCACGACCAGGTTGGTGTCGGGTTCGGATTTCAGCATGCGCAAGGTCTTCCAGCGCGGCGTGGGATCGGTGGGGCCGACCTGCTCCAGCAGCCAGACCAGGGGGCAGACGGCCAGCAGCGATTGGGTCGAGGGTGCGAAGCGGCTGCGCTTGTCGAGCAGGTTCTGGAAGCTGCTGCAGGCCTCAACGCAGATGATATCGACATAGGGTTCCTGCGGATCGGCCGAGAAATGAAGCCACATGCCATCCGGCAAGGTCTTGAGCTTGTTGGTTCCTGGTAGCTTCAGGAACGGCGGCTGCACCTCCTCGCCGGGGCGGGCGCGCAGCCAGGTGCCGTTGTGGCCAGGACGCGGATAGAGCCCGGGTGGACGCTGGGGCCACTTGCGCAGTTGGTGGCGGACCAGGTTGTCAAGTCGTCCGGACATGAAGCCTCCTGAGCGGGACAGGGCAAGGCGTGTGGATGACGTGACGTTAATGCACACCGGTGTGTGGATAAAGCACGAATTAAACCTACGGTAGAAACCAGGTGGGGTTGACAACTCGGTCCGACGTCAGGGGCGCCGCGCGGGCGGCGGCGCAGCACGGCAATGATCCAGATCAAAACCGGCCATCAACACCTTGATCTGTCGTGGGAGGTGGGTGGGGCGTTGAACCGAAGCCGGAACTTTAAGCATCTGATGAAACGCGGCATTTTGGTTGTTTTTCCGCACAATACTGGGCGGCGCAACACATCATCAACTTTCCGTTAACAACGGAACTCCTGGGGATAACCGCGCAGCCGCGCGCAGCCGGCCGCGTCAAACTGGCTCGACAACAACAGATATCCACAAACGCTTACGCGCAGATTTCTATTTAAGGTTGCATCGCCATAGGCGGCCCGGGTTACCGAAAAGCCATCCGGCGGCCACCGTTGCGGTCAGCCCCGCGCGGCCACCGGCACGTAATCGCGCGGACCCGCCCCGGTATAGACCTGTCGAGGACGCCCGATGCGCTGCGACGGGTCCTCGATCATTTCCTTCCACTGGCTGATCCAGCCCACCGTGCGCGCCACCGCGAACAGCACGGTGAACATGCTGGTCGGGATGCCCATGGCCTTCAGGATGATGCCCGAGTAGAAATCGACGTTCGGATACAGCTTGCGCTTGACGAAGTAATCGTCGTGCAGCGCGATTTTTTCCAGCTCGACCGCCAGGTCAAGTAGCGGCTCGTCCTTGACGCCCAGTTCACGCAGCACCTCGTGGCAGGTCGCCTGCATGATCTTCGCCCGCGGGTCGTAGTTCTTGTACACGCGATGCCCGAAGCCCATCAGTCGGAAGCCCGAGTTCGGGTCCTTCGCCTTGGCCACCATTTCCGGAATGTTCTTCACGTGGCCGATCTCGGCCAGCATCTTCAGCACCGCCTCGTTCGCGCCGCCATGCGCGGGGCCCCACAGGCTTGCGATGCCGGCGGCGATGCAGGCGAAGGGGTTGGCGCCCGTGCTGCCGGCCAGCCGCACCGTGCTGGTCGACGCGTTCTGCTCGTGGTCGGCGTGCAGGATGAAGATGCGGTCCATCGCGCGCGCCAGCACCGGATTGACCTGATAGGGCTCGGCCGGCACCGCGTTCATCATGTACAGGAAGTTCTCGGCATAGCCCAGGTCGTTGCGCGGGTACATGAAGGGCTGGCCTATGGAGTATTTGTAGGCCCAGGCAGCGATCGTCGGCACCTTGGCGATCAGCCGGAAGGCGCTGATTTCGCGGTTGCGCGGGTCGGTGATGTCGAGCGCGTCGTGATAGAAGGCGCTCATTGCGCCAACCACGCCGCACATCACCGCCATGGGGTGCGCGTCACGGCGGAATCCATCGAAGAAGCGGCGCAGCTGCTCGTGCAGCATGGTGTGCTTGGTCACGCCATCGTGGAACACCGCCATCTCCGCCGTGGTCGGCAGGTCGCCGTTCATCAGCAGATAGGCGACCTCCAGGAACGAGCTTTTCTCGGCCAGCTGCTCGATCGGGTAGCCGCGGTGCAGCAGCACGCCCTCATCGCCGTCGATGTAGGTGATCTTGCTGTCGCAGGCCGCCGTGCCGCCATAGCCCGGGTCGTAGGTGAAGATGCCAAGCTCGTTGTAGAGCTTGCGGATGTCGGCGACCGACGGGCCGATCGTACCCGGCATCAGCGGCAGCGTGATCGACCGGTTCGTGCCATCAAGCGTCAGCGTGATGCTTTTCGGCGTGACCGAAGCGGGGGCCGTGTCGTTCATGGCGGGGACCTCGGGGTTCGGCCATCGGCCGGATTTCGGGGTGCAACTGCATGCCAAGAACAGCACGCCGCAGCGCAGCATGCAATCTTATGCGGTGCACCATGAACGAAGCGTAAGGCCGGCGCTCAGTCCTCCCAGAACGGTGCTGCGTCGCGGAAATCCCGCCACGCTGCCTCGGCATCGCGGCGCGCCGCGGCGGCACGGGCAGCCGTGACGCCGGCCACCGCGCCCGCCGCCCAGGCCAGGTCGGCGGCCTGGCGCGCATTTGTATGCAGTTCCGCCAGCAGCGCCTGGGCGACATCGGCATCGTTCACCAGCCCCAGCGCTTCCTGCAGCGCTGCCAGCCGCTTCAGGTAGCGTCGCGTCGCCTTGCCCGCGCCCCGGCTGAACACCGGCGCGAAGAACTCGGCGGCGTAGCGCAGCCGCTTGCCGGCCAGCCGCAAGGCATGCAGCGTCGCAATCGGCACGCCCTCCAGCCGGTCATGGCCGCGCAGCATGCGCTTGCGTCGCCGCGCCAGTTCGCGCGCCGCGAAATCGACCAGCGGCGCGTCCAGCAGGGCCGCGCGGTCCTGGGCGGCCTCGATCCGCCAGTCGCGCGCCAAGATGAAGCGGCACAGGTCGAGCAGCAGCAGGCGGAAATCCACCCCTTCCAGCACCGAAGCCAGCATCCGCAGGGCCTGTTCCCGGTCCCGCGCCACCGCGTCCTGCACCAGGCGCAGCCGGGATTCATCAGGCAGCAGCGCCTCGGCATTGGCCAGCGCACCGTCCTGGAACACGTCGCGATCGCGCACCGGGCCCAGCACGCGTGCCAGGTCGCGCAGCCGCGCATCCATCGCAGCAGCCGCGTCGTTGCCGACCGCCGGGCGCCACAGCGCGAAGCCGGAGCGCAGCCGGCGGATCGCCACCCGCGCCTGGTGCACGGCGTCCGGCACGCCGGTCGCGGCGCCGGGCGCAAGCCAGGCCAGCACCGCTGCCTGGTGCGATGCGGCGCGGGCAAAGCCCTGCTCCACGCTCAGGCCCTGGGTGAGCGCCGGCGCGCCCGATCGCGGCGGGCGAGGTGCTTCGCCCCGCGCCATGGCGCGGGCGGTTTCGGCCAGCGGCCAGGCAGGATACAGCGGCGCCTCAGCCGCCAGAAGCAGGGCGGCACGGTATGGCAGGTCCGGCGCCGAACCCGGCGCCGCGACCAGATGCAGCAGAACCATGTCCCGCGCGGCGGCAACGCTGCGCAGCCCCAGGCGCTGCACACGGAGCATGAGCGCCACGCCATCCAGCAGCAACGGATACCGCCGCTCCTGGCCCTCGGCCGCGGCAAGGCCCACCAGGGGCTGCAGTGCCTCAAGCCCAAATGCGGCCGGATCGGGGGCACTGGCCGGGATGGCTGACCGCGCCAGCGTGGCCGGCGGCATGCCGGGCAGCCACACCTGCTGGGGCTCCGGCAGCACCTGCTCCAGGCGCTGCACGCCACCCCGCCGCCCCGGCTGCACGACCAACGCCTGTCCGCGCGCGGCCAGGCGGCCATCGGCGGTGTCGTGCCAGACGAACGCGATATGGCTGCCACGCGCGGCACCCTGGCGGAGCGCACCCAGAGCGGGGCCCCGCAGCAGGCGGTCCAGCTGCGCGGGGTCAACAACAAGGTCCAGCGCGGGCGGACCGCCCGCAGGCGCCTCGGTCAAGCGGCGAACTCCGGCAGGTCGCTCGGTGTCAGGAAGCGCAGCAGCCTGGCCCCGCCCGCACCCAGGCTCCACCACGGCCCGGCCACGGTGAACTCGGCAAGGCCGCAGGTCGGGTAGCGCTCGGCCAAGCGGCGCAGGCCGGCATTCGCGCCCTGATCGCTGTGGGCGGCGTGCGCCAGCGCGGCGTTGCCAGCCAGAGTCAGCGCCAAGTCTTGCATGCCAGGATTGTGACCGATCAGCAGCACGCTGCGTACAGTTTCCGGCACCGCCTGCAACGCCTCGATCATCTTGGGTGCGGGCGCCAGGTAAAGGCTGTCCAGCGGATCGACCAGGGTGGAATCCTCGAACGGCTCCAGCGCGTGCAGCGTTTCCATCGTGCGCGCGGCGGTCGACACCAGCACCAGTTCGGGCGCCAGGTGCAGCCGCCGCATCGCTGCGGCCATGGCGTGCGCTGCCTGGCGGCCGCGCGCGTTCAATGGACGCGCGTGATCAGCCTGGCCGGAATCGTCCCAACCGGACTTTGCGTGACGCAGCAGCAGCAATTGGCGCATTGCGGCGCCCGCCTCCCCTTCCGCCTGTGGTCGCCCCCACATAAGCATGAAGCCCGCGCGCTGTCGCGCATGTGGCGCGGTTCACATCATCGCAAGCCGGCCTGTGCGGCCATGCGATCCGGGCTACATCCATGCATCGACAGGCATGCGCGCGCGGGGGTTGGGATTGCAGCAGACGTCAGGGAAGGCAGCCCACCTGCGCGCCTGGGCACACGCGGCGCGCGCGTCACTGGCGCTTGCGATGCTGATCGCCGTGCCGGCCTTCGCCGGGCCGATCCCCGAAAGCAACCGCATCGAATTCCAGGTGCTGCGCGATGGGAGCCCGATCGGCACGCACACGCTGGAGTTCACCCGCAACGGCCCCCGCGTCACGGTGCGCATCGCCATCGACCTGCTGGTGCGGTTCCTGGGCATTCCCGTCTATCGCTACACGCACCGCAACACCGAGGTGTGGGAGGGCGACCGCCTGGTCTCGATCGAGGCAACGACCGATCGCAACGGCACACAACTGGCGGTGCGGGGCCAGGCGGGCAGTGGTGGCATCGCGCTGGAAAGCACGCAGGGCGGGCGCTTCATGGCACCTGCCGACATCGTCACCACCAGCTACTGGCACAGCCGCTTCCTGCAGGGCCGCAAGCTGGACACGCAAGGCGGCAAGCTGCTGGAGGTGACCGTGACGCCGAAGGGCGAGGAGCGGCTGCCGGGCGACCTGGTGGCGCGGCGCTGGCATGTCGCGGGCGATCTGAAGCTCGACATCTGGTACGACCTCACCGGCGCCTGGGCCGGGCTGCGCTTCGCCGCGGAGGATGGCAGCACCATCACCTATGTCCGTCGCTAGCGGCGGCGCGCTGCGCGTCGTGTTGGGCGACCAGCTGACGCGCGGCCTGTCGGCGCTGGAAGGGCTCGATCCGGCGCGCGACACGGTGCTGATGATGGAGGTGATGGCGGAATGCACCTATGTGCGCCATCACCAGCAGAAGATCGCGCTGGTGCTGTCGGCCATGCGCCACTTCGCCGACGCGCTGCGGGCCGAGGGCGTGCGCGTGGAGTACGTGACGCTGGATGATCCGGGCAACACGCAGACGCTCGAAACAGAAGTTGCGCGCGGCCGCAAGCGGCTGAAGGCGGCACGCGTGATTGCCACGGAACCCGGCGAGCTGCGTGTGCTTGAGGCCATGAAGGATTGGGCCGACGAGATCCGCCCCGATACGCGCTTCCTGTGCGGCATCGACGACTTCGCGCGCTGGGCAGAAGGTCGCAAGGCGCTGCGCATGGAGTATTTCTATCGCGAGATGCGGCGGCGCACCGGCCTGCTGATGGATGCCGACACCCCGGCTGGCGGGCAGTGGAACTTCGACCACGACAACCGCAAGCGACTTGACCCAGCGACGCGCGTGCCCGACCCGCCACGCTTCCCGCCCGACGCCATCACGCGCGACGTGATCGCCCTGGTCGGGCAGCGCTTTGCCGGTCACTTCGGCACGCTGGATGCGTTCAACTGGCCGGTGACCGCGGCCGAGGCCGACCGGGCCCTGGATGCCTTTATCGCCGGGCGCCTGGAAAAATTCGGCGACGTGCAGGATGCGATGAGCAGCGCCCATCGCACGCTGTTCCACTCGCTGCTGTCCACGTCGATCAATCTGGGCCTGCTCGATCCGCTTCAGGTGTGCCGGCGTGCCGAGGCGGCCTGGCATGAGGGCCGCGCGCCATTGAACGCGGTCGAGGGCTTCATCCGCCAGATCCTTGGCTGGCGCGAGTATGTGCGCGGCCTCTACTGGCTGAAGATGCCGGGCTACCGCGACCTGAACGCATTGGGCGCCGATCGCGCGCTGCCGGAATTCTACTGGACGGCCGCAAGCGGCATGGCCTGCATGGACGCGGCGGTTTCACAGACGCGCGACCTGGCCTACGCGCACCACATCCAGCGCCTGATGGTCACCGGCAACTTCGCGCTGCTGGCCGGCGTTGACCCGCGGCAGGTGAACGAGTGGTACATGATCGTCTATGCCGATGCCTATGAATGGGTCGAGTTGCCGAATACGCACGGCATGGCGATCCATGCCGATGGCGGCGTGATGGCATCGAAGCCCTATGCCGCCAGCGGCAAGTACATCGATCGCATGAGCGACCATTGCCGGCACTGCGCGTACCGCGTGCAGGACTCCGTGGGCATCAGTGCCTGTCCGTTCAACTTCCTTTATTGGGATTTCGTGGTGCGGCATCGCCAGCGCTTCCAATCCAATCCGCGCATGACGCCGATGTACCGCACGCTGGATCGCATGGATCGCGGCCGGGTGGCGGCGATGCGTGCGCAGGCCGCGACGTTCCTCGATCGCGTGGCACCACGGTCGGCCGCATGACCGCGCGCGTTGCCGGCCACGCGGATGGCTTCGCCTGGGTCACCGGTGCCAGCTCCGGCCTGGGTCGCGCCACGGCGCTGGCGCTGGCGCGGCGCGGCTGGTGCGTGGTGGCGACCGCGCGGCGCACCGACGCGCTGCTGAAACTTGCCGCCGAGCGGATCGATGGGCAGGGGGGCATCGTCGCCGCCCCGGCCGACACCACCGATGCGGCGGCGGTGCGGGCGGCGCTGGCACAGGCCGAGGCGCAAACCGGGCGGACCTGCGCGCTGGCCATCCTGAACGCCGGCACCTATGTGCCGACCAAGGCCGAAAATTTCGACCTGGCCGGCTGGCGCACCCAGATCGAGGTCAACCTGAACGGCACCGCCACCTGCCTGGATGCGATCCTGCCCGGCATGATTCTGCGCGGGCGCGGCCAGATCGCATTCGTGGCCTCGATCGCCGGTTATCGCGGCCTGCCGGATGCGGGCGCGTATGGCGCGACCAAGGCCGCGCTGATCAACCTGGCGGAGGCGATGCGGCTTGATCTGGCGCCGAAGGGCATCATGGTGAACCTGGTCAATCCCGGCTTCATCCGCACGCCGCTGACCGACCGGAACAGCTTTCCCATGCCGTTCCTGATGGACGTGGAGCCGGCGGCCGAGCGGCTGGTCGAGGGCCTGGCCACGGGCCGGTTCGAAACGACCTTCCCGAAGCGCTTCACCTGGATGCTGAAGTTCCTGCGGCTGCTGCCGTATGCGCTTTACTTTCCGGCGGTCGCGGGCTTCACGGGGAGGAAGTAGGGCATCATCGGCCAACGTGCCGTTGGACCTGTAACCTGACTGTCGCTAGTTTCGCGGACATGACACTCGGCCGCAAGATTGTCGTTGCCCTGAAGGCCGCCTTGACGACCTGGGCGATCGCAATCCTCGTTCTTTGCGTCAACTCACTCTTTTTCGGTGCGTTACTAAGCTCTGGCACGCCGCCAGACAAGGCGTTCCTGGCATTCGTAGTTTTTCTCGGGATCATCTGCGGGATCGCGCCTGCGCTGGTTGTCGCCTTGCCGCTGTCCACCATCTTCCTTTTTGGCGCTCCCCATGCCCGACGCCATGGACAATTGGCGCTCTACATCTTCGCCATCGCGGTCTCGCTGCTCGTGACCAGTCCCAGCCTTTTGAGCTTCCCGCCTACGGGAATCCGTCCTGAACAGCTTGAGCCGTCCGGCTTCTTTTTTGCCATGGCCTATGGCGTCTTCGCCATGGTGACGGCATTGCCGATGCTCCAGTTGCACTCCTGTTGCACAGCCGATGTCTCACCACAGCTTCTGAGCTGGATCAACTGGGTCGCCGCGGTCATCTGGGCGATGACCCCAGGCTTGGTACTGGCGGCGTTCTGGCAGCGGGAAGTTCGCAGATCGGCTCTGCCCCGGCCGCAGGGCGCCGCGCCGATTGCGGCCTGACCGAAACTGTTTATAGCGCCCGCCGCATGACCGTCACGTCCTGGTCCAGGTCGCGGTCGGGCCCGACTTCGCTCCAGCCTAAGCGCGCGTAAAGCCGCTGCTGATCCGGGGTGTGCAGCCACAGCGTTGCGTGCCCGCGCCGCGCCGCTTCCTGGGCGTTCGCCTGCACCACGGCGCTGGCGATGCCGCGGCCGCGCGCATCCGGCCGCACGAAGACCGAGGCAAGCCATGGCGACAGGTCGGGCCGCGTATCGAGATCATGCACCACCACGCCGGCGATGCCGGCGGGCAGTCCATCGGCGTAGGCCACGAAGCCGAAGGGCAGCGCCTTGCCGTCCGCCCATTCCGAAATGTAGGCCAAGGTGCGCGCCGGCACGCGGCCGCGGTGCTGGCCCCATTTCATCCACAGCCAGCTGGCAAAGATCGGCAGGTCGCGCCGCGCCGCCGCGATGGGCACCACCTCGATGGTCATGGCTTGCGGAACCCGATCTGCACCGTGCCGATATACAGGCCCCAGCGATACACGTCCGCCTTGTTCAGCACGGTCGTTTCGTCCAGCCGGAACATCCAGTCATCGAACCGCACCTGCCACAGGCTGTCGCCGACCTTGAGGGCGATCCGGTAGCCGAACTGGAAGGCATTGCCCGCCTCGGCACCGGTGGCAACGCCGATCACATCGTCGGCACGGCCTTCCCATTTGCGATCGCCGCTCTGCGTGAGCCGCCACACCCGGCGCGAGCGTTCGCCATCGGCATAGGTGAAATCCTCGTCCAAGGTCAGCGTGGTGCCGTCCCAGGTGCCGTCGATCACCACGGTGAACTGGCGGCGCACCGTGCCGAAGCGATCCACGAAGATGCCGCCGGCCAGGGTGCGGCCCCTGAAATACTCCTCCAGCCGCAGGGCGGGCGTGCCTTGCGCGAAATCCTCAAGCTTCATCGACGAACAGGCTCCCAGGGCCAGCAGCAGAAGCAGGGCCAGACGCTTCATGGTGGCAACTCTCCGTGGCGCGGCAGGTCGAGCCAGGACAGGTGCCCGCCCTTGCCCGCGCCGGTGTCGAGGAACACGGCACGCCCGCCGGCAGCACCGTGCTGCACGAAGGGCCGGCCATCGCGCGAGCGCGCATCGTGGCCGCAATACACCGTCATGCCGTGCGGGATGCGATCGACCCAGTCGTAAAGCCGCTCCGGGCTGCCATCCGGTCGGGCATGCCCGCTGGTCTGGCCGAACAGCGCAAGTGAGACCACGCCGCCTGGCCGGCGCGTACCGGCCTGCGCGGGCGGTGGGGCGGTCAGCATCGCGGGATGCAGCGCGCCATGCACGAACAGCGCGCTGCGCCAGATGCGCCAGGCCGGCGCCTCGGCGATCGCGGCGATGGCGCGCTCAGCCAGCGCGGCATCGAACGACGCCAGCGTCTCAGCCAGGCCATGGCCCGTGCTGACCGCACGGCCCAGCAGCGCGCGGCGCAGCTTGTGGTCGTGGTTGCCCAGCAGGAAAAGCCCGTCGCCGGTGTCGAGCAGGTCAAGCGCCATGCGCATGGCCCCCGCATTGTCCGGCCCGCGATCGCACAGATCGCCGAGCTGCAGCACGAACAGGTTTTCCGCGCGGGCGCCCGCGATGGCGGCAGCGAACTGCGCCGCCTCGCCATGCACGTCGCCGACCACGCGGATGCCACGGAAGCGCTCAGGCAGCACGCCGCGCCTCGATCAGGCGGCGCACGCGGTGCTGCTCGGCGGCGTCGATCGGGAAGCGCCAGACCAGTGCCACGGCCACCAGCTTCAGCACCACCGGCACGCTGGCATAGAGGTACACGACCGCGCCCGGCCCCAGCGCATCCAGCAGCGGCAGGCCGATGCCGACCGCCAGCGCATTGCCCAGCTTCTGCGCCATCGACCACGCGGCGAAGAACACCCCCGCACGGGGAAAGCCTGTTTCGAGCTCGTCCAGGTCCACCACATCCGCCTGCATCGCCGGCGGCAAAGCGAGGTCCGCGCCCAGGCCCGCGCCGGCCACCACGCAGATCGCCAGGAACACGCGCCAGTCGCCCGCGCCCAGCAGCGGCACCGGCACGAACACGGCGCATACCATCAGCATGGCCAGCGACCAGGCGCGATGCTTGCCGATGCGCGCCGCGACCCAGGCCCACATGGGAACCGCCGCGACGGCGCAGGCGAAATACACGAACAGCACCAGGCCCGAGCGCTCGGGCGCCGCCAGCACGTCCTGCATCACCAGCAGGAACACCGCCGCCGGCAGCCCGTTCGCCACGCCATTGATCGCCCAGGCGCCCAGCAGCAGGCGGAAGGGACGATTGCCGAGCGCGGCCCCGATGCCGTGCGCGGCACCACGCTGCCGTGGCGGGGCCGCTTCCGGCACGACCAGAAGCATCAGCAGGATGGCCGGCGGCGCGAAGGCAAGGGCGGCGGCCGCCAGTGCCCGCAGCGCGGCACCTGGCGCCGGATCGGGCAGCAGCGCGGGCAATGCGGCCGAGACCATCACGCCGACCACCAGGCTGCCTTCGCGCCAGCCGGCGATGCGCGTGCGCTCGGCATAGTCGGGCGACAGTTCGGCGCCCCAGGCGGCATGCGGCACGGCGATCATGGTCCAGGCCAGGTAGAGCAGGGCGGCGCAGACGAACAGGTGCATGGCCCCCGCGCCCGGTGGCGGCACGAACAGGTACCACAGCGCCGGCCCGCCGATCGGCAGCGCCGCCACGATCCAGGGACGCCTTCGACCGAAGCGGCCCCGCGTGCGATCCGACAGGTAGCCGACCAGCGGATCGACCAGCACATCGGAAAGCCTGGTCGCCAACAGCACCGCGCCGACCAGCGTCAGCGACAGGCCCATCGTGCCGCTCCAGAACGCCGGCAGATAGACATTCAGCGGCAGCCCCACGATCGCCAGCGGCGCCGCCGGCAGCCCGTAGGCCGCCTTGCGCCACCAGGGCAGCATCAGGCCCACACCATCAGATCGGGCGGCGCAGCACGATCTGCCCCACATCCGTCCAGCCGGCGCGGAAGCCGCACTCGCAATAGGCCAGGTAGTAGTCCCACAGCCGGTGGAAGCGGGTGTCGAACCGGGCACCGGTGGGTCCAGGAGGAAGTGCGGCGATGCGCGGCCAGGCTTCGTGGAAATTCTGCGTCCAGCGCGCCAGCGTGTGCGCGTAGTCGAGCCCGAACCAACGCTCTGCTTCCCAGCGCAGCCCAGTGCCGGCCGCAAGTGAACGCAGCCCGGACGGCGAAGGCAACATGCCGCCCGGAAACACGTGGCGCTGGATGAAATCGGCGCTGCGCCGATAGACCGGGAACAGCCGGTCGGCGATGGTGATGGCCTGGATGCCGGCGGCGCCGCCAGCGACCAGGCGATCATGCAGCGCGCGGAAGAAGGCGGGCCAGTTCGGCTCGCCGATCGCCTCGATCATCTCGACGCTGGCGATCGCATCGAAGCGGCCGGGCACGTCGCGCCAGTCCTGCAGGCGGATTTCCACGCGGTCGGCGAGCCCTGCGTCGGCCACGCGCTGGGCGGCCAGGTCGTGCTGCTCGCGGCTGATGGTGATGGCGGTGACGCGGGCGCCGAATTTCTGCGCGGCCGTCTGCGCGAGGAACCCCCAGCCGCAGCCGATCTCCAGCAGGTGCTGGCCCGGCTGCAGCGCGAGCGCCGCGCACAGCGTTTCCACCTTGCGCGCCTGCGCGCTTTCCATCGGCTCGGCGGCGTCGGCGAAGATCGCGCTGGAATAGGTCAGCGTGGGATCGAGCCAGGCCGCATAGAACGCATTGCCCAAATCGTAATGCGCAGAAATGTTCTTGCGGCTGCCGCTGCGCGTGTTCGGCTTCAGGCGATGGAACAGCCACGACAGCGCCCGCACGAAGGGCCGGCCGTTCAGCAGCGCCTCCCACTCCGCCTCGTTCGCCGCGGCGAAGGCCATGACGGCGCGGATATCGGGGCTGTCCCACCAGCCATCGACATAGGCTTCCGCCCAGGCCAGCGACCCGCCCGCCAGGAATTTCGCGGGCAGTCGCGGGTCCCGCAGCCGCACTTCGGCGGTCGGGCCCGGCAGGGCGTTGTCGATCCGGTGCACGCTGCCATCCGGCAGCACCACGGTCAGGTGCCCGCGCGTGGTCATGCGCGCGAGCTTGAGCGCAAGGCGGAAGCGGCGATCGGCGACAGGCGCGATCGTGGCGGCGTGGCTGGTCATGCGTGCTCGTGCGTGATGGAGGCGATGGCGGGGCTGGCATCGGGCCTGCGGTGGAAGCGGGCGCCGCGGCGCCACAGTTTCAGCGCCTGCCAGTGGATCAGGCCGATCACCTTCAGCGTCACCAGCGGCATGCCTGCCATGGCGCCCAGCAGCGCCGGCGTGGTGGCTTGCGTGTAGCGGCCGGAGATGCTGGCGATCAGCCGCGGGGCGTCCGGCGTGCCGTAGCGGATCACCAGGCTGAAGCGGTCATCGCCGTCGGCCAGCGCGAAGCGATAGCCGCCCGCCATGTCGAAGAACGGCGAGACATGCAGGCGCTTCGCGGCGGCGTGCGTGGCCGTGCCATCGCCATCGATGCGCGCCACATAGGCGTGCTGGTCGCCAAAGGTGTTCTTCACCTCGTAGATCACCCCACCCAGCGCGCCATCGGCACGGCGGCACAGGAACAGGCTGATCGGGTTGAACACCCAGCCGCACAGCCGCGGGATCGCGAGCAACTCCACCCGCGCCGCGCAATCGTGCAGGCCTGCTTCGGCCAGCCGCGCCTCGACCCAGGGGCGCATGGCGCTGCCGTCGCGTGCCGCGTGGTCGCGGGCAGCAACGCCGAGCACGCCAAGGCGGAACAGCAGGCCCCGCGGTGGTGCGTCGATATCGCTGCGCAGCCACCACAGGCGATAGGCGAAGCGGTGCCGGAACGGGGTCAGCCGCGCATGCACGGTGCGCGCGCGCAGCAGGCGTGCGCTCATGCGGCCAGCGCGCGGTCGGGCGCCCACGGCACCGTGGCGCCCAGCCGGCGCGCGGCGGCAACCGCGCTGGCCAGGCCATCCTCGTGGAAGCCCCAGCCGGTCCAGGCGCCGCAGAATTCCACGCGGTTCACGCCCTGGATCGACCCCAGCCTGGCCTGGGCATCGAGTGCGGCGGCATCGTAGTGCGGGTGGTGATAGGTGCAGTCCTTCAGCACGCTGCCGGCGCGCGGCTCCATCAGCGGATTGAGCGTGACCAGCAGCGGCTCGGGCGTGGCGAGGTTCTGCAAACGGTTCATCCAGTAGGTCACGCACAGCGCCATGGCCCTGTCGTCGCGCGCGTCCGACAGCACGTTCCACGCCGACCACACCGCCTTGCGGCGCGGCATCAGGCGCGCGTCGGTGTGCAGCACGGCGCGGTTGGGCGTGGTGCGGAAGGCGGCCAGCACCGTACGCTCCGCCGCCGTAGCATCGGCCAGCAGCGCCAGTGCCTGCGGCGCGTGCGTCGCCAGCACGGCGTGGGCGAATGCCTCGTGGCCCGCCTCGGTGTGCAGGATCACACCGGTTTCGGTGCGCAGCACGGCGCGCACCGGCGTGGCCAGCCGCAGATCGGGCAGGGCGGCTGCGATGCGCCGCACGTATTCGCGCGACCCGCCCGTCACGGTGCGCCATTGCGGGCGGTTGCCGACGCGCAGCAGGCCGTGATTGGCGAAGAATTTGATGAAGGCGCGGGCCGGGAAGTCGCGGATGCCATCGACGCTGGCCGACCAGATCGCCGCCCCCATCGGCAGGATGTGGTCCTGCACGAAGGCCTGGCCGTAGCGCTCGCGCGCAAGGTAGTCGCCCAGCGTTGCCGTGTCGCTGGTTGCCAGCAGCGCCGGCGCGTCGCGATAGAAACGCAGGATATCACGCCACATCGCGTGGAAGCTGGGGCGCAACACATTGCGCTTCTGGCCGAACAACTGCGCCACGCTGCCGCCACCGTACTCCAACGCGCCACCGCGCAGGCTGACCGCGAAGCCCATGTCGGATGCCTCGGTCGCCACGCCGAGCGCCTGGAACAGCGCCACCAGGTTCGGGTAGTTGCGATCGTTCAGCACGATGAAGCCGGTATCGACCGACACGCCACCAGGTGCGTCGAAGGTGTCGGCATGGCCGCCCGGGTGCGCGCCTGCCTCGAACAGCGTGACCTGCGCCACGTCGCGCAGCAGCCACGCCGCACCCAGGCCCGCGATGCCCGCGCCGATCACGGCGATGCGCGGGCGCGGCGCGGTGCCGTGCATCAGGCTGCCTTGCCTTTGCTGATCGAGGCCAAGGCTTCCAATGCGCGCGCGCGCGCAAAACCGTGTTCGACGATCGGGTGCGGATAGGTTTTGCCCAGCACCACGCCGGCGTCACGCAGTTCCTGTTCCGACGCGTCCCAGGGGCGATGGATGAGCGCGTTGGACAGCTTCGCAAGCTCGGGCACGAAGGTGCGCACATAGGTGCCGTCAGTGTCGAACTTCTCGCCCTGCAGCACGGGGTTGAAGATGCGGAAATAGGGCGCGGCATCGGCGCCCGATCCCGCCACCCATTGCCAGCTGGCGCTGTTCGATGCGGCATCGGCATCGACCAGCGTGTCCCAGAACCAGGCCTCGCCAGCCTGCCAGGGCAGCAGCAGTTGCTTGATCAGGAAGCTGGCAGTGATCATGCGCACCCGGTTGTGCATCCAGCCGGTGCGCCATAGTTGCCGCATGCCGGCATCGACGATCGGATAGCCGGTGCGGCCCTGCTGCCAGGCACGCCGCGCCGCATTATCATTACGCCAGGGAAACTTTGCGAATTCCTGCCGCAGTGGCGCATCCGGCATCTCCGGCCGGTGCCACAGCAGGTGGTAGCTGAACTCCCGCCACACCAGCTCCTTCAGGAAGGTCTGCGCGCCCTGCTTCGCCGCGCCACGCGGCGCCATGGCGGCGTGGGTGGCGTGCCAGACCTGCGCCGGCGAGATCTCGCCCCAGCGCAGATGCGGCGAAAGTTTCGAGGTCGATGCGATGCCCGGCAGGTTGCGCGCCTCGCCGTAGCGATCGAGCGCCTTTGCCAGGAAGCCCTTGAGCCGTGCCGCCGCACCTGCCTCGCCGGGCTGCCATTCGTCGCGGAGGCCGCCGGCCCAGTCGGGCTTCGTGGGCAACAGCGCCCACGTTTGCAGCGCATCGCCGTGCAGCGCCTTGGCAGGTGCTGCGATGCGCTTCGGCGCGGCCGACGGTTCGGGCGGCGGGTCGGCGGCGAACACGGCACGGCTGAACGGCGTGTACACACCATACGGGCCGCCGCCCTGCGTGCGGATCGACCAGGGCTCATGCAGCAGCGCGCTGGTAAAACCCTCGATCGCCACGCCATCCTGCTGCAGCGCCGCCGCGACAGCTTTGTCCGCCTCGCGCTCCCACGGCGCATACACACGACCACAGAACACGCGCGTCGCACCGGCTTCGCGCGCGAGCCGCGGCAGTTCCGTGGCCCAGCTGCCCCGGCGCAGCACCAGAGCATTGCCGCGCGCAGCAATCGCCGCGGCCAACGACTCCAGGCTGTGATGCAGCCACCAGTGGCTGGCACCGCCCAGCCGCCATGCCCCCCCGAGCGGTTCATCCAGCACGTATGCCAATACAACCGGTGAACCGGTCGCCACCGCGGCATCCAGCGCGGGATTGTCGGCAAGGCGCAGGTCCTGGCGGAACCAAACGATCACCGGTGCGCCCGAATCCATGCGCGAAGCACTCTCCCTGGTCGGGCGCGCTCCTTGCCTGGGCGGCCTCGTGCAGCACGATATAGGGGCCTTGCACGCCGCGCATAGCCTCACGCCTGCGCGAGCCGCTAGGCTCGGCTTTATGTACGCCCCAGCTCACGCCCAGCAGCCCGACTCCGCCCAGCTTCGCGCCATGGCGGATGCGATCCGCTTCGCCGTGCTGTTCACCGCCGGCCCCGCCGGCCCGATCGCCACGCACCTGCCGCTGGTGTGGGACGGCGAGGCGACGCTGCTGGGCCATGTCGCCCGCGCCAACCCGCACTGGCGCGACCTGGCCCAGGGCGCCCCTGCCATCGCGGTGTTCCAGGGGCCGCAGGCCTATGTGTCGCCCGCGCTCTATGCCTCGAAGCGCGAGCATGGCCGCGTCGTGCCGACCTGGAACTACGTGGCGGTGCACGCGGAAGGCACCGCGTTCAGCGAGGATGACCCCGCCGCCAAGCACCGCATCGTCTCCTTGCTGACCGACACCCAGGAAGCACCCCGCGCAGACCCCTGGGCGGTCACCGACGCGCCGGAGCCGTTCGTGGCCGCACAGCTGCGCGGCATTGTCGGCATCCGCATCGCGGTCGCGGCGCTGACCGGGTCGTGGAAGCTGTCGGCCAACCGCAGCGACGCCGACCGCGCCGGCGTGATCGACGGCCTTGGCGCCGGCGACGCCATGGCGCGCGACGTGGCGGCGCTGATGTCCCGCGCCACTGGCACGGCGGATTGAGGCAAGCGGACCGGCGGTCCACGGGGTGGACCGTTGCAGAAGCGTGTGTGGCAAACGAACCGTCGGTTCACTGGGTGGACCGGCATTTCGGTCCGAGCACCCCCTTCCTTGCTTCCCTCTCCCCCCTTGGGGGAGAGGGTTGGGTGAGGGGGTGTTGCCGCACGGAAACCCTCAGGTCAGACGCGCGCTTCGTGGCCCCCCACCCTTGTATGTCTTGGCTGTGCTTTGCTTTG
>JAESGU010000015.1_pt1 | contig 218150 bp, 195 predicted proteins | sample 9266271 | NCBI WGS metagenome assembly JAESGU01 (sample SAMN15740544, study PRJNA653495) | algae metagenome | isolation source: Scytonematopsis contorta HA4267-MV1 and co-occurring heterotrophs from mud... | place: USA: Palolo Valley Trail, Honolulu, Hawaii | collected 2009-07-25 | reverse complement strand
GGAGAGAGCAAAACGGAGAGAGCAAAACGGAGAGAGCAAAACGGAGAGAGCAAAACGGAGAGAGCAAAACGGAGAGAGCAAAACGGAGAGAGCAAAACGGAGAGAGCAAAACGGAGAGAGCAAAACGGAGAGAGCAAAACGGAGAGAGCAAAACGGAGAGAGCAAAACGGAGAGAGCAAAACGGAGAGAGCAAAACGGAGAGAGCAAAACGGAGAGAGCAAAACGGAGAGAGCAAAACGGAGAGAGCAAAACGGAGAGAGCAAAACGCGGGCAAGATGCCCGCACTACATTTCTCATGATGTTTTTATGAACACCAATTAGGCTGTTGCTTCCTCTGTCCTTGAGGTTGAGTATAATTGGGATAGCTCACTAGGGAACCTTTTTATAGTTATGGGAATTGAAAAACTTGAGGCTGAAGTCCTAGCCCTTCCAGCAGACTCTCAGGCCATACTATTAGCTCGACTGCTTGAAAAATTAGGGCAGAATGTTGAAATTGAGCAAGAAGTTGCAAGTAACTGGGTTGAGGAAGCTGAACGACGCGATTTATCAATGGAAAAAGAGGGAGTTGTTGGTATTCCCGCAGAGGAAGTATTTAAAAGATTTGGCAATTGCACATCACAAACGTAATCCCGAATACTGGATTGAGCGAACTTAGCCGAGACGAAGCAACCCCCTTCTCTTGAAATACCCCTGAACTAAAGTTCGGGCTAAAAGCTAAAACCCGTTAAAACGGGTTGAAACATTGGTTTAATCGCAAATTAAAACCCGTTAAAACGGTTGAAACATTGGTTTAATCGCAAATTAAAACCCGTTAAAACGGGTTTTAGCTTTCAGCCCGTTCGCGCCAACGTCGCTTCGGATAATTTATTTCAGGGGTATTTTTTTGCTTATTATTAATAAATATAACAAATTAACAATAAACCTTGATTTTATTGAAAAACCTTCCTCAAAACAAGCCGTAAGCTTCCCAATTTGGTAGCTTCAACATTAATTTGTTGTTAGTTTATTTTGAATTACCTTTAACTATGCCGAATGTTGCAATAGTGTATTTCTCTGGTTCTGGACACACACATTTAATGGCTCAAGCCGTAGCCACAGGAGCAGGTCAAATCTCCCAAACCACAGCATGTAAAGTAACCTTACTTTGCTTATGCAAAAATTCTAAAATTTCATAGTCCCAATAGTCTAGAGAAGTATTTTCAGCACATAAAAATACTTCATTAATATCAAATTCAGGACAATGCTGAGTCATCTGCCTACGCCAACGTCGAAAAGAGTGCGTTCCTCCACTAGCCCATACTATCCTTCCTAAGCGATAGTAAAACGTCCAAGAAGTTCCTTTTGCGGATTTAATATCTAACTTACCATTGTATTGCAATCGAGTGCAAATCTTAAATTCATCAATTAAGTCGTCAGATATCACTAAGTTGAGATACACCATAATTCTTAAACTGTTCTATTAAACAACCTTAGTCAAAATTGCCAAGTACTCTCAAATCTGTATATTTCCCGCTTTGTGTTTGTACTCTTATACTTGTCTATAGCTCCAAGTATAATCAGACATTGTGACAAACTTGTGACGAAAACTGCAACAATTTTAATCACAGCATAAAAATTCTTTGAAAGCCGCAAAATCAATAAACCCCCCACTCCCCACTCCCAATTTTCCACTCCCCACTCCCAATTCCCCACTCCCCATTAAAAAAATTGTACTGAATCAGTATTTCTACGTTTGTATATATTTCCAACCTGAGATATTTACAGCTATAAAAGCCAAAGCCAAAGCGGTATGATAACTTATAAAAATAATAACTTTTCTCAACTTCTGCAAGAACGCTATGAAATCCAAAAGCAACTAGCAAAAAAAGCGGGAAGACAAACTTTTTTAGCTCGCGACATCCAAACACAGCAATTTGTTATTATTAAGATATTAAGATTTGGTAAAGATTTTGCATGGGAAAACTTAAAGTTATTTGAACGCGAAGCCGAAACGTTAAAATCGTTAGAACATCCAGCAATACCACGTTATATTGACTACTTTGAGTTAGACATTACAGGTGGAAAAAGTTACGTCCTCGTCCAGAGTTACGTAGCAGGGGGAAAAACATTGGAAGAGTGGATACAATCTGGACGAAAGTTTACTGAAAAAGACGTAAAAAAAATAGCTAAAAACTTATTATTAATCCTTAATTATTTGCATAGTAGACAACCACCAGTAATTCATCGCGATATCAAACCCAGCAATATAATCCTAACTCGTAAAGCTGTTTATTTAGTAGATTTTGGTTCCGTACAAACCTTAGCCAGTAAAGCCGGAAAAACAATCACAGTCGTAGGAACTTACGGATATATGCCACCTGAACAATTTGGAGGTTATGCTAAACCAGCATCAGACCTTTATAGTCTGGGGGCTACATTAATTGCTTTACTAACAGGTGTTCATCCTGCTGACTTACCGCAAAAAGACATGCTAATTGATTTTGAAGATTCAGTAAAATTAAGCCCAAAATTCACGGAGTGGTTACAATCCCTCATAGAACCAAGCCTATCAGTACGAGTAAAATCAGCAACTGAAGCCTTAAAATCATTAGAAACAAATTTAGTTAGAATAAACGAAACTTCTGTACTAAGTAAAAACAAGACCGTAAAAAATTGGAGGTTATTTTGGTACGCCTTTTGTTGCGGTGGTGGTGCTGGAACTGGGATAACAGTTATGAGCGCTGTTATTTATAGCACAATGACTGTACCAGGGATGGGAACTATTGTCGGAGGAGTTATCGGCACGACGGTGGGGTTATCGGTAGGACTTGCTAATGCGATTTTGTTGGGGATAGTCACTCGATTATTTTACTACCCTCTAAAAAGTCCTAATTTGTATAGACGCCATATTGCCTTTTTTAGCACCTTAACAGGGACTGCAATGGCGTTAATTGGTTATATGCCTTTAGTGATTGATAATTCCTCGATATCTCATCAGCTTTTCTTTGGGATTGTACCTTCAATAATCACTGGCTTAAGTATGGGTGTAGCGAGTAAATTATTTGCTCGGTGGTATGAAAGGGAATCAACCCGGGGTGGGTAGAGACGCGATTAATCGCGTCTATACGGAATGGGGGGGGTGGGTAGAGACGCGATTAATCGCGTCTCTACGGAATGGGGGGGTGGGTAGAGACGCGATTAATCGCGTCTATACGGAATGGGGGGGTGGGTAGAGACGCGATTAATCGCGTCTCTACGGAATGGGGAATTGGTAATTGATAATTGATAATTGATAATTGATAATAGAAATGTTGGGGTCAATATGATAAAAGATATATTAAATAGTAGGTATCAAATTCAAAAAGAGTTAGGTGGACAAACTGGCAGAAAAACTTTTTTAGCCTTAGATTTAACTACACAAAAACAGGTTGTAGTCAAGTTACTATACTTAGCTCCAGATTTTGATTGGCAAGATTTAAAACTATTTGAAAGAGAAGCTGATACTCTGAAAAAATTAGAACATCCTTCTATTCCTCGCTACTTAGATTATTTTGAAATTAATACCCCTGATGAGAAAGGTTTTGGCTTGGTACAAACCTACGTCCCCCATAAATCATTAGAAGAACATTTGCGTGGTGGCAGGACTTTTAATGAAACCGAAGTTAAGGAATTAGCGCAATCTTTACTAGAAATTCTTGCTTATTTACATTCTTTTCCATCTCCAATTATCCATCGAGATATTAAACCTAGTAATATTTTATTAACGAATCGTTCCGGTAACAGTATCGGTAAAGTGTATTTAGTTGATTTTGGTTCCGTACAAAACGTTGCTGCAAAAGAAGGAGGAACAATTACAGTTGTCGGGACTTATGGATATATGCCACCAGAGCAATTCGGTGGCCGGGTAACTCCTGCTTCTGACCTTTATAGTTTAGGTGCGACTTTAATATATCTTGTAACTGGCTTACATCCGACGGAATTACCCCAGAAAGATTCACAAATACAATTTCGTCAAAATAGTAATTTAAGCCCACAGTTTACTGACTGGTTGGAGTGGATGACTGAACCAAATTTAAACCAAAGGTTTACAACGGTTCAAAAGGCAATGGAAAGTTTAGAAAATACTCCACCCAGAAATAAGTCAATAGCTTTAGCTAAAAAACGTCTAAAACAACCCTCTGACAGTAATATTAGATTAATAAAAAAAAGAGGGTCTGTAGAAATTATCTTTCCTCCTAAAGGATTTGGTATCAGTGTAATTTCATTTATTTCTTTACTCTCTCCTTTAGCGTTGGGGGTGAATTTTTTTTCTAATCAAATTTTATCGGATGTTCCTAATACCAATATTTTATTAGTGCCATTACAAGTACTTGCTAGTACTTACATCATTTTTACTATTATTTGGGCACTATTCAAACGTATTCGAGTTAGGATTGACTCCCAAGTTTTTGAAGTTTTTCACGAATTACCGGGGTTTAAATGGCGTGCTTCTCCTGTGGAAGCTAGACAAAATATCTCCTATTTGAAATTTGCTCCTGTATTTACAGCGGGTTTTCAATCTCATATGAAGTTAAATGTTGCTGCGAAGACTAAATATAATCTTGATATTTACGGCAATTTAACGGAAGAGGAAATAATGTGGTTAATTCAGGAAATGAATGATTACCTCAAAATGTAGGTAAAAATTTCACTCCTACCCTCAAAAATCAACCCCACCCCCAACCCCCTCCCCGCAAGCGAGGAGGGGGCTACAATGATATTTAAGTACTAAGTTAAGTCTCAGGTGAAAATTACGGATAAAATCGTAGCCCCCTCCCCGCGTGCGGGGAGGGGGTTGGGGGTGGGGTTTTTTGAGGTAGGAGTAAGTTTTTTATTTGCTAACAATCCCCGACCATTGAACCTTTTTCTGCTTCTCCCGACGGTACGAGAAGAAATGCTCCGGAGTTTGGTAAGTGCAATATGGTGCAATAGCAATTTGTTCTGGACTTATCCCCATAGCTTCCAGTTGTAGTGCATTCACTCGACGCACATCCAATCGTACCTTACCGGGTTCTTCATCAGGGAGTATAGGAGGGTTTTCTAATTGTTGTAATATTTCTACAATATTTTTTTCGTCTTTATCAGATATAATACTATACCCAACTTCAAGGGCTGTTTCTGCTGAAACTTGATAAACTTCCCCAGCAATCGCAGGACCCATCGCAATTTTTAAATCGGATAATTTACTACCTTGTGCTTGTAAACGTCGAATCGCTTCCAGAACGATTTTTTTAGATGTACCTCTCCAACCTGCATGAATCGCAGAGACTTGTCCTGTTTTGCTATCACCTATCAATACAGGTGTACAGTCAGCACTAGCAACCCAAACTGCTTGCTGAGGAGATTCGCTAACCAAACCATCTCCCATAGCCAAAGCTGATTCACCTTCCCCATCAACTTCATCTCCACCCAGATTTAACATCGCTTCAATTTCTGAGGGAGTAAGAACTTTATTCCCATGTACTTGCTTTAAGCGATATCCGGAAGCATTATTATGCAAGACTTTCGTCAAGTCAACAGGTGGACGAGGCCAAAATTGGTGAGTCAAAAAACCATGCGACCACTGCTCTAATAAACTACAAGTTAAAAAAGGCAGTGTTTCCGAAGTCCGCCAGTGCCAAGTATGCATTTTTGATGTTTAATAACAAAATCAATATTAAATTTAGCTATTATATTGGGTTCTGGCAAAGATATTGGTAACTGGTAACTGGTAACTAGTAACTGGTAATTGTGAATTGGTAATTGGTAATTGTGAATTGGAGAACGAAGTGGGATTAAATCAACAACAAATTCAAAAAGTTCTGAACAAAGAGCTTAATAATACTTGTATACCATTTTCCCTACATATTTTCAACAGTGTCTCTTCAACAAACCAAACACTGTGGGAATTGCAAACCCAAGGGGCAAAAGCCGGAACTGTTGTAATCGCAACACAACAAACAGCAGGACGTGGACAATGGGGACGCCAATGGGTATCTTGTGATGGGGGATTATATCTATCGCTTTTAATTTCACCTCAATTAGAAGCGGTCTTCAGCTATCAGTTGACTTTAGCAAGCGCTTGGGGAATAGCAAACGAACTGCGATTGAGGGGAGTACCGATAGAGATTAAGTGGCCAAATGATTTAGTTATAAATGGTCGCAAGTTAGGCGGAATTTTGACAGAAACCAAAGTACAAAAGGGATTAATCAACCAAGCTGTGATTGGAGTGGGGATTAACTGGTCTAATTACGTACCAGAAACTGGTATAAATTTACAAGCTTGGCAAATTGATAACCACACCGAATATTTTGATACTTTGGAAGATTTAACTGCTGCAGTTTTATTAGGAATCGATTCCGGTATGAAATGCTTATTTCAAGAAGGGACAAATATACTCTTATCACGTTATTTAGGATTATTAAGCAATATGGGGGAACAGGTAGAAATTAATCATGGTTTAGGTACTATTGTTGGGGTCACCCCTTCCGGGGAATTACGAGTTTCTATGGAACCGTCTAGCACTAATGTTACAAAGGGACTGGAAATTTTTCTCAAGCCGGGTAGAATCAGTTTGGGCTACCGTAAATCTCCCGAATAATTTTCTCGGTTTTTATTAAGGTTTGCCTAAAACTTTAAACATTAACGGTCAAACTACGGACTCTGACCTTTAATCTGATTACATATAAACACTCAACAACAAAAAAATGACGCAGCGTAATCATAACTCTGCCCAGAAGAACTCCCGCAAAAAATGGCAACGCTCGTTGCCAGCACAAGGTATTTGTTGGCTAAGCAGCTTCAGCTTATTAAGCGGTGGTTTGGTGGTTGCTCAAACTGATGCTCCAGTGGAAAATTTGGTCGTTGCCCAAAGTGATGCTCAGGTAGACAATATTGTTCCAAAAGCCGAAACCAAAACTCCAGCAACTTCTGAGCAACGTTCATCTTCAGAAAGAGAATTTACTGGACGCAGAACCAGACTTGTAGAGCGTTTACGTCGTCGTCGCTCCCCAGAAGTTTCTCAAGAAGCTCCCTCTCGCAAACCTTCTCGGCGTTCAGCCCAAGCAGCAGAGCCAACAGTACGGACTAGAACTTCTCGACGAGTTCGGCAAGAAAATTCTGAACCAGAATCGCGTATAAGTCGTAGAGATAGACGTGATATCGAAATTGCGAGACGCCAAAAATTCAGAAGAGAAGCTGCACAGGGAAATCTTGGTGAAAGACGTAGGATTTTTGCGACTCTGCAAGAGGAAAATATAAGACTTGCAAATAATAGGGAAGAAAGACCTACGGTTGTTGAGTTTAGCGCTCCTCAACGTACAAATAACGGAAACACTGCGACAGCTAATTACCAAGCTCCAAGCTCTGTGATTATTACAGGACGCTCTAACCGTAATCGAACAGTTGCTACCGAAAGAAGAAGCCGTCGTAATAACCAACATAATCAAAATGTGGCCAATCGCGATGTCGCACCTAGCTGGTTAAGAAGAAGTCAGGCTGCTCGTCTCGCAAATAATACACCAAGCCGTCGTCGTGTCAGAGATAACGAAGGAAATCAAGCTCCATTGCGTCCTAGAACAATTGCATCAGCAGTTAGCCGCAATGCAGGATGGCATCCTCAACGTCAACCAGTGCTTAGTCAGGTTAGTAGTCAGGTTAACAACCGGGCTAATAATCGGGTAAATAATATAGAGGATAATACAAACAACAACCGCGTAATCCGTCCAACACTTGTTGCTGCGGTAACTGAGGAGAATCTCCGTCCTCGTACAAATGCTAATAAAGGTGTTACTGGTAAAGCCGTCAGCAAAACTGTACCACTTCCAAATCGTTTTATACCCAGTCCCAGCAATTTTGCTCCAGATATAACAACAGCAACTTCAATTGCACCAACAATTGCACCAACAATTGAATCAACAGCAACCCCAATGGCACCAGGAGCAACTGGTATGTTACCCGTACCAGTAACAGCCGAAAACACAGCACCTCGTCCAGGGTCTGCCGATTACTCAATTCCTTTAGCATCAGTTCTACCCCAAACAAGTAGCCCAACAACGGATTTTGCTTATAATCCCACAGGCTTCACTTTCCCTCTTTCCGTCCCTGCTCCTATAAGCTCCTTTTTCGGTTGGCGTAGTCACCCTATCACAGGAGAGCGTCGCTTTCACTCAGGTATCGACCTAGCAGCAGCAGTAGGTACACCAGTACTTGCAGCTTACACCGGACAAGTAGAGGTCGCTGATTCTGTTGGAGGCTATGGCTTAACGGTGATATTAAACCACAATAACGCTCAACAAACTCTTTACGGGCACATGTCTGAACTCCTTGTACAACCTGGACAATGGGTAGAAAAAGGAAGCATCATTGGACGGGTAGGTAGTACAGGTACTTCTACAGGTGCTCATCTCCACTTTGAAGTACGTCAGTTAACATCCGAAGGATGGGTAGCCACTGACCCAGGAGTACAAATCGAATTCGCTCTAAACCAGTTAATACAATCATTACAAGCTGCAAGAGCGGTTCAAGCAACTCAGCAACCTGGAGGTTGATTTGAACTTATAAATACCCGTGTTCCGCAAGGAATGTGGGTGTTATGATTTCGGGGGTATTGCTTTTGGTGAGGAACTTTTCCACGTATTTACCAAGAATATCCCCTTCTAAATTTACCCACTCTCCTGCTTGGAGATGGCAAAGATTTGTGTCCGCATAGGTCAAAGGTATTACTGCTACTTGAAAATGATTAGGTTGGGACTCTGAGTCAGCTACGGTCAAACTAACACCATTAACAGCTATACTACCCTTAGGGACTATATATCCTGCTACTGTTTCCGGTGCAGTAAAGGTCATTTCCCAAGATGTGGCGGTTTCTATTGCTGAGACTAAACGTCCTACCCCATCGACGTGACCCATGACAAAATGACCCCCTACTTTACCACCCACTCTCAGGGAGGTTTCTAAATTCACGTATTTCTGTCCCCTTTGCATTAAGCCTAGGGTGGTTCGACGCAGTGTTTCCGGTGAAGCTGTGGCGATAAATCCTTCTTTTAGTACTTGTTCTACGGTTAAACAAACACCATCAACCGCCACACTATCACCATAAGCTAAATCTTTCATAATTGCTGAGCAAGATTCGCTGACACAAGTAATTTGCCAAGAATCTGTACTACGGGGGGTTATGGTCCCTAATGCTTGTATTAATCCTGTAAACACGGTTTTTTTGCTACTTATAATGTATTTTATGGTCGATTTTGCCTTATTAAACTCCCAAATACACCCAGTTACTGATACTTGAGTATAATTTCTGACTAATTTTTGTATAGGGATATCAAGACATTCCTATCCATCTCAAGGCATACTTGGGTAAGTAGCTCATTGTCTAATCAAATTGACCTGACTTACTCTGGTGTACACTTCCATTTGGGAGTTTAATAGAAGCAATTATATAAACATATTGCCTTGTCTTTATGCTTTGCCCAGTGTTATGTCCCCTAAAATGGGTATTATTCGTTACATTTTTCCCTCGCGCTCAAAGGATTGTAGAGGCTTAGCCAATGATTGAGATGAAAGTCGCTGGCATAGCATTAGATGCCATAACTCGTAGCCCTATTGTACTTTTAAAGGACAGTTCAGACCGCCGAGCTTTACCAATTTATATTGGTCAAGACCAAGCGAGGGCCATAATGGGTGCTTTGGAAGGCCAAAAGCCACCACGTCCGTTAACTCACGATTTAATTGTCAATCTTTTGGAAGGATGGAATATGACCTTGGAAAAGGTGATTATTCATTCTTTACAAAAAGACACTTTTTATGCTGTGCTGATTGTCCACCAAGGAGAGGTTAAACGCGAAATTGACGCACGTCCCAGCGATGCAATTGCTGTCGCGTTGCGAACAAATGCACCAATCTGGGTTATGGAAGAAGTAGTAGCGGATGCATCGATTCCTGTTGACCGTGATGCAGATGAAGCAGAGCAGGAAGCTTTCCGGGAATTTGTCTCCAACCTACGACCCGAAGATTTAATCAAGCGTTTTGGTTCTGGTGGGTAAGTTATGAGTTTGCTAAATGCTCACTGTTGACTGTTGACTGTTGACTGTTAGCTGCTGACTGTGAGTATTGAGTTAATACTTTAGTATTAATGAGTATTAATGGCTCTTAATTTTGCTCGCAATGAAATATCGTCGCTTTGGAAAAACTAATTTGCCCTTGAGCGTGTTTTCTTTGGGAACAATGCGTTATCTTGCTTCACCTGAAAATGCGTCGTTAACGATTGAAAAGGCTTTGGAACTGGGAATAAATCATATAGAAACTGCGTCAGGTTATGGCAAGAGTGAGAATTATTTAGGGAAGGCGCTACAAAATGGGTTAGGGGTTGAACGTCAAGACTTGTTCATTACCACTAAAATTCCACCTACTCCTAATGCTGACACAATGCGATCGCAAATCGATGATTCCCTCACAAGACTAAATTTGGATTATGTTGACTGTTTGGGAATTCATGGCTTAAATACCTGGGAACACTTCGACTGGGTAACAGCAAAAAACGGTTGTATGCAAGCAGTGGGGGAAGCAGTCGCAGATGGTCGGGTACGTCACGTTGGTTTTTCCACCCATGCTCCTTTAGAAATTATTCTAGCTGCTATCAATACAGATTTGTTTGATTTTGTCAATCTGCATTATTACTATTTTTTTCAACGTAATCGCAGCGCTGTTGAGTTAGCCAGTCAAAAAGATATGGGGGTATTTATTATCTCCCCTGCTGATAAGGGTGGGAGGTTATATACACCACCGCAAAAATTACAAGAATTATGTAACGAGTTTTCTCCTTTAGAGTTAAATTATCGATTTTTGTTAAGTGACCACCGTGTGACGACTCTTAGTGTTGGAGCTGCTACCCCGGATGAATTAATTGAACCATTGAAAGTGGCTGAACGGGTGGGAGAATTAACTGCTGAGGAAATAGCTGTTTTTAATGAGTTAGAAAATCATAAAAATATGGCTTTAGGGACAGATAAATGTAGCCAGTGCTATAAATGTTTACCCTGTCCAGAGAAAATAAATATTCCCGAAGTGCTGCGATTGCGAAATCTTGCGGTTGCTTATGATATAAATGATTATGCTCAGTACCGCTATCGGATGTTTGAAAATGCTGGACATTGGTTTCCAGGGATGAAGGGTAATAAGTGTACTGATTGCGGTGATTGTTTACCCAAGTGTCCTGAAGGTTTAGATATTCCCGCTTTGTTGAGGGATGCTCATACTCGATTTAATGGTGCCAAGGGGAGAAGATTGTGGGGGTAAGCGCAATTACCCATTACCAATTACCAATTACCCATTCCCCAATCCGACACCACATCATCAGAGAAAAATCCAGCCCCCAGTTCCTCCACAGATAATTAGCCAGGGAATAAATTCCCTGTCTAAAAGCTAAAGTCCTCTAAAGAGGACTAATAAGAAAAGAGTGTTTATTAAATAGAAGTAAAGCATTTATAAAATTTTAAAAAATTATATTATTTCGTTTTAGTCCTCTTTTAGAGGACTTTAGCTTTCAGACAGGGAATTTATTCCCTGGCTTGTTAACTTTTTGACTTTTTGACTTTTTGACTTTTTGACTTTTTGACTTTTTGACTTTTTGACTTTTTGACTTTTTGACTTTTTGACTTTTTGGCTTTTTGGCTTTTTGGCTTTTTGGCTTTTTGACTTTTTGACTTTTTGGCTTTTTGGCTTTTTGGCTTTTTGAATTTCTGCCTTTCTGGCTTACTAGTTTCTATCAACAACACAAGAATTTTTCATTATCATTTTAGTAATTTACTTAAAAATAACGCTGTCATTTTAGTGTATTAAAAATTTGCTCTTAAGTTCATTTAACATTTTATTAATAAATAGAATATATTCAAAAAGTATTGATAATATAAAAGCATGAAGTCCAGGTGCAATCAGTGAGTTACGACAACGTTTGTAAAATCATCGCAGAGAAAAACCCCAACGCATTTGTTAGTTGGCTATTACCAGGAGAAGCGCAAAAAGTTACAGTATTAAAAACGGAATTGAGCATAGAACCAATTCGTGCTGACTTTGTGGTCTTCTTAAAAACAGAAACTCGAATTCTACATATAGAGTTTCAGACCCGTGCAACATTAGACTCAGATATTCCATTCCGAATGGTGGATTATGCTATCAGATTAAAACGGATATATGGTCTGACTGTAACCCAAGTAGTTATTTTCTTGCAGGAAACAAACCATGAGGTAGCTTTTAGGGAAGAATATGTCGATGAAACTACAACTCACCGTTACCGAGCTATCCGGATGTGGGAGCAAGATTCAGCAGACTTTCTCGACAACCCAGCGCTTTTACCTTTAGCTGCATTAACCCAAACCACCTCACCCCAAAGATTGCTATCCCAGGTTGCTAGTCGGATTGCTACAATTTCCAATAAGAGGAAACGACAAAATATTGCGGGGTATACCGAGATATTAGCGGGTTTACGTTTTCAGAAAAACCTCATTCGTCAGTTGTTAAGCGAGGATATTATGCAAGAATCAGTAATTTATCAAGATATTTTACAGAAGGGTGAAGGACGAGAAGCATTAAAGATGATTACTCGTCAGCTTAACCGACGATTCAGTCAGATAGATACCCTATTTATCGAACGAGTTAGAGCATTATCAACTGAACAGTTGGAAAATTTAGGAGAAGAATTGTTAGATTTCACAGATGTTTCTGATTTGGAAGCATGGTTGAACCAAAACGAAGCAAGTTAGGTTAAAGCAATTATATATAAAGGTCAGACACAACTGCTCTGACCTTTCGTTTTTTCTCACAAAAATAGTGGGAATATGGTTAAACCAGAACGAAGCAAATTAATTTTAGATTTAGTAGAAGATTTTTCTTCTGTGAGAGTTATACGCATCTAGTATTTTGCTGACAATTTTGCTATGCTTAAGCCAACAATCTGTGATTTTTTCACAAATTGAAGCATTAGCCTGCAAATATACCTTATGCTTATAGAGTTTAGTGTCGGCAATTACAGGTCTTTCAAAAATAAAGTTACTTTCAGTATGGTAGCAGCTAACATTGTTGCTAAAGATAAAGATATTGACAAAAATAATGTTTTTGCAGTAGATAATGAACTCCAACTTCTAAAAAGTGCTGCCATATATGGAGCAAATGCTAGTGGTAAGAGTAATCTTGCAATGGCTTTAAGTTTTATGAAATGGTTCATAATTAATTCATCTAAAGAAACTCAAAGTACAGAAAAAATTAATGTAGAATCTTTTCGATTAAGCACAGAGACTGAATCAGAACCCTCTTTTTTTGAAATTGTATTTTTATTAGAAGGTAAACAACATAGATATGGATTTGAAGCAAATCAAAATAAAGTTGTGTCTGAGTGGTTGTTCTATGTTCCTAAGTCTAGAGAAACTAAACTTTTTCAACGAAATGACGACAAAATAACAATTTCTAAAACCTATAAAGCTGATGGTATTCAGCAAAAGACTAGAAGTAATGCTCTTTTTTTATCTGTTTCCGCTCAATTTAATGTTCAAATATCCGAAAAAATTTTAGACTGGCTATCTAACAAATTAAATATTATTTCCGGTTTAAATGATAGTGATTTTTTCAACTACACAATTCAATGTTTAAGAGAAAACAATAACAGAGATGAGATTATTCAGTTAATTAAAAAACTGGATTTAGGTATAAGTGAAATAGAAGTCGATAAAATAGAAGTAACACCTGGTTCTTTACCTGATGAAATACCAGATGATATTAAAGCACTCATTATTAAAAATAGAAATATTCAGACTAACTCAATAAATACTCTACATCAAAAATTTGATAGCGATGGAAATCGTATATCTATTGAACCATTTGATTTAAAACGACAGGAATCTGAAGGGACACAAAAAATCTTTGCCATTGCAGGTCTAATTATAGACACACTTAAAAATAATAAAGTTCTTATTGTAGATGAGTTCGATGCTAGACTTCATCCATTAATTAGTCGTGCAATTGTAGAGTTGTTTAATTTTAATGAAACCAATCCAAATAATGCTCAACTAATATTTATGACTCATGATACCAATATGCTTAGCAATAAACTATTTCGTAGAGACCAAATTTGGTTTACAGAAAAAAATAAATATGGTGCAACAGATTTATACTCATTAGCAGAGTATAAAGTACGTAACGATGCTTCTTTTGAAAATGATTATATAAAAGGTAGATATGGTGCAATTCCATATATAGGTGATTTTAACGATTTATTAGATTCTCATGCCTAAGAAAAAAGCCAGTTCTCGTGGATACTCACTTAGAAAAGTTGACACAAGAGAAGTTAGACAGAGATTTCTAATTGTGTGTGAGGGTGCAAAAACAGAACCTAATTATTTTAGAAGTTTTCGTGTACCAAAAGTAGTTATAGAGGTACGAGGTTTAGGAGAAAATCCAAGTAGATTAATTGAAAGTGCTAAAGAATTGAAAAAACAAGACGATTACGACCAAGTTTGGTGTGTTTTTGACCGTGACTCTTGGACTGAAGAAGATTTTAATAATGCTCTCAGAAATGCTGAAAAAGAAGGCTTTAAAGTAGCTTATTCTAACGAAGCTTTTGAGCTATGGTACATATTACATTTTGAATTTCTTAATACGGGAATTCCTCGAAGTGATTATCTTAGTAAGTTAACTTCTCTGTCTGGACGTAAATACAAGAAAAACAGTGAGACAATTTATGATGAACTGATTGATAAACAGGCTAATGCTATTAAAAATGCAACTAATCTTCTCAAGCTATATAAGCCTTGTAATCCTGCAAAGGACAATCCATCAACAACAGTACATTTATTAGTACAAGAGTTAAATAGGTTTATCCAGTAGCTAAGGGACATATTCACAAATGACAATTATTGGGGATAATTATTAATTCTTGCTCATCAAGTTTTATTTACGTGGTATAAATATAATCAGTATAATTTTTTATATTTTATTTAAGCAACAATCAGTAACAACTCGTGTGGGGTGGAAATATTTGCATGATAAAGTTAGCATCTTTAGCATTGATGAGCTTATGTTTGAGTTTGGCAACAGTTGCTAAAGCTCAAGCTGCAGCATTTACTTTTACTCAAATTGCTGATAACACAACCAATTTTAGTAATTTTGGTTTACCTGTATTAAATAATTCTGGGTCTGTAGCATTCAGAGGGGTATTAAAAACAGGAGAATCAGGTATCTTTAAGAGTAATAGTTCAAATATAAATACTATCGCTACAACTAATCAAGAATTTTCTTCTTTTAGCAATCCTTCTATTAATGATTTGGGGACGGTTGCTTATTCGGCTGATTTAAGCGATAACAGCAGTAGAGTTTTGACTAGTAACGGTAGTGTTACTTCTACTATTGCTACTGGTTTCCCTATACGTCAGGGTTCTTTTTCTTTGGGTGAACCTTCAATAAATAATTTTGGGACAGTTGCTTTTTCTAGAGTTGGATTTAATAACGGTTTTGAGGGTTTCATTGATACTGTTGCTAGCGATGGTAAAACATCTTCGATAAAATATTTTTCATCAGGTACATCACCGGTTAGTGCGACAGTTAGTATCAATGATGCTGGGAGTATTGCTTATCTGGAACAAGATATTAGTGGTCGAAGGAATAGGATTTCTTTGATTAATAACAACGAAATTAAATCTATTGCTGGGGGTGTTAATAGAACTGCTGGTTTTTCTTTGAATAATCAGGGTACTGTGGCTTATGGTTTTGTTGACCCCACTAGTGCAAGGTTGGGAAAATCTGATGGTGTGACAAATACTATTATTGCTGAGCGATTATCTTCGAGTAGTAGTAATCGTGTGGGTACGATTGTTCCCGGTTTGGGTGTTAATGTATCTATTAATGATTTGGGGACGATAGCGTTAACGGGGACAAGAGATAGTAGGTCTGGTATTTATTTGGGTAAAGATGAACCAAGTAATTTAGTGATTGGGTTGGGTGATTCTCTGTTTGGTTCGACAATCAGTAGTCTTAGTTTTTCTAGAGATGGGTTGAATAATTCTGGTCAGTTGGCTTTTTTTGCTGATTTTACTGATGGGAAAAGGGGGATTTTTCTTGCTAATCCTGTTGCTAGTCCCCCGAAGGCTGTGTCGGAACCTTGGATGATTTCGGGTATTTTTGTTTTTGGTGCTGCTGGGTTGGTTTTATCCAAGAAAAAGAAAAGTGCTTAACTCTCAAATAAAAGAGGATATTATGCAAGAGTCGGTAATTTATCAAGATATTTTACAGAAAGGGAACAAACAAGGTGAAGAGCGATTAATTATAATTATGCTCAACCAAAGATTCAGTGAGATAGATACCCTATTGATTGAAAGAGTCAGAGGGTTATCAATTGAGCAGTTGGAAAATTTGGGAAAAGCATTGTTATATTTTACCAATGTCTCTGATTTAGAAGTATGGCTGAACCAAAACGAAGCTAGTTAAGCCAGAGCAATTATATATAAAGGCCAGATAAAACTTTTCTGACCTTACATATTTGAGATGCTTCAGATTAATCTATGACCTTTTTTCTCAAAGACTTAATGGATGCTCGCTTACTTTTAGAGTCAAGACGTTTTCTTTGAGAACTGCGACTGGGTTTAGTAGGTCTGCGTTTTTCGGGTACAACAATAGCACTTCTGATAAGTTCTTGAAGTCGTCTCAACGCTTCCGACTTATTTTGCTCTTGACTTCGGTGTTCCTGAGCTTTAATTACAACCACACCCTCCTGAGTAATGCGACGGTCATTGAGCTTCAAAAGCTGTTCCTTATAAAAAGCGGGTAACGACGAAGCCTCAATATCAAATCGCAAATGGATAGCTGTAGAAACTTTATTGACATTTTGACCACCCGCTCCTTGAGAACGGATGGCACTGATTTCGATTTCGTTTTCAGGGATAATGACCTTGTTAGAAATTTGCAGCATAACCTATATATAGCTTATTCTGCCTGACCTCACAACGATAAAGACTAAACATCTTTAGTCTCTACATTCTCTAATTATCACCATTCCCCACTCCCTATTCCCTATTTCCCATTCCCCACTCCCTATTCCCTATTCCCCACTCCCACTGTCACTACTAGTAGTCGTCTGAACAGGACGAAAAACATTCAAATAATTAATCAAATTATAAAACTCACGCGACTGTAACCACAATCTACCTTGACCACTAAAACGACAAACCAATCCTTCTCCACCCAAAACACCAGTCTTCAAAGCTTTAAAAGACAAACCACATAATTAACGAACTTTAGAACTTAAATAACTAACTAATCCACTAACACTACGAGACTGTAAATAAATATCTCCCTCTCCAGAAATGTTGCTAACCAATCCTTCTCCGGACTTGATAGAACCAAATAACCCACCAGCTAGTTTCAATTTCATACTCAGACTTGGTGAATAGGCAATTAAGTGACCAGTATCAACAACAAAATCACCACTTATACGTTTTTTGGTAATACCACCATAACCACCAAAAAATACTTGACCTTGACCGCTTAACTTCAGCTTAAATAGCCCTTCTCCAGCAAAGAAACTAGAAAATCCAGCCCACCTAACACCCATTTTCACACCAGGAGTATGGGCTATATAAGCACCTGTTTGTAAGCAAATTTCGTCATTATTTAGGTCGAATTGCTCAATGTCCCCGATGCAAGTTTGTGTTAAAACTACAGTTTGGGGCTGAGAACTATTATTAGTAAAAACATTCACGAATAAAGATTCACCACCAAAAATTTTTTTAGTAATCCTGATATCAAACCACCGGAGAATTGAGTTTGTACGGTCAATTTTCCGTCCATACTTGTCATGGCTCCTGCTTCGGCTGTAATACTGTCTCCGGGATTAAGAGTGACAAAAAGTGATGCAAAAGCCGGCTTGTAGCGGATTTCGTATTTCAAATCGAAAACCTCCTGTTGTTGTTCGTTATTAAGTTTAATTGGGAGTACTTTTAATCTTGGTATCCCTATTTACTTACTTACAGTCTTTATAAGCTATGTCAGGTATAGTTTAGTGTATGTGTTCTGACCAAATAAAGTTAATAAAATAAATATTAATACTGAGATGTTCGAGGAATATTTGCCTGTGCTGAGGGAATAGAGGTTAAGTCTAAATGTAATATTCAACGAAAAATTACTTACGAATTAAAGGTCTCAAAGCTTTGTACCATCCTTGTGCAACTTTTTTAGCTCCATCATTAGTCAGATGCAGCTTATCGGTAAATTCATTCTCTTTAAGATTAATATTATTGAGATTTACAAAGTAGATTTTATCCGACCCCGAACGCTTTCCTATTTCTTGTGCTTTAGCGTTCAAAGCTGCGTATTCTGGCCAAGTATCTGTCCACCCAACCTTAAGCATTGAAGATACTATAATTTTTGCATTAGGCTTCCGTTGTGAGATAGTCTTAACTAATTGTTCAAGCTTTTGCGGTGCATCGGTTGGAGCTACATATCCATGTTTTGAAGGCAACAGGTCGTTGATACCAATCAACAACAATATGACATCAGCATCATAAGCCAATATCTTATCAAGATTGTCATAAATATTAGCCTTTCCGCATCCAGGGCAAAAACTGCGGTCGTCGGGACCAATTGTATATCCACCATATGCACCGTGGTCTGGGTCTCCTCCAACCATAGTTGTTTTAGAGCGATAGCCTACAAAATGCACTTTATATCCATTTCGTTTGAGCATATTGAATAGGTGACCCCGGTAACTTTGGGGACCTGAGGCTCCGCTTCCTTCCGTTAAGGAATCACCAACTGGCATTATTCGCCAAACTTTACTATTGGTTTTGTTGGATGCTTCTTTTTGTTGTTGTCCGATAGCTATAGACTTGGATGATGGATGTGATGGATGTGTTTGTTCTTGGTTTAGCGCATGGGCAATACCAAACAAAGCAAAACAAGCTAACAAGGATAGATACAGGTGTCGCATATGCAAATTATTTAATAATTGTGTATGGACTTTGCATTCCTAATTTTTACCTTTAGTCCATCCTTTATTAAACATCATCAGGAGACGTTTCGTTTTGCAAAATAAAAACTTTTCATCGAGCAATAGTGCCACAGTCTAAAATTTGAAATACTTTTGTGGAATATTTCTGTGGAAGGCCACAGCCAACGCACAACCTCAAATTGACCTGAGTAGTTAAAATTAATCAGTAATAAATCAACATTGCCAGAAAAGCAAGGTGTTATATAAGAAAGAATGACCTAATCTCCTTAAACGCTAGTAAAGGGGAGAGAATTATAGCAAAAGCACTCTCTAAAGACGGAGATAACGATTCGCTTAAGCGTTTCCCCCTTGCGATATAGCGACACCCTGCACAAACACGTCTTTATCACGACCGTAAAATAGAATATCTTATGTTAAGGCAAACCGAGGTTAAATTCACTCGTTAAGCTTGCTATTTTCATGAGTAACAACTGTGTCAATACGGTGGGATTTAAAAATCTCTTCCATGAGTGACTGACAAAGTTTAAATCTATAGTCATCTTCTCCTTCGCCACCAAATAAGTGTATTCTAGGAATTAATTTGTCACTCATCAACTCGTTGTTTATCAAAAGATAATACCAGTAAGCGAATACTTGTCCAACAGCATGTTTCCAATTTTTGATATATTTTCCTCAATAATTTGTTTTTGTGTTAATAAGTCTGCAATTCCCGCTAATGATTTTGTTTGAATGTAGAAAATAGGAACTTCTCTTGTGCCTCCGTATTTGTTAACTAAATTTAGTAGACTCCTTTCCTCTTCTCGACTTCTCTCTTTTTTTATCTGCTCTTTTTCTTCTATTACTCTCTGCTTTATTTCCTTGATTTTATTGGAACTTAGGTCAGCTAAACAAGTCCCATCATAGAGATTATATAGTAAATCATCTTCTAATATATCTTTAACTATTTTAGGACTTACGCAAACTCTACGAAATCTTGGCGTTCTTGGCGTCTTGGCGGTTCGATAAATTAAGGCTTCTGGCAATTTTTGCGTAAGTCCTGTATTTCTGTGAAAATTTCAATATCATAATCTTTAAATTCCTGATAAATTTCTTTAACTATTTTATATCCGTCTTTTTTTCTCCATCCTTGCCTATTATTAGGAAAATATGGGTCAAAATAGTCACGATTAAGTTTGATTACGGATGGGCGATAATCAAGGGCATTGCCAATTTTTTCATATACTTCATTCCAAGTATTACATCCAAGCTTTTTTAAAGCTTCTTTATCAAATTTTGAAATAAACAACGCACAAATATGAGCTTTTCTCTTATTTTTGTTCACTTGGTATATTTTTATGAAACTTTTGTAATTTTACGGTCTTACTATTAAGTCTCGGTTGGGTAAAATCCACATTTCCACCGAAAGTGTCACACTGCATAATTACTTATATTTTTATAATTGGTAGTTATAAGTTACTTTTTCAAGACGGAAGCATCCCAAATGTGTAAATTTAGCGAATTTCTTAAATGGTAAAACCGATTAATATTACTCCAATAATTTTTTGCTGCGCTGCAATTGCTGCACTTGCTCAACAGTTAATCTTGTAACGCGGGCAATTAAATCAACACTCATTTCTTCATTCAAAAGATTCAAAGCAATCAGTCGAGCTTTTTCCTCACGACCTTCCTCACGACCTAGGACGCGACCTTCCTCACGACCTAGGGCGAAGCCTTTTTCTTTTGCTTGGGCTTCAATTTTCTGATAAATCACGGATTCTTGCATAATACCACTCCGCAATGTACGTAAAATAAGGTCATTCTCTAAAGCTAACTCAGCTAATATGGCTGTAGATAACTAAATATTGAGAAGCGCTCCCTTTTACTAGAGGCGCTTTTGACTACATTTGGGGGTTAAATTTTTAGTTTTGTTGTAAATGCTGCACTTGTTCAACGGTTAAACTTGTAACACGGGCAATTAAATCAACACTCATTCCTTCATTCAAAAGATTTAAGGCAATCAGTCGAGCTTCTTGCTTTCGACCCTTGGCTAAACCTTTTTCTTCTGCTTGGGCTTCTATTTCCTGATAAATCACGGACTCTCGCATAATATCACTCCGCAATGTACGTAAAATAAGGTCACTCTCTAAAGCCAACTCAGCTAAAATGGCTTTTGATAACTAAATAGTAAGAAGCGCTCTCTTTCACGGGAGGCGCTTTTTACTATATTTTGGGTTTAAATTTTTAATTTTGCCGCAACTGCTGCACTTGTTCAACGGTTAAACCTGTAACACGCGCAATTAAATCAACATTCGTTCCTTCATTTAGAAGCTTCAAGGCAATCAGTCGAGCTTCTTCCTCACGACCTAGCACACGACCCTTAGCTACACCTTTTTCTTCTCCTTGGGCTTCAATTTCCTGATAAATCACGGACTCTCGCATAATATCACTCCGCAATGTACGTAAAATAAGGTCACTATCCAATACTAACCCAGCCAATATAGCTGTGGATGCTGCAACATTACTTTGTTGCCTTTGGTCTGCAATTTGCTCTATTTCTATTGCTACTTGCTGTAAAACTTGAGCGCGGTTATCGGTTTGGCTCAAAGCAGCAAATGGTAATAAGCCAGGGTACTGCAAAAATGAGTCTGTTTTTTGCTCCCACATTCTAATTATATTAAACTCGTGGTGGGTTCGCGTCAAACGAAAGTCATTTTTATATGCTAATTCGGATGAGGTTTGTTGCAGATAAATTACAAACTGATACATCTCCTTGTTTGGAAAACGACGATAACCACGCAGACGGTAATCAGCCATTCTAAACGGAACATCTGGTTTGGGAAGAGTTTGGAACTCTAAGTGGAGTATATTTTCATCCGACTGTAGCAGTATAATAGCGTCGGCTCGAATTGGTTCAAGGGAAAGTTCCGATGGACTCAACTTTGTAAAAGTTATGTTCTTTCCCAATAGCCAATTAGCAAAATTAGTCGAAAAATTTTCAGCCAAAAACTTGCAGACATTATCAAACATAGAGTTTTTGTACTAGACGCACTCAACATATAAAGAATACTATTTAAAAGTTATTTTTAATGAATACGAATTATTAATTAAATTTAGTATTTACTAATACATGAAAAATTGCTTTAACTTGTTTTGCGAAGTGCTTTTATCATGTATAAAGATGATTAAAAGTAATTAAGTAAGTGAAGTTTGAATTAGCTTTTGTTGTAGTTGAGTATAGCGCTGCTGTTGATTTACAGACCTTACAGCCATACCAATTGCTTTTTGGGAACCTATAATAATTGCCAATTTTTTAGCACGAGTTAATCCTGTATAAAGCAAGTTGCGGCTGAGCATCATGTAATGTTGAGTATACATTGGTAAAATTACCACCGGATATTCTGAACCTTGGCTTTTATGAATTGTGGTAGCAAATGCCAAAGTTATTTCATTTAAATCTGGGTAATCATAAACAACATCGCGTTCGTTATATTGAATAGTAACTTCTTGTTCTTCTTTATCGATATTAGTAATAAATCCTACGTCCCCATTAAAAACTTCTCGTTGGTAATCGTTGGTGAGTTGAATTACTCTGTCCCCAGTTCTGAGTATTAAATCACCTCTGGTAATTTCCACTTTTTCGGGTCTGGGTGGATTTATTAATTGCTGCAATACTCGGTTCAGGTTGCGAGTTCCCACCAAACCTCGTGCCATTGGGGTAAGTATTTGTACGTCTGTGGAAGGATTAAAACCAAGTGAAGGTATAAATTGTTCAATTAGTTCGCAGATTGCTTGCACTCCGTGTTCTGGTTCGTATCCACCACCATGCCATAAACAGTCAGCGGTTGGGGTATTAGAAATTGGTTCAATTCTGGGGTATTGTCCGTGATTAATTTGGTGAGCAGCGGTAATAATTGCACTAGTTTGAGCTTGTCGAAATACTTGGGTTAAGCGGACTACTGGGACTCGATGAGAATTTATTAAGTCAGCCAATACTTGACCTGGACTGACGGATGGTAGTTGGTCAATGTCCCCGACAAATAATATTTGAGCATTTTCGCAAACAGCTTCCACCAACGAGTAAGCTAAAAATAAATCCAGCATACTAGCTTCGTCTACAATTATCGCTGCTTGAGGTAATGGAGAATTGCGATCGCGTTTGAAGCTGCGAGTTTTTGGGTCGAATTCCAACAGACGATGTACGGTTTTTGCTTCTAGTCCCGTCATTTCCGCAAGTCGCTGTGCTGCACGTCCGGTGGGTGCAGCAAGAGCAATTGTTTTACCCATCGCTTTCCACAATTCGACTATAGTGCGAGTCACAAAGGTTTTACCACAACCGGGTCCACCTGTTAAAATCATGACTCTGGAGTAAGCAGCATTTTCCACCGCTTCTTGTTGTTGCTCGCTTAATTGAATTTTGCGACTAGCTGTAAAACGCTGAATCCAAGAACTGACGCGCTCTATATCTGGATTAATCGGTCGAGCTAAACGCTGTTTTATCTCTTGCGCTAAATTTTGTTCAGTATGGAAGAAAGTAGGCTTGTAACAAAGTAAAGTTTTATCCTCAGCACATTCCCTAATTAGTTCGTTATTTAGGGTCATGTTTTGAATGATTGTCGTCAGAGCATCTTCTTTTGGTTGGTGGTCATCAGTCTTTAATTTTTCCATCACTTGCTGAATAAGTTCTGGTTGCGGTAGGTAACAATGACCATCTTCAGCTGCTTCACTAAGAACATGAGTCATCCCCGCACTGTATCTAAATTCTGAATCTGTGGGGACACCTAAATTACGAGCAATTTTATCAGCTGTCAGAAAACCAATACCATAAATATCTGTTGCTAACTGGTAGGGATTGTAAGTGACTGTTTCGATAGCTTTGTCACCATAATGCTTGTAAATTTTGACTGCGTAGGTGGTTGAAACTCCATGAGTTTGCAAAAATACCATCACTTCTTTAATCGCTTTTTGCTTCTCCCAAGCGCTTTGAATCATTTTGATGCGCTTTTTGGCTATTCCCTGAACTTCGCTAAGACGTTCGATTTGAGTTTCAATAATTTCTAGAGTTTCTGTACCAAAATGAGCGACGATGCGTTTTGCGGTAACTAGTCCAACTCCTTTTATTAAACCACTACCCAAATATTTCTCTATACCTGTAATGGTTGCTGGTTTGGTTTCTTTGTAACTAATAACTTGAAATTGTGGCCCATATTGGGGATGTTCTCGCCAAAATCCTGTTAGCTGCAATGTTTGTCCGGCTTGAATGTTAGCAAAATTACCTGTAATTGTGGTTAATTCTTTTGCTCCTGGTCTCTGTAAGCGTGCTATTGTGTAACCGGATTCTTGGGAGTAATAGGTCAAACGTTCGACTACTCCTGTAATCGATTCTTGCTTGGGTGCTGCGCTTGTTTGCTGTTGGGGAGGATTTGGTAATGTGGGCATTTGGATTGACAAGATTTTTTTCGCTGTTCGATAGCAAACTCTTTAGTTATTATGTACTAAATTATGGAATGTCAGGTAATATATGTTTATAAGATAGGGATAATTGTAGCAAAAACAACATATATAAAGACGTTACATGTAACGTCTCTACAAAGGTAATAATTGGTGCGTAAGTAGAGTTTTGAGTAATGAATTACAGAATATTTGGTATAAATCAAAAAATATTTCTAGCTTTCCGAAATCGCCCAAGACCCCCTTGTATTCATTATTGGCACAAGCCACTATAGCCAACTTATATAAGAAAAGTACGGGGACTTACCCCACCTTTAGCCCGGTCGTTATGACTGGGCTTTTGAGTTTTATCTGCTCATCAATAGGTAAAACCCCTTCACACTCAGTGAGGGCTTTTCTTCGTAGCATTCGGTTCTAATTCCATTCAATGTAATTACCGATACTTGCTAAATCACTAAGAGTTTATAGTATAAGCAGGTCAATACTTATAAAATTTTATACTTTCAAGAGATGAAAAGCACCAGTAAATTTTTGACAACATCTGTTATCTTTTTCGCTTTAACCTTTAGCGCTTCCCCGTCTCGCTCCCAATCGGTAAATAGCTGCTTGGAGCTAGCCAGAACAGATAGAAATGCTGCGAACAGAATTATCGGATTGGGTCGAGCTAAAAACTTAGCCCGTCAAGCAGCTGAAGCCGCAAATGGCGGACTAAACAATTACCGTGCAGAGAATTCCATGCATGGTACCGTAAATGAAATACCTTGCACTGACAACGGCAATGGTAGTTGGACGTTTACCTTTAAAGGCACAGCCCCTGGTAGTACTACACCAATCGTTGAAAGTGTTGTTACAGTTGATAGCCAAACATTTAAAGTGACGGTAGACCGTAACACTCCTTTACGTTAGAATTTGCCATTGGAACTGCTGTTGTTAACCACCAGTCCCAAAACTCAAGACGTTTGGTGGCATCAGACATTGGTTCCCAAACAGGACCGTTAGCGTAAGCAGCAGCAGCCCAAAAAGACGAATCACTTTCGTAAGCATCTACATCAGCATCAGTCAAATCATAGTTGATATCGTCTTGCTCAAATTCCTCATCATACAAAACTGCACTCAGAGCAGCGATTGCAGCTAATCCTACATTTATCGGCTTTTGATATTTAAGACTTTAGGCAGAATAAAGTTAGTTAAACCTGGTAAATTGATTTGTAAGACTTAAGTACTAGCAAGTTTACTGCCTGGTAACGAAGCTAAGTTTTGGCTTAAAACCAGCCAAGTTTCCTTGGATACTACTTGAGACAATATTGAGGATGGTATTTATGCTGTCTTACCTGGAAGAAAAACAATCAGTAAGATATAAGCAAAATATGATATTTCAAGTGGGAAATCTTCCTGTTGCTTATGATTATAATTAGATTTATAAATAGCTGAGTAATGCATATGACATTAAAAGAACTTGAGAAACAACTACTTGCATTAACGACTGTCGAAAAAGCTCAAGCGATACAAATATTAGTTCAAAGTTTGACTAATACTTGGCAAGGAATTGAAAAAACACCTGGTGTATGTGGCGGGGATGCTTGTATTACAAATACTCGTATTCCCGTTTGGTCATTAGTAAATGACCGTAATTTGGGTATGAGCGATGCCGAGATATTAAAAGCTTTTCCTAGCCTGAATGCCGCTGATTTGGTAAATGCTTGGGTTTACGCAGACGCTCACAACATTGAGATTGAACAAGCAATTAGAGAAAATGATGAAGTAATGATAGAAAATTAGGATATTTTAAATTGGCACGTTTTTATACAGATGAAAATTTTCCGTTTCCAATAGTAGAATTTCTGCGTACTTTTGGGCATGATGTTTTGACAGCCAGGGATGCGGGAAATGCAAATCTTAAAATTCCAGATGAAACTGTTTTAGCGTTTGCGACAACTGCCGAGCGTACTGTTTTGACACGTAATCGTCGAGATTTTATCAAATTACATCGTTCACAACCTGGACACGCTGGTATTATCGTCTGCACATCAGGTTCAGATTTTGAAAGTCAGGCAATACGTATTCATGAAGCTGTTTCTGCTGTTGAAGATTTGAAAGGTAAATTAATTAGAGTAAACCGTCCTTCAATATAGGATAAATAAATTTTGTATTTAGCAGAGTTACTGCTAGAGCGGATTGCTTGTGGTTGAAATGATGCTTAAGATTTTATCTATAAACACAAAATGGCATCAACTGTTAATAAATTTCGTTCATATGATAAAAAGTCCACTACGTTACCCCGGTGGTAAATCCAAAGCCATTAACCAAATAGCCAAATATCTACCAGATAATTTTACTGAATTTAGAGAACCCTTCATTGGTGGTGGCTCAGTATTTATCTATTTAAAACAAAAATTTCCCCACCTAAAGATTTGGATTAACGATTTAAACACTGAGTTATTTCTGTTTTGGAAATTTACTCAATCACACCTTCCAGAGCTTATAGAAGAAATACACAGTATTAAAGATAAATATACAAACGGCAAATTACTATTTGAGGAACTAACCACTATAGATGTCAAACAATTATCTGATTTTGACAGAGCAGTTCGCTTTTTTGTCCTCAATAGAATTACTTTCTCCGGAACTGTAGAATCAGGAGGTTTTTCTGAGGAAGCTTTTCATAAACGCTTTACTTACTCATCAATTTTACGTCTAGAAAAATTAGAAAAAATATTAACAGCAGACGTAGAAATTACTAATTTAGATTACAGCAAGCTATTATTACATCCTGAAGGAGAAGATGTATTTATATTTTTAGACCCACCTTATTTTGCCGCAACTAAATCTAAACTTTATGGCAAAGATGGAAATTTACATACATCTTTTGACCATCAGAGGTTTGCTAACATTGTGAAAAATTGTCATCATCGCTGGCTTATAACTTACGATGACTCACCTGAAATTAAAGAAAACTTTAAATCAGCAAATATTCAAGAGTGGGAACTACAATATGGAATGAATAATTATAAGCAAGGTAGTGCTGCTAAGGGGAAAGAGCTATTTATTAATAACTATGAAATTAGCTGAAAGCTAGTCCTATCACAAGTACTTTAGCTTTTAAAGAGACGCAGAAGCCTCTAATAATATTTAGATGTACTAATAATGTTCAGCATCTTCCTGATTACTGGCATCGTACATCTCATGCAATAGTTCAATCAAGTGTTCTAACAAATCGGCTTTTGTATTATCTTGAAGTAAAGCATCCTTTATTTTTTGAATACAAATATTTAAAGTCTCTGAATCTATTTCTACATCTACTGACTCAATCACTGAAAATGCTTGATGACTGACTTCAAAATTTCCTGTAATTACAAGTTGTATTAAAAAAGGTAAAAACTGACTACAATCAAACCCCTCAAGAGCATAGATTAAAGTACCTCGATTACCTTCTGTTCTTGGGTCATTAATAAGTGAAATTATAGGAGAAAGCGCTCTTTCATCTCCAAGTTCACGTAATCCCACTGCTGCTGCATTACGAATTGCTGGGTCATTAGTTTTTTGAAGCATCTCTATTAAAATTGCTACTGCTCGGTAATCGCCTATATCACCAAGTGCATGAGCAGCTTTAATCACTAAATCTCGATTGTCTGAATTAAGTTGGTCTATATACTTTTGGTAATGTGTAATACCCACCCTACTTTCCTTACCTCCCCAAACGTATGCTCATAGTGTATAAATTCTTATGCTTTTATTTTTCCTTTTGAGCTTGTTTTTTTTCTTGCATCTCGCACCATTGAGCAATTAATTCCTTGGCAACAGCACTCATGTCCGTTTCCGACTGCACGCATAAGGTCTTGAAACGGATTCTCAATTGTTTGCCAATTACCAGTTTGACTGTATCTTCGCTTTTCGTCATCCCATCATTTTGCCATGACAGTGAGGGAATATTATCATCACTCCCATATTCCCATATTCCCATATACTGATATGATTAGTACAAAAGTCAAGTAATCAGATTCGTGAAACTGGCTCTTCTGTACTTAGTGGGCTAAACTATTAGCCAAAGTTTAAATTTGACTGTAAAGGCAACATGCTCAATCTCACTAGGAGCGTGAAAACTAAGTTTTTGTTAGCAATGAATGCATGTAACCATTGTATAGCAAGTATTTTGGAATTTAAATAGATTTTTTAGCCCACTAAGTACGGAAGAACCATTTTAATTATGGGGCTAATTTTGAATTTTGAATTTTGAATTTTGAATTGATGTGACTTTACCTGTTAATTTAGAGCAGGAATTTTGGCAAGAATACAGTAGTTTTGAGGAATATAAACGTATGCAATACGTAACCAGCGTTGAGAAAATTGGTATCCAAAAAGGGAAGCAAGAAGCCCTCTTGAAAGGCATAGCTTTGGGTTTAAAACTTAAATTTGGTGAGCCGGGTTTAAACCTTTTACCATCAATTGAATCTATAAATGATGTGGAATTGTTAGAAACCATTTTGTCGGCTATAGAGACAACTTCTACGATAGATGAATTACAAAGTACCTATCAGTAATATCCACCAAATGAACCAAAGTAGTTCTTGATTGATAGTTGTTAATTAGTAATGGTAAACAGACCCATTACTAATTAATATTTATTTGCTCAAAATGATTAACTTATGCAGTTTTAGTAAGCTGAAACACACCTAAACTGCATAACCTGAATTTCTCCATATCTTGTGGGGTGGGCATCCTTGCCCGCCCACCCATACAGATAAAATGTAGAACTGTTTAACTGCGAAAACAATTAAAGTTCCACAGTATTACCTAACCCCCTTTCTTAAAATTCCGCATTGTTTTAGTAACTTTCTTCCACTTCTCCTTCTCAGCTAAATATTCTCTTTGGTCTTGTTTCCGTGCTGTATAATTAATTTCCCTCTGCAGCTTCTGATAACTCTCAAACCTAGAATAATCAAGCCTCCCCTCAAGCAATGCTTCCTGCACAGCACAACCAGGTTCATTGGTATGCTGACAATCTCGAAAACGACACTGCTGAGCTAAAGCTTCGATATCTGTAAAGGTTGACTGCAAAGCTTCATCCCCCGACCACATCTGTATTTCCCGCATTCCCGGAGTATCTATTATTAAGCCACTACCAGGAAGTACAATCAACTCTCGATGAGTAGTTGTGTGTTTACCTCGGTCATCTCCTTCACGTACAGCTTGCACCGCTTGGGTTGCAACTCCCTTAAGTTGGTTAGTAATAGTAGATTTACCAACCCCAGAAGAACCTAATAAAGCCACCGTTTGTCCTGGTTGTAAATATGATTTCAGGTCATCTAAACCTTGATTATTAGCAGCACTAATAGTCACAATTGGCACACCTAAAGCAACCGTTTCTACTTCCAGCAAGCGCTCTTTAAGGTTGTCGCACAAATCTGCTTTATTTAAGACAATAACCGGATTAGCACCACTTTCCCAAGCCAAAATCAGATAGCGTTCAATTCTTCTGAGATTATAGTCACCATCCAATCCCGAAACTAAAAATACAGTATCAATATTGGTAGCAACGATTTGCTCTTCTGTTTTCGGTCCGACAGTTTTGCGAGAGAATTTGCTTCTCCTGGGCAAAATTTCGTGAATTGTCGCACTCTGTGAAGAATCTCTTACACGAATAACAACCCAATCTCCAACAGCAGGAAAATCTTCAGCTTTTACAGCACAATGCCTAAGTTTACCTGAAATTTCTGCACTCAGTTCCCCATGTTCGCTATACAAAACATAAGTATTTCTACGCTCAATAGCAACCCTTCCCACCGTAAATCCTTGGTGACGATAGGGTTCAAAGCTGGAAGCGAAAAAGTTGTTCCAACCTAAAAATTCTAAATTCACTAGTTTTTCCTCAATACGTGTTACTTGTTTTGCACAAGATACGTAGAGGTTTCCTGGGTTTCATTCCTAGAAACCGACTGAAGCGTTCAACCCATCCAAAATTTAATTGCCATTGGAAGCTATAGGATAATTATCTAACATCCAAAATCATCAGGGGATTGAACAACAACCTCTGCGTCTTGCGACTTTTTCGTGACGATAGCTAAAATGACCGAGACTGCTAAAAATCTACCCATGATTCAACCTCCTGGCGTACTACATTTAGTAATCAACAACTCTACATTAGCAGATTCCGGAGCAATGCATATTTTTTACAAAACTTAATAATTTTCGTTTTTTAATGCTCTATTACTTAAATACTTTCTGCATAATCTATCTTTGACTAAGATATTTTTTTATATTTAGGTTAAGAATTAAATAAATTTAATATATAAAATTTGTATTTGTTTTTATGTTTTTTTAATGATTGTATCGAGCTAATATCGATTTTATTAGATAAATATATCACAATTAAAATAATGATTTATTTGGCAACATAACTATGTCCTCAAAGGACTTTTCTGGTCAAAATCTCCATGACCATAATTTTGTTGGTCAAAATTTAAGGAACGCAAACTTTTTTCTAGCAAATCTTAACGGTGTCAACCTTAGTAATGCAAACCTCGAAAATGTGAACTTTGATAGTGCTAGTCTTATCGGTGTCAAATTAGATGGAGCCAACCTTACAAATTCTCGATTTAAGGGTGCTAATCTTAGTTATGCTCAACTCAAGAATGCTCAATTAGAAGATGCTCAATTAGAAGGTGCAAATCTAAGCCATTCTCAACTCAAGGGTGCTAACCTCAGCTATGCTAATCTCAGTAATTCAAAATTGGTTGGTACTCAACTAGAAAATGTGAACTTGAGTCATGCCAAACTTCATAATGCAGACCTTTGGTTTGCCAACCTTACAAATAGTAAACTTATTGGTGCGCGATTTGTTGGCGCTAATTTAACTCGTGCTATTCTCAAAAATACAGAAATTGATTCCTCTACAAAACTTGATAATAAGTGGCGTGTAGTTTGGGAAATTGTTAATCAAGGAGCATCATATCGAGACCTCAATAATGCTAATCTTAGTGGTGCTCATCTAGAAGATATTCTCTTGGAATTTGCCAATCTAAGTAATGCTTGTTTAGAAAGTACTCAGCTTTCTGGCAGCAATCTTAAAAATACTAATCTTCAAGCTTCTAATTTAACAGGTGCTAATCTAGAAAATTCTCAGTTAAATGGTGCAAATCTTAGTGGTGCAAATTTAAACCTTGCGAATTTAAATGGTTCTAACTTGAGCGATTCTAATCTGAACAATGTTCAACTTAAACGTACTCAGTTGGAACAAGCTCAATTAAAAAATGCTCAATTAGAAAATGCCAACTTAAGTTACGCAAATCTTAATTACGCAAACCTAAATGGTGCTCAACTAAAAAATTCTCAACTGGAAAGCACCCAATTACAAAAAGCCCAGCTAGAAGACACCCAAATGGAAGGTGCTAACCTTAGTTGTGCTAACCTCGTTCATGCTAATCTCAAAAATGCCGACCTTAAAGGTACTACCCTTAGTCGTGCCAATATGAATTGCACTAATCTGGAAAATGCCGACTTGTCAGAAGCTCAACTAGAGAATACCCAGTTGGAAAATGCTCAACTAGAGGGGGCTAACCTCAGTAATGCGAATTTCAGGAATGCCAATATCAAGGGTGCTAACTTTAAGGGTGTGAAAAATATAATTCCCCAACAAATTAAACTAGCTTTCTATTGGGAAAAAGCCCATTACGATTCAGATTTTCGTACTTTGCTTGGCTTTTAGCGCATATCTTAAAATTATTACATGACCGCAAATGTAGAGACGTTACATGTAACGTCTCTACTATATGCAGTCGCAATATCGTATTATTCTTTATAAATAAAGCTGGATAATAAAGTGCAAACTACTAAATTTTCTTCAAAACTTACTCATATCTTGCGAGCATTACCTATCACATTATCGTTGGTTCTATTACTTAGTGGGTGTTCATTTACTTTAGCCCCAACCAAAGGTATCCACCTGTTTTTGGGAAATCCTAGTGGAGCGACAGAAAGCGTTACCAATAGTAACAATTATTTAATCATAAAACCACAGTACGCACTTAGTTATAACAATAGTAAAGGCACTGCAAATTGGGTAAGCTGGCAACTTAATAAATCATGGTTAGGAACTGTTGACCGTCAGAATAACTTCCGACCAGACGACACCTTACCAGAAAAGTTTGGTCGAATCACTCCCACTATATATAATGGTTCTGGTTACGATAGAGGTCATATTATCCCATCTGCTGACCGCACAAAAAGCGTAGAAGATAACTCATCTACCTTTTTGATGACCAACATGATGCCACAAACACCAGACAATAACCGCAAAACTTGGGAAGGTTTGGAACGTTATTGCCGAGAACTAGTGCAATCTGGCAAAGAACTTTATGTGGTTGCTGGACCCTTAGGTACACAAGGCAAACTTAGAGGTAAAGTCACAATTCCCAAATCAACTTGGAAAATAGTTGTAGTTTTAGATAAACCAGGGGCTGAAATTAAAGACATTACCAGCAAAACTCGTATTATCGCGGTAAATGTTCCCAACGAAGAAGGGATTAATTTTGACTGGAAAAGCTATAGAGTCAGCGTTGACAAATTGGAAGAATTAACAGGTTATAATTTTTTGTCTAATGTTTCAGACAAAATCCAAGATGAAATTGAGGATAAATTAGATAAGCAAAAAGCATTTAACAGTTTGCCTCGGCAGTACAATACAACTACTAGGAACCAAAGTAACCTACAAGTAAAAAGTCTATTATAGTTTATACATAATAACACTTAGAGAAAAGCATACTTGAAGGTTACTCCATGATAGGAACCAAGACACTATCCCAAATAGCAGTCAATACCTTAGTTTACATTTTTATTGAAACAGCGGTTAAAAATGTTGGACTATTAAAAAATTTATCCCGTCAAATAATTTTTGATGCATCGCAAAAGTACATCAAAAACTACACCGAACGTCATGGAGTTCTTCGGGTTTTGGGTATGCGAGAGCCTGTACCCTTAGAATCAGTGTATACCACAGTACAATTTTTAAATAATAAAGATATTCGTCGATTTGAATCCGTAGAAAACTTAGAGCAGGCTTTTAGAATAAATCGTGGGTTCCAACCAAAAAATTACCCAAAAAAAGATGGACTTCAAGTTGCGAATGATAAACAATATTTGATGGTACTTGGTGGTCCAGGAGTAGGTAAGTCAACTTTTTTACGTAAGATGGGACTAGAAGCACTCAAAGGTGAAGAAGGTAGTTTTTTACATCAGTGTATTCCCGTTTTTATCGAGTTAAAAAATATTAATCCCAAACAAATTGATATTGAAGCAGCAATTATTGAAGAATTTAGTATTTGTGGGTTTCCTTGTCCACAAGAAGCAACTATTAGTTTATTAGAAAAAGGTAAATTATTAATCTTACTTGATGGGCTAGATGAAGTACCCACTAAAATTATAAATCAAGCTATTGATGTATTGCAAAATTTTTGTGACAAATATAGCCAAAATCGCTTTATTATTTCCTGTCGAACAGCAGCTTATAGGAATAATTTTCGCCGCTATACAGATGTATCTATGGCTGAATTTGATAATACTCAAATTCAAGAATTTATTGGAAATTGGTTTCATTCCCAAGAAGATAAACAATTGGGAACAGCCCAAAGATGTTGGGACATTTTGCAAAAATCAGAAAATACTGGTGCTAGAGAATTAGCAAATACTCCTCTGCTACTAACTTTTTTATGTTTAGTTTATGACCATTCCCAAAATTTCCCTAACAATCGCAGTTCGCTATACAAAAAAGCACTAAGGATACTGTTAGAAGAATGGGCTGCAGAAAAGCGAATTATGCGAGAGGAAATTTATAGAGGACTTAACACAGATTTACAAGAAATCTTACTTGCTGAAATTGCTTACACAGGGTTCGCTGTAGACCAACTTTTTTTCCATGAGGATGACATTGGAAACAAAATTCAATATTTTTTGTCAAGTAATCTGAATGCACCAAAACATTTAAATTGTAAAGCTATATTAAATGCAATGGCTGTGCAACAAGGAATTTTGGTAGAAAGAGTAGAAGATATTTTTTCATTTTGTCATCTTACATTTCAAGAATACTTAACAGCACAATATATTATTGACCATCATCTAATTGAAAATTTAGTTCTTGAAAATATTCTAGATAAACGCTGGCAAGAAGTATTTTTATTAGTTGCAGGATTAATGCGTTCTGGTTCTGATTCATTACTATCTTTGATGCAAAAAGAAGCGCAAAAACATATTAATACACCAAAACTGCAAGGCTTACTCAGATGGTCAGAAGAAGTAACATCTTGTAGTTCACGAGACTTTTCGCAAGCGGGGAAACGAGCAACAGCCATATTTTTAGCCACAGCTCGCGATAGTGCTTTGTATCTAACAAATATACTTAGTCCTAATTTAGCCAATATCTTAGAAATTACTAGGATGTCAAAATTAGCTGCTGCTATCAATCCTGACTATAACCGTACCGTCAATTACAGTCGCAGACCATCTAATATTGCTACTACCCGTAGTTTTATAAATGCTTTGAATAAAGCTTTAAATAGAGCAATCGCTGATGAATTGACAAAGCTAAAAATTCTACCCTATGTAGATTTTTACAAATTAATGATTCATTTACAAGCTTTAAGACGGGATGCTCCCGGAAATTTGGTGGAATCTTATAAAGCACATCAGGGGTTTAATAATCGTGTTGCCAATATTTGGTTCCAAGCTTTAGGGTTAGATTCGGAGCTATTGTCTTTATCACCCGAAGAATCGCAAGCATTAGAAAATTACTTCTATATAAATATTTTAATGGTGCGCTGCAAACAAGCTGCTGTGCGAGTGTCCCCTAAAACTTGGGAAGCTATAGAACAGCAAATGTTGTCAGCAAACGTTGTTAGCAAATAAAAATGCTGATATTTGGATGTCATAGTGTAGCTTCGTTTTGGTCGTTTAACTTCTCTTCCTCAACAAATAATTCTGGAGTTTGAACAATAAAAGGCAAATCCGCTCCTAACAAACCCCGTTGAATACGCTCCGGTGTTTCTGGAAAAACTACAAATAATGGATGTAGTGCTGTTGTCCCCTCGCACAAAATGTGGTTGTAGCGAGGTGGCATTAACCATTCATAATCCTTGTCTAACCATACCTGGCTTTGTCGCCAACGTTTTAATAAATCAGAAAAGTCTTCCTCTGGACGATGAATAAAAACTAAAACCTCCGTATCTGTTTTGATTTTCCATTCTGGGTCACACATCAAAATTGCCATATCGCAGGGTAGAGAAGTTGTTCCTTGTGTAGTATTTACCCCACCACGAAAACGAACTATTGGTAATGGAATAGTAATCACGCTTTCTTCAGGACGCCGCAAACTTGGAAGCATCTCTAAATATGGACGGTGTAGCTTTAGCAGAGCAATAGATTCTAGATGATTGCAAAGCGAAGCTAAACAAGATTCATATTGTGATTTTTGTACAGGCATTTTATGAATTTGTATTTTAGATTTTGAATCTTTAATTTTGAATTATGAATTTTGAATTTTTTATAAGTTTGTCACTCACTCAAAACTCAAAATTCAAAACTAAAACTTATTATCCCAATTTTTCAAAGACTTTGAATAGAGGCAAATACATTGCAAGCAAAATAGTCCCGACCATCCCACCTACAACTACAATCATCAACGGTTCTAAAACACTAGTTAGTGCCTTTACAGCCTGTTCTACTTCATCTTCATAAAAATCGGCAACCTTCATCAACATTCCATCTAATTCTCCGGTTTCTTCCCCAATACTAATCATTTGAATCGCCATTGGAGGAAATACTTTTTCTTTTTGTAGCGCAATACTAATCATACCACCTTGTTGAATCTCATTGCGAGCAGCTTCTATCGCGTTAGCAATAGTTTGGTTTCCAGAGGTATCTCTCACAATTTCTAGAGAAGTAAGAATCGGTACACCAGAACGAGTCAAAGAACCAAAAGTACGGCTAAAGCGTGCAACGGCAGTTTTTTCGATTAAGTCTCCAAATAGTGGTACTTTCAGAGAAATACGGTCTATCATTAAACGACCAACAGGTGTTTTGTAGTATTGTTTATAGGCAACCACCAGTGCGACTATAACACCAACCAGAATAATAACCTTTTCACTTCTTAAAACATCACTACAGTCCATCAAAAACTGCGTCAGAGGCGGTAATTCCGTTCCCAACTCTTTAAAAATACCAGCGAAAACTGGGATAAGAAAAACTGTCATGCCAATAAAAATGGCGACAGCAATAAAACCTACAACACCCGGATAAGCCATTGCAGCTTTAATTTGGTTTTGTAAGCGGGCAACATCTTCTAACAATTTTGCTAGACGATTCAAGACTTCATCTAAAACACCACCTACTTCCCCAGCTTGAATCATGCTGACATACAGAGCATCAAAGCATTGAGGATGCTTACGCATAGAGTCGGAAAGGTTAACACCGCTTTGTATATCAGCGCTAATTTCTACTAGTGCTTTTTTAAGTTTCGGATTACTACACTGTTCCGACAAAACTCCTAAACCTCTGACAATAGCAACCCCGGCATTCACCAAGGCAGCAAATTGGCGAGAGAATACAGCTTTATCTTTTACTGTGACACTAGAAAACCTCGCCGGGTCAAATACCTTGCTCAAATCTATACCTTGAGATTCTTTCAGGTCTTGGACTACAAAACCCTGTTGTCTCAAGTTAGTACGGGCTTCCCCTATAGATTCAGCACTGATTTTTTCGGTTTTCGATTTTCCTTGAGAATCTCGAACACGAGCGACAAAGGTTGGCATAAATTATATTTCTTATTCAAAATTAAAAATTTAACAGCTTCGTAGTTGAGGGTGACGTCCTAAATTTAACGGGTTTGTAGTTGGGCTTCAGCCCTAAATTGTTAGATATTCCTGCACTGAAGCGCTACTACAAACCAAAGAAGTAGTCATCTTACGCCTGCTGGTTTTGCACCTTGTGGAGGAGTACCACCAATCAAGCGTTGGATTTCGTCAGGTTTGGATGTCTTAGACATTGCGGCTTCAAAGGAAATAGTTCCTGCTTTATATAAATCAGCTAAAACTCTCTCTAGAGTTTGCATTCCTAATTTGCCTCCTGTTTGAATCGCGGAGTAAATTTGAGAAGTTTTACCTTCACGAATCAAGTTAGAAATCGCAGGGGTGATAATCATAATTTCTTGAGCCATCACCCGACCATATTCACCAGGTTTGACGTTTTTCTTAGGTACTAAAGTTTGACTAAATACTGCTACCAGGGAGTTTGACAACTGTACTCTAACTTGTTGTTGTCTTTCTGATGGAAAAACGTCAATAATCCGGTCTACGGTTTGTGACGCTGAACTTGTGTGCAATGTACCAAAGACTAAGTGTCCAGTTTCTGCTGCGGAAATCGCCAAGGAAATTGTTTCCAAGTCCCGCATTTCCCCTACCAGAATAATATCGGGGTCTTCCCGTAAGGCTGCTTTTAATGCATTAGCAAAGCTTTTCGTGTCTTCCCCTAATTGTCTTTGGTGGACAAGACTTTTAATCGGTTCATAAACAAATTCAATCGGGTCTTCCACCGTCAGAATATGTTCAGCCTTAGTGCGGTTAATCAAATCAATGATTGCTGCGAGAGTAGTTGTCTTACCAGAACCAGTTGGACCAGTTACTAGAATCAATCCTCTAGGTTTTTCTGCCATTTCCCGCACTACATCTGGCAAACCTAATTTCTCAAAGTTAGGAATTTTAGAACTTAACGCTCGCAAACAAGCAGCATATGCTCCACGGTCTTTGTAAACGTTGACGCGGAAGCGAGCTAATCCTTTAACACCATAGGAACAATCTAACTCCCAGTTTTGCTCTAATGCCTTACGTTGGGAGTTGTTGAGCATACTAAAAATAAGTCTTTGACATTGGTCAGCCGTCAAGACTCCGTATTTTTCTTGAGGAGTGAGTTTACCACTAATACGGAAATAAGGAGCCAAACCTGCAGACAAGTGCAAATCTGAACCTCCTTGCTCAATCATATCCTCCATCAAATCCTCAATCATGTATTCCATAATTTTGCTCCCTTTTTTAATTTGTTTTTGTTATTTGGGTAATGGGTAATGGGTAATGGGTAATAGGTAATAGGCAATAGGTAATGGGTAATGGGTAATCAAGAAAACCAATTCGCAGTTACCAAATTAGCAAATCTTAAAAACGCGGTGTCATACAGTAAGGACAATCTAGCCATTCTGGTTGTAACTCTGCACTACAAGTACGACAGGTCAGACCGCTCTTGCGTTTTGCTTTCAATTCGGCTTCTAACCCAGTGTCAGTGAAAGTTACCCGTTCTACTTCTTCTAAGGTGGTTGCACCTTGACGTACTAAATCCAAGCTATAAGCTAGCAAGGTTTTCATCCCTTCTTCTATCGCAACTTCCTTGATACGTTCAGTAGGGGCTTCATCGTTGATTAATGTTTGTAGATTTTCGGTTACCCGCATTACTTCATAAACACCACAACGTCCTTTGTAGCCAACACCATTACAAGTTGTACACAGGGTATTTTTGGCTTTAGCCTCTTGAATTTGTTCTCCTGTTAGAGTATTGGCTTTGTAGAAGGTTAACCCCACTTCCCCATTTGATGACAAACCATAGCGACCCAGCTCTTCCGATGTAGGTTCATAAGGTATGCGACACTCAGAACAAACCCGTCGTACCAGACGTTGTGCCAAAACCCCAAGTAATGAACTGGAAACCATGAATGGCTCGATACCCATTTCCCCCAGACGAGCTATCGCACCAGGAGCATCGTTAGTGTGAAGAGTGGTTAAAACCAAGTGACCCGTTAAAGCAGCTTCAATAGCAGTTTTAGCAGTTTCTTTGTCTCGTGTCTCACCCACGAGAAGCACATCAGGGTCTTGTCGTAAGAAAGCCCGCAAAGCGGTAGCAAAGTCTAATCCTTTTTCGCGAATTACCTGTACCTGAGTAATTCCGGGTAAGCTGTACTCAATGGGGTCTTCTACGGTACTGATATTAATTCCAGGAGAGTTTTTTTCTGACAGCGCTGAATATAGGGACGTAGTTTTACCAGAACCAGTAGGTCCAGTTACCAGAATCAGACCGAAGGGACGACTAACCAGTTCTTTGACGATTTGCAGTGTCTCAGGGTCAGTAATTAATTTATCTAACCCCAGTTGCGTTGAGGAATTGTCTAAAATCCGCAGTACAATTTTCTCCCCATAGCGACTGGGTAGAGTATTTACCCGGAAGTCAACCTTACGTCCTTCAAACATACGCCGAATACGACCGTCTTGAGGTAAACGTCGTTCGGCAATGTCTAATTGGGAGATAATTTTAAAGCGGGCCGTAACAGCAGGAATAATTTTTTTAGGTAAAGGGTCAAATGCCTCCCGTAATACCCCATCCTTACGAAAGCGAATCCGTAAGTTTTCTTCCTGCGGCTCAATGTGAATATCAGAAACAGCCTCATGCAAAGCTTTAGCAAGAATTCGGTTAACGAGATTAATAATTGGTGCATCTTCAGCACCCTTCATTGCCGACCCTAAGTCAGCCTCCATATCATCAGGAGCATCTTCGAGGTCGAGACTTCCAAGATTTTCTAAATCCTGATTAATATCAGTAAATTTTTCTTGCTCGATGCTTTTTTGCTTAACAGCCATCTCATCGAGATATTCATTAATCAGGTGTTGGTAATCCTCTTGGGTAATTACCATCCGCTGCAACGCCAAATTTTGAGGACGCAAAATTCGGTTGAGGTCGTCAGAAGCTTCCAAGTTATCGGGGTCAACCATTGCGACCAAAACCGAGGGTGGGTTTTGGTCATCATGTCTCGATAGGGGTACTAAGCGATGACGACGGCAAATATCAACAGGAATGAGGGTTTCGATTAATCCACCCACCACCCCGCTACCTATACTTGTGACTTCTGGGTCTAGAGACTCGACACCGTAAAGTATTTTAAGTTCAAATAGCTGTTGTTTCTTGAATTGCCTGAGTAACTCTGGTGATAGCGCTTTCCCAGTGATTGATTCCAGCACTTCTGTCAGTGGTCTGCCAGACTTGCGGCTTTCAATCAGCGCTTGACGCATCTGGTCATTATCTACATAACCAGATTGCACGAGCTTGTTGCCGAAAGGCGAAAATTCCGTTCTCGTAGTTAGAGCGGTACTGCGCCGTTGTGGTGACGAGTAAGTCATAGGTGAAATCGAAGTAAGACAAAACCTCTTATTTAAGTGTTCCCAAACAATTGGGCAAAATTGACATAGAAATTTTAGATTTTGGGGAATAGAGAGTGGGGAATAGAGAGTGGGGAGTGGGGAGTGGGGAATAGGGAATAGGGAGTGGGGAATTGCGAATTGCGAATTGCGAAGTGGTAATTTCCTCACTTGTTTAACATTCCTGACTGAGCGGATAATTCCAGCATTTGCCACAATAGGAAGCGGTGACAAAATTTCTAGAACTATTTAGACAGTAACCGCAAAGTCCTAAATTAGTAATAATTAGAAAAAACCACAATCAAAAACATAAACCAAATTAAGGGTGAACCACAGAGGTAAAATTAGCAATGATGAGTGACTCCCAAGCCCCAATGAACACCAACGAATCTAGCAGCCAGGTTACCGAACAAGCGGCAGCCCAAGCCAATGTAACGGGAGATACAGAAATTCCAGCAGAGAATGGCGCGGCTGCGGTTTCTGATGCGCCCCGTGTGGAAGAATTAACAAAGCAAATCGAAGCCCTGAAAACACAATTAGAAGAGCGCAACGTCCAATATTTACGGATGCAGGCAGATTTTGATAATTTCCGCAAGCGTACGCTTAAAGAAAAAGAAGACCTTGACGCTCAAGTTAAGCGGAATACTATTACCGAATTGTTGCCTGTAGTCGATAATTTTGAACGAGCGCGTTCCCATATTAAACCCTTAAACGAGGGGGAAATGGGCATTCACAAAAGCTACCAAAGCGTTTACAAGCAACTTGTTGAGTGCCTTAAGCGTATAGGTGTTTCGCCTATGCGTCCTGAAGGAGAACTCTTCGACCCGAACTTACATGAAGCAGTAATGCGCGAACCTACGGATGAATATCCAGAGGGAACAGTGTTAGAAGAGTTGGTACGCGGATATTATTTGGGCGAACGTGTGCTGCGCCATGCAATGGTGAAGGTGTCCGCTCCTAAGGAAGATGCCCCACCATCTGAGGAAAATCAGTCTCAATAAGCGATTAGGAAGGAAGAAGAAAGAAGAAAGAAGGAAGAAGGGAGAGTTTAGTTGGGTTTTATACCCCAACTAACTCAAGACCACAAATTATATAGTTGGCTTTGTGCTTAAACCTTGTTAGGGTAAAAGTTAAAAGACTTTTTCCTTGTTCCCTCGGACTTCTCCCTTCTTCCTTTCTAGGTTGAAACTTCTTTGCCAGCCGCAATTAAATTCCCGTCAAAAATTATCCGCAAAACATTTAAAGGAAAATTTTTCAGTAAAAATACGGTAATTTATGGGAAAAGTTATTGGGATTGACTTAGGCACTACCAATAGTTGCGTCGCTGTTCTGGAAGGTGGTCAACCTATTGTTATTACAAATGCAGAAGGTGGGAGAACTACCCCCAGTATTGTCGGTTTTGGCAAAGGTGGCGAACGTTTGGTAGGACAACTCGCAAAACGCCAAGCTGTAACGAATGCTGAAAATACTATTTACAGCATTAAGCGATTTATTGGTCGTCGTTGGGATGATGCCGAGACTGAACGCAATCGCGCACCTTACGCTTGTGTTAAAGGTCGGGACGATACTGTTGACGTGCAAATTCGCGGAAGGAATTTCACTCCGCAAGAAGTTTCGGCAATGATTCTCCAGAAACTTAAACAAGATGCGGAGAATTTTTTGGGTGAAGAAGTTGATAAGGCTGTAATAACAGTTCCAGCTTATTTTACAGATGCTCAAAGACAAGCTACGAAAGATGCTGGCACGATTGCTGGTTTAGAAGTACTGCGAATTATTAACGAACCCACCGCAGCAGCTTTGGCATTTGGGTTAGATAAGCAAGACCAAGAGCAGTTAATTCTGGTTTTCGACTTGGGAGGGGGTACTTTTGACGTATCTATCTTGCAATTAGGAGATGGCGTTTTTGAAGTCAAAGCAACTTGTGGTCATAACCAATTGGGTGGTGATGATTTTGATAACTGTATTGTCCTTTGGATGATAGAAACTTTTAAACGACAAGAAAAAATTGACCTTTCTGTTGACAAAATGGCGCTGCAACGTTTACGAGAAGCAGCAGAAAAGGCAAAAATTGAACTTTCGACAATGATGAGTACTTCCATCAACCTGCCTTTTATCACCGCTGATGACAGCGGTCCAAAACACCTGGAGATGGAACTTTCTCGCTCTAAATTTGAAGAGCTTGCAAGTAAACTAATTCAAGCGACGATTGAACCGATGGTTCAATCACTCAAAGATGCTGACTTGAAACCCCAAGACATTGATAAAATTATTTTGGTGGGAGGCTCCACACGTATTCCTGCCGTCCAAAATGCCTTAGTCAAATTTTTCAATGGCAAAGCCCCTGACCGTTCTATTAACCCCGATGAAGCAGTCGCTCTTGGTGCCGCAATTCAAGCTGGGGTACTGGGTGGAGAAGTTGATAATCTTTTATTGCTGGACGTTACACCCCTGTCCTTAGGAATTGAAACCCTTGGAGAAGTATTTACCAAAATTATCGAACGTAATACCACCATTCCCACCAGCAAATCTCAAGTATTTTCCACCGCTGTGGACGGACAAAACTCCGTAGAAATTCATGTCCTCCAAGGTGAACGGGCAATGGCACGAGATAATAAAAGCCTGGGTAAATTTTTACTTGCGGGAATACCCCCGGCTCCTCGTGGAGTACCACAAATTGAAGTATCCTTTGAAATAGATGTTAATGGTATTTTGAAAGTCGCAGCACAAGATAAAGGCACAGGTCGAGAGCAAAGCATCCGAATTACCAATACAGGTGGTTTAAGTACCCAAGAAGTAGAAAGAATGCGTCTAGAGGCAGAAAATTACGCTGATGATGACAGAAGACGCAAAGACTTGGTTGACCTTAAAAATCAGGCTGATACCTTGCTTTATAGTTACGCCTCATCACTCAAGGATAATGGCGACTTGGTTGACGAGCATATGAAAATGGCAGCGCAGGAAAAATTAACAGAACTCAAAGCCGCAATGACTGATGAAAGCATTTTACCAGAAGACTTCAAGCGACTTTTGGATGAATTCCAGCAAGCTATATTCTCTATAGGTTCTCAAGTATACAGCAGAGCCACAACAACCTCTAGTGAAATGACAGAAAGCTCCGAAGTCAATCCCTTTGGCGCACAAACAGACGAATCAACAAATTCAAACCAGACACCGCAATTCAATTTTGACTTTGAAGACGAAGGGACTGTACCCGCTGATTATGAGGCAATAGATTAAAAATTGTTGACTGCTGATTGTTGACTGTTGACTGCTGACTGCTATTCCCTACTCCAACGACAGTTTACAGCCCACACCTGGCAGTTAGTTAAAACATTGCCCAATTGCGTACGTATTGCGAATTGCGAATTGCGAATTGTTATTTGGAGGGTTTTCCGTACCTTATAGTGCGGGTAGCCCTTCTATTTATTGGACGATTTTTTCTGCGTCTACGTAGCACAATTGTAAAAGAGTCGATTATTGTTTAGCTTTATTTAGCTTTGTGTCGTCTTTGTCTGTTCCTACTTTCAGGGTGGGTCTCTTTCTATGAGCAATCTTCCTTAAGTATGGAAACGAAGGCAATATGTGGGCTAATTTGATAACCTCTATGTTTATTAGCGATTTTTTATAAGGCAGAAGGTAGAATAGACTAATTATTAACAAATTTTAACTTTTGCCTGTGGTACATCCTAAAAGAGGCTAAGTAGGCATCAGTTGTTTACGGTCTCATGTTTAATTAAACGAAATATCCCTTAATTAAGGGAATAACGTGCCAATAGATGGCGCATATTACAGCGAATTGCTGCTCGTTGCTGCTTCCTACCTCTTAACTCTTACCTTTGCTCTATGTCTCGCGACTATTATGAAATTCTGGGTGTCTCTCGTGACGCCGACAAAGAAGAAGTCAAACAGGCTTACCGCCGCTTAGCCCGAAAGTATCACCCTGATGTGAACAAAGAGGCTGGTGCGGAGGAACGTTTTAAAGAAATTAACCGCGCTTACGAGGTACTTTCAGAACCAGAAAACCGCGCTCGGTATGACCGCTTTGGTGAAGCTGGCGTTTCCGGTGCTGGTGTAGGTGCCCAAGACTTTGGCGATATGGGCGGTTTTGCCGATATTTTTGAAAGTATTTTCAGTGGCTTTGCTGGGGCTAATACCCAACAAACCCAAAGACGCCGCAATGGGCCTGTACGCGGTGATGATTTGCGATTAGATCTGAAGCTGGATTTTCGGGAAGCGGTATTTGGTGGCGAAAAAGAAATTCGCATTTCCCATTTAGAAACATGTGAGGTTTGTAACGGTTCGGGTGCGAAACCAGGAACCCGTCCCCGTACTTGTTCCACTTGTAGCGGTTCTGGTCAAGTGCGTCGCGTTACTAGAACTCCTTTCGGTAGTTTCACTCAAGTTTCTACCTGCCCGAGCTGTAATGGTACTGGGATGGTAGTTGAGGACAAATGCGATACTTGTGATGGTAAGGGTGCAAAACAGGTAACCAAAAAGTTAAAAATTACTATTCCTGCTGGGGTAGATAATGGTACACGCTTAAGAATTTCCTCTGAAGGTGACGCAGGTCAACGCAGCGGTCCACCTGGAGATTTGTACGTGTATCTGTTTGTCGCTGAAGACCCTGAATTCCAAAGGGATGGAATTAATGTACTTTCCGAAATAAAAGTTAGTTATCTTCAGGCAATTTTAGGATGTCGCTTAGAGGTGGAAACGGTAGATGGTCTGGTGGAATTGATAATCCCAGCCGGAACTCAGCCGAACACTATGATGAAATTAGAAAATCGTGGTGTACCCCGTCTAGGAAATCCTGTTAGCCGTGGTGACCATTTGATTACGGTCTTAATTGATATCCCGACAAAGATAACACCTGACGAGCGAGAGTTGTTAGAAAAGCTAGCTAAAATTAAGGGTGACCGCACTGGGAAGGGTGGTCTAGAAGGATTCTTGGGAAATCTTTTTAAATCATGAGCGTATCTTCTAGCTTAACTGGCGATGCTCAATTGGATTTACGGGGCACTCCCTGTCCGATTAATTTTGTACGCACAAAATTATTTTTGGAAAAAATGCAACCGGGAAGTTTATTAGAGGTTTGGCTAGACCCCGGAGAGCCAATCGAGCAGGTTCCAGATAGTTTGACAATGGCAGGTTATCAAGTGGAAAAAATTACAGACTGCTCTGATTATTTTTCCCTTTTTGTACGGCGTCCCACAACTGCATGATGACAGCGGAAAATCTTTCCACATCAGGGATACAGTTGTTGGGAACAGTTTTATCCCAGCAAGCCAATTTTTACCACGTTCAACTAGAGGTAGACAGTAGGGAACTCCCCCTTTGCACCCGTCGAACTCGTCTGAAAAAAATTGGACAACAGGTGATAGTAGGTGACCGTGTGGTGGTTGAAGAACCGGATTGGACTAGTGGACGAGGTGCGATTGCTGAGGTTTTACCCCGCACTAGCGAACTAGACCGTCCGGCTATTGCTAATGTTAATCAAATATTGTTAGTCTTTGCTGTTTGTGACCCACCGCTGGATGCTTTACAACTGAGTCGCTTTTTGCTTAAGGCCGAGTCTACTGGTTTGAATGTGGTTTTGTGTTTAAATAAAAGCGATTTAATTTCAGCAGAGGAAAAAGAAGAAATTAATCAGCGTCTGAGCGATTGGGGTTACCAACCGATATTTATTAGCGTGTATAAAAATATAAATATCGAACAGTTGGCTTTACATTTACAAAATAAAATTACAGTGGTTGCTGGTCCCTCTGGAGTAGGAAAGTCAAGTTTAATTAATAGTTTAATACCTTCAGTAAATTTACGTACTGGTGAAGTTTCTGGTAAATTATCTCGCGGTCGTCACACTACTCGACATGTACAATTATTTGAACTACCTGGCTTGGGTTTGCTAGCTGATACTCCCGGTTTTAATCAACCTGACTTGGATTGCCAACCGGAAGAATTAGCAAGTTATTTTCCGGAAGCGAGGAAGTTGTTAGAAGCTGGTAGCTGTAGATTTAGTAATTGCTCCCACCGTGATGAACCTGGTTGTGTGGTACGAGGTGATTGGGAACGTTACGAGCATTATTTGGATTTGTTTGAAGAAGCTGTTGTACATCAGACCCATCTTCATGAACAAGCTGACCCGGAATCTACGTTGAAGGTAAAAAGTAAGAAAGGTAAGCAGCAGTACGAACCGAAGTTGGAGAGCAAGAAATATCGTCAGAAGTCTCGTAGGACTCAGTTGCAGGAATTGCAACATCTTTATCAGGAAGAAGAGTAAAGAGTGTGATGTCAAAAATTACCAATTATTTATAGCGATTTCTGTTTTGGTTAAACACATGAGGGCGGTTCGGGATGCCCACCCCACAAGAGTTTATTTTTTTCTCTGTACCTAACTCAACAGAGAACCACAATATTATTTTAATCACCGGCAAAAAATGTAGAGACGCGATTAATCGCGTCTCTACTGAGCATAATTATGCCAGCTTACAGGTAAATCTTTACACTGGTGGTATCTGGAGTTAGCAAAAATTATGCAAATCGACCAACTCAAAGCCAATATCATCGTTACTGGTTCCATTTTCCCTGAAAATTATTTTGCTGATGTCAAAAGGAGTGATGAAAGTAACGATTATTGGTTTCGACAACAAATTATTCATACTGCGTCATCTTTAGAATATTACGCAGATACTAGAACTTACCGTTCTTGGGTAAAACTAAAAATTAAGGAAGATAGGCAAACGGAGATTATCCTCTCTTTTCATGCATTGGGTTTTGAGTTTTTTGGCATAATGGCTGCGTCTGCTTTTATCGAATATCGGGATAGAGGTGAAGAACAAGAAGTTATTTTCGATAAACCTTTTGTACTGTGTAGCGAAGTCTTCCAATTTTCTTATATTGAGCAAGAAGATTTTGTTATGCAAAGGTTTAGCCTTTGGTTAGAGAATATTCTCTTAGTAGGGTTAGACCAGTGGAGAAAGCAACTTTAGTCGATGTCAGTTTGAGTAAATTTGTTGATTAAAACCTGCAATTCATTTAATTGCAAATGCCCCAATAGCTTATATTTCCTAGCAAACGGTTTCTATCCACTACTGTCTGCTATCGCGCCTACGGTGGCGATAGATACTGATAGTGAAGTCGATTTTAAGAAAAATTTAAAATATTTAGCTGAAATCCTGGATAGAAGCCCACCCCAGGAAAAATAACAATAAATCCCTAACGACCTTCATTAGGTCTTAAAATATTGTTAATTTATGGTAATCCCCGCCACAAATTTGTAAGGACTCCTGGAAATATTATGGCTGTAGGCTACGTTGCGCTTGTTCTCCATGCACACCTTCCCTTCGTTCGTCACCCCGAAAGCGATTATGTACTGGAAGAGGAATGGCTTTATGAAGCTATTACCGAAACTTATATTCCTCTGCTAAAAGTATTTACAGGGCTTAAGCGAGACGGTGTAGATTTTAAAATTACGATGAGTATGACACCCCCCCTGGTGTCGATGTTGCGCGACCCTTTGCTACAAGAACGCTATGATACTCACTTAGCCTTACTACAGGAGCTTGTAGAAAAGGAAGCTGAGCATAATTCCCAAAACGGACACCTGAAATATCTTGCGGAATATTATATTAATGAGTTCAAAGAGATACGCGAGATTTGGGAAAGCTACAAAGGTGACTTGGTAAGCGCGTTTAAGCAGTTCCAGGATTCTAATAATTTAGAAATTATTACTTGTGGTGCAACTCATGGGTATTTACCCTTAATGAAAATGTATCCGCAAGCTGTTTGGGCACAACTAAGGGTTGCTTGCGAACATTACGAAGAGACTTTTGGTCAGGCTCCGAGAGGCATTTGGTTACCGGAATGTGCCTACTATGAAGGTTTAGAGCGGATGCTTGCTGATGCAGGTTTGCGCTATTTCCTTACTGATGGACATGGTATTCTTTACGCTCGTCCTCGTCCCCGTTTTGGCTCTTATGCTCCTATTTTTACGGAAACAGGTGTTGCTGCTTTTGGTCGCGACCATGAGTCATCGCAACAAGTTTGGTCTTCTGAGGTTGGGTATCCTGGTGCTGCTGAATACCGCGAATTCTATAAGGATTTGGGTTGGGAAGCTGAATATGAGTATATTAAGCCTTATATCATGCCCAATGGACAGCGTAAGAACACAGGGATTAAGTATCATAAAATTACTGGAAGGGGTTTAGGTTTAGCGGATAAGCAGCTTTATGACCCTTACTGGGCAAGGGAAAAGTCAGCAGAACACGCGGCTAATTTTATGTATAACCGCGAACGGCAAGCTGAGCATCTTCACGGGCTTATGGGACGACCCCCAATTATTGTTTCACCCTATGATGCTGAGTTGTTTGGACACTGGTGGTATGAAGGCCCTTGGTTTATCGATTACCTCTTCCGCAAGTCATGGTATGACCAAGGTACTTATGAAATGACTCATTTGGCAGATTATTTGCGCGTTAATCCAAATCAACAGGTTTGTCGTCCTTCGCAATCAAGTTGGGGTTATAAAGGTTTCCACGAGTATTGGTTAAATGAAACTAATGCGTGGATTTACCCACATTTACACAAAGCTGCAGAACGGATGATTGAAATATCCTATAAGGAACCTGAGGATGAGTTACAATGGCGAGCGCTTAATCAAGCTGCACGAGAGTTACTTTTAGCACAATCTTCTGACTGGGCTTTCATTATGCGGACGGGGACGATGGTTCCTTATGCTGTGAGAAGAACCCGGTCGCACTTGATGCGGTTTAATAAACTCTACGAAGATATTAAGATTGGCAAAGTCGATAGCGGTTGGCTGGAGAAGGTGGAATATATGGATAATATTTTCCCCGAAGTTAATTATCGGGTTTATCGTCCGTTGTAGAACTGGAACCCATAGCTAAGAAGAAGAACCCGACCCCCAACCCCCTCCCCGCAACGGGGAGGGGGCTACCATTTTTGATGGCTTCACAAAACAAAATATAACCTATGGATGGGGTTGAAAAACCTAACTATCGACGCAGGTTTTCAACTAATAAGAAAGCTACTCTGGTAACAGGTCATTTACAAAGTAAAAGTTAAATACACGTAGGATGGGTTAGGCGCATTTGTAAGACTTAGTTGGAGGCTCTTAAAGTCGCATGAAGCGCCGTAAACCATCACTTTTGTAAACTTAATATTTACTTTATATATGACCTGTAAAAGAATAAAACTTGCATTCTTTGTTGCGTAGCTGCGTAAGTTTCGCGCTAACTATTGCTTGCTTTACAGTTTTTTTGCCGTTAAATACATACTAACAAAAGGATGATTTATTATGACTAATTCTAACGTGAAAGACAGCGATAGCATCAAAAAAATTCGCGAATTAATCAAAGATATCGAGTATGCAATGCTAACGACGGTTGACAAAGAGGGTAAATTACACAGTCGCCCGATGGCTACTAATGGAGAAGTAGAATTTGATGGTGATGTGTGGTTTTTTACTTATGCTAATTCTCTTAAGGTAGACGAAGTTCAGCGCCATCATGAGGTAAATGTTAGTTACGCTGCACCAAATAAACAAAGTTATGTTTCTTTATCTGGAACGGCTGAATTAATTCGTGATAGAAATAAACTTGAAGAACTTTGGCAACCTCAACTAAAAGCTTGGTTTCCTAAAGAATTAAATGAACCTGATATTGCTTTAATCAAGGTCAGTGTCGAAAAGGCAGAATATTGGGATTCTCCTTCTAGCATTGTCGCAAATACTATCGCTATGGTTAAGGCTGTCGCGACTGGAGAAACTGCGAACGTAGGAGAACACGAAAAAGTCCAGTTGAAATAATATTTTACAGCCCAAAGAAAAACCTTTTATCTTGTGGGGTGGGCATCCCTGCCCGCCCAGATATACAAATAATCCAACTAAATATACAAATAACCGACCCAAATATACAAATTACTCACCCAGATATACAAATAACCCACCTAAATATACAAATAACCCACCCAAATATACAAATTACTCACCCAGATATACAAATAACCCACCCAGATAAACCACTAAAAAAACCTAATTAATTCGGTTTCTACATTTTTTATTTGAAGATGTCTAAGAGGGTGTTTATAAATCAAATATTAAGCGCCATGCATAACATAAGCCAGTGACTAAAGTCACTGTCTAAAAGCTGAAGTCCTCTAAAAGAGGACTGAATAATATATCAAAAACAAATATTTTACAAAATTTAAAATATTTCCAAAAATCTTATTTCTTATTAGTCCTCTTCAGAGGACTTTAGCTTTTAGACAGTGACTTTAGTCACTGGCTAGCTTGTGGTATACATGGTGTCTTAATATTTTATTTATAAACACTCCTCTAATGCAAAAAGCACCCTTAAATGAGAGACGTTTTTTTATCTAATTTTTAGCTAATTATTAACCATTTATAGAAAAAAGACCATTTTCTACATACCCTCAACTTTCAGGCGTTGAGCAAGTAGACAATCCTCAAAGGTAAACGCCTCTTCATCTAGAAAGCTGGAGATTGCCATTTCGATTGTAGCTTCGAGGGAACATTCAAGTTCAGCGGACTTTTTCAATAGTGCAGCTTTAATATAATCAGGCAAGTCATTAACAAGCTCAGCAATCGCTTCAGAAGAAAGGTGTTGAGTAGTAACGGTTTGAGTCATAATTCTCTGGGGATTTTGACTTTATAGGGGGGATTGCTAGCCTGGAGAATAAGGGTTTCTAATTCATATAATAACCCTGGTTTTTGCCATTGGTTAATCGTGACGAAGGCAATCCGCACACGCTCTGGTTCATAGCGGTCAAGCCAACTCCACAGAAAAGCTTTGTGTCCGTTGCGTAGTCTGTCTCGTAGGTTTTTGCTTTGCCGATGTAGAGTAATCCTTCAGACGAGTGTCGAAATGCATATAAGCCTACTCTAGCAGGGATGGTGGCGAACTCACGACTGGGAGAATGGCATTGCTCGAAAGGAGTGAAGGCAAGGGTATCAAGGATTTGACGGGCTTCTTGTTGGATAGAGTCGGACATGCTAGCAGGAGGTCGAATTTGCACGATTTTACCTTAAGTAATCACCCCTGAACAGGTATACAAATAAAATGTGAAAAACTTAGCACCTATAAAATCAACGCAAAAAGCGCCCCTCGAATGAGAGACGCTTTTAAATTAATTTTTAGCTAGTTATTAACCGTTGATAGCAGGAGCGCTGATTGCAACAGGAGCCTCAACACCAGCAGCCAAGTCTAGAGGGAAGTTGTGAGCGTTACGCTCGTGCATTACTTCCATACCTAAGTTAGCGCGGTTGATGATGTCAGCCCAGGTGTTGATGACGCGACCTTGTGAGTCAATGATGGATTGGTTGAAGTTGAAACCGTTCAAGTTGAAAGCCATTGTGCTTACACCCAAAGCGGTGAACCAAATTCCAACTACTGGCCAAGCAGCTAAGAAGAAGTGCAAGCTGCGGCTGTTGTCGAAAGAAGCATATTGGAAAATCAAGCGACCAAAGTAACCGTGAGCAGCTACGATGTTGTAGGTTTCTTCTTCTTGACCGAATTTGTAACCGTAGTTTTGTGATTCGTTCTCAGTTGTTTCACGAACTAAGGAAGAAGTTACCAAGCTACCGTGCATTGCGGAGAATAAAGAACCACCGAATACACCTGCTACACCTAACATGTGGAAAGGATGCATCAAGATGTTGTGTTCAGCTTGGAACACCAACATGAAGTTGAAGGTTCCGGAGATACCCAAAGGCATACCGTCAGAGAAAGAACCTTGACCGATTGGGTAAATCAAGAATACTGCGCTTGCCGCTGCTACTGGTGCAGAATAAGCTACGCAAATCCAAGGACGCATACCTAAGCGGTAGGAAAGTTCCCACTCACGACCCATGTAGCAGAAAATGCCAATCAGGAAGTGGAATACTACCAACTGGTAAGGACCACCATTGTACAACCACTCATCTAAGGAAGCTGCTTCCCAGATTGGGTAGAAGTGTAAACCGATAGCGTTAGAAGAAGGTACAACAGCACCGGAGATGATGTTGTTTCCGTAAATCAAGGAACCTGCAACAGGCTCGCGGATACCGTCGATGTCTACTGGAGGTGCTGCCACGAATGCGATTACGTAGCAAATAGTTGCAGCTAGCAAGGTAGGAATCATCAATACGCCAAACCAACCAATGTAAAGGCGGTTTTCGGTGCTGGCAATCCAATTGCAGAACTGTTCCCACACATTAGCGCTTTCGCGTCTTTGTAAGGTTGTGGTCATGTCTTTATAATTGCGGTTGAAGTTTGTATGTATCAGGGAAATCGTTTTCGCCTGTGGTTCTAATTTACACTCCTTTACAAAAATTAATCAAGGTCTATAACATTCATAGAGCTGATGAGAGGAATAAGTTTTACTTATTTAAAAGCGAATACCTCTATGTTAATTTTATTTATATGAGTTTAGATAACCTCTATTGCCAATCAACATTGAGTACGGAACTATGATAGATGGCTAATCCCAACCAATTAAATGCCATTATTGAACGTATAGTTAATAGTGAAGAGAGTGAAAGCGATATTTCAATTTTTGTTGATACTTTTGCAAAATATGGGTTAGAGGAAGGTAATGTTCAAAGCTTGCTAACAATTTTACGTAAAAGTAAACAGCCGTTTGACCAAGTTCGTTACAGCGAGCAGAAGAATATCAATATTATTGTGCAACATATAGTGCAATTAGGTGAGCAAAATATCAACTTCGCTGACGCTAAAGATTTTACTATTGAAAAGACCGAACAAGGAATTGACGCTGAAACATTCAAGACAGCTTTACAAGAATTCAAAGAAACTATACTAAAAATTATTAGTGAAAAATATCCACAAGTAAATGCTCTAATTCCCGATAATCCTAGCTATTTACCTAATTTTATAAATAATAGTTATTTTAACACAAATAATTTAGAAAGCCAAAAATTTTTACCCCCGTCTCCTCCCCCTGTTATTTCAATTTTTGAGTTTGAAGTAGTAACTGTAGATAATAAAGGAAAAATTACCAAACGCTTTAGTAGGAAAGGGGAGTGTTTTACTGAAAATTTAGATGATGGCGTTACATTGGAGATGATTCATATAAAAGGAAAGAATGGGTATGGAACATTTCAAATGGGAACACCTCATGATGAACATGAGGCAATTGAGGATGAGCGTCCACAGCATTTAGTAACCGTCAAAGATTTTTTTATGGGTAAATATCCTATTACCCAAACTCAATGGAAAATAATTGCTACTTATCCAAAAATAGAACGCGACCTCAGCTTAAATCCTTCCTGTTTTCCGGGGGATAATTTACCTGTAGAGCGTGTTTGCTGGCATGAAGCACGTGAGTTCTGTGCGCGATTATCTCAAAAAACAAGGCGAATATATCGTTTACCAAGTGAAGCAGAATGGGAATATGCTTGTCGTGCTCACACAAATACACCATTTTATTTTGGCACAAAAATTACGACAGATTTAGCAAACTACTGTGGACAAGAACAACAATTTAATGAACTATATCGTCAAAGTACAACAGAGGTAGGTATTTTCCCTCCCAATGCTTTTGGATTGTGTGATATGCATGGCAATGTTTGGGAATGGTGCGCTGATAACCGACACGAAGACTATTATGGCGCACCAGTTGACGGTAGTATTTGGGAGAAAGATGGAAATCCAGAATATCGAATGCTACGAGGTGGCTCTTGGGGTTATTCTTCTAGTTATTGTCGACTGGAAGTTGCGTATAAGGTTCCAATTGTGCTGCTCTGCTTTCAGATTGTCTTTTAGCCGCGTTGTTACTTTCTAACTCTGATTCTAATTGTTCGATTTTTTCTCGAAGTTGAGGTTTCTGAGCTTCATCAGCTTTACGTTGACGACTTAGGTTTAAATATTTACTTTCGCGAACTGTTAAACCCGACTTGATTCTTTTTATTTCTTCAGCGAGAAAATTAAATAAATTTTCATCAAAGCTATTCTTATCTAGAAAGTTAGTAATTGCATTTTTCAACTCATCTCTAGCCGCTCCCGGAGATTTGATATTAGTTTTACTTCCTCCTTTCAGATAAAAACTTTTATTATCCGCAGATTTTTCTTGAAAATATTCATCTAATTTCTCAATAACATTGTCAACTGCTTTATTGACAGTACTACTTACAACTATTAAGTTATTTTCATCCTTGCCAGTTTCAATCAATTTCAGCGTACGTTTAACAACTTGCTGCGCTATTATATGAAGAATAAGAGTAGTTTTTCCAGAACCAGGTGGACCTTGAACTGCTGTTAATGGTTCTGTTTGTGCGTGCTTAATTGCTTTTAATTGTGACTCTGTTGGTGGATGGGTCGGAAAAGCTCCCATATATATTCTTTCATGTTCTGGAAGTTGAGGCTCACCGAACAAATATTCATCGGCTGGGGACTTTGATGTTAAGCAATTTTTGTGATTTAACTTAATATCTTTAAAGTCTAGCTTGAGGTTCTTTTGAAAGTTACTGACCTTGTACTGGAACAAGTAAGGCTTGCGCTCAATATTATATGAACCAGGTATGGATACTTGATTCATCCAGGCTTCATAGGTCTCAAAATTTAGCCCGAACGTTGTTTCCAAAAAGCGTCGCAGTCCTTCTTGAGTAACTAATTGCTCGGACTGCTCCTCATCTAACTTTAAAAAAGTTGTTAAGTTCTCACCCGCTTCTGTTAATTCTAGACTGTTCAGGCTCCATCCATTTTCTTGATATTCTCCTTTAAGGATTGATGTAATATCCAAACTAAATAAAGGGTAATATTCAGAGCTTCCCTTCCCATCGTCAGTATAGAGTCTAGGAAAAGATATAACCCAAACAGACTCCTCCTGATTACTTTCTTCACTGACCTGCCGTTTTAAATCAGCAAAAAGCTCCCGACCTATTAGTACGCAATTCTCAGAAAGTTTAACGTCGTTAAACTTTATCTCATTCCCCGAAACTTTGGCGTTGTTCAAATCCAATAATGTAACGAAGTCCGACCATGCGCTTAAAATCGCCTCTAGTTTGCTGGCTTTATTCAAAAGTTCCTCCACGTATTTGCTAGCAATAAAGTGTAATTTAGAGCACTCCTGAGACTAATATAGTTTTCCAGCTATATTGTATAATTATAAATATATTATTTTTATCATACTGAATTTTTCTGTGTAGTAAAATATTTTTACAAAGTACGTCAAAAAAAATATCAGAATAATTCCGGAATCGCAGCGTACCTTCTTGTATCATCTTTTTATACTGAAATTACTGAGTTTATAAAAATTTTATTTTTATAAAGGAGATGTCAAAGATGACCGATGAGCCAACCCCTCTCAACCCGGAAGATACAGATACTTTATTATCTGAACTTCTAGAAGAAGTTCAAAAGTGGGAGGGAACTCTTGCCGGTGGTACAAAACAGGGTGTAGGGACAGAAGCTGTTAAAAGTCTGTTTCAAACTAAGGTGACCTTTGGTAATCCGAAAGACAAGCTAATTCGCCTCACAGAGGAGACATTTAAAAATAGTGGAACCGAACTGATTGATATCTATAAGCAACAAATGCGGGATAGCTTTGATTTTTATTACATGACACTATCTGTGGATTTACGTTCCGAAAAAGGTGCTCAATTTAAACGTTTAACCTGCGAGCTTGATTTTGGACCAAAAGGTCGTAAGGAACCAATTATTCAAAGTCTGTTCCCATCTGATAAGTGGCGCTCAGTTTTGAACTTTGGTGTAGGTATGGATGTGAGTTTAGGTGGCGATTTGGAATGGAATTTAGGGATAGATACTTCTCAGTTAGCTCAAATATTGCCCTTTGTTCCCGAAAACCTCAAAGCCAACGTGTCAACTAAAGATAATTTAAATGTCTTTTTTGTCCTCCCTGGATATAAGCATGAACTTGGTTACTCTGAAATTATCACCAATGGTGAAGGTAATTCTCAGTGTTACTGGCGTATCAATGACGATGATTTACAACGAATTGGAACAGCAAAATTTGCAATTGTTTTTAAAGTGCCCAAGGGAAGTAATTCCATTAGTTTGCGAGGTACAGTCTGGGCAGAGCCAAAGATGAATTGGTTAACATCCACTTTGGAAGATATTGCAAATGCTCTATCTGAGCGTTTCCAAAAGTTATTAGGGGAAGAAGATGATGCAGCAAGACAGTTTGCTCGTGGGGACTCAGAATTATGGACTTTAACCCTTCCACAATAAAAATTTTGAGCAAAATTTGACACATCCCCCAAGAAAAACTAGTTATTATATGACCAAAAATTATTATACTTATCGTATACGTTTAGTTAATTACGAGCGCGTACAGGTAGAAAAGTGGGACGCTAAACATCAACTTTTGGGCGAGCCTTATGGTGTTTTTAGCTACACAGATAACTTAGAAGAAATTAACTCTTTAGTCCAAACAGCCCAAAGCGGAGAAATCAAAAATTCCAAGCAAGCGCGTATGCTTGGAGAAGCTTTATTTAATGCTTTATTTGACAATACTCTACGTCAGGACTTTGTAAATTTTCACGGACAGGTAGTACAACAAGAAAAACAACTGCTGAGAGTAGAGTTGGACATTGATGAACAAGGTATGCCAGAAGTTGCAGCATTGCCTTGGGAATTTATGTGCTTACCCACAAGTGCAAACTTGGGTGAAATTTGGATGAGTACAGACCCAAAGTTAGTTTTTTCCCGTCGTCGCTCCCAATGGCAACCAGCCCCAGCCATTCAATTAAAACAGAGGGAAAAGTTAAGGATTGCGCTGGCTATTGCCGCACCTAAAGATTTAGGAGAAGTTGAATTCCAGACAGTAGAGAATTTATTACAAGACCTTGCGAACAACCAACCAGAAAATATTGAACTTTTGCCTATCGTAAAGCAAGCAACCCCTAGCGCGATTGATGCTTTACTCGAAAAAGAACCCCATATTTTTCACTTTATTGGGCATGGACGCTTGCAGAATGAAAATGGGGACAATGTAGGTGAAATCGCTTTGGTAAAAAAAGTTTTTAATACAGCGAATTGGGTAGATGCTAGTTTTTTTGGTGAGCTTTTTAACCGTCATCACCCAGCAATTGTTTTCCTACAAGCATGTGAAAGTGCTGCTATCTCAGCATCTCAAGCTTTTTTCGGTGTAGCTTCAAAAATTGTGCAGCAAAATATCTCAGTTGTGTTAGCGATGCAATATGATGTCTCCAACATGACTGCAAGTCAATTTGCTTACGAGTTTTATGAACGTTTAGGACTGGACACACCAGTAGATGTTGCAGCACAGAATGCTCGACGCACTGTTGCTTTGGAAACACAGTATAGAAAACGCGATTTTGCTACACCTGTTATTTTTATGAGAGTGCGGGATGGGTATTTGTTTCAACGTCAGGATGAAGAAGTTAAAGCAAATGCTACTTTCGATAAGTCTAAGCAACAGCCTTTGACTAAGGATGATGCTCGCTTAGTGCAAAATGTGCAGCAATATGGAGACCAAAACATTAACTTCGGTCAACAAGCTAGTAACTTCAGGATTGGGGATGATTATTACCCATCTGAACCACCTAAAAAGAACAAGAATGAAAGTTAAGCAATAGCAAAAATAAAAAAACTTGAAGTTTATATATTTCTAATTTCTTCTACTTCTTGCGTAGTCAATGAAAGTGCTTGTGCGACTTGTTCCACGCTCAATCCCATAGATAACAATTTAGGCACTCCATCTAACCTCGCTTGTCGTTCAGCATCGGCACGCTGTTGTTGTGCGTCCGCCCGCTGTCGTTCAGCATCCGCACGTTGTTGTTGTGTGTCCGCCCGCTGTCGTTCAGCATCCGCAAGCTTTTCTGCCTGTTGACGTTGCTCTTCAAGTTCTACAGGTGTCAAGAATTTCCGTCCATCTGGACGATAAATTTCCAGTGTTGTGGATGTTAGTACAAACTTGATGGAAAGACGCGGACTTGTCCAGCCATTTATATTTGTGATTTGTTTTAAATTTCTTTTGTCACGCAACCAGCCAGTTAAATTATTTTTGTAGGGGTTGTAAAGATAATATTCTTCCACACCATATTTATTATAAAAGTCAAGCTTGTTTTGCATTTCTGCTTTGGTGTTACTGGGTGACAAGACTTCAAATACTACTTGTGGTGGGATATTTCCCTCCTTGCACTGTATATACGAACCCCTGTCACCCTTTGGTCTACCGAAGACTACCATTGTATCGGGAGCATATTTTGTGTCCGTATCTTTTTCTATTGGATACCAAAATAAATCCCCTGCGATAAATACATCTGGGTTTGCTGCGAAAAGTATTTCTAAATTTTCCTTTATCGTCACAATCCAACGAAACTGTATTGTATTTTCCGCCATTGGTTGACCGTCGCTCTCAGGGTAGATAAATAAGTCATCGGCGGTCTCAAATTGTGAAACTTGTTGTACCATGATGCAGCACCTCCAGTTCTTTTCGAGGTTTATACCCTCAGTGTAGATGGTAGATGTGGGATACTTCCACCGTATTTGTGGTATCAAAGTACTATGAGCGGTATTATTAATAGTAATTGCTTGTGCCAGAATCTCAACTGACACTATTGTCAATAATGCTACATTTGTCTGACAATGCAATATAAACCAAACAAAAAATATTAGCTCAACATAGAAAGTTAATTAATGCTCTTGACTATTATCCAAATTGACCACCAAAGTTTGTCCATTGACCGTAACTTTATCACCCGGAACTAATTTTTTTCCTCGTCGAGTTTCCAACATCCCATTTAATAGTACCTCCCCACCTTGAATCATCAGCTTGGCTTGTCCTCCGGTTGATGCGATACCCATCAACTTTAAAAACTGATTTAACTTAATTGTATTGTCTCTAACTTTCATACACAGTTCCACAAGAAAAAATCGGATACTAAAAAAAGACAAGCTTAAAAAAAGACAGGCTTAAAAAAAAAGCCCGTCCAAATTGTTGATTCCAATGAGGAAACTTAGAAATTCATTTCGGCAGCTTGAACTACTTCTACCTGTTTCTTCTTCAGGACGAGCATAATTTGTGCCATCATTGTTAAACAGACAAAAGCAATCATCCAACCAACTCGACTTGGGTCTTGCAGTACGACTTCGGCATCTTTTTGACCGAAACCACCAACGTTAGGATTATTTGTTAAAGCTTCACCATCTTTAACAGTTTGTCCTTCGGAAACTATAAATTCTGGACCAGCAGGAACGGTATCAGTTACAACATCACCAGATTCCGTTTGAATGCTAACAGCGTATTTTACGTTACCGTCTTCATCTTCCTGTTTGTCAATTCTGGTGATTGTACCAGCAGCGGAAGCTTCGTAAGCGTTGTTATTACTCTTATCACCCGTTGGGTAAACTTGTCCGCGACCTCGGTTTCCACCTACGTTTACGGGATACTTACCAAAGTGAACGTTCTTATCGGTTGCTGGGTTAGGAGAAAGAACAGGGAAGACTATTTCTTGGTATTGTTCTCCTGGTAATGGTCCAACGATGACGATGTTTTCTTTCGTGTCGCTGTAGGGTTGGAAATATACATCGCCAACTTCTTCCTTTAGCTCTTCAGTAATTCTTTCCTCAGGAGCAATCTTGAAGCCCTCTGGTAAAACAATTACCGCACCAACTTGTAAGCCGACCTTAGAACCATCCGCACCAACTTGTTGCACATTGGTATCGTAGGGTATCTTTACTACAGCTTTAAACACTGTATCAGGCAGCACCGCTTGAGGAATTTCTACTTCCGTATTTTTTGCGGCTAAGTGACAGTTAGCACATACGATTTTCCCAGTCGCTTCGCGAGGGGTTTCTGGAGCTGTTTGTTGTGCCCAGAAGGGATAAGCAGCAGCAGATTGGGGCAGTGCTAAATCGCTGCTAAAGAAAAAGGTAACTGTTGCTACAGCTACGAGCAATGTTTTAAGAATTGCTCTCGCACTGCGAGTCAAACTCCAGCTTGTACTAGTATTTCTCATCTCTTAAGGACTCAAGACAATGTATTTTGGTATTTAGTTATTAGTCAGTTGGCAGTCAACAGTCAACAGTCAACAGTCAACAGTCAGCAGTTAACAGCCAACAAAAGACTATGCCCACCAAGGGTCTTCGTTGGTGCGGAAGTCGGTTTCCGTCCAAGTGGTGAGGACGATTGCGTCGTCCTCTACTGCTGTATGTGCCAGAGCTAATGAACGTGGTGCAGGTCCCCTAACTACTTTACCAGTAGCGTCGTACTGTGAACCGTGACATGGACATTTGAATTTATCTTCTGCCGCAACCCAGGGTACTACACAACCCAAGTGAGTACAGATTGCGTTTAAACCATATTCCCTAATTGCTTCTTTGCTATCGACCACAATATAGGTGGGGTCGCCCTTAAGTCCTTGAACCAAAACGCGATCGCCTACATTATGGCTGCCCAAAAACTTGCTGACGCTGACATTATTGCCCAAATCGTCTTTCGCGGTGGTTCCGCCGCCACCACCACCAGTCGCAGGAGGGATAAAATAATTGACAACGGGATACAATGCTCCCAATGCTACACCAGTGACCGTCCCAAAAGTGAGAAGGTTCATAAACTGGCGTCGCCCCATATCGGGTACATCCATGTTTTCAGAAAATTGAGCCATAACCTACAGCGTTTTGTGTATTTTGTTTACAATTTTGACTTGAGCTTCATTTTTTGGGAAACTCGTGTCTGTATCGAGATGCTGGAACCCTCTTATGATGCCAGAATTTTCTCTTCAAAGATATATCTGGTATCGTTTTTGGTAGCATTACATTTCTTTATATCCTTATCATACTGGAGTCACGAAACTTAATACAGCAGAACCGCGAAAAATATAATTTAAAAAATCTATGACTGGACAGGAATTACATCAACTGTTATTGGAAAAGTGGCAACGCTCCTACGACGTTCAACTTAGGCGAGCGCAGGGGAAAATTTTTTTGCAGGTCATGTGGAAATACCTGGAACAGGTCTCCTTTCCGATGAGTGAAGCGGAATACTTAGAACATTTGGAAGGTATAGCAAGCTACCTAAATGCCTTTGGTGGGGTGGCACAGGTAGAAACTTTTATTAGACAAACACGGGAACGTCCGCGACTGGGAAAGGCGGTGAGTATTCCTTTGGATTTAGGCGAACGCGCATCTGAATGGCTGTTGTAAATTAAACTTTACTCCTTACGAATAAATAATTACTGTGAGTTCAGGTCTCACAGAAGTTATTTGTTACACTTTAACTTACAGGTCTTTTGGTAGATAATTTGAGATAAAAGTTTAGGAAATAATGTTTTATTGAGTAACAAAAATTCCTAAATAAGGATTTGAATGAGAAATATCTATAATATTAAATATTATTTTGAATACAATATTGTTGGGGATAATCAAATGAATTTATTTAATTTGTAAATGAGAATTCTAAAAATAATTAAAAAATAGCCTTTATAAATCATACCGCTCTACAAGATATTCCGTAGAGCGGCTGTCTAAAAATTACTCAATTGTAAGAGCGGGTTCTTCGCAAAAGTTGAATACAGCTGACTCAGTTTCAGATTCATCTTCAAAAACAGCAGAAATGTACCATTCACAGGGTGAATCATTTGTATATTCAGCCCAAGCGATTGTTGCTGTGTCACCAGATGGAATTCCTTCCATACCTATATCAAATGGAGACCACTCTTCATCATCAAGGGATACCCACAACTCTGTAATTGTCTGCTCGGTTTGATTGGTGACAGTAAAAGTGAATTGGTCTGACATGGATATCCTGCCTTTTCTTAGTTAAATAAATTGCTATATACCAGCCAAAAATTATACTCAATTAATTTATTGGTTGACAATATAGACAAAATATGTATAAAAGTGTTATTACAGATGTAACTAATTATTGGTTAAAAGTAGCAAAATAATCATTACAAATAAGAAAATTTGCTGAAAAATATAATCAGTAGTGCCTTCATACCCGAATAGCACGCTTATTGTTGTAGCCCGCTTGAAGATAACCTGTATGAAAAATTTGAATTCTTTAGATTATGCGCCTCAGTGATTGTAGCAAAATTAATTACCATTTTTTTTTTGAGACTAGTAAAAACACGTTAAATATTTTCTTGCGTGAGGCTAAAAAATTACAAATCGTATCAAAAGCTACAGAATTTTCATGTTTTTTGTGAAAATCGCTTATGATTAGGGTATAAGAATAATTTTTGTTGATGTTTATGGACTTCCAAGTAGATATTGATTGGCAAGAAATATTTGAATTCCAGCCAGGATTCATTGTTGAACTAAAATCCCAGCCTGGAGTTTTCGACACTGTTGCTGCTTATGAACCAATGATGGTGCCTCCTGTCTGGCTGAAAAACGACCCTTGTCCTAGATATCCTCACGAACTGCGAGTAGTCTTTCGGTCGGTAGATAACATTACATCTCCTTTACAATGCGAACTTGCTAGCACAGAAAAGGAAATGGTTGCTTATTAAGTTAAAGGTTGTTAAAGCTTATTTTTTCTCGAATAAAAATTTTTTCGTGCAAAAGTGTCACATCAATTAAAAATTACATATATTAAAGCTCCAACTGCCTTACTGCGTGTAAATCCTTATAAGGCAGGCTTTATTGCGTTTAAGAAAACTGCCTAAATTAATCAATATATTGCATTTTAAAAACCAATAAAAAAACCGTATATTTTGTTACTTTTTACTAAAAAATTAAGTTACTATGACATTACAAGCAATCTGATGAGATACTTGTAAAAGTATTATATATTACATCAAAATCTCATCCGTAGTTTTTTCTGGAATTTGTGGATTTTGTTATAAAACTTGTGTTTCTCCAATTAATTAATACTCATGATAAAGTTATTTTGTAAGCGAAGAATTAATATAACTTCTTTGCCTAAAAAATTTCGTAACCAAGTCTTACTTTTATTGAAAAAGTATTTATCAGGATTACTTAGTAGTTCTTTGTACCAACCTCAGTTGTCACTTCAACAAATTCTTTTGTCGGGTCTTGGTAGTTTTTTAGGAATTGCAACTCTTGCTTATCTAACAGCACATACCAAATATCCTTTAATTGCCGCTCCCTTTGGGGCAAGTGCGGTACTCTTATTTGCCACACCAGATAGCCCTCTGGCTCAACCTCGTAATGTGATAGGAGGTAACTTACTAGGAGCTTTAACTTGTATTGTTCTATTACATTTATTTGGTTCAGCATTTTGGGTAAAAGCCTTGGCTGTTGCTATCGCAATCAACTTGATGCAGATAACCAAAACTCTTCATCCTCCAGGTGGTGCAGTTGCGCTGGTTGGAACAATGAGCAACGCTTCTTGGCAATTTCTATTTACTCCAGTATTGTCCGGGTCAATTGTTATGCTTCTTTGCACAATAGCCTTTAATAATTTAGTCCCAGGCAGAAGCTACCCAAAGCATTGGCTATAGATTGCTACAAATAAAGTATCCAATTCTTGAAGCGATGCGACTGCAATAGTAACTCAATGACTCTTAGAACCCTTACAGCGGATTTTACAGCAGTTTTCATGTATTTAGACCACACTTAAAATACTCTTTTTTGTGCCTTTGCGTGAGATAAAATGTGTTTTATTTACCTTCCAATAGCTGTAAGTGAGGGAAATTCAAGCGGGCGGGCAAGGATGCCCACCCCACAAGAGTTTTTCCATTAAGCAAATATAACTCTTTATACTTGCCAATTGTTGCATATCATAGTGCAGTCATCTTGCTCGCTTCAAAATAAATTCTTTTTCTTCTGATTGTTTGTATCCACTATTTAGATACGCTTTAACAGAACGAGCTAAAGCTTTCCCCAAAAGTGGAGGAACAGCATTCCCAATTTGATTAAACTGATTACTTTCAGAACCTTTAAATTCAAACCAATCAGGAAAACTTTGTAGACGAGCACCTTCAATAACTGTTAACCTTCTTCTGCGTCCATCTGGTAAGCGTAGCCTCAGCATATCGCCAGTAGCACCGCACAAGTTTCGACAGGTTACCGTTCTAGAAGGAATATTTAAATGAATATCTCTAGGATTAATACATTTAGATGCTATTTCGTATTTTTTGATATATTCATCCATACTTTTAGTCAAAAATTTTGAGTCAGGTGGTGCAGTAAAGGCTAGTTCTCCCAACGCATCACCTGTAGTATATGGTGAATATAAATGTGTTTTTTCTGGCCACCTCCAACCGCCTTTATGTGCAACACAAAAAAGACGTTCTCTTTTTTGAGGGACGCCATAATGTGCCGCATTTAAAATTTCCCATTCGACAATGTAGCCAAGGTTTTGCAAATAGGTAACAATTTCTTCAAAATATAATTTATTACGAAAAAGCATTCCTCGTACATTTTCAAACAAAACTATTTGTGGAGAATAGCGCTCAACAGCAGAAATAAAAGTCGGAAAGCCATCACGGCTATCTTTTAAACCCAATTGATTTCCATTCACGCTAAATGGCTGACAAGGAGGGCCACCAATTATAGCTGCTACCCCATGAACTAAATCAGATGATGGTGTTAAATTTATCTGATGGCATGTGCTAGGTAGATTATGACGATAAGTCGCACAAGCATCTTCTAAAATTTCATAACCAATAGTTTTAAAACCAACAGCTTCAAAACCTAGACCCAAGCCACCACAACCAGCAAATAAATCGATAACTAAATGTTCATTATTGCTGCTTACAGGTAACTGCAATTCGGTTTCAACAAAATCAAGGTAGGGAAGTTTGTAATCCAATTTTTAATCCAAAAATTAACTTTGCAATATATTAGGATACGCGAAGAGAGTGTTTATAAATAAAATATTAAGCATAATTTTTATTATAAGCTCATACCATAAGCCAGGGAATAAATTCCCTGTCTAAAAGCTAAAGTCCTCTAAAGAGGACTAAATAATACATAACAAATAGATATTTTACAAAATTTAAGATGCTCCTAAAAATCTGATTTTTTACTAGTCCTCTTTAGAGGACTTCAGCTTTCAGACAGGGAATTTATTCCCTGGCTTATTCCCTGGCTTATTCCCTGGCTTATTCCCTGGCTTATTTCAAAAATCACTTCCCAATCAACTTAACAAAACCAATACCACTAAAATAAAGACCCAAAACAGCCCCAGCCAACAAACTTTGTGTCAGAGGGTCAGTAGAAGGAGTAATAACAGCCCCAGCAATAACAGCAGTCAAAATTACAAAACGCCAGCCAGAAAGCATTTGTTTAGAAGAAACAATACCTAAAACCGCCAACAATAATTGAATAATAGGAACTTGAAAAGCTAATCCAGTGCTGAATAACAGTAACAATACAAACTCAAAATATTTATCAATCGACCACAACTGCTCAACTACATTCGCACCGTAGTTAACAAAAAAGTTTAATGCAGCCGGAATCAGCAAATAGTAAGAAAATACTAATCCAGCTAAAAACAATACACTTGAACCCAAAACCACAGGCCCAACCAAACGACGTTCGCGTGTTGTTAGTCCAGGGAGAACAAACTGGATAATTTGATAAAGTATGAAAGGGCTAGAAAGCAGCAATCCGCTATATCCCGCTACCTTGATAGTCACAAAGAAATATTCTCCGGGTGTGAGTTGCAGAAACTTTACACCATTTGCAGGAACTTCCAGCAATTGCACGATAGGTTTAGCAAAAAAGAAACAGCCTACTATCCCTACTAACACAGCCCCCAAAGCATAAAATATCCGTTGTCGCAATTCGTCTAAGTGGTCGAACAGCGACATTTCTACCTCTCCTGGCAATTCGTCAAGAGGGTTAATATCGGCTTCTAATTCCGGCTTATCGTACCCTTCGAGGTCGATATCGGTAGCTGCTGTATCTACATCTGGTGAAGGCGTCATGTCTAAATTTTACAGGGAGCGCTTTTCATTGACCATTGTAGGACTTTCACAAAAAAAAGGGGAGTGGGGAGTGGGAAATGGGGAGTGGGGAGTTGGGAGTGGGGAGCGGGGAGTCCGAATTTTTATCCGGGTGAATTGGGAATTTTTGTGGATATATAAGCATGAGGTTAATAGTCACGAACCATAAGTTTGAGCAACTCTTTTAACCCGTTTCAACGGGTTTAAGCTTTCAGCCCGAACTTTAGTTCAGGGGGCTTACACCCTTTTACTTGAACTTTGATACAAATCTCTAAATCAGGGACGCGATAAATCAAAGACGCGATGAATCAAAGACGCGATGAATCAAAGACGCGATGAATCAAAGACGCGATGAATCAAAGACGCGATGAATCAAAGACGCGATGAATCAAAGACGCGATAAATCAAAGACGCGATGAATCAAAGACGCGATAAATCAAAGACGCGATAAATCAAAGACGCGATAAATCAAAGACGCGATAAATCAAAGACGCGATAAATCAAAGACGCGATAAATCGCCGTCTCTACGGATTTTATTTGTATCAGGTGTTTCGTTAAATGGTATTACTTCTGTCAAATTACCAAATTGAGGGGGTCTACGGCGTAATCTAATTTTTAACTGAGGTTTATTATGGCTAGGAAGATTTGTGTTGGATTAATAGCATTGCCTGTTTTCTTATGTAATGCTCCTTCAAGCATTGCTCACACCAGTGGATTAACTTTTTTTCGCTACAAAGTTCCCGTAAATCCAACAACGATTACTACCAGAGTAAATACAGATTACCCCCAGCAACCTGTAATAATTTCTGGCAGAGACGATAAAACCCCAGAGTGCTTGCGTCTTGGGACTTGTAACAATTAGTTTACGTCTAAGATTTGATTCTTATTAAGTTAATCTTTTTTCTTTAGGGCTGGTGTTATCAATTTTGCCCTTTACCCTTACCTATATTTTTATCTAAAAAAAGGTATTTTTACCTAAATTAAAGTTACTTATAAAATGCAAGTTATATTTACTATAGTTATTATGTATTATTCAAGTAAAGAGGGTATCATTTTTAGATTTTTTTGATTATTACTCGTGATTATTATTTGTCAGCTGTTGGCTTGGGTGGAACAAGTCAACCTCATAAATTTATTTGTCGTTGGAGTCTGGAATGAAAATTTTTAAGTTGAGTTTGTTTAGCTTTTACTAGTGGACAAATGCCAATCAAAAGTGTTATTTAATAAACAACGATTGCTTCTGTCAAGGCTAGACTAAGTAAAATAAATCGTGAGTCTTGTGTGTTGTTGTTCATGACAAGAACAGTCGGAGTTGGTTGAAAATTAATTTCCGGATTTAATGCTCTGTAAGTATTATCGAAATTGGTAATAGGGTTATCTACGAAAATGTACCTTAGCAAACATTTTTCTCTTTTCGATATATTTACAATTCTTCAGTGTCTGTAATTATTTTTTGTAATTTCCCGTAACCGTTGTTACTGTTAGCAAGCATGTAAATTTACATTTGCTACACAGATGCTTTCGTGCGTAAACATATTTCACGTAATTTTCAATATCATTCCGGAAATCTACAAGTTTAGTTTGTATTCTGTGGGAAATACACGCTTAGAGATAGCCTTAGTTTCCCCAAATGAAATATAGTTTTTGATGTTTTTACTCGTTTTTTGAGTGATTGGACTACCTGCTTATGCAATTCGACCTAGATTTAGAGAAATTCTACCAAGCCTGCAACCCTAGCAGACCTCTAATGATGGGGAATGCGACCGAACGCCAGTATTATATCGATTTCGCTTCGGTAAGAGGCGGAAAGATTATTGAGGCTTTGCAGCGGACTATTACAAAAATCGCACCTGACTCGCCTACTTGTCAACTATTTACTGGACATATTGGCTGCGGAAAATCCACCGAATTGCTGCGTCTCAAGGCTGAATTGGAACAGCAGAATTTTCATGTGGTTTATTTCGAGTCCACCCAAATTATGGATATGGGGGATGTAGATGTCACCGATATTCTTTTAGGTATTGCCGGACAGGTAGACGAAAGTTTGAAAAATCTGAAAATTAAGGTGCAGGTCAATTATTTTAGCAGATTATTTACCGAAGTGGTAGATTTTTTGCAAACGCCTATTGATTTAGAAGTTGGAGCAGAGCTATCAGTTGGAATTGCGAAAATTACTGCGAAGACCAAAGAAAGTCCCCAACTGCGTCGTCGGTTAAGGGATTATTTGGAACCTCGTACAGAAAACATTTTGAATTCTATCAATACTGAGTTGCTCGGTCGTGCTACCAAGGAACTAAAAGCCAAAGGCAAAAGGGGACTGGTGGTAATTGTTGATAACCTCGACAGAGTGGATATTCGACCTCTAGCATCGGGACGTTCTTTACCAGAATATTTGTTTATTGATAGGGGAGAACAGCTACGCAAACTGAATTGCCACGTTGTTTACACCATTCCCCTCGCTTTAACTTTCTCAAATGATAGTGCCTTACTTCAGCACCGTTTGGGAGGTGGAGTCGCTCCAAAACTATTACCAATGATTCCTGTAATATTACGTACAGGTGAGGTTAATGAAAAAGGGCTGGAGTTGATGCGACAAATGTTGTTGGCTAGAGCCTTTCCTGACGTTCCTTCCACAAAACGGTTAGATTTAATTACAAAGGTTTTTGATTCAACCGAAACCCTGGATAGATTGTGCTTGGTGAGTGGTGGTCATGTGCGTGGACTGTTAGGATTATTTTTTGACTGTCTGCGGGAGCAAGACCCACCTTTTGACCGTCAATGCGTAGAAATGGTAATTCAAAGGCTGCGAGATGAAAGCGCTAAACCGATTGATGCTCCTGAATGGGAATTAATCTTTCAAGTGGTGCTGAATCAACGGGTAAAAGGGGATATCGAATATCACACCCTGTTACGTAGCTTATTTGTCTTTGAATACCATGACCACCAGGGAGCTTGGTTTGCCGTTAACCCAGTTTTGGCAGAAACACAACAATTTCAACTATGGTGGAAGGACAACAAAGACAAAATGAAGGGCAAAATGTAATCGCAACTAACGAACGTTCTTTGCGGAGTCTGGGGAGAGCTATTTCTCTCTCTTCTGGACAATTTTCGCTAGTTGTAGCTTGCTGTAACTATGAAGTTTTGCAACAGAGAATGTTGCAAACACTTCAAGAAAATGCGCTGCGTGGGTACAATTTAAAACAGGTTGAACTACCTCATAATGCTCGAAGTCTTTACCGAACAATTCATTTAGAGCTAACTGATGAACCTCCCCAGGCTTTAATGGTTCTAGGTTTAGAAACGGTAGAAGCTCTGGATGATTTGTTGCGTGCTATAAATCATATTCGCGATGAATTTCGCAAGCACCACCCATTTCCGTTAGTATTGTGGGTGACAGATGAAGTTCTGCGAAAACTGCGACGTTTCGCACCAGATTTTGCTAGTTGGGCAGCAACACCCATCCGTTTTGAAATGACTGCGGATGAGTTATTGTTATTTTTGCAGCAAGAAACCGACTCATGGTTTGCGAGAATGTTGCAAGTTGGGGCTATATCTAAACAAACACAAGGAAGAGTTACCTATCCCCATAGTACTTTAGAGAAAGTGCAGGAAGATTTTTCGGAAATGCGTTGCGCTATTGGGGAGTTACTAAAACAAGGTATTGAAATAGAAAGAAGTTTACAAGCAAGTTTGGAATTCGTCTTTGGTTTAGATGAGTATATCGCTGATAATATTTCAGATGCATTAAATGATTTTCATGAAAGTTTAAAATTTTGGCAGAGCTTAGCACAAAGTAAAACTACAGATGAACAGAATTGGCAAATTTCTCATTCGTTAGGTTCGGGGTCAGAAGTTCTCGATAGCCATACTTGTCCTTTATTACGTTCAGGCGTTTTACTATATTATATAGGCTTGTCTTATTGTCGTCTTGCTGACCGTAATCCAACACCAACACAAAGTAGGCATTATTGGCAAGAAGCAAAAATATATTTACAGCAATGTATAGAAACTTTTGAAAAAGCGAAGCGTCCAGATTTAGTTGCTCAATTTATTAGTAAGCTTGCTGAAGTTTTACAACATTTACAACATTGGAAACCATTACAAAGACTTGCTCAAAAATCTTTAGAATTACATCAAAATCATGGTAACCATCTGCAACTAGCCTGTGACTATGGTTATTTAGCAGAAGCCGCAATACATTGCCAACAATGGGCACAAGTTTGTCAATATGCGCGTGTTGGTTTGTGGAAATTATACGAAGCGCAAGAACATAATGAAGTGCATCACGGAATATTTCCCTTAATGCTAGCGCAAATTTATCGTTTATTTTTAGCTAAAGCGCTACGGTGTTTGGGTGATGCAAAAATTGCTAGCGAACATTTAAAAACTGCAAGTCAGGAATTAACAAAAGATTTAGAAAGTAGTGACCATCGTTATGATGCTTATCGTTATTTACGTCATTTACAAAAGTTACAAAAACTCTATTTTGCAGAAGGTCGCTATTTAGAAGCATTTAGTATTAAGCAAAAACAACGCTCAGTGGAACAACAGTATGGATTTAGTGCTTTTATTGGAGCGGGTCGCTTACAACCTCAACAACAAGCGACAGCTCCAGCTTTAGTATCACCGTTTTTAGGTGGTAGTGTAGCTTTGGAAATTATCGCTTCTGGTCGTCAACGAGATATTAAAAATTTAATCACTAGAATTAGCCGTGCTGACCAAAAATTGACGGTAATTCACGGCTTTTCGGGAGTGGGTAAAAGTTCTACCGTTACTGCTGGTTTAGTTCCAGCACTACAGAAACTCCCTATCGGTGACCAAATTGCTGTGCCTGTAGTTGTACAAATTTATACGGACTGGGCCAGAGAATTAGGTAAATCTTTAACAACAGCAATCAATCAGAGTAAAGGTATTGACCAAGCTTCTGAGGAGACTTTACCTGAACCTGTTATACCGATTAATACTGCTGAGCTTTTAGAAAAACTTCAAGAAAATGCCAAGAATCATTACATTACCGTTTTAATTTTCGACCAGTTTGAAGAATTTTTCTTGAATTGCACTGGCAATACAAACCGCGAAAAACAGCAAGAATTTGATAGATTTTTATGTGATGCTTTAAATATACCTTTTGTAAAAGTAATTTTTTCATTACGTGAAGATTATTTACATAGGTTATTAGAATTTAAGCAACTGGGAGATTTGGAAACAATCCAGAATAATATTCTTGACCAAAGCATCCGCTACCAACTAAATAATTTCTCTAAACAAGACGCTAAAACTGTTATTGAAAAATTAACCGAACGCTCTCATTTAAATTTAGAACCTGAATTAATAGACGCTTTAGTTACAGATTTATCCGCAGAACTAGGTGAAGTGCGTCCAATAGAATTACAGGTTGTAGGGGCACAATTACAATATGAGCGTATTAGTACTTTAGAAAAATACCAACCATATAGACCAAATAAACTTATTGAAAGATATATTAGACAATTAATTAAAGATTGTGGGGAAGAAAACGAACGTGCAGCATTACTAGTTTTATATTTATTAACAGACGAAAATAATAAACGACCCTTCAAAACCCGTGCCGAATTAACTGCGGAACTAGCAGAACTAGAATCTATCGAAAAATTAGAATTAGTTTTAGATATATTAGTACGTTCTGGGTTAGTAGTCCTATTTCCAGATGTTCCTGAACGCTATCAACTAATTCACGATTATTTGGTAGATTTAATCCGTTACATGCAACAAGCGGAAGGAAGTCTCCAAGCACAATTAAAACAATTACGTAGACAGGTAGAAAAATCAGACACAGAAATCGCTCGTCTTAACAGCGAACTGCGTCAAAAAAAGCAAAAAATATTACCCGATATCCAACCACAACCGAATTTAGATTTAGTTACAGAACTAAAAGAATTGCGTAAGCGCGAAGAACTCAGTCGATTAGCAATTGACAGAATGGGTGCTGAGCTTGAGCAACAAAAATTACAAGCTGAACTACGTAGCAGCGAAGCACGGCTGAACCGGGTTCTTAAAAAAGCTTTGACTATTTCAGTGGTTGCGAGTGTGGTGCTTACCGGTTTTATTTTCTTTTCTGCTTATCAAACAAGACAATCCTTAATTAACGAAATTAAAGCCACCAGTTCTTCTAGTGAAGCTCTGTTTGCTTTGGATAAAGATATTGACGCTTTAAAAGAAGCTTTAAAAGCAGGACGAAAACAGCAAAATGCTTTTTTACCGGACGCTGAAGCACAAGAAAGAGTTCAAACCGCATTGTATCAGTCTACTTACGGGATGAAAGAACTCAACCGTTTGGAGGGACATGCAGCTGAGGTAAATAGCGTCACTTTTAGCCCTGATGGTAAAACTATCGCTTCGGCTGGTGTTGATAATATTATTAAACTTTGGAGTGCGTCGGGTCAGTTTCTTCAAAATTTAGAAGGACACAAAAAACAGGTCAATAGTATTAGTTATAGTCCCGATGGTCAAAGGCTTGTTTCTGCTAGTTCCGATAAAATCCTAAAAATTTGGGGACGTAACGGTAAACTATTAAACACTTTATCTGGACATGAAGGGGTTGTTTATAGTGCAGCATTTAGTCCACAAGGTGAGATGATTGCCTCTGTTAGCGAAGATAAAACTATAAAACTTTGGAGTAGTGACGGTAAGCTATTAAAAACTTTAACAGGACATACAGGTTTTGTTCGAGCTGTTGCTTGGTCTCCCGATGGAAAGACAATCGCTTCGGCAAGTAATGACCAAACCGTAAAACTTTGGAGTCGGGATGGTGAACTTTTAACAACTTTATCTGGACACGATAGTACTGTTTTAGGTGTTGATTGGTCAAAAGATGGTCAGAATATAGTCTCTTCCTGTTGGGATGGCTCCATTAAACTTTGGAATAAAAATGGTCAATTAATTAGAACATTGTGGGGACATAAAGAACCTGTTACTAGTGTAGTATTTAGCCCCGATGGTCGTACTATTGCTTCCACAAGTAGTGACCGTACAATCAAAATTGGTACTATGGACGGTAAGCTAATAGAGACTTTTAAAGGACATAGTGGTTGGGTAAATAGTGCTAGTTTTAGTCCTGATAGAAAAACTATTGCTTCCGCTAGTAGAGATAGACTTATTAAAATATGGTCGCTACAAAATTATTCTTTAACTAAACTTAATCGTCATACTAAAGCCGTTACAAGTGTTAATTTCTCAGCGAAAGGAGATTTAATTGCTTCTGCTAGTGAAGATGGAATGGTTAATATTTGGAATAGTCGTCAGAAAAAATTGATATCTTCTTTTAAAGCAGATAAAGATACAGTTTGGGATGTACGTTTTAGTCCCGACGGTCAACAGCTAGCAACTGCTGGTAGAGATACAAAAGTAAAAATTTGGAACCTAAAGGGTAACCTAATAAACACTTTCTCTGGTCATGAAAATGTCGTTTTAAGTGTAGCTTGGTCTCCGGACGGTCAAACTCTGGCTTCCGCTAGTAGAGATGAAACAGTCAAGCTATGGAGTCGTGAAGGGAAATTGTTAAACAATTTGTACCAACATAAAGAAACAGTTAATTGGGTCAGTTGGTCACCAGATGGTAAGATGCTTGCTTCTGCAAGTGATGATAAAACAGTGATATTATGGCGTCCTAACGGTAGTTTGATTACATCTTTAAGAGGCCATAGTCGTCCCGTGTTTGGAGTTGCTTGGTCTAGTAATAGTAAAGCTATTGCTTCAGCTAGTCTCGACAGTACTGTAAGAATTTGGGATACGAACGGTAACCAGTTAAATTATCTTTATGGAGATGGTGAAGAATTTAATAGTGTTAGTTTTAATCCTAATGGTAAAACTTTAGTCGCTACTAGCGATAACCAAGTAAGGTTATGGAGTATAAATGGTACAGCACTAATAACTTTGAAAGGCTATAGAGAAGGCAGTCGAGAAGGTATTACCAATGCTAGTTTTAACCACGATGGAAACATTTTAGCTTTTGGTGGTGCAAGGGGAGCGGTGATTATGCAAGATTTAGAAAAGTTAGATTTAGATAAACTACTTAATCGCGGTTGCCAATTATTACACGATTATCTTCAGACTAACTCTAAAGTTACTGATAGTGATAGGGCTTTGTGTGAAAGTAAATAGTTTGATTTTTCACTTTAATTTTCACTCTTCTTTCACTTTGTACAAATCACGAGAAGTACGCTTTGGGCTAGGATTTTTCTTTTGCTCAGAATCAGTTTGAGGTGGAAATGACTGATTCACTAGATATGCTGGTTCATCGTTAGTTTTATCGGCTTCCCAGCGTAAAATATCTCCAGGTTGACATTGAAGCACCTGACAAAATTTTTCTAAGGCTTCAAAAGTAATAGATAGCGACCTATTCTGTTCTATTTTTTGGATGTTTTGCAAGCTATAACCAGTTCTTCTTGCCAACTCATTTTGTGACAAGCCTCTACTTTCCCTGACTTTCTTTAGAGTCACTAATACAGACATGACTTCAATTTTACTCCTTAAAATAGCACTACTGTTAGTTGGTCACCCCTAACTTGACAATCCATAAGTAATATAAATAATTACCAAGAGTAACATTACTTATAGTAATAGAAAAATATTACCAACTATATTGTACGCGACCAACAGAAGCACTACTATCGGCTACAGATGCAAATAATCTGCTCACAAATTAAAAAGACGACCACCCCTGGACGCCAATCTGAGTGTAGTCGCCCTTCGTAAACCTTGTAAAAAAGGCTGATATTATCATGATACATGATGTGAAACAGCAAGTTGCCTATTTTAGACAGCTTGCTCAGTTTAAACTGGAACAATATATCAAGCAGCAAGCAAACGAGACAACCCCAAAATGTGATATGAAATTTGGGGTGGAGAAATGATTGACCATGATAGATTATTCAAAGAATTGATATCGACTTTTTTCGTAGAATTTCTTGATTTATTTCTGCCGCAATTAGCTTCAGAAATCGATAAAAGATATATACGATTGTTGCCAGAAACAGTTTTGAATGATGTTACTTCTGGAGAGCAGAAAAAAATTGACTTGCTTGCAAAAGTTAAGTACAAAAACCGTAGTAGCTCTTTTTTGATTCATGTAGAAGCTCAATCCTACAGCAAGTCTAAGCCTATTTTTCCGAAGCGAATGTTTAAATACTTTGGGCGATTATATGAGAAATATGATTTACCAATTTATCCAATTGTTATTTTTTCGTTTGATAAACCCAAACGTGCAGAAGCAAAAACTCATAGTATGACTTTTCCAGATTTAGATGTGTTGCAGTTTAAATTTGCAGCAATTCAGTTAAATCGTTTGAATTGGAGAGATTATTTAACGCAGAAAAATCCAGTAGCCGCAGCTTTGATGTCAAAAATGAATATTCCTGTCGTTGAACGTCCTCAAGCTAAGTTGGAGTGTTTGCGCTTGTTGGCTACCCTAAAATTAGACCCAGCCAGAGTAAAAATGATTTCAGGGTTTGTGGATACTTATTTACAACTGAATGCAAAGGAAGAGAAAGTGTTTCAAGCTGAAATTAGTAAAATAGGATTGGATGAAAGGGAGGAAATTATGGAAATTGTTACTAGTTGGGAACGCAAAGGAAAAAAAGAAGGAAAAAAAGAAGGAAAACAAGAAGCTTTAGAGCAGGTTGCTATAAACGCTTTACGTCAGGGAATGGTAGTAGATTTGATTGTGCAAATCACGGGATTAACTAAAAAGCAGGTACTTGCATTACAAGCGCAGCTTTCCCAAGATAGCTGACACAGATAAATAATCTGTTCGCAAATTAAAAAGGCAACCACCCCTGACGCCAATCTGAGTGTAGTCGTTTATTTCCCCCTTCCCTAGTAGGGAAGGGGGGTAGGGGGGTTAGGTCTGCGGTTACAGAAATACTCATATATAGACCTCTCCTCCATCTTTTTGTAATAATCATTCATGAAATAGTTTCCAACTTACGGTAAAATTTCCTTGCCCTGTTGTTAAAGTTATTTGCTGCTCAGTTCACACTTTTGTCGCAAAGCAAGAGAAGGAAGCGGTGGAATCAGACTTTTATGAGAATTTTAGTAGTTGAAGATGATGAGTTGATTGCCGAATCACTTGTCAAATGTCTGACTCAGTTACGCTATGCAGTAGATGTAGCCGCAGATGGAGAAACTGCTTGGGATTCAGCAGAAGCTTGTGATTATGACTTGCTAGTGCTTGATGTCATGCTCCCTAAGTTGGATGGTATTAATCTGTGTCGTCGTTTGCGCTCAAAGGGAGTAAAGTCACCAATTCTTCTTTTAACTGCTCAAGACAGTGTTAATAGTAAAGTAACAGGTTTAGATGCTGGAGCCGATGATTATCTCGCTAAACCCGTAGATTTACAGGAATTTTCCGCTCGCGTTCGTGCTTTGTTACGTCGTGGAAATTCAACGCAACAACCTTTATTACAGTGGGGAAATCTACAACTAGACCCCAGTACTTGTAAAGTTACCTACAACAATCAACCCATACGTTTAACTCCCAAAGAGTATGGGTTGCTAGAACTATTTCTTCGCAATCCTAACCGAGTGTTCAAAAGTGGGGCAATTATAGACCATCTCTGGTCATTTGAAGAACCTCCCACAGATGATACAGTTAGGGCACATCTTAAAGGTTTACGTCGTAAACTTCAAAAAGGGGGGATTTCTTCTGACCCCATCGAGACAATCTACGGTATTGGTTATCGTTTAAAAGAAGCTCCCACAAAAAAAACTCAAAATTCAGAACTTAAAATTCAAAATTCACAATTTTCTTTAATACAAGAAGAAGAAACTCAGCAAATAACTAAAAAAGTTTGGGAACGAGGTCAACAAAAGTTAGGTCATCGAATCGCGGTAATTGAACAAGCTACAACAGCCCTTCTTAAAGATAAACTTGACGAGGAGTTGATTAACCAAGCATATCAAAATGCCCACAAACTGGCAGGTTCCCTTGGTATGTTTGGCTTTGACTTTGGCTCTCATTTGGCTTCGGAAATTGAACAGCTGTTGCAAGTCGCAGCTTCCCTGCTTCCAGAAGAAAAATTTCACTTATCAGAACTAGTTTTGGACTTGCGACAGCAATTACAACAAGCTATAACAAAAAGCCCAATACCAAATAATTTTTCCGATAATTTGTCACTTGACGACTATTATCGTCTTTTAAAAAAGACCAAGGAAATAGATGCTTTGACCGGAGTTGCTAACCGTCGCAAATCAATTGTGGAATTCGAGCAATTCCTACGCTCGACCAATAAAAAAAACTCAGATAAAACAAACTTAAAAACTTTGTGCTTCGCTGTCCTGCAAATACAAGACCTACAACAAATTAACCGACAGTACGGTCATGAGGTGGGAGATGAAGTTTTGTCTAACTTTGGAAGACTTTTGCGGCACTTTTTCCAAAATGATATTATCTCCCGTTGGGGGGGTGCAGAATTCGTCATATTAATGTATGATTTTACACTTGTAAGTGGAATGCAGCGCTTGGAAGAGATTCTAGAAACTCTTTATACAGAGAAATCTAGTATTTCTAACATTAGTGATTTTCGATTAAATATTTCTTGGGGAGCAGCAGAATATCCCCAAGACGGTAATAACTTAGAAGCATTATATAAAGTAGCAATAAGCTCAAAAGGATAAACAGCGGTGAAACAAAGCGAGAGTGCGACTCTGACAAGTGATTTGCAAAAGCTGTGGCGACCTGTTTTAGTAAGTATAACTGTTGTAATTATTACCGTTTTTTTATGGCAAGGTTTGAAGCAGCAGGAGCAAGTTCAAATCGACAGAAATATTAAATTTGCAGCATCAAGTACTAGTCAAGAAATTACAACCCAAATCCACACTCGGATTCTAGCCCTAGAACGGATGGGACAGCGTTGGGAATTGCAGAAAGGAACCCCTCAAGCTGAGTGGGAAGCCGATGCAATCAATTATTGGCAAGATTATCCTGGTTTTAAAGCTATCAAGTTGGTAGATAAATCATATCGGGTACGTTGGATTGTTCCCCAGAAGGAAAAAGAGGCGTTACTAAAAGAATCTGTCGAATCTGACGAACTTAGCAAAACTATCCTGGACAAAGCCAAAGCAGGTCAAGAGGTGTTAATTCGCAGCACCACCTTAGACCAAGGGAGTAAGGGTTTTTTTGTCTATATACCTTTGTTTTTGGATAATTCTGAAAGTCAGTCTGAAAATAACTTTGATGGATTTATAGTTGGGGTTTTTTCTACTCAGCCGCTGCTTGATACAATTTTAAATCAGGATTTTACAGAACATTACTCAATTAACATTTTTGATAAAAAAGAAGAGATTTATACCAATAGTGGCAAATACTTAAATTCCCACATCAAAACCCAATGGAGTCACCAGTCTAAAATTAATCTCAAGAATCTTACTTGGCAACTTAAGGTTTCTCCGACACCTGCAATGCTCGTAGAAGCCGAATCTTCTCTGCCTACAGTAGTATTAGGTGCGGGTTTACTAACTTCTCTGCTATTGGCATTAGTAGTTTATTTACAAGGTCGTTCCCGACAATACGCTGAAAATCTTGAGGAACGAAATATAGATTTATTTCGCGAAATCAAAGAGCGAAAAATAGCAGAAGAAGAGTTACGTTGGCGAGAAGCTCTGTTACGCTCAATGGCTAACGCTTCTCCCCTTGCATTTTACGTCGAGGATGAACGTACAAATGAAGTCCTTTATTTCAATAGCTACTTTTGTGAAATTTGGGGTATTGAATGTACGCAAGAAGAATTACAGCAAGGTAAGTTTAATAATTCTGATAATAAAAAGTTTCAATTAGCAGGCTGCTCTGACTGTAAACCAACCGTCAGTGGTCTTGCAGCTTTTAGAAAAGTTTGTAAACCCCCGGTACTTATAGAAAAGCAAACAGTGGTTGAAGATGAAATTAGCCTACCACAAGGACGTGTTCTAAGGCGTCTTTCTACCCAAATTTGCGACAAGCAAGATAAATATTTTGGTAGGCTTTACATTTTTGAGGATATCACCAATGCAAAACTTGCAGAAGTTGAACGACGTAACCTGAGTACAGCTTTAAAAAGTGCGGTAGAAGGTATTTCTCAGTTAGACTCTCTGGGACATTATACCTATGTAAACCACGCTTATGCCGATATGCTGGGCTATGAACCAGAGGAAATGTTAGGGATGACAGGGCTAGCAACCGTCTACCCAGAAGACCAGCAAAAAGTCGCAGATGCTTATCAAATAATGCTTGTCAGCGGTAAAGCTGAAACCGAAGTTAGAGCTATACGTCGAGACGGTTCCACTTTTGACAAGCAAATGGTGATAGTCAAAGCCACAGACCTAGACCCAGACCAGAAATGTAAAGATGTTGCTTATTACTGCTTTATTAAAGATATTAGTCACCGTCGGGAAGTTGAACGATTAAAAGATGAGTTTGTCTCTCTCGTCAGCCATGAATTGCGAACCCCTCTGACTTCTATTCGTGGCTCCCTTGGTTTGGTGGCTAACGGTGTACTGCAAAGCAAACCCGAAAAAGCACAACGGATGGTAGAAATTGCAGTCAATAACACCGACCGTCTCATCCGCTTAATCAACGATATTTTAGATATTGAGCGCATCGAGTCTGGTAAGGTACAAATGACTAAACAAATCTGTGATGTTGCTAGTTTGGTGACTCAATCAGCAGATGTGATGCGGAATATGGCAGAAAAGTCAGATATAACCTTACATGTAACAACCGTTCCCGCTCAGATTTGGGCTGACCCTGACCGTATTATCCAAACTTTAACCAACTTACTCAGCAACGCCATTAAATTTTCAGAACCGAAATCAACAGTCTGGTTAAGTTGCGAAATCCCCCAATTCCCCACTCCCCACTCCCAATTCCCCACTCCCAATTCCCCACTCCCCACTCCCCACTCCCCACTCCCCACTCCCCAAATCTTACTCAAAATAAAAGACCAAGGACGAGGTATACCTGCTGACAAACTAGAAAGTATATTTGAGCGTTTTCAACAGGTAGATGCTTCAGACTCTCGCTCAAAAGGGGGTACTGGCTTAGGTCTCCCCATATGCCGTAGTATCGTACAGCACCATGACGGTGAAATTTGGGTGGAAAGTACTTTGAACGAAGGTGCTACTTTTTACGTTGCTCTACCTTTATTACCAGAAAAAGAAGTCGAAGCTCCTGTTAATAAATTTAATGCTCCTTTGATATTAGTGTGCGACGATGACCCCGGAGTGCAAACTGTATTACAGGGAATGTTACAGCAGCAAGGTTACCGAGTAATTTGTGTCGCTTCTGGACAAGAAGCTTTGCAAGAAGCACAGCGTCAGCAACCAAATGTGATTTTCCTCAACCTAATGATGCCTGAAATGAATGGTTGGGAAACTTTAGCAGCACTCAAGCAAGAATCACGGACGCAAGATATACCTGTTATTATTCTTAGTGGGCTAATGCCGGACGCAAGAGAAATTCCCAATCAGCAAATAAGTAACTGGATTGTTAAACCCCCAGATGAGAAATTAATGTTTCAAGCTTTGGAAAGAGTACTTTCTGGGCAAAATCAAGAAGTTAAAGTTTTGGTCGTAGAAGACGATTTAGATTTGGCACAAGTATTAATTGCCATGTTCGAGCGCTATGGTGTTAAAACTTACCATGCGACTACGGGAAGGCAAGCTATCGAGATGAGCCAGCGTCTTATTCCTCATCTGCTTGTCCTAGACCTAGCCTTACCAGAAGTTAGTGGTTATGCCGTAGTTGACTGGCTACGACAGCACAACCACTTGCGTCAGGTTCCGTTGGTTGTATACTGCGCTCAAGATTTAAGTGAAGGCGATCGCCAAAGGTTGAACTTGGGGGAAACCTTGTTTTTAACAAAAGGTCGGGTAACACCAGAAGAGTTTGAAGAGCGTGTAATTGATTTACTGAGACGGATGGTGTAGAGACACGATTAATCGTGTCTCTTAATCGTGTCTCTTAATCGTGTCTCTTAATCGTGTCTCTTAATCGTGTCTCTAATTACCTTCACAGATTCTTCACTTTTGACCATTAATCTTAAAAGCGAGCTAGCAATTAGAAATAAATTCACAAAAAATTTATTGCTTAACGCTGTTCCCTATTATTGTTCGGTGTACTTATTCCTACAATTGTATAACTATTGAGGGTAAAACTGAGAATGGCACTTAAAAGTAGTGTAGGCAAATTTCAGTCAACAAAATTATTAATTGCCGGAATGGAAAGAGAAAAAGTTGACATAAAACGTATTTTGATTATTGATGATGAAGAAGATATCCGAGAAATTGCTCAATTATCCTTAGAAGAACTAAGAGGTTGGGAAGTCGTTACCGCAGAATCAGGCATTGAAGGTTTAGCAAAGGCAAAAATAGAACAACCAGATGCTATTCTCCTAGATATAACAATGCCTGACATGGATGGTTTTAGTACTTGGTTAGGGTTACGAACCAACCCTGTGACCGTCGATATTCCAGTGATATTTGTTACAGCTAAAGCGCAAACTATTAACTGGAGTCGATGTGCAGAAATGGGAATGAACGCTGTTATTGCTAAACCTTTTGACCCGATGACTTTGGCTGACCGAGTAGCGGAAATTTTAGGCTGGAATTAGTTATTATTTGCTATTCGATACATAAAAATGTAGAGACGTGATATATCACGTCTCTTTAGGTTTGAATTAGTTATTAGTTGCATTCGATACATAAACAAGCGGAGACGTGATATATCACGTCTCTACATTTTTCTTCACGGTGTCTTCACTTTTTTACTTTAATTTTGATATTGAAGCTAGTTAGTAATGAATTCCATAGTCACTGCTGATAGTTTCACCAGAGATACTTATCTGTAATAGGTGGAGAACTGAGAAAATCCACCTACCTACTTTTTTTAACTTTTATAACGATAATGCCTTATTTCATAAAAACTATATAACTTTATATTAAACAAAAAACTACCAAAGGAATATTTATCATGTCGAATTATGATTTTGAACCAAAATTTTATGAGTTCAGTCTAGCGGTCAACTTAGTAGTTGATGCGTTCCAGCTCATGAACAAAGATTTAGTCGAATCCTGCTTCATGAATTTGATTCAGCAAGTTGGTTTTGAAGAAACAATGCATATTATGAATGCAGCCATATTTCAACTCGCTAATACCGAATCTGAAGCTTGTTACTGGACTTGGAAAAATTTTCCTGATTTGGAAGCCTGCTTAGACTTAAAAGAATATGTAGTTATGTTCGCTGTAAAAATGTTGATGAGAAAAAACTTCGTATTAGGAAAAGATTTTAGTATTGCCAATGATGGAAAAATATTACTCACAGAAAAAGGCAAATCCACATTGGTAATAGAAGTTTCTTCTTTCGAGCGAGTATTTCTTGAGGAAGTTTTGCTAACTACAAAAAGCTAGATTTAGAGGTAATTCATAAAGTAAATATTAAGTTTATAGAAGTGATGGGTTATGGCGCTTCATAAAACTGAAAGAGCCTCCAAATAAGTTTTACAAATGCGCCTAACCCATCCTACGTGAATATGAATTACCTCTCAATCAAACTCATTTATTTTTTGCTTGTTTGACTCGCTTCCGCCGTTTGCGGCATTTGTGGATGTTCTTTGGAGTACTGAGCAACTATTTTGGAAACTTCCGGATTATAAAGTCGCAAGTAATTCCAGTAGTTGCCAAACACTTGCCGCACATAATTCTTGGTTTCATCAAAAGGAATTGCTTCCACAAAATCATCTGGGTCATCTTTTGGTAAACTTTGCAGCCATTTAGAAACATTTCCAGGCCCAGCATTGTAACTCGCAATAGCTAACATGGAATTACCCTTATACTGGTCGTGGGTATGGTCTAAATACCAAGTGCCCATTTTGATATTATGGTCAGGATTTTCTAAGTCAAATTTATCTAACTTGATTTGCGGAGCAATCCATTTTGCAGTTGCTGGCATTATCTGCATCAAACCTGTAGCACCAACAACAGACTTAATTTTCCGCTCGAATTTTGACTCTTGACGCATTAGAGCGGTTACTAACAACGGATTAACTTTACGGTCTGCAGACCATTTTTTAATTTCGTTGAAATACGGAAATGGATAACGTGCTTGCCAATAGTTAAGCTGTTTACTAAGTGCTTGATAATCTGCTTTGTCTTGGGGTAATTCTCGGTCTTCTAACTTGGAAATTTGAGCAATACCAGTTAAATTATCCCCTTTTGCTAAGCGCAACAAACCTTCAGTAAACTGTTCTCCTACCGAGGCTTGCATTTTATTAGTAAATTCCGTTTGCCACTGTAACCAACTATCACGCTCTTGTCCTAACAAATACAATTCTTTAAAAGTATCTGAACCAGCAGGTGGAAGAGGACGTAGCAGGGGTATAATTTCTGGACTGAGGTTGCGTACAGTATTAAAAGTACCAACATTCAAACCTAAAGTTGAAGCACTACGCCAAGCATAATAAGAGTAAGGAAATTCGCTAACAACAAATTTATAAGTTTGTTGTGCTTCTTGCTTCTTACCGAGTTTTTCAGCCCACTTACCAACCCAAAAACCTGCTCTGGGTGACAAAATACTGGTGGGGTTATTTTTGGGGATTGGTTCTGCCCAAGCTAATGCTTCTTTATAATTTTTAGCTTTGGCTTTTTTGGAAGCAATTTCCCAACGATACTCAGCTGCTTCTTCAGTATTGTTGAACTTGGTAATTAACTGTTGTAGCGCAGCTTCGGCTCCTTTTTTGTCTCCCTCTTTTTCTAAAATTTGCGATTTTTTTTCTAAAGCAGCACCGGCTTGCTCAGGAAATTTACTTACTATTTGGTCAAGCAAGGGTATCGCATCTTTACGATTAGCAGTCAATTCTGTCAAACGTAAAAAAGCCGTAGCAGTTTCTGGCTCATCTGGAAATGCCTTGGCTAACATGCGATAAACAGAAGCAGCTTGCTCATTTTGACTAGTTAGCTGCAATCCTCTTGCGTAACGGTAGAGGTTACGAGGTGTACGTGGTGCTTTGGCATAAGCTAATGATGCTTTACCAAATTCTTTATTTTCCCAATAAGCTGTAGCCAAAACTTCAAAGTCTTCGGGCTTTAGGGTTGGGTCAGTACTGAGTAAATCCAACGTCCGCATAATTCCTGGCTGGTCATAGGCGTACCGTGCCAAAATTACTCTCAAACGGGACTGAGTTGGGTCTTCTTGCAATCGCTGTCGAATAATTTCCCATGTGAGGGGATTAGAGGGAAATTCAGCAATTGCTTTATTTTGATACTCAGGTGCGCCAATCAGATACAAAGCTTTTGCCGCAGCTGGGTAGTTGCCGTAATCCCTAATTACTTTTTGCCGTCTATCCGAAGCTTTACCTGATTCCTTTAGGATATCGTAAGCCTGTGCCTGACGAAGCAAAACGTAAGGTGCAAGTAATTCGTAGTCATTTTCTAACCCATCCAGTAACTCTAATGCGCGTTTTCCGTCTTTCGCCTCAATTAGGTCACTTGCAAGTAGATAACGAGCGCGGTTACGGTCATCGGATGATGGACCCTTAGCGATTGCTTCTAATTTTGCCGCCCTTTCCTGTGGAGATTGCATGACGAGTGGAAGGACGTTAGATTTGGCAATGCTAGCCTCAGTTATCCTTACTTGCTGACTTCCAGATGGTCTAAGCCAATTCCCGAAGTTTTTGCCAATTTGAGGCGCTGCGAGCATTCCGCCTGCCAAGAAGGCACACAGACCAGCACCCGCGATTATGGAGATTTTTTGTTTTTTCTGTTGCTTCTTCAGCATTGATACCCGCTGAAAACTTCACTTAAATTTCCTGCAACTGTAACATTACAGGTGGTCACAAAAACTAATTTTCCTCTAACAATTTTTTATTTCTGCTATGGCGCATCAAAAGTTTACATGGTGTTGACCGTCCTTTAGCTTATGGTAGCAACATTTAGGGGTAACATTTTTCTCTTCGGATGAGAAAACATTGTTAATTGTCATAGCCTATCATAAAGTTTAAAAAAATGGGCGCATCTATCTTTGGTATAAGATATAATTAATTTCAAATAAAAAAATCTTAATCATACTTCTGTTCTGTAAAAACTACATTTTGCTTAAATGTTAAGGTTTTGTTTATAAATTTTGATTGTCATGAACAAACAATAAATGAGGAGTATGAATTCTCCCCTATTGCATATAATAAAGCGAATTAAGATTGTAAAAGAAATTTAGCCGAATCAGGGAATATTATCCACTTCAATTTGTTAGCAGAAATATAAAATACTTACTCCAAGTTGTGCGAATCAACATCTTCATCCAAAAAAGCGATGCTTGTCTTTACATCTTTATAGACAATATCTGGATTCAAACTTCGATAATGTCGAATTAAAACAGCAATTGGGTTAATACCCTGCACAGCAAGCCAATACATCCAACTAACAATCTTAAAAGTATTAAAAAATGCTGGACGAGTTAGCCATTCATGAAAAGCCACTCTGACTTCATCAAAAATGCCATGATATTCCGGAACAATCGGGGAGTCATGAAAAAAAGGTGAATCAATTCCATGAATCCCACTCACTAGATGCTTACCTATCTGAATTCTTGGCAAGCAGGATACTTCCAGATGATATAAGTCGTGGTAACAAAGTAAATCGTCATTTATATTCACGTAAGTATCACCGAACTTGACGCGCTCTTTGCTAATACAGCCAATCGCCTTTTTAAACCCCCATCCAATCTCGATTTGAGAGGGAGCTATCAGTTGCTTCATAAACCTTACCACCACTTTCTGTGTAAATAGACATTGCAAAGTTAAGGCTAGACATGATTTAAATAAATCTGTGTAACCCTTATCCTTGCTCGGATACAAGTAGTACTTAGCCCCTGATAAGATTTTTTCCCTCACTAAATATTCTTTAATTTCTGTCAGAAAGATTTGTGAGGTAATTTATACATGTATCAATTATGCTTTATATTTATGATAATGAAATTTGATTATTAAATACAAGCCAATAAAGAAAATTATTTTTCAAATGAAGTCAGAAAAAATACTCAGTAAGTATAAAACTTGTAGATGAATAAGTAAAAAAGTATGAAGCGTCTGTAAATATCTTATTTAACAAATCTTCAATTATTTTAATAATTATTAAAGTATATTTCTTTTTTCACAAATCCCCTCACGAAGCGTGAAGGGGTATCTTTTCATGTTTTTTGTATAAACTTAAATATGTTGAAAAAGAGTTTGCTGTACCGAACTTACAACCCGAATAACTTCCTGCAATTTTTCTGCAACCGCACCACAATTAAATAATTCTTCAGCCTTAGCAATGCCCTCTTGCATATTCCCACAAATTCCACAACGCCACAAATAAAACCCACCGTTCCACAACGCAGTTTCCATTAGCTCAAGTTTTTCACCCAGCAATATCGCTCGCATATCGCTAAGAAGTCCTTCTGTGCTATCTAGGGAAACATTTTTGCTAGTAAAGCCATAGTCACGGGGAGCCAATTGCAATCTCTCTATTTGGGAATTACCAGTAGACAAACCGATAATCGCAGTACGGTCGCGTGGTAAATCGCAACTACCTTCCAAACCTTTAACAGTAGTGAACTGAGCCACACCACGTAACCCCAAAGCTTCTCGAAACATAGCTTCCGTTGGGGGATGAACAAAGCCAGCAATCACATGTGCCTTACCAGCATAAGGACACCAAATTAATTCCATTGTGGCAAAAGGTGGACGCTTACCAAGTTGCTCTCGGTATTCCCACATACTATTATTTAGAGGAAAATGTTTAGGCGTATAAACAAAACCAATTCCCGTTTGTTCAAACACCATCTGACTCTCTGACAGCGTTAATCGCTTCCAATCAACACCCAACCCCTGGAAAACTTCTACAATCGGTAACCCATATTTTGTTGGCAAACGGTCACCACCATGCATAACAACAGGTTGTCCAACTGTAGCCAGTAATAACGCGGTAACCGGACTAATGGGTGCTGTGCGAGTTCGACCATCGTAAGGTATACCTAAAATTATTGCAGGTCGCTCTCCGGAGACAAATTGTAACTTTGGACCGAGTTCATCATAAGCATCTAACATTCCCGCTAACTCTTCCCCAGTTGGACGCTTAATGCGCTGAGAAATTAAGAAAGCACCAATTTGAGCAGGAGTAGCTTCACCCAGCAACATCATTTTGGTAGCCTGACAAGCCTCAATTCGACTGAGATTTTCAGACGTATGGTTACCGCTACCAACCTTTTTTAGTAAATTCCGAAATTCGTTGCTCATTATTTTTGCTGACGGTTGACGGTTGACGGTTGACGGTTAAAATCGCCAATTACCAATTACCAATTACCAATTACCAATTACCAATTACCAATTACCAATTACCAATTACCAATTACCAATTACCAATTACCAATTAAGCCGAACGCTCCACAGAATCAATTGGAGGTATACTTTCTCGAACTAGTTGCCAAAAGTGGTGGATGGGAGGAATTTGTAGACGGTCTTGAGTTGTGACCATCACTACTCGACGTGAGAAAGGAGAATTGTCACCACAAGAACCACTCCCACCAGCAGCTAAAGAACGTACTGCTAAAGTCGGGTCTCGACGTGCTTCAATTAACGCCGAATGAGGTAATAATGCAACCAATTCCCCCTGACGCACAACTCCTCTGAATGCATCAAGAGTATTTACCTCTAAACTCGCTTGGAGTGTAGCCGAAAGCCTTGCAAATTTATCTTGTATTAAACGTTGCATCCCATAACCATCTTTAAAAACCACTTGCGGATAGCGAACTAATTCTGACCAAGGTACGTTCTCATATTGCGCTAAAGGATGGTTCGCTGCCGTCAGCAATTCGATGGATTCATCATATAGTACTTCTACTACCATTTCTCTACTGGTAGTTAGAAAACGATTGTTCATCACAATTGCTAAATCTACCAACCCATCTTTAAGTACTTTTAATGCACGGTCGCTCCCTAAAGATGTAACCCTTAACTGCACCTCCGGATAATCGCGACAAAAACTTTGTAGAACTGGTGGCAAATAATAAGCACATACTGAATGTATGGCAGCAACGCACAACTCAGGTTGTTTACCCTCAGCTAAATCCGTAATTTCCTGAGTCACAGCCTGCCATTCCTGACAGATTTTGCGGACACGAGGTAAAACTCTTTCACCCGCTAGCGTTAGTTTTGCGCTAGCAGTTCTATGAAATAATGGTAGTCCTAAATCGCCCTCAAGCGCCTGAATTTGGCGGCTGATGGTAGATTGAGTTACACCACATCTTCTTGCTGCTTGTTGAAAACTGCCTGTCTCCGCAATTGCCAGAAAGGCTTGCAACTGTTCTAGCCGCATTTTTTGCTGTAGCCTGAATTACATTTATGGCTTTAATTTAAAGTACCGGATTTTATGTCAAAATTTCGTAAATTTTGTTACAAGAATTTTCTTTACTGAATATCAATAAGTACTTTGCCCAATTCCTACCTGACGTAGAGACGTTACATGTAACGTCTCTACATTTTTGGTGTTAATTCAAATTTTTTAAGGCTGCTACTGCGTGGAGTCTGACCCCAGTATCTTTATCTCCCAATAGAGAAAATAAGATATCTTTTGCTTGCTTACAACCTAATTGCCCTAAAGAAAGTGCCAATGATTGCTTGACGTGGGGCAAATTAATTGCTGTATTATCCATGGACAGACTTTCTAACAAAATATCACAAGCAATTTCCTTGAATCCTGGTTGCTGTACCCGTCCCAAAACTGTGGTAATTTCTCGCAAAAGTTTTACAGACTGTAATTGTTTGAGTGCTGCACCCAGATATTCCAAACCGCTTCTACTCCCAACCCAACCGAGAGCACGGATAATTTCTAGTTGCAGCGATTCTTTTGTACTAGGAGAAATTAATACCAGGAATAAAGTCTCTGCTGCAGCGTCACCACCCATACGGGAAATTGATACAACTGCTGCACAACATACATCTAAATTGGTGTCGTAAAGTTTTGGCTGTATTTTATTGACTAAATCCAACTCTTCACACAAGTCACGACGGAAACCTAAACCCACAATTGCTTCTCGTCTAACTAAAGGAGAACAATCATCCAAAGCTTTAAGTAATATAGCCGGAATACGCTGGTCATGAAAACTACCAAGTGCCTCAATCGCTGTAGCACGAACAAGAACCTCAGAATCTTCTACCACACTTAACAATATGGGTATCGTCTGGGAATGACGGATATAGTAAAGCGCACGTGCGGCTAAAAGCCTTGTATCTGGGGACTTTAATAATTCACCTAAAGACTCAATCGCTGGAGTGCCAATTTGTCCCAGCGCGGAAGAAGCCATCGCTTTAAGTTCTTCGTTATTTGAATTTTGGTTTAGATTTTGGTTGGAATTTTGCAGTAATGCCACTAACGCCTCAATTGCCTCTGGGTACTTTAGCTCACCCAAAAGTCGCGCTGCATACCAACGTAATTCTTCATCCCCGGATTCATCTTCTAGGATTTCAATTAATGGGTCGATGGCAATTTTTCCTAGACGACGAAAAATTTTGGCAATGTCCCAACGCAAGTGAAAATCACCAAAATACAATACCGACAATGAAAATTCCAGTAGTTGTTGTCGTTTCGGAGCGATTTCCGGCTGCTTAAACCCCTCTAAACTAGAAATCAAATCTTGTAGATATTGCGTCAACAACGACCAGTCAGATGCATCATGTGCGGTCTGCGCTTGTACCCATAGCTGGTTGATGTTATTCACTGTTGGTAAAATCTCCGCATTTTTAAGCTTTTGTCCTGAACAACCCGTTCTAGTTTTCAGATTAACTGTAATTGCTAATGTTGGAGTTTTTAGGTCAAACTTTACTGTTTTCAATTTGTATAAATTGCATAATCTTTATGTCTTTTTTACATATTTTTTACAATTCAGTAACAGATTATACGATTTTAATGTTCGTACGAGCTTAACTTATAAGTGTCATCGTAAAGATTTGATACAAAGTTAAATTCTTGCGGGGTAGCGGATTCAGCTTACTTAGTAAAAATGAAAACTAATAATCCTAAACAAATTTAACATGATAATTCACTACCAAGTATCAAAATACACGACTTTTTAAGAATTAGCTTCATTCCTTAGCGCTAATGCGTTAGGGATGAGGCTGCAAAAAATAAACAATTCAGAGATTTTCTGTGTTACCAGAAATTAACCGTGAGAGTCAAAGCATGATGGAAACATTAACTACCACCACAGCCAAGCAGAACAAGTTTGAAAAATTAAAGGCAGAAAAAGACGGTCTCTTAATCAAGTCCGAGATAGAAGAATTTGCCTCTATTGGCTGGGAAGCGATGGACGCAACCGACCGTGAACATCGTCTCAAGTGGTTAGGAGTGTTCTTTCGTCCGGTAACTCCAGGTAAATTTATGATGCGTCTGCGTTTACCTAACGGCATTATAAATAGTCAACAGATAAGGGTGCTTGGGGAAGTTGTGCAGCGTTACGGAGACGATGGCTGCGCTGATATTACTACTCGGCAGAACATTCAACTACGGGGTATTAGAATTGAGGATTTACCAGAAATTTTCCAGAGATTTCAAACAGTCGGCTTAACCAGCGTGCAATCAGGGATGGATAATGTACGTAATATTACTGGCGACCCAGTAGCTGGGTTGGATGCGGATGAATTGTATGATACTCGCGAGTTGGTAACACAAATCCAAGATATGATTACCAACTCTGGAGAAGGAAATCTAGAATTCACCAACCTTCCCCGTAAATTTAATATTGCTATCACTGGTGGGAGGGACAATTCCGTTCATGCGGAAATTAATGATTTAGCCTTTGTCCCGGCTTTTAAGGAAGGGAGTGGGGAGTGGGGAGTAGAGAGTGGGGAATTAGGAATTGTTCATGGGGATAAAGAAAATAATACAGTCTGTACTAAAGAAAATTCTTCCCCCACTGCCCACTCCCTACTCACCACTCCCCAAAAAGTTTTTGGCTTTAACGTTGTGGTCGGTGGATTTTTCTCCGCTACGAGATGTGAAGCTGCTATTCCCTTAAATGCTTGGGTACTACCAGAAGATGTGGTCGCTGTATGTCGGGCTGTGCTGGAAGTATATCGCGATTGCGGTTTAAGAGCGAATCGTCAAAAATCACGTTTGATGTGGTTAATTGACGAATGGGGTGTAGAAAAATTCCGGATGGAAGTTGAAAAACGATTGAACAAATCGCTTTTACCCGCAGCCCCCAAAGACGAAATCAACTGGGAAAAGCGCGACCATGTTGGGGTGTATAAACAAAAGCAATCAGGTTTCAACTATGTAGGACTACATATTCCTGTCGGTCGTTTGTATGCCGATGACATGTTTGAAATTGCCCGTCTAGCGGAAGTTTACGGCAGTGGAGAAGTCCGACTCACCGTAGAACAAAATGTAATTATACCTAACATACATGATTCAAATCTGGTAACATTTTTGACAGAAAATTTGCTGGAAAAGTTTACAATAAGACCAGAAGCCCTCACACGTTCACTGGTCTCATGCACAGGGGCACAATTTTGCAACTTTGCCTTAATAGAAACTAAAAATCGAGCCTTAGCAACAGCTAAAGCATTAGAAGCAGAGTTAGAAATGACACGTCCAGTACGCATCCACTGGACAGGTTGTCCTAACTCTTGCGGACAACCCCAAGTGGCAGATATAGGGTTGATGGGAACTAAAACTCGTAAAAATGGCAAAACCGTGGAAGGGGTTGACATTTATATGGGTGGCAAAGTTGGTAAAGAAGCTTCCTTAGGAACCTGCGTCCAAAAAGGGATTCCTACAGAAGACTTACAGCCAGTACTACGAGATTTACTCATTAACCATTTCGGGGCAAAAGCAAAGCTGTTAACTGTTAACTGTTGACTGCTGACTGCTGACTGCTGACTGTTGACTGTTGACTGATGACTGATGACTGATGACTGTGATAAAGAAAATGGGATAACTACGAAGTAACCTCATCAACTAGATAATTCACAAAACGCAACCGTCAACCGTCAACCGTCAACAGTCAACAGTCAACAGTCAACAGTCAACAGTCAACAGTCAACAATCAACCGTCAACAGTTATACAGTCAACAGTCAACAATTAACCAACAATAAATAAAAATGACATCTAGAAGAAAGTTCATCATTACCGCAAGCGCAGCAGCAGCAGGTAGTATCATTCTTAATGCTTGTACATCCTCGAATAACAAGAGTGCTGAGACTCCTTCTGGTGGCAATGGGGCTACAGCAAAACCAGCAGCGGATGTAGCTGCTAGTGCAAATGCTCCAAAAGTAGAAACTACTAAAGTTAAATTAGGCTTTATTCCCTTAACTGACTCGGCTCCTTTGATTATTGCCAAAGAAAAAGGCTTATTTGCTAAATATGGGATGGGTGAAGTTGAACTGGTGAAACAGAAATCTTGGGCTGTTACCCGTGACAACTTAAAAATTGGTTCCGGTGGTGGTGGTATTGATGGTGCTCATATTCTTAGCCCCATGCCTTATTTACTCACCGTTAAAGATAAAGTACCAATGTATATCTTGGCACGGTTAAATACCAACGGACAGGGTATTTCCGTAGCTGACAAATATAAAGAATTGAAGTTGACAGCAGATAGTAAATCTTTAAAAGATGTTGCTTCTAAAGCTAAAGCTGCAAACAAAGGCTTGAAAGTGGGTATGACTTTCCCTGGTGGTACTCACGATTTATGGGTACGCTACTGGCTAGCAGCAGGTGGTATTAATCCTGACTCAGATTTAGCATTGGAAGCTGTACCACCACCACAAATGGTAGCGAACATGAAGGTCGGAACAGTGGATGCTTTTTGTGTAGGAGAACCCTGGAATGCACAACTAGTAACTCAAAAATTGGGTTACACAGCCATTGCAACAGGTGAACTGTGGAAAGACCACCCTGAAAAAGCCTTTACAATGAGAAAAGATTGGGTAGATAAAAACCCCAATGCAGCCCAAGCCTTAGTAATGGCAATCCAAGAAGCCCAACAGTGGTGCGATAAAGCAGAAAATAAAGAAGAAATGTGTAAAATCTGTGCTGACCGTAAATACTTTAACGTTGCAGTCGCAGATATTTTAGACCGTGCTCAAGGTAACATTGAATATGGCGACGGACGTAAAGTCAGCGATGCTCCTTTCCGCATGAAATTCTGGGCAGATAACGCTTCTTATCCCTACAAAAGCCATGATACATGGTTCCTAACTGAAGAAATACGCTGGGGTTATCTACCTGCAGATACTAAAGTCAAAGAACTAGTAGACCAGGTAAACAAAGAAGATATATGGAAGGCTGCAGCTAAAGCTTTGGGTGTCGCAGATGCCGAAATTCCTACTAGCACAAGTCGTGGTGTTGAAACATTTTTTGATGGTGTTAAATTCGACCCAGAAAAGCCACAAGAATATTTGACCAGCTTAAAAATTAAGAAATAATTGGTAATGGGTAATTGGTAATGGGTAATTGGTAACTACTAACTACTAACTACTGCTAACCTCTAACCTCTTGTGGGGTGGGCATCCTTGCCCGCCCATGCATTTAATCAAAACGAGAATCCCTGTAGTTAACCGTCATCCGTTAACCGTCCACACATTTGGAGAAATTAAAAAATGACCGCCACTTTAGGAAGTCGTACCCGTAAGAAGAGCAAACAAAAAGATATCACTAAATTTATCTCTAAAAAAGTTATTCCTCCAATTGTCGCATTAGGAATTTTTCTTTTAATTTGGCAACTGCTCTGTTTAAATCCTGGTTTTAAGTTACCTGGACCAATTGAAACTGTTACCGAAACTTGGGACCCATTTATTATTAATCCATTTTTTGATAATGGTGAAAGTGATAAAGGTTTGGGTTGGCAAATTCTCAATAGTTTAGGAAGAGTTGGTATAGGGTTTTCTCTTGCTGTTGTTGTCGGAGTTGCCTTAGGGATGCTGGTTGGGTCAAATGAATTAATTTATAACGCAGTAGACCCCATTTTCCAGGTGTTAAGAACAGTTCCTCCTTTGGCTTGGTTGCCTATTTCTTTAGCTGCATTTCAACAAGCAAATCCCAGCGCACTTTTCGTAATTTTTATTACGTCAATTTGGCCCATTATTTTAAATACTACAGTTGGTGTACAACAGATTCCACAAGACTATAGAAACGTTGCTAGGGTTTTAAAGTTAAAAGGTGGCAAGTATTTCTTTAAAATTCTCTTCCCTGCTACAGTTCCTTATATTTTTACCGGCTTAAGAATTGGTATCGGTCTCTCTTGGTTAGCAATAGTCGCAGCAGAAATGTTGGTCGGTGGTGTGGGTATAGGTTCTTTTATTTGGGACGCATACAACACCACAACTGAAACCAATATGAGCGAAATTATCATCGCATTAGTTTATGTTGGACTTGTGGGTTTAGCACTAGACAGAATAGTAGCATTTATCGCCACTAAATTAGTTCCAGAAGATAAAAAATAATGATTGTTAACTGTTGACTTTTAACTGGTAACTGACGACTAATACTTGTTTTTCTGTTAACCGTCAATCGTCAACCGTCAACCAATAACTAATAACCAATAACCAATTACTGACAGCTAAACAAAAAAATGACATTTGTAGAAGTTGACCACGTTGACCGTATATTTAATTTACCTGATGGCGGTCATTATATTGCGCTCAAGAATATTGAACTGAAAATTCGTCAAGGTGAATTTGTTTCTTTAATTGGACACTCTGGTTGTGGTAAGTCAACTTTATTAAATATCATTGCTGGCTTAGATAAAGCAACCTATGGTGGTGTCATTTTAGAAGGACGTGAGGTAAAAGAACCTGGCCCTGACCGAATGGTAGTTTTTCAAAATTACTCGTTGCTACCTTGGTTAACTGTTAGAGAAAATATCGGTTTGGCTGTAGACGAGGTTTATCAAGATAAATCAGCAAAGGAACGTCACACCATTGTTGAAGAACATATCGACATGGTGAAACTGCGTCATGCTACAGATAAACGTCCAGGTGAGTTATCTGGAGGGATGAAACAACGGGTATCTATTGCTCGTGCTCTGGCTATTCGTCCTAAACTATTATTGTTAGACGAACCTTTCGGCGCATTGGATGCTCTCACACGAGGAAGTTTGCAGGAACAATTGATGAAAATCTGCAACGAATACAAACTTACTTGTGTAATGGTAACTCATGATGTAGATGAGGCGTTATTATTGTCTGACCGCATCGTTATGCTGACCAACGGGCCCGAAGCGCACATCGGGCAAATTTTAGAAGTGGCTATTCCTCGTCCTCGTCAACGTTTGCAGGTGGTTAACCACCCCAGTTACTACGCTTTTAGAAATGAAATTATTTATTTCCTTAATCAACAAAAACTTCTGAAGCAACGCAAGAATCAGCTTGTTGAGACACCTGTTATCGTTTCTCGTAACGGATTAGAGAAAGTGAATCTGGATATAGGTTTTATTCCTGTTACAGACGCTGCACCTTTAATCGTCGCGAAAGAAAAAGGCTTTTTTGCTAAACATGGATTAGAAGAAGTTACTCTTAGCGCTGAACCGACTTGGAAAGAAATAGCTAAAGGTGTTGGTACAGGTAGATTAGATGCTGCTCAAATGGTGGCAGGAATGCCTTTAGCCATGAGTTTAGGTGCTGGTGACAAAGCTCCAGTGCCGATAGTTACAGCTATGACCCTTTCCCGTAGTGGTAATGCTATTACTCTCAGCAAAAAACTTTATGAACAAGGTGTACGCAGCTTAAGCGACCTGAAAGCTCTTATTCAGGAAAAAGAAAACACAAGTTTTTCCTTAGGTATTGTGCATCCAGCATCGATGCAAAATTTACTCCTGCGCTACTGGCTTGCAGCTGGTGATATTGACCCAGATAAGGATATTCAACTTGAGGTGATTAGCCCTCCTCAAATGATAAATGCTCTCAAATCTGGTACTATCGATGGTTACTGTGTTGGTGGTCCCTGGAACACTCACGCTGTTCATGATGAAATTGGTTTTGTTGCAGCCACAGGTCTAGATATTTGGGCTGGACATCCCGAAAAAGTGCTAGGAGTTACGGAAGAATGGGCAGAGAAGTATCCTAATACGCATATAGCCCTTGTTAAAGCCCTATTGGAAGCCTGTGAGTACTGCGACGACCTTCGCAATCGCCCAGAAATTATCGAAATACTCTCCCGTCCAGAATATCTCAATATCGACAGCAAATCTATACGTCCTGGTTTTCTCGGTGCTTACAACCGTGGTGATGGTACAGAAGCAGAGTTTCTCCCTACATACAATCAGTTTCATGTCAACAAAGCTAACTACCCAGAACGTACTGAAATGCTGTGGATAATGACGCAGTTAGCTCGCTGGGGTTTAATTACGTTCCCTAAAAACTGGGTGAGTATAGTTGACCGGGTATGTCGTACCGATGTGTATGGTGCAGCTGCTCGCGAACTTGGTTTTCTCGATATCGGTAGAGACGCTCCCATCAAGCTGTTTGATGGTAAAGTATTTGACTCGTCCGAACCAATAGTATACTTGAGCAAACAAAAAATTAAACATCAGCCTCGTATTGAAGAAATGGCTGTTTAAATTGATGACTGTTGACTGATGACTGATGACCGTCAACCGTCAACTGTCAACTGTCAACTGTCAACTGTCAACCATTAACAACAAACAAAAAAATCATGCAAGTGAATACCTTAGTCGATAAACAGTCATTACGAAATTCTGAAGATTTTCTCACCATTAATGGTGTAAGCAAAATTTATCCCACAGCTAATGGTCCTTATACTGTGCTTGATGGTGTTGACCTCACGGTTAAGGAAGGTGAATTTGTCTGTGTTATTGGTCACTCTGGCTGTGGTAAATCCACTCTGTTGAATATGGTTTCTGGGTTTAATACTCCCACAGATGGTGAAGTTCGCTTACTCAATCAAGCGATTACTGAACCTGGTCCCGACCGGATGATGGTGTTCCAAAATTATTGTCTTCTTCCTTGGATGACTGTTTTTGAGAATGTTTATACTGCTGTTGATGCAGTCTTTCCTAATAAAAAAGAAGCTGAGAAACGAGCTATTGTTAAAGAACATTTGGCAATGGTGGGACTTCTGGACGCTGCACAGAAAAAACCTGGTCAAATCTCTGGTGGGATGAAACAAAGGGTTGCTATTGCTAGAGCTTTATCTATTCGTCCTCAAGTTTTGATTTTAGATGAACCTTTTGGTGCTTTAGATGCTATCACTAAGGAAGAACTCCAGGAAGAACTTCTTAAAATCTGGCGCGAACATCGAGTTACTGTGCTCATGATTACTCATGATATCGATGAGGCACTATTTATGGCAGACCGACTTGTCATGATGACTAATGGTCCAGCAGCTAAAATTGGTGAGGTTTTAGATATTCCTTTCCCCCGTCCTCGCAATCGCGCTCGCATGATGGAAGATGCGAAATATTACGAACTTCGTAACTATGTTCTCGATTACTTATACAACAAATTCGCTCATGATGACGCGCAATAACAATTCGTAATTGCCATCTTACTGAGTAATTATGCATTTGTTGCATTAATATTATGTAATTTATGCATATCTCATTGGTAATTACAGTATAAGTACTGCTAATAATAAATAGTAACAGCGTATTAAACGTGAAGCTCTTTTGAGCCATTGATTTAGCAGTAATCTTAAGTATTAACCAATGAGCAACGACTTTTTTGTGAAAGGGTTGCATAAAGTGACTGATATCGATATCGTTAAGACTCTCTGCCCATATTGTGGTGTTGGATGCGGACTAGAAGTATTAAACAATGAAAATCAAGCCAGTTACACTAAAGCAAACCCTGCTGGTAACTGGAAAGTCAGAGGCGATCGCACTCACCCGTCGAGTCAGGGAATGGTATGTGTAAAGGGTGCGACAGTCGCAGAAGCGTTAGATAAAGATAGGTTGCTCTACCCAATGGTACGAAATTCCCTCGATGAACCATTTCGTCGTGCTAGCTGGGAAGAAGTTTTACATATAATAGTTCAACGCATTCAAACAGTTTGCACAAATTTCACAAGCGATGCACTGTGCATGTACGCTTCTGGTCAAATGCAGACAGAAGATTATTATATTGCCCAAAAACTTCTCAAAGGTTGTCTGGGAACTAATAACTTCGATTCCAACTCCCGTTTATGTATGTCAAGCGCAGTTAAGGGTTATCTACAAAGTTTTGGTTCTGATGGACCACCCTGTTGCTACGAAGACCTTGAACTAACCGATTGTGCGTTTATTATCGGTTCAAACGCAGCCGAATGTCACCCAATTGCTTTTAACCGCTTTATCAAGCACAAAAAGAAAAATAATCAAACCAAATTAATAGTAGTTGACCCTCGCTGCACCCCCACAGCCGAAGCAGCAGATTTACACTTAGCAATTCGTCCTGGTACAGATATTGACTTGCTCAATGGTATAGCTCATCTGTTACTAAGTTGGGGTGAAATAGATGCAGAATTTATCGATGAATGTACTAATAACTTTGCTTCCTACACCGAAATTTTACAGCATTACTCTCCTACGGTTGTAGCAAAACGTTGTGGAATTTCTGTCGGGGAATTAAAATTAGCCGCTTCATACTGGGCAGAGTCTAAGCGCGTGCTTTCATTATGGTCAATGGGCATTAATCAATCTCGTGAAGGTACTGCAAAAGTAAGTAGCATAATTAATTTGCATTTGCTTTCTGGTCAAATAGGTAAACCAGGCTCAGGCCCATTTTCTCTGACAGGTCAACCTAACGCAATGGGGGGACGAGAAACTGGGGGATTGTCGAGCTTGCTACCGGGTTATCGGCTTGTAAAAAATCCCCAACACCGGGCTGAATTAGAAGAATTTTGGCAAATTCCCAAGGGTCAAATTTCCTCGAACGAAGGTTTAAGTGCGTGTGAAATAATTACAGCTTTAGAACGCGGGGAAGTTCAATTTTTATGGATTGTCGCCACAAATCCAGCAGTTAGCCTACCAGATTTAGAAAGAACAAAAGCAGCCCTAAAAAGTTCTCCCTTTACCATCTGTCAAGACGCTTACTATCCTCTAGAAACAGCTGACTACGCCCATATTTTACTTCCTGCTGCCCAATGGGGAGAAAAGACTGGCACAATGACCAACTCAGAAAGAGTGGTCACCCTATGTCAAGCCTTTCGTCAACCACCCGGAGAAGCCAAAGCCGACTGGGAGATTTTTGTAGAAGTAGCAAATCGTCTAGGTTTCGCCGATAAATTTCCTTTTACCACATCGAGCGAGGTCTACGCTGAATTTGTTCAACTAACAAACGGTCGTATTTGTGATATGACCGGCATTAGTCACGAAAACCTCAAAAATACACCCATACAGTGGCCTTTCCCGCTAGGTAGAGACGCGATTAATCGCGTCTCTACAACAATTAATCGCGTCTCTACAAACAGTAAACGTTTATACAGTGATTTTCGTTTTCCTACATCCAATGGACGTGCTAATTTTGTTCCCAAACATTCACGGGGACTGGCAGAACCTCCAAATGATGAGTACCCATTAGTGCTGACAACGGGAAGAGTTTACGGACACTGGCATACTCAAACCCGTACTGGTCGAATCGAAAAAATTCAAAAAATGTATCCCGACCCATTTATCGAAATTCATCCTCGCGACGCAGCAAATTTAGGGATAGCTGACAAATCTTGGGTGGAAGTCCATTCCAGCCGGGGTAAAGCTAGATTTTTGGCAAAAGTCACAAAGGCAATTTCTCCTGGTACGGTGTTCGCTCCAATACACTGGGGCGCACTTTGGGCAGAAGACTCGGAAGTAAACACTCTAACCCATCCCGAGGCTTGTCCTGATTCGCTGCAACCAGAATTAAAAGCTTGTGCGGTATATTTGATACCAGTACACATAGAAGAAACCCCTGAACTAAAGTATCCGAAGCGGACGCTGCGCGAACGGGCTAAAAGCTGAAACCCGTTGAAACGGGTTTGAATTCGCACTTTTATCTAAGGTTTCAACCCGTTTTTAACGGGTTTTAGCTTTTAGCCCGTTCGCGCAGCGTCCGCTTCGGATACTTTAGTTCAGGGGTTATTTTGCCTCTACATTTTTTGTAAAAGTTTTACCCCTTTTGATGCTATTAATAAAATTATCCGAATTTATCGTGTGCTTGTAAAAGAGCGAAATCAGACCACAGGGATAGTTTAAAGAGGTCTTGAGGGGACAAATGAGGAAATTTATTAGAAGGGTAACATCTATTTTTACGGATGAGAACTTTAGCCACAACGTAGAAAACTTTGAGGTACTGGTTTCTAAAGTTCTATCTATTCTGATGGTGGTAGTTATTATAGTCGCGATTGTAGATTTAGGTATATTTCTGATTAAAGAATTGTTTACAACACCTTATGGGGAGATTAACAGAACATTATTTAAAGTTTTTGGGCTATTTTTAAATATTTTAATTGCGATGGAAATTTTAGAGAATATTACTGGTTACTTGAAAAAACATGTCTTACAAGTCGAACTAGTAATTGTAACCTCTTTAATCGCAGTTGCACGTAAAATTATTATTTTAGACTTAGAAAAAGTTAGGGGAATGGACATTATTGGATTAGGAATAGCAGTATTAGCTCTATCAACTAGTTATTTAATTATTCGTGCGAGTAATTCCAGACAATAGATGTTTTAAATTTGAGATGTTTTAAATTTGAATTTTTAATGATTGAATTTGGGTTCAAAGTATGGCAGATTTTTTCAACTTCGAGACAGATTTTGTAGATTCGCTACGTTGTATTCCGATGCAAGTGCGCTGCAAACTTGATACCTGTGGAATCAAACTAAAGCTAGCGGATTGGAATCATATGAGTATTGATGAACGTGAGGCTTTAGTGTCCCATGCTTGCTCTACTGAAAACGAAATTCAAATATATCGCGAATACTTACAAAATTTAATTATAAGAAAAACTGGTAAACCACCTGGTGAATTACCGATTGAACCTCATCCTCCCTGGATGGAAATTTCGACTGTACCCGCAACGGTTCAAGAAAAAGCTCAAGAAATGGGCGTTTCGTTAACAGTAGAAAATTGGTCTAAATTAACACCATTACAACGCTTTGCCTTAATTAAACTTAGTCGTCCCAGTCACGAAAATAATAATTTTCCTAAAGCTATGAAAGAATTTCATCTATTTTAAAGAATTAACATACTGTAAAAAAAGGATAAAAATTATGATAGCCAGCTTATCCCCATTGGTTAGCAGAATTCCTTAAACTTCTAAGTGCCCTAGCGTGACAAATAAATATTAGCTAAAATATGCTCCCCCCTGTACTTGAAAACCCCACCCCCAACCCCCAATACTGCGGAGGTTTTGCTCGAAAATACGAAAACTCGTAGGTTGGGTTGAGGAACGTTCGCGTAGCGTCCGCTTCGGATAACCCAACAAGTGACCGAGAAGTTGGGTTTCCGTTATTCCTTAACCCAACCTACAAAAATCCAAAACCTACGCAGTATTGCCCCAACCCCAACCCGTGCAAGCGGGGAGGGGGCTACGAAAAAAGATAAAAATAGACAGAAATATTGTTCATTTTTGATTTTTGAGAATACTTACCATAAATCGTAGCCCCCCTCTCCGCGTCCGGGGCTACCGTGTATACACAAGTCCAATAAACCCCTGAACTAAAGTTCAGGGGTATTTCAGAGAGATTTTGAATTATTTCAAGACTTATGTGTACACGGTAGGCGTCCGTGGAGGTGGGGTTTCTTATATTGGGGAGGGATTATAACTTAAATTTTTAGTTAATATTGATACTTAACAAACATATTTAAGGAAAAATAATTATAATTTTATAGTACCAATAAACTATAGTGGACCCTACTGAGGCGATTTTGGAGTAAAATCCTTAATCTAATAAAAACCCAAACGAAAACCGCTTAAATTACTCCATGCAATTACAATGGGTAAACAATAACCTTTGCTTTAATTTTTTCTTGTATTATTCTTAAGAAAAGCTAAAGCTATAGTGTATCTATTAATTGAGCCAAGCAAACTTGGCTGTAATTGAATTCTACTGCCAAAAACTTTTATTTTTAACTAGTTAAAAAAAACAATAACTCAATGACAGGCAAATACGCAAGAAAAAATGCATATCTGCGGCTAGCGTCTGCTAACTTAACAACATATGGGGCATTATCTCGTTACTCTCTATTGGTCAGTCAAGAGATGGTAATCGGACGCGACCCCAGTTGCGAAATTGTATTAGATGCCATCAAATATCGTATGGTATCTCGTCGTCATGCCGTAATTCGCCCTTTAGGGAGTTCTCCTGATGGAAATAGCTGGGTAATTTATGATTTGACGAGTGCCAATGGTACTTATTTAAACGGACAACGATTGCATGGCAGTCAGGAATTACACCCTGGTGACCGTATTGCCTTGGGTCAGGACGGCCCAGAATTTATTTTTGAATACGAAGAAGCTCATTACCCAGCAACCGTGATGAGTTTGAACTCCAGAACACAAATATCAACAAATAATAGCTACGAAAAACCATCAAGAAACGATTCTGTCAGCTTTACCCAACTTTTTCCTATTGCCTCAACAGGTAAAGATTTAACTCGTAAAGCCTATCTTTTACCAGGTATTATTACTGTCGTGTTTGTTGTATTAATGTTTGCTACGGTTGGTGAGCCAAATACAAACAAATTTATCGTTGCCACCTATATTGCCTCTGCTGCCTACTATTTTATTTACCAACTATGTGGAAAGCAAAAACCTTGGTGGGTATTAATGGCTGCAGCTTGTAGTACAACGTTAATTTTATTAAGTCCTATATTAGATTTATTTATACACGTATTTCGTGACATTTTACCTGGTCGCATACCTCAAGAAGGAGAGGCAATAACTTTCACTGAACTATTCTTAAAAATGTTTTTTGGTGCAGGCTTGATGGAAGAATTACTTAAAGCATTACCTATACTGGGTGCTTATTTGTTTGGAAAAGGACTTCCATCTCCTTTACGCGAACGTATTGGAGTTTCTGAACCTCTTGATGGCATTCTATTAGGAGCGGCTTCGGCTTTAGGATTTACTTTAGTAGAAACACTTGGACAGTATGTGCCAGAGATATCTTTAGCTGTAAAACAACAAGCAGGCTCATCTGCTGCGGCTGGTGACTTAGTTGGATTGCAACTTCTAATACCTAGAATCTTGGGTTCTGTTGCGGGTCATATGGCTTACAGCGGTTATTTTGGCTATTTTATTGGCTTGGCTGTACTCAAACCTCGTCGGAGTGTTCAAATTTTATTAGTCGGTTACATTACCTCATCAGCACTTCATGCTTTGTGGAATGCTACCGGAGTAATTAACAACCTACTGTTAGTAATTGTTGGGGTAGTGGCTTATGCCTTTTTAATGGCTGCGATTCTTAAAGCACGAGCGCTTTCACCCACACGTGAGCAAAATTTTGCAACCCGCTTTATCGGTCGTAATTGAGTGGGGAGTTGGGAATGGGGAGTGGGGAGTGGGGAGTTGGGAATGGGGAGTTGGGAGTGGGGAGTTGGGAGTGGGGAGTTGGGAGTGGGGAGTTGGGAGTGGGGAGTTGGGAGTGGAGAGTTGGGAGTTGGATAGTAGGGAGCACATTTCATTTTGTTTATATCTCTTTGGGTAGATGATAGTAAAACCGGATAGTGATTAATTTTGATGTATGCCGGATTACTTATACCTTAAGAAATAAGGTAAAGATTTGAAGTTTTTGAACAGCACAACTTTCTAGCCACTTATAGGCTGTTGTTGGTCATCTTAAGGCTGTACGGGCAAACTATACAATATGAAAAATTAGTCAGACACAATATTTCCAGACACAATATTCTTCAGACACAATACTTTTAAAGCACAATATTTTAATTATATTTAAGATTTCTTTAATTCTTCTAACGCATGATGGGCAATCGCTAAACTTATTTTTGCTTGTTCTGTCTCTGATAAGGCTGTCCACTGACGATTATTAGTTTGCCCTTCGCTTTTACTTTTAGTCGCATACGCATAAGGACGTGCTAAATTTATCAAATCTTCTGTTCCCCAACTAGGTAGTAATGAGCTAACACACAACACTAATTGCTCACCTGCTGCTTGTTGCTTGCTTTCAAAAACTTCTACCGCTTTCTGAGCTATAGACTTTAACCAATTTTGTGGTACACCTCGTCCTGCAAAATGCTGCTGCAAACTTTCTTGAATTCGTACTACAATATTTGTATCATCATTGTAGTGTTTGACCCAAAGATTATCGAGGTTATTGTAGAAAGCATCGGAACGTTCTTGCAGTTCTTCGTCTAGTACATCTTGCATCGGAAAATTTTCTTCTAAGTCAAGAAAGTAAGCTTCCGACTCAGCAGAAGTAACATCCCAGGGATATGCTCCATCTTCTGGACCGAGAAGTGCGTCTAAAAGTTGTAAATCGACGTTAGAAGGCTTTACTTGTTTTTGTGATTTGCGAGTCATTTTGTTTACTCCTGGTAATTCAATTGGGTGTACTGACAGCTACAGCGTTTAAAGTCTCATTTCCGCAAAAAATTGATTTTGCTTTTGGTTCGGGAACGGAGAGTGATCCGTGATGGGAGTGGGTAAATTGGGGTGATTAGAAAAATAAGGGAGGGTGAGGATGAGGGAGATGAGGAAGATTACTAAGAATATAAATTCCCAACTTCCCACTCCCCACTCCCTACTCCCCACTCCCCATTATTCAGGTAACTATTATAACTAGGAATCTTCGATGTTAAATACCCAACTCTGGCTTCTTGTGCTGCCAAATTTTATTTGCATTCCTGACTGTAGGGAGATTTCCTTACCGGGAATTTGTTGTAAGGAACTATTAGAATCTACAATCCAAGTTGTCCCGTAGGTAGAGACATCTTTGAGGAAATAAGTCCTAGTGGGGGGAGTATTTCCTGTTTGGGTTATACGGAAACAAATTTCTGCATGGCGTTTGGAAACGGATAATTCTGGTATTACAATATTATTATTTCCACCTCTTCCAATATAGGTAACTCCATTTTGGAGATTATAGCTCAGACCTCCAGACAGAGAGCGTAAACTAGCCTTTGATTGCAAAATTATATCATCGGGAATATTTGTATCTAATGTAGGTAATATTGTTATTCCGTCATCAAAATTTTGTAAAATTTCGCCGTTAAATTGGGGATGTAAATAGAGTATTGGTAAAGTCCAAGCTGAATTATTAAAACCATTTTCTGTTAATAATCTTCGTCTTGCTTCTGTCACAGCTTGGTCAATAGGTTCGCGTTTTCTGAGTGCAGTCGCTAAAACTTTAATAAAGCTTTTGCTTTCTGGGATAGTAATCACATCCCGCATCCCCAGAACCGCTGGTACTCCTTGACTAATTAGTACTTCCGCTAAACTACTGTAAGGTACAGCTTTATCATTTACTAAGCCCGGTTTTGCTAACCAACAAGCATTAAAGACTGCTAATTTCACCCCGCTACGACTTAATACCTGTGCCAATTCCACACCGTTTTGAGCCATACCTGGTCGCACAAGTAAAAAACCTCCGTCTGGCCCAGTTTCACCATGTCCGGAGTAAAAGAAGGCATTATATATCCCTTTAGAAACTTCAGCTATTAATTCTTGCGGGGTTGGTTGCAACAATGTTTTCACCATACATGGAGCGTAGCCCAAAGGATTACTACCTATTGAAGCACTATCCGAAAGGCTCTGCGTAATCAAATCAGCTTCTTCTTGTAGTTGTAATTCACGAGCGTCTTCCCCCAAAACTAACAAGATATTTAAAGCTTGGTCGCCTTTTAAGGTTGGCAATGGGTCAACTTTGCTGGAAGTTCGACTGAACAATAAATTTGGATATAGGGATATAGCAGCTTGACCAACTTCAGGCTGCATAATTTCCCAAGGTAGGTAAATTAAACGCGGGTCACGAATTTCTAAGCGAAGTCGTAAAGGTGTTTGACTAGCGTTTGCGCTACCTTGAGCATACGACATACTGTTAAGAATTTTCCCTTCAAATACCCAGCGCCATAAGCCAATTGCCAAGGATTGCATTAAGAATACACCTTTACCGTTACCGGGGGGTAAAACAGCTAGCGGTATATTGTTGCTATTGGGATTTGCTGTTGATGGTGTTTCTTCTGGAAACAGCTCTAAAGGATTATCTGTGGAAAACATCTCGTGCCATTGTTGCCACAGCCCAGTTAAATTTTCAGGCCAGAAACAGTCACGCAAAGTATGTCCACCAGGGTCAGGAGCATTTACCACCCAGATGGCGAAGTGTTGATGATTACCTGTGTTTGTGAGACGGTCAATCGCCAGGTTTAGGGATGGCATGGATTTTTAATCTAACAAATATAAATGAAACATTTAATTAATAATAGTTATCCAGAGGTAAACAGGTTACACCCCTGAGTATTTTATAAGGAATATCAGCTATATTATTCAAGTTTTTTAGCAATTGAGCGAGTTTTTGAGCTTATCCCTACTAAATTTTTTCTTTTTCCTTCGTGAAATGATATCTGTTTACTTTGTGAGCGTAGACTTGGTTCCGGTTTTTCCGGTGGTGACTTGGACGGTGATGGAGAAGTTTCAATCGGTGGAGTGGAACTATCGCTTGGAGTTGTCGAACATTTTTTGAGGTCTCCGGGTTGAATGGAAGCGATACCAGGTTTAATTTTGGAGAATAAAATCGAAACTTCTTCCTTTGGAGGCAGCAACTGGATATCCTTGGATGAGTTTCCTCGCTTGCCTAGAGTAGGTTCTGGTTTTGGTGTTGTGGGACAGATTTGCAGCGTCAAGTCGTAGTCTTGGTTGATAATATTACCTATTAATTTAACTTTAGTAACTTGCAGAACACTACCTTTGGGAGCTGTAAACTCTTGTGTTGCTGAGTTAGGTTTTTGAAAGATTACATCTCGGTTTGTTGTCAGCAATGACCATTGTTTCGGCTCTCCAAGCTCTGAAGTTGGAGTTTGTGATGCATTTCCTGATGTGTTCTCTGATGCATTACTTCCAGAAGTCCCCACAGAACCAGGTTTAGGTGAGGATAAACCATCAGAAGTAGTTCGCATATTCATTGCCCACAATCCTACAGAACCAGCTATGACAGCCAGGATTGAGGGTATTATTAATTGCAAGGGAAGTTTAAAATTATTGTTTTTACTCGAAGCTGATTCTGCTAGTACTTTAGTTTTGGCGTTAGGGCTATTGACTGATTGTGCTTCTATTATTCCCGTAAAAGCATTATTCTCTGGTTGAGGCAAAGAAGAAAAATCGGGAAGTTCTGCCTTGATAGGAGTTTCTGGTTCAAAATATTTCAACTGGTAATGGGTGAGGGCAATAGTGACGTTATCATGTCCATTTTGCTCATTAGCTATTTCCACTAATTTTGCTATGACACTTTTTGCATCAGTTTTATTATCCAGAATTGGTAGTATCTCTGTTTCCCAGTTCTGCTCAACGCGGTCATAGTCGCTCAAACCATCAGAACAAAGTAGAAAAACACTATCTTCATCAAGAACAAAGCGAGTAGATGTTGGGTGTAAAGACATACTTTGACCCATTCCTAATGCTTGTACTAAGGAGCCAGACGCACCTGCAAGCAATGCTTCGCGGTAGACAGCATAACCCAAACGTACCTCACGAGAAGCGACATCATCATCAAGGGTCACTTGATAACAGCCATGACGAGTAATCCAGTAAGCGCGACTATCCCCCACATGAGTAATATACATTTCATGGGCAATGGGTAGAGCCATTACCACAGTTGTCCCCATGCGTTGTCTTCCTTGACGGTTTTCGTTATCGTTAACCTGACTAATTTTATCGTTAGCTGCTGCGGTTACTCGTTCTAAATCAGCAAGTAAATACGCTGGGTCAATGTTTTCACGCTTAACAGTTGTTAACTGCTGTAACTGCTGCTGAATAGTTTGAATTGCTAAATTAGAAGCTACATTTCCTCCTTCGTGTCCCCCAATTCCATCACAAACAATTGCTAACGCTGATTGCTGTGGTGGTTTGTTAATGAGACTATCACTTGCAGGATAACAAGCATCTTCGTTACGTGCGCGACTAGGCCCTGTGTCAGTAGTGGTAGCAACTACAATGTTTGGTGACTGCTTACTTCCCAAGTAAACCAGTCCTTGGTCTAAAGCGATAATTAATTGCTCGGCAGAATGTATTTTCCCATCAATCAGAGAACGGCAAATGTTGCCAATAAACTCTGATACAGCAGGTTTAGATTTTGTTAATATTTCTTGCCAGAAAGCTCCTAAATCTGATAGCTGGGGTTTCATTTCCCCGTCCGAGCGCAGTTCTAACAATCGCACCAGAGAGCCTTCTACCCTCAGTAAATCTGGGTCGAGTAAACTTAAAGCGACACCTTCACTCGCTAAAGGTTGCCACAAATGAGCTATTTGCCATAGCCAATTGAGTTGACGCATTGATGTTGCATCACTCCAAGCAGTTCTTAAATCGCTTAAAAGTTCCACTTTGTAGGGAAATATATCTCCCACAGTAATTGGTGGTTTTTCCAAAAGTAAAATATCGTTCTGACCTTCTCCGTCGCTTGTTGGCAAAACCCCATACACCTGCGGCACATTTAAACGATAGGGAAATAGCCGCAAATAAGGTTTAATTTCCTGCAATCTCTCTATCTCTGGCGTATGTGGGACTAAACCCGGTCTTGTATCTAAAACTACATTTTTTTCAATAACCAAATAGCGATCAGCTAAAATATCCCCGGATTTTCCCAAGTCCAAGCCATCACCCACAGCCCAAAGAAAACGCTTTGGCAAAGGCGTCGAGCATCGTTGGCAAAAATTGTGGTCGAGAGGATTAGGAGCCTGACAAAATTCGTTTGGACAGTAGAGCGTTGCCGCGTCATTTTCCATAGTTTTTAACCGATCAGCAATTGTCATTTCCGAGGGTGGGCTTAATTACTTAAATGGCGGTACTTTCACACCGCTGACTTTAAATAGACTATATATATCCAATTTTGGATCGTGATTTGGGCTTTGCACATGCAATTTACGGCTAAAATTTAGATTGAGATGGTTTCACAGCAATTCTAGTTATACTTACTAAACTTTAAATAGCAAGCGAAATGCAAGCTTGATTTTAACTGTGTATTTATTTTTGGCGTACGACCTCGCAAAAACAAATTATAGATGCTTGCCCTCTTTTTATAGTTTATATTTAACTTGCCAAGAATCAATCAGGGGAGAGTGGAGAAACAATTCGCAATTCGCAGTTCGCAGTTCGCAATTAATTGGGAGTGGGGAGAGTGGGGAGTGGGGAGTTGGAAATTGCGTAAGCGCTCCGCTCCACTGCGTGTTCGCGTAGCGTCCGCTTCGGATACGCGTAGCGTGCCCATAAAGGCATATTGCGAATTGCGGATTGCTAATTGCGAATTGCTAACGGCTTGTCAAGACGGATTTTTATAAATTCTGTGTTATCAACTTGTCCAGGAGTTCGACCTATACTGTCGGCATAATTATTGTCGTTAATTATAAGCAGTGTTCTTTCATCTAAAGGCAGCACGCTTTCGATTGTAACGAAAGGAAATGAAAAAATACCATTTTTAGTTGCGTTACCACCAATACTTTTGAAGTCAAATATATTAAGTAAATCTACTAGTAATTTTTTCTCTACAAAACCTTCATTATCTACTTTCTGGAGATTAATTTTGTAAAGACGTTTGAACTGAGCAGGGTTTTTAAAGGCTGAATTTCGGGGGTCTCCTTGATTAGCGTCTCGTTCAATCACTATAAATTCGTTATCGTTTATGGCAGTTAACTCACCAATCGCATGTTTCGGGTTCTCTAATTTGTAGTAAAATAATTTACCTGTATAACTATTATTTTGTAAGTCAAACTCATAAATTGACAAACGATTTTGCTGATTGTCACCGACTATTGCCCCTTCCAATATAGGATAGAGTTTAGTGCCACTAGCATTGAGAGCCATCCCTTCAAAACCTTTGGAGCCTCCTAGGTTGGCACGGTTGAGCTTGTCGGATTGTGGTAAATTCGCGAATTCGGGGTTATCAACAGATTGGACAAAATTTAAATTTCCTATTTTTTGAAAGTTAGGTGTTGGAATCGGAGCTGATAATAGTTCTCCATTGGTTCCCACATGTAGCAAAAATGGACCAAACTCATCACCTAACCAAAAAGTACCATCGCTAACCCGAAGAAAAGATTCGGTATCAAAATCACCACCTGTTAGCAAGCGTTTTTCTTTTATAACTTGGCTTACTGAGATATTACTCCCAGGGTAAACTGTTTCATCCGCAACAATTGGGAAGTTAACTTTACGATTTATATCATTAAGTTCCAAAAAGCTTTGACGATTAAAATTATTGAGCCTTTCTCCAGTTTTAAAATTAACAGGAAAAACTTTTCCGGTAGCAAAATCAGGTTCTAAAGCATAAATTCTCAGTGCGTAATCAGGAGAGTTTACTTTGCTACCAAAACCGTTATCCGATAATACAAAATAAGTCCCTGATTTTGGTCCAGAGACTACAGCAGAAAAACCCTGCACTGGTTGCGCGTAAAAAAAAGGTGTTTTGCGAGAAGTTGTTTTAAACTGGGCTGTAGTTGAACCGGGAGAAAAAGTATCAGCATTTAAAACGGCACGTCCTACCAATTCAGCACCGAGACAATTGGAGTACAGGAAAGGAAAAGCAATAACAAGCAAAAATATGAGCTTAATCATTAACTGATGAATGTTGACTGTTGACTGATAACTGTTGACTGCTGGCTGCTGACTGCTGACTAATAACCGTCAACCATCAACCGTCAACCGTCAACCGTTAACCATTAGCCTTCAACTCGTGGTAATCCCATACTATAGTTGGCAACACGAGCGTTGAGGTTGTAGCTGATTTCACCTTTTTGCAGGAGTGAACGCACAAAATGTTCCAAGTCAGAACCAACACGACGTAAATTGTAGTCAGTCAAATCCTGACCACTGGAAGCTTCTACAAGTTCATCGAATTTACGATAAACAAGAAGCAAGACATCTTCATTCCAAACAAATTCGTTGTCTGGGTCGATATCCAACGTTAAAACCTGGTTACTCGGCACGAGTTCGCCATCACTATCCATTTCGGCCGCAAAAATACGTATGTGGCGAGTTGTAGACTTCAGCAGCGTCGGATTATCCATACAAAAGTGTCAGATTTGGGTGAATTATGGGTTACGAGACTGAAAATATTGTAGACTCGATTTAATTTTTTAAATGCTTCCTCACCACAAACCAAAAGACGGAAGTTTCTATCCTAGCCATAAGCAAGTGCGACGCTTATGAAGTCAGGACTTCACCATCCCCTCGTCGTGCAAAATAGTTGAAGGGGTCTGATAAGTATTTCTAATCAAACCCATAGGCTTGCCTTAATATGGAGGAAAGAACTAAAATGTTTATTGTTCAGGCAAAATTTAACAGTGGAGCCTCGCCAATTTAGACGGCAAAATCATAAAAAAATCAAAGTTGAAAATGAGCATTGGCTTCAAATAAAGGCTATTAGTACCTACTTAGGAAAACTTTACAGACTAGAATACGCTCCACAATGCCCAGGTTTCAATTTTTTATCCCTAATTATCTTTCATTGGCAATTGCATAATTTTACTCTGCGACGATAATAGGTTAGACTGTTCTAATTTATTTGGGAACTACAAACAAGTCACAGCAGTCTATTAGTAAACGCCGAAATACGACTACCAAGCTATATCTATACCTTAAACTTGGTAAAAATTCATTATTCTTACTAGGCGCTTATTAGTTGGCTTTGTGTCTATATTGTTATTCATCACCGAATCGCTGCTTATCGGATAATTTTATCCACAAAACCAACAAAAATTTTCCCATGAAGGAATTGAACATCTAGTAATTCTACTGAATTGACTCATAACGACTCCCAGCTTGAGTTTGATTGAAAAAACCAGGGTTTTTACGTACGTAAAAATACCGCATACAAAGTAACATCTCAGACTGTTGTTGACGTAAACAAAAAAAGGATGTAAAAAGCTTTAAAATGCTGCGATGACTTCTTACAGAAACTTCATAGTATGGAATCTGAAAAACTTAATAATAGTTATGGTCTAGTTGAATTTCATACTGGCGTTTATCATACAAAAAGCCAGATAAAAGAAGTCTAACGCCAGGAACAACATAGGAGAGTGAGGTGGAATACAGAATGGACTAAATTGACTGAAGATGGATATTTTACATTCGTGGCAATAGAAAAATATAAAGATTTTTGCTTTAAGCAAAGTTCCTGACACTGATTAGCACTAAAAGAGGAAACTGTCAAAATTATGAACTCTAAACCATTACCGCTTCAAAAAAATTCTGTTGAAGTCAGTGTTTTCGAGTGCGAAATAAGTCTCAAGTTCCGTATTATTGAGGAAGCTGGTCTTTTAAGAGACATGAGTGATAAAGAGCAGTTGATACAATTTTTGCTAGAGTCTTTTATCGCTGGTAACGACGATTTTCTGGAAACTCAAGTAGAGCAAGTAAAAGCCTACAAAGTTGATGAGATAAAAGCGTCTCCACAAATGCGACGCCAATTGATGCGCTTACGCAATTCTCCAGACAATATTTAATTTAAATGTGTCATTTGCATCTATCCAAAAATAGCTAGTTGAATTTCGTAAGTTGGTGAATCGTTTGGAGTGTATCTATTCATTTTTTGTTTTTCCAACTTCGGGTATTGCCAATGTAATCTAACCTTAAAGCTGTAAGTACAGGCTCACCAGAAAAAAGCACCAGGAGCATCTACAGTAGTCCTTATTTTTTGCACTACGGATAAATTAATTGGACGCCTACTTATGCAGTCTTGCCTTATTTAAGGGGGGTTGCAGTTGTTGAGAATATGTGTTTCAGGGTTATTATTCAACTTCAGTCCCTCTTAAAATTTGCCGGGGTAATACTCTACCACCTTTGTCCCCAATCAAAATTCATACCAAGTTAAGTTCGAGGCTACGCATCAAGCCCCAAACTTTATAATCGCTACAATTTTTAACGAATAATACCCACCCAGACAGGGTGGGGAAGTTTAAAAATACGGTAAATTAAGTATTTTTTTAACTCGTTGTGTTTGTGTTTATTTTGCTAGACCGTGTTCTAGAGCAAAACGAACTAGCTCAGTGCGGCTGTTAGTTCCGGTTTTGCTGAACAAACGGCTAACATACTTTTCCACATTGCGGACACTGGTTTCTAAGCGACGAGCTATTTCTTTATTCATTAACCCTTGGGCTACTAAGTTTAAAACACTTTGTTCTCTTGGAGTTAAATCGATTTTAAACGGTGGTGGAGATTGGGCGATCGCATTTTTTTGGGTTAACAAAACCTTAATCTGAGCAATTTGATTAGCGAGTTCAGCAATATTAGGAGTTTCACCTTCCAGAGTAACTCCTTGTATATTTGTGTTGCGTTTTGCAAGTAAATTTTCGACTATTGCTACCAACTCATCAGGGTCAAAAGGTTTGGGTAAATAAGCATCGACCCCTGCTTGATAACCCTGAATACGGTCAGTAGTCATCCCTTTAGCAGTCAAAAATATCACTGGTAATGACTGAAATCGAGGGTCATCTCGCAATTGCTTAAGAAACTGATAGCCATCCACCTGAGGCATCATAATATCGGAGATTACCAAGTCGGGTGTATTCTGTTGCATCAATTCCCAGCCCTCACGAGCGTTACTGGCAACTTGAATGCTGAAGCCACTTTCTTGTAAATAATCTTTTACTGCTTCGCGTAATCCCGGTTCATCATCAACCAGTAAAAGTTGTGCTGACATCTAAACTTACCCCGAACCTTCTTTTCTCCAATTTAACGAAATTTGGTGACTAAAAGCTACTTTTAATTGGGGAGTGGGGAGTAGGGAGTAGGGAGTAGGGAGTAATACGAAGTAAATATTATTTTCTTCTATTCCCAATTCCCAATTCCCAATTCCCGATTCCCAATTCCCGATTCCCCACTCCCCACTCCCTACTCCCCACTCCCCACTCCCCACTCCCTACTCCCTACTCCCTACTCCCTACTCCCTACAGCCATTCTATTGTTTTGGCATTTTCTGGCAACTTCGCACTCTTTTGTCCTAATCCGCGAGCTCTAGCGGTAAAAAGACCTATGGGCGTATTTAATAAGTCTACCAAAGTAGCTTTACCTATGAAAGTTCTTAAGCTGTCTGTTGGTAATTCCTTTAATAACCAACGTGCTATACGGTAGCCATATTCATTAATTTTAATATCTGGCATCAAATCCACACCATGTAATTCATGTAAGTAGCGATTAGAACGTCCATATCTTCGCCATTGACTTTCTAATTCCTCAAGGGTTGTGCGATGACGGTGCTTTACTAAAGCATTTGGGGCAAATTCTATACATCCAATATTTTCACGCAAAATTCTCCAACAGATGTCAGCATCGCCACCAGTAGTTAGATACGGACGAAATAAACCCACTTTTGCAAAAGCTTCTCGTCGAATTGCTAAGTTCGCAGTTTGACCGTAGGGACAAAATTTGTGAGCGAGGGTGTGCTTTTGGGATAATGTCTCTTGACGGTCAGCAAATTTTTCTAATATTGTTGTGCCATCTAATGCTGCAATTTCTCCAGCGACGATAACAACTTCTGGCTTGACAAAAGGTGCAATCAATGATTCTAGCCACCCTGATTGAGGACGACAGTCAGCATCAGTAAAAGCAATAATTTCACTTGTTGCAGCGCGAATACCAGTGTTACGAGCAGCGTAGGAACTTTGAATATTATTTTCACTTTTGGGGATAATAGTGATAGAGGAATTTTTAGCAGTTCCTTGTAGGATGCTTAAAGTATTATCACTACTATTATTGTCAACCAATAAATATTCAACTTGCTGTGCTGGGTAAGTTAAACTCTGAAGACAAGAAATTAACTCTGGTAAATCTGACTCACCGTTATAAATAGGAATAACCACCGACACCTTTGGGAAAAAGGCGTTAGGGGTGGTTGTTTCATCTGTATTAGAAATCATAAATAATTGGTAATTGGTAATTGGTAATTGGTAATTGGTAATTGGGTGTTAGGAATACGAGAGTAGGAAATGGTAACAATATTCCCATTACCCATTACCCATTACCCATTACCCATTACCCATTACCCATTAACCTAATTTCCAGTATTCCCAATCCCAAATAGTAACTTGAAAATTTCAAATTAAAATTTCAAATTAAAATTTCAAATCAATGGCTCCAGGTTTTTCTGCTTGAGAAGTCTGGGTATTAGCTGGTCGAGGCTGGGCAATATTCGGGTTAGACAGGGCCGTTAGCGCTCGTGCGTACTGAGGGTCATTTGGAGTAGCCACTAAATTAGGATTGCTTGCTAACTGACGTTCTTGGGCGTCTGTTAGGTCAATCTTGACATCAGGGGTGATTCCTTTGTGGTTAATGTCAGTTCCTTTTGGTGTGTAGTAGTGAGCAATTGTAATAGCTACACCGGAACCATCTCCTAGCTCATGTACCGACTGGACTAAAGCTTTACCAAAAGTTTGACCACCAATTACTACAGCCCGTTTGTTGTCTTGTAAAGCTCCGGTGAGGATTTCGCTAGCACTGGCAGAATTACCATTAACCAAAACTGCCAAAGGACGTTTTGTCATTGCAGAACGATTTGCTCTGGGTTGCTCACCACCACCATCACGGTCTACTGTTTTTACGATTGGACCATCATCTATCCACATACGAGCAATTTCAATACTCGCTTGTAGCAAACCACCAGGGTTATCGCGCAAATCTAATACATAACCATCAACTTGCTTGCCGTTCAAATCGCGAATTGCTCGTCGCATTTGGTCGGCAGCATGAGCACTAAACTCTCGCAAGCGAATATAGCCAATACGCTTACCACCTTCTTGCTTAAGGGCATAACGTACGGTAGGAACTTCAATTGTTGCCCTTGTGAGCTTGAGTTCAAACTCTTTTTGTTCCCGCCCTAAACGTAAACTCAATGGAACTCCAGCTTTACCACGAATTAGCTTTGAAGCGTCTTCCACTTTCATGTTTTGAGTGGATTTACCATCAATTGCCAAAATTTGGTCACCTGATTTAACACCAGCTCGTATCGCAGGAGAATTCTCAAGAGCTTCAATTACTGTTAAACGCTTGGTTTTCTCGTTCAGTTCCATCCGGATGCCAATACCAGAAACCTCACCAGAAGTTTGACTTGTCAAAGTTTCGTATTGCTTGGGGTCCATAAACCGAGTGTAGGGGTCTCCCAACTGCTTTAAAGCTGCACGAACTGCTTCATAGGCTTGGTCGCGATTCGTATATTCTCTATTTAAAAGGCTTTGCCTGATTGTCTGCCAATCCTTTTTATTAAAACTAGGGTCTACATACTCTCGATTTACCAGTTGCCATACTTGGTCAACTATCGCTTTTGGGCTATCTTGCAGAGCAGCGCGAACAGAGCGTGTCCAAACCGGACCGAAAACAGACAATGCTGCCGTTGTGGCAATTGCTCCACCAATCAATAGCACTTGCAGCGGTGACGAACTTTTTGCAGATTGGTTCATGTATATCAGCGGGAATAATTATTGTGTTTGACAGTTTAACAATCAGATTTCTAAGACCTACTTAAGTTTCTATACTCAGCTATCCTTTATGCATCCGGTCACCCAAGTAAACTGACTTTAAAAGATTAAGGTAATTATATGACACTTTTTTTTGATGCCCTGGTTACACCCCAGATTATTTCCATAAGATAACATTGCCTAGCTTTATTAGGCACTATCTAAATTTAGCAAAATGAAAGTAATATCTGTGGTTTATGCAAAGAAATGTTAACAGAAGAAATTTTTTTCCCAGATTCCTTCAAAGACAACGACAATTGTTAAGAAAAAGTTTAGGTGGGCTGTGCTTATTACTTACTTTTTGGCTGGTTGTGAACGCTATTACAATTACCGCTGCATCCTCTAAACCTACAGATGCTTTTTTTGTTCTTGGGGGTAGCATTCGTCGGGAAATCTATGTAGCTGAACTGTCAAAAAAATACCCACAGATTCCTATTATAATCTCTACAGGTTCAGTTGACCCCTGTATTTTATTAATTTTTCAAAAACAAGCAGCGAAATTAGAAAATGTTTGGTTGGAAAAATGTGCTGATTCAACTTTTGGTAATTTTTACTACGGTATTCCTTTACTGAAGAAGTTAGGAACGCACAAGGTAAAAATTATTACTTCACGAACACATACACCACGGGCTGAGTGGATAGGTAAAATTCTTTTTGGCGCACATGGTATCTGGGTAGATATAGACACAGTTACCGAGAAAGGAGTTCCCGGCAATCGTGAGAATTTTTTCAAAACTTGTTTTGATATTATCCGTAGTTTGCTTTGGGCAATAATCAGTCAAATTATTCAGCCACAATGTGACAAAGTGACAAAACTTATAGATGTGGATATGGCTATGTGGCAAGAAAAAGGTTTTAAGTGTGAGCGGCAATTTTATACAGGCAATTAGGAAGTCGTAACTCGCTATTTGAAAAAAAAAACGTAGTGCGAGCATCTTGCTCGCTATTTGAAAAAAAACGTAGTGCGAGCATCTTGCTCGCTATTTGAAAAAAAACGTAGTGCGAGCATCTTGCTCGCTATTTGAAAAAGCTCGCTATTTGTAAAGCAGAAGCGAGCAAGATGCTCACACTACTTTGCTAATTTATATTTTGAGTCGCAATTGCTTTAATTGTGTATAAGGGAACCTCAGCGAAATACTGACGCTGAAATTGTTCTTCTCTGATGACTGCTAAAAATTGTTCTAAAGAAGTGTCTGCTGCATTTTCGTCTATAGGAACAGAATACCAACTCATTTTTAATTCGTTTTCGATTCGGGTGAATATAAATCCCAAATGTTTTAATGCTCTTAAACCCAAAAGTAAACTTTGGTGAGAAATATTTAGTTTTTCTAAAAGTTGTACCCGTGTTACAGGTTTATTTGTTCGGCTTAGGTATTTTGCAATTCCTACTAAAGTCAGCCAAATTTCTTGGGGTGATTTTTGTTCTGGGTTTGACCAAGCTAAAGCTAGGGGTTGCTGGTTTATCAGCGACCGCTTTAACCATGCACGTAATTCATCCCAATTTGTTGGACAATTTTCCACTAAGAGTGGGGGGGTGGGGAGTGGGGAGTGGGGAGTTGGGAATTGCTGATTGCTAATATTACGCCAATCTAAAATTAATGCTGAGTTTTGGGTGTTAAGTTGTGAGTTGGCTGAAGGACGAATGGCGATTAAGCGAATTTCATAGCGTCGTTTGTATGTGTTGTAGTCTATTTCAGCTATGCAGTCGCATCTTCCTGGTGGTATTTCATCTTTATAATGTCCCCACCAAACTCCAGGAAATGGGCTTTTTGTGGAGTCGTCACGAATATCAAATTCAGCTTTTATATATTGTACTTTTTTGCCTTGCGAATCTTGTTGATTGCGATGCCAAGTGTTTTCAAACCAACAATTTTGAATTAATAATTTTGGTACGGGATTACCCATTCCACAAGGTTCTAGTAATTTTAATTCTAAAAACAGTTCTTTTCCTAAGTCTGCTACTGTTACTATGATGTCAGCTTGAACTGTTGCTGTTAGGGTTATACCACCCATTGTGCGCCGTAATTTTTGGTTAATTGCTTCTCTAAATAAAGGTATGTTTTCTACTGGTAAACTCAATCCTGCTGCATAGGGATGTCCACCAAATCGATGTAGCAAATGTGCTTGTTCCTTGACTAATTGATATAAATCTACTGAATTTATGGAACGAGCTGAGCCTCTTGCTAGCTGCGGAAGTAGGGAAGCAGTAGAGACGCGATTAATCGCGTCTCTACTTAGGAGAATTGTTGGTCTTCCTGTTTCCTGTGCTACTTGTCCAGCGACTAATCCTAGAACGCCTGGTGCCCATTGTGCGTCTTCTAGTACTATGACACTGGTGGTTGATAGGTCTATTTGAGATATTTGTTGCGCTACTTGTTGGGCTACGTCTTTTTGTAATGATTTTCGCCGACTATTTGCTAATTCAGTAATTTCCGCTAGTTCTTTACAGCGTTCAATATTACGGCTAGTAAGCAATTCTACACAAAAACTGGCATCCCCTTGTATACGACTAACCGCGTTTATTCTTGGTCCTAGACCGAAGGAAATATCTGTTGGACGGTCACCATTTTTTTGGCATAGTTCTAATAATCTCCCAACCCCTGGCCGTCTCGCACTGGCTGGTGTTTGTTGAAAAATTTTAAAATCCGCTTGCATTCGTTGAATTCCCAACTGCGCTAGATAGCGACAGTCTCCACTTAGCTGTACTAAATCGGCAATTAAACCTACAGCAACCAAATCTAATAATTCTTCTACTTGTTGCTTTGGTATACAAGATAAATTTTCAGATAAACTTTTGTAAAGTCCTTCCACTAGTTTGTAAGCAACGGCAACTCCGGAAAGATTGTATAATTGATGGGTCTCTGGCAAATAACGGGGATTTATAATTGCAGTGACTGGTGGGCGTTCTGCTGGTAGAGTATGGTGGTCTGTAACTATAACGTCTATATTTAGTGTTTTTGCGTAAGTTATTTCATCAATATTGGTGCTACCCGTATCACAAGTGACTATTAACGTTACACCTAGATTATGAAGCCTATCGATTCCTTGGGTGTTGAGTCCGTGAGATTCCGTTAAGCGATTGGGAATGTAGTAAATTAATTTCTCATTTTGAATAAAAAATTCTCCTAATCCGTCCCAAAGAACTGCTGTAGAAGTAATACCATCGGCGTCAAAATCTCCCCAAATAGCAATTTTTTCACTCATTTGCTGAGCTTGTATTAATCTCTGTACAGCCAAATGCATTTCTTCCCCAAATTCAAACGGACTTGCTGCTTGATAAATATCTGGGTTGACAAAAGCTGTAAGTTGTGGCTCTTCTCGTATACCTCGTTGCCACAAAAGTTGAGCAGCATGTTGTCCACTTGAGGTGGGGGTATATTGTTTAACTGCTTGAGTGAACCACTCTGGGGGTTGTTCTTCAGACGTAATAATCCACTGCATTTATTGGTTGGCGGTTGACGGTTGACAGTTGACGGTTGACGATTATTACTCATCCCCAGGTTCGGGTTCTGGTATTAATGTATTTAATACGACTTCTGATGCAATTCCATCAGATTTGCGAGGACGAATTGTCGGTCGGACTTTTCTATAGCCTGCACGTTCTGCTTTTTGGCGCTCGTAATCAATTAGTCTGCCATAAAATTCATGTTTACTTAAATTCATTGATAGAAAAATATGCTCGCGACTATTACCAAAACCTTTACGGTTAAAAAATTTGACTGCGGGAATATTTTCTGGGTCTGTGTCTACAAGCATCAAACGTGCGCCATCTTCAATCATACGCGCAATGACTTTATCAACGAGCCTGTCGGCAACACCCCGACGCTGAAAGTTTGGACTAACCCCTAGCCAGAGAATATATCCATAAGTCCAAGAGGCTTTAGTAATAATAGTTCCTAAAATAAATCCTGCGAGTTCCCCTTCTATTTCGGCAACTAAACAATATTCTGGGTCAGTATTGTAAAGTCCGATTACCTCCCATTCATCCCAAGTACGATATAAATATGGGTACAATTCGCTGGTGAATAAATCTTCGCCTAAATGATAAATAGCAGCGATATCATCAATATTTAATTCGCGTACATAAACCGCATCAAATTCTTCTGAATGCATAAATTGTTGATTGTTGACTGCTGACTGTTGACTGATGACTGATGACTGTTTTCTCGGTTAACAGTGAACCGTCAACCGTTAACCGTTAACAATTAAAGAGATACCTCTTGAATATTAGCTACATTCAGTAGATTTGCGTCTATTCTATTAATGGAATCACTACCGTCGAGGTTAGCTTCTGTGTAGTCCCCATAACATCTAGTAAAATAGTTACAGTTTTTACAGGTTTTGCTACTCTCTGGTATTTGCGGAAATTCAAATTCCTGGCTCTGGTAATAATTTTCCAAATAATTACTTAATCGAGTCAAGAGTTGAGTCAGCTTTTTTCTAATTTTTTCATGTTGGCTAGTACTATAAGTAAATTTCATACTCTGTGGTTTGTCTTTAGATTGTACAAACCAGTAAGTCATAGATATATTTTCTGGTAGATAATCGCTAGTCTCGGCTAGTACAAATATATAAAGAAGAGTTTGCCAGTTTTGTTCTAAATGGCGTCTGCTTGGAGGGTTAGCATATGTTTTCCAGTCGAGTATTTGTGCTTGCTGTTCATCTGCTATCAATAAGTCGTAAATAACTGTCAGCAAATTATTTTTGATTTGGAGAGTACGGTAATGTTCGCTTTCCCGAAAAGCTTCACTATTATTTGGAGTTATATTTGGAGCTAAAATTTCTGGTGCAGCTTTTGCAAAAGCTGTCATTAACTGTCCCAGCTTTTCGTCTTCTTGTAAAAAAGTGCTAATTGGTAAGCCCATTTCTTGCTGTTGCATCAACAAGTGAAAGCGACTACCTAATTTTTGCTTCTCCTCATATTCAGGATTTAGGGGGGAACTGAGTTTTTCTAAAAAGGTATGTTGGAACTTTCGGGGACAGAGTTCTAATAAGTTTAGGTGTCCTTGGGAAAGTCGCAATATGGGAACTTGTGAATCCTGCATTCTTTTAGATTAGCAAGGATTATAAGCTGTAGCATATTAGTATTATAAAAATTTTGTGGGGTGGGCATCCTTGCCCGCCTAGAACAAATAAATAAAAGGAAAAAGGAAAAAGACAAAAAGCATATCATTTCTTTCTCTCTCTTACCTTTTCCTTCTTTTCACCTGATGCTTACTTTATATTAGCCCTAGCATCCCTAACTGCGGCAACAAAAAATAACCCAGTCAAAGGAATACTCAAAGCTAAGATAATGGAAGTGATTTGGGTTCCATATTCTGGTTGACCAGAGGAAAGTTCAAACACTGAACCGACCGCAGCAATTGCAGTGATACAAGAGCCGGCAAGGAACAAACCACTTTTTGGGGTCATGTACATATAAATACACCTTTGTTATGCTACTGGTTTAACAGCTTGATACGAGAAGCCATTTTTAGATAGCTCCTGCGGCAAACTGAAAGTATTTTCCACACGGTCTACAAATACCACCCCGTTGAGGTGGTCTATTTCATGTAGAATACAACGTCCGAGTAAATCAGTAGCCTTTAGTGTTTGAGGACGACCGTATTCATCTTTATAAGCAACTTCCACAGTTACGGGACGTTTCACATCCATATATACCCCAGGAATACTCAAACAGCCTTCTTGGTCAACACAAGTTTCTTGGCTAACTTTTTTAATCATTGGGTTAATCAAGATTAATGGCTGATTTTCTGGCTTATCTGGTTCCAAATCGATGACAATAATTTGCTTATGAATTCCCACTTGCGGTGCTGCTAGTCCAATGCCATCATTGCTGTACATGGTTTGCAGCATTTCTCGCGCTATTTTGCGGACTTCATCATCCACTTTCGCTACCCGCTTCGCTGGTTGTCGTAAAACGCGATCGCCCAGATAATGAAGTTTCAATGGTGGATTTTTTAACTTTTTCTTTTCAACAGCAATTTCAGAAGGCATTTTCCCTTACTCGTGTTTCCAGCTAGGTTTTATACGATGCAACTTTTCTAATCTTAACAATTCCTTGAACGAAGAAAGAAGGAAGTGTTGACTGTTGGCTGTTGACTGTTGACTGTTGACTGGTGACCAGAATAAGGCAGAGGGAAGACGTATAAGAGTGGTGGTTTTCTCAGGAGGCGAGTATAAATAGTGCTAGGAAGACAGAAGAGGTCTTCCTACCTCTTCCCCCAGTCAACAGTCAACAGTCAACCGTCAACAGTCAACACTATGTTTAAATTTCTGACAAAACTGGACTACTTACTTAAGGAAACCTTTGTTGGTTTGCGACGTGGTGGCTGGATGAACTGGGCAGCAGTAAGTACTGTCACGGTATTATTGTTTTTATTTGGCATGAGTCTGCAAAGTTCGTGGCAGTTAGAAAAGCTACTTAATCAATTCGGTAGTCAATTAGAACTGTCAGTTTACCTGAAACCAGGAGTAACAGCCCAAGTAATAGCACAACAGGTAACAAAAATATCGGACGTCGTGGATGTCAAAAGTGTCACCAAAGAACAAGCTTGGGAGAAATTAGTTCAAGAGTTGGGAATTTCTGACATCGAAGGAGCAACAGCGCAGTTAGGCAATAATCCTTTGGTAGACGAATTAAGAGTTAAAGCAAGCAATTCAGATGTAGTACCCAATCTAGCGATGCAAATAGCTCGGATAAGAGGGGTGGATATCGTGCAATACGTAGATGAAGCAGTAAAGCGCGTCACCCAATTACATCAAGGTTTAAATTGGATTAGTTTAAGTATCACAGTCATTCTTACTGTAACCTCGATAGCTGTAACCACAACTACTATCCGCCTAATTGTCATGGCTCGACGTCAAGAAATAGAAATTATGCAGTTAGTGGGAGCAACAAAAGCTTGGATTTACCTACCGTTCATATTACAAGGAATAGCCTTTGGTTTAACTGGTGGACTAGTGTCTTGGAGTTTAATTACTCTAAGCGACAAATTTATTGGTAAATTATTAGCTAACCAACCAGAATTTATCCAATTTCTCACAAATGGTTTGCAGTTGAGTAGTACACAAACAATACTTCTACCCATGATTCTCATAAGTTTCGGTTCCGTGGTAGGAGTGATGGGGAGCTTATTTGCAGTACAAAAGTTCGCAAAGAATTAACGCTCAACCGTCAACCGTCACCAGTCAACCGTCACCAGTCAACCGTCAACAGTCACCAATTACCAATTACCAATTACCAGTTACCAATTACCAATTACCAATTACCATAGAAAATCATGAAATCTCAATGGGAATGTTTGTTAAAAAACTTAGGTGTTTGGGAAGGTTCCTTTAGTCGCTTATCTCCTCAAGGTGAAGTGATAGAGGATATCCCAAGTATAGTTTCCCTTGAAGGATTAAATAATAATCAAACAGTTCATCAGGTCGTGCGTCGTCAAGGGCAAGATGATTTAGTCTTGGAATATACTTCTTTGTCAAAAAGTATTTTATTCTTTGAAGATGGTGCATTTTGTCAAGGCTCAATTCAGTTAAGTCAATTTACTGAGATGGGTGCGGAATTTGGTTTTATTTATGAAAATAGCCGTCTCCGTTTAGTGCAATTGTTTGATATAAATCGAAAATTAGAGAAATTAGTTTTAATTGCCGAAAATCTCGCAGAAACAGCAAAAATAGAACGCCCATCTTTGACTGTTGATGCTTTAATAGGAGAATGGCATGGAGAAGTAGTAACTATGTATCCAGACTTTCGTTCTCCAGACACTTATTCGACCAAATTGCAAATAAAAATTGATGATTCTGGAAGATTAGTTCAAAGTTTATCCTTTGGCAACCAAGTAATTACTTCCAGTGCCAGTATCAATAATAATATTTTACTTTTTGACGAAAATTTAGAAAAACAGGTGCAAGTATTATTGTTGCCGAATGGAGCTTCTGCAACATCTCCTATTAATCAGCAATTGCGTCAAGCGCTATTTTTAGAAGCTGGTTGGTTGATAAATCCCTATCTGCGTCAAAGAATGATTCGCAATTATAACGAAAAAGGCGAATGGGTGAGTCTTTCTTTAGTAACAGAACATAAAGTGGTCTAAAATGGTGTTTATGAAAAGAACATTAAGCATCATTCTTACCACAAACCAGCCAGTGACTAAAGTCACTGTCTAAAAGCTGAAGTCCTCTTTAGAGGACTAAATAATGTATCGAAAACAGATTTTTACAAAATTTAAGATATTCCTAACAATTTCGTTTTTTATTAGTCCTCTTTAGAGGACTTTAGCTTTTAGACAGTGACTTTAGTCACTGGCTTGTAATATAAATGGCGCTTAATATTTTATCTATAAACATCCTCCAAGATAGTGTTTATGAAATAATTATTAATACCTAGCCCCATTCCCCATTCCCCACCATTACACTTTGATTTTGGTTACACGTTGTGAGAATGGACTAACAAATTGAGAGAATTGACCAGGTTGAAAGAAATCTTCCCAATTAGCAGGTTGACGACAAGGATTAGGATTTTCCTTAGTGGGGATACGTAAAAAAATGTAATCACACTTAACCCCATCTAACTTCGTTTCCATAGTAATTAACCAATCTTCGATGTAAGCCCCCGTCAGGTTTGCTCCTCTAAAATCGGTTTGATTTAACTGTGTTTTAACTAATTTTGCTCTAGAAATATCAGCATCTCTTAAGTTAGATTCATTCAATTTAGCACCGCAAAGGCTAGCATCTTTCAGATTTGCTTCTTGTAAATTCAAACCTTGTAAATTCCAACCATCAAAGTTTTTATTGGCTAAATCTTTTGTTATCAATAAATCTCTAATGTTCTCGTTCGCTAAATATGTTTTGCTGAGAGCAGCCATATTTAATTCTGTCACATCAAACCAACAAGTACGTTTCAAAATTGCTTGATTCAAATTAGTATTTTTCAATCTAGCCTTTGTGAAATCAGCATCTGTTAAATCAGCGTTTTGAAAATTAGTTGCCTTAGCAGTGGCTGTAGAAATCACAATATTTCTTACCCACTCTTGATTCCCATCTCCAAATAATGCAGCACAAGCAACATAAGCAGACAAAAGTACTACTAAAACCGCAACAGTTACCGAAACAACACCAGCGATAACAGCGACTTTAAAAGCGAACACAGCAACGGCTCCAGCAGAGACACCTGCCAGCAAGATTGTTATCATCACTGCAGGAAAACCAGCAACAGCACCAGCAAGTGCTGCGACCCCTGCGATAAAAACAGTGCCAATGGCTGCGATTATTACTGAAACAGCACCTGTTACAATGAGAGTCACTCCAGCAGCTAAAGACATAGTTCCTGTAATTGTTGTGATTCCAACCCAGGAAAGGGCAATTAAACCAGCCCAAAGAATGCCAGCCAATCCTGTGACTATAATTGACATTACTAAAAATCCACAGGCGGAAGCTGCTCCCCGAAAGAGGGTTATAAGAAAAAATATTAACAATATTACTAAGCTAACTATGCCAGCATAAAGATTTTCAGGCTTGCTCTCCAGTAAGAGAAATCCCAACAGAGAACCACCTGTCGCTGATAAAAAGCCAAATAGAGCCGACAGTATAAACGGAAAAATAACCAGACTTATCGCCCAACGGCGTTTTAAACCAGCTTGTGCATTTCTGAAATTAGCATTTCTAAGGTTAGCACCAGTAAAATCTGCTCCTCGAATATCCGCATATGAAAAATCCGCATCCTTCAAATCTTGCCCTTTAAAGGATTTACCTCTAAGCTTTGCACGGCGGTAGTCTTGAGCCATTTTCTATTACGAGATTTAAGGACAACTACAATAGATTTCAGACAATTTTTTATTTGCTATTGTCTATAGAATATCAGTTTTTGTAAATAACAGTACAATTCTCCATCCTTAGAAGTATTCCAAAAGACATGTATGGTAATGAACTGAGGAGAAGTATAAAATACTTTAAAGATTTGTAACTCCGTTTACTTGCCAAAAAAAATCTTAAGAATAGTAATTATTTGCTATCGCGTTATAAAATTAAGTAAGGAAAATAACAAAAACAAAAAAAACTGCCTCAGTCAATAAGGCAGTACAGTTTGTCCTGTTAGTTTGTATTTTTTGGTATTTAAGTATTTAATCTTAAAGTTAACCTTACACGGTCAGTGTTAAGGTTTTTTTAATATTTATCATTAAAAATAAATGCTATTTGCTCAGATATTTCAGTATCACTAACTCAAAGAACATTTTTGTTTTAAAGCTTGGGAAAGTAACCCTTGATACTCTACATCTTGAATTTGGTAAGCACCAAACCTTTCTAGGTGAGGATTCATCATTTGAGCGTCAAACAAAACAAATTGCTTTTCACGGAGTCTTTCGACTAATTTCACCATTGCCACCTTAGAGCCTTCGGGTATTCGATAAAACATAGATTCCCCGATAAAAGCACCACCGATAACAATTCCTAAAATACCTCCAGCAAGTTCTGAACCTTGCCACGTTTCAAAACTATAAGCCCAGCCTGTTTTATAAAGTTGCCAATAAATTTCTTTTAGTTGAGAAGATATCCAAGTTTCGTCTCGGTCAGCACAACCTTCGACAACAGCTTGAAAATCATGGTTTATAGCCACAGAAAAACGTTCTTGATTAAGAACACGTCGCAAAGACTTAGGGTAATGAAATCTTTTATCCAGAGGAATTAAAGTACGGTCACGACTGCTATACCAACTGAGGTGATTATCATCATCAGCCATGAGAAAATACCCTTGAGCATAGCCTTGTATAATAGCGGGTATATCATATTGCATAGTACTTAAACATAAAAAATGCTAATGGCTGAGCCGATTCCACCCATTACTTTACTACCATCAAAAAACCCTGAACAAGAGGGAGAATGGTTGAAGATGCGATTGCATAATTGGTTAAACGAGCAATTTATTCCAGAAGAGATAAATCAAACAATAGCAGAACGTGCCGCACAGATTTTTGTACGGCAACGTATGGAAGGAGAAAACGACCTAGGCTCTTTGGTAATTGCTATTGTCACAGAGATGCAGTCGTTTGATTTTTCCAAAAGTTTTTTTGGAGAATTTACCATTGCCAATGCAGTCAGCGATTTACTCCTAGAAAGCTTAGGGGTTGACAATCGCTGTTGTGGGCAATGAATTTGCCATTGGTTGACGGTTGACGGTTGACGGTTGACGGAAAAATTACGACAGCTATCACTCAACAGTCAACACCCATCAGTTATCAATCATCAGTCAACAGTCATCAGTCAACAGTCAACAGTCTACCAACTAGATTTAACCACACCGGGCAAAAGACCTTCGTGTGCCCATTCTCGAAGTACGTTGCGGGAAAGACCAAAATCGCGGTAAAAACCTCTGGGACGACCAGTTACCCAACAACGGTTACGGCGACGGTTACGAGCACTATTGCGGGGTAACTGTTGAATTTTCCGGTGGATTTCTAACTTATCTAAGGGGTCTTCAGTAGTTCTGAACTCGTCTAGCAAAGCTTCGCGCTTATCAGAATACTTATCCACCAATCTGGCGCGTTTTTTCTCGCGCTCAATCATGCTCTTTTTCGCCATACAATCTCTAATTTTTTTTCAGACAGCATTCCCTATCATATAAGATGTTACCGCAAATTGACGGGAGTCGGGAGTCGGGAGTGGGAATTGGGAATTGCGAACTGCGAATTGCGAACTGCTTTCCCTACTCCCCGCTACTTGGACACAAATCCGCTAGCTGGCAAACTCCACAAGCAGGAGAACGGGCTTTACAAACTGCACGTCCGTGGTAGATGAGTCTGATTGACCAATTTTCCCAATCGGGTTGAGGTAATAATTTTATTAAATCTTGTTCGATGCGAATTGGGTCTGTATGTTTTGTAAGCCCTAAACGAAAAGTAAGGCGTGTTACATGTGTATCAACGGTCACTCCGGCATTAATTCCGAAAGCATGAGCCAAGACGACGTTTGCTGTTTTACGCGCAACTCCAGGTAGTTTTAATAAGTCTTCCATCCGATTTGGCACTTGTCCTGCAAACTCGGACACTATCATTCTGCAAGCTGCTTGAATGTTTTTGGCTTTGTTACGATAAAAACCTGTAGAGCGCACAAGTTCTTCTAGTTCCGTTAATTCCGCAGTTGCCATACTTTCTGCGTCTGGAAATTTGCTAAATAGATTTGGTGTTACTTTATTTACTCTTTCGTCAGTACATTGAGCAGAAAGAATTGTTGCTACTAAAAGTTGTACGGGGGTTGAATAATTTAACGAGCAGGTTGCATCTGGATAGAAGTGCTTAAGGCGTTCTAATATTTCTGATGCCTTTTGTTTTTTGGATGTGCGTTTACGGGCACTGTTTGTTGAAGTCGTTATCAAAGTAGATAGCTGATATTTATTACTAAATATTTTAATTCCTACTGGAAAATAATATACAAAATTTCAACAAAAATTCAGATGTGAAACCTACCCAATATATAGGGTAGGAGAATTAGGAGCAACTTTCAGGTTTATTGAAATAACCTTTGTATAAACCCTAACTGAGAAGTTTCTTTAACAATTAGAAAAATTCCTAGCCCTAAAAGTAGCATTAAGCCAGTTTGCATTACACCATCTTGAATACGGTTGGGTAAGGGTTCACCACGTAAAGCTTCTATCAACAAAAATGCTAATTGTCCACCGTCTAATGCTGGTAAGGGTAAGATGTTTATAACTGCTAAGTTTATACTGATGAGTGCCCCAAAAAATAATAAACTGGCTGTATCGTCTTGGGCAATTTTCGCACCCATTTTCACAATATTGATTGGACCAGCTACTTGACCTGCTGTTTCTTGGGGTTTGGTAACTAATTGTCCAAAGCCTTGAAAGGTCATGGATATAATTCTTTGGAATTGGGTAGAACCAACATTCAATGCTTCGGTCAAACTTTTAGCGGGATGACGTTCTACTTTGACATTAGAACCAAGTCCGACACCTATACTACCGTTACCTTCCGTTTTTGCCTCAGGAGTAACTGTTACAGTCAGTTTTTCAGCTTCACGGGCAATCTCTAATTTTACTGGCTTGGTTGCACTGTTTTTAATTATTCCCCTTAAAACCTCTATTTCTTCTTTGGCTGCTCCAAATTGTCGGTCATTAGCCGCTAGAATTACGTCTCCTGGCTTAATTCCGGCATTAGATGCTACAGAACTTACTTCTGGTGCTAACTGTTGAATTAAAATACCTGGTTGTGGTTTACTAATTTGCGGTATACCAACAAAGCCGACTTGTGCTACCAGCAAAAAATAAGCAAAAATTAAATTAGCAATTACGCCTGCGCTGATGACTATTGCTCTATCTAAAATTGGACGGTTACGCAGCAAGTTCGGGTCATTAGGGGGTATATTGCTATCTGGGTCATCGTCTGGAAACCCAACATAACCGCCTAAAGGAAACGCACGAACAGCATATTCCGTTTCTGGGCCTTGGTACTTCCAAATTACTGGGCCAAAACCTAATGAAAAACGATTAACATAAATTCCTTGTGACCTTGCTGCTATAAAATGCCCTAGTTCGTGTACCAAAATCAAAACAGCTAAGACTGCTATTGCCGCTAAAACTGACATAGAAAAAATTTGTGAATTTGTATAGCTATATCTATCTTTATCTTAAGGTGCGTTACAAATTACAACCTGTATAAAAACAGGATATTTTATTTTTGCCTGAAAAATCAAGGAAATGGGACCCCACTCCCCACTCCCTACTCCCCACTCCCTACTCCCAAAAAATTACAACCGTTCTCGCTTCAAGTAAGGTTGTAATGCTTCTGGAATAATTATTGTTCCATCATCTTGTTGATAATTTTCTAGAATAGCTGCCATTGTTCTGCCTACGGCTAAACCTGAACCATTGAGAGTATGTACATATTGAGTCCCTTTTTTACCCGCTTCTTTAAAGCGAATATCACCTCGTCGTGCTTGGAAGTCTACAAAATTAGAGCAGCTAGAAATTTCTCGGTACTTACCCGATGATGGTAGCCAAACTTCGATATCGTAGGTTTTAGTCGAAGAAAATCCTAAATCACCTGTACATAATTGGACTACTCGGTAAGGCAATTTTAGAGCCTGCAAGATTGCTTCAGCATTGTTAACTAATTTTTCCAGTTCTTCAAAAGAAGTGCTGGGATGGACAAATTTCACTAATTCTATTTTGTTGAACTGGTGTAGGCGAATTAACCCCCGCATATCTCGTCCATAACTTCCCGCTTCTCTTCTAAAACAGGGAGTATAAGCACAATGATAAATCGGTAATTCTTCTGATGAAATAATTTCCCCACGGTAAAGATTTGTGATAGGAACTTCTGCTGTTGGAGCTAGCCAAAGGTCATCGTCGGCACATTTAAAGCCGTCTTCAGCAAATTTTGGTAGTTGACCTGTTGCTGTCATAGACTCGCTATTAATTAAAACAGGTGGCAAAACTTCTACATACCCAGCAGCAATTTGGGTATCGAGCATAAATTGAATCAATGCTCTTTCTAATGCAGCACCAGCCCCTACTAATGCTACAAAGCGACTTTGAGCAACTTTTACCGCTCTTTCAAAGTTGAGAATACCTAATTTTTCCCCTATTTCCCAATGAGGGAGAATACTGGTTCTTTGCGGAATGTACTCATCACCCCAGCGACGTATTTCTGGGTTATCTTCTTCACTTTTGCCTATGGGTGTTGAATCATCGGGTAAATTGGGAAGCGCCAGTACAATTTCTTGAATTTTGGCTTTAATATCTTTTTCTTGAGGTTCCAACTCGCTCAATTGAACCTTAATTGAGTTTCCCTCGTCCTTGAAGGTCTTAATTTCTGGGTCTTGAACGTCAACACCAGATTTTATCTTTTGCCCAACCAGTTTACCAATTTCGTTCCCTCGGGCTTGTAGTTGGCTGCGAGTAACTTCCAATTCCCGTTGTTGTTTATCTAAATCTAATATTGGTTGAATATCGTATTTGTCACCACGACCTTTCAACTTTTGTGCAACTAATTGTGGGTTTTCGCGTATTAACTTGATATCTAGCACTGATTTATCTCTAGTTTCACCTGGTTTAGTTTCATGATGCCGCAATAATAGCATCGTTGTAGAAACGCGATGTAAAAACGCGATGTCAAGACGCGATGTAAAAACGCGATGTAAAAACGCGATGTCAAGACGCGATGTCAAGACGCGATGTCAAGACGCGATGTCAAGACGCGATGTCAAGACGCGATGTCAAGACGCGATGTAAAAACGCGATGTAAAAACGCGATGTAAAAACGCGATGTAAAAACGCGATGTAAAAACGCGATGTCAAGACGCGATTTATCGCGTCTCTACTGGGGACGGTTGACACGGTTTAGCAGCCACATGGAAGCCACAAGTCCAGCATAATGACCTAAAAGGGTATTTGTATTTGCCTGGACGACAAAAATGTCTAAAGGCTGAATAATCTTGCTGGGGTCGAGCTGAGTAATTACACCACCAGTGGTTTGTGGCAAAGTCAAGGATTTTGTTAACAAAGCACCAACAATTGCCTGTGCTCCCAAAATTGTCAATAGCATCCCCGCTAAATTCACAATTACTCCCAACTGCAAAACGTTTACTGTTTCTATTTTGCGCGGACGGTTATTGGAGTTGGAAGAATCTAATCTTCTGCCAAGTCTGGTGTAACGAAAAGACAAATAAATACTCGCGGTTAAAGCAGCTAGACCTGAAAATGCTAAGAAAATGCCAAGACCTGTTCCCGGATTATTTGATGTTGCATTTCTTTGGCTAATGATGGCGAACGTTAAAATACCGCCAGCCACAATACCCACTACTACCTGAATCCAAAAACTAATCCAACCAGCAAGGCGAAATGATTTGGCTATTACCCGCAGTGGCGAAGAGGAATATTGAGCATCGGATTTGTCTTGCATAGTGATTTTTGGATGATTTTTGGCTGTGGATGGTGCTTGATAAATTTACTATCACAATTAACAGCACATGTGGGAGTCTTTTCAATACAAAAAGTTCAGTAATATATGCCTAATTGTATGTGACATCAAGCATACCTCGTTACAAATACATACCTTTTTTGCATGTTTTTAAAGTTACGTACTGGCATAATCACTGTAAAACAAAGTGTTTATTAAGTTTTACGGACAAAGTGTCATTTTACCTTTACAATTTCATAGATGACACTTTACGCTTAAGCATGTTTTACCAACTCAGCATCACTTAACACACGGAAAACGGAAACGTTTCTGTGTAATCGCTCCTCACCACACACATCACGAGTCAGGGTAAAACATTCAACTGTAGCGTCTCACACACCGTAACGCTTTTCCCACGCCTTACTAGCGTGGGTATAGATTGGTATATTAACTTGGGCAAACTAGCCTAAGTAACGCTATATACTTACCAATCTGGGAGTAGCGCTATATACTGGCTACAACACTTGTAGGCATAATCCTAGGGCATTTTTAGCCATTAATTAACCATGAAACTTGAGGATATATACCAATACTTCCAGAATCCTCCGCCAACTTACCTCTGCCAAGAACAAGCTGTTTGTTATATTCTGTTTGTTCTATTACAAGGTGAGTCCTACGGTACGGAGCTAATTCAGAAACTGGAGGCCGAGCATCCTAACTATCGGCTTTCTGATACTGTGCTGTACAGCGCTATCAAGTTTCTAGAAGACCAAAGGGCTATTACTGGCTATTGGAAGAAACTCGAAGGACGCGGACGTCCTAGACGGATGTACCAAGTTTCCCAAGAATGGCAGGAGCAAGCTCAGTCTTTGGCTACTCTTTGGCGAGATTTTATTAGCCTTAAGGCAAATTGAACGAATAATTAACCAATAACTGATAATGAATAAGTCTCCTCCAGTAAAATATTGACGACTAGTTATGGAAACTACTATTCTGCCATCCACGCTGCTGCTGACTGCGTTGATGTTCATCGGGTTGCTTTTTTTTATTCGAGCCTCGACGAAAGACCGCACGCAAACAGCACAGCTGGTGTCGGAACAAAATGAAGCCACTTTCATGCCTTCTTTACAGGAGTATTTTCGAGGACGGTCTTACCGAGTGGTCGCGGTAGACCAAGATAAAAATCAAGTGACTTTTGAAGGCTTTGTCAGACCCAGCGTATTTTTAGCTTTCTTCCTCACACTTTTAGCTGCTGCGGGATGTGTTTGCCTTTCACTGGTTTTATCTTTACTGTTTCCTAGCTTAAATCAATTATTTATAGGGATTGTATTACTCTCGCCTTTAAGTGGGGCATTCTACTGGAAAAAAGCCGGAAGGACTGAAAAGGTTTCGCTGACTGTCGAAGCAACCACTTTTACAGAGCAAAAACTAAACACCAAAATTACTGTAACAGCTCATCGTGACGAATTAGCCGAGTTGCAAAAAGCGTTACAGTTAAAAACTTGGGAACCAGTCTAAAGTAAATGTCTGAAAAGACTTACGACGTTTATGAAGGTGCTTTTCTAAATTATTAAATGGTTTGGTTTGAGGTTTTTTACATCCGAAATCTCAAACCCAGCCATATTGGTAGTTTGAATATAACAAAATGTAACATTGGGCATTATTAAATAAATAATTCCCAATACTCAATATTCATGTTCGTGGAAGTGAATAAAAACTATTCAACATCATTCTAGACTAGAATTTTCAAATTGGTAATTTTTTACCGAATTCAAAATCAAGTCATCTAAAAGCCATAATTACTAGGCTAAATTGTTTGACCTAACTGTAGGTCACGAAAAATTGACAATTGATTGATACAATCAAACGAAATCTCAAATTGAGTTGGGAGTGAGGATGGCTCCGGCATTATCGCTTTCATCTTGACCCAGGCTAGTCTTGGGAAAAGTTCCCCTTGTTGAAAAAGATTGCCTTTTTATCCAACAAAGATTTTTGAAATGCGTAAGCCGGAAACAATCCGAGTTTTTTTGAAGATAGGGGGGCAGTCTTCTTCGCTGTTACCTTATACATCCTCGCGATTTAAATCAACCGTTAAAACCAGAATTGGTTTAATATAAGTCGATTGTCCACCTTGTCAACTGTTGCCCCTACTGGCAAAATAGCCCAAAGATTAAGAAAAAATGAAAGTTTGAATAAATTTTGCACTTTTGCCAGTTAATTATTGTCAAATGCCCAACTCGATTCGTAAGATAGATAACCAATTTCGGATTACCTGCCAGCCAGAGCAAGTTGTTCCTGTCCTGAAGGAGCCTCTAAGGTTTTCAGACTGGGAAAAAGAAAATGGTTCTCTTCTACGTATTGAGCACCAAATAAACCCTTTTCTGCCCAAAAATAACGGTCGGTGGTGTGCTCGTTACGCTTTACAAGCAGCAGAGCAGGTGGCAAAATACCTGCGGACTGAATAAATTTTCTTGCTGCCGTGACCGGTTTTTCATCACCGCTCTCAATGCTATATTGAGGCACATTCTCTAAAATACGTCGTCCTTCTTGACGACGACGACTTTTCCGCTTGCGTCTCCTTGCCAACCTATTATCCTCCTCTTTCAAGCGATAGATTGTAGTTATAGCTACAAAATCCGTCGTCATTATATAAGTTCTAGTTCAAAAATTCAACTGTTTTTAATCTTTTGATACAAGATTCATAATATTTATAAAAAAAGGAAAATTATAATCACCAAAATCTAATTACTAAATACTACTATAGAACTTACGAAATTTAGGGATTAGCTTTGTCAAGTCCTGAATTTATCAAGAACGTTATCCTGGTAATAGTTATTGAATCCGAATCCAAGGTCGAAAAAGAAGAAATGTTAATCTCTACCAGTTCTGAGTTTGAAGCTTTATGCCGACAGCAAATGGCGCTGTTAACCCTCCAACTGGGAGCGTCCTTAAGCGTTGTTTATTTAACGCAAGAACTGGTAGAGCCTCCTGCAAACGAAGCAAAATTAGTTCCTGTAATTGTTTATCCAGAAACTGGGGTTCTATGGCAATCGGACAGCGATGAGGCAGCAACCGGACGCATACAGTATTTGAGGAATGCGTCTTCCTTACTGATGGGACAGCGTTTATTGACAGCAGGGCAAGATTTACGAGATGCATCACTAGATGGTAATACAGCGAAACAGACAGAAAGTCAAGAGCAAGGCGAGTATTTGCTTAGTGGCGACCAAATTGTTTTACCCCTAATATACGAAAATTTAATGATGGGGTTATTGGTTACAAACCGGGAAGACAGGGTTTGGAACGAACAGGAACGAAACCAAATTGAACGTATAGCCCAAACAATTGCCATTGCTTGTATATTGGAGCAACGAAAAGCTTGGTTAGAGGTGCAGTTACAAGAGCAACAAATTTTTCAAGAAAAGCAACAGGATTTGTTAGATAACTTATTACACCAGTTACGTAATCCTTTAACAGCATTACGGACTTTTGGTAAATTGCTTGTGAAGCGATTATTACCAGGAGACCCCAACAGCGAAGTAGCAAAGAGCATTGTGCGTGAAAGTGACCGACTACAAGAATTGCTACTACAGTTTGATAAAATTCTAGACCTAACACCAGGAGACTTTGCAGCCAAGAAATTGCCACAAAAAGAAGTTGTAGTAGAAGCAAGCGTTAAAACAGAAAAAGACGCATCATTACTGTTACCAGGGTCAGGAGAGCAACTGACAAGCTGCACAGTTGAATCTGTATTAAAACCTCTATTGATATCCTATGACGCGATAGCTCAAGAGCGAGATTTGCATTTAACAATCAAAATCCCAGATAATTTGCCAGCAGTTCGTGCCAATGTCAAAGCATTAACAGAAGTATTAAGTAATATTTTAGATAATGCACTAAAATATACTCCTAGTGGTGGAAAAATTTTTATTGAAGCAGGAAAAGAAAAACCAGGTTTTCAAGGAATTGCAATTAGTGACACCGGACCAGGTATTCCATCGCAAGATTTAGAACATCTTGGAGAAAGATATTATCGAGGAGTGCAAGCACAAACAGAAATACCTGGTTCTGGTTTGGGAATATCAATAGCAAAACAATTAATCGAACAAATGCAGGGCTTACTTGAAGTTATAAGTCCTGCAATATCAGATGCAATTAAATTACCAAATTTACCAGGAACTACATTTATTGTTTGGTTGGTAATAAGTCAATAAAACTGACCTAACCCCCCTACCCCCTTCCCTACGAGGGAAGGGGGAAAGAAATAGCTTGTTTAGCTTTTTTAGCTCGTTACTTCGTTACAACCCCCTAAAAACCTATTAAGAGTTCTCCAACTGGCAACAAAAGAAAAAATTCCCCTCTTCCCTATTAGGGAAGGGGGGTAGGGGGGTTAGGTCATTCGTTGGTTATTTAAAAGAAACAACAAACTCTTGACCAATGGTCATTTGTAAATCGGTATCTGGGTCAATAGCGATTAGGTCAACGCTGTTTTTACCAAAGAACAGACCAATTAAACCACCGATTGCAGCACCACCTAAAACTTCTTCAGTTGCAATAGCGCGGTCACCGGTAACTGCGGAAACAGCAGCAGCAGCACTTGCACCTAAGACTGTATTTTTAACGATTGTGCCAAGATTAGTACCTTTTTTGACTGTTTGAGTTTTGGAGATAACTTCAGATTTAGCGTCAATTTGGTATTCTTGACCGTTAGTTAAAATTAATTTTTCGGCAACAAATTGGGAGCCACCTTGAGCTGGTTTGAGTTTACCCATAACTTGACTTCCAGCAGGAATTACAATATCCCCTCTGTCCGTAACTACGTTTTGGGCAACTGTTAAAGTTAAAGGTGCAGTTTCGTTTTTGGTTACCAGAATTTTTTCTGCTTTGTCATATTTAACAGGAATATTAGTTCCAGTAGGGATTCTAACAGTTAGTGGTTTAGTAGGATTATTATCTTTTATCGCGACAATATAGGGTGAACTAATAGCAGAAGCTTGACCAGAACTAACCAAAGCTTGATAAATAAAAGCTGCTACTTGTGCGCGTGTTGCAACACGATTTGGTGCGAGGAAATTTACATTAGGATAGTTAACAACAATCTGTTTTTCGGTTGCCGCAGCAATAGGTGTACGAGCATATCCAGAGATATTAGTTGCATCGTTATAGAATCCCAAAGTGCTTTCTACATCGCTGCTAGCACGATATCCTAGACCACTGGAAAGAGAAACTAAAACTTGCTCACGAGGAATTGCCTGACTTGGTTCAAAACGATTGCCGGGATATCCCGACATAAAGCCAGTGATATAGGCTTGTTGAATGGCACGAGAAGCCCAAAATTTATTAGATACGTCTGAAAACTGAATTGGATTGCGTCGTGGAGAGGTTTGAAAAGCTTTGTTTAACATCGCTGCAAATTGAGCGCGAGTCACCGCTTCTTCTGGACGGAAACTACCATCAGGAAAACCTGCAATCACATCTCTACGTGCAAGTTCTCTAATAAATTGTGATGCCCAATAGTTAGATGAAACGTCATAAAAGTTAGCTGTTTGAGCGTAACTTGGTGCTGCTAAAAAAAGTTGTCCAGCAGTAGTTGCAGTTACGCCCAAAGCCATAGCTGCAGCACATCCAGATTTCCAACGATTATTATTAAACATAGAATCCAATCCTCTTCGAGTTGTCTAGTTATTGTTGTTATTTATTCAGACTATTGGTTGATGTAAATGTTTCCAATCACTTAAGATATTGGTAGCAATTATTCACTTCTTTACCAAAATTAAATAATCCCTATTAGACCCTTTTGAAAATTCCTATAAAATTCGTAGGTTGGGTTGAGGAACGTATGCCGAAGCGGCACGCTGCGCGAACGCGTAGCGTCCGCTTCGGATAACCCAACAGCCAACATCAACAGTCAACAGCCAACAGTCAACAGTCAACAGTCAACAGTCAACAGTCAACAGTCAACAGTCAACAGTCAACAGTCAACAGCCAACAGTCAACAGTCACGTCTTAATATTTTTAATATGGTAGATTTCTGGTACTAGAAGTTAGAAATTAAAAGTGAAGATAATGGAATTACTATTTTGCACTTTTTATAAATGATTTATAAAGTAAGTTTTAGACCATAGTAAATGATGGGTTACGGCGCTTCATGTAGCTTAAAGAGCCTCCAACCAATTATTACAAATGCGCCTAACCCATCCTACGTTTATAAATGACTTCTTAACTCCCTTTTTGGTTGTTCTCTATCACTAAAAATAGCGATAATAGAAGTATCTAATTAACCTGATATGAAGCAAGACGCAGCACCAATAAAATAGTTGCTTAAAGATGAAAAAATTTTTACCACATTTGCGTCAGTTCTATTTAACCACCACGTAGGCGTCTTAGTAACCAGTCAAATCTAACTTTGGCAATACTCAAGTCATCTCTTATAGCTGTCTCAAACCGAGGAGAGTCGTCTCCAAGTTGACCCATCATTAAGCGCAACCTACTAGATAGCAGTAATACCAGTGCGCGATGAAACCTTGATGAGAAGCCTACATCTAATTGTAATTTTGCAGTTAGTTCCTGTCGGGAGATTGATAAAACTAGGGAATTGCTGGTAGCCGTTACAGTTGCAGAAGGTGGACGAGCATCGACAAAAGACATTTCTCCCACTACATCTCCGGTGGATAACTTCGCTATCTCTTTATCTTGCCCTTCTCCTGTGGATACAGATACAGTAAATGTGCCACTTAATACAAAGTACAACGCATCAACTTCTTCTCCCTGTTGGATAAGTAAAGCACCAGTAGGAATTTCTTCTGTACAGCCGCAAGCTACCATCCAATCGATATCGTCGTCGTTGAGTTCCTCCAAAATGTAGAGTACGTTTTGCATTAATTGTGCCCCTTAAATTTCAGTAGTGCTTTTTTAGGATAATCGGAGTTTTGAGTTTTGTTGAGTGTTGAGTGTTGAGTGTTGAGTGTTGAGTGTTGACTATTGACTGATGACAATAAAAAAATTAACGACTGTACATTGACGAGATGTGGCAGTCGTTATTTTGGGATGTATTAAAGTCACAACCGGAATTGAGTCAGGGCTTTTAGTACTCGAAGCCGGATGAGCGAGATACTAATAAGTTAGAGCGTAGTGTAATGTTTAAGTCTTGTTGAGGGTCAATGGAAATTACTTGTTGTTGTTTCTTCCGCAACAACACACTTGCTGCTGCACCGGCGGCTCCTCCAGCCACTGGTTCCAAAACTTCAATACTGCGGTTACCTGTCAGCAGTGCAATTACGCTAGCCGCACCTGCACCTATTGCCGCGTCTGTCAAAATTTGACCAGTATCAGCTCCTCTTGAGATGGTTTCTGTTTTTGTAACTATGCGGGAATTTGCATTGATAGATTGGCGATTTCCGTTTGGGAAAATTATTTCGCTAGCAAAGAATTGAGTACCTTTTTGACCATTTCTAGTTGCTGGTCGTAATTGTCCAATAACTTCGGAACCGCGAGGGATTAATACGTTTCGATTATTGTCGATAATATTGGTTGCAACTTTTAATGTTAAGGATACTGTTTCGGTTGGTGTAACTACTATTTTATCTTTATCATGAGTTAAGGGAATTGTTACACCAGAGGGAATAGAAACTCGGTTAGATTGCCCAAATACACGTTGCGCGGAAGCTGGTGCTAAGGTCAAAAGTGGTATTGTAGCAGTAGTTGTAATTGCCATAGCCATTAAGGCTGCAGTCCCAGTTTTTAAGCGGTAAAAGCTAGTCATAGTAGGTTTCCTCTTTTTATTCTTATATCCACAGTGACGTGGTTCCACTGAGATTGTTTCTGAAATTTTTCAACCTTCTTATAGTTATATCCCGATGCTTATAAATAAGCATAAAATGGCACTTTTGTAATTATTCTTAGGGCTATTTCTACTCTTAACTATAATTAATTATGGTAGGTAAGACTCTGAGTTGACGCAAAGTTTTTAGATTTGTTCCTTCTGTTGGGGAGTGGGGAGTTGGGAGTGGGGAATTGGGAATTGGGAGTGGGGAATTGGGAATTGGGAATGGGGAATTGGGAATTGGGAATGGGGAGTGGGGAATTGGGAATTGGGAATTGGGAATGGGGAATGGGGAATGGGGAGTGCGGTGCATTAGCTTGCTGGTGGGTAGCCGTGGGTAATATCTTCGCTTTATGGTGCCACGTCGGCTTGTATCATGCTACTTTTTATTCCATATTCTTTTTTTCCCACCAACTTAAATTGACCCCTCTAATATTAAAAAATAATTTCATCGAATGTTAATTTTTGTAAAGTTAGAGTCTTAAGTACTAGAAACATTAATCTTTGATAGCTAAACTAACTAAAAGTGCATCTGTACTCATAGCTATTTAGTTCATAAAATCTGGCGTGCAATATATATCTAAATGATTCCTGTACAGCTTACTTTAAAACATTTCCTCAGTTACCAAGAGGCTACTTTAGACTTTCGCGGTTTACACACAGCTTGTGTTTGTGGTGCAAATGGCGCTGGAAAATCTTCGCTTTTAGAGGCTATCACCTGGGCTGTTTGGGGTGAAAGTCGTGCTGCTGCCGAAGATGATGTTATCCATACTGGGTCGAAAGAAGTTCGGGTTGATTTTATTTTTGAAACCAGGGGACAAACTTATCGAATTATTAGAACTCGTGTGCGTGGTGGTAGTAGTGTTTTAGAATTTCAAGTTGAAACACCATCGGGGTTCCGCGCTCTTACTTGCAAAGGGGTAAGGGCTACTCAGGATTTGATTTTAGAACATATATTGCTGGATTATGATACGTTTATTAACTCGGCTTATCTACGTCAAGGTCGTGCGGACGAGTTTATGCTCAAGCGTTCTAGCGAACGTAAAGAGATTTTGGCCGAATTGTTAAAGCTAAATCAGTATGATGGATTGTCTGAAAAAGCAAAGGATTTGTCTCGTCAGTTTAAGGGACGCGCTGATGAGTTGGAACGTTCTTTGTCTGATACAAAAGCTCAACTCATGCAACAAGAGGCAACTACTGTACAACAAACTCAGTTAGAAGCAGAACTTAAGACGTTACAAGAATTACAATCAACTGACAATATTCAATTACAAAGTTTACAGATTGTCCAACACCAACGAAAAAATTGGGAAGACCAACTGAGTTTTGTTAGACAGCAGTTCCAGAATTTGAGCGAGGATTGTCAACGTTTACAACAAGAACAAGGTGCTATCAAGAATCAAAAGTTACAATTGGAAGGGTTGTTAAGTAAATCAGAAGAAATTAAAGCTGGTGTTGCTCAGTACCAAAACTTGACTGAACAAGAAGAAGTGATGAGCGCGAAATTTCAAGAATACACGCGAGCTTGTTCACAACGTCAACATCTTCAGCAAAAATTAGCAAAACAGATTTACGAAATTGAACGACAATTACAGCAAGGCGAAGCACAACTGGAAGCTTTGCAGCAACAAGAGCGAGAAATTCAGCAGACTTTGGGTAAAAAAGCGGAAGTTGAAGGAGCTTTGGTACAATTAGGTTCAGCTCGTCAGCGTCTTGCTCATTTTGATGAGTTGCAAATGCGAGTTTCTCCCATGATGCAACAACGCTCTAGGCTACAGTCGCAGGTTGATAAGGTACAAGCCGGTTTGGTTGCGCGACTTGAACAGTTGGAATCAACCGAAAACCAATTACAACGTTCTTTTCAACGTCAAGGACAATTGCATCAAGCTGTTGCAGATGTTGCAACACAAATTGAAGAATTAGAGAAAAAACGGGTTTATTTGCAACGAGTACAGGAAAAAGGACAGGAAAGGCGTCATTTTATTGAACGTTTGCAAGAACAGCAGCGAGAGTTTGAGCGACAACTTGGGGAATTGGAACAAAAATTGCAAATGCTGCGGATTCCTAATGCTGTTTGTCCTTTGTGTGAGCGTCCTTTGGATGAGCATCACTGGGACCGTGTGGTGAATAAAACTGAGGTGGAAAGTAAGGATACTCAAGGACAGCTTTGGGTTGTTAGAGAGCAAATGGCTGTTTCTGATAGAGAAATTCAGGTTTTACGGCAGGAATATCGCGATATTTCTCAGCGTTTAACACCTTATGACACTTTACGGGAACAAAGGGGGCAATTAGCAGCCCAGTTGCAAGCAACAAGCGATGCTCAAGAACAAATACAACAAGTTGCTAAAGAAAAGCAGGAACTTGAACAATTACTAGAATTTGGTGAGTATGCTCCTGATGTGCAAGGTGAATTGCAACAACTAGAAGCATATTTGCAACAATTAGATTACAACGAAAAAAATCATGCTTTAGCTCGTAGCGAGGTCGAGCGTTGGCGTTGGGCAGAAATTCGTCAAGGACAGATTAAAGATGCTCTGAAACGTCAAGCACTTTTGGCTGCAAGAAAGCCAGAAATTGAAAGACAAATGGAGCAATTAGAAACTAGATTAAAATTAGAGCAAACAGACTCGGTTTGCGCTCAGGAAATTGCTACTTTGGAGCGAAAAATTCAGGAAATTAATTATGATTCCGACCAGCACAACCAACTCCGCATGGCTGTACGACAATTTTCTCCTTGGCAATTACGCTATCAGCAATTAGAAGGAGCGCAGGAGCATTATCCTCAATTGGTTAGCCGATTGCAACAAATTGAACAGTCGTTGCAAGGTAGATTGGCTGAGCGAGAAAAACAGAGTCAACAAATTGAAGGTATTGTTGTACAGTTACAGACAACTGGAAACCCAACAGCCCAAATTCAAGCAATAGAAATGCAAATGAATCTCCGTCGTCGAGAAATGGACGATAAATTAGGTAAGTTGGGACGTTTGCAACAGGTCGCACAGCATTTAGAAACTTTACAAGCTTTGGGTGAGCAACAGCAGCAACAACTTATTGAGTCACGACGACAATTTCGCGTTCACGACGAGTTGGCAAAAGCTTTTGGTAAAAATGGCATCCAAACACTGATGATAGAAAATGTGTTACCACAGTTGGAAGCTGAGACTAATCAACTACTCTCCCGTTTAAGCGCAAATCAATTGCATGTGCAGTTTGTTACCCAAAAGATGGGTAGGAATGGTAAACCAAGCAAGAAAAATACCAAGTTGATAGACACTTTGGATATTTTGATTGCTGATGCACAGGGAACGCGAGCTTATGAAACTTACTCTGGGGGAGAAGCTTTTAGAATTAACTTCGCGATTCGCTTAGCCTTAGCCAAATTATTAGCACAGCGAGCGGGTGCTGCTTTGCAATTACTGATTATTGATGAAGGTTTTGGTACCCAGGATGCTGAAGGCTGCGACCGATTGATTGCCTCGATTAATGCTATTTCACCAGATTTTGCCTGTATTTTGACTGTGACTCACATGCCTCACCTCAAAGAAGCTTTTCAAGCTCGCATAGAAGTACATAAAACTACTGGTGGTTCGCAACTGCGTATGTCAATTTAAGTAAATAAGTATTTTTAAGAAAGCGTGACCCTTTCTTTACCACCAAACCCGTTGGAAGTGGAACTGGCTTAGGATTAACTGTCAGCTATCAAATAGTTGTAGAAAACCATAAAGGTATGTTGAACTATACATCACAGTTGGGACAAGGAACAGAATTTTTAATTGAAATTCCTATCAGCCAAGCTAATTGTATATGAAAGCAAGCGATGCTTAATTATTGTGGTGGTGAGTATTAGTACTTACTTAGTATCTGTAAATAAGCCATCAAACTTGTAATCGTATTAAACGGTTATTATTACAATATAATTCGCAAATGCATAGTTTTGTAAAAATTAAATAAAATAAAACTAAAGTCAGTAAAATTAAAGACAAGTATGCTGGTCAAGCATAACTTACTCTGGGGAAGCTTCTTCCTTCTAGCTGAAGCGCTCATAATATCAGCGATAATTTTCCGGGGTGCAGTAATTTAACAATTCGCAATTCGCAATTATTTACGGCTGCTGGATATACAGCACCTAGGAGATAATATGTTGCAGCTATTGCAAAGCTTATTGACTTCAGAATTATTAATTTCTGAAAGGAATGAGATGCTGTGGTCTGAAAATTTGCTGTGGTTTTTAATGACTCTTTTTGGTTGGGCAGTAATTGGTGTTAGCCCATTGTACCTGCGATATATTCGTCAAAGCAGAAAAGTAGAGGTAGCTTTAAAACAAGAGAACGAGATATTGGGATACCAAGTTGAGTTAGGAACAGCCGAACTGAAAAAGACAATTGAAAAATTACAACTTCAAATACAAGAACGCAATGTAACAGAAGCTGCATTACGTTCCAATGAAAAAAGGTTCAGGGCAATTTTTTCAGAAGCCGCTGTGGGAATTTCTCATACTGATATCTCTGGACGTATTTTAAGGAGTAATCGCAAATATTTCGATATTATTGGCTATACAGAAAAAGAATTATTGGGGTTAAAATTCCAGGAAATTACTCATCCAGAAGATTTGCAGAAAGAATTGATATTGCAGGGAAAAATGCTGCGAGGTGAGATACCAAACTATACAATGGAAAAGCGTTATATCCATAAAGATGGATGCGAGGTTTGGATTAACTTGACAGTCTCACCAATATATGCGGATGATGGAAAGCCTTCAGAACTCATTAAAGTTGTAGAAGATATTAGCGCTCGTAAGTTAGTACAAAAACAACTAGTAGAATCTGAGGCAAAATATCGAGAACTGGCTGCAATAGCCCAAGAACAAGCAACGAAATTAGAAGTAGCTTTAGAGGAATTAGCAAGCACCCAAGGACAACTAATTCAAACTGAAAAAATGTCATCTTTAGGACAATTAGTTGGTGGTATTGCTCATGAAATCAATAATTCAATCAACTTTATATATGGAAATATTGACCCGACTCAAGATTATGCGAGAGATTTGCTCTATTTAATAAAACTTTACCAAAAATATTATCCTCACGCAGGAGAAGAAATTCAAGCAGCTACTAAAATGATTGATTTAGATTTTATAGAAGAAGACATACCCAAAATATTTTCATCAATGTTTCAAGGAGCCGAACGTATTCGTCAAACAGTTTTATCATTACGTAATTTTTCCCGGTTAGATGAAGCAGAAATGAAAACTGTAGATATTCACCAGGGAATTGATAACACAGTTTTGATATTAAAAAATCTTTTGAATGGAAAATATAATGAAATATCTATCGATGTAATGAAAAATTATAGTGAGTTGCCTTTAGTACAATGTTATCCAGGACAACTAAATCAAGTCTTTGTCAATATCTTGGATAATGCTATTGATGCCATAGAAGAGTCATTTACGATTGGTAAATTGACCACGAAAGGAAAAATTTTAATTAAAACTAGTATGAAAAACAATCAAATATATATTAGTTTTGCTGATAATGGCATTGGTATAAATGAAGAAGTTAAATACAAAATTTATGACCCTTTCTTTACAACCAAACCACCCGGTTCCGGTACAGGTTTAGGAATGTCAGTCAGCTACAAAATTGTCGAAAAACATGGTGGTAAATTGCAATGCTTTTCTACACCTGGTGAGGGGACGGAGTTTATTGTGTGCATACCCTGTAAACAATGACCTTACCAGCTAGCATTAGCAAAATCCGCATTAGAAGTCCCCTCCCCGCACATGAAACCCCACCCCCAACCCCCTCCCCGCTTGCGGGGAGGGGGCTACGATTTATTTACTTTATTTGGTGGTTCTCGGAAACGTACTTAGAGTGTCTCTGATTGGGAGGAAACGAAAATGAGGTAATAATCGTAGCCCCCTCCCCGTAAACGGGGAGGGGGTTGGGGGTGGGGTTTCATGTGTATATACGAGCCATATTAGTAGAATTTTTTGCTTTAAGTATTAACACTGAGTTAATATTAGTTTGATTTTATTTTTACTGGGGAATTTACTGTTGCGCTATCCCTACACTATCGCTACACAATAGTATGTAAGATTACTAAATAGTATCTATCATTACTAATGGATAACTGAAAATCAAAATACATCATATTAAAAAAGTAAAATTTTTCGGTTATCTACAACGATTACTTTCGATAAAAAATGTTTATACATTGGCAGCCTTTACTAAGAAAAGCATTACTTATACAGGTTGATAGTTACAATTTTTGTGACTCACATTTGTCATGGTATGTAATTGTAATTACCTGTTACGCTATAGCTGTCACATGGATAAACCTTTTCCACAAGTTTAATAATACTATCGATAAAGAAGTATTGAGTACAAAAAATGCTTTACGAGAAGTTAACGAAAACCTAGAGAATAAAGTTGCAGAGCGTACTATTGAATTGCAAAATAAAATTCACTTATTAAAGCAAGAGAATAATTATCGGCAGCAATTAGAAGCACATTATCAATCTTTATTAGACGCTGCACCACAGTGTATATATATTAAGAATTTAGCTGGTAAAATCACTCTTTAGGACAATTAGTTGCAGGTATTGCCCACGAAATTAATAACCCTGTGAATTTTATTTATGGCAATATTGCTCCAGTAGAAGACTATACTAAAGATTTAATTGTTATTAAAAAATATTTGACCCATTTTTTACTACTAAAGAGGTTGGTTCTGGTACGGGTCTGGGAATGTCTATTAGCTACAAAATTGTGGAAAAACATGGTGGAAAATTAACTTGTTCTTCTACTCTAGGTAAAGGAACAGAGTTTGTAATTATGATTCCTGTCCGGTAATGAGCTATTGTGGGGAGTGGGGAATAGGGATTCAAAGAATTTAAGAATATTTTATTGTGATTCTTAGCTAACCGTCAACCGTCAACCGTCAACAGTCAACCGTCAACAGTCAACCGTCAACAATTACAATTTTTGAATCCGGTCACTCAAAGGACTATGTTTAGAAGCTAACCTAGCTCTCCCTGAGGAAGCCCAATCTTGTAATTTTTGGATTTGTTCTTGTGCTGTACGAGCTAGAGGGATTATTTGACTAGCTGCTTCTAAGGTATCGTCGGTATTAAAGTCGCGATTTTGGCTAAAGCCAATATGCATTGCTTCTATTAATGTTTGCTCTATTTCCGCACCGGAAAAATCTGGTGTTTCATAAGCTAATCTATCTATGTCGTAACTTTTTAAGTTATGGGGACGCAAACGCGATAAATGTACGTTGAAGATAGCTTTACGTTCTTCTTGAGTCGGTAACCCAACAAAGAATATTTCATCAAATCGTCCTTTGCGTAAAATTTCTGGTGGTAGTGTTTGAATATCATTAGCGGTAGCTACCACAAATACTGGTGAGGTTTTTTCGGAGAGCCAAGTTATAAATGTACCAAATACCCGGCTAGTAGTCCCAGCATCACCCTTGCTACTAACTCCCGAAAAGGCTTTATCTATTTCATCTATCCACAAAATACAAGGTGCGAGGGCTTCTGCGACTTGTATCATTTGTCTGGTACGCGATTCTGATTCACCTACTAAACCTGCAAATAATCTTCCTACATCTAAACGAAGTAAAGGTAAGTGCCAGTGGTGAGCAATGGCTTTTGCTGTTAATGATTTACCTGTTCCTTGAATTCCTATTAATAATAAACCCCGTGGGTGAGGTAAACCATACTGTCGAGCGCGTTCAGTAAAAGAACCACCACGACGCAATAACCAATCTTTGAGATTATCTAAACCACCAATATCGGTAATTTGTTCTGTTGCTGGTATAAAATCGAGAATTTGAGTTTGACGAATTGTCTGTCGTTTTTCCTCTAATACCAAGTCCACATCTTCTGGTTGCAACTCTCCTTTTTGAGCAATTGCCTTTGCTAAAACGCGACGAATGCGTTCCATACTTAAGCCTTGACAGGAGCGTACCAAGTCATCTAAAAATTTTCCACTCAAAGAATTACCCGTTGCTTGAAGTAAACGCTCCACCTCAAATTTAATTTCTGTACCATTGGGTAAAGGAAACTCAACAACTGTTAATACTTCGGTTAAATCGTCAGGGATAGCAACACGGGGAGAAAGAATAACGATATTTTTTGGTTGTGACTTTAAAAGACGAGCTAGGTTGCGAAGTTTCCGAGCAATAGCGACATCTTCTAAAAACCGATGGTAGTCCCGTAGGATAAATACAGCAGGTGCAGAAGCTGGTAATTTTTCCACAAGTTCCAAAGCTTGCAGGGGATTTCGTTTACCAAAACCCGCATCATTGGGGTTACCTTGATAACCATCGACAAAATCCCAAGTATATATTGGACGGTTTCCCTGTTGTGCTGCTTCGTCTCGGATAGAAGCTTCTACCCTTTCTTCTTCGTAAGTGGGAATGTAGATTAATGGGTAGCGAGCACGGAGTAGTAATTTAAATTCGTCGCGGAAGCTCATAGGTTGTTGTTAAATGCTGCTTTTGAGTAGTGTAGTTCTTTTTCTTATTCTTCACCTTCACGTACTCAGCAGCAACTGCGACATTATTTGGGTGGACTACTCTTGTAGCAAGCTTTGCACTTCCTCTAAAGTATTAAAAGTGAGGATACTCCGCAAAATCTCCGATAATCGCTCTAAATCAGAGATTTTAGAGATTTGTGGCATTAACTCTAACCCAGGACTGCCAAACTTAACTTCTAAGGTAGTTTGAATTGCCCGTAACTCACCAAGTAACTGACCACGTTGCTCACCACGTTGCTCGCTTTCTGTAACAATTTGCTTATACCAAGGAGACTCTTGTAATATCGCCATATCCCATCCCAAAATACGTTGAACTAGAGCTTTATCTAATATAAAGCTAGCAAAAAATCCCAAAACTGTTTCAAACTGGTTCAGCTTCTCGTCTTGACGCAATAACCTCAAGGCTTCTCGAATTTTAGATTCTTCTCCACCGTCTTTCAAAACAGGCACAAAGGGGAGCAATGATTTTATCGGCTGTTGAAATACAACTTGCACATCAACTTCCCACAAATTTATTACCCGATAATCTTGACGTGCGTACACTCCTTGGAAGTTTGACTCATAGTGGTCAGGTATTGGTTCATATCCGTCATTTAAAATATTTATTAAAACCGGAAAAACAGGTAAAGCAAATTTTTCTTCTGCAAGTCCTACGTATGCTCTCATGCGTCTGGGCATAGTATTTTTATAACGCAATTGTATTTCGTTAAGCAGAATAAATTCTTGATTTTGCTGAGTTTTTGCCTTAATCAAAACATCACTTTCTCGGCTAACCCATTGAAATTCTGAGTTGACTATTTCCCCTACGGTAATACCAGTCATTTGTGTGACCCATTGTACCCAATTATCTGGTGCGACACTAATTAACTTTTTGGTACTAACATCTGCTGTTTTTGCCATCTGACCCTTGATATACTCTCGCAATTAAAAAATCATAACCGCAGATAAAAATAAATAGAGTCATCATCAGTGCAGTTAATAAAGTTGAACAAAGCATCAATCTTATTTAAAAAAATAATTTTATAATCAGCTATCTTTTTAGTGAAAATAAAATAAAATTTCAAAAACCGATTTTACTTTTAATTTATTTCATAGCTTGTAATATAAGTTAAAGATTTCATTCAACAACCCGAAGAAAATAATTTATTGTGCTGGAAACGATTGATAGTACAATAGAACCTAATAGTGCAGCAATAGGCCCTTTTATATCAAAACCCGAACCAGGAGTGAGAGTACTTGCTATCCAAAGACTGAAGCCGTTGATGACAAATGTAAACAAACCAAAAGTTAGTAACGTCACAGGGAAAGCTAAAACCCTTAAGACAGGTCGAATAATGGCATTTACCAAACCAATTGCAGCAGCAGCAATAATTGCTGTGGTAAAATTTTTCACTTCAAAGCCAACCTCGATAGCTTGCAGAAGATTGGCTGTGATTAGCAATGCTACCGCAGTTCCTAACCAGGTTAATAAAAAATGTTTCATAATATTAAGGCAGAAAAATAATAGGAAAATTGAATTATCTCATTATCTGGAATTTTTCATCTAAAATTTTTATATGAGTATACATACCTACAAATAACGTAGAGACTAAACATGTTTAGTCTCTACATTTTGGTGGTTTATGTATGATTCCACTAACGTTGCTGTTGTCTTCTCGGCATAAGATATACCCAAGTACCTCCCCCCACTACACCATCTGCTTCTATTCCATTCTTTTGCTGAAAGGCTTTAACAGCAGTTTCGGTTGCAGTTCCAAAATTTCCGTTAACAGGCCCATCAAAGAAACCAAGTCTTCTCAGTCGTCTTTGCAGCTGTATAACTTCTTCACCTTGCATCCCTAAACGCAAAATCGGCATTCCCGCTGAAGTATATTGAATACCTGGGTTTTGTTGAGTTGTTCTGGAGCTTGGTGTTGTTTGTTGGGTACGAGTACCTTGATTTGCACGTGTTGTTTGATTGCTGCGTGTTTCTTGATTACTACTGCTTGTTTGGTTTCTACGTGTAGCAGAAGATGTACGGGTACTTTCTTGAGTTGTTTGGGTTCTGCGTCCACCTTGTGAAGTTGTGGTGTTCTCTCTTTGCGAACTTGTATTTCGATTACGTGTAGCTGGTCTTGGTTCTGGACTCGATGATGCTGTTGTTGCTCGTGGAGTTGGTTTTGGCTCTGTATTTGATGCTGTTGTTGCTCGTGGAGTTGGTTTTGGCTCTGTGTTTGATGCTGTTGTTGCTCGTGGAGTTGGTTTTGGCTCTGTATTTGATGCTGTTGTTGTCCGTGTTAGTGGTTTTGTCTCAGAGCGAGAATTTGTAGTTCTGTTATTGTCCGTTCTTTGGGTCGGAACTGAGAATCCCTCTGTTTCATTTCTGGTTGTAGCCGAATTAGAAGAATTTCCCGAAGATGCGCTGGCAGTTGTTAGACCGGGGAAAAGTTTTTGCCAAGTGCTAGCAGCTACTATACCATCTGCTGGAAGCCCAGCTGATTTCTGAAACTGGGAAACTGCCGCTACTGTTTGTTCGTTGTAATTTCCATCTACCTCACCAGTGTAATACCCTAAGAGTTTCAATGCTCCCTGCAATTCCGATACAGAATCACCTTGGCTTCCTGCTCTTAGAGTCGGACGGTTGATAGAACCAGCATTAATCACTTGCACAGTCTCTTGCGCTCTTGCAACTGATATTAAAGGAGATGAAAAAAGAAACAACGGTGCAGAAGAGCAAAGTATTAAAAAAGAAAACTTGTAAGTTGGAAATAAACGAAATGGTATAAACGAGCGTAAGCGAGCAAAAGTACTTGCTGTTAGGCTGCCTTGCATAAATTTGCCCCCGGATTGTTTTGTTATTTATGATACTGCAATTGCACTGTTAATCGCTTCTTCTTGACCTACTAATGACACATAAGGTTCCCGTAAATATTGGTAAGCTGCGGACATGGCGTCTGTCGCAGTTACAGCCGCTATTTGTTCTTGGAAGTCTATGTCAAATTCAATTCCTAAGCCCAGAATTTCGTACCAGCCGTAAATTTGAGCGATTTGAGCATTAGTTTGTTTGCCCAAAGCATACTGTCCTAGTATCTTATTTTTCGCGGTTTGTAGCGCATCTTCCGAAAGAGGTATGTTATGGAGTAAATCTACTTCGTTTCGTAATCCCGAAAGGGCAATACTAGTATTTTCGGGTGCGGTTCCCATATATACGATGAATGAAGCAGAATACAAGCGTGTAGGGTAAAATGCTGAAACTTCGTAAGCTAAGCCGCGTTTTTCTCGTAATTCCACGAATAATCGACTGGAAAGTCCATTTCCTAAATAAGTAGATAATAATTTTAGAGCAGCGTAATCAGGGGAATTAACTTCTGTTGCTAAATAACCCAACATTACAATTGATTGTTGTGTTTGTTGGGGTTTAAGTAGTTTTTGTGGTTCTACCGATGGTGATGGAATATATAATTTCGGTAAGGCTTCGGCGGATGTTTGCCAATCTCCAAAAACTTCTTCTAGTTGAGCAATCGCATCGGATGGTGTTATTCTTCCGGCAATGCTTATAACTATATTGTCTGGTCGAAAATAAGTCTGATGATACTCTACTAAGTCCTCGCGAGTTATACTACTCATAGTGCTTTCGTCCCCTAAAGCAGACAGAGAGTAAGGATGCTCTTTGTACATTGCTCGTCGCAGTTGGTCAAAGGCAAGAGCGAAAGGCTGTTCTTGTTGCGAACGAATATCTTGCAGAGCTATACGTTTTTCCAGTTCTATCTCAACTTGCGGAAAGGTCGGAAAACGCAATATCCGTGCTGCTACTTCTAAAATTTCGGCAAAATCAGATGTTACTGTTTTTAAGGACAGCAAAAAATAATCGGTTGCTGTATCTGTACTTAAAGACGCTCCGATAGATTCTACACGTTCGGCTATTTCTAAGCTGGAAAGTCCTTCGCATCCTTTTGTCATCACAGTTGATAGTAAATGCGCTAGTCCGGCTTTTTCTCGCTTTTCATAACAACTGCCTGCACGTACAAATATTCGCGTTGCGATAATATCTGCTGCTGGGTTTTCTGTTACTAACACTACGATGCCATTTTTGAATACGTTACGATGAATTTGAGTTTTTTGTTGGGAGGTTGTCATTATATTTGCTGACTGTTGACGGTTGACTGTTGACTGTTGACTGTTGACTGTTGACCGAAACAATTCAATATTCAAAATATCTTTCGATAACGCTTCCTTCGCGTACAAAATTCAAAAATTTTAAATTGAGATAATTAATTTTGAATTGTTTTGATTAGTTTGGTTTTAATGTTGTTATTGCGTAATCGCTGGGTGAGAGATATTTTTGAGCTAGTTTTTGTAATTCTTGGGTAGTAAATGACTGGATTTGGTAAGGGTATGCGGTTGCTAGCTCTACTTGGGCTATGGTGCTGTAATATCCATATAGCCCTGTTAGTTGATTTGGTGTTTCGGTAGAAAAGGCGTAGTCATTGCACAGTTGCCTTTGAGCGCGTTTTAGTTCGCTTTCGCTGATACCATTTGTCTGTAATTTTTCGAGATGTAAATGTATCAAATCCTCTACTTTCTCTAAGTCTTCTGCTTCCAACCACGCGGTAATGGTAAATAAACTAGATTCCTGTTGTAGGGTAAAACTGCTACAAATGGCTTGCACTAGTTGCTGTTCTTCCCGCAAATCTCTTACTAAGCGCGATATTCTCCCGTCTGCAAGTACTACTGATAGCAAGTCTAAACCGTACCCGCTTCGCAGTTCTTCTACTCCTGGTGCTTTCCAAGCCATTAATAATCGTGCTTGTTCCAATCTTGGTAAAGACAATTCTTGACGATAGATACCTTTTATTGGGGATTGTGCGATTTTTTGAGGCTGAGGGCAACTTACTCCAGGGCGAAAATTCACAAATGATTTATTTGCTAGTTCCCATGCTTCTTTTTCTTTTATCCCCCCAACAATTACTAATGTCATGTTTTCCGGTTGATAATGTTTACTGTGAAAACGTCGCATTGCATCCGGTGAGTGCTGCATTAGTTGTTGTTGGCTACCCAGTATGGAACGTCCGTATGGGTGGTCTGGGTATACTGACTTAATTAGTGTCTGATATCCCATCCAGTCCGGGTCGTCGTGACATAAGCGAATTTCTTCTAAAACTACGTCCCTTTCTCTAAAAAATTCTTCTTCTGGTATTGTCGCATTCAAGAGTAGCTCTGCCAAATACGGTAGAGTATCTTTTAAATAAGAGCTTGCTGCTGTTAGAGAATAATGAGCATAGTCGTAGCTTGTAACTGCGTTGCTCACACCTCCCCGCTTTTCTATGCTAGTGTCGAACATCCCCGGAGGTAAGTTTGGTGTCCCTTTGAATATCATGTGTTCCAAAAAATGAGCCATTCCATCCCATGATTGTGGCTCTATAATTGCACCAGCACGTACCCACACGTCTGCCACTACTACAGGTGTGGTTGGAATATGTTGATGAATTAGCGTTAAACCGTTGTCTAGTTTCAAAACCGAGGCTGAGAACACGGTGTTTATTTTATATAGTTACTTTTTTATTCTTTGGGAATTTTATCTTCTATTTACCAACTACTTGGAATCAATTTATACAGTTTAAATGTTTTACATGTAGAAAATAGCACAGGTTCATAGTCGCGCTGTCTTCGCTCGCTGTTGAAGAGGCGCTGAAGCGCTACTACAAACTTTGGACTAGGTATTTATAACTTACCATTAGCCTTTTACCTTTTTACAAATTTTATTACCAAAAAGTAAAAGCTCCCGACTTTGTAAAGAAAATAGGGAGCTTTTTCAAATTTTGAGTTCACCGCGACGCCGTTTTACCTAAGTTTTGTGACCTGGAATTATCCAGGTGGGTACCAAATTTTTCCGTTTAAAGTTTCCGAGTACTAAGCTCGGTATACTGCCACGAAACTGTTCAGACCCTAAACTTATAAGTCATAGATCAACAAACTTATATGGCAGTCACCAACGTCGTAGTGCAACTCCCTCATTATAGCCTCGAAAATTTAGTTGTGTATCTGTCAGTCAAAATTTTTGGGAGTGGGGAGTGGGGAGTGGGGGGAGTGGGGAGTGGGGAGTGGGGAATTGCGAATTGCGAACTGCGAATTGCCAGTGGGGAGTGTTAAGCGTACCAAATTGATTCTATTTTGCGGGCGATCGCACTAGCATTTTCGGAGTTAACATCTTCAAGTAGGACGGTTACGTGTCCGAGTTTGCGTCCGGGACGGGATTCTTTTTTTCCGTACCAGTGAAGATGCGCGTTTTTTATTTGGGAAATTTCGGAACGTTTTTGGTCGTAATCACTGCTGGAATTTTCATATCCCAATAAGTTAACCATGACAGCACTAGGACAAATTAATGCGGGATTACCCAACGGTAAGCCACATACACAGCGCAACTGCATTTCAAATTGGGAGGTTTCGCAAGCGTCTAAGGTAAAATGCCCAGAATTATGAGTGCGGGGAGAAATTTCGTTTACCAACACTTTGTCATCTGCCGTAAGGAATAATTCTATTCCAAATACTCCAACAACTTGCAAACTATTTAATATAGTGCGAGCAATCTCCTCTACATTTTTTGCTACAGCTGGGCTAATATCAGCAGGAACAATTACTCGCCGACAAACTTGCTGTTCTTGTTGAGTTTCTACCACTGGATAGATGACAACTTCGCCATTGATGGAACGAGCGGCAATTACAGCTAGTTCTCGCTCAAAGGGTATATATTCCTCTAATAATAATGAGGGTAAAATTTGCTTATTTTGCTCAATAAATAAATTGAGCGCCTCTAAATCTTTAACAATAAAAGTACCCTGACCATCATAACCATGACGTCGAGCCTTAATAACCACAGGGAAGCAATTCCCAACTCCCCATTCCCCACTCCCCACTCCCCCCAAGAAAGCAAAATTGGGAACCGCTAAACCTAAATCGCGTAAAAAACAACGCTGATGATATTTGTCTAATAAAGGGGCTAGAGCTTCCAATCGAGGGCGAAAGCTAACCCCTTTTTGTGCAAGAAGTGATAATTCATCCAGATTAACAAATTCATTTTCAAATGTAACTACATCACATTTATTTGCTAACTCGGCAGTTCCCTCGGCGTCATCTACGGAAGCAAAAACTGTATCAACCGCAACCATAACAGCTGGGTCATTTGGACTAGGAGTTTGTACTACTAATTCCACATCTAATTTTTTAGCAGGAGCGCCCATCATCCATGCTAGCTGTCCACCACCAATTACACCTACGCGCTTCATTCACACCCCAAAGAATAACTAGTTGAGACCCCGGTTTTAGAGTTTACACCATCGGCTTGCTTACACAATTCTTTAACTTGTGCTTTTCCCAAAATGGCGTCGCTGAAATCAGCTCCTGTAATATTAACTTCTGTAAATATCGCACCTAATAAAAGAGCTTCTTTAAATACGGTATCGCTTAAGTCACCACCAGTAAAGTTTACCTGGTCTGCTAATGTGTTGGTTAGGTCGGCTCCGTGCAAATTGACTTTGGTCATATTAGATGCACTGAAGACTGCTCCCCGCAAGTCGGCAGCAGAAAAATTAGCCTGTGTCATATTCGCATTGGAAAATTCTGCTCCTTGCAAGCTTTCACCAGAGAAATCTCTTCTTGATAACTGTGCATTACTAAAGGAGAGGGGATTAGTCCAGTCGTTAATAGCTAGTGCAGGTTTTGCCCAGAGAAATGTACATATTAAAGTAGATATTAAAAGAGTGCAGGCTACTATTCGCCGTAAAAACATATTTTTGGTAGTAAATTTTGTGTATGGTGGCTGACCTTAGCTTATACCAAATTACTTATTGTGGGATGGGCTTCTAGCCCGTCCATTGTCATATTTTGTGGGATGGGCTTCTAGCCCGTCCATTGTCATATTTTGTGGGATGGGCTTCTAGCCCGTCCATTGTCATATTTTGTGGGATGGGCTTCTAGCCTGTCCATTGTCATATTTTGTGGGATGGGCTTCTAGCCCGTCCATTGTCATATTTTGTGGGATGGGCTTCTAGCCCGTCCATTGTCATATTTTGTGGGATGGGCTAGAAGCCCATCCATTAAAAAAACAGGGCGGGCAAGGATGCCCACCCCACAAGAAGAAGTGCAATTATTTATGGGGTGATGAAATTAGGATTCACCAATTAGGGTAAATGCAGCCCAATATAATGGTTGAGGCTCTTCTTTCATTGTCATAAGCATTGCCTGACGTAAAGCAGAAGCTTTATTGGGATTTTTCTGAAGGGTTTGGTAGAAATATTTCATCAACTTAGCGGTTTCGCTATCTCGTACTGCCCAAAGTGAAACTACCAAGCTTTCGACTCCTGCGGAAATAAAGGAACGAGATAATCCGATGACTCCATCTCCGGAAATTCTCCCTTCTCCGGTACTACAAGCACTAAGGACGACTAGTTCAGCATTTAAGCGTAAATTTATAATTTCGTTAGCAGTTAGCAAGCCATCGTCATTGTTTGATGGAGCGAGAGCTATTGCACCTGGTATTCCCAATCCTTGTAATGAAACTAGACCATTTGGGGTGCTGTATTCTAATAAACCATGTGTTGCCAAATGTATTAACCTAGCGGTTGGTATTTTGTTCAAGATATAAGCTTTGGTTGCATTGTTACGAACCACAGGATTTGTATTAAGGATTCGTGCAATATCCAAAGCTTCCTGTTCTGCTTGCGGTAATTCTGACAATTTTTCTGGAGTTTGTCCGGGTTTTAAGTATACTTTGGGCATTATGGGATTACCTACAACCAAAGCAGATGATTTAGAACTAAATATAGTAAAGTTTTTTTCTTTTTGCTCTCTTTTTGCTTTTAAAGCCTGGGTCAAATCTAATATTTGAATCGATGGTGCGGTGCGAATTGCGTGCTTTTCTATCAAGTATTTGCCTTCTTTATCTTGTAAAGTAGGGAAGGGAACTAAGAATAATGAGCCATGTGGTATAAATATAACATTATCTTCTGGATTAGAAGGTAATAATTCGGAAATAGGTTCAATTAAAATTTGATGGAGTATTTGTCTATAATCCTGACTTTTTAAGCTTTTAGTTTGTGCTGATATGTGCTGGTTTTTAATGCCACGAATAGCCTCCGTAAGTTGTCCACAGTCACCAAACGGATTAAAGATTAGGCAACGGTTTATGCTAATTGCATCTGTTAGAGTTGCATTTTTGTTCCACAGTTTTTTCAAGTCAACTCGTCGAAACGTTACTTTCCCAGTTGGTGTTACAACCCAAATAAATAAATCTTGTTCTCGACCTTTTTGTTTTCCGCGAGCTTTAAAATTATCGTCTTCAATAATGCTATATTCGACTAGTGTGGCGTTTTGCTTGCGAGCGATTTGGCGGATTTTATCAATATTTGGGAATGTCGGTTTTAGTTGTTTATTATCTTTATCGTATATACGTTGAGCCAATAATTCGCTAAAAGCACGAGCGCGTCCTTTTTCTGATGCTTCTAATGCTGCTTCTGGCTTATTTGCTGCAATCAATATTTCTTGTAATAGGCTATAAGAAGAGGCTTGGGTATCAAATATCGAGACTTTATATGTGTCATTGAGTCCGGGACGCAGGTTATCGTAAATCTTTATTGCAGCACGAAGTTTTTGTTCAGCATCATCAAGTTTATTCGCACGAAAGAGAGTATTACCTAAATTACTCAGTGATAATGCTAACATTGCTGGGTCATTTATTTTTTGTGCTATCGCTAAATTTTGCTCTTGATATTGAATTGCTTTGGGATAGTCTCGCAAATCTTGGTAAACAATTCCTAAGTTAGCAAGTGCTTCAGCTTCACGCTTTTTATCATTAGTGATTTTAGATAGCTCTAATGCTTGTTGATAATAACTGCGAGCATTTTCTACTTTATGCTGTGAATGATAAATGGAACCTAAATTAATTAGAGTGCTTGCTTGAATAGAATTCTCGCCCAATTTTTTACTAATTTGTAAACTTTTTTGGTAATTAGTAATGGCTTTATCGTAATTAGCCAAATTCGCGTACACTGAACCTAAATTCCCCAGGGTAATTGCTTCTGCGGCTTCTATTTTTAGTTGACTTGATAATTTTATGCTTTGTTCGTAGGTTGTAATAGCGTTGTCGTAGTCTCCTAATGCTTCGTAAACATTTCCTAAATTTCCTAAAGCTTGCATTTCTATTAGTTGAGATTTGATTTGACGTGCAAGAGATAAGGCTTCTTGGTAATTGCTTATCGCTTGGTTGTAGCGTCCTAAGGCTTTATCGGCAATCCCTAAATTAACTAGTGCCTGTGCTTGTGCTTGGGAATCATTTTGTTTACGAGCGAATAATAAAAGTTTTTGGGAGTATTCTGTTGCTTGTTTGTAATCGTGTAGGTATAGGGATACTCCTCCTAAACTATTTAAAGCTATGGCTACTCCTGGTGCATTGTTTGTTTCTTGGTAAAGTTTGAGCGATATTTGTAATGTGTTATGAGCTTCTGCAAATTTATTTTGACGATAGAAATTAACTCCTTGCTCAAACAGTTGCTTAGCAGCTAATCTCCCATTATTTTCTTTTTGTGTAGGAGGAGTGAGGGGTGTCGGTATATCTGGGACAGATGTAACAGGAGGTGGTGTTACAGGAATAAAAACAACCTCTCGGTTTGATGGTGCTATTGGAGTAGTGCAAGGGGGAGTGGTAGTGGGAGGGAGAGTAATCGGTATATCTGGGACTGATTTTGTAAATTCAGGAGTCGGAAGAACGGTTATGTTTGGGAATGATAATACGATTCCAGTGGGAGTAGTGACACCGACATTAGAAGAAACAGGTATCAGCAAGATATGATTACGGTTTGCCGAGACTGCTACATTTTGAGCGCGTATATAATTTGTTACAACATCTCCATCTTGTATCTGTATCCCGGAACCTGTTAGTATTACTTTATCGCCATCAAGTTTGATATTGCTCGCATTTCCAATATTGCCGCCAGTTAATAATTGTGGTAGAGATAAAATAGGTAAATTCCAATTTGTTGGCGAACTTTCATTTGCTAAAAGTGGCTGAACTTCAAGATTGAGAATTTGTCCCGGCTGGCTAATACGTACAACTCGTTGACTTGGAACAGCTGCTATCGCAATTTAACCTTGTGCTGATGAAATACCGCCATTACTAATAACTGTACCGCCAATCAATGAAATATTTCCATTGCTATATAAATAAGCATTATTCACAATTGCTCCAGGTTGGTTCATGGTGAACGCAAGTTGTGTAGGGTTCCCGATTAAACTTTTATAATCATTATTTCCAATTGCATTAAACCACTTATCACCAAATCCTATTCCGTTAGCTGTAGTTGCTGTAAATGCTGCTCGTACATCTAATTGAGCATTATTACCAAACATTATTCCGGCAGGATTCATAAAATACAAGTTAGAATTACCACCTGTAACTTTAATTAATCCGTTGATAAAAGAAGCTTCTCCTCCTGTGATACGGGTAAGGATATTTTGAATTGATGGATTTGAGATAAAATTTGCTGTCTGACCTTGTTGTAATCCAAATTTCTCGAAGCTGTGAAATAAATTTTCTCCGGTTTTAATACCACCTGTGATATTAAAAGTATTATTATCAGGCAACTGTGGGTAGCCCATGATATGACGCATCCCGTCGTAAGTAAGGGGGTGATTTACGGTCGTGTCAGTATCATTTGCGACTGGAGTAATTTGCCCTGCTGCAGGAGTATTTTGTAGATGTGCAAGTAAATAAGTTGTCGCAACTAGAGGCGTGATACGTGTGCTGAAAAATTTTAGGTTATAAAAAGATACTCTCATATTTACCCTTTAGCACCTTAGCTGGATGACTCGCACTGCTTAAAAAAAGTTCTACAGTATAAGATACAACAGCAATAAATAATTTCAGGATTTGTACGTAGTAATTAAGTAAGTAAGTAAATTATAAAAACTCTTTCCCTGTCACAAGCAAAAGTTTACAAAGTTTACCTGACAAAGGTTTGGTAGGCTTAAACAGAAAAATATCGAAAAGCCCTCATATTTCCTCAAGTAGCTCCGAATGTATTAAATAACAATGTAAGTGGTTTAAGGATATGAGGAAATTCATCAATATAATTGCTGTATCTAGTTTATTCAGCCTTGTAAGTACTGTAGCAAATATATCTCAAATGCCCGTGGTAGCTTCTAAGATAATGCTCGTTCAGGAAACAGCAACAACAAAACCCATTTTTGAAGAAAATAATTACCGTTTTGAGTTGCAAAGTTGCCAGAGAGTAAAAGAAGCTGTAACTTGCAGCTTTTTAATGAGTAATCTTGGTAATAAAGATAGAGAAATAGATTTATACGGTAATCATAATTTTAGCGATGTACCTAGACCTCAAAATCTAGATTATTCAGGTAATGAGTATATGATAAAAGATATTTATATTGGACAGCAAAGAGCAGGTAAAGATTCAGTACGTTCTCGGCTGATTCCGAGTATTCCCAAAAAGGTAAAAGTTACTTTTGAATTACCAGTTGAAGTAGATAAACTAGCTGTATTGGAAGTTATTTATCGTGATAATAATCCTATGACTAGCGTTATGTATTCCCCTGTAAGTAAAATTAGATTTCGTAATGTTGATATAGTTGCACCTAACCCAGGAACTAATACGAGAATTACTCCCACTAGTCGTAGGAAAAAGTAATATATGTCCCAAGCAGACGCTGGCGCAAACCGGCTAAAAGCCGAAATTAGCTTTAGCTAACTATAATAATTATTTCAACCCGTTTTTAACGGGTTTTAGCTTTTAGCCCGAACTTTAGTTCAGGGGTATAAGGGTTTTTCTTAATGTCATCAAAAGCTATATCCAAGATAAAAATTAAAGCCATTATCTTGAGCATTCTCACCTCTATTTCTTAATTCAATCAAAGGTACTGCATAGTCAAGTTTTATCAATAATTGAGGTATGGGTTCCCAAATCAACCCCAAACCAGTAGATGCTAAAGTCGATTCCAAAAAAGTTTCTTCTTGAGTCTGTTTTTTATTATTCCAAACCCCACCAATATCAACAAATGGTACAAGTTGTAAATTTGGTAGGCCGCTTTTATCCCGTAGTAGCGTAGTACGATTTTCTAAAGAGACGCGGAAACCATTATCACCAGTACGTGCATTTTGTCGATAACCGCGTAAAGACTGTCCACCACCAATTACAAATTGTTGCGAAGACAAAAGGTTATCTGGGGTAAGTTGAATCTCAGCTTGAGCTACGAGTAAATTATCCTTATTTAAGCTTTGAACTCGTTGAATTTGTCCTAACCAGCTAAAAAAGCGTCCGTCTGGTATCGGTTGGGGATTTTTTGTCGCATCCAGGACATCTAAACCAAAACTAAATTGCGATCGCACTATCCAAGCACCCTGAAAATCGCGTTTGAGATAATCCTGTCCGAACTTCAATACTCGCGTTTTGCTATTACCTCGTTCATCAGCTCCACTACCAAAAGGTACAGGTATACCATCCAAAAAGGTCTGCCCGTTCTGTAGAGCAAACCCGAGAGACAAAGCAAATTCCTCTTCGGGTTTTCTGACTATCGGTTGACGGTAGCTGATTTCATAGAGTTTGTTGTTACTAGTAATGTCAAATATATTAGCGATTTCACCTTCTACAATTTTGCTACCACTAGGTGCATAACGTAACTGGATAGTACCGTTCAAAGCGTTCACAGGTACTCGATAGGAAAAATCAAAAGAATTAGCACCACCCACAGTAGAACGATAGTAAGAAGCAGTGAGTTCATCCCCCAACCCCGTAATATTGCGATAGTTAAGAACACCTCCTAAACGTTCTGAACCCACAGATGGGGGAGAATAATTGTCAACGTTAACCAAACCACTAATAGCATTAGCTTCCGTGACTTTAACCACAAGAATACTTTTACCAACTTCCGTTCCTGGTTTTAAAGTCGCTTCTAAATTTGTAAATAACGGGTCAGCTTTAAGCAACCTTAGCTGACTTTCAAGATTTTCAGCCTTAAGTGGAGTTACAGCACCAAGCTGAATACGACTACGAACATAACTAGAATTTAATCTTTGGTTTCCCTCAACCTCGATTTTTTCCAAAGAACCTTCTATAACTAAAATTTTGAAAACACCATCAGTAATTGTTTGGTCAGCTAAAACAGCCCTAGAAGTAATATAACCTCTATTTATATAAAACTTCGTAATATCATTAGCTACATTTGTAAGCTCTTTCAAAGTAACATTACGTCCCTCAACAGATTTAGTAATTTTAGCAATTTCTTCCTCATTGATAACAGTTGAACCTATCACCTCAATTTTTCTAACCGAGATATTAACCTCCGGAACTTCATGAGGAGAATTATCTATAATATCCGGAACAGGAATAATCGGCAAATTATCAACGGGAGATAATGGTTCTGGACTAGGTAAAATCTGAGGGAAACGGTCTAAATTAGGATTAGGTTTATCACTAGGAATAATAGAAGATACTTGGGCAAAACCTGGCAAAATACCAACAACTAAATACACACAAATTAATATACAACTCAAATATAGACTACCCAAAATACCTTGCATCTCAAATCTGTTTACATAGAAAACATAATTTCTTTCTTATCTCTTCCCTCTTCCCTTGGCATTCTTGGCTTCTTGGCGGTTCGGTTTAATTATTTGATATTATACGCTTAGTAAGCACTCAACTCAGACAAATTAACTTGTCCCAATAAACCAAACCAATCTTCAGCAACCTGCGAATCATAAGGACTACGACGACGCTCCATAATCAAAGCACTTAACAAATCAAACCATAAACCTTCTTCCCCATAAACTAGAAGACTATCACGTAGTATTTTCCCCGCATCCAACTTTTGTCGAAACTCCTTCGTAACAGCAACCCGTTCAACAAATCCATTTACCAAAGTACTAGTTTCCCTTGATATTGAGCTACAAGCAAACGATAAAACCCACTGATACCTCTTACCAATCTCCAACCCCGAAAAACGTTGAGGAAGCTCAACACCAACAATTCCCGGAATCCCCTTAGTTGAAATACTGGCTGTATAAACAACAGTCTCTTCTTCATCAAGCAATTGAAACTTTCCCAAAGCAGAAGAATTAGATTCGTAAGGAATATAAAACCAAAAAGTTGGACGTTTCGTTTCGCAACTGTTAATCCAATATTGGTCGTTGGAACTAAAGCAGTAAGAGGCTTATTTGCAGAACACTCATTTCTTGAACCAGCATCAGTTCGTTTACCAGGTGCTCCTTTAGGAGGTAAAGTAAATTTTAATTTAATAACTCTTCGTTCCCGACTGCTTGGTGCAGATAATGGTCGTCTTGTTCCACTTTGAGAAACAGAATTAGATTGAGCTACAACCTTGATTGTATTTACCAAAAGCAGCACCCAAACGCTAGCCAAAAGTAGAAGTAAATATGGAATGCGCCACTTTTTTAGATTCATAGCCTAGCCCAAAAACTTTTAAGTTGAAAATTTTTAGAGGTTGCTACTGCAACCACAACAATTACAATCACCAAGCCTACAGGAATTATCGGTATCCAAGTACTTTGTATTACAAAAAAGCAAAAACTACTTACCGACGATATCAAAATTGTCAAGACTGTCAATAAAACTAGGACAACAGGTTTTCTACAATACAGAGCAATACCACCAGCAATAAAAGACCAACCTGCAATCCAAATTGTTCCCAGCCAATTAGACCAAACTCTTATCAGTGGTTGTTTGTCTAAAACAGCACTAGTTATTTGACTGACCATTTGCGCTTGCACAACAACTCCGTGCATTGCTTGGTCTGGTTGACGATTCAAGCTATAGGGCGTGTATAATTCATCTTTATAAGTGGGGGCTGTTGTACCAATTAGTACAATCTTATTTTTCACCGAATCAGACTTCAATTTACCTTGTAAAACTTCACTTAATGTTACTTTTTCAGCTATATTACGAGAGCGATAATTAAGCATCATTTGGTAACCTTTATCCTCCAAATTTTGATATCCACCCCAATCACTTGTAATAATTGGGATAGTGACTTTATCGATTTGGACATTACCATCTTTTGTAATTTCCGGTATAACTTTCAAACCTTTTTTGTGCAAATAATGCAAAGCCAGTTGAAAGCTAAAAGAAGTTTCTGTGGGACAGGGAGAATTAATATTAGCCGTCATTTGAAACACATATCGACGCAATACTCCGTCACCATCTGCGATAACATCACTAAATCCAAGACGTTCGTTTGGCACTTCGTTTGGTGGAGCAGTACCCGGATGTTTAACTAAAGGGTCGTTATGTTTACAAATCGCAAAAAAATTATCGTTTGTACTTAAAATATCAGCTAGATTTGTTTTTAATTTTTTAGTAGGAAAATCACGATAAATATCTAAACCAATTACACTCGGCTTTAAAGGTTCTATCCGAGCAACAATTTGAGCAAGCGCTTCATCTGATAAGGAACCTTGACGAACGAAGCCTAGTTGATTTTGGTACTGTAAATCTTCTTCAGTAACTTCTATAATTAATAAACGTGAGTCAATATTCTCATCATTTCTAAGTCGTATCATTTGGTCATATATTTGTAATTCTCCATGCTGCAACATACCCTGATTGCGAATACCAGATACTAGAAATGTAGCAGCAATACTTATTAATAAAGCTACGGGTCTAAATTTTGCTTTCGGGTTGTGTGGGAGCATCCCAATTTTGCAAAAGTAGTGCGTTCGCGCAGCGTGCCGCTTCGGCTTGCGGCACGCTGCGCGAACGCACTACGCAATATTCCTGAATTATTGTACATTTGTGCCCAACTCAAAGGAGCATGTGCAGGATTTTGACAAATTACAGGTAGCCAACTTGCACCAGGAAATTCAGTTTCTAAACCTTGTAACTGTTCCCTCGCTTGTCGTACAGCTAAATAAAATGACTCACCATGTGCAAATTCCTGCAAAAAACGTTTGAGAAACTCTTGTGCTACTCTATCTGGTACGGGTTCACGCATGACAATTATTTGAGGAATATGTAAATCATCAAGTTGTCGTGCTAGCCCCAAACCATCACAGGAATTAAATATAGCTAATTTCAAGCCGCGTTCAATGGCTTTTTGGAGAGAGTTTTTTAACTGTAAAATAGTTAAACTTTCAGTTTGATTTATGTAAAGATAACCATTATTACCATTAGCTTTACTCGAACTATGTCCAGCAAAAAATAATATATCCCATCCCTGCTTATCCCACAATCGCGCATCAAGTTCCTGACGATTTGGTTCTACTAAAAATACAATTTCTGGATTGTCTGGTAATTTTTGTAAAACTTGCTTATCAGCATCAATATTAATCCCCTTGCTATTTCCTAAAACTGCTAAAATACGTATTTGTCTCGGAGACGAATCTATTTTATTTTCCAGTTGAAACTCTATAGGACTCAAGGCGATTTCAGCCAAAGAATAATCTCGAAAAAAGCTCCAAACATGCCACGGTAATTTTCTCAGGTAGTAATCTTCTGTTTGGATAATGAAACGAATTTCATCAGTTTTTACTAATTGAGTTCGGAGTTGGGATTCTATTGTCCGAAAACTTTTACATTCCAAGCAGTTATTAATACTAATTTGTAGCTCGTTGCAAACCTCATCAAAATCAGCACCAGAAACGTGAGTCACATCAGATTCATCGACATCAATACCATCATCATCAACCCCCTTATAATTTTCAGGTTGACGTAAACCGATATTAACTGAACGAGCTTCATACAGTAAATCGTAAAGTAATTGCCAACGACGATAAAGGTCAATAATTTTTGGTTCAGGTGGTAAACTACCTTGAAACTGTCTCCATCCGTTATTACTTTCTTCTTGTAACTGAACCGTTACAAAAGGAAAACCTCCTTCTAGAGTTCCTTTCCCTAAGCTCAAGATAATTAGCTTACTCATCGATATCCGTTACCATTGGTTCAATTAAAAAATCTTCTGTGATACTAAAATCATCAATTGATACTCTAACTTTAAAACTTTTACCTCTTAAACAAGTAAAGCGTTTTAATTGTAGAAAGTTATCTTGAGTTCTAGACACAAATTCTTGAACATTGTTTCCTGACTGCGAAATTAATCCTAGTTTTACACCACTAGGTAAATGTATTTGTCCGTTAGCTGGATGTAACTGAACCCTGATACCTACTTTTTGTTTATCTTCAACTGTCAAACCTACTAAAAGTGCTACAGATTGATTTCCCAATTGCATTCCCATATCAATTACTTTTACTCCTGTAACTGATATACCTTTAACTGCTCCCTTAGATGCTAAGTCTGGTTGTCTAAATGCGAAAGCAAGATTTTCCGATTCTGTATTTAAAACTTTGTCGAGAGATTGCCAACCTGTGTCAAAAATATTTTGAAACCAATTACTTAAATTATTGATAAATGGTTTACTATGTTCTTCAACACAATTATTTACTCGTCGTTGGTATAACATCTGTCGCCATTCACTATTATCTAATATTGCCCCCCATTTTTCAAATGGAATATCAACTCGTAGTCGTGGCGAATAAATAGACTTATCTCCTAAAATATCTAATAGCTGTTGAACTTCAATTGCAGTTAAATTCGGTAATTCATTAATTTTTTCTCGTATATCTAATTCCATGCTCAAAAGCATGACTGTAATGCTATTAGTTAAATCTTGTACTGGTAAAATATAACTACGCTCTTTAGAGTTATATTTACCTGCTTTTTTAATTTGGGAATGAGTCGTAAAACCACATAAATTTACCCAATTTTCCTCTATATCCGCACCTAAATTTACCTGAATAGCTAAGTAAAAATCACCCACAAAGCTTGGAATATCTACCCACTCTTGGGGTATGCATAGTTCTTCTAAATTACTAGTTTCTGTGGGAATTAATATAATGCGTTTTTCTCCTACAGCTATAGCAGCACCATTTACTACTTCCCATATACTAGGTAAAATATCTTGACTGGGATAAGTTGAAGGAATTATTTCTGATTTTCCAGAAAACCAATCTCTTAACCAATCGATAAAAACATACAAGCATATTTGATTTAAATATGAATTATAGCGAGCAATTGTATTGGATTGATTTCGAGAATTTTCCCAAGCCTTATTTTGTTCGATTGCTGGAATGTCTAAATACATATTTTTTCTCAAATTCACGTTTATTTCATTTAAATAAAACATAAAACTCACCTAATTATTTAGTAGCTTGTAATTCTTCTAAGGATTTATTTAATATAAAATCTATTGTTTCAGAAGATGTTATGTCATTAGTTAAAATACCTAATTTACAACAAGTATCTTTAATCATTTTCGGAAATGTATTTGACAACCAAAGACGTAAATATTTACGAATGAGTTCATCAACTATTTCTATTAAATAAAATTCTAATTTTGATATGATTTTTCTCAATTTATCAATAAGTTCTAATTGGTCAATTTGTAGGTAATTAGCAGTTATTGTTTCATCCATTTTTTCGCCATAAATCAATCGTAGTATTTCTTGCTCTTGTGTTTCAAGTTTTTTAATTCCATTAACTAAAGCAACATGAATGAAATCAAAGTGATGTGGAGATGAATAATTGCTCACTAACCACCTCGATACATACCGTGTCACCCAATGAGAAGGTTGACTAAGCTGCAATATAACTTTTAAAAATCTTATTTCTATTGTTTGCAAGCGACGTGCAATAGCTCCTTGAGTAACTTGATATCGCTCTGCTATTTGTGATTGCTTAAGTTCTAAACCATAGTAAATAAGTAGTAGTTTTTGCTGTTCTGGTTTAAGTTGAAAAAATTCTTCTTGTAAAGCTGGTTCTATTTTATCTAACAACCCACCCTGTTTATCAAAAGAGTCCTCTAATTCATAAGGAGTAGATAAAAAATTATTTTCTGTATCGACTGTGTAACCTTGTTCTTGTAATGTTTCCAGCGAAAAAGACGGTGTAATCGAATTGGGATATTTCAGTAAAGCAGCAATACAAATTTCCATCCATAATTTAAGTTTGTCACCCGTAATATTTGCACCAATAAAAACTTCATGTGGTGCATTATCAAGTAACTTTTCTGTATTATAAAATTTTGCCGCTTCTGCAAAATCATTGTTATCAGGTTCTTGCCATTTTTCTCCAATATGTTTATGAGGATTCTGAATTTTATTTATTTGATAAACTTGTTTAAAATATTTTCTAGCAAAAAACATTCTGCATATTTCAGCTTGTTCTCTCCCATCTCTAATAAGTGCTTCTCTTAATTCCTTATCGCTCTTCTGTTGTAATAACCGCCATTTAGAATACTTTGCAACAAATCCCCTTTTTTTAATTACATTTATTAACACTTTTTTTATATAAGTAACTAAAGAATAACTTGTAAAATTATATTTAGTTAACACTTCTTGAAACTAATTTAGTTCGTATATAAAACATCTGCAAATAAAAATATATTCTTCCCATGACTTGGATTTATCATTTTTCCAAACTTGAAATGCAGCCCAATAGCAACTTTCCTCGCAATAGAGCGTTAAATGTTCCCATGCTTTTTGGACACGGTTTTCTGGTTCCCATTCTTCTTTTAATGGTAGATTATATAGTGCCATATCCATCCAAAACTTTACTATTTCGCCACTTTTATCTTCACAGTTAAATAGCGATGCAAAATTTTGATTTTTACTTATATATAAATCTAAATTTTTTTTTAAATTGCTCTCAGTCTTCCACCTTATCAATGAATAATTGTGATTACTCTCTATAGTTATACACGTGCAAAATTTATCAAAAATATTTTGACGACTGGGGAGTATAGGTATGTTGTGTGACATACTGACTTCTTGTTTCTACTTTAACTTTTGTTTTCCACAATAAGTACGTAGTCATTATTTAGACACACGCATTACCGAGTGCAGAATATGAATCTCTGACTAGCGGCAAATTCCACTAATCGGCATGATTCACAGTATTCTATCTACTTATTACTACCACTCCAGCTGTTTTATGAGTGTTTCGTTCTTGTAGTGGCAAAAATATTAAATAAATACGTGACTCTCAAAATCTCCCCCAGCCTTCCCAATACTGCTCGGTTAAGCTTGAAAATACGAATAATCGTAGGTTGGGTTGAGGAACGAAACCCAACATCTGCAGCCATTGTTGGGTTTCGCAAAGCCTCAACCCAACCTACAAAATCTCTTAACCGAGCAGTATTGCCAGCCTTCCAGGGTGAGAGGGAGGGTGTTGGGGGTAGTGTTACGTGAGGAGGATAAAGTAAAAAATATTTTCAAATTTTCCGAAATCGCTCAATGCTCGATTGTAGTTATTCTCAGACAAGCAAATATAGCTGAACTTACTATAACGAAAAAGCGGGGACTTACCCCAACTCAAACCCAGTCATTACGGCTGGGTTTTTGAGTTTTAACGGTAGGTATTTATTCCCGGCAACGATAAATTTATTAACAAAATATTTAGATTTGCTATCAAAGTGGTACAAATATGATAAATCACAAAACAGTTCTCTTTTCTGTTGTCGGTTAAATTTAGGCTCCAATGCGGTAATTAATGAAAGTAGGATAAAAAAAATGGTCGGAGATGACACAGAGAGACTTAAGTTGAAAGCTGAACTGCTGCAACAAGTAGAGAAACTAGGATTGCAAAAAGCAATATTTCCATCAAAAGAAGAAGAAATAGATGAAATTGTGCGACAGTTAGAAAGTTTAAATCCGACTCCCCAGCCTTTAAGTAACGATAATTTGCCCAAAATATTTGGTGATTGGGAACTGATATATGCTTCTAGGGGAACAGTTATCACCCGTCCTTTGGCATCACTACCAGAAATCGAGGGAGGGATAGGAATTCAACGAGTGTGGCAAAATTTGTCTGTATCTGTAAGTGGTGAGAGAAAAATAAACACCACAAATGCGGCAATTTTTGAATTATTTTTACTGGGAGAATGGCAATTGCAAGCTGATGGTGTGTGGAGTTGGGAAGATGATGAACAGACTGCCAAAGTTATTTTTGGTACATTTTCTGTACAAGCGGCAAAGCTATTTGGTTTATCTACTTGGAATTTACCGGCATTGAAAATTCCCATACTAGAGTTTCTAAGAAATGAGGCTTTGTGGACAACTTCTTATTTGGATGAAGATATTCGGATAGGACGGGGTGCAACAGGTAATTTATTTGTGTTTCGTCGCTAGCAAATGTAGAGACGTTACATGTAACGTCTCTACGTCTCCACGTCTCCACGTCTCCACTGTCTCCACGTCTCCACTGTGTCCATGTCTCCACGTCTCCACTGTGTCCACCTTGTGTGAAAATGCAAATTATTTATTATTCCCAAGCACTTTTATTCCAAAGAGCAGTATTATTCCAATAATACTAGGTTAAGCTCAAAAGTGAATTAGGTGTGAGTGTGATGGCTATAAATGTTACTAAGATTTTAAGTTTTCTGATTAGTACTTTTACGATTAATTTCCTATTAGTAATTATTTATCTTGGTAGTAATAATAAATGGGTTCCTCCGGCTTCAATTATTATTAGTGCTATTTACATGTTAGTACCGATGCTAGTCACTATAGTAATTCAAAAATTTATTTATCGGGAAAATTTAAATGTTTTAGGTATATCTTTTAATATTAATACGTGGTTCTTTATCGCATGGTTACTACCTATTATTATTGCTTTTATGACAGTAGTAGTTAGTATACTATTACCGGGGATTAAGTACGCACCAGATTTTGGGGGGATTTCACAAATACTGGGAACAGTAGTCAAACCAGAAGAATTAAGCAAGATACAAAGTGATTTAGCTCGAACTCCCAATTATATTTTTATTTTAACTGGTATAGCCCAAGCTTTAATTGCTGGGATAACAATAAATGCTGTTTTTGCCTTTGGTGAAGAATTAGGTTGGAGAGGATTTTTACAAAAAGAACTAGCAAGACTTGGCTTTTGGAAATCATCAATAATTATAGGTCTAACTTGGGGTGTATGGCACGCACCATTAATTTTACAAGGACACAATTATAATCAGCATCCTAAACTAGGTGTTGCCATGATGATAATTTGTACTTTATTGATGGCACCAATATTTAATTACGTCAGAATTAAATCTAATTCTGTAATTGCCGTATCAATTATGCACGGTACATTAAATGCTATTGCGGCACTTCCAATAATATTAGTTCAAGGTGGAAATGATTTAACTGTTGGTATTACTGGTTTATCAGGATTTATCGCTTTAATTGTAGTTAATCTTTATTTCTTTATCTATGATATCGGTTTTGCAAGACAGTCAATTATGCTTAATTGATAGTTGTGGGGGAAATCTGATTTAAGTTCAAGATGTTCCCTTTGTACTTTTGATTGACATGCCTCAAGCAAAGGCGCAAAGACGCGAATTAGGCAGATTTTTACACTGAATTGGTATTACTATTCTTCCTGAGTTATCTTATTCAAGAGAGCAGTAATATTTGACCCTAGTTTCTTCTCATAAGCTCCATATGTATCCTTAAAAGATTTAATTGCTTTAAAATATTCTTCTTCACTCTTATAATTTTGTTCAAAATATTCGCCATCTTTATAACCATACAAAATAAAGTTGGAATCTATTTGTTTCAAAAAAGGTTTATCTGGAGTAATACCCGCAGATTGAAAACGTCCAATTAGATAGCCTTCAAAATAACTTATAAAATAATTGATTTCTTCCTGAGAAAATTCGGTTTCAATGGGTTCACACGCGGGAAGAATACAGTAATTTGCTACCCCATTTTCCATAATTTTGTAAAAACTATGTTGTGTAATACCACAAAGGTCATAAACATTTAATATATAGAAAAAGGGTCTTGATTCTTTCTCTATCGAAAGTAATAATGGGAAATAAAAAGAACATTTTTCACTGTCAAATGAGCTAGTTTCTCCAAACAGATGCTCTAAAATTAAATATTTTTTTGCTAAATTGAAACTATTTCCTTTGTCCTGCCAAAGATTAAATTGTGTAAAGAGACTACTGTCATTATTTATTTTAATACTGCTTCTGCGTAAAGTTGTCTTTTCCTCATCATGTAACCTCCAAATTTGATATTTAACATCTTTTAATTCAAATTCAATTTTGTTTCGTTTACTCATTTCAATGACCACCCTTTACACTTAATATACTTCTATGATTTTTCACATGTAAACAGCATTATTGAATTCTACATCTCTTGTGGGGTGGGCATCCTTGCCCGCCTAGATATGCAATTTAGATGTAGTCATAAGTTTTGGAATCCTCTACTATTTTAAGTGTATCTACTTATATTGGTAACGGTAACCCAAGCTTAGACATAAAATCTCTATCATACTCAGCCTGATTCCAATTAATACCATCCAGGACTTGTGCTACAGACAAATTTTTAGCACCTTTAAAATTAGTTCCTCTAAGATTAGCCCCCGCAAAATTAACACCTTTTAAATTAGTCCATCTTAAATCAGCTTGACTCAAATCAGCCTCATTCATATTAGCTCGTAACAAATACGCACCACCTAAATGAGCTTGATTCAAATTTGCTTTATAAAAATTTGCTTTATAAAGATAAGCTCCCGTTAACTCTGTTTCGTGAAGATTAGCATTACTTAAATCAGCCCCAATTAAATTAGCTGTCATCATTTCCGCAAAACAAAGATTACTTCGGTTAAGTTTGGCAGAACCCAAATCAACATCTATTAAATTAGCACTTTCCAAATTAGCCCCAATCAAAGTAGCGGATTCCATAACAGCTTCTTTCAAATTAGCCCCACTCAAATCAGTTCCCACTAAGTTAGCATAAGTTAAAGAAGCCTGTGTAAGTGCTGCTTCCATAAGATTTGCCAGACTAAAGTTCGCACCCTTGAGGTTGGCTTCTATTAATTTAGCCCTTTTCAGATTAGCCCCACTCAAATCAGCGTCACTTAGGTTCGCTCGTACAAGTAAAGCACCACCTAAATCCACCTTACTTAAATTTACCCCTCGAAGATTTGCACCTCCAAGGTTATCCCCTTTTAGGTTTGCGCTGCTCAGGTCTGGAACAAGCAGGGGATGTTCCTTTCTCCATTCAACCCATGTAATTGCACCAGCTTTTAATAAAGCCAGATGCTCCAAATCAGCCATTTTAACTCCTTCACTCCGCACGTTTATTGTCTCGACTTGTCCGACCAGCAACGCTTTCAATTGCTGTTAAAGCTCCGTCAGCTCCTGCCAGAATATCGCGTTCTTGTCCACCTAAATACAGTCTGCCAAAACTACCTACTGCTTGTACTTCAAGGATATTAATAGACGCGGCTTTTTCAGCTTCATTCGCAGCTAATGCAGCATAAGCAGCAGGTTCAACTTCTAATACATATAATGTTTGTCCTGCTAATAATAATTGTCCCCGTCGAGTACGATTAATTAGTTGTGTTTGGTAAGCGTCGATATTACGAATAATCTGGCTAGAAACAATACGTGGTTTCAGACATTCCTCTTTTTTAACTCCCAACGTCGCTAAAATTGCTTGACCAGCAGCTCGCGTTTCCCCTTGGGAGCCAGAATGAACTTCTAACAAACCGTACAAACGTTCTACCACCTGTACACCTGGACGCACCGAAGCAGCTTTTAGGGCTACATCAGTAATCCGGTTAATTTCAATACCGGGGGAAATTTCAATCCATAAAGACGTATCCCCTGGTAACGGCAAAAATCCTTGGGCTACAGTTCCCATATATGCTGCATGTTGAGGTTGCAGGCTATCGAGAAATACGAAGCTGCGTAGTTCTATTCCCAAGGTTGTGGTCTCCAGTCACTAGCGTAAAAATATAGTAAATCGGTAAGCACAATAAAACCAACATGTACAAATCTACGATTACATGTTTAGTGACCGAAAATCTATAGCAATTATGTAGGATGGGTTAGGCCTGCGAAAATACAGGGTTTGATACGATAACAAAAATGCGCCGTAACCCATCATTACCTTGTCTAACAGACACAGAAATTTTATCGAAAAACCGCTCCCCTAGTGACCCCCAACTGATTAACCAACTTCAAACCACGCCAAAGTTGAGAACCACTAATTTCACCTTGCAAAAGTTGCCGATACATATTAATACTTTGGGTAACCTGTTCAGGTGTCTCGTTCAAAAACTCAATGCGGAAATTCCGTAAACCAAGTTCCAAAAATCTTTGTACATATTCAGCCCCAGTTTGAGCAGTACCATTAAAAACAGTATTACGACAACCAGCATCAGCTTGGAGAACATGTTCAGTTCCCACCCTATCCCGTAATTTTACCTCGTGCTTCTCGCAAGGTCGTCCGCAATTAGTAAAATCAGTTCCCGTCGAGAGAAAAGCACAAAATACACAATGCTCCATATGGAACATCGGCATATGCTGGTGGATTGTCACCTCATACCATTCAGGAGGAGAACTTTTAAGTAAATCTTCCAATTGATTAATATTTAAATCATAAGAAGCAGTAACTCTCTCCAATCCAAAATTATTTTTAAAATAATCAGCAGTCAAAGCATTAGCAACATTAAGTGAAAAATCCCCAATACATTTATGTCCAGCAAAGAACTCTAAATGGTCATAATTCCTAATCAAATAACCATCAGCATCACTAGAAATAACTTGCTGCAAAATCCAACTTTCCCCAGGTTTCGTAATTCTGGGAGGAGCAACGAAAATTTTAGGGAGTGGGGTAGAGACGCGATTAATCGCGTCTTTACAGGGTTGGGAATGAGAGCGTACAATTTGGACAGCTTCCCGATATTTACGGGGGTCTTCAAACTCACAATAAATCGTCTGTACCCCAGCTTTCAACGTCGCTTCTAATTGCTTAAGATTTCTCACCAACACAACCAGCGAAGCATCAGTTTCCTTAATTCTTTGCGTCTTAGCGGCTTTGCGTGAGACCATTAAATCATCCAACGAAGCCTTTTCATTCAATTGCCATCGCTTAGGTTGACTCCGCAAACCTTCCAACTTACTAACAACTTCTCGACGCATCCGGTTTAACTCACTCACCGGCACAATAACATCACCATTAAGCAAATTCTTCAACCCACCCAACTTAAAAGGAGTATTTCCCAAACGTCCAAATTGTTCCTCTAACTTCTCTATTGTTAAAGGCTTATTGCGAGCAGCTTCCAAAGCCACAGACGACTCCACCTGTACAACATGACCCAACTCATCACGAGCAATAGCCACTAAATTTTGCCCAACATCACCATGTACTTCCACAAAAATAGGACGTTGAAACTGTGGTACTTCCCCAGCAAAACTTTGTCGTAACTGCTTATCTAATTCAGGGTCGCTAGTTTTCCAAATTTTATCGCCAATATGTACCCGTCGCCAATTAATTGCATCTCGTCCAAAACTAATAACAACCTCTTTACCTTTTTGCTGCACCCCGTAAATCCGACCCCCTTCTTCCTTCGCTTCCGGATGACCGCAGTCAAATACAACACCATCACCAGCTTTTAATGGTGCCTCCAACTTCACTATAACTTGCTCGTTTTTAATTCTAATAACTTCCCCTAAATACACCCCGCGCTTCTTCCCAAATCGAGCATGAACCAACTCTTGATTGTTGATTCCACCGAACCACCCCGTATAAATACCACGAGAAAAAGCCATCTCCAAATTATAACGCTCCTCCTCCGGAGATTTAGCTTCTTCTCTTACCTCCTCTCTTACCCCCCCTTCCCTAGCAGGGAAGGGGGTTGGGGGGTTAGGTCTCTCTTCTTCAAGCTTAGGTTCTTCCAAAGATTCCATCACCCTATCCAAAGCCTGCCGATAAACACCAGTAACATTAGCAACATACTCCGGAGCCTTAAGTCGTCCTTCAATTTTCAAACAACTCACCCCAGTCTTCACCAAATCGGGCAAAACATCTAAACCTGCTAAATCCTGAGGACTAAGAAGATATTTTTTATCACCTAAATTAACAACATCTCCATCCGCAATCAAATCATAAGGCATTCGACAAGCTTGGGCACACTCACCCCGGTTAGCCGAACGTCCTCCCAAAGCTTCGGAAGTCAAACATTGTCCAGAATAAGCGACACATAAAGCACCATGAACAAATACTTCCAAAGGTAAAGAAATCTCACGTCGTGCTAACTGATTCTGAATTTTATCGATTTCTTGTAGCGAACACTCACGCGCTAACACAACTAAATTACACCCTAAATTCTCAGCAAATTCCACACCAGCAGAACTGGTAATACTCATTTGAGTAGAAGCATGAATCGGGAAATCTGGAGAAATGTGGCGAATAAGGCGACAAATACCAATATCTTGAACAATAACAGCATCCACACCCGCAACAATAATTGAGCGAATATATTGCTGTGCTTCCCTAAATTCTTGGGGGAAAACAAGGGTATTAAGTGTGACATAACCCTTAACACCACGAAGATGGAGAAACTCCATTAATTCCGGTAAATCAGCTTCGGTAAAATTTTCAGCACGCATTCGCGCATTAAACTTATCTAAACCGAAGTAAATAGCATCAGCACCATTCTCTACCGCAGCTTTCGCACATTCCCAGTTACCAGCGGGAGCGAGAAGTTCGGGACGAGTTAAAGTAGATGTAACGGTTGCGGTTGGTTGTTGGATGTCGGCTTTCATTAGTTTAACGGCGATTGCGTTCTCACCTTTGTAATGATACCTTCTCAGGAATGGAAATTAAATAATCCATCCCCTCTACAAACCAGCACCACAGCCAACTAAAATTTAAGTCCGAAAACGCATCAACAAATCCTCGCGAGACAAGCTCGATAACTGTAACAGTATTGCAGTATACTCCTGGGTTGGTAAATTTAGTATAGGCTCAACGATTGCAGTTAATTGCGAATCGACCTCACCAAATCGTGCTGAGAGTAGGCTTTCCAGCAATTGACGTCGCTCAATTTCCTTACCTATCTCCTTACCTATCTCCTTACCTATCTCCTTACCTATCTCCTTACCCATCTCCTTACCGCGTTCCACTCCACGAAGCTCTGTTTCTTGCTCCCACTCTAAGTAAGCTTGTGATAAATTCATAATTAGCTCCGTCTCTTCAAAATCAATCTCGTTATTTACTTCTATGCTAATCTTCCAAGTGGAAAGCAGCTTTAAAATTTTGGAACGCTTGGTATCTTCTCTGGGTAAAGCAATAACTTCATCAACAGCCTGTTTTTGAATTAAATCTTTACCCATAATTCTCAAGCAAAGCGTTTCTGGGGTTGGCGGCAATCTATCAATGGCGACAATTTTAATTCTAAGTATTTTTCCTACAGAGTAAATACCATCCGGCCAAGCTTCATCTCTGGTGGCAGGTAAATCATTCAACAGTTTATCCGTACAAGAAGTAGCAATAATCCACAATTGTGGTAGTTCTGAGTCTAAAATTTTATCTTCATCTCGCTTGATTTCACGTATAATTTCTGCTTCTAAATGATATAGCTTAAAAACACAACTGTGGATTTCTCGTGCGGTCGGTTGCTTGCGAAAGGGTTCTAGTAAGCAAGGATTTTCTGCGATTCGAGCTAAAATACCCAACTCCCTTGAGTCACCAGTTGGTTGATTTGATGGAATAAACCAAATATCAACCTGTCTTGCTTCCCCAGGAATTTCATAATTCACCCTAACCTCACCTAAGGTAGAAAGAAATTCTTCAAAAAACTTTTTGGAGAATTGGTCAAAAGGATTTTTAGTCATTCATTTTCAAGGTTTGTAGAAACCTGGTTAAGTAGAATTTACCCAGTTTCTAATTGTCGGGCAAGAGAAATATTTCAAATCATATAGTTCATAAATCTTGAAAATAACATCTATATATGTTTTATTTTTTACCGAATAAACTTCACGCTTACGAAGTGGAGAAAAGCGCTAACACACCGCAGCAAAATAATGCTTACATTAAAGAAATCCCACTAAACTGCTGGAATAAACTTGTCGCAAAATAATCAGTCATTCCCGAAATATAATCTGTGATTCGGAGAATTTTATTATAAACATCCTCATCCGAATCAGGACGATATTCTTGGGGAAGCATATGATAAACTAATTTACCTTTCTCTGTACTATACAAAACCCCATCTACAAACTCAGAAAATAATTTTCCCAAAACTTCATAACCAGCAATTCGCATACCAACCACATCCCGATGGTCAAAAACAGTGCTACTAATTATTTGAAAAATCTCTTTTAAATGCTGGAAATAATTACTCAAGGACAATAAATGTTGGTCAAACTTACCACAAAGAATTTCTGTTTCGTATGCCAGAAAAATATCAGCGGCTTCTCCTACTAATTTATTAATAGCTTTAGCACGCAAACGCTTAATTTTCTCAGCATCACTTTCTAAGAATTGTTCTATATCAATACCCGCAATTCCATTAAGTAAATCTCTCGCTTGCTGATAAGAAAAGTAACCCATGCGAAAAGCATCTTCCACATCAACAATTGAATAACAAATATCATCAGCAGCTTCCATCAAAAAAGCCAAAGGATGTCTACACCACCAAGCAATATTCTCGTCACAACTTTCATGACGACGAATTAAACCAACAGTTTCTGCAACTTCAGCAAATAAATCTTTCTCAGCTTGGAAAAAACCATATTTATGAGAACTACAACCCGAATAACCGTTGATTATATTTTCTGGAATAAAAGATTCCCTAGGGTATTTTGTAAAAGCTGCTAAAGTAGGACAAGTAAGCCCCATCCCTCCTCGTCGGGGTTGCATTTCTAGTTTTGTGAGAATTCTAAAACCTTGAGCATTACCTTCAAATAAATCAAAATCAGTTTTTTGATGCTGATTGAGTAACTCTTTATTATTTATGCTATCGTACCAAGATTTAAAACCAATACGCATTGCATCTTCTCCAGCATGACCAAAAGGAGGATTACCAATATCATGAGCTAAACAAGCAGCAGAAACAATATCTCCAAAATCAGCAGCACTAAAACCATCTTTTTCTAGTCCATGTTGCTGGACAATTTCATACCCTACTATTCGACCCAAAGAGCGTCCGACACAAGAAACTTCTAAACTATGGATTAAACGAGTGCGAATATAATCATTTTTTGGTAGGGAAAAAACTTGAGTTTTGTCTTTAAGACGACGAAACGGAGAGGAAAATACTATTCTGTCGTAATCTCTATGGAATGGGGTTCTATCATATTGGATGTCTTCTGCTTTTGTGTTTCCAAGCCTTTGCGGTGTCAAAAGCTTTTTCCATTCCATCATAAAATTTATTTAGTTGGGAAATATTGATATTGTTATGCACATTATAATTTTTATTATTCGTAGCATGTGTGATATAAAACGCAAACAGTAGAGGAGAGAGTTATATATCATCCGATAACTTTAAATTCCTGATTATTACTTTCCCATACACGAATGTCCAAGTAGAGTTGTGTTTCATGAAAGTAAACTTCTTCATAAGCCAAGCGCAAATTACGTTCGAGGCTATTTGGTTCAATATCAGTAGGTTTAAAAGAGCCAATCGTCTTGCGTAAACCGAAAGATAGTATTTCCACTAAGTGATGACCACAGCATACTTGCCAAGGGTCATGGTCGTTACTTTTCTGCTTTATTAGTCTTTGTTGTAAATTTTTATTATCTAACGATAAGGTTTGGGATTTATTCTTAACCTCTTGAATCAGTTTTATTTCATCAATACACAGGGTTTGTTCATTAATAAACTTGCTGAATGTTATACCGCTAAAGGTCAAGTTTAAGCCATCAAGTCGAGAAACCCAAAGCAAATAACCAATAGAAAGACCAGCTTGAAGTAATACTTTTCTCACATCTCCAAACTTGGCAATTTTCTCTGGCGAACCAAACTCAGCAATAATCTTATCTAAGGCAAACGATTTGATAAGAATGGTTTCAAGGTCGTGAGTATCGGTACGGAGCAGATTAGGGCTATTATGTGATGAAGTTTCTAGACGGTCAAAATCAGCATCAACAATTGCTAAAATTCCCTGGAAACTTGATTTTTCCAGTTTATCTAAAACTTCAATGACTCTAATTTTACTGGAGGGTTTGCCGGAAACAGTAACTACTTCACAAGCTTCTCTATTTACAAAACGCTCATAAAAAACTTTATCCGAAGTCCCTTCGACCGTGATTAAATATTCCAAATAAGCCACTAACGGAAATTTGCTTAATTCGCATAACCATCCAGTCCCATAGCCATCGGCTTTATGGCTTTTATTTTAACTGAGGTCACCTCTTATGTGCAAGCACCATCTTTAATATCTGATTTAGTATCTCAAATTTAGGGCTAAATACTTTTATTTTTCCATTCCTGAGCGCGGGTTTGCATATCTTTTATAAATCCATCTTTCCCATCCATATAACCTTCAATATCTTCAGGAAACTGACGTGCTAATTTCTGTTTTAATTCGCTGTATTGCTGTGCGTATTCAGGATGAGCAATCATATAATCCCGAAAATATAAATGTCTTGCTATATCAGGTGATTGGGTTTGAAAAGTATGAACATGATGGGTTCTAACATCATTTATATCTTTTCTAAAATAACGTCTTCCTGGTATACCAAATTCACCCATAACCTCATAGCCAAGTGCTATCATTTGCGAATTGCACTCGTCAACCAATTCTATATTTGACACTTCTGCGAGCATATCAATAATTGGCTTAGCGTAAATACCTGGAATAGAAGTACTACCAATATGATGAATTGTGATTAAATTATTACCAAGCGCAGCAATAACTAGTTTCGATTCGTGTGCAAATTCTGAACGCCATTCCGGGTTATGAGGCACTACTTCAATTTTTCGCATATCAATTTCCGGATAAATTAAATTTTGTCAATATGCTATCACCCGAATTTGCCAAAAATACCTCAAAAATCTCCAAAAAAAATGTCTAAAATACTCTTGCTTCTATCCTGATTAAGCATCAGGATAGTTTTTAGTACAAAAATAGATTTTATACCAAATCAAGATTTATCCGTAGTTCAACGGATTAAGATATGTAAACATAAAATTAAAATTATTTTATAGGAAAATTTGGGAACTAAAGATAAATCAGTAGTGACTAATGACTAAGGTCAGTTCCTGTGATACATATTGATACAAAAGCCGATGCCCAAAACAATCATGACTTCTCAAAATAAATTTCTTCCATCGCTTTTAGGTATTAGTCTTAGCGTATTTCCAATGCTATCTAATCAACCTTCCTTCGCGGAAGTAGTCAAAAAACCAGAGCCATCCGATGCACCTCTGGAACTGAAATTATTAGAGAAGCCAAATGATTACGTCGTCACAGCCAACACGATTCACCAAGAGAATTTAGCAATCCCTAGTTTATGGTGGGTAAAAGAAAACACAGAGAACAAACTTTTAGATAACTGGATAGCACACCCAAAAACAGCAAATCAAGCTGCACGAGTAGATTTGATAGTAAATCAGCAACTTTGGAGTTTACTCGATTATTTAGAGCGCTACGAATTTATTAATCGTGTAGGCACTTTTGCCAGAAGTTATGGTTATAATATCCGCATCTTTAATCAAAATGAAAAACACCATTTAGCAAGTTACACTTGTAGTTTTCAAGAAACAGATACTAATTCTAAAATAGTTCCTACTTTGTGCAGTATCCAAATGGAAAATAAAGGAAAACGTGGAGTAAGACCTTCACCATTGCAAGCTAAATATTAATTGTTGACTGATGACTGTTGACTGTTGACTGTTGACTGTTGACTGTTGATTGATAATTTCCTATTTGAAGACAATTTTCGTAGCCCCCTCCTCGCTTGCGGGGAGGGGGTTGGGGGTGGGGTTGTCTTTTGCTGGGACGATTATACTTTCGCTTACATATGTGTATTATTGAAATTTTATACAATTTTAATAAGAAAAATCCGGAGAAACACTTGCTTAATCTGTCAAGAGAAATGTAGGTGTTATTGTAAATCAGAATACAATGAGTGATATAAGTCTGCTGATGGCGGGAGTGTTAACAGCAGGGCAACCATCAGTGCCCAGCTTACCACAGCAGCCTATAATTGAGCCAGAGATAGACTTGCAGCAGCCATCACAAGCTGAAGCATCAAAAATAGTCCCCACAGTAAAAATTACGCCCCCAGAATTTGTACAGCCCCTAGAAAGCCTTCTACCAAACCCAAAACAAATAAAACCAGAGCATCAAAATATACTAAAAAATTCCAAAAATGTAGAGACGCGATTAATCGCGTCTCTACGGAATTCGACAACAGTACAAAATTCGACAACAGTACAAAATTTACCAACAGTACAAAATTTACCAACAGTACAAAATTCGACAACAGTACAAAATTTACCAACAGTACAAAATTTACCAACAGTACAAAATTTACCAACAGTACAAAATTCGACAACAGTACAAAATTTACCAACAGTACAAAATTCGACAACAGTACAAAATTTACCAACAGTACAAAATTTACCAACAGTACAAAATTTACCAACAGTACAAAATTCAACACCAGTCACATCAGTATCGCAACTGGACGATGTAAAACCAGAAGACTGGTCATTTACAGCTTTACAGTCCCTAGTGGAGCGCTACGGATGTATAGCTGGGTATCCCAATGGCACTTATCAAGGTAACCGTGCTATCAGTCGTTATGAATTTGCAGCAGCTTTAAATCCTTGCTTACAAAAAATCAACGAAATAATTGCTAGCAGTACTAATAACAGCGTCAATAAAGAAGATTTAATTCAATTACAGCGCTTACAAACAGAATTTCAAAAAGAATTAAAAGAAGTTGAAGCGCGTATTGGGTCTTTAGAAGAACGCACAGCAGAAATCGAAGCCAACCAGTTTTCTCCCACTACCAGATTAGTCGGACAAGTGATTTTTAGTTTACAGGGTACAAATACTGCTGATGTTGACTTATTTCCCAGAGATGGAGAAAGCGACCGTAAAGCAGAAACGAATTTGACTTTTACGAATAACGTGCAATTAGCGCTAGCAAGTTCGTTTACAGGAAGAGATTTACTGCTAGTTGGGTTAACTTCCGGAAATTTAGGCTCTTTCGCATCTTCACTATTCACGAACATGGGAAGGTTAGGTTTCGAGTCAAATACTAACAACGATATAGTTATCAGCGATTTGTCATACCGTTTTGGGGTAACAGATAACTTAGGAGTCGTAGTCGGAACAGCAGGAGTTAATGCTATCAATACTTTTAGAGGTATTAATCCCTTAGAAGGTGCAGGAGATGGCGCAGTTTCTTTATTTGCTCAAAGAAACCCTATTTTGGCTATTGGTAGTGGTACTGGTGGTATGGGATTTGACTGGCAAATTGGTGAAAGAGTAAGTCTACAAGGAGTTTACAGCGCTGAATCACCTAGCTTTCCTGGTGATATCAACATCGGAGGGTTGTTTGGTGGTAGACGTACAGCTGGTGCTCAGTTAACTATCGCACCCACCAACAATATCGATATCGGACTGCATTATCTTTATTCCCACTCTCCTGATGGCTTATTAGGAACAGGTGTTGGAGATGCTCAATTAGTCTCACCTTTTGCACCCACTACAGTTGCTTTCAATACTCATGCTGTTGGTGCCACAGTCGGTGTAAGAATCAACCCCAATCTACATTTAGGTGGTTGGGGTGGCTTGACATTCTCTAATCCCGAAAATCTTTCTGGTTCTGTCGAAACCACAAACTGGGCATTATTCGCAGCTTTTCCCGACCTGTTCAAACCAGGTAACTTAGGAGGGATTTTCGTCGGACAACCCCCAAAAATAACGAACAGCACCTTACCAGACGAATTTAACTTTCCCAATTTTTCTGACGATGGAACACCCGGTGGACGTAAAGATACATCGCTACACATGGAACTTTTTTATCGTGCCAAGCTAAGTGAAAACATTGCTTTAACCCCCGGTGTATTCGTCGTCCTAAATCCCGACCATAACCGCTCCAACGGCTCTCTAGTCGTTGGTACTCTCAGAGCCACCTTCCGGTTTTAATTTTCTGCAAGTGTAAATTTAATCAGCCAACAGTCAGCAGTTAACAGTCAACAGTCAACCTTCAACCGTCAACCGTCAACCGTTAACCAAACCCATGAAACTTACCACTTTCATAAAAAGCAGTAGCTTAGCCACAATTTTTATTGGTTTGGGTGCATCAGCGGCTTCGGCTCAATTAGTAATAGAAAGCACAGGTACTATTTCTGGTACTATCCAACTACCCAGTTTTAATCCTAATTTCAATCGAGATATTACTCGTATTGACACCGCTTCAGACGGTACTTATTCTCGGAACATTGGTACTAGACAAAACCCCAATTTTGTCTCAGTGTATAGGTCTAACTATGTCAAAGTACAAACACGTTCTGACGGCAGTTTACATTATTTCGTTGATTTTAAAGGCATTCCGGTAATTTCTTTTGATGGGGGTATAACTTCACCAGCGCTAACAGGTGGAGAATTAACGCCCTACAATTATCAAGGCAGATTACCAGGAGTCAAATATCAAGCTGTTGTTCAAGATGAATTAGCCTTAGGGAGAGCCTTTTACACAGGAATTGTCACCGACCCCAAAACCGGAGACCAGTATCAAGGTACTTTTACCCTCCGAGGACAAGGACCCCGCTACAGCGATCGCAATGGAGGTGAAAGTCCAACGGTCTTCGATTTTAAATCAGACCAACCAGGTTCACCAACGGTCACATCCTACAGAATGACCAACACTCCCTTAGTAAGATTAAGGATTACAGTTCCACAAAACGCGACTCGTATCACCCCAAATCCAACTCCTCCAACCACAACTCCAAATCCAACTCCTCCAACCACAACTCCAAATCCAACTCCCCCAACCACAACTCCAAATCCAACTCCAAATCCAATTCCTCCAACTATTCCCGCTCCTATCAGTGATACCCCCCAACCGATTACTGATACACCGTCACCGATTAGCGATAGTCCAAACATGGAATTCAGTAGCGGTAAAACATTTGGGTTAAATCCAGTAGTTGCAAGACAATCTCAGAATCAAGATGTACCTCAATGTCGCGAGCGAGACAATGTTCAATGCCGTAACATAAGCAACAACAGAAAGCAAACAGTCGGGCCTCGTAGTCGCGTGCTGCTACGCTAACAATAATGTAGAGACGCGATTTATCGCGTCTTGTCTTATATATATAGCGTTTTAAAAGTTTGGTAGGTCAGGTTAAAGAATTCAGGAATACCAATAATCAAAAATGAAGATAATATAATGACCGCAATAAGAGTAGCATACGCAAAGCCAAAAGCACCTTGCGGTATTTGCCACCCTCAGTGATATTTAGTTATACTAATGGGTTAAACCAGCCCCCACAATTTTTATAGCCTGAAACAAAACCTAAGAGCATTTACATTCTCTTTAAGGAAAAAAAACCAATGAAAGCGGACTTAATCGAATTGATAGATAAACTTCTCCAGGTACTGCATATTAATAACCAATGGATGGTTTGGAACTTATTTTTAGCATTTATACCTTTAGTTCTAAGTTTATTCCTATTCCGACCGGACTTGAAACGTATAAGTATATATTCCTTAGGATTCTTAGCCTTTTTTGCTTGTTTTCCCCAAAACACACTTTATTTTAAAACCGTTGCCAGATTTATAATCGCGCATACAGTAGTAAAGCCAGTATTATTAATACCTTTATTACTAATAATACCTTTAAGTATTTGGTTTGCTCGAACTCCTGTTGGACGTAAAGCATCGTGGTGGTTAGGATTTATAGTCTTTTTTGCATTTTTACCCAACGCACCATATTTATTAACAGACATAATCCACTTCATAGATGATATCCGCACAATACAGTCAATATGGGTAATTACGCTAATATTAATACCCCTATATTTCCTAGTAATCTTAGCTGGATTTCAAGCTTACGTAATTTCGTTAATAAACTGGGGCTACCACTTACAGAGTATTGGGAAAAGCCAATTAATTCTGTGGATGGAATTAGCTACCCACGTGCTTTGTGCGGTGGGTATTTATTGGGGAAGATTTTTACGTTTTAACAGTTGGGATTTCGTTACTCAACCAGACGCTTTGATTACCAAAGGAATTGAAGAAATTTTAGGTAAACAACCATTAGCAATAATAGCCATCACCTTTTTCGTACTAACAGGATTGCATTTGTTAATGAAACGAGTAACATTGGGTTTCGTTAAAGAACCCAAAAGATTAACCACACCGAAAGCGGGGTAATCAGGGAAGTAAACAATTCAAAATTGCGAATTGCGAATTGCGAATTGCGAATTGCGAATTGTTTACTCCCCCCTCCTAGCCGCTTCCAAAATAATTCTTTGTTCTGCACGAGCGATTGCGCGATATGTTCTATCAAAGGCTTCAGGTTCAACAGAAATAGAACTAATACCCCATTGAACAAGTTTGTCTATCATCTTTGGGTATAACGAAGGTGCTTGACCACAAATAGAACAGGGAATTCCTGCATTTCTTGCCATTTTAATCAGTTGAGCTATAGCATCCATTACCACTGGATGAGCTTCTTGAAACCCGTTTGTTAACTGTCCTTGTTTTCTGTCTACCCCCAACAGTAATTGCGTTAAGTCATTAGTACCAATAGAAATACCTTGTACCCCAGCCTTTATATATTCTGGTAATAAAAAAAGCACACTGGGAACTTCTGCCATAATCCACAATTGAAATTGGGGTACTTGAGTCAAACCAAATTCTTCAACTTTACGACGGCAAAAGCGAAATTCTTCAATAGTTCTAACAAACGGCAAAATCAAATTTAAATTACGATATCCTGCTTGTTGTACAGCCTTAAAAGCCTTTAACTCTAACTCAAACACAGCAGGATTTTGCATATAACTCCAAGTACCGCGTTCTCCTTCGTAAGATTCCAAACCAGATGATAAAGTGTCATCAGAAGGCAAGAACTCGTTAACTCGCCAATCTAACGAACGGTAAAATACTGGTCGTGGAGCAAAACCACGAGCAAACTTGGTAATTTCTTTAAACCAGAGTTGTTGTAATTCCTGTGTTCGCTGCTGTGCAATCCAATTGCTGGGATGTTGTCCGGCAAGTATCTCTAGCATCATCATTTCAGCACGTAATAATCCTACACCGTCCACAGGTAAAGAAGCCGTAGGTTCTATTAAACTTGCCTGACTCAGATTTAATAGTAACTCGGTAGCGGTAATTGGGGAGTGGGGAATGGGGAGTGGGGAGTGGGGTGCTGGGGACTTGGGATGGGGTGCTGGGGACTTGGGATGGGGAAGGGAAGAGGGGGATAGGTGGGAGGAATTGGGAATTTCTTTTTCGTCGTCTTCTTCTAAAATACTCATACCAATACGATAAATCTCTCCCTTGTCTCCATCCATCAATAATTGTTCTCCACTTTGGATTAACGATGTAACTTTTGGAGCGTTCACCACTGCTGGAATACCTAATTCTCTAGCCAAAATAGCAGCATGACTAGTTAAGCCTCCTTGCTCGGTAATGATGCCGGAAACATTTCTTAATATTGCTAACCAACCTGGAGCAACAAAAGGTACTACTAAAATTGCTCCTTGAGGGACTTCTTCTGGTTTAATTCTAGGATTAGAAATTACATAAGCATTAGCTGTGATGCAACCAGTGGAAGCACCTACCCCTTTAATGCAATGTAAATTTTGGCTTACAGATAGTGAATGACTAACTTTTGTAAAATAAATTTTAGCAATTTTACCCTCCTGAGTAATTGTCCAATCTAATGTAAAATTTCGACCAAGTTGGCTCACAAGTTGATTTGCGATTGTAATTAATTGTTGTAAGTATTCTTCTTGTAAAGCATACTGATGTTGTTGGGCATCCTCCATTAGATAGGCAACCACACAAGATTTATCTAATACATCTACAGAGTTAGATGTTCCTTCCTGAGAGATTTGGTTTGTATTCTGTTGGTTTGTATTTTGTTGGTTTGTATTTTTAAGTCTGTAGCCGATGATTTTATTACCTAGATGTTGCTCTAGCAGAACACCTGTTTGCCGTTGGATATAATAAACATCTGGTAAAACCTCTCCAGCATTGATAGACATTCCTAATCCCCAAGAGGCTTGAATTTCAAAAACCGAGGCATTGGCATTTAAAAAACCACTAGCAACAGCATCTCTAAGCGGTTGTACTAGCACAGCAAAATTAATTTTTCGTAAATCAAAAGCAAAATGTTGCCAATATAATAAACTTCTAGCACGGAAAAATTGACTCCAAGTGCGCTTTAACGCCAAAGCGATTTCTTCCTCTTCACAACGACAACTAATTCCGTTAAACAAGCCAGATATGTTCCCACTTGTGCTGGGTAACGTCAAAGTAGGACGGAAAATTAAACTATTGCACTCTAATTTTCTAGCTTCTACAAAAATTGCCCTCACCCATTCTTCTGGAATCGTAGCAGAAATAATCTCTTGACTTAAGGAAGTAGCCACTTGTTGCAACTGACGCCAATTACCTACATCCAGATGTAGAGAAGAATGGGGCAAATCAGCAACCAAAGCCTCTGAATTATCTAGACTATCAAGAAATTCCCGCAAAACATTGGCTCCCACAACAAAACCAGGTACTATCGGATAGCCACGCTGCATAAGGATACTTAAATTAAATGCTTTATCACCTACCAAGGGGCAGTCTTGTGCCTGAATTTTGTCGAGCCAGTAGAGTAGTTTGTCCACCCAGTTTGTGAGTTGTTGATTGTGAGTTGTTGATTATGAGTTGTTGATTATTTATTAATTTCTAAGTATTTTTTTACTTGTTATTAATGGCAATTCCAGAGTTACACTAAATTTATCAGTATTGTTTTTCCCATCATAAACCTTGTCTAACACTTATCATATTTCCCCAAACGATTGGCAAAATATTATCTTTCGACTGTGCTTTGCGTTACTAGTTGGCGGAATTATTGGCTTAGAACGCCAGTTACAGCACAAATCAGCAGGATTAAGAACTCACATGCTAGTTAGTTTTGCTGCTGCTTTGTTTACCATCATACCGCTCCAAAGCACTACGCTAGAGACCGATTCTAATGCACTTAGCCGAGTAATCCAAGGTGTGACAGCTGGAGTTGGCTTTTTGGGTGCGGGAGAAATATTGCGCGAATCATCTCAAAAACCACAACGTCCCGAAATTCGCGGACTGACTTCAGCAGCGGCAATTTGGGTATGTGCAGCCCTCGGTATCGCCGCTGGTTGTGGTTTGTGGCAGTTAGGATTAATTGGTGCTCTCCTATGTTTTTTAGTGCTTTTTGTTGTCAAAAAATTGGAAAAAGTTGATTAAGTATTTGTGATTTTTTGGTGGTCAGTGGTCAGTGGTCAGCAGACAACCGACCACTAACTAAATAATTTTAATGCTTTAGCAAAAATATCTTCATCTGCTCTTGTTTGTAAAATTAACTTAACTAAGTTAATAAAATCCAAATCAGCTTCGTTATCAGTTTCAATTGTTTTACTTGCTGCATAAAAGCTAACATCATTAAGTTTTAATTCATCAGTTGTGCCCGTTTGTAAACCAGGAGCTTTACTATCCCAGGAAAGTGATTTACCACGCAAGGTAAATTGAAACCAGGCTATTTGGTTATTTCTTAACTCAAAAAACACATCAAAGTAAGGTTCCTCCCCTTGGAACCAAACCTTTTTTGTACCACCTCTATATCCCGACGACTTCAAAATCTTTGATGAAATTTCTCGTAAGGATGCACCGAGGGATGCTACTTCGTTTTTATCTAAAACATAATTACTTTGGGACATATCAGTAGTGTTGGTTGTCAGTTATTGGTTGCCAATTGTGGGTGGTTAGTTTTTATTATTCCCAAGAACTAATCACAAATGACTGTGCTACCTAGAAAAAACTAATGTAGAGACTAAACATGTTTAGTCTATGTCTATGTCTATATCTATGTATGTCTATATATTCCCCACCTGGCCAGCATTAACAGACAAAATTTGCGAGGAATTTAACCACTGGGAATCAAACGCTCCCAAATGAGTAGTAGTAATAAGGGTTTGAAAGCGGTCTTGAATTGCGTCGAGCAATTGATTTTGACGGGAAAGGTCTAACTCTGCCAACACGTCATCCAACAGTAATAGGGGTGATTCGCCAACAACTTCTTCAATAAGTTGTAATTCTGCTAATTTCAGCGCTAGTACTAAAGTTCTTTGTTGACCCTGAGAACCGTATTGTCGCGCAGGTGTTTGATTAATAGATAATTCTATTTCGTCACGATGGGGACCAACAAGGGTTGTACCTTGATGTAGTTCTGCAATAGCCCGCTGTTGTATTTTCTCTAGAAACGCCTGTTGTACTTCTTCGGCTTGCTGTTGCTCTATAGGTATATTAGGTGCGTATTTTATCTGTAAAATTTCTGTAGAACCACTAATATCAGCGTGCCAAGCACTAGCAATCGGTAATAGTCTTTTTATTGCTCGTTCTCTTCTTCTAATTAACCTTGTGCCTGTTGTCGCTAATTGAGCATCCCAAATAGCTAATTCTGAATGTTTAGCAGAAAAAGCTGAGTCATCTTTTGCGTTTTTTAAGAAGGCGTTACGTTGACGCAGTACTTTATTATATTCGTGTAAGATACGGGCGTAAACTGGTTCTAGTTGAATTAACAGAGTATCCAGCCAATTACGTCGAGTTTCTGGACTTCCACGTACAAGTTCCAAATCTAAACTAGAAAACTGAACAGCATTTAGAACTCCCAAAAAATCCATTTGTCGTCGTAGATTTTCGTTGTTGAGAGCAACAGTACGACGTCCGTTGCGACGAACAATTAAACTTAGCTCACTCACCCCAGTGTCTCGTACCAAAGAAGCATTAACTCTAGCAGCTTCTTCACCATCGCGAACTAAATCCTTATCCCGTGAAACTCGGTGTGAGCGCAATGTCGCAAGTAACTCCACCGCTTCCAATAAATTAGATTTTCCTTGAGCATTATTACCTACCAAAATAGTCTTTGGGGCAGAAAACTCAACAAACTGCTCTTTATAATTGCGAAATTGACGGAGGTGGAGGGTTTTTAGGTACATTCTGGGGAATGGGGAGTGGGGAGTGGGGAGTGGGGAGTAGGGGAAATTAGGGAGTGGGGAGTGGGGGAATTAGGGAGTGGGGAATGGGGAATGGGTAATGGAGAATCACCAATCACCAATTACCAATTACCAATTACCAATTACCAATTACCAATTACCAATTACCAATTCCCAATTCACTCCTAAACGTTTTTCTTGCCTACTAATTTGAAGAATACCTTCTCGGCTTCAATCCAGACAAACATTAAGGCACTAAAACCAAAACATATTAACAGTTCCAATCCACTTAATTGGTGAGTACCAAAAAAAGCACGTAGGGGTTCAACATATATCAGCATTAGTTGCAAAACTGTTGTCACCCCAACAGCACCCAGTACGTAGGGATTTGACAAGGGATTCATTTGTATTGTCAGTCGGTTGTTGGAACGAATCGCTATAGCATGACCCATTTGTGCTAAACACAAGGTGGTAAATACCATTGTTTTCCAAACTTCCTTGTCACCTCCTGCTTTTATATAAGCTTCGCTGTTGGTGTAATTGTAAGCCCATGACATCAAAGCTATGGTGATGATAGCGAAAACAATTCCTATACGAATCATGTAGGAACCTAAACCACGAGCAAAAATACTTTCACGAGGGCTAAAGGGAGGACGCTGCATTACGTCTGCTTCGGGTGGTTCTACTGCTAATGCTAATGCGGGTAACCCATCGGTGACTAAATTCATCCACAAAATTTGTAGTGGAGTAAGGGGAATACCTCCTAAACCAAGTATAGGAGCGGCTGCAACAGTTAGTACTTCTCCTATATTACTACCGAGAATATACTTAATAAAGCGGCGTATATTAGTATAAACAACACGTCCTTCTTTTGTCGCTGCGACTATAGTGGCGAAATTATCGTCCAGTAGCACCATATCGCTGGCTTCTTTACTAACATCAGTGCCTGTAATCCCCATCGCAATCCCGATGTCCGCTTGTTTGAGTGCGGGTGCATCGTTAACCCCGTCTCCTGTCATAGCAACAAATCGTCCCCGTCGTTGTAGAGCTTGGACTATTCGCAGTTTATGTTCTGGGGAAACGCGAGCATATATACTAACTTCGTCTACGTTTTGTTCTAATTCCTGGTCGCTCATGCGTTGTAATTCTTGACCAGTAAGAACTCTATCTCCACCTTCAGCTATTCCCAAATCTTTAGCAATTGCTTTGGCTGTTAGTTGGTGGTCACCAGTAATCATTACGGGACGAATTCCCGCTTGACGACACTCTTCAACTGCAGCACGAACTTCTGGACGGGGAGCGTCTAACATTCCCACAAGTCCTAACCAAACTAAATCGGTTTCGGATTTTTCGTCTGAACCTTCGGGTGGTACTTGTGCAATGGGTTTATAGGAAAAACCTAGCACCCGCAAACCATTACTTGCCATTTGGTCGTTTTGTCCCAAAATCAATTGACGTTGCTTTTCGGTTAAAGGTGTTGCTTTTGTTCCTATCTGTACCCGATTACAACGTGCCAATATTAATTCGGGTGACCCTTTGGTAAACATTAAATATTTTTGGGAGTTTTCACTTACCAAATTGGCAACTGCTGGGTCGATATCGGTTAAAGGTGATACCCCACTAGCGACTTCTTCTATTTGAGTAATTACACTCATTCGTTTGCGTTCTGAGGAGAAGGGGAATTCGGCAACACGAGGTAATTTACTATTCCACTGGTCTTTTTCAACACCACCCTTTGCGGCAAGAGTTACCAAAGCTCCTTCGGTGGGGTCGCCTAAAATAGTCCATTCGCCATTTTCCTGCTGCAATACTGAATCGTTACACGCAGCACAAGCGATAAGTAGCGGGGAAATTTCTGGATAATTATCAATAGAAACTGTATCCCCTCCTAACTGAAAGTCCCCTTTGGGAGCGTAGCCTTCTCCTGTAATTTTGAAAACGTCATTGTTGGTATACACTGACTGCACTACCATTTTGTTCTGAGTCAGGGTGCCTGTTTTATCGGAACAAATGGTGGTCACAGAACCTAAAGTTTCTACTGCTGGTAGTTTTCTAATTAAGGCTTTTTGACGCACCATGCGTTGAGTACCCAACGCTAAAGTCACGGTAATTACTGCGGGTAAACCCTCTGGAACTACGGCTACTGCCATACTTAAGGAAGTTTCCAATAGTTCGATAAAATTACCCTTGAGAAGTAGACCAATCCCGATGACTAAGGCGACTAAAATTAATGAACCAGTCACAAGGGCATTACCCAACTGTTCCATCCGTTGCTGTAACGGTGTGGGTTCGCTTTCCACCGATTGCAACATTTCGGCAATTTTGCCCAGTTCTGTTGTCATCCCGGTGTTGGTGACTAAGACTTTTGCGCGTCCTTGAACAACTTCTGTCCCTTGGAATACTAAGTTGAGTCTGTCTCCTAAAGACGCATCTTCCGGCAATTCTAGTTTTGACTGTTTATTTACTGCTTCCGCTTCCCCTGTTAGTGCGGATTCCCGCACTTGTAAATTTGACTGTTCTATTAAACGTCCGTCAGCAGAAACTTGCACCCCAGCTTCCAGTAGCATCACATCTCCTGGCACCAGTTGTGGGGCTGCTACATCTATCAATTTACCGTCGCGGATGACTCGTACGTTGGGTGAAGATAATTTTTTCAGAGCGGCTAGGGCTTGTTCTGCCCGGCTTTCTTGCACGTAGCCAAGAATACCGTTGAGAATTACAATCGCCATAATCGCTATGGTATCCTTAAACGGTATCCCATCTTTTAGTGTGCCATCTCGCAAAGCAATAAAGTCTAAAACACCAGAAACAATTGCGACACCAATTAACATCAATAACATGATGTTTTTAAACTGGTCGATAAGAATTTCTAACGGTGTACGTCCACTGGTTTCTTTTAATTCGTTGAGACCATATTTTTCTACTCGTTGTTGAACTTCTTGAGTTGTTAAGCCTTTGTCTGCGTCAGTGTTAAGCAGTTGTATTGCTTTTTCAACTTCTAAACTATGCCAAACGACGTTTGAATCAGATAGAGAATTAGCAGACATGGTGTAGGTTACAGGAGATGTTACAGAGTTGGATTGGAATTTTACGATAATCAGAAAAACATCAATTAAAGCTATCTTGGCAATTTTTGCCTAAAAGCATCAATATAAATTTGTGTTTTTCCTCACATATGGTGAATTCCCATTGGGAAATTATATACGTGTTATTACCTTAAAAAGAAGTTGAGTCTAACACATGTACTTTAGCTAAGTAAGGCACATAAGTTAGAAAATTTTTTTGAGACATATTCCAAACAATATTACAAAATTAATTTTATGCATGTGCTTAGCATTGAATAAATACGTTTAATATGAGTGTTGCACTCCCCAGTTTTTAAACAAGGCAGATGTTTGGGCAGTTTAGAACAATTCGACCGCTTGGCGCTGCCACTTTGGGTGGCATCGCTTTTATCGGAAATATACTCATTGCGATAGATACAATTAAAGGTCATCTGTTACAAGTTGACCCCCTTACTGACAACACCAAAATTCTCAATTCCCATCAGGTCAGGGAATTTGAAGAAGTCACCGGGCTTTGTGTTTGGGAAGATACCCTTTGGTTGACACGGGGTAATAGTGTTTACTTGTGCAAATTGGACTCTTTGGGTTTGGAGCATTTTGTTACCTTACCTTATCCCGCTAATGGTGTGGCTGTATGGGAATCAACCATTTACGTTAGTTGCCAAAAGTTGGGCTACATTCTCATTTTTGACCGCCAAACGCGCAAAGAAATAACCAGGTTCCGTGCCCCTGGGGTTGGGGAAGAAAACTTGGCTGTGTGCGAGGACACTCTTTGGGTGTGTGACCGCATCGAACAAACAGTTTACGCCATTGAGCGCGGTACTGGTGAAGTTAAGTTTAGCGTACTCACCCCTTTTGAATGTCCCACTGGAATTGCTGTTCGTTTAGACCAGGGTATGGACGAGGAAAACGGCAAGCAAAATAAGCAAAATATATATGTTGCTTACGCCAATGAGGAACCCTATATTCGGGATAACCCCAACGCTAACCCCAGCTACGAACTTACATATCGCGATCGCACTTTTATTCATCCCTTGCACTACCACTATGACGCGGAAAAACGTATAGGGTTGTCGAATGGGTATTTGATTGAAATGTGCTACGCGGAAGAGATTTCCCCCTTAGAAGAGGTTTACCTCCCCGACGCGGAATGGCGCATCGCTCTACCGAGTGAAACTGACCGTCAAAAAGTTAGGCACATTGAAGCAATAGGTTTACCCTTTACAGAGGAAGTCGTAGACGGAGAACGGGTTGCAGTATTCAAATTTGAAACCCTAACCCCCGGAGAAAGACACATGTTTGGTTGGCGAGCTGTTGTGGAAGTTTACAGCATTAAATATCGCCTGACCCCACCAGATATGGATAACCTACCAGAATACCCTGTAGAATTCAAAAGTCGTTACTTAGTGGACGACGACGAATTAGCAATGGAAAGCAGCATAGTTCGTCGCGCAGCTCTTGAGGCTGTTGGCAATGAAACGAACCTGTTGCGAAAAATGTACAGTATCCGTAATTTTGTTTATGACCAATTATCATATGGCATTAAACCATACATTGATTCTCCTGACATAGTGTTAGATAGAGGTGTTGGTTCCTGTGGTGAATACGTAGGTGTGTTATTGGCTTTGTGCCGTCTAAACGATATTCCCTGTCGTACCGTCGGACGTTACAAATGCCCAAATACCAGCGAGCATAAAAACGTTCCCCTGCATCCAGACTACAACCACGTATGGCTAGAATTTTACATTCCCGGACGTGGCTGGTTGCCGATGGAATCAAACCCGGATGATATTGGCGACTATGGCCCTTATCCTACTCGCTTTTTCATGGGTTTATGCTGGTATCATATTGAAATTGGCAAAGGTTTACCTTTTGAAACATTAAGTAGTAAAGGTCAAAGAATCAAAAAAGAGGAAATCTCTATAGGCGAATTAGCGATTAACCATATACGGTTTACAATTCTCGAAGAATTACCAGATTTCTAAGACCTAACCCCCCAACCCCCCTTCCCTAGCAGGGAAGGGGGGCTACGATTTAAGAGATTTTCAAGTTAATAAGCTAACTTACAGCTTCTATTTCCCCTTTACTTCCCTCTTTTATTTCCCCCCTTCCCTCGTAGGGAAGGGGGGTAGGGGGGTTAGGTCTGGGGGGTTGCGATAACTTTCATCCCAGCAGGTGCAGCCAAAGTAAGTCCACGACGAACAGGACGCACAGCACGTTTATCAACCATCGATACTTGAAACTTAGACAAAATAGTTGCTAATACTATTTTCATTTCATACTGAGCAAAAGCCATACCCAAACAGCGACGACTACCACCACCAAAGGGCAAAAATTCGTATGGGGAAAATTGCCGTTCTAAAAAGCGTTCCGGTTTAAATTGCTTTGGTTGAGGATAAACTTCTTGACGATGATGAGCCATATAAATACTGGGGATAATCATAGTGCCTTTTGGTAACTGGTAACCCATAATTTCTATTGGGGATGTGGCAAAGCGAACAAAAGCATTGGCGAGAATTGGGTACATCCGCAAAGACTCTTGAGATACGGCTGTTAAATAAGGTAGTTTTGCAATAGTGGTTGGTTCTGTGTTCCCATCCAGGGACAGCAGTTCTTTTTGCAGTTTCTCCCGTATTTGTGGTGAGCGGTCAATCCAGTAAAGTGCCCAAACTAAAGCAGAAGCTGTTGTTTCGTGTCCGGCTACCAACAAAGTCATCAATTCATCGCGCAATTCCGTGTCTGACATCGGCTGACCATCATCATAGCGAGCAAACATCATTAAACTCAGAATATCTTGCCTATTTTGGTAAGATTCAGGCTGGTAAGATTCAACTTTTCGCTCTTTTATATGGGCATAAATCAATTCATCAATTTTTTGTATTTGCAGCATCATTCGTCCCCAAGGACTCCAAGCACCTAAATCTTTTTGCAAAAAGGTGAAAAAGAAACCAGCGGACATTAAAGGAGAACCCAAGAACTCTAAGACGGAACTTAATAATTTTTGTAGTTCTTGCAAACGCGAACCTTCATCAAAGCCAAAAACAACTCGTAGAATTACCCGCAGAGCAATTTCTTGCATTGTGTCACGGATATTAAAAGCTTTATTTTGGAGCCAAGAATCACATACCTGATGCGTTATTTCCTGGATAGTTTCCCCGTAAATTCGCATTTTTTCCCCATGAAAGGGAGGTGCTAATAATTGACGTTGACGCTGGTGACGTTCACCACTCAAAGCCAGCAATGAGTTTTGACCCAATAAAAATTCTAAACCAATGTTTCCTCCACCAGTACCTAAATTCGTGGAATCGGCTGTAAAAATCTGTTCTAAGGCTTGGGGATGACTAAAATATACAGCGTAGTTCCCTTTGGGGCTTTTTAAGGTAAAAGTATCTCCGTAAATTTTTGCAAAATCCTCTATATATTCCAAAGGACGAAAAACAAATTTTAGCCGTCGTAGCAATATCGGCATGTCGGGACCGTTGGGAAGAGTTTTAGTTGCTGTCATGCTTGAGTAATTTAAATAAAGTGTTTTGGGATTATTTTATTGTGGCAGATGCAAAGACAGTACTACTACCAGCCTTTGAGGTCATGTATTTTTGAATACTCAGAAGATAATAAATATTGAAAAAATTAAATTAAAAATTAAAAACTAATATGAAATATAAACTTATAAGGATTTTCCCTGAACCTAATTATTGAGGGCTTTTCTATACTATAGCTGATGATTTTACAGATAATTTAAGATTTATTGGCGAAGCTTTACAGCTACTTGATTAAGCTCAAAAGTTTCTTTGTTTAACTGGATACAGAGAGTACTGATAGTTGTCAAAAAGTATGTAGTAAAACTTAGCTAATTGTTAATTTTATCAGAATATTAACGGTTAGCATAAAGTTACAAAAGTACAGAAGCGATAAATCGCATCTGTACATTTACTATCTTTAGAGTAATTTAAAGGAAGTTTAGTAGGGAGTAGAAATACAGTGATAATACTGTGATTTATGTGTTATATTTAGCGGAACACTTGTTGAGTTTTTTTCGTCTAGCCAAATAAATATGGAAATTATAGACGATTACCCAAAAAAACAATAGTAAAAATTAAAACCATTTATTAAAGCTAAACTAATATCAACTTATGTACCAAAAAACGTGATTGTTACTAGCATCTAATTAGAATTTAGTAAAAGGATAGTTTTATTAATCAAATTTGTAAGTCCTGAGAATTTGTGTAATTAGTAATTTACTCATCAAGGGTGACGGAAAAGTGAGTAATTGGACAAACCCTTATTACGAAAGTACTTCCTCCGAAGAACAGCAAATATATCAACATTTGCTAAAATTACTAGAGTCTCAATCTCCTAGTCAAATGATTGAGCGTTTTCGTGCTTTGTTTATTGAGGGTGCTGATTACCCAGAAACAGAGATATTGCTACTTTTAGATAAAATAGTAGTATCCAACAACAGTGAACAAGATTTCAAATACTTCCTCAATCGTTGTTGCCATATTTTAATCAATAGATGGCATATGCAGCCGCAGTTGTACAGTCATGTTCCAGGGTTAATAGCTGTATTTGAAAAACAGCCTTCTCGCTCTAGAATTCACAGCTTCCGTTATGCAGCAATTAGGCGTTTACAGGAACAAGTAAAACAATTTACCCAAAGTGAGCAATACCAGGCATTATGCCGTTTAGCACGGGTAATGTCTCATAACCGGGTAATGTCTAATAACAAAGACTTTATTCCTCATAATCAAAATCAACCTTTAATCACTTTAATTCCTCGATATCCTTATTTGTACCAGCATTGTCTACTGAGTGATAACTGCGCTTTTGAACACAAAAACACAGTTAGAACTATTCAAGAGCAGGTACAAAAACAATTTGAAATTGATTTGTCAAAATATGTGACTTATCAAATAAGACGTGCTGAAATTATTAAAGTTAGTTCTGTTGAACAAGCTGATAGGATTTTGCGAGGTGTAAACAACCCTACGCTATTGCAAAATGCTGAACTATACACTACTTTAAGACAATTTATTGGCAAAGTTGAAAGCGGTTCTACTTACCAAGATTTGGCAAAAAGCTTTTTACAATATAGTCGTCAGTCTCCTGATTTTTATTCTTTTAAAGAAGATTTATATCAGTACCTGATACCTACTATTGATTCCGATTATGGAAAACGTAAATTTTATTCGCGTTTACATAATCAACTACACAATATTTTGCCTGAAGCAAATTCTCAGAAAATTAATGAGTTTTTGCTAGTCAGGACTTGTAGTCAAATCTTGAATTTTTTGGTTGTAGAGAGTAGCGCATTGCCACAACATTTCACTTTTATAGACTTGGTTAACAATCAAGGTACAACAGTGACTACAGCTTTATTGCTTAAAATCGCGTTAATTTGCCAGAAAATAAAACCTTATCTGGAAAAACGTCTAGCAATTTTGTTCAACCACTATGAAGCTTCTGCAACAAGTTGTATTCAATGGTTGGTAACGCTTTTAGAACAAGTAAACATTGCTCTTAGCATTCACTTTGGCGATATTGATTTATCGTATTTTAAGAAGTGCTGTTAATTACTTTTGTAACTCTTGTATTAACTCTTGTATAACTCTTGTGGGGTGGGCTTTCTCTATATATAGCAGGACGGGCTGGAAGCCCATCCCACAAGAGGTAATTACAGAGTTTTTTTAATTTGGATGGGCTGAGAATTCGCAAATAGAATTGAATGGGCAATATTTACAGTGGTTTCCGGGGTTGGGGGAAAATATTTTGCTAAAGTTACTATTTTTTTCGTGATATTTTTGTATGTCTTGTTGGTGTTTTTGAGCGATACAAGCAAGTTTTGATTCTACGGAGTTTAGTTCTTTTTCGTTAACAATGATTAAATCTGATTTTTTGCAAGATTCTAAGTTATAAAAAGAAGCTACTACTTGTTTTTTAGGATAAAGATAACGCGCTGCGAGTAAATAAACTAAAGCTTGTCTAACATCAAAGGCTGATTTACCTGTTTTAAAATCTAAAATGTGTAAATTTCCTGATGGGTTAGTTAAAACACAGTCCATCGCTGCGTATAAACGAAATGAGTACAAGTCTTGTTCGATGATTATTGGCTTGGGGAATCCTTCGTCTCCCCGCGTTAGTTGGATTATTCTTTTTCCCCAAAGTAATGGAGCATTATGATAGTTTTTTAGGATTTCTAATACGCGCTGTCTAACTATATAAGTGTAATTATTTAAATTTAATATTTTTGTGACTTTTTCTACGCCATCTCTTTTTTTTAATAGCTGTTTATTTTGATGGAACTCGTAGACTCCTTTTTGAGCTAATATCCCTATGCGTTGGGATGAAGTTACTTTTGCTGATAGTATTTTTACTATCGGTTCATGTTGTCGCGCTTTGATAAACCCCCTTCGCATCTGACAATGACAGTTTTGTTGTCCCATCGCTGGGGCAATCAAAGACCATAAATGATAGCTGGCAAAAGGACGTTCGGGGATTAACATTGTCCGAGTTTGGTGGAATAAACTACCTTGCGAAAATTACGGCGAAACTCCAGGACTAAGGTGTATCCTGTAAAGTTGGTAATCTATAAGGAAAGTTACTAGGGTAATCGTCGCTTATTTAGAAACAGCGTACAGTAAAGACTGCCTTGCCCTTGTAGCATACGATACCCGTTCTTGAGACTGATAACTTTGCACTAGCAGCCACAAGCGTTCTGGTTGACTTGGGTTAGACTGTGTTTGGGTGACGGATGGAGATTGTCCTACACCTGTAGTTGCCTATTGTGGGATTAAATATATCCCTGGCTATGCAGTCCTTACCACTCCAGAAATTACTGATATTATTGTGGCAAATATTGAAGATTTCGGATGCTCATTGTGGTGGTGGTTAAAAGGGTTTGATTTCTAGGTTTGACTGGAAGCCAGAGTACATGCAGTTTATTTATAGTTTGTTAAATATTGAAACAATTTGTAAAGGAATCTCATCCCCAAGCTCAACCTGCGCTTGCGAGCAGTTCCTGTCATTGCCAGCAATTCCTGTCATTGCCAGCAGTTCCTGTCATTGCCAGCAGTTCCTGTCATTGCGTTCACGAAGTGTTCCCTATAGCGGGAATGGAGGAACGACGAAGCAATCTCATCTCCCCTGTCATTACAAATAGAACACCTGGCGATTAGAAATCGCGGCAACGACTCGGAAAACCCACCTCCGTGGATTTAAATTATTGTGACCTTATAAGGTAAGTAATAATATGATTACTACGTTTTGATTTATACTTTTTAGTAAGGAAAATACTGCGAGATGGTAAGACTTGAAGAACTGACAAAAGGCACGCAAGTAAAAGGTATTCTGCCGAACAGTTTAGTCACCATCGTTGATGCACAATGGCATGGCTCAGATGTCGTCGAACTAACATACAAAGATGCTAGTGGCGCATTAGGTAACGAGTTGGTATTTCGAGATAAGGAAAATAGTCTGGAACTTGCTACCTCCGCAGGTGCTTGGAGTTTCACTGCTGATGGTGCAAATTTTCGTTTGGTATCGGAAGCACATCGTATCAGACTAGCACATTTGTTTGACCCACTTTTAGCGGTTCACACTTCTCTTGTTGAACCTTTACCACACCAAATTACTGCTGTTTATGGGGAAATGCTCACTAGACAGCCTCTACGTTTATTGAGGTAAAAGGAGGTATTTTGGGTGCGGATACGGTAACAGTAACAAAGAATGAAATCATTACCGCACTCAATAAACCCGATAATTTTATTTTGGCGTTAGTGCAAGTTCCTCCTGTAGAGGAATCGGAAACGGATTGTTCGATTCGCTACGTGCAGCAACCTTTTCAGAATCATGTTTGAACTTCCCTAGCTTTAAATCAATAGCAATCAAGCATTGCAAAGAACGATGGTAAAACAACAAGTCCAGAAAATAATGTTCTCCTCCAACTGTAATTCTAAATTGACGGTCAACAAAACAGAAATCTCGACCTAACTCAAGCATAAATTCTTGCAAGTGATTAATCAAAGCTTCTTCAAGGTCAGATTCTGAGTAGGTTGCTGGTTCTTCTAATCTTAAAAACTCTAAAATGTAAGGGTCGCGTAGTAGATTTTCAGAACTATCAATAATTTGTCCTTCATTTGTAAGCGCTAAAACAGCTTCTTTATCTTTAGATAGCCCTACCCGTTCGTAGAGTATACTATTTATTTGACGTTATCTTAATAAGTACTATTGAAAGCAGTACAAGAGGGATAGCGCATTTTTTATCAGATGAAAATTTTGCTTATGCTACAGGTTGGGATGAAAACAAGGGACGCTATCTTGGCTTAAAAGTCAGAGAGCAAGTTACAGCAACACTCAGCAGCCAAAGTTTAATAGTTAAAGCAGAATCCGCACAAAATCAGATGACAGAAGACGAAGAAGCGGTAAAAGCTAAAACCCAAACCTTACAATCAAGAGTAGCAACGGCAACCGGAACATACACAACTAAACCGCGAATTCCTCAAGTCAACCCCAATGGAAAAGAAACAACAACTGTTAACGATGACAGCGAAATTGCGATTCCAAATTTACCAAAACGCTTTTATGGTACCGTCAAATTAGATGCATTACGCTTGCGACGTGATGTAGGACAAATAGCAGACGAAGTACTTCAACACTTAAGTAGTTTAGTCGATGCAGAAGTAGAAATTACCTTAGAAATCCAGATAAACGTGCCAGATGGAGTACCAGAAAATGTAGTCCGCACCGTAAAGGAAAATTGTAAAGTTTTAAAATTTACAAATCATGAGTTTGAGCAAGAATAATTTTGCTAAATAGCTTTTCAAATCGGGTTATCTCAGCATATAACCGAGCAATCCCTCTTTGGTAATTGATATCTTGCACCTGGTGTATATACAACCAACTAAAAGTTATTTTTAGCACTAAAATTAACATTTACAATATAACCCTATTTCCAGTCCTCTTTAGAGGACTTTAGCTTTTAGACAGGGAATTTATTCCCTGGCGGTTGTGGAAAGGTGCGACCGTATCTCAATAAATATAGTAGTTATTATGACATTGATTTTTATTGGTACAAGATGTAGGGTAACTGGTATTCTTCTAAAAATTTTGCAACACAACCTTCTAAAATAATAGAAACCCCCTACTTCAGAGCAAGTGGAAGATGCAAATACTGAAAAACACCGACCAAGATTTTTCTGCCAAATTCCAAGCTCTTGTAAACGAGCGAAGGGAAGTAACAGTTGATGTCAGTGGAACAGTACAAGAAATTATCGCTGATGTCAAAGTGCGCGGTGATGCAGCAGTAAAAGAATATACCAATCGTTTTGACCATTACCACCCGCAGTCCTTTCGTTTAAGCGAGACTTATATTGCTGAACATGCTGCAAAATGTCCTGTTGAGGTTACGACAGCACTGGAAGTTGCCGCACAAAGAATTGCCGCTTTTCATGAAAAACAGTTACCGCAAAATATTGCCTACACCGATACGCTCGGAGTGAATTTAGGATTAAATTGGGTAGCACTACCTACAGTCGGAATTTATGTACCCGGTGGACGAGCAAGCTATCCCAGTTCTGTACTGATGAACGCACTGCCTGCCAAAATTGCCGGAGTCGAGCGGATTGTTATGGTTGTACCGATGCCACGTGGTGAGATTAATCCTGTAGTATTGGCTGCTGCTGAAATTGCGGGAGTTACGGAAATATACAGCATCGGTGGAGCGCAAGCAGTGGCAGCGCTAGCCTATGGTACAGAAAGCATAGCTCCTGTCGATAAAATTGTTGGACCTGGGAACGCTTACGTAGCCGAAGCTAAACGACAAGTATTTGGTAGGGTTGGAATTGACAGCATTGCTGGACCTTCTGAGATTCTGGTGGTAGCAGATAGTAACAATAACCCAGACTGGATTGCTTGGGACTTATTATCGCAAGCAGAACATGACCCTAGTGCTCAATCAATTTTGATTACTGACTCAGAAAGTTTTGCTTTAAAGACAATTGCTGCTGTTGAAGAAATTCTTGTTAATCTATCTACTAAAGAGGTAGCAAGCGCAAGTTGGGAAAAGCATGGTGCAGTAATTATTGTTAGCAACTTAGAAGAAAGTATTTTCTTGTTGAACCAGTTAGCACCAGAACATGTGGAGTTATGTATAGACGAAGCTCAGGTATTTGCCAGCCAGATTAAATGTGCTGGTAGCATGTTTTTAGGACGCCATACTCCAGAAGCTATCGGTGATTATGTCGGTGGTCCCAACCATGTGTTACCTACGGCACGTTCTGCTCGGTTTGCCTCTGGCTTGAGTGTCTATGATTTTGTGAAACGGATTACCTATTTGCAATGTGACGAACAAGCCTTGCAAAATATAGGTAAGGCTGCTATCACCCTCGCAGAAGCAGAAGGGTTGCCTGCTCATGCAGGTAGTGTGGCTGTACGGTTGACGTAAATTTAGCCAAAACCTCTCCCTCAAAAAAAGGAACCTACGAGGAGAGAGGATTTAATATTTTAAACGATACAATACTCTAAATTATAACGTCTTAGATGAGGTGGGTGGAGTCCTAAAACAATACTAGATTTTGGAATACCTCTGAGTGCCAGTTCTTCACCAATATCGATATCTGTTCGATTTTCTTGAATCCAAACTTTGTCTTCAATAATATCAAGATGAAGAATTGGGTTGAAAATACGCTGCTGTGATTCTGTCCAGCCAATTCGTAATAATTGATAGCGGTGGTTATGATAATCGAATAGAGTAACAGTTTGGATGTGGGGATTAACTTCTGGTATATTAGCGTGGGTAGAAAGGATTTCCACGATAAGCTGAGAATATTTTTCTCGTAAAGCTTGCTCAACTTGATTTTGAGAATTTTCTGAAGTGAGATTAGTTACTGTTCTGGATTGGGTATCCATTGTTCTACCTCCTGTGTGATATCATTCACAATTAGCAAATTTACCTGATTTTCTGTCAAACTAGCTTGAAAAAATGGTTGGCTTAGTTGCTGCTGATAAATAGATAGCGGCACAGCAAGATAGATAATACGCTCTAAGTTTTGATATCTGAGAACCATCCGGTAATGAATATACTGACCAATAGCTTGATGAAAGGCGTAAACAACACTAGCAGCAACAAAGCTTTTGACTTCAACTGCTATATAAAGTGCGTCTTTTTGAGCGGTCAAGAATTTATCTGCGCTCAAATCAACTTCCAACGTAGTTCCATCATAATCTAGTTTCAAAGGTGTTATGTTAAGCCACCCGTCTTTTATTAACGCCGTTTCAACAGTTTTATAGAAGAGGTCTTTAGTAGGCATTACGTAATAATGTAATTATATTCATCTGAATAATTTCCCATATTTTTAGACAAAGAGCTAGCCGGGATTTTGCTTGCTGGTACAAAGAAGCTAATATTGATGAAGCGGTTGGTTATGTTAACAACTATTAAAAATTATGAAAAATATTGCTAATTTATTAACATCAATAATTATTGCTACCTGGGTCGTCGGAATCGCGATTTTCTCCGTGCAAAATTTTACTTCTGTATCATTGAGATTTCTTAATTTTCAGTCAATTCAAATCCCTGTTGGGATAATGCTGGCTTTTTGCGCTGCATTGGGAATGATTGCTGTGGCAATATTACAACCACTATGGGGTATTTCTGCTACTAGACCAAGTAATTCTCGTGTGGAAGACGATGCAGAATTTTTTGTGGATGAAGATTATTAACCTCTCCAGTCCGCTAACTGCGTAACCAAGAAATAACGTACGTGCTCAACAAAGGAACAGGAAGAACTATAATAGGTAACTCCATGTCCCAACCCTGGAACCACATAACAAGCACCATCGGGAAAACGTTTAGCACATCTTTGAGCATCAGCCACATTTACCATTGGGTCTTTAGCACCAACCAAAAAGCGCACCCGACGCTGGGGTTTTACCCAGTCAACATAGTTCATGGGATTACAAGCCTTACCAATTTCATCAGGGTATTTAAGATTTTTCGCAACCCGTAAAACATCAATACCAGCTTTAATATCAGGTAGCTTTTTACTTAGTAATATTTCAGCTAATTTACCTACAGGAGAAGCCGCTAAATCGGGTAAACATCCTGAACCCCAGCTTTTAGCAAAAGACTGTAAATCCGCATGGCCAATAGTTCCCAATAACCTTTCCCCTAAACCTTCTGCCGCAAAAGCAAAAGCACTAAGCAATACCCCCATGCTTACCCCAAACAACGCTAATCTTCCATCACCCAGACCATAGCGTTCACAGCAAAAGTCACGTACCCAAGCAATATCATGTGCTGTACTACCAAATATTTGTAGTAGTAACTTAGTGTCAAAAGAAACTCCCATTTGATTCAAAGGTTTGATTTCATCTTGCACCAAAGCTGTAAATGTACGAGCTAAACTGCGTTCCCCTGCAAATGGGGTATCGAATAAAGCAACAGCAATTCCCATCTCGGTTAACGTTGGTACTATAAAAGCATTCCAACCATACGGTGCTCCCATCCCTTGTAAACCAATTACTAAAGGTGTTTCATGTAAAGGTCGGTATTGCGGTAAAAAAATCGACACAGGAAAACCGCTAAGCCTCTCATCAATTTCAATAATTCCTGTATAAACAAATGGCTCATAAAACCAGTAACGATGACCGTTTACACCTTCAAAATTGATTACATCGGGTCCGTAGGTGGGCATTGTATATACTCACATATGTTTGTGTATATAGTAACTTCAAATATCAGATTAGAAAATAGCACCTTTACTAGACAAAATTGGGGAAATTTTAGGGAGCAATGTGACACTTACGTAAGTTAAACATGGCTATTTCCACTCAGTTAATAATGTTTAGACTAGATATAGAGTAAAAAAGAATTTTTGATTATTGATTTGTAAGCAGGTGTGTCATGAATCTATCTCTGAAACGTACATTTTTACCCGGTTTAGTAGCCACAAGTTTATTTAGTGCGACTTTGTTACCAGCACAACCAGCGTCAGCTGATGACAAAGTTCTCCGTGATGCAGGTATTGGTGCAGCAGCGGGTGCAATTACCGGAGCCATCACTGGAGATGGTTCTGTTTTGACCAACGCAGTTAATGGAGCAGCAGCAGGTGCAGCTGTAAACGGAGCCAATGGTATTAGAAATGAACGTAGACCCCGTAATCGCCAAAGAAATCGTAACGTAGTCCAAGATATCGGTGTTGGTGCTGGTGCTGGTGTAGTATCTGGTGCTGTTACTAACCGTAGACACACTGGTAGCAATGCTCTGACTGGTGCTGCTGCAGGTGCGGCAATTCACTTGCTGACCAAATAGTTTTGCTTTAAATACTTGTAGCATCTTGTGGGGTGGGCATCCTTGCCCGCCTTGGCTGCTGTGGACGGGCTGGAAGCCCATCCCACAATCCAAGAAAACATGGACGGGCTGGAAGCCCATCCCACAATCCAAGAAAACATGGACGGGCTGGAAGCCCATCCCACAATCCAAGAAAACATGGACGGGCTGGAAGCCCATCCCACAATCCAAGAAAACATGGACGGGCTGGAAGCCCATCCCACAATCCAAGAAAACATGGACGGGTTGGAAGCCCATCCCACAATCCAAGAAAACATGGACGGGCTGGAAGCCCATCCCACAATTCCAGAAAACTTTTGTAAAACTCTTTCCGTAGGTCGGTGGAAATAAATGACTAATGGTTTGTAGTTGGGCTGTCTTTGCCAAGGCTCGCTGTAGGCAGGATTTGTCGATTGTATATTTGTCTCAATAGTTTGCCTTATTCTTCCCTACCTACTTAATTTGATTAATCAAATTTATTAGTCGTTCTTGCTAATTAAGAGCGACTTTTAGTTTTGCTGATTTTTTCTAACGCAACCGAATTGGAAATATTTTAGCTCTGGCAATACTTCAGTACCAAAAAATAATATTCTGTAGACAAGTAATTTTTGTTTAATTCACAGCAGTAATGCGAGCAGATAAAATATGAGTTATAAGGGATTTTTACATGCATGTCATAACTCGTAAAAGGCTGAATGAATTTGCCAAACTGTACCCAGATACAAAAAGCGCTCTGACCCAGTGGTATCAATTAGTAAAGCAAAATCAGTTTGCTTCATTTGTTGAACTTAGGGAAACATTTCCATCAGCAGACCAAGTTGGAAAATTGACGGTATTTAATATTGGGGGAAACAAAGTTAGGCTCATTGCCGCAATTCACTACAACCGACAAAAAATATACATCAGATATGTGTTAACGCATTCAGAATACGACGAACAAAGGTGGAAAGAATAATGCAAAGCCTTAACCTCGATAAAACCATTACTGCTTGGTCATCTATTGCCGAAAATGTCTTTGTTCCTCATACAGAAGAGGAATTTGAACGCTTAGTTCATATGCTTGATAGCCTTATTGACCAAGTTGGTGAAGACGAAACCCATCCGCTCGCGTCTCTGATGGAAGTCATTGGCGTTTTAATTGAAAATTATGAAACTGAACATGTTCCCGAATTAAAGGAAATTTCTTGATGTTCGGCTGCAATCTGAAAATAATGAGGGTTTTGCTTTGGTTAAAAATTACTAATACCCAAAATTTACATAGCATTGTTGATGCCGTGAACTAAGCGGGATGGAAACTTACCCCGCTTAATTCTTTCTATCCCAGACAAACATCTTGGATATTTTTTATTTGGAAGTTTCTAATCTTGAGGCAGCTTCACGCAATTTTTGAGTGCAATTACTTGTAATTACTTCGCCATGTGCAACCGAAATTACTTGTAAATCAGGAATATTATTCCCTAAAGATTCTAGCCACTGACGGTAGGCATTTCTATCAGTCATGTAAAACATTTTCCCTAATCTCGTGATTCCGAAAAAACCACTAGCTCCTAATATTTTCAAAAGTAATTTCGCCGACCCGTATTGCTCTAAATAAGAATCAGTTAAATTGAATAAAATATCTGTAAAAACTAATGCTTTCCCCGTTGGTAAACGCAATTCGTATGCGAATTCTTGGGGACGAATGCCAATTGGTTGATGGCAAACTATACCGTATTGGGGTAAAAACTCTTCTGCGCTTGCATCCACCGAAACAACTTCTTCAACGTAAGGGATAGCAGCAGCAGGAGCAACTACTATTAAATCAGGATATCGCTGCTTGAATATGCGTGCATCCAGTCGATGTATCCGGTTAGGTACTATCATAATTTTTGGTGTGCCCAATGATTCGAGTTGTGCCATACCAGCTTCATTTAAAGCAATACCGCTATGAATTAATAGCGTCGAATCTGGCAATTTGTAAAGTATCATTTCTCGCGGTGGATGTCCTTTTGCTGGCAATATACCTGTAACGTGCCAGAGGTTTGCTGCTAGTTCTTGAATGGGACTATGAGGTAATACATGTGATTCCCATTCTTCGCTGGGACTGTTTCCAGCATCTTGGACTTTACGAGGTTTAACTAGCGAAAATAAGGAATAAAAGATTTCTGACGGTAATGATTTTTCTTTTGGTTTCATTTTGATACCCAAGTTGACCCAAAGAAGAGTGTAGTGATACCAAGCTATAGGTATTTTGGGTAACTGGTCTTTTAAATCCTTCCAATTTTTTGTAAATTTTACCGATGTTGTAAAATTTGTTTGGGTGTGACTCCAAGCTGTCGCTTTATGTGTAAATTCAAATGGCTTTGATTGGCAAACCCGACTTGTTGGGCAACTTCAGCGATAGATAAATTACCTTTTCTTAGTAATTCTTTAGCTTGTGCGACTCGGCAACTGATTACGTATTTATGCGGTGTCATGCCTGTAGCTTGTTTAAAAAGCTGCGAAAAATAATGTGGGCTGATATGAGTCAGCGCACTCAGTTCGTTTAAACTTAAATCTTGGTCGAGATGCGTGCGGATATACTCAATTACTTTTTTCAATTGATTTGGTGTCAAACCAGCTTCACAGTTATGTAATGTTGCCTGTCTGCTTCCATAGCGTTGTATCAAATGAACAGCAACAGCATTTACCATTGTTTCTGCATACAAACGGCTTCCACTTAAATTATTCTCTAATGCTGCTTTCATCGCTAAACCTATCTGGTACAGCAGTGCATCAGAATTCGCAAAACTCGGTATTAATTGAGACTCAAGCTCGATAGAATGAGCAAATATTTCTGGTGTTATTACCAAAACAATAAATTCAGCTTCCCCATACGCACGTACACCATGGCCAACACCTTGAGGGATAATAATTACATCTCCAGCTTGAACAGGGTCATCCCGTAATTGACCATCAAGCTTACGTCGGCTGTGAATTTGCTGATTTTGAGTTGTAAAAATAAGTATTGCATGACCGTTAATAATACAAACCTCTTCTGTTTCCCCCGCTCCTTGACAGTGATACTCGAACAAAAACCCATTCCAACCCAGTTGGTAAGTAGAGAGAATAGGAGGACGTGGTAAAAGCAATTCGCTAGGATTTTGCTTTCTGAAGTCAATTATTGGGGGTTCTATTTCGGACATGGGCTTAAATACAAAACCTAATACATAATTAACTACAAGGGTTGTCAGATAACATTATCTTGTGAATTATGGCTATGGAATTATATATTTGTATATCAAAGATTGAACTTATTCGGAGTAATATGTTTTTCAGGATAAAAAATCAATAGTATAGAGCGATACAACAATTGTCAAGTTCACGCTTACAGCCAACAAAAAAACGAAGACCACTATCGCCAAAGCCTCCAGTGATAAAAATTTTATTTGATGAATCTCACAAAGAATTACTGCAGTCTCAAGAAATTCCGGATGACGAGGAGGAAATTGACACTTGGGGTAAGTTAAGGGTTATCAGCAGTTACCCTGAATCATAGAAATTACTAGGTTTTACAAGATATTTTTGATTTAAATCTACGTGAATTCGAGGAATTTTAGGGGCTAAAAGTATTGTCATTAGGTAAAGCTCATTCATACATCCGATTATATCCGGTAGACTTTAATTTAAAAAGGAAACTAGAACAGTTTGTTCCTAACTGTTAAGCGTTCCCTGTTTCCTTGTATTTGATAATTTCTGATTAACATCGAATACAAGTGTTAGAAAGCACATATATAACTCACATCAAGGTTCATGTAAATTTCAGTAAATTAAATTGAGCTTTCAATAGTTTTTTATGATAGATAATTATTGAGAAAAACATTTTTCAAGCATTGAGGTCGAGCAATGTCAAAATCATCAAAATCTATTTTGTCGTATGTTGTCGGATTACCAACACCATTATCAGATATGAATGCTTTAGGGATGACTAACTTCGAGTCATTCCTGACTGAATACGCAGCCATATATAGAAAAATCGTTTGTGAAACGGTAAATTATATAATTTGGTGCAAAGGTGTATACTGTCCGGAAATCAAAAAATGGTTAACTTTCAGTAACTTTAATAAGTCAGAATGGAATACTTATTTGCAGCATCAGTATCAAATAAATAAACGTCATGCAAATAGTATTATCAGTGATGCTATCGGCATGGTAAAAAGCGCAGAATCATGTAGGCAAGAACATATAAAAACTCTATTAGGTAAGTTGAAATCAGCTCAAAAGTGGTTGGCAAAAAAAATTAAACTGATAAAAGATGTAAACAAATTTTACGCCAAATCTAAACTCGTAAAGGGTAAAAAGATATTAATTTGGAAGGATTCTAAGACTGGTTGCAGAATGCCACTGGCTTGTGATATCAAATATAAAAATACAAATTTAAATCACTTGCGTTTTTTAGTTCATAACAAAAAACGTTACATAGCTTCATTGTCGTCAGATATAGAAAATTTAAAGATAACTCCATTGAGAGTAAAAGTTCCACATAATAAAGTATTTTTTGTTGGAAGTAAAGACGAATCATTTGGCAATCAAGTCGCCCAATGGGATGGCAGTAATCTGACTATTAGAGTACCTTACTGCTTATCCAAGACTTATGGGGAATATGTTAGTGTTCAATTAGGCAGCTTTGACAGAAACATTAATAGATTACCTGAACATGGAGCCAAAACTTGGAGCTTCTACAAAAAAGATGCTAAATGGAAAGCTTGTATTCAATTTCAGCCTATCACAGTCACACCCTCATCTAATAATCATAATAATGGAGTTATCTCATTTGATATAAATCCTAATAGTATCGATTGGGCAGAAATTGACCATAATGGCAATGCAATCAAATGGGGGAGCCTTTCATTACAAATTGGATTGCCTAAAAATAAAATGACTGCTCAATTACAAACTGTGGCACTGTTTTTAGTCAAATTATCTCTTAAAACTGGTAAACCAATAGTCCATGAAAAAATTGATTTTGCGTCAAAAAAATTGCGTATGCGCGAATCTGGTAATCAAAAATATAATCGAATGCTTTCAGGTTGGGCTTATAGCAAATTTTTTCAAATTTTAAATTCGATAGCGACCAACAGAGGTGTATCAACTTTTGGGGTGAATCCACAGTATACAAGCCTGTTGGGAATGACGAAATTTATGCGACGATATGGTATTAATAGCGGGGTTGCTGCTGCGATTGCTATTGGTCGTCGTGGAATGAAACTGAGTGAACGTCTACCCGCACCCATTGTGGCTCTTCTGTCAGTGAATGATAGAAGACACCCGTGGAAGCGGTTGTCGAAATTGAATAGCCAGTTGAAAGTCGGTGGACAATATATAGTACGCTCGTCGTTCTATAGAACTGTTTATAGCCCTAACTGGGCATGTGTTATTACGCCTAATGCTGAGTCAGTCCCGGTGGGACTGAGTACCGAGTATTAGGCTTTAAGTCGCAACAGCTACCTTACACACGACGAGTAAATCAAAACTTATACCGTATGAGTTAACCTTGTATTTAGCCCTGGAAAGCGCCTTTCATAGGTTTACATAGGTTTTAAATAAGCGGCTACACTCACAGAAATCGGCTGTGAGATTAATCCTTACTTAAAGAGCGAAAATGGGAAAGCGGAACTCACCAAGGTAGAACTAGATAGTTATAAAGTATTGGTTCTTGCAGCTCCCACAAAACCTCTCAGTGACACTGAAATTGAGGCAATAAGTAATTTTGTTGAGGAAGGAAATTCTTTGCTGATAGCGCAGTGCTACCAGTCTCTTGAGGATAAAAATACTCCCACGATAAATTTATTGCTAGAGAAATTTGGGCTGCGTACTAAACTTCTTTTGACTAGTCCACCTAGTGAAATTCATGCTACACAATTTAAACCCCACTACATAAGTACAGAAATTAATCGACTATTTGTAAAAGAACCGGTGTATTTGGAAACGCTTAACGAAGTTCCACGTGTAGTAGCTGATTTTCCTCGAACTGGAAAAGCTTTCTTGACGGCTGTAGAAACGAAGAAGAATCGTGGTCGCTTAGTTGCTATTGGAGATTTTGTTATATTTGGAGACAAAAAAATTGAGTCAGGTGATAATAAAAATTTAGTTTTGAATATTTTCAAATGGCTCACGAAGCAAAATTCGCTAGAATGCTTTGATACTCAGTTTGAGACGAGAATATGGTACGGAGAGACAAGTACTTTTTCAATTTCATTTAGCAACCCTAACAGCAAACGTTTGGAAAATATCAACTGCTTGCTAGAGTCGGACGCTGGTGCTGTAATATCGGAAGCAGAGCAGCGCATTCGTTCTTTGCCAGCAAACGGACAAACTCAGTTACAGTGGAATGTTGAACCACAAAAGCTTGGTTCTCAGACTTTGAGACTAACTATAGACTTTCCAGAAAAAACAAACTATTCTCCCCTTTTCTTTGATGTAGCAGCTGAGTTTCAATGTGTTCCAAATGCGGAGATGGTTCTTTCGTACATAGCGTGCTAAATTTTAATTAAAATTTATAAGTATGCTTTATTTACAAGGCTTACAGGCACTTATAGTTTCAATTTAAGCAAGGAATACCGTTTTGAAGGTAATAATGCCTGTAACAAAAGCCCAGCAATAGTTTTAAGCTTATTTTTTCAAAATTTTAGCACGCTAAGTACGCAAGAGCCATAATTTACGACATGATGGAATTGAATGCCAGATTGACCAATATGAGCCGTTTCCAACTGAGGGATGGCCTCGATGGATGATGAATAAACTTGACTGGGCTGACTTTGTGCTTATAATTTGCACTGAGAAATATCACACACGATTTCGGGGTGCAGAGGAACCTGGCCAAGGTAGAGGTGTTACATGGGAAGGAGCTATTATCAACCAAAACCTTTATGACGCTCAGGGGAAAAACACAAAATATATCCCTGTTGTGTTTTCCTCCAATGACTTAAACCAGATCCCGGTAGTACTCCGCTCTTCAAGCCAATTTGTTCTAGACTCTAATAAAAAGTATGAAGAAATCTATCGACTTCTTACTAATCAACCCAGTATTGTGAAGCCACCCCTTGGCAGTTTAAAACCATTGCCACCTAAGGAACGCAAGCAAAATTTTTTCGATTAAACATCTAGTTTTGAGAAAGATTTTAATTTTAATGGTCGTGGTATAAATAGTCAGTTAATAATTTACTATCAAATCTGGTAAATTATTATTTTTACTAAAAATCTCTGAATACAAAGCTTATCATGTTAACAAAAATCAATCATTTCAGTTATTGACAAAAATCACTAAAGTTATCACAATTATCACCAAGTAAGGCAAATTTGCCCATGACCTAAAAGTACTTGTATACATTTGAAATTCTTTCCCGATAGAAATATTCTCCAGCTTCACAAAATTGCCTTTTAATCGCTGCATACTTTCCATTGCGTGGTCATCAAATCCGCATAATAATTCTGTCAGACGGTTGAAGTTATTCCGGAATCGTGTTTCTAAATATAGATAATACATATCTAGTAAAGCAATTAATATTAGAGAAATAATTGCAAGAATAAATAAAGATGGTGTTTTATTTGTGAAACCAAATCCTACCAACGCAGTCCAAATACTTAATCCCAATTGCTTTACGGCTAGGGAATTGCTAGCCATACGAGTAATAGTAGCTTGTAGCATCTCGCTCTGTTTTACAAGGTACTCTCGATTGTCTTTGATTGGCTTTGAATCGTCTGCGCTCATAAATGCTATATAAAATCCAGTTCATTCTCAGTCAGAGATTACCATTGCTTGTGATATTAATTATCTTTGTTAACAACTACTTTAGAAATAATACTTTGCAATTTGAAGTAACCTATTTGGCAAGCTGAGAAATCACAATGCTTTAAATACTCAAAAGGATGCCACTCATTTTTACTGATTGATTCATGATAGGTTCCATCTTGCAGGGCTATATCTGGCTCAACACCAGTGACATCAGCATAGTACATGTAGCAGATTTCATTTGTTTGAGTCCCAACAATATATTTGCCTAAAAGAAAAACCTTAACTGAAAAGCCGGATTCTTCGTAAACTTCTCTAACTGCAGCAGCTTCTGGCAACTCACCTTCGTCTAAAGCACCAGTAATTGGACAAGGAAAAAGTTTCAAATCTTCATTAATTTCTGTATTATCAATACAAAGTGGTTGTTGTCTAATTAAAACTTCATATTCTGTAGGATTAACCTCGTTTTTTCTTAGCAAAAAGACAGCAATTGAGTCTTTACCCTTCCTTTCCAGATAATAAAATCTTCTGGATGTTACTTTGACAGTAACCCATTCATTGTTAAAAATAGTCTTATCCGCGTTCATAATCCTAGTTTATTTTCAGTCGGTTTAATACTCTTCAACAAGCATAAGTTAGACTTACTTTAAACATCAATAAAATTATCCGATGCCACAAAATCAAGAAGCTATCACCTAGGTACAGGGTGAGCTTTTGCATACGGGTTAAAAGCTTATAAACTTTAGCTTATTAAGCCACCTGGACATCAAGTCTTAATCGATGAGGATTCTTTAGAACAAAAGCACCATTTTCTTTAATTAAGTCACCCGTACAGTAAACAGGGAGGCGTTCTTGATAAGCCTTGAGTGCAAGAATATAGTCACGGTCAGCTAATTCGGTATGGATTGGACGCAGCTTGTCAATAACGACACCAAGGAGTGTAACTTCCCCACTGAGGTTATCAGCCTTGGGAGTGGCTATGTGGGTTACGACCCCTTGAATCGTCGTGTTGGGTGCATTTGTAATCAGGTCTCCCAGAATTTCAATTTGCGATCGCTTTTCCTGTAATGCGAGAGTTTCCACAACTTCCAGCATCCGTCTTTTAAAATCAATAATTTCTGGTTTGAGGGGAAGCAAAATTTCAAAATCATCTAAAGTCCAAATGGAAGCCTTATCCCCTATTTTTTGTTGTTGCTGCCAACCCTGTGCGATTAAGTAGACTTCTACTTGCTGAGGATTGATATTTTGGAATTTTTCTAAATCTGAGAAAATAGCTGTCATAAGGGTTTGAATTTGCGCTTAAAGCAAAGTTTCAACCCGTTTTTAACGGGTTTTAGCTTTTAGCCCGAACTTTAGTTCAGGGATATTTATGAGACAGGTTGGATATTAGGTTGTATATATTGCGGTTGCTTCGTCGTTCCTCCATTCCCTAAGAGGGAACACTTCGTGAACGCAATGACAGGTTTGATATTGGGTTGTATATATTGCGGTTGCTTCGTCGTTCCTCCATTCCCTAAGAGGGAACACTTCGTGAACGCAATGACAGGTTTGATATTGGGTTGTATATATTGCGGTTGCTTCGTCGTTCCTCCATTCCCTA